>Ga0209578_10000012_pt1 | contig 742228 bp, 720 predicted proteins | sample tdAd472_FD_187127 | JGI IMG/M metagenome (GOLD analysis project Ga0209578, IMG submission 187127) | Marine sediment microbial communities from the Atlantic coast under amendment with organic carbon and nitrate - tdAd47.2 (SPAdes)... | ecosystem: Environmental > Aquatic > Marine > Coastal >... | reverse complement strand
GGGATCGAGCCTCACGGCTATCTATGCGGCGTCCTAAACGCCATTGCTGGCGGGCACAAACAAACGAACATCAACGAGCTATTGCCTTGGAACTACATCAAACCCTTGTGAACGGCGCACCGCTTACACTGTGCCTGATAAATTGCCCGATGAAATCGCCGAATTGAAGGCGATCATCCGTGTGCAGCAGGATCAGAATGCGCGGCTTGAGGCCTTGGTTGCTTCGTTCAAGAAGGCGCTCTTTGGAGCCAAATCCGAGAAGATTGACCCGGCCCAATATGAGCTGGAACTGGAAGATATTGAAGCGGCCATCGCACAGGTTGAAGCCGAGATCGATGCCGATGAGCGCACCGCGCCCGTGCGGACCCCAAAACCGCGCCAGACCAATCGGGGATCACTACCCAAACATCTGGAGCGGGTGTAAATGGTCATTGAACCCGAGCTGTCCAGTGCCTGCGGGGCCGAGCGTCACGTCATTGGCGAAGATGTCAGCGAACGGTTGGACATCATCCCCGCTCAGCTCCGAGTGATCGTCACCCGCCGCCCCAAATATGCCTGCCGGTCCTGCGAAGATGGGATCACCCAAGCCCCGGCCCCGGCACCGGCCCACATCATCTCAGGCGGCATGCCGACCGAGGCTACGCTGGCCCATGTGCTCGTCTCGAAATACGCCGATCACTTGCCGCTTTATCGGCAGGCGCAAATCTACAGCCGACAAGGAATTGATCTGGATCGCTCGACCCTGGCCGCATGGGTGGGTAAATCGGCATTCATTTGACCCCAGTCTATGATGCCTTGATGGCCGACCTGAAGCGCTCCACCAAGCTCTTCATGCCCTCTCGGCAGCATGCTGCGCATGCGCCTGCTGGGTAATAGACGAAACACCCGCGCAGGATGTGACACTGGTCTATTGCTGGGCGCATGCTCGCCGCAAGTTGCATGACGTCGCCCAGACCAGCACGGCCCCGATTGCGCAGGAAGGTTTGGCACAAATCCAGGCGCTCTATCGCATCGAAAAAGATCTGCGCGGTCAGACTTCCGAGCAACGGCTCGCCGCGCGACAGGACCGCTCAAAACCCATCATCGACGCCTTCGAGCTATGGCTTGTCCAAATCCGCGCCCGCGTCTCGACAAAATCGCCGACCGGAGAGGCCCTGAAATACATCGCTAAATACTGGGACGGGTTGTGCCTGTTCCTCAGTGATGGCCGCATCGAGCTCGACAACAATCCCGTCGAACGCACGATCCGCCCAATCGCCCTAAATCGAAAGAACGCGCTCTTCGCCGGGCATGATGCAGGTGCCCAGAACTGGGCTGTCATCGCGTCCCTGATCGAGACCTGCAAACTCAACGGGATCGAGCCACATGGCTATCTGTCCGGTGTCTTGACCGCCATCGCCGCAAGGCACAAACAAAACGAAATCACCGAACTGCTACCTTGGAATTACGCCAAACCAGTGTGACAGGCGCACCGCTTACGGCTTGACCTCTCATATACAAACTGAAAGTATCATTCATTCTCCGCGGCCGCACAGCATTCACCAGCGATTTCCAGCCGGCCAATTATTCTAGGGCAGCAGTTAGGAGTTATACCACTTCACCATAGGCGACCATTTGGAGCAGAAATGCATCTAGTGGACGAAGCCCAGTGATGGCTTTCAGACTTCTAGAATACAGTTTTCGTCATATTGGAATATAGTTTTTCAAAAACGGCCAAACTTTCAAGGACATCGCTAAAAAAAGAACAATTTTTGTACGAAAGGCATTACTCCAGTGAGTGTACGACGGAATGGCTCTTCCAACATATCTGAGATACAAACCACTCACTGATTTCTCGAGATCTTAGTGCGAGTTATTGGCCCAAGTCAATTGTTTCAAACGCTTTACCAACTTCAAAATTTTGCTTTGACCAGCGGCGTGCGGTAACGATATCGTCCTTTGGCATTTTTATGCGAAAATGAAAAACGTGAGCAAAAATCGCCCAGACGGTTAGCAATATATAGCCGAGGTCACTGCGAAATGTAGCACGCTCAAGATATGCTCGCTCCAATGCCAACTTGGGCGTAAGCAATTGGTTTATATAAGACCCTTCGGGATCTGCATCGTTTAAAAGAGATTCACCAAAAATATACCCAAAAACCGCTCCAGGGCTTGTCACCCCAGGACGAACCAATAGCGTTTCATTCATCCAGTCTGAATATGCTTTTTTGACAATCATCGGGTCCTCGGGTCGTGGACCCACCAATGACATATCGCCGATCAAAATATTCCAAAATTGGGGTAATTCGTCAATCTTGAGACTTCGTAAAACTAAACCAAATGAAAAAATTCGCTTGTCCGCTGGCGCTGTAATGGCGCTTTGACCGTCCGTTCCCGCGTGCATGGTCCGGAACTTGAACATACTGAAAGTCTGACCATTCAGACCCACGCGGTCTGCTACAAACAAAATCGATCCTGGTGATTTCAGTTTGATACCAATGGCGGCGACGACAAAGATTGGGGAAAGTAAAGTAAGGGCCACTGCTGAAATAAACACATCAAGACAGCGCTTGGCTAGCAAGTCTATTTTGGCGCGACGATTGTTGATCGGCATACTTAAATTTCCAACAAAGCGCGGACAGACTTAATCACACGCTCTTGCTCGGCATCGGTCATTGACATAAATAAGGGTAAAGATACGCATCTTTCAAAAATGAGATCGGCATTGGGAAATGATTTACCCTCGTCGAAAGGTTTCCATACACTCATCTGGTGCAAGGGACGATAATGAACTGAAACCCCGATACCCTCATTCTTAAGTGCTTCAATGAATTCGTCACGAGAAATTGCAGCCATTTTTGACAATTGAAGTACATAAAGATGCCAGGAATGACTATCACCATCTGCTGGGCCAGGCGGTAAAATAACTGGCAAATCTGCAAAAGCATCGTTGTAAAGTGCGACTCGTTTGGACCGGATTTGACCAAAGTCTATTGCCTTACCTAATTGTACTAACCCAATTGCGGCACCAATATCAGTCAGGTTGTATTTGAAACCTGGCGCGACAACGTCATACACCCAACTTGCCCGTGCATCAGTGAAACGATTAAATACGTCGCGATCAATTCCATGTAGGCGCATTGTCCGCACGCGTGCTGCCAGAACAGGGTCGGAAGTAACCAACATTCCGCCTTCACCTGTCGTCATTGTTTTATTTGCATAGAAGCTGAAAGCCGTCACGTCAGCACCACAGAAACCGACTGAAAATCCTTGATGATGTGCAGGTAATGCATGTGCTGCATCGTCGAGGATATAGAGGTCATGTTTGTCAGCAAGTGCACGAAGCGCGGTCATGTTGCACATGCGTCCGGCGAAATGCACCGGCATAATTACTTTGGTCCGTTCGGTAATTGCATCTTCGATTGAAGTCAGGTCAACACAAAGCGTTTCGATGTCAACGTCAACCAAAACTGGGGTCGCACCAAGGTAACGTACAACTTCGGCCGTTGCGGTAAAGGTCAAAGTGGGTACGATCACTTCATCTTCGGGTCCAACTCCTAGAGCTTCAAGTCCAAGATGCAGCGCAGCTGTCGCAGAGTTAACGGCGATCGCGTTTACCCCTCCACCGATGAACTCTGCAAAAGATTTTTCGAATTCGGCGCATTTGGGTCCAGTTGTCAGCCAGCCCGAACGCAAGCATTCGGCAACTGCAGCAATTTCAGCTTCGCCAATACTAGGTCTGAAAAACGGAACAGAATCCAATTGGAATCTCCTTAATTGGGATATTCTATGATTTTTGAGATACTATACGCGTCATAGTATCACCGCCAAAGTCATTATCGAGGTTTGAACTCATGTCTGACAGATTTCCGCGGAGAGCCCGAAAATCGCTTCCATCAGATGTCCATATGTTGACCTGTAAAATATAGATGAGAAATTGCACAAACATAGATCCAAAGCATATGGTGAGATATTTGCATTACAATAATCCGGTTCTATTTGTATTGATTAATCGCATTTTTTAAACAGCACGTTTCCAGTGCGAGAAATCCTTTTCCAAGAGCCGAGATAATTCTTCAATTTCGTTGTTCAGCCTAGCTATAACTTCTGGTGGCCATGTCGAAGTATTAATATCCAGAGGAGTGCCGGTGTATAGCAACTTTGAAACTAAGATACTTTCCTTCAAACGGCCAAGTAAGCCAAGCATACCAAGCCTTCTCAATCCATCCGACATGGTCCGCCCTACTCTGATTAATAACTGAGACCGCGGGCTTTGTGCGATATTTTGTTTTGTTTGCTCCAAAGGAATGGAAGCAGGTGCCGTTAGACCGATGTTGTTATAGAACTGTCGAACAACGAATTCCGGGTTACTTCGCAAGTCGTCAAATGAATAGAATTTAAGGCGGGTACCGAACTGATCTAAAAAGGGCTTCAAAAGCGTGGCGTAGGCACTCTGTTCTATCAAGCTCGGATATCGTGAAAAAGTGTCTTCAAAATTTTTGAAGTCAATTATTTCTCCTGCTGAAAGCCGGAAGCGCAGACTTGAAACCAAACGATCATAGGGATTACGTAATATAGCATGTAAAGTTAGTTGTTCGCCCATCGAAGCTAAGTTCGGAATGGATCGTGAGTCGTACACATACATGTTTGCGACTTCTCCGCAGGCTGATTTTTCTCCGCAACTATTTTCAAAAAAACTCCAAAAGCGATCTTCGGTTGTTTTTCCTTCCTTCAAGAAGTGATTGGTTTCTTTTATTCTTTCGGGCAAAGCGATACGTTCATCATGCCGCAAAACAGAATCAATAAATGTTGTTCCGGAGCGACCTGGTCCGATAAAAACAAAATTAAGGTTCGGCATTGAAAACTTTCTCGTACCATTGCCTAACATGAGGCGCATAAAGCCGGTTCTGAGATATCCACAACTTCGCTCGTTCGCCCATTTCGGTTCGCTCGGCAACTGTCATCTGTCGAAAGGCATCCAACTCCTCACGAAGCGCATGCGAGTCGTTTGCGGGGATAAAAGTTCCTGCATCAGCCTCATTCAACATCGTGCGGTAACCGCTATCTGGATATGACATTATAACTGGAATTCCGTTGTTCATGTATTCGACTAGTTTGTTCAAAGACTGGCCATAGCGCCACAGTTTCGAATTATGTGTCGAAACATACCCCACATCGATCGCCTCGCTGAACCGCCAGATCTGATTTCGTGAAACTGCGTCGTAGAAAATAACATTATCGCAGCACTTAAGCCTTTGCCTGTACTCTGCCAACATTGCGCCCTTGCCAACGATCTTGAATAAGTAGCGCGGGTCATTGCGTAGTTTGTCGATCGTTTTGATCAACGGGTCAAGATTGTTGCTTACTCCAATGCTGCCACTATAGCCAACGACGAGTCGGTTATTGTCGCGCGGGTCTCGGAAATCTGGACCGTCGTCGTTGTGGATCACATCCTCGTCAACGCAAATCGGAAAAAAAAGGAATGGCTTAGACATACCTAGGGCTTCTGAATTGTAGAGATCCAGTCGCGGGATAGAGCTCATGCTCCATGCTGCGTCGCGCGTGACCAATCGTTCGATCCATTCGAAGGTGCGATAACCGAATCCCTCGGTTCGCACTGTTGGGTCCTCAGTGAAACTGAGTGGCCAAATATCGCGCACGTCGAAGATATACTCCGCTCTGCGGATTTTCGCCATAAAGCGGGCTGTTAGACCGCTAAGTAAAGACGGAGAGGACGCCAAATAAATGTCCTGCCTTTTCATACGAAGTAAGGTGACAAAGGAATGAAACTCGAACACAAACCAGGACCAAATACGCGCATTGCTACCGCTACCCGCATAGGAGGGAGTTTTTATTGTGGTCACTCGCACTCCATCGATCATCTGAGTGCCAGGCTTTGCCCTAGCCGTGCCCGTGTGATTGGCGCTTGAGATTATAAGGGTGACGTCTACGCCTTCCTGCACTAGGTACTTCGCGAGGTAAAATACCTTGGTCAACACGCCTTCGTTGGGGAGGCTGCCGTACTTGCAGAGGATAGCCAGCGAGGGTTGACGTTTTTTGGAGGAATGGACATCAGGCATAGAGTCGGGGTATCGCGTTGATGGTCCGGATTGTGCTTTCAAAGTCCATGCCAACCGCATCCAGGTACCATTTGATGTTTGGGTAACGCGGACGGTTCTCGTCTTCGACAAGAATCAGAGCTTCTTCGCGGTTTATCTGCCCTTCACGGATCTGGTTGCTGCGAAAGGTATCATGTTCTGTAAAACCAGCTACGGTGTAATAAATGTAGTTGTAGAAAGCTGCCGTTCCGTCGCCAATCCGCCAGGTGGTATTGGTGTCAGGAGCCAATTCCCAGTCGTACATGGCCAAAGTCTGGTCGACAATGCGTTCATCCCAAGTCCAATAGTCGAAGATGTGGAAGTAGTCTTCTTTTTTCAGAAAGCTACGATAATACTCACCCGACAGGGTATCCCAGAGCGAGCTGTTGAAATAGCTCGGGCTTTGCATCATCGCCTTCAGGCGAAGGCGCTGATAACGCAACTGCTTGCTGGCGCTGCTGATGTAGACTTTGTCCTCTTCAAAATCCGGCGGCACACCTAGGAACCCAGCCTTGAAATGCGTGACCTCAAGCGGGTTTACACCCCACAGGTTCAGGTTAATGCCGGTTTGCTTCTTGATGGTTTCAACATGTCGAAAGAAATGCTTGTCTCCGGCGGTCAGGATACTGATCATTCCTAGGTGCGGCGATTTTAGCCAGGCTTTGAGGTTCCGCTGTATGTTTTCGCGTTTCTTAGTAATGTCTGCGGCGATGATGATGTTTTCCACGCTCAGTTCAGCGCACATCCGGCTGATATTGCGTCGACCAAGATCGGTAACCATTCCCCAGTCATAGGTATAGGTGATCGGCTTCATCTTAAGTTCGTCGATGATCAGGTGCAGCCCATAACAGCTGTCGCGACCACCCGAGAATGGCACGATACAGTCATTGCCATCGGCGCGACGGTAGGCCTCGACCAACTTGAACAGCTCTTCTTTTGGCTTCGGCTTGTTGCGCGATTTGTAGTTGTGGCAATAGTTACACACCCCGTCACCATCAAAGCGAATGAAAGGCATGGTTTCGGGAAGCACGCATTTGGTGCAGCGGCGCAGCTCAGGCGCCGGGTGGACCAGGAGGTTTTCCTCGGTGCTGTTCAGTACAAGCTCAGGGATCAGGTTCTGAACGCGGCTTTTTTGGTCCCGAACGTTTATGGCTTCGCTCGTCGGAATGTCCAGAACGATCGAGTCGAACACCTGATGAACATCTGCGCAACCCACTTGGACCAGCGCGTAGTTTTCCGAAGCGAATTCGTGATAGCCGTCCTTCTTGCCCAGATAGAGGCTGCCGTTGTTCGAAAACAACACAAGCTTGCCCAGGCGCGGAATGGCAAGCGCGCAGGCGATGACACCCTTGCAGGCATCTAGGACTTTGCCCGCGATATCTTCGACCGCACCACCGCCGTCCAGATGCTCAGCAGCAATCGCGGCGATGATCTCGGAGTCGACCTGTAGCTGACGCTCTTTCTTCAGAGTCGGCCAAATGTCGTCGTAGTTCACAATGATCCCGTTGTGGATGACAATAATTCCTTCGCGTACCACCGGCTGGTTGTCCGACAGACCGTTGGTGATCAATCGGCTGTGCCCCATCACCAAAGCAGTCTCGGGTACGCTGACTTTGCGCAATAGCTTGCGGCTGGCGAAATCCGCCCGTTGCACCTCGTATGCTTCGCCTTTTGGAAAAACCAGACCACTCGAGTCCTGCCCACGCTGCTCGCCGTGGCGGGCCAGAGTGGCCAGATCCTTAGGGGTGATTGGAGTGTCCGAAACGATTCCGAAAATGCCGCACATTATGAGTTCCTGTCTTTGGAGTCAGAGCCGGCTTCGCTGGGCCGGCGGTGAATTTCTGCGTCGGGACCGTTTTCCCGAGCGCAATTGTACTAGGTAAGCCCGCAAGTTAACTCTTCGCAGACTGTAGGGATCGAACCAGTTCGGCATACGCATCGAACTGGGGTTCCCAGGTAAATTTCTCATGCACCAGCGTCGCCCCGTTGAGCGCGTGTTGTTCGCGTCGCTCCCCGTCCTCTAAATATGAATGGATCATGCGGAGCATGGTTGCATCGTCGTTGTCTGGGACACAGATGCCTACACCATTCCCTTCAACCAGTTTCTGCCATTGCGGGATGTCGGTCGCAATGCAGGGCAGGGCGTTGCCCATGTATTCAAACATCTTGTTGGGCAGCGATTCCATGTGGTTCGGCTGCTTGTCGAATAAGACCAACCCCGCGGCAGACTGGGCATAAATCTCGCGCACCTGATCACGGGACAGTTGGCCGCGATAATCTACTCGCTTCCAGCCCGGGTGTTGCATTGCCCGGGTTTTGAGCGCTTCGACACGGAAGCGGCCAGCTAACACCAAACGCCAGTCTTCAGGCAGGGCCTCGGCGATGTCGAGCATGCGGTATATGCCGCGTATTTCGTTGATCGCGCCAGTATAGACAAGTTGTTTGCTATCGGGCGAATAGCTTCCAGGCGCACGGGTTTCCGCCTGCATAACGTAGTTATAAACCGTCAATACCTTGCGACCGAGTCGTCGCTCGTAGGCTGCGGAAATTGCATGGGTCGCCGCAATATGCACATTGGCGGTGCGCAGCAGAAGCGGATAAATAAAACGCGCCAGGAAATGGGTGACCATTGCGACGCGGCGCGTCATGTAGGGTTTGGAAATCACCTGGTCGATCAGGTCTTCATGCAAGTCGAAAATCACTGTGTACCCCGCCAAACGCATAAATTTCGCGGCAAGCAGCAATTCGGGGTCATGTAGATGTACTACACAATGATCCTTTTTGCGGCGCAGTTCTCGCAGGCAGTCAAAAGGCCCCAGCAGCGCGCGCAACAAGCGGGACTTGCGTTTGATTAGCCCGGTGATTCGGACATTGTCTTTGGTTTCGTCTGGAAGGCCATCGCAGACGATCAACTCAGATGGGCACCGGTCAGCCCAGTAATTGGCGAATTTCACCTTGATCCGCACGTCGTCTCGCGGATGTGCAGAGGTAACATGGATGACCTTTAAGGCAACAGACATAGGAATCAGGCTTCTCTTGTTGCCGGACAAAGGCGGGATACGACTTCTTCTACGACGCGCTCGGCGGCGTCGCCATTGCCGTACGGGGTTACGTCGGCTCCTTGGCTCCCGATGGACGACAGCGCCACTGCGCCGATATCGCTGGATAACGGTGGGGTGATACGGTTCCAGCCAGATTCCACCGACTCGACCCATTCGGTTTCGTCGCGCAGGGTTACGCAAGGCTGGCGGTGGAAAAAGGCTTCTTTCTGAACCCCGCCAGAATCCGTGACGATCGCTGCGCAGGAAACCTGCAAACGCATCATCTCAAGGAAACCCAACGGCTCGCAGGTCTGCAGCGGTGCAATCAGGTCGGTCAGACCGAAATGCGCGATTCTTTGCCGCGTGCGAGGGTGCAAGGGCAGGACGACCGGAATGTCGGTTGTTACTTTGCACAATCCCCGTAGGATGGCTTCCAGGCGAGCCCTGTCATCCGTATTTTCCTGGCGGTGGACCGTAGCTAGAATGAACCCTTCGGCAAGGGATAGCTCATGGCTGGCGGCGACAGCTTCAAGTGCCGGCATAAATTTCCGGAACACCAAAGTTGAGTCGTACATCACGTCTCCGACCTGCACGACAGAGGCTGGGTCGACCCCTTCCTGTCCAAGGTTTGCGGTGGCCTGAGCCGTTGGCGTAAGCAAAAGAGCCGAGACGTGGTCGGTCAAGACCCGATTGATCTCTTCGGGCATCTTGCGATTGAACGACCGCAAGCCGGCCTCTACATGGATCACAGGGATATCTAGTTTGGCCGCTGCAAGCGCGCTAGCCAAGGTCGAGTTGGTGTCACCATAGACCAGAACGCCGTCGGGTTTTTCGCCCAACAAGATTTTTTCAAGCTCAATCAACATGCGGCCGGTCATTTCGCCATGACCGCCGCCGTGAATTCCCAAGTAATGGCTGGGCGCGGGGATTTTCAGTTCACCGAAGAAAACATCGGACATGTTAGTGTCAAAATGCTGACCCGTATGAACCAGCACCTCTTCGACGCCCTCAGTTTTGGCGAAAACGCGCGATACGCTGGCGGCCTTGATGAACTGCGGCCGGGCTCCGATGACGGTGAGGATTTTCATGTTGTTCTGCCAATTTAAATCGTTTTTAAAGCAAAGAGTTAGGCCTAATACGCAATCTTCTGGTAGACGGTTCGAAGCGCTTCACCTTGGGCAGGCCAGCTAAACCGTTGAGGGATGACTTTTGCCCCCTTGTCGGGTTTTGGGAAGGCTTCGTTGGCAATTGCCTCGCGCAGTGCTTCAGGAGTCGAGTCTATGGGCGTGCCAAAGCCCGTGTCATCGAGAAACTTGCGGATTTCAGGCAGTTCCGATCCGAAGACATGCAACCCAGCATGGACGTACTCGAACAGCTTATTGGGCAGCGAATAAACGTCGCTTAGGGACACTGGCTCAATCAAACAGACGCCGTAGTCGCAATTGTCAATATAGTGCACCACCGTGTCGTGTGGCAAACGGCCTACGAAGGTTACATTTGTACAGCCGATCATCTCGGCTTTCTTCCGCAATTTCTGTTCGTAGGAGCCGTAACCGATAAAAAGCATATGAGTTTGGTCGGGTATCGTTGCCACCGCGTCAAGAATGATGTCCAGCCCGCGTCCGGTTTCTAGTCCGCCAAGATAGACACCAAGCGATTTGTCTTTGCTGATGCCATATTTGCTCTGGATGTCGATGGCCTTGCCAGAGGCGTCAGTGCAGCGATTGTTTGTCCGAATAGCAGGCGAATTCAGGACCACGGCGCTGTGGGCTCTAGGGCCGAACATTTCGCCATACCAATCCAGAATCGCGCCGCTGACGGTAATGAACCCTTTGATCCTCCGCCAGCACATCCGCTCGACCCAAAAGGCCGCGCGCTTACGCAGAATGGAGCGGGTATTGGTGTCCGACTCAAGTTCATGGGCGTCATAGATCAGCTTGCTTCTCCAGATCAGACTATGCAGAGTACCGATCGGTAATACGAACCAGTCGTGACAATGCACCACTTGTGCTCGGGTCGTGCACGCCCGTAGCAGCAATCGCAGGTACACTATCATTAGAAGGAACATCTTAAGCGGTCGACCAGGAATGGTTAGGCGCAACGGTAGCCCGCGCGAGAAGTTTCGCACGGCTCGAATATCTCCGATGTGGATGTCGGTATCGCCAATGCCGATGCCAATCGCGGTTAGACCGTCCAATTCCCGAATCGCGTCCATCTCTTTCAGGATGCGGCTGTCATGCAGGATGTCAGTGTGTGAAATGTGCAGTGCAATCATTTGTCTATTTCCACCGAATGCGAGGTAGGATCAATAGGGCGATCAGCGGGATCAAAACCGTGATCTTCATGTACTCGCTGACGCCTGAAATGTTGACCGCAAAAATAAAAGTGAAGAACCAGCCTTCAACGGCCCTGATAAACACGAAGTTGCTATATTGATTAAAAACCCGTTGACTGAATGCCAGCAGGGTACCGATGTAAAGAGCCGCGATCACCACGCCAACGATGCCAAGGTTGGCATACCCCTCCGCCCAAAAGGTTGACGGCGAGCTTCCAGTAACGCCTTTTTGCAGGAAGATTGGGAACTTCCAGTTCATGATTTCGACGGCGGGGCTGAAGGGTTCCCACGGAAAGATGCCCAAAGGGTTTGGCAGGCTGCGGCCGAACAAATACGGATGCATATCCGGGAAATATTCCAGGTAGAAATGTGCGGTGCCGATGCTTCCGGTTAAAATACGCGAAGCTGCCACACGAAAGACCTCGGACGGGTCGCTAATCCCAGCGAAAGCCATGTAGAAGAAGCCGATGATTGCTATCAACGCGCTTCCCCAAGCCAAAAGGCCACCGATGGACAGCTTTCTCACGTATTTTATGCGCAGGAACAGAAGTCCAACGATGAATTGGATGACGGCAAATTTCTCGGTCGAAAGCGCCAAGACAACCGAAACGACACCAAAAAGTCCGACCAAAAGCGCTTTCTGCAGGACAGAGCTTCGGGGAAGGGTCAGATACGCAAAATAATACAGGATAATTGGTATCTGCATCAAGCCAATGCGAAACCAGTGCAAGCCGCCGAAGTTGTTACTCATGTCGCTGCGGGCAACAAGGGCACTGTCGAAGTCGCCGGACAGCGCTAGGAACAGGGCGATACCTTCAAGACCGCGCACATACTGAAACACCACGAAAGCCGAAAAAAGGAAAAGTCCAATCGCAAGATACTTTTCTTGCTTGGTTACAGAAATGTTTCGAACATTCGGCCTAGCTGACCTGGGATTAAAAAAGACATAGGTTGTGACGACCGTCACGAAGGCGAGGATTGAAAAAATCAACATTTTGCTGATAAGCACACGATCCCTGATTCCGATTTCCCAACGGTAGGTGTCCAAGTGGAAGTACAGAATCGCCAGCCCGATGAAGTTCAGGGCATAAAACGACAGGATATAGGCTCCGAGAAAACTCGGAAAAATGGATTTGCGGTGCCGAGAGACATAGCTAACGGAAATCACAAGAAATACCACATAAGTCATAACGAATGCTAAGGTAACCATTCTGGAACCCCCCGATCCCGAGTGCTTTTTGCAACCGATAGGACGATCGCGATGAAAAGCAAGTTGATGACGGCACTTGCGATGGCAAAAGATTCAGGGATAAAATGCGTTGCGTAAAGCCCGGCCAATATCACTACACCTACCCGAACGACAAGGCTGACCGCGTGCAGCCACATTGCAAGCTGCAACCGGCCCATTACATGCAGCAAAGACGAAACCGGCGAGACTGCGAACTGAAGCAGGAAACTGGGTGCTAGCCAGGTGACCAGCCAGCCAGCCCGTTCCCATTCCGGGCCAAAGATGACCGGAAACAATGGAGGTGCCAGCACCGCCGCCAGCAGCATTGGCAGCGCGCCGATCAGAAGCAGGGATCTGACAGTTTTTACCGTCAAGCCATATAGTCCTCCGTTTCTGAGCTTGGTAGGGGCCTCGACCACGAAAACTTGTGCAACCGAGGCCCCGATGATCCGCGCCGGCATCCCCAACAGCCGCATAGCTAGAAACAGGAAACCGGCTTCGGGACCGATGGCATATGCTGCGATCAGGATCGTCGGCACCTGGGCGCTGGCTGTGTCAAACAGGGCCTCGGGACCTGAGAACAGCGGGAAGCGACGATGCCTGTTGAGTTGATTGACAATCTTGCGCCAGTTAATCTTAAGCAGGGTTTCACGGTCGTTTCGAAGCAGATCGCGCATCAAGGCGACTATCCCCAGTCCCTCCGACAGAATCTGCCCCATCAGCAGTCCAACTGGTCCTGCCTGGGCAAACCCCAGCCCAAGTTGACCGCTCGCTCCTCCAACCGAACGGGTAATACGCGTGCGTGTGACGAGGCCGAAACGTTTTCGGCGCGAGGTCCAGTATTGCAGAGCATTGTAGGTGGAAGCGATAACAATACTAAGCGGGATCATCCAAAGAAACGGCTTTAGGTCTGGTTGACCGATCAGCGCCGTTACGGTCTCTGGCGCCAATAGGATCGTTAGCGCGGCGAATGCGCTGACCCCAAGCCCGGCGGCGATGGCCCCCACCAGTAGCGCCATCGCATCCAGATCACTTTCCGGCAAGGGAATGGCCAAGTTGTATCTGAGGTTGGCAACAACCGTAACCAACGAGGTGCTAGCGACGAAAACCGCAAGAATGCTGAAATCCTCGGGGGTATACAGCCGTGTCAGCACCGGTAGGGCCGCAGCCATCAGGACCTGCGCAAAAACCGTGCCGCTGGCAAGAATGCCTACGTTTCGGGCAAATCCGCCCTTGGGCAGGTATTTAGCAGTCAGGTTTTGCATCGTGTTTCAGGAGACAAGGGCATGAGGGCAATCAAGTAGCGACGAAATGAGTGTACCAGCGATAGAAATTCACCCAACGCCAAAGCTGCCATGTGAATCGTTTCCGCCCATCTCGGATTTCCCGGAAATCAGCTAGGATGGCAGTCTTGTTCAGATAGGGAATATCGACGGCACTCTCAAGCCATTCTTCAATTGTATCGGCCATCGACAGTAGCCATTCCTGTTCGGGCGTTGCAAACCCAACCTTGTCGCGCCGATCCAGCACGTCGTTAGGGACAATGCCCCGCATCGCCGCGCGAAAAACGCTTTTGGTTTCGCCCCGGTCCGAGATAAGGAATTCCTCGGGCATCGACAACAGCATTTCGACCATCTCGAGCGTCAGAAACGGCACGCGACTTTCGATCGAGAACCGCATCGAGTTTCGATCTCCGTTGCGCAACAGCGAGACTAGCCCTCGTTCAGAGAGCGCGGCCGCTAGTTCCGCTGTAACTCGACGACCGCGCTGCGTGTTTGTGGGGACCAGGTGTGGAAAACGCAGATCCACTCCTGTTTCGGCCAGCGCTTCGGACTTGATCCAGTCCGGCGAAGTGGTGCCACCGCTAAGGGTCCGCATCCGCATGTACTGGTCTTCACTTAGAACCTGCGACAGCAGCGCTTTAACCCCGCCCCGACGGCTACGCCCCGGCCATTTCGGCCAATTGTTCAGGAACTGGACCGCACGAAACCAATGACCCGTTTCCAGTAGGCTCCGAAGCCGTTGGCCAGGATAACCGCTATACCCGGCCAGCATTTCATCCGCGCCTTGCCCATCTAATGTCACCGAAATACCATTCGCGTGAGCATGGCGATAGACACAATATTGGGCATAAATGCTCGTACTGCCAAAGGGTTCGCCCTGTGCCATGATTAAATCGTCCAGATCGCGCGAAAGGTCTTGGGGTGTCGCGATGACCTTATGCGGAATTGCACCGACGTGGGCATTGATTCGATCGATCCAGACTTCTTCATTTTCTTTATGGTCGGGCGCAATGAAACTGAATGTGTGGATGTCCGCGTCCGGTTCCAGGTGCCGCATGGCGCACACGACTGAAGAGGAATCTACCCCGCCGGAAAGCGCTGCACCCAAAGGCACGTCGCTGCGAAGGTGCAGCCGAATGTTCTCGAGAAATTGAGCCCGCAGCCGTTCGACAGCGTCTGAATAGGACCCATTCCAGTCTTCACGGATCTGTGGATGCCACCAGCGCGTCGGCTCCTTGATTGAGCCGGAAGGCAGGTCAATCTGTATGTAATGACCCGGCGACAATTGTAAGACATCGGCAAAGAAGGATTGGTTGTTACTATCGTAATCACCGTTGACCAGATAATCATATGCCCGCTGCCAGTTGACCTCGGGTTTTCCGGGTTGCAGCGCAAGAAGGGCTGGCACATCGGACGCAAAACGGAATTCGCCGCGCGCTTGAGAGTAGAAAAACGGTTTGATACCAAAGGCATCCCGAACGCAGATCAGGGAGCATTCGATCCGGTCCAGCACGGCGAAAGCGAACATTCCGGTCAGCTTGGGCAAACAATCCAGCCCCCAGTGCCGCCAGGCAGCCAGCAATACCTCGGTGTCCGAATTGGTCGTGAAAACGTAGCCAAAGCGGGCCAGTTCAACACGTAATTCCTTGTAGTTGTAAATCTCGCCGTTGAAAACGATCGAAAGTGCGTTATCTGCCGAGTGCATCGGCTGGTGGCCGGCGTCGGATGTGTCAATTATAGACAGTCGAGTTTGACCTAAGGCAACTGTGCTGCCGTTTATTTCATGGGATAGGAAACCGCTGTCGTCCGGACCACGAAAGCGCATTGAATAGAGCGATTGCTTAAATCGCACCAGATCGAAAGTCTGACCGGCGGGAACAAGTGCCCCGTTGATACCGCACATAAAAATGCTCTTTCCGTGTTTGATGTAAGCCGGGTCTTTTGTGCCCGGTCAACCTGACTTGTTCGAGCTTTGGGCGGGCAGCGCTTCTAAGACAGCTGCGCAGATCTGCTCGATCACCGCTGAGCTCATATAGGGGTGCAACGGAAGACTCATGACCTCATCTGCGGCTTTGTCACCCACAGGTAAAACGGCGTCTTTATCAGCCACCGCGGGTTGTCGGTTTAGCGGTAGCGGATAGTGAACGGCGGTTGGAATGCCCGCAGTTTTCAGCGCTTCCCGAAATGCAGCGCGATTTGGTACTCGTACCGTGTATTGCGCCCAGGCACTGATGCAGATGTCGTGAATTCGTGGGGTCACGATACCAGAGTTTCCAAGGGAAGTTGCGAAGGCTTCGGCCACAATCTGACGGGCAGAGATCTCATCATGGAGAATTGCCAATTTCGGCAAAAGGATCGCGGCCTGCAACGTATCGAGACGCGAGTTCACTCCAACACGGACGTGATAGTAGCGCTTTTCCTGACCGTGGCGGGCGATCTGGCGGATCACCTTTCCCAGGCCGGGGTCCGAGGTGAAAATCGCACCACCGTCGCCGTAGCAACCCAAAGGTTTGGATGGAAAGAAACTGGTGCAAGCAATTGTGCTGAGATTGCAGGACTTGCGTCCCTTATAGCTAGCACCAAAACTCTGCGCTGCATCTTCGATAACCGGAAGGTCATACTTTTCAGCGATTGCGTTTATGGACTCGAAATCCGCAGGCTGACCATAAAGTGAAACCGGTATAATTGCCTTGGTACGAGGTGTTATTGCCGCTTCAAGTAGGGCTGGGTCCATATTGAAACTGACAGGATCGATATCGACATATTTAACCTTTGCACCAAGAACAATCGCAGCTTCGGCGGTTGCAATATAGCTGAAACCGGGAGTGATAACTTCATCTCCAGGACCTACGCCCAACGCCATCAATGCGATCTGCAATGCATCAGTGCCGTTTGCAACTGTGATACAGTGTGAGGCACCCGTATAGGCTGCCAGCTTTTCCTCAAGCTCGGCAACTTCAGGGCCTAGGATATACTTGCCATGCGCCAGAACTCTGGCAATGCCGGATTCTATCTCTGCACGCAGCCGATTTTGCTGTGCAGCAAGGTCTATAAATGGAATCATCGTGCGGCAGCCTCTTTCCGTGTCAATATCGAGCCGTTCAATGTATATTCATCGCCTGTGTGGGAGCAGAAGGCGCTGGCCTGACCGCTGAGCGGCAGATCAAGTTGTTCGCCGTAGGCGCTCATCCAGCCGAGCTGGTGACCCGGCACACCGACGACCAATGCATAGTGCGGCACGTCTCGGTTGATCACTGCCCCTGCGCCAACAAAAGCATAGGCTCCGACGGTCACACCGCACACGATGGTACAGTTTGCTCCCAAAGTCGCACCGCGCTTAACCAAAGTGTCTCGATACTGATCCTTACGTTCAATCAGACCGCGAGGATTGTAGACGTTGGTGAACACCATGGAAGGACCGCAGAACACGCCTTCCTCCAAAGTCACATTATCATAGATGGAAACATTGTTCTGCACCTTGCAACGATTGCCAATGACGACTTTGTTACCTACGAAAACATTTTGGCCCAATGAGACGCCGTCTCCGATGCGAGCGCCGCCACAAACGTGAACAAAGTGCCAAACACGGCTATCATGTCCGATCTCAGCACCGTCGTCGACGATGGCGCTGGGGTGCTGGTAGTAGCTCATCCCAGTACCTTTACAAACGGATGGGTCAATTCACCCACTGGCGCGATAGGCGCATTGCGGATCGTTGAAACAGTTTCGATCGCCACCCGGTTGTCTTCGACCCCGAAACCGCCGTCGGACAGAATGTCTTCGTAAATCTTGGTGTGCAACTCGGTAAAGCCATCTGAGAATTCAAGGTTCTCTCCATCAGCAATCACTGCACGGAAAGTGCGCTTTCCCTTTGCGCGCTCTTCTTTCGGCACGTCGTTGACATCTAGTGAGAGAAACCAGCGAACGCGAGCTCGTTCGTATTCAAGATACCCGGCCGCCTTTGTTGGCGTGTTTAGATGTACGATGTTCTCCTGCACTGCACCGTAGACGAAATGGAGCATATCGTAGAAATGTACGCCGATGTTGGTGGCGATGCCGCCGGACCTCTCTGTCAGTCCTTTCCAGCTTTTCAGATACCAGTTACCGCGCGAGGTGATGTAGGTCAGATCCACTTCAACCTTTTCACCAGCAGGCATTTTTGCTACGCGGTCACGTAGAGCCAGAATGGCCGGGTGCAAACGCAGTTGAAGGATCGTATGAATTTTTCGGCCAGTTTCTGCCTCGATCTCTTTCAACTCATCAATCTGTTCGGGCTGCAAGACCAACGGCTTTTCACAGATCGCATCCGTGCCTGCACGCAGCGCCCATTGCATATGCGCCGAGTGCAGGAAGTTTGGAGATGCGATTGACGTGTAGTCCAGCGCACGGCTTGCGCGACGCTCGGTATTGATGTGGGCATCGAACATCTCGAAGTCTGTAAAGAACTGAGCATCCGGAAAGTGGCTGTCCATGATGCCAACAGAGTCATTAATGTCCATCGCCGCGACAAGTTCGTTTCCAGTGTCGCGGATGGCCTTCATGTGTCGCGGCGCAATATAACCAGAAGCGCCAATAAGTGCGAATTTTTTCATATTCTTATGCCTTTACAATGTTACTTGCTGTAGTGCGGTAAACACCACGACTATCGATAATGACCTGAGCGTTTTGCTGGATCATTTCATAATCAAATTTTGAATGATCCGTGGTCAAAACGACAGCATCAAAACCTGCAATTTCCGCAGTGCTCAAATCGACAGAAGATAAATCAAAACTGTGTTCTCGCATTTTGGGGAACACAGGTACGTGGGGATCAGAGTATGAAACATTTACCCCTGCATCGCGAAGCAGCTCCATGACTTCGACCGATGGGCTTTCACGCATATCGTCGACATTTTTCTTGTACGCGATACCAAGAACAAGGACCTTGCTACCCTTCAACGGCTTAAGGCGTTCGTTCAGTGCAGTTGCTAGCTTGCCGACAACATACTCTGGCATGGCTTGGTTAATTTCACCGGACAGCTCGATAAAGCGCGTATGAAGGCCATATTCTCTTGCTTTCCAAGTAAGGTAAAACGGATCAATAGGTATACAGTGGCCACCTAATCCAGGCCCCGGATAATACGGAGTGAAGCCAAACGGCTTAGTCGCAGCTGCATCGATGACTTCAAAGATGTCGATGCCCATCCTGTCGGCCACAATCTTCATCTCGTTTACGAGGCCAATGTTCACAGCGCGGTGGATATTTTCAAGCAACTTCGTCATCTCGGCCGCTTTTGTGGAGGTAACCGGCACAATCTTGTCGATTGCTTTTCCATATAGCGCCTTGCCAACCTCAAGACACTTCTGAGTGTGCCCACCCACTACTTTTGGAATGGTATTGGTGGTAAAATTGGCGTTGCCGGGATCCTCTCTCTCTGGTGAGTAGACGAGAAAGACATCCTCTCCGACCGCAAGGCTCGTCGACGTGATCCGTGGAAGTAACTCTTCTTCCGTGGTTCCCGGGTACGTAGTGCTTTCCAGCGAAATGACTTGGCCAGAGCGCAAGAAAGGCACCATAGCATCAGTCGTGTTGACCACATAGCTCAAGTCTGGCTCGCGATATTTGTTTAGAGGTGTTGGTACACAGAGAATGAGTGCATCGGCTTCTGCAATTCGAGACATAGCGGCTGTACATTCCAGCCCAGTCTGAATGGCTTCGGAAATTTCGGTATCCGAGATATGCTCAATATCTGATTGGCCGCCGTTGAGTAGATCAACTTTTCCCTGATCAATATCAAAGCCCAGTACTTTATACCCGAGTTGTGCATAGCGAAGTGCCAAAGGCTGACCGACATATCCCATACCGATAATGCCGATGATCGCATCCAGACTATTCAATTTTTGGATAAGATTGTCGCCCAAGTTGGCGGTTAATGTTTCACTCACTTTGATAACTACCTATTTTCTAAATGTTCATAAACAAGAATTGGAAACTCTGTCCAATCACTAGACTAAGGAATTTACGCGCCGAATACATGGGTTCAGGTTAACACGCCAGGATTGAGTTGATTTTCTTGGTCGAAGACAAGTTTCAGACAATTAAGCAGTCGATTTTCCACAGAACTCCTGAGTTCTTTTGAAAGTTCAAACTTGGAGCGACCAATCCCGTGTTCTGCCGCGTAGCTCCCTCCCATCTCAACCGCAATTCGATAGATCTCTCGACCAAGTTCTTCGTCTTTACCTGTAAACCCGCTGGCGCCCAGCGGAGGAGACAAATTGAAGTGCACATTTCCGTCTCCTAAATGTCCAAATGGATCTATTCGAATTCCGGGAAGAATGGCCGAGCAGATCTCTTCAGCACAATCCAAATACTCAGCTAAGCGTGCGGGCGGAATGGAGATATCATGCTTCAGTTGAGGACCTTCTCGCTTTTGACCTTCGGGCTGCTCTTCTCTCAATCGCCAAAAATCTAATGCTTGCTGCAAGGAAGAAGCTATCGCACCGTCCAATACACGCTCCTTAGAAAGTTCATCCTCAAGAACCTCTTCCAGAATATCGGGAAGAGGAGTGCGACTTGAGCAAGCCTGCGCTTCGACCAACATGGAGCAGGATGAACGTGTTTCGAGTGGAAAGGAAAATTCAGGTATGTTCTTCAACGCAAGAGCAACGCCAGAATCTGAGAAAAATTCCATGGCCGTCAGAAACTCTCCGATTTGAGATTTTAGTCTCCGTGCTAATTCCATCGCCGCCTGATGGGATTTTAAAACCAGTAGTGAGGTAACCGTTTGCTTTGGGCTAGGTTCAAGTTTGAGGACAGCCCGAGTGACAATTCCGAGGGTACCTTCAGAGCCGCAAAATTGTTTTCTGAGCTGATATCCTGAGTTGTCTTTCTGAACTGCACGCATACCGTCAAAAACACTCCCGTCGGGAAGCACGACTTCCAATCCCAAAACCAAATCCTGCATCATCCCAAATCGAAATGCGTGACTGCCACCGGCGTTGGTTGCAATGAGGCCTCCAATTTGGGCACTTCCCTCAGAACCAAGATGCATCGGAAATATGTGATCGGTTTCTGACAAACGACTATGCAATACCGCAAGTACGACGCCAGCTTCAACTTCAATCGTCCCTGAGGTATCTACGTAATCACCGATCTTTTTCATGCGTTCCATAGATAGGATTATTTGGCCTGGTGCCTGTGCGACGCTGCCCCCCACAAGTCCTGTATTGCCACCCTGAGGCACGATTTTTATACCCGCTGCGGTGCACTTGCCGACAATCCGCGATACCTCTTGTGTGGTTTTTGGTCGTGCAACACCGAGCGGTTCCACACCATATTTGTCCAACCAATCGCGTGACCACTTCTGGGCTCCATCCCCGGGAATCCAGCCCGACGGCCCCAATTCAGCAGTCAACGCCTGAACTAGTCTGTCAGACATTTCTTGCTGTCCGCATCAAAAAACTTATCCGCCGACTCCAACCCCAGATAACGCAACTCACACGTCATCCCCGCCAACCAGGCTTGGCTTCAGCGCCTAGCGCCACCTCGGCCTCAAGTTCTTCTATCTCACACTTCAGCGCCTCAAACTCGGTCATCTTGCGAGCGAGGAACCGTTTTGTCAGCCCTGCCCTCTCGGCAATGCCCGTCGGCGTCAGGACATAGGCGTAGCGCCCCTTGTGCTCTGATCGCTTAAAGTTTCCGAGCTTGACCCAGCCCTTCTCAACTAGCGCGTTCAGGCAATAATACGACGCGCCGTTCGAAATCCCCATTTCACTCGCCAGTTGTCGTGTGCTCATCTCGGGGTTTTCTTCCAGCAAGCGCAGCATCCGAAACCGGATCTCTTCCTGCTGTTCTGAACGGGTGCTGGCCATCGGGGGAAAAGCTACCGCACCAGAGCGCGCGCGTGTGCGGTCTGGGAAATTGAAAACTGAAATTGGAGTGTCGCAAAAAACATAGCGCTCAATTTTGAGCGATAGTGTGTTCCGCGGCGGAATGCAAAGGTTTTTTGAAGATTTCGCGAAGGCATTTTCAATCAAAACGCGATCACTCGTTTCCGCTTACATCTTTCTTCCGCCGCGCGAAAGTAAAGAAATCATTACCTTGCCAGCTTTTTCATTTGCCCTGGCCTAAATAGCCCCAAAGACCCGCTGACTCGGATCGATCCAATATTTGTCGCCGACAGGCAAAAGCGTTTTGCCGCGCGCGCGCTTGAGTCCCGAATTACCGTAATACTGGCCAAAAAGATTGAAACGAATGATCTGTTGCTTTCGCTTTTCGCCAGCCTCAGTCACAGTTTCCACATGTATTTGTAAATCCGTGCAGGCGTCAAAGCGTTCGAAAACTCAAATGCTTCAGCATTGCACCGATTGGTTGATTTGAAGTTCCGCTTCTTCATTGAACGACCCCTGCGGGCGACTTAGGGGCGGGTTTTGCAGCACGCAGATTGCTGCGAGGCGGCTTGTTCTGCGCTATCCTAGGGCAGTCGCTCAAAACTGCGGCGGCTTTCTTCGACGGCACGGACAAGGGCCGCTTTGGTGCGTCCGTATCTGGAGGTGGGCACGGGCACTGAGATGGCAAAGATCTCGCCCTGATCGCTGGCCATGGCGTAGCCGATCGCTGAGATGCCATCGGTGTGTTCGTCCTCGTCAAAGGCAAGGCGGGTTGCGCGGATGTGGTCGATTTCAGCGCATATGGCTTCGAAGGATGTGGCCAGTTCCGCGCGGCGCTCAAGTTCTTGTGCGATAAGCTGGCTGGCTCTGTCTTTATCGATACACGACAATGCGGCTTTGCCGTTGGCGGATGTCACCAGCGGGAATGTTTCGCCGATGCTCGACACGGTTCTCAGGCGATGACTGCCGACCACCTGGTCAATGAACAGCATTTGGTTGCCTTGCAGAATGGCAAGGTCAACGGTCTCACCGGTCCGATCCGAGAGGTTCTGCATGAGTGGGCGAATACGCTCTCTTAGGTTCAGCGTGGACGCATTTGCCAGTGACTGAATCTCAGGCCCCAGCTTGATTCCCCCATACCCTTTTTCGATGGCGATAAACCCCTCCACAGACAGAGCAGAAACTATGCGCTGTACCGTAGAGCGGGGCAAATTCACTTTCTTTGCGATCTGCCCAAGGCTGAGACCCGTGGTCTCATTTCCAAGGATGCGAAGAATATCAGCCGCGCGGGATATGACCTGTATGCCCTGATTTTTATGAGTATTTTGATCGTCCAAGCTGATCCCTCACCGCCGGTGTTTTGTGGAATTTGTGATGACTAGCGTAGGGGTAGCGCGAGAGCAAATCAATACTTGACCGTATTGCGATACATGTGCACCATTATGCGAAACACTTACGCACGGGAGTACGGCATGACCATCAATATTCGCGGAATTGATTTCCAGGAGAACGACAACAACGACATGGGGCTTGAGTTCGTGAACCTCAGCCACCGCTACGGGTTCCAATGTCCGAACTGGCCATATTTCAAAGACGTTCAGATCGATCGCAAACACTACATGGCCAAGTCCGGCGTACTGTCCCAGACGATCACAACGACGATGCACGTCACGACCCACATCGACGCCCCTGCGCATGTTGTTGAAGGTACGCCCTTCATCGACGAAGTCCCGCTGCCGCATTTCTTTGGCTCTGGCCTTGTCGTCGACATCCCGAAAGAAAAGTGGGAGCCGATCACCGGAGACGACCTTGAAAAAGCCTGCGGTCACGCGATCCGCAAGAATGACGTGCTGATTATCAACACCGGTTGGCACAAGAAATACGAAGATGGCGGGTATTTTGCCTATTGCCCCGGTCTTGTCCCATCGGCGGCCGACTGGATGGTTGAAAAGGGCATCAAGGTTGTTGGCCATGACACCCAAGCCAATGACCACCCACTGGCAACGGCGATTGGTCCTCAGCGCAACGGTCCGATCCTTCCGCATCTGGAAGCGGAATATAAGGAATGGTCCGGCGGTCGCGATTGGAAAGACGATTTCCCCGAGTGGGAGCCGGTGCACCAAAAGCTGTTCTCCAATGGCATTCTCGGGATCGAGAACGTCGGCGGTGATCTGGATCGCGTGACAGGCAAACGCGTAACTTTTGCGTTCTTCCCGTGGAATTGGGATCGGGGTGACGGCTGCATCATTCGTCTGGTCGCCATGACCGACAAAGACCAGCAATACCGCATCGAAGCAGGCGAGAGCTTCTGATCGCACGGGTGCTGCAATCCTCCCCGAGCAGCACCCTATTCCTCCTTTTTTCGGGAAAACGCCAATGTTGATTAAAAGATTTGAAGACGCCGAAAAATATGACGCACCCAATCATTGGGACGTGACTGGCCTTCGGCTTCAAGGTTTTGAAGAGGGCGGGCCTACCAATCAATGGATCGGTTTTTCGCAGTTTCTACCCGGTGGTGGTGCAGGGCCGGACAGCACGCACTTTGAAAAGGTCTACGTCATTCTTGAAGGTGAGATGACCATCGAGTGGGACGGCAAAACAGAAGTCCTGGGCGCGATGGATAGCTGTACCATTCCCGCCGGTCAGCTGCGTCGCATCGAAAACAAATCCAACCACGTCTGCAAGATGCTGGTTGTCATTCCCTATCCGCCGGAGAGCTAAAATGAACGCAATGGCCAATCCACTTTCGATGTTTGAAGTCGCAGGCAAGACAGCGCTTATCACGGGCGCGTCCGGGGCATTTGGCATGGTCGCAGCCCGCATTTTGGCGGGCGCGGGCTGCAATCTGGTTCTTGTCGCTGGCAATCAGGCCGCGCTGGATGAGATATCGCAAGAATGTCAGGGTTTGGGCGCCAAGGTCACGGCCGTCAACAAACGCCCAACCGACGAAGCGATCTGCGCGGAGTTGATGCAAACCGCGGCAGACGACTTTGGGTCGCTTGATATTCTTGTCGTTGCATCGGGAATGAACAAGGTTGCGCTTATCAATGACATGGAACCCGACACCTTCACCGCTGTGATGGATGCCAACGTCACGCAAAGCTGGCTTCTCGCGCGGGCTGCGGCGGGCCAAATGAAGGCGCAAGGCAAAGGCGGCAAAATCGTGCTTGTCAGCTCGGCACGAGGTCTGTTGGGCCATCCAGCGGGCTACACCGCCTATTGCGCGTCAAAGGCCGCGGTTGACGGGATCACCAAGTCGCTTGGCTGCGAGCTTGGACCGACGGGTATAACTGTGAACGCGATCGCACCGACAGTTTTCCGGTCACCTCTCACAGCTTGGATGTTTGAAGACACGGAAGAGGCAAAAACAGTACGCAATGGTTTCCTGACCCGTGTGCCAAAGGGCCGACTCGGCGAGCCAGAAGATCTTGCTGGTCCACTCCTTTTCCTGGCTTCTAAAGCATCAGATTTTTACACGGGCCACATCCTCTATGCGGATGGTGGGTATACGGCCGGATAAGTCATGACCAAGAACCGCCAAATCGCAGTTGTTGGGGCTGGTCTGATGGGCCACGGCATCGCGCTGACATTTGCACGCGCCGGTCAGTATGTGGCGATCACCGATCCGGTTGAGGAGTCGCTGCGTTCCGTCCCCCAGCGGGTGTCCGAAAGCATGCGGTTGCTTGGCTGCGATGACGCGGAAATTGCCAAGGCGCTAAAGCGAATTGAATTGTTTTCGACGGTCACGGGCGCGGTAAAGCAGGCCGATTTCGTATTTGAAGCGGCCCCCGAAAAACTGGAATTGAAACAGATTATTTTCGCGGAAATCGAGAGGAACGCACCGGCTCACGCGATTTTGGCCTCCAATACGTCGGTGATCCAGATTTCAAAAATCATGGAAGGGTTAAATACCCGCCACCGCGCTTTGGGGACGCATTGGTGGAACCCGCCGCATATGATCCCGCTTGTTGAAGTGGTGAAAACCGAGTGGACCGATCCCGCGCTGGCGCAAGCAACGTTTGATTTGCTGGACGACGCTGGGAAAACGCCTGTGATGGTCGAAAAGGACGTGCCTGGATTTATCGGCAATCGTCTACAGCACGCTTTGTGGCGCGAGGCCATATCCCTTGTGGAAAACGGGATATGCTCGGCCAAGGCCGTTGACGAAGTGGTTAAGGCCAGTTTTGGCCGCCGTCTTGCGGTGCTTGGACCGCTCGAGAATGCCGATCTCGTCGGACTTGAACTGACACAGGATATTCACAATCAGGTTCTCTTTGATCTGGAGGCCTCTGGCCAGCCCTCAGCGCTACTGCAAGAGCTTTTGGATCAGGGGCGAACTGGAATGGCCGCAGGTGCCGGGCTGCGAGAATGGAGCAAAGCAGACCTCGCGGCGACCAAGGCCCGCGTGGCTGAACATCTGCGTAAACTAGAGGCAATTTTGCCCGACTAATCTGATCTCAGGGAGGAGAGAAATATGACACTTAAAACGACTAGAAGACAGGTATTGGGGGGCCTTGCGGCAACAGTTGCAACACCGGCGATCCTGACATCATCGCGGGCCTACGCGTCGCACCCAACCATCCGTATCGGCCATGTTAGCCCGCGCACTGGCCCATTGGCAGGCTTTGCCGAGGCCGACGACTACGTTCTGGAGGGCATCCAAGCAGCGCTTTCGGGCGGTGTTGAAAACAACGGTAAGACTTACAACGTCGAAATCATTTCGAAAGACAGCCAGTCGAACCCAAATCGTGCAGCCGAAGTTGCAGCCGATTTGATCCTTGGCGACGAAGTTGACTTTATAGTTGCGGCGTCGACACCTGACACCACCAACCCCGTTGCGGATCAGGCGGAAATCAACGAAGTGCCCTGTATCACGACAGACTGCCCGTGGCAGCCATACTTCTTTGGCCGCAACGGCAACCCGGTGGAAGGCTTCGATTTCACGTACCACTTCTTCTGGGGTCTTGAAGACGTTATCGGCAACTTCCTCGACCTTTGGGGCAGCTCTGGCGCGGCTAAAAACGTTGCGGGCTTGTTCCCCAACGACGCAGACGGCAACGCTTGGGGCGATCCAAACCTCGGATTCCCACCTGCACTTGAAGCTGCTGGATTCTCGTTGACGGACCCGGGTCGCTACCAGCCGTTGAACGACGATTTCTCGAACTACATTTCGGCCTTCAAAGAGGCAGGATGCGAGATTGTCACCGGCAATATGATCCCACCCGACTTCGCGACCTTCTGGGCGCAGTCAGCGCAGCAAGGATTCAAGCCGAAGGTTGTAACAATCGGCAAGGCCCTTCTGTTCCCGTCCGTGATTGAATCACTCGGCGATCGTGCCGAGGGACTGACCTCTGAGATCTGGTGGACCCCAAGCCACCCGTTCAACTCATCGCTGAGCGGCGCAAGTGCCGGAGAATTGGCCAACGGCTATTCGGCGGCAACAGGTCGTCCGTGGACTCAGCCTATCGGCTTTAAGCACGCATTGTTTGAAGTTGTGCGCGACGTGATTTCAAGGTCCGCCGATCTCGACGATCCGGTCGCAAACGTAGACGCGATCAAGTCGACCAACCTGTCGACAATCGTGGGCGATGTGAACTGGGCAAATGGTCCGGTGCCGAATGTCACCAAGACACCTCTGGTCGCTGGCCAGTGGCAGAAGGGCGACAGCGGAATGGAGCTTGTTGTTACGAACAACACATTCGCGCCAGAGATCCCCAAAGGCGGCGATCTTCAACTGTTGAGCTAAGGAAAACAACTTGTCGGCACTTCTTTCAGTATCGGGACTTAGCAGATCTTTTGGCGCCGTTGTGGTCGCTGATGAGACCAGCTTTGACGTCCCAAAGGGCGCTGCCCTTGGAATTCTCGGTCCGAACGGTGCCGGCAAGACGTCTTTGTTCAACTTAATAACAGGTGCGCTCCGCCCGGACGCGGGGCGCATTGAATTCAACGGGTCAGACATAACGTCGACCTCGGCCGCGCAGCGTTCCAAAATGGGTATCGCGCGTAGCTTTCAAGTGCCGCAACCTTTTAGCGGCATGACAGTATTTGAAAATGCCCTCGTTGGAGCCACGCAAGGTGCTGGCTTGAGCGGAACCGAAGCCGAAGAGCATGTCATTGGCGTGCTTGAGGATACAGGCCTTTTACCCAAAGCCAACGTGCGCGCAGGTTCTTTGACTCTGCTAGAGCGCAAGCGATTGGAAATGGCGCGCGCTTTGTCTGCGAAGCCCCAGTTGCTTCTGCTTGACGAGATTGCAGGCGGCCTGACGGAAGCCGAATGTCATGCGTTGATTGATACGATCAAGCGGGTCCACGCGGGCGGTACCACGATTATATGGATTGAACATGTCGTCCACGCATTGATGGCCGTTGTCGACAGCCTGTTGGTCATCGATTTCGGCAAGAAAATCGCAGCTGGCGAACCTAAGGCCATCATGGAAAGCGCTGAAGTGAAAGAGATTTATCTTGGGATGGACCCAGATGTCTAAGCCCATTCTTACATTGAACAAATTAGAGGCCCACTACGGGGACTTCCAAGCGCTCTTTGGTGTGGATTTACATGTCAATCAGGGCGAAGTTATCGCGATCATCGGCGCAAACGGCGCTGGCAAGACCACCTTGATGCGATCTATTTCTGGGCTTTTGCGCAATGGCGCTGAGCAGGTGAAGTATCGCGATTTCGCAATCGGCGCCCTTCGCGCAGATCAAGTCGCGTATCACGGAATTGCCTTGGTCCCCGAAGGCCGGCAGTTGTTCCCGTCGCTATCGGTCGAAGAAAATCTGGTGATCGGTGGCAAAGTTGGCCGCGATGGTCCTTGGACGCTGTCCAAAGTCTATGATCTCTTTCCGATCCTTGAAGAGCGTAAATCGCAAGCCTCAACCTCACTTTCCGGCGGGCAGCAACAGATGGTTGCTATCGGGCGTGCGCTTATGGCGAATCCGGAACTCATTCTCTTTGACGAGATCAGCCTCGGTCTCGCACCTGTCATCATTAAATCGATCTATGAAGCACTGCCCAACATCGTTGGTGAAGGCATGACGGCCATGATCGTTGAACAAGACATCTCAAAGGCTTTGTCAGTCTCGTCGCGGGTCTATTGCCTGCAAGAAGGCCGCGTTTCATTGGAAGGCGCGACCAGCGAGATTTCCAGAGACCAAATTACAGCCGCATATTTTGGAGTGGACGCATAATGGATTGGGTAAATGCACTTGTGCAAGGCATCTTGCTCGGCGGTCTATATGCGCTCTTTGCGGCAGGGCTATCGTTGATTTTCGGCGTCATGCGTCTGGTCAATATCGCCCATGGCGACTTGATCGTTTTGGCGGCTTACCTAGGATTGTCAACGACAGTGATGCTGGGCATCCATCCTTTTGTCGCCTTGCTGATCGTCATGCCTGCAATGGCCGGTATCGGCTACGTTCTACAAAGGGGGCTTTTGAACCAGACACTTGGGGATGATATTCTGCCGCCTCTGTTGGTGACGTTTGGCCTGAGTGTCATTCTGCAAAACGCATTGCTTGAAGGCTACACCGCCGATCCACAAAAGCTGGCGGGTGGCGCCATCGAAACGGCCTCGGTCAATGTCGGAGGTCTTGCGCTTGGGGTTCTTCCCCTGCTGACGTTTGGCATTGCGATCGTGACCATCGCTGGTCTTCAGTGGATTTTTTACTCAACCAGCCTCGGCCGGGGGTTTCGCGCCGTGTCTGACAATCAGGACATCGCGCAATTGATGGGGCTTAACAAAGCCCATGTCTTTGGGCTTGCGATGGCATTGGCCCTTGCTGTGACAGCGGTTGCTGGCATTTTGCTTGGGGTGCGCACCAGCTTTGATCCGTCAATCGGCGGTGGTCGACTGATCTTTGGCTTTGAGGCGGTAATCATTGGCGGTCTCGGCAATCTCTGGGGCACCCTTGTTGGCGGCGTAATCCTTGGCGTGGCCCAAACAATCGGAGCCAAAATCGATCCCGGTTGGCAGCTTCTTGCGGGTCACATCGCCTTTCTTGTCGTCCTCGCCGTTCGCCCGAACGGCCTGTTCCCGAGGGTAGAACATTGAGCACGCATCACGTCACACGGTCCACGCGGGCCTCTCGCGTCGCGATGATTATCGCAGCCTTGGCTCTTATTGTTCTAGCAGCCGCACCTTGGTGGGCTGGACGCGCAGATATGCGCCTGATGGGCGAAATCTTCCTTTACCTGTCTCTCGCCTGCCTCTGGAACCTTATGGCTGGCTATGCCGGATTGGTATCGGTCGGCCAGCAAGCATTCGTTGGTTTTGGCGGGTATATGCTTTTTGCGCTGACTATGTTTGGCGGATTACACCCCATCCCGGCAATTTTGCTCGGAGGCGTCCTGGCCGCAATCCTGTCGATTCCAGTGGCCACGTTGATCTTCCGTCTGAAAGGCGCCTACTTTGCCATCGGCACATGGGTGATGGCCGAAGTCTTCCGTCTTAGCTTTGCGCAGGTTTCCTCGCTCGGGGGCGGCTCAGGATCGTCGCTGCCTGTCGGCATCGTAAAGTCACTGTCCGCGTCTCGGTCCGGTCGCGAAGCACTTAGCTATTGGCTGGCTCTTGGGGCGGCTGTGACTGTCATCACGTGCGTTTACTTCTTCTTACGCTCGCGCCGTGGCTTGGCCCTGACGGCCATTCGCGACAGCGAGGTCGCCTCGGCTGGCTTGGGGATCGACATCTGGCGCACCAAACTTGAAGTCTATGTTGTCACCTCGGCCTTTACAGCGATCATCGGTGGCCTGATCTTTCTGCAAAAACTGCGTATTTCACCTGATGCCGCGTTTAGCGTGAACGACTGGACGGCCTTCGTTATCTTCATTGTGGTGATCGGCGGCATAGGAACCCTTGAAGGCCCGATCATCGGGACGCTGATCTTCTTCGCTTTGCGCGAAACCCTCGCCGATTTCGGCACGATCTATCTGATGGTGTTGGGTCTTGTGGCGATCATCGTCATGCTAAAGGCACCAAAAGGTGTTTGGGGTCTCATTCGGGATCGGTATGATCTCGAGTTATTCCCGCTGAGCTATCGCGTCCGCGTGGACACGCAGAACAAAGGAGACTGAGCCATGGCGCGTCAGCAGAAAACGATTATCACTTGCGCTGTCACTGGGGCGATCCACACGCCGACCATGTCGGACGCATTGCCTTACACCTATGACCAAATCGCCCAGCAAGCGATTGAAGCCGCCGAGGCAGGCGCGTCGATACTTCACCTTCATGCGCGTAATCCCGACAACGGAGCGCCCTCAGTCAATCCCGACGACTTCACACCGTTTCTGCCGCGTATCAAGCAGGCAACCGATGCAGTGGTGAACATTTCGACCGGTGGATCGTTGACGCTGTCGATTCAAGATCGCATCAAACCAGCGGCCACTTTTTCCGCTGAAATGTGCTCAATGAACATGGGCTCCATGAATTTTTCATTTCACCCGTTGGCAAAGCGCTACGACGAATGGAAGTTTGATTGGGAAGAGGATTACGTCGCCAATTCAAACGGCAACATTTTCCGCAATACATTCGCTGACATTGAGGAAGCTGCAAAGACACTGGCCCCGCATGACATCAAATTTGAACATGAATGCTATGATGTCGGCCACCTTTACAACTTGAAGTTCTGCATGGACATCGGCCTGTTCAAAGCGCCGATCTTCATTCAGTTTGTAATGGGCATTCTCGGGGGGATCGGTGCAGACTTCGACAACCTTGTCTTCATGAAAAAGACGGCTGACAAGTTGTTTGGCGACGACTATCGATGGTCGATCCTCGCTGCGGGCGCATCACAGATCCCAATGGCGACAACGGCCAGCCAGATGGGCGGCAACGTGCGGGTCGGGCTTGAGGACAGTTTGTTCATTCAACGCGGGAAACTGGCCGAGTCGAACGCACAGCAAGTTGCAAAGATCCGGCGGATCGTCGAGGAACTCGGCAATCAGGTCGCAACGCCAGATGAAGCGCGGGAAATTCTCGACCTCAAAGGCGGCGACCGCGTGAATTTCTAACAAGGGCCTCAACCAAGGTTTTATTGAGCAACCGTCGATCGGTGCCCAAGGCACTAATTTGGCCACCAAAAGCGCGCGGCCTTTCCCCTGTCTCAGGTTCAAGGTCGGACGCATTAAATCTTGAAAACCCTGCGAATCTTCAATCGGCCAATGCGCCGTTTTAAGTGATTCAACCTGACACGCACGGTCTCAGCACTGCATTTTGCAGGGACAAACGCGTACCGTGCCCCAATATATCGCAAAAATTGCACTTGTTTTCAGAAAAGCTGCTTTTTGCTCTTGACCCTACAGTAACTGGAACCCTTACTTGGGGCTCAAAGCGCTAATTCTGGAGAGAGCGATGACCGAACCTCGGCAAGTGACATTATCCGTCGATTCAATGACCTGTGCGTCCTGTGTGGGGCGGGTTGATAAAGCGCTTGGCGCGATGGACGGGGTTTCGAATGTCTCGGTGAACCTCGCCAGTGAAACCGCGCGGATCGAGTTGGACACGCCTGATCGCTTGGTTGACGTGACCGAAACCCTGGGCGCCTTGGGCTATCCGGCGCGCACGGCAAGCGTGACGCTGAGCATCTCGTCGATGACCTGCGCGTCTTGCGTCGGGCGCGTGGACAAGGCCTTGGCCGCGGTGCCGGGCGTTCTGAGTGCGAATGTGAACCTTGCAACTGAAACGGCGACCGTCACCTTTCTTGAGGGTGCGACGAACGCGCAGGCGTTGGCCGCCGCTGCTACCGACGCAGGCTATCCGGCAAAGATCGCCTCGGCGGACGCCACAGTGGATCGCAGCGAACGCAAGGAACAAGAGGCCCGCGAGATCGCACGTCGCACGATCTTCGCTGCTGTTTTGGCACTACCTGTCTTCCTGCTGGAAATGGGCGCACATGTTGTTCCGGGCACCAAAGAGCTTATTGACAGCACAATTGGCCACCAAAACAGCTGGCTCATTCAGTTCTTTCTGACGACCATCGTTCTATTTGGCCCAGGCCGGAGTTTTTACACCAAAGGCTTCCCGGCGCTGTTCAAAGGTGCGCCCGACATGAACAGCCTTGTCGCGGTTGGCACAGGCGCGGCCTACGTCTATTCGCTGGTCTCGACCTTCCTACCCAGTCTTTTGCCAAACGATGTGCGGTCCGTCTACTACGAAGCTGCCGCTGTGATCGTCGTTCTGATCCTTCTTGGCCGCTATCTTGAAGCGCGTGCAAAAGGGCGCACTGGCGCGGCTATTCAAGCGCTTTTGGGCTTGCAGGCGCGCACGGCACGCATTCTTAAAAACGGCGAACCGGTTGAGATAGAGATCGAAGACCTGCGCGCCGGAGACATCGTTTTGGTCCGCCCGGGCGAACGGATCGCCGTCGACGGCATGGTTGTCGAAGGCAATAGCCACGTCGATGAAAGCATGATTACCGGTGAACCGGTTCCCGTGGCCAAATCTGAAGGCGAATTGGTCACCGGCGGCACGGTCAACGGCGTTGGCAGTCTCCAGTTTCAGGCGACCCGCGTCGGAGATGACACAACCCTGTCGCAAATTATTCGCATGGTCGAAGAGGCACAGGGGGCCAAGCTGCCGATTCAGGGCATGGTTGATCGCATCACGCTTTGGTTTGTTCCGGCGGTTATGATGCTATCGGCGCTGACGATCCTCGTTTGGTTTACCTTTGGGCCTGATCCGGCGCTGACGCTGGCGCTTGTGGCCGGTGTCTCAGTTCTTATCATTGCGTGCCCCTGTGCGATGGGTCTGGCCACGCCGACCTCGATCATGGTGGGCACGGGTCGCGCCGCTGAAATGGGCGTTTTGTTCCGCAAAGGCGATGCGCTTCAGCAATTGACCTCGGTGGGCGTTGTGGCGCTCGACAAGACGGGGACCGTCACCCAAGGACGTCCCGAATTGACCGAAGTCATTCTGGCGGATGGTTTTGAAAGAAACCATGTGCTTGCAAAGATCGCGGCGGTCGAGGAACAGTCCGAACACCCGATTGCCCAAGCCATCGTGCGCGCAGCGCAGGCGGAAAACCTTGAGCGCTTTGACATTTCGGGCTTTTCCTCGGTCACCGGATATGGTGTGCGCGCCGTAGTTGGCGGCGAAGATGTGCTTGTCGGCGCGGATCGTTTCATGGTGCAGCAGGGCGTTGATCTGCTTGACCTCACCGAGGTTGAAACCGATCTGGCCACCCGTGGACGCACTGCGCTTTATGCCGCAATAGGCGGCAAAATCGCCGCTGTGATTGGCGTGTCCGATCCGGTCAAATCCTCAAGCCGCGAGGCCATTCACGCGCTGCACGGTCTTGGCCTTAAGGTCGCGATGATAACCGGCGACAAGCAACTGACTGCCGACGCAATTGCCGCTGAAATCGGCATTGATCTGGTGATCGCCGGCGTCCTGCCCGACGGCAAGGTCGAGGCTTTGGATCGTCTGCGAGAAGGTGGTCAAAAGGTCGCCTTCGTTGGAGACGGGATCAACGACGCCCCTGCCCTTGCGCATTCCGATGTCGGCATTGCGATTGGCACCGGCACGGATGTGGCGATTGAATCAGCCGACGTCGTGTTGATGTCCGGCGATTTGCGCGGCGTGGTCAACGCGTTTGAAGTCTCGACCCGCACGATGCGCAATATCCACCAGAACCTGTTCTGGGCCTTTGGATACAACGTCGCATTGATTCCCGTCGCGGCTGGCGTTCTCTACCCTGCAATCGGCATCATGCTGTCCCCAGTGTTGGCAGCTGGCGCCATGGCGCTTTCCTCGGTCGCCGTCCTGACGAACTCGCTGCGTTTACGGCGTGTGAGGCCACTGATGGACGAGACCAAATCCGACGTCAGCCCCGTCATCGTGCAAGATCTCAAACCCCAAGAAAGTGGTGCATAACATGAATATAGGAGACGTTTCCCGCCAATCCGGTCTGCCGACCAAGACAATCCGCTATTACGAGGATATTCACCTCGTGAAACCTCAGCGCGAAGCAAATGGGTATCGGGTGTTTTGCGAGGCCGATCTTCACAAGCTGATCTTCCTCAGCCGCGCGCGAGGCTTGGGCTTTACGATTGAGGACTGCCGTACATTATTAACCCTTTACGAAGACAAATCGCGGGCAAGCTCCGAGGTCAAAAGCGTCACGAGCAAGCATCTCAGTGACATCGAGGCCAAGATCACCGATCTGCAAGCGATGCATGCGACGCTGACGCGATTGTCTGAGAAATGCTCGGGCGACGACCGTCCCGACTGCCCCATTCTGGAAGAACTCGGCGCGAGCGACACCCCAGCACATTGCCACTAATTTTAACAAAGGACGAGTGAAATGATTACCCGCCGCGATCTTCTGGCAGGCGCCAGTGCTGGTCTTGCCACAACGCTTGTACCACGTATGACCTGGGCCGCCAGTGACCCCCAACCGCTTGCTATGCCCCCCCTTGTGGACGTCACGCAAAGCGGGCGCTTTAGCCTTGAGGCACAGGCCGGTCAGACCGATTTCCTTGGAAAATCCGCAACGAACACTTGGGGTTTCAACCAATCCTATCTCGGGCCAACGTTGCGCATGCCCAACAAGGCCGACATGCAGGCCGAGGTGAAAAACGCGCTGGATGAAACGATTTCGGTGCATTGGCACGGGATGATTATTCCCGGCGACGTTGACGGCGGACCGCATCAGACGATCAAACCGGGTGCAACTTGGTCGCCCGAATTGGCAATCGATCAAGAGCAGGCGACGATCTGGTATCACAGCCACATCCACGGCGAGACCGCCCGACAGGTCCATAACGGTCTGGCAGGGGTTTTGCATCTGACGGATGACCTCGATGGCGAACGCGGTTTACCGTCGACCTACGGCGTCGATGATCTGACGCTGGTGTTGCAGGACAGACGCTTTGACAGCCGCGGGCGCTCAAATTACGCGGCGTCGATGCCGGACCAAATGATGGGTTTTCTTGGCAACACGATTGTGGTCAACGGTCAGGTCGGTCGCACGGCGGTCGTACCCAAGGGGATCGTGCGGTTGCGGCTACTGAATGGGTCGAATTCCCGGATCTACGGGCTAGACCTGTCGGACAATCGCCCGATGCATCTGATCGCAACGGATGTTGGCCTTTTGGATAAGCCAATTACGCTAAGCACCCTGTCGCTCGCCCCGGGCGAACGCTACGAGGTGCTTGTCGATTTCAGCGATGGCAGAGACGTCGTGCTGCAAAGCCGCCAGAGCGATAACGCCAATATGGGCGGCGGCGGCAACGCATCGTCGAGGTTTGACGTTTTGCCCTTCACCGTCAACGAAACAAGCGCGGCGAAAATCGACGCAATCCCACAAGACCTCGGAGGTTCGCGGCCAGATATGGACGCCAATGGTGCTAAGCAACGCCAAATCGCGCTTGAGATGCAAATGGGCATGGGCATGATGATGGGGCGGCGCACTCAGCAGTTCAAAATCAACGGAAAATCCTTTGACATGGACCGCTTGGATCTCACGGCCAAACGCGGCCAGATCGAGCGTTGGTCAGTCTCGGCCAACACGCAGGCGCACCCGTTCCACATCCATGGTGTCAAATTTCAGGTGCTTAGCGAAAACGGCAGTGCTCCATCGGCGCAAAACACCGGCTGGAAGGATACCGTTCTTGTGAGCAGCCGTGTCGAACTTTTGATGCGATTTGACAAACTCGCGTCTGCGGATCTGCCATATATGTACCATTGCCACATTCTTGAACACGAAGACGGTGGCATGATGGGACAATTCAGCGTCACATGACGGGGCGCGTCGCCATCAGATCGAAGCAAATTGGAGAGCACGAATGCAGGTTTTGAAACAGAAGATCGGGAAAAGCCTTGGCTTGGCCCTTGGCGGGATGCTTTTGGGTGCGGGTGCCGCATGGGCCGACGCGCATGGCAATGACCTTGTTCATAGCCGCGCATTCGGCGGTCAGGTCTACATGATGTATACCGACCACATGTCGCTCTACACCTTCTCGGAAGATCCGCTGAACGCCTCCACCTGCTATGATGACTGCGCCGTAGAATGGCCACCTGCGATATTGGACAGCGGCGCTGAACTGGGCGAAAACTATTCCCTGATCGAACGTCGGGACGGTCTTTTCCAAGCGGCCTACAAAGGTCAGGCGCTTTATCTATCAAGCAAGGACCGACGTCCGGGCGACATCAATGGCGACGGGATCGACGCGCGCTGGCAATTGGCCCGTCCCGATTCCTGATTTTCGGAGGAGACACTGTTGTTTCAGGGGTATTTTGGGGCGTAACGCGATCAATTCACCTGGTTTTGACCGAGATCAATGGCAGGTGTCCCGCCTATCTGACACTGTGCGGCTCTGACGAAATCGACCTGCACACTCCAAGTCGATTTGATACAATTAGAGACAAATCTCACCTGCCCCTTGGTTGGGCCTTGGAATAAAATTAGGCAATGCCGAATACGCCGCACATAATGGTCGTCGATGACCACCAACAAATTCGAGACAGCGTCGCGCGGTTTCTCGAGAAAAACGGCTTGCGTGTGACCTCGGCCAAAAACGCCGAAGATATGGATGAAAAGCTGGCGGCGGGGAACTTCAACCTTATTGTTCTCGACGTCATGATGCCGGGCGAGGACGGCCTGTCGGCCTGCAAGCGCCTGTCTCAAAACACGGATATTCCTGTCATACTTTTGACAGCCCTTGCCGAGGATGCGGACAAAATATCGGGCTTGGAATTAGGCGCTGATGACTATTTGTCTAAGCCCTTCAACCCGCGTGAACTGCTCGCGAGGATCAAAGCCGTACTACGGCGCAGTGACACATCCGAGGTCTTTACAGGCAAGCTGACCGGCAAGATGGTGCGTTTTGCCGGGCTGACCTTGAATGTTGACCGGCAGATTTTGATCGACAGCAGCGGAACCGAGACGCCGCTGACTTCGGCAGACTATAAACTGCTGGCCGCATTGCTTGAGCGCCCGCGCATGGTTCTGAGCCGCGATCAATTGTCGGATTTGGCCCACGGGGCCGCGACCGGCCCGTTGGATCGCAAGATCGACAACCAGATCTCGCGTTTGCGCCGTAAAATTGAACCCGATGTTCTGCGCCCAAGCATCATCAAAACCGTCCGCAACGGCGGGTATCTTCTGTCCGTCGACGTCGAGGTGACGGTGTGATCGGGCCGATTCTGAAATCCTTGCGGGTGCAGTTGGTCCTGCTAATACTGGTCACCTTGTCTGCGGCTCAGGTGGTCAGTCTCTGGCTGTTTTCCGATGAACGAACCCTCGCCATTCAAGCGGCGATGGGGTTTGAGGCCGCCGGCCGGGCCGCCAATATCGCACGCCTGATCGAGGAAGCTCCGCTAGATTTGCACCCGTCGATCCTGGGTGCCGCGAACTCGCCGCTTGTGCGCTTTGAACTTGGAACTGAACCACTGGTTCAACACAACGATCACTCGGATGGCGGGCAAGTCGAAGCCCGTGTCAGGGCATTGTTAAGCGATCGATACAGCCGCGCCATTCGCGTCGAAATGCATCAGGTCGAAGGCCAGCTAATTCATCTTCCCGGATTCGTCGAAAACATGACCGAACTGCAACGCCAGATCATGGCGGGTGAGCTATCGGCTGTCGAAATGAACCTTGCGATCTCGATCACTGGCGGGCAGTGGCTGAACGTCAGCACTCGTTTTGAACGGCCTCCGTTTCAATGGCCGATGTCATCGATACTGACCTTTGGCCTGACGGCGGCGGCGTTGTTTGTCGTCGTATCGTGGTTTGCGATGTCTCATCTTATGGCCCCTCTGCGCAGACTGGTGAGGGCCGCTGACAACCTTGGGCGCGGTGAAGATGTTGCATCCTTGCCCGAGAAAGGCCCACAGGAGATGCGTGATCTGACCGCTGGGTTCAACCGAATGCAACAACGCCTGTCGCGCTATGTTGCTGATCGCACCAGTATGCTGGCGGCAATCGGGCATGATCTCCGCTCACCGATCACATCTATTCGGGTGCGCGCCGAAATGGTTGAGGATGACGAAACCCGCGACAGTCTTGTCGCTTCGGCGGAAGAAATGCAGGCGATGATCGACGCGACACTCAACTTTGCGCGGGGGTTGTCGGAAAGCGAACCGGTGCAGGCCATCGATATTGCGACCTTCCTGACAGACATCAAGGCAGGCATGATTGAGCCTTTTGAGCTAAGCGCAGGCCCCGATGTTTCGCTGCGATTGCGCCCAAGCGCGATGAAACGCGCCCTGCGCAATGTGATCGAAAACGCGATCCGCTATGGCGAGACCGCCACAGTGGCATGGTCCGTCGTTGGCGACGAGGTTTTCATCGAAATCAATGACCAAGGCCCTGGCATTCCAGAAACCGCGCTTGAGCGCGTGTTCGATCCGTTCTTCCGTCTCGAAGAAAGCCGGTCACTTGAGACAGGTGGTCACGGTCTGGGCTTTTCCATCGCCCGATCGATCTTTCGCGCGCATGGCGGGGACATTACTTTGACAAACCGCCCGCAAGGTGGCCTGTCAGCCGAAATTCGGCTTCCAATCACAAACATCTCATCAGAAATAGGAGAGAGAAATGAAAATCTGGGTTCTTTCACTCAGCATATTCACGGTACTACTGGCAAAAGTCGCGATGGCTGGTCCAGGCGACGTGTATGAGTACGGACATATGTGGGGAGGCGGTTATGGCTTTTTTGGTGGTTTCATGATGATCGCGTTTTGGGGTATCATCATAGCGTTGATCGTGGTGGCTGTCCGCTGGTTCAACGCTAAAGATGGCAATTCAGGCTCAAACGCCCTTGCCATCCTCAACGAACGTTTCGCGAAAGGCGAAATCGACGAGGATGAATTCAAGCGCCGCAAAGCGGCTTTGGAAAGCTGAATGTGACCACCCGCAACCTAACCCTCACTCAGAATTAGGATAGATCATGACCCCTGAACTTGGCCATTTTGCGTTGGCTGTGGCGCTTGCCCTTGCCTTGGTGCAATCCGTTCTTCCGATGTTAGGCGCATCCCGAGGGGACGTTCCCCTTATGCGTTCCGCAACGGCAACGGCTCTTGGCCAGGTTCTTTTTGTGGGGATCGCTTTTGCGGCCCTCATGCGGGCCTTCATCGTTTCGGACTTCACCGTCCTGAACGTGGCGAGCAACTCAAACTCTCTGAAACCGATGATCTACAAGGTCGCGGCGACTTGGGGAAGTCATGAAGGATCGTTGCTTTTATGGGTGTTTATTCTAACAATCTTTGGCGGTGCGGTTGCGTATTTTGGAACGAATTTACCGACGACGCTCAAAGCGAGGACGCTTTCGGTTCAAGCATGGATCAGCGTTGGCTTTCTAAGTTTCATGCTGTTCACGTCCAACCCGTTTGATCGTGTTTTCCCCCCGCCCCTTGATGGCAACGACCTGAACCCACTGCTTCAGGACATCGGGTTGGCGCTACACCCACCACTTTTGTATTTCGGCTATGTTGGCTTTTCGATCGTGTTTTCATTCGCCGCTGCCGCGCTGATCGAAGGCCGCGTCGATGCGGCGTGGGCACGCTGGGTCCGTCCATGGACTTTGGCGGCTTGGGTCAGTCTGACGGCTGGTATCGCACTGGGATCATGGTGGGCCTATTATGAACTCGGCTGGGGTGGCTGGTGGTTCTGGGATCCGGTTGAGAACGTCAGTTTCATGCCGTGGCTCTTGGGTACTGCGCTATTGCACTCGGCAATCGTAACCGAGAAACGAGACGCCTTTAAAAGCTGGACGATCCTGCTGGCGATCCTGACGTTTTCGCTATCGCTTTTGGGCACATTCATCGTGCGCTCAGGTTTGCTGACGTCCGTCCACGCCTTTGCGGTCGATCCGGAACGCGGTCTCTATATTCTCGGTCTGCTGGGTCTTTCCATCGGCGGATCACTCACCCTCTTTGCATGGAGAGCGCCTGCGCTGGAAGGTGGCGGATTGTTCAAACCCGTCAGCCGCGAAGCCGGATTGCTGGTCAACAACCTGTTGTTGGCCGCTGCGACTGGCACTGTGCTGTTTGGCACACTTTATCCGCTGTTTTTGGAAGCCATCACCGGCGACAAAATCTCGGTCGGGCCGCAATTCTTTAACGCCGCTTTCATTCCCATGATGTTGCCGCTGCTTGTTCTTATGGGGCTTGGGCCGTTTCTGTCGTGGAAACGGGCCGACATACCCGGGGTGCTTCAGCGCGTCAAATTTGTGGCAGCCCTAAGCCTGATCGCGTCGCTCATCGTTTGGTATCTAACTGAACGCGTGCCGGTTCTGGCCTATGTCTCGCTGTTGATTGCGTTTTGGCTTATGTTTACGACCCTGCGTGAGTGGGCTATGCGTATTCGCTTGTTTGAGGTCGACTTTGCATCGTCGGTGCGCCGTGCTCGCAACCTCCCACGCTCGGCCTATGGTATGACGACGTCGCATCTGGGCATGGGGATCTTGTTGGTCGGCATGATCGGATCAACCGCTTGGACAACCGAAGAGCTTGCCTTTGTCGAACCTGGAACCGAGATTTCGATCAAGGGGTTTGACGTGACCTTTGAAGGCGTCGAGCGGGTGCGCGGGCCGAACTACTACTCGGATCGCGGATCCCTGAGGGTTGAGCGCAATGGGGAATATGTCGCCACTTTGTATCCTGAACGGCGCACCTATCCCGTGGCGCAGTCAACCACGACTGAATCTGCAATTCGGTCAACTCCGGCTGGCGACTTATATGCCTCGATCAGTGAGCCTGCGCTGAACTCGGACGAAACCAATGGTGCTTGGACCCTGCGGATTTTGTATCAACCTTTGGTCGGTTTGATCTGGCTTGGCACAATCATGCTTGGTCTTGGCGGCTTGCTGTCCCTGTCTGACAGGCGGCTTCGGGTTGGTGCGCCGAAAAAGTCGAAGAAAACCAAGCAACAACCAGTGGCGGCAGAGTAGATGATAAGATCCCTCGCCTTTGTCCCACTGATTATCGCCGTGGTTTTCGGGGGCTTCCTATTGTGGGGGCTAAACCCTGATCGCGATCCAAACAGCATCCCGTCCGAACTGATCTCTCAACCCGCGCCGGACTTTGACCTGCCCGCGGTTGAGGGCTTGGACACCCCGAGCTTTTCGTCAGCGGACTTCAAGGATCTGACCAAACCGGTCATCGTCAACGTCTTTGCCTCTTGGTGTGTCCCGTGTCGCGCGGAACACGCGGTTCTGACGCGGCTGGTTGAAAAAGACGGCGCGCAACTCTTTGGCATAAACTACAAGGACGAGCCGGAAGATGCGGTCAACTGGCTTGGCAAGCTGGGCAATCCCTATGCGCGCATCGGCTCGGACCTGAACGGTCGCGCCGGCATTGAGTGGGGCATTTCCGGTGTCCCAGAGACCTTTATCGTCGGCACGGATGGCACGGTTCTATATCGCTATGTCGGCCCCGTCGTTGGCGAAACCCCCGAAAAGAAATTTCGACGCGCCCTCGTAGAAACCGGCGCAATTGAAAGCGAAAGTTAAAATGCGGTTAATACTCGTCTTCGTTCTAATGATCCTGCCCATGTCGGCATTTGCGGTTGAGCCTGATGAGGTTTTGGCCGATCCGGTCCTTGAAGAACGCGCCCGTGTGATCTCGAAAGAGCTGAGATGCGTGGTCTGCAAAAATCAGGATATTGACAGCTCAAACGCAGGCGTTGCCCGCGATCTTCGACTTCTCGTGCGTGAACGTTTGGTGGAGGGAGACACGAATGACGAGGTCATCGCCTTTATTCGCGCACGCTACGGCGACTTCGTCCTGCTAAAGCCCCCCTTCAAACCCGAGACCTATTTGCTTTGGTTTGCCCCGCCGGCCTTAGCGCTCTTTGCGCTGTTGATAGGCATTATGGTTTTGCGCCAATCACACAAACGCAAGGACCGCAAGTTGCTCAGCGATGCTGATGAAGCGGAAGTTGAGCGTATTCTTGCAACCGTCGAACGAGAGGCAAATTCATGATCTGGGCACTTATGGGCTTTATGGCGCTTGCAGGGGCGGCGCTTGTATTGTTGCAGCTATTTCACAAGGGCGATGGATCGCTTCTCGCGTCGGATGCGACCTTGGCTGTTTTGAAAAACCAGCTGTCTGAGCTTCAGAGAGATTCTGACCGCGGCGTCATTTCCAGCGCCGAAGCGCAAGCCGCAAGCCAGGAAATCAAGCGCAGGATTTTGATTCAGGGGCGCGAAGAGACCAAGCGTGCCAAGGCCTCGAACAGCCGCGCCGCCTTGATAATCGCCACGGCCTTTGTACCATTGTTTGCCGGCGTCTACTACTATTATGCAGGTGCGCCAACGGTGACGAGCATGGCCTTTGCCGACCGCAAGGCCGAGATTGAAGAGCAAAACCGCATCGATGACCTGACGAGCCGTTTGGCAAGCCAGTTGGAAAACGATCCCGATGGGGGTGCGATCGAAGGCTGGATGCTTCTGGGTCAAACCTACGTGCGATTGAACCGAAACGCCGATGCAGCCGAAGCCTTTGGGCGGGCAGCGTTGAAGGACGGGGCGGATACGGTCGTATTCTCGATGCTGGGCGAAGCGCTTATTTTCGCCGAGCAGGGCATCGTCACCCCCGAGGCCGAACGCGCGATCGATCAGGCGCTGGCGCTTGATCCCACCAATCCGGCGGCCATCTATTATAAGGCCACGGCCCTCAGCCAAGGGGGCGAGGAAGCGGCCGCGCACGACCTGTTGCTGGCACGTCTGAACATTGTCACGACGTTTGAACCGTGGATGGAATCCTATGTTGTTCGCGCAAATATGCTTGGTCAGTCGCTTGGCCGCGCCGACATCTCGCTGGCAGATTACGCCCCGATGTTGAACGGGGCAGCCCCTGGCCCAACGGCAGAAGACGTCGAGGCCGCAAGCGAAATGACTGACGCCGAACGTGGAGAGTTCATCAGATCGATGGTCGCCCGATTGGCCGAACGGTTGGACTCTGAGCCTGACGACTTGGAAGGATGGATGCGGCTTGGGAACGCCTACCGCGTGTTGAATGAAACCGACAACGCCATCGCCGCCTATACAAAGGCCGAGGCCTTGTTGGCGAATGCAGCGGCAACCGACCCAATGCGCGCGGAAGTCGCCGCAGCGCTTTCCGCCCTGAGAGGTAGCCAATGAAGCGCAGAGTCTTCGTAGCGACAGGGCTGGCGGCTGCCACGCTCGGGTTTGCCCGTGCACCGCTTGCCCATGACGAAATCATTCCCGAATACGATGTTCCGCCGGAATACATGCCCCAAGAGGTGAAGCTGACAAACGGCTTCGCCGCGGGCGAAATTCACGTCGACCCCGCGCAATTCGCGCTGTTCTGGACGTTGCCCGAAGGTAGAGCGATCCGCTACACCGTCGGAATCGGTCGCCCGGGACTTTACGAGTCGGGCGAATTCTATGTCGGTGACAAAAGGGAATGGCCCTATTGGACCCCGACACCCCAGATGATCGAGCGCGAACCCGACCGCTACGGGCCGCTTGCAGAAGGCATGAATGGGGGATTGGACAATCCGCTCGGGGCGCGGGCGCTTTATCTCTATCAGGAAGGGCGCGGTGACACTTACCTCCGCATCCACGGCACGAATGACCCCTCGACAATTGCGCGGCGGGTCTCAAACGGCTGTGCGCGATTGGTGAACACGCACCTCATCGATCTCTACAATCGCGTGCCCATCGGCACCAAAGTCTACCTCTATCCGGCTGAGTAAGCGCCGAGGCTTGTCCTGCGACACTCCGACTTCGCTATTGCGCGGTGTCCACCGCGTCCAAAACCTCTTGTGAGGTCAGAATTTCGGGCAGGACAATGCCGTTTGGTGCGTTTGGCCCGTAGACCGCGTTGAAGGGAATTGCATAGCGGTTGTGCGTCTCAAGATAGCGCGAGATTTTCGGATCCGGTTGAGTCCAATCCGCTTGCATCGCCACGACGCCTTCTGAGTTCAGCACACTCAGTACCGGATCTTTTTCCAGCACCAAGACCTTGTTGGCTTTGCAGGTCAAACACCAGTCGGCGGTGACATCGACAAAGACAACCTCGCCCTGCGAAACAAGTCTGGCGATCTCGCTGCGTTCAAAGACGGTCCAGGCGATCTTGCCACCGTCGTCGATCACGGTGCGCGCAGCATCAGGGGCCGCGGCCACGCCGCCGACAAGCGCCACGAAAGCGAGCCCCGAGATGGTCAGACGTCGCTTGGCAAAACGCCCTTTCAGCGACAAAAGCGCCACGATGGCCAGCGTGGTCAGTGTCACGGCAACCGTAATCATCACCCCGGCGACACCCACCAGAACGTAAAGCAGCCAGACCGCCGTTCCCGCCAACAAAAGGCCGAGGATCGCCTTGAGGAAGAACATCCAGCGGCCCGGTTTAGGCAAGCGTTTCACCAACTGAGGGAAGGCTGCGAAAAGCAGATATGGCAGCGCCAACCCTGTGCCCAAGGCCGTAAAGACGATCAAGATATCGACGCCCCGACCGGCCAGGGCAAAGGCAACCGCCGTGCCAAGAAACGGAGCCGAACAGGGTGTCGCCAGAACTGCACCGAACAGGCCGGTGAAGTAGTCAGCGGTATAACCCGAAGTGCCCCCTGCCCTCGATAACCGTGTTGAGACGCTTGCTGGCAAAGTGACTTCAAATAGGCCCAAAAGATTGCCGGCAAACACCGACAAGACAACGAACATGATGGTGATGAACAACGGGCTTTGGAATTGAAGCCCCCAGCCGACATTGAAGCCGAACTGCTTGAGCGCAAACAATATCGCCGCCAACGCCCACATGAAGGTCAGAACACCGGCCGCTGAATAGAGAAATCCCAACCGGATCTGCGCACGGCTGCGTCCGTCGGCCTTTAGAACCGACGTCATTTTGATCGACAGCACCGGCAAGACGCAGGGCATGGCATTCAGAATCAGGCCGCCCAGAAAGGCCACCAGAATAATCCAGATCGTTTGATCCAATCCGGGGACGAGTCGCGCCACGGTAAACGGCGGCTCGGGTCGGATTGCAGTGACATTCGCATCCATCGTCACGGCCCAGGCTGGGCCATCGGTGACCGTCAACAAGGGTGGCTGTTCTGCTTCTTCGTCGTAGTTCAGGATCGGGACTTGCGCCCAGAGACGGGTAGCATCGTCCGACAGGCGAATATCCGGTTTGACAAAGGCTGTATCCAAGCTGAATTCAGGGAACACGTCAGGATCGACGAAGGGGCGCTCGGCGATAACTTCGACGACATATTCGGTCCGGTCCTCGGTCACAAAACTGTTGGTCGAAACAATGCCACGGTCCGCGCCATCGGTCGGGACTTTGGCCAGATACTGAGCAATCAAACCCGAGGACTTAGGATCGATGCCGCCGCCTTCTGGTAAAGCGAGGCTCAGGTTGAATTCCTGTGGGACACAGACCGTCGCGCAGGTTAGAATATTGACGACGAGGTTTAGCTCGGCGGCGCGACCTGGGGTTTCAAGGGTGACCTGAAGCGGAAACAGAACCTCTTTTTCATAGCCGAAGTTCTCAATGCCAAAGGCAACAAAACGTTCAGGCGCAGGCCATAGCATCGTCACATCCGCGACATTTTGCGACTGATCCCATGCGATCCGTGGCGGCAAGCCAACCTCGCCCGGCGAACGCCAATAGGTCTTCCAACCCTCTTCAAGGCGCAGATAGACCCCAGCCGAAATAGATGCTGACCCAGCGGGGACGCCATCCTGAGCACTCAAAAGCTGCGCCTCGACCGGTGGGTCCGAAACGACCACAGACTTTGCGGCTTCGGCGGCCACGGCGAGCGACGCAAATCCGATTGCAATGGCGCATATGCGCATGATACGAGTAATTGCCTTGGCCAACATATATTCCTCAGCCTGAAAATTGCATTGTAGATAGGTATGCGCGGCTTGGTAAGGTCAAGGATACACTTTGATACAAAATCTACACCTCAAAATGCTTGGCGCTAACAAGGTCAGAGACTACTAGTTTTATCGTCAATCACCGAGCAGCACGACGGGAGCCCGACAATGGCGTTACCAACCAAACCGAACAGACGGACCTTTATCCTGACCACAGGCGCAGCTTTGGCCGCACCGAGCGTGATCCTTGCGCAGGACGGCGAAGAAGAAAACGTCCGAAACAACATCTCGTCGTTCAAATTGCACGAATGGCAGGATCACTTTGATCGTTTGGGGCGGGGCATCATCATCTCGGACACGATCACGCGGACGCTTCAGCACTGGACAAGAGACGGAGAGATGCGGATTTATCCAACATCGGTTCCTCTCACCGATGAGCTTACCAAACGCGGCTACACCGAAGTCGTCGAAAAACGCGAAAACCCAAGCTGGGCACCAACGCCGTCAATGCGTATCCGCAATCCGGAATGGCCTGCCTTTATCCGCGGCGGCGATCCCGCAAATCCTTTGGGCACACGGGCGCTTTATTTGTCTTGGCAATACTACCGAATTCACGGTACGCAGGACACGCGCAAGATCGGGCGTCGATCATCCAACGGATGCATCGGTCTCTTTAATGCACAAATTGAAGAAGTCTATGAGCGCACGCCGGTCGGCACCCAAGTTAAACTGATTTAAAAAGTTAGAGAAAATTCATGAATCTTTGGGGATGGATTATTGGAGCGGTCTTCGTTGTGGCGCTCGGCCTGTTTGGTTGGCAAGTGTTGAGCACGGACCCTGCGCAGTTTGCATCTAGCGGGGGCATGGTTCCCGAAGATACGACGAGCATCGAAGACGGCGCGCCACTTGCCGACGTCAAGCTGCCCGCTGAATTGTCAGCCAACGCAAAAATCGGCAAAAACATTTTTGAAGCAAAATGCTCGGTTTGCCACGGTGAGAATGCTGCTGGTCAAAACGGCATTGCACCGCCGTTGGTCAACCAGATCTACGAGCCAGGCCATCACGGTGACGGGGCGTTCGTTTCTGCGGCAATGAATGGTGTGACGTCGCACCACTGGAACTTTGGCAATATGCCTAAGATCGAAGGCCTCACCGCCGGTGACGTCAGATTGATTGCGACCTACGTTCGCGAACTTCAGCGTGAAAACGGGATCTATTAACGCATGACCTTGACGCGCCCGATTTTTACGAGGTGCACGTCAAGGTCTGGTTTTTTGGCATACCGTTTGTTCTTTCTGCAAAGGCTTCGTGTTTCGCCACAAGAATCTTCGTCCTGATGGACAGGCAAAACTGCCTGTCGACACGCCGAACAGACGACACATTTCAGGACTTGGAATATGCTAAAGAATACGACGCTCAGCCTCGCCCTTGCATCATCACTTGCGGCGACGGCCTATGCGCACGGAGGCGCCACCGGCATCGTCAAAGATCGCATGGACGCGATGGCTGCAATGGCCGCCGAGATCAGGGTCATCGCCCCAATGATGCGCGGTGAAACCGCCTATGATGTCGCAAGCGTTCGCGCCGCCGCGCAGACATTTTCGTTTCATTCAGGTGTCGCGATGACCAACCTTTATCCCGAGGGAACCGGTGGCAGCCCCTCGGCCTCAACAGCGAAAGTCTGGTCTGATCCCGATGGGTTTGCGCAACTGGCGGACCAATTAAGCGACTACGCCGAGGGTCTTTCGCGGGCGGCGCGAAACGGCGTGAGATTGTCATCAGATGGTCAGAACGCACCGATGGCCATGGATATGTCGACGATAATGATGGGCGCAAGCGGCCCGTCGGTGGCAGGCGCAGAGTCGATCGATTTTTCAACCTTGCCCGCCAATGAGGCCTTTGAACTGGTGGCGCAAACCTGTGCGTCTTGCCACGCAACTTACCGCTCAAAGGGCTAGCCATGCGTATCCGAATTGCATTGGCAACGCTTGGCGGGCTGGCGGTCGCATTCACCCTTGGACCAGCAATTGTACGGCCCATGGGTTTTGAAACGACCCCGATCACACTTGCCGGCGACGCCCAACGCGGGGCGTATCTGGCCCGTGCTGCGGGCTGCATTACGTGCCATACAGACTCGGAAAACGCGGGCGCGGCGCTTGCGGGTGGCGCTGCAATCGTCTCGAAATTCGGGACATTCTACCCTCCCAACCTGACAACCGATCCGGTGCACGGGATTGGCGGCTGGACGATCGAACAGTTTGCCAAGGCCGTCCGACAGGGGATCAGCCCCGAAGGGGACAGCTATTATCCGGCATTCTCGTTCCCATTTTACGCCGACATGTCCGATCAGGACATTGCCGATCTATGGTCCGCTTTTCAAACCGTCCCCGCCGTCGCCGAATCCACGCCGCCCAACGACATTGGCTTTCCCTATAACCAGCGATGGGGCCTGAAACTGTGGCGTGCGGCCTACCTTGACGATCCGGAAACCGAGCCGGTCTCGGGCAAAAGTGATGCATGGAACCGAGGCCGAGAGCTTGTGCAGGGCGTCGCCCATTGCAGCGCCTGTCATACCCCGCGGAACTTTGCGGGCGCGCGAAAGTTAAACAAAACCTTCGCCGGAAATGACGACATCCCCAACGATAGTGTCGCCCCGTCAATTGAATCGCAGCGCTTGCGCGACATGGGCTGGACGGTTGCAAATCTGGCCTATGCCTTACGCACCGGGATCACCCCTTCGGGCGACGCCTTTGGTGGCAGCATGGCCGAAGTGATGCAAGGCAACACCCACTTCCTGTCGCAAAGCGATCTGGAAGCGATGGCCGTTTACCTGTTGGACAACGACAATGGGTGACGCCAGAAATAATCACCCGAAAAGAATACGCGCGCGCAGGTACTTCGCACTTGCAATTGAAAGTAATGAAAATGAAACAAACCAGACGACGTTTCCTTAAGACCAGCGCTCTTGCCGGACTGTCCCCGCTTTTGCCGCAAGCGGCATTCGCCCAAAGCCAAAGGTCTCGCGATCTTGTCGCGGCGACGTCGATGCTGCAACTCGCACCGGACGTCTTCCCTCAAACCGAGGTTTGGAGTTATGACGGCGTCTCACCCGGACCGGAAATTCGTCTTGCACAGGGTGCGCGGGTGCAAAAGCGCCTCGTCAACAATCTGCCCGAGGGCACGTCGGTTCACTGGCACGGTATCCGCATTGACAACGCGATGGACGGCGTTGCTGGTTTGACCCAAGACCCTGCCCAGCCAGGGGAAACCTTCGACTATGATTTCCAAGTCCCGGACGCCGGAACATATTGGTATCACGCCCATTCACGTTCCTACGAACAGGTCGGACGTGGGCTATACGGCCCGCTGATCGTTGAAGAGGCCGTGGCACCGGATGTCGATCGCGACGAAGTTCTGGTCATCGACGACTGGCGTTTGGATGGCGAGACCGCCGCGCTTATCGACTCGTTTGAGGACGCACACGACCGCAGCCACGCGGGCCGCGAAGGCAACTATTTTACCACCAACTCACGACCCGACTACGCGCTGGACGTCAAACAGGGTGAGCGTCTGAGATTGCGGGTGATTAACGCCGCCAATGGGCGGATTTTCAGTCTTGTCACGGCAGGGCTTGATGGCTGGGTCATGGCCTACGACGGGATGCCGCTAGAGACGCCCGAAAAGCTGGATGGCGTATTTCTTTTGGCACCGGGTCAACGGGTCGATCTATTCGTCGATGTGATCGCCGAGCAAGGCGAAAGCGCCTATCTCGCGCGGGTCGAGGACGATCAGGGTTACGCGCTGGCAGCTTTGGTCGTCACCGCCATAAGCGACGCAGAGCCACGCGGTGCCCCAACGCCGCTTCCGCCAAATCCAATGATGGACATTCCTGATCTCACCGACGCGACGCCGGTGACGCTCAATATGGCTGGTGGTGCCATGGGCAACCTGCAATCCGCCAATCTTGACGGCACCGAGTTGAGTGCACAGGACCTGTCGGACGCCAACATGTTTTGGTCCTTCAACGGCGTCGTTGGCTTGACCGATACGCCTCTGGCGCGGTTGTCGTTGAACGAAGTCGTCCGCCTGAAGATCGTCAATGACACGGCTTTCGCCCATGCGATGCATTTGCACGGCATGCATTTTCGAGAGGTTCTTGAGGATGGGTCATTCGGCCCGATGCGCGATACGCTGCTTGTTTTCCGAGGCGAAACACGAGAGATTGCCTTTGTCGCGCACAACCCCGGAAAATGGCTGTTCCATTGCCACATGCTGGCGCACGCGGCGGCTGGTATGATAACTTGGTTGGAAATCACATGATGACGAGATTACTCCTTGGAATTGGTGTTCTGATCGCTGCCATCGCCGGCGGCGCGTATTTCCTGTCAAACAGAGAAGCGCCCGAGGCGACCCTATTGTTTGACCCTGTCGCTGTCGAAGCGGGCCAAGCGCTCTATGCGCAAAACTGTGCGTCCTGCCATGGTGCGAACCTTGAAGGGCAGCCGGACTGGCGCTCGCAGAATGAAGACGGAATGCTGCCAGCCCCGCCGCATGACAGCAGCGGCCACACGTGGCATCACAGCGACAGCGCCTTGTTCGACTACACCAAACTTGGCGGTGCCGTCGTCATGGAGCAACTCGGCATTGAGTTTGAAAGCGGTATGCCCAGCTTTGAGGGCATTTTGACCGACGAAGACATCAACAACATTCTAACATTCATAAAGTCCACATGGCCTGAAAAGGAACGCGTCGTTCAGGCCGAACGGACAAAATCAGAACAACAGTGAGGACACAAATATGAAGATACTAAAGTCAATCGTCACGGCGCTGATCGTTGGGATGACCCCAATGGCCAGCTTTGCCGACGATATAAGTGAGGCGCGGATAAAGGAATTGGTCCTCGAGGCGATCCGTGAGAACCCTCAGATCGTTCTCGAAGCTGTCGAAATTCTGCGCCTGCAAGACGCCGAGGCGCAAGCACAGGCGCAGGTCAACATCCTGACGGACCAGCGCGATCTGATTGAAAACGATCCAAATGCGCCGGTTCTGGGCAACCCCGACGGCGACGTCACCGTTGTCGAATTTTTCGATTACAACTGCCCCTATTGCCGCCGTGCGATGCCGGTGGTCCAGGAATTGCTCGAGTTGGATCCAAATGTCCGTCTCGTGTATCGCGAATGGCCGATCCTCGGCGAGGGGTCGGTTTTCGCCGCCCGCGCGGCATTGGCGTCTCGCAATCAGGGCAAATACGAAGAGTTCCACTGGGCCATGATGGGCATGAACGGTCGTGCCGAAGAAGCCAGCGTGCTGCGGATCGCGCGGGAAATCGGGCTTGATATCGATCAGTTGAAGGCCGACATGGACGCGCCCGAGGTTGACGAACATATCGAAACCACGATGCGCCTGACACAAGCCCTTGGCTTCAGCGGCACCCCGTCGTTTGTGATCGGCGAAAATCTTGTCCCCGGACTGGTTGGGGTCGGCGAATTGTTGGATCTTGTTGAAGAAACCCGCGAGTCGAACCAGTAGACGCGGCCTTTGAATTCAGCAAGCCCCGGAAACGATCCGGGGCTTGCTAACTTTTTGCCGCCGCTAGCGCGGCGCATTCGCTGAGTTTCGGATCGCTATTTACGTGATGACGTCCGGCTTTTCGCGCCCAAGGCTTTCTATACCCGACAGCGCATGTGCAGCCGCGATGACCCCGGAAAGCGCCAACTGGGCGTCTTGATTCAGCTTACTTGAATTCGTCTCGAGGTGCTCGACATAGAGCCGCAACCGTCGCCCTTCGGTGCCCGTCCCAGACAGACGGAAAATCGCCCGTGCGCCACCTTCAAACTGAATGCGCAAACCCTGGTTGAGGCTGACCGAGCGATCAATTGGATCATCATAGCTGAAATTATCTGCGGCGGTCACCGTCAATCCGGCAATGCTTTTGCCCGGCAAATCGGCAAGTTGATCTTTGATCCTCGCCATCAGCGCCTCGGCGTCGCCAATCGGCAAGGCTTCGAAATCATGGCGGGAGTAGTAGTTGCGACCGAAGCGTTGCCAATGGTCCTGCAACAAATCCGCGACCGAAGTTTTCTTCACCGCAAGGATATTCAGCCACAGCAAGACCGCCCAAAGGCCATCCTTTTCGCGGACGTGATCCGAGCCGGTGCCAAAACTTTCCTCGCCGCAAAGCGTTGCGCGCCCTGAATCCAGCAGGTTGCCAAAGAACTTCCAGCCCGTGGGCGTCTCAAAGCACTCGATGCCCATGCCCGCTGCAACGCGGTCCACGGCACAGCTTGTTGGCATCGAGCGGGCAACCCCCGCGAGGCCTTTGGCATAGCCCGGCGCAAGATGCGCATTGGCCGTCAAAACCGCGAGGCTATCCGAGGGCGAGACATAGGCGTTTCGGCCCAGCACCATATTGCGATCTCCGTCGCCGTCAGACGCCGCGCCAAAATCCGGACCACCCTCCGACATCAGCGCGTCCATTAGTTCCTTCGCCCATGTCGGGTTCGGATCGGGATGGCCTCCGCCAAAGTCCACCTGAGGGATCGCGTTCATCACCGTGCCTTTGGGCGCACCCAAGGCGCCCTCTAATATAGCTGTTGCATAGGGACCGGTGATTGCGTGCATCGCATCAAACCGCATTGTGAAACCCGATGCAAAAAGCGCGCGAATGGCGTCGAAGTCAAACAACGTCGCCATCAGGTCTTGGTAGTCAGCAACTGGGTCCACGACGGTGACGGACATGCCTGCAAGCTGGGTGTCTCCGATTGCGCCAAGATCAATGTCGTCTGTTTCGACCGTCAAATAATGCGAGATGCTTTGAGTGTTTTCGATAATCGCATCTGTAACAGACTCGGGGGCCGGTCCGCCGTTGGGGATGTTGAACTTCAGCCCGAAATCTTCGTCGATGCCCCCCGGATTGTGGCTGGCAGACAGGATCAACCCGCCGTCGGTTTTGTTCAGTCGGATCAAATGCGAGGCCGCGGGCGTTGACAGCAATCCACCCTGCCCGACGATGCATTGTTTGGCTCCATTGGCCGCCGCCATGCGCAGAATGGTCTGGATCGCCTCAGCGTTAAAATATCGCCCGTCGCCGCCCACAACAAAGCGCTTGTCCTTGGCACCACCGATCGCGTCAAAAATCGCCTGAACGAAATTCTCAAGATAGTGTTCGCCCATGAATACGCGGGTTTTCTTTCGCAGACCCGATGTCCCGGGTTTTTGTCCGTCAATGGGGGCCGTTTGAACTGTTTTAATGGTCATATCAGGTGTTCCCTTCGAAATTGCAGGCAGCGCGGCCAGCGTCGCGCATGAGGTCCGTCAAATGGGTAAGAGTCGGAGTTTGGGCCAAATCTTCGACAGTGACGTCGTAGATGCGGCTCCAATTTGGGTGTTCATCAATGGTGCCGGGCAGGTTTTGCGCCTCGACCTCGCCCAGAACGTCGTCCAGTTGCACTGCCGCCATCGCGACGGGCGACTGCGCCAATCGCGCGTGTATGGCCTGATCCGCCGCTTCACCGGCAGGCACAAGGGCCGCGACTTCGGCTTTACGCTCACCGCTTAGCCAGTCCGCCTTGGGTTGGTCGATCCACCCCAACTTCCGCCACCACTCGATGTCGCGCCCCGCGCAGTAGCCTTGCAGGGTCGGCGTGTCATGGGTCGCGAAACAGGCGAGGCTTTGTTGCCGCAAATGCGCGGGATCGCGAAACGTGCCGTTGGCGTCTTTTTCGTATTGCAGTACCGAATAGCTATAGAGCCCGCGATGGGCCAACGTCTCGCGGAAACCATCCGGCACCAGCCCAAGGTCTTCGCCGACCACGATGCAGTTGGCTTTCTGCGCTTCGATGGCTGTCAACGCCAGCAACGTCTCGAACGGCTGTCGGATGTAGGCACCGGGGCTGCCATCATCGGGGATCCAGAAACTGCGGTTCAGGCCAAGCACGTGATCGATGCGCAGCACGCCAGCCGGTTGCATCGCATGCCGCAGAACGCTGCGGAAATCGTGGTATTGGTTCGCGCTGGAAAGCCCATGCGCAAAGGCTGTGAGTTGCCAGTTCTGCCCCTCGGGACTGAGATGATCGGGCGGTGCGCCAAGTGCAACACCTTTGGCGACGCTTTCCTGTCCCATCCAGGCCTCGGCACCGTCACGTCGCGCCCCAACCGCAAGATCGAGATAAAGCCCCAGCGGCATCGCGCTGGCCGAGGTCGCCATTTGCAACTGCTCAAAGGCGACCCATTGCAGCCAGATGTGGAATGCCAGCGCATTCGGGTTGTAGGAACCGCTTGGGATCGCCGTGTGATCTTGCAGATGCGCGGGCCAGTCAAGCCAACTGCTGCCATGCGTTTCGGACAGGGCCTCGTATATCGCGAAACTTTGCAATTCCTCACCGCCCGAATGGGTAAATGTCGCAAGCCGTTCCTTGGCGGGTCCATTGGCTGCCACGTTGAACAGGGCAAACAAATCCCTAAGCAGCGGCGCCTGCCTTTTCGCGTGACCGGCATAGTCAACTTGCGCGTTTGAACGGTCGATCTTCGATTGCAAACGCGCGACAAGGGCTTGCGCGTCGGCATTGTTTTCAAGTCCCGGAATGGCGTCTGGGGCAATGTGGATCGTGTTCAGGAAACCACGGTGCGAAGGCGAATACGGGCTGGCAATCGCCGGGCTTTCCCAGCCCCAGTTGTGCACCGGATTGATGCCGAGAAAGCTCGCGCCTGCGTCGCCCAAAGTTTCTGCCAGCACCCCGAGATCGGCATAGTCGCCGATGCCGAGATTGCGCTTTGAGCGCAAGCCATAAAGAGCTGCCGTAACGCCCCAAACGCGCTCTTGCCCCATGCACGTCGGCAATGTGGGCACCTGCGCGGGGGCGGCGGGGACCAGACAGTTCTGAACCAGATCACCGCAAGACACCCGCATTGTATAGACGCCGGCCTCAAGTGGCGGCAGATCAATATGATGCTCTGAGCGCCCGTCGCAGATAGCGTTTTGATCTTCGGATAACAAAATCCAATCACATGCCCGTTTGACCGGAATGACGGCGCGTTGACCCGCAGTGACAACATATTCGGGCGGCGCAATTTCGCGTGCTTTCTCGGCCCAATGTGCCTCAAGCGACTTGCGTGCCTCGGCTTCCGTCTCCGCCGCCACGCCAATCGCCCGCAGCAGCGCACGGCGCGTGTCGTCACCGGTCCAATGCGCCTGTCCGCCAAGGTCATGAAACACCGGCAGAATGCCTTTTTCCTCGGCCAACGTGTAAAGCGGATTGTCGGTCATCCAACAGCCCTCGCAGGTTCAAGCGACAGCAGCAGGATCGCGTGATCCTCGACCGTCAGGCCATACGGCGGCACGGGTTTACGCGCGGTCGGTGTATCTGAGGCGGTGTCCAGTTCAAGCACCCAACGATGGGTCGCGGGGGCCTCTGGTAAGGTCACGTCAAGACGCTCGCTATCGCGGTGGAAGACCAGAAACACCGTGTCATCACAGGGCGCAATCGGCGCGCTTTCCGCAGACTCTCGCAGGATCAGCCCAAAGGACGACAGGCCGGGATCACGCCAGTCCAGATGCGCGCCTTGAAGATCAACCCAGTCAACGTCCGGCAAACCGTCAATCTGACGGGCGGCCCCATGCAAGAAGCGTGACTGACGCAGGCTTGGGTGGGCTTTCCTGAGCGCCGACAGGCCCGCGACAAAGTCCACGAGCGCGTCATCGGTCTGCGCCCAATTGATCCAGCCAATACTGTTGTCCTGACAATAGGCGTTGTTGTTGCCGTTCTGACTATTGCCGATCTCGTCTCCTGCCAACAGCATCGGTGTGCCCTGCGAAAAGAACAACGTGGCAAGCAAATTGCGTTTGCGACGTGTTCGTTTTGCAAGGATTTCTGCATTGTCCGTCTCGCCCTCAACGCCGCAGTTGTCGCTGAAGTTCGCGTGATGGCCGTCACGACCGTCTTCAAGGTTTGGCAAGTTGTGGCGCTGATTGTACCGCGTCACGTCTTCCAGCGTGAACCCGTCATGCGAGGTGATGAAGTTCAGCGACGACCACGCGCGCCGCCCTGCCCTGTCAAACTGCGTTGCCGACCCAAGCAAACAGGCCGCCAAGTCCTGCGCACTATGATTGTCGCCGCGCCAATATCGGCGGCTGGCATCGCGGAACCGGTCGTTCCATTCGCGAAATTCGGGTGGAAAATGGCCAAGCTGATAGCCGCCTGGACCAATGTCCCAAGGCTCGGCGATCAATCGAACATTTGAAAGCACGGGATCCTGACGCAGAGCGTCCAGAAAGCCCCCGTTTTGGTCAAACCCGTCATCTTCGCGGGCAAGGGTAGTTGCAAGGTCAAACCGGAACCCGTCGACGCCCATGACCTCAACCCAGTAGCGCAGGCTATCGAGGATCATGCGCAGCACAAAGGGATGGGACGCGTTGATCGTGTTACCGCAGCCCGTGTCATTCGCGTAATACCGCGGCTGGCCGTGGATGAGGCGATAGTACGACGCGTTGTCGATCCCACGAAAGCTGAGCGTTGGGCCACGCTGATCGCCCTCGGCGGTGTGGTTGTAGACGACGTCGAGAATGACTTCGATTCCCGCCGCATGAAACTTGCGCACCATCGCGCGAAACCCTTCGCGCCCTGCCGGGCCATGGTAGTGTGGTTCGGGCACGAAAAAACCAATGGAATTGTAACCCCAGTAGTTTCGTAAACCCTTTTTGAGCAGAAAACTGTCATCGACAAACGACTGCACCGGCAGAAGTTCAATCGAGGTGACGCCCAGTGTGTGCAGATGCGCGATAATCGCGTCCGAGGCCAAGCCTTCATAGGTGCCGCGCAGGTGTTCCGCGACGCCCATATGCTCTTTCGTCAGGCCCTTGACGTGGGCCTCGTAAATCAGCGTTTCATCCAAAGACCGATTGGGCCGTTCTGCGGCGGGCACCAAAGCCTCAGGCCCCACGACCACGGATTTCGGAACAAATGGGGCGCTGTCCAAGGTGCTAAAGGACAGATCTTCGCGGGGATCCTTCGCGTCGTACCCGAGCAGCGCGTCGTGGGTATGGAACGAGCCGCTGAACTGGCGCGCGTATGGGTCGAGCAGCAGCTTATGCGGGTTAAACCGATGCCCCTGTTCGGGGGAATAGGGGCCAGAAACGCGGTAGCCGTACTGCGTGCCAGGCGTGGCTTTGGGCAAATACCCGTGCCAGACCGATCCGCTGCGCTCGGGCAATATCAACCGAGAGATTTCTTTGCCGTTGCTTTGCGAGAAGAGGCAAAGCTCAACCTTGTCGGCATTGTCCGAAAACAGCGCGAAGTTTGTGCCTTCGCCGTCAAAATGCGCGCCAAGTTTGTTGGGGCTGCCCGCTTCAAGCTGGTTGGTCATCGCGCAAGCAAACCGTCAAAGAGTGCTTGATAAGATTTCGCCGGATCATCCCATCCAACCGGATGGCGCATAGCGTTGCGCATGACCGAGGCCCAGGTCTTTTGATCGCCGAACAGATCACACGCACGATCGATCGCTTGGGACAATGCCTCAACGGTCGTCGGCGCAAACTGAAACCCAGTCGCGCAGCCCGCCTTGATGGCGGCGTCATTGGCGTCGATCACCGTATCCGCCAGACCGCCTGTGTGGGCGACGACCGGCAGAGTGCCGTATCTCAGGCCATATAGTTGGGTCAGGCCGCAGGGCTCAAATCGCGAGGGAATAAGGATCGCGTCCGCCCCGGCTTGCATCAGATGCGAAAGCTGTTCGTCATAGCCGATGATCGTTCCGACCGACCCCGGATAGTTCGCGGCCGCGCGACTAAAAGCCTGTTCCAAGGCCTTGTCGCCGCTTCCAAGCAACGCCAGACGCGCCCCGCGCGCAACAAGTGTCGGCAGCGCTTGCAACAGCAGATCAAGCCCCTTTTGCGAGGTCAACCGGCTGATAACACAGAACAATGGCGCGTCTGGATTGCTGTTCAGGTTGAACCGTTTCTCCAACGCAGCGCGGTTGATGGCTTTGCGTTTTAGCGTGCGGGGCGTGTAGCCCTCGACAATTGCAGGGTCGTTGCTTGGATCCCAGATGTCCAAATCGATCCCGTTGAGTATTCCAACCAGATCGGCTTTGCGTGCCTGCAATAGTCCCTCAAACCCCATGCCAAACTCCGGCAGCATCAATTCGCGCGCATAGGTCGGGCTAACGGTGGTCACACGGTCAGATGCGACGATACCCGCCTTCAAGGTGCTGAGTTTGCCCCAATATTCGTAGCCATCAACGGAGAACCCATCTGGATCCAAATTGAGCGGCTTGATGTTTTCAGGCGCGAAAACGCCCTGAAAGGCAATGTTGTGGATGGTCATGACGCAGGGAATGTCCGACCCGCCCTGACGCAAATACCATGGCGCAAGACCCGCTTGCCAGTCATGGGCGTGCAGCACGTCCGGCGTCCAACCATCAAAGCCTTCAACCGCAACCCGGGCCGCAGCCTCGCTCAGCGCCGCAAACCGCTGGGCGTTGTCGGCCCAATCCTTGCCGCTCTCGTCGAGGTATATCCCCGCGCCGCGCTCATAGAGATGCGGAGCGTCGAGCAAGAGAAGATCAATACCCTCGGCGTTGACGGCGACAAGCCGTGCCGGTCCGCCAAAGAGCGTGCCCAGACCCATTTGCTTTGAGGCCTCGTCCGCCAAACCCTTGAGTGCGGGATAAAGCGGCATGATAACCCTCGCCTCGCCACCATTTACCGCAAGCGCCTTTGGCAGGGCACCGACGACGTCGGCCAACCCTCCCGTTTTGACAAAGGGCGCGCATTCTGAGGCGACGAGGAGAATTTTCATGTTAGCTGTCCAGTCTGTCGATCATGTCTTGGGTAATCAGACATACTCCGTTGTCTGTGCGACGGAACCGCTTGGCATCCAGTTCAGCGTCTTCACCGACAACCAATCCCTGAGGGATAACCACGCCGCGATCAATAACCACATTTGTCAAGCGCACGTTGCGGCCGATATCGACATAAGGCATCGCGACCACACCATCGAGTTGCGAAAACGAATTCACCCGCACTCCCGTATACATCAAACAGCGATGAAGGCTTGAGCCAGAGATGATGCAGTTTCCTGACACCATGGAAGACACAGCCTGTCCGCGCCGGCCTTCTTCGTTGTGAATAAATTTGGCGGGCGAGGTAAGCTCTTGATAGGTCCAGATTGGCCATTCCGTGTCGTAAATATCAAGCTCAGGCTCAAAATCCGTCAGATCGATATTCGCCTGCCAGAAAGCGTCAACCGTCCCAACATCACGCCAGTAAGGCTCTTTTTCCAGACCGCTCATGACGCACGACCGGCTGAAGGGATGCGCCATGGCTTTGCCACCGCTAACCAGTTGGGGAATGATGTCCTTGCCAAAGTCACGGCTTGAATTTGGATTGGCCGCATCTTCGCGCAGCAGTTTAAACAGCAACGCGGTCTCGAAAACATAAATGCCCATGCTGCACAATGCTTGGGTCGGATCGCCGGGCATCGACGGTGGGTTTTCGGGCTTTTCGACGAATTCGGTGATCTGGTCGTTTTCATCGACCGCCATGACGCCAAAGCCCTTTGCCTCGTCAAGCGAGGCCGCGATGCAGCCAACGGTCACGTCGGCACCCGATTTCACGTGCTCTTCAAGCATCACTGAATAGTCCTGCTTGTAGATGTGATCGCCCGCAAGGATCACCATGTATTTTGGTGCATAGCTGTCGATAATGTCGATGTTCTGATAGACGGCATCGGCAGTGCCCAAATACCAGTTGTCTTCATTCACCTGTTGTGACGCCGGAAGAATATCCAAAGACTCGTTGCGCTCGGGACGGAAGAAACCCCAGCCACGGTGCAGGTGGCGGATCAGGCTGTGTGCTTTGTATTGCGTTGCAACACCGATCCGACGAATGCCCGAGTTCATCGAGTTTGACAACGCAAAATCGATAATCCGCGCCTTGCCGCCGAAAAAGACCGCCGGTTTCGCGCGTCGGTCCGTCAGTTCTTTCAAACGGCTACCGCGCCCTCCAGCGAGGACGAAGGCCATGGTCTGGCTAGAGAGACTTCTTTGAGTATTCTTAGGCATTGGTTTTCCTTTCGAATTGTCCGCACCGATCAGGTGTCAGACGTTTCAAGCTCAAATATCAGTGTGCTGAGAGGTGGCAGTGTCAGGGACAGGGAATAGGGTTGCCCCGCAGCGGCAATTTCCTCTGCGTCTTTGCCACCGAGATTTCCTTTGCCGCTGCCCGCATAGACAGTGGCATCAGAGTTGAGACGTTCAGCCCAGTGACCCGACATAGGGACACCGATCCGACGTTCGGTCCGCTCAATAGGTGTGAAGTTACACACGACCAATGCAGGTGGCGTGCCTTCTTTTCCGCGACGGATCCATGCAAAGACGGAGTCGTCGGCGTTGGTTTCGACCCACTCAAAGCCCTCGGCCTTGCAGTCGAGTTCGTGCAATGCCGGAACCTCTGAATAGACCTTGTTCAGATCGCGCACGAGGTTCTGAACCCCTTTGTGGAGATCAATGTCTAGCAAATGCCAGTCGAGACTCTCGTTGTGGTTCCATTCTTTGCCCTGCGCAAACTCAGACCCCATAAACAACAGCTTCTTACCGGGATGACCCCACATGAAACCGTAATAGGCACGCAAGTTCGCAAATTTGTCGCCGCCCTCGCCGGGCATCCGGTCCAAAATCGATCCCTTGCCGTGAACGACCTCGTCGTGGCTGAGCGGAAGAACGAAGTTCTCGGAAAAGGCGTAGTGCAGACCAAATTCGATCTTGTTGTGGTGGTACTTACGATGAACCGGGTCTTCCTTGATGTAAGACAGCGTGTCGTTCATCCAACCCATGTTCCACTTGTATCCGAACCCAAGCCCCCCTGCATCGACAGGCGCACTGACACCCGGGAACGCGGTGCTTTCCTCGGCCATGGTCATCACGCCAGGCATGTCGGCATAGACGTTCGTGTTCATGTTCTGCATGAACGAAATCGCCTCGAGGTTCTCGCGTCCTCCGTCCTTGTTCGGCACCCATTCACCGGCATTGCGCGAATAATCGCGGTAAAGCATCGACGCGACGGCATCGACCCTGAGACCATCAAGGTGGTGTTCGCGCATCCAATAAAGTGCATTGGCGATCAGATAGTTCTGAACCTCGCTGCGTCCATAATTGTAAACGAACGTCTTCCAATCCGGATGCCAGCCCTCTTTGGGGTCGGCGTGCTCATAAAGCGGAGTGCCGTCGAAACGGCCAAGCCCGTGTTTGTCCTCGGGGAAGTGACCGGGCACCCAGTCAATAATCAGGCCGATTTCGGCGGCGTGACAGGCATCGACAAAGGCACGGAATTCATCAAGCGTACCGTGACGGATCGTCGGGGCATATAGGCCAACCGGTTGATAACCCCATGAGCCGTCAAACGGATACTCGGACACCGGCAACAGCTCGATATGGGTAAAGCCCATGTCTTTTGCATAGGCGACCAGCTCGCGGGCGTGCTCGTCATAGGACAAAGGACGGTTGCCCTCTTCTGGCACCCGACGCCACGAGCCGAGATGCACTTCGTAGATCGAAATAGGCTGATCGATCTTCTGCTTGTCGCCACGCGCCGTTAACCAAGCCGCATCGCGCCAGTCGTATCCGCCGAGATCACGCACCACCGACGCCGTTTTCGGCGGGTGTTCCGAGCCAAAGCCAAACGGATCGGCTTTGGCGGGCAACAGGTTGCCTTGGCTGTCTTGCAGCTCGAACTTATAGGTCGTGCCATCGCCAAGCTCAGGCATGAAGATTTCCCAAACACCGGTGGGACCGCGTTTACGCATAACGTTCCTGCGGCCATCCCATGCGTTGAAATCGCCAACGATGGACACGCGCCGCGCGTTCGGGGCCCAAACCGCAAAATGCGTGCCCTCAACCCCCTCGTGGGTCATCACATGCGCGCCGAGCTTTTTCCAAAGCTCAAGGTGCGAGCCCTCGCCGATGAGATGCTCGTCCAATTCACCCAGCACAGGTCCGAATCCATAGGGATCAGGCGCGGTCCACACATCTGTCCCACGGGTGAAACGCAGACGATAATTGAAGCGGTTCTTACGGCGCGTGCGTGCTGAATAGACGCCCGGCGCGTCTTGCACGGCCAAAAGCGTCGCAATGCGTCGTCCGGTTTTGGCATCTAAAACCTCGATGCCATCAACGTCGGGGTGATAGGCGGTGACGGCCAATTTGCCATCAACCTCGTGCAGACCAAGAACCGCGAACGGATCGCCGTGATGACCGTTGCTGAGCGCCGCAAGTTCAGAAGTGCTGGCCGAGTTCATCGTTTTCCCTCTACATTGTGCAGCAGCGACGGCGTATTCCAAATCTCTTTGGCGTAGCCCGCTATTGTGCGATCAGACGAGAACCAACCCGAGCGCGCGGTATTCAACGCGGCAATCTCGGCCCAGTGTTTTTGATCTGCAAAGACTGCGTCAACATCGCGTTGCGTGTCAAAATATGCGTCAAAGTCACATGTCACCAAGAAATAATCGTTCTCATACAGAAGACCGACAAGGCCATGATAGCGTCCAGGCTCGCCAGGCGAGAACATGCCATCGGCAATCTGCTTCAACACGCGTGTCAGTCGCGGGCTTGCGTTGATTGCATTGCGCGAAAAATCGTGCTCGTGACGGCGGTCGGCCACCTCATGCGCGCTCAGGCCAAAGAGGAAAAAGTTTTCCGCGCCGACATGCTCGCGAATTTCGACGTTCGCACCGTCAAGCGTGCCGATCGTAGGGGCACCGTTCAGGGCGAATTTCATGTTCCCCGTCCCCGAGGCTTCTTTGCCCGCGGTCGAAATCTGCTCGGACAGATCTGCGGCTGGGATCAGGATTTCCGCCATCGAGACGTTGTAATTCGCCGGATAGACGATTTTCAGATAATCTTTGGTGACCGGATCATTGTTCACCACTTTTGCGACATCGTTAATCAGATGAATGATCTCTTTCGCAACGACATATCCGGGGGCAGCCTTGCCACCAAAAACTTTGACCCGAGGGGTCCAGTCGCCATTCGGATTGTCACGAATTTCGTTCCAATAAGCGATGGTCTCAAGGATGTTCATATACTGGCGTTTGTATTCGTGGATACGCTTGATTTGAACGTCAAACATGGCCGATGGGTCCAACGCGGGGCCACCCTTGTCGGACAGCCAAGCCGCCATGCGTTGCTTGTTCTTCAGTTTCGCGGCCACGAAAGCCTCGCGGAAACCGGCGTCCTTGATATGCGGTTCAAGCTGTTTGAGCTGTTCAAGATCATCGACCCAGCCCTCGCCAATCGTTTCGGTTATCAGCGAACGCAGCGGTGGGTTACAGCTATAAAGCCAGCGCCGAGGTGTGACGCCGTTGGTCTGATTGGTGATGCGGTTCGGGTAGTCGCGGTTGAGATCGGCAAAGACCGTCTCTTTTACAAGCTCCGAGTGCAGCGCCGAAACACCGTTCACAGTGTGGGCCATTACAAAGGCCAACTCGCCCATTTTGACCGCGTGGTCTTCAATGATGCGCACGTCACTGCCGGTCTTTTCACGGTGATCGGCCTCGACGAGTTCGATAATCTGCAAGTGGCGCGGCAGCGTGCGGGCAAAGAGACCCAGGTCCCAACGCTCAAGCGCTTCAGGCAGCAGGGTGTGGTTCGTATAGGCAAGGCTGGCGCGCGCGGTCGAGATCGCGTCGGCCATGTCCATGCCATGGTCGTCCACCAAAAGGCGGATCAATTCAGGACCGGCAATCGCGGGGTGGGTGTCGTTCAGTTGAATTGCAACATGATCGGCCAGAGATTCCACCTTGTGACCCTCGGACAGGAAGCGCCGCAGAATGTCCTGCAATGACGCGGCCGTGAAAAAATACTCTTGCTTGAGACGCAATTCCTTACCGGCCTCGGTTGTGTCGTCGGGATATAACACCCGAGAGATCGCACGGGCCAAAGCCTCGGGGACCACAGCGCCGACAAGGTCTCCGCGGTTAAAGCTGCCCAAGTCAAACAGCACCGTTGGCTTTGCCGACCAAAGACGCAGGGTGTTCGCCCAGCGCGCCTTCCACCCGACAATCGGAGTGTCATAAGCGCTTGCAATGACCTTTTCGGCTGGATGCCAAACCCCGTCGGCATAGCCGCCAAAGCCGATTTCGTAGGACACCTCGGGGCGCTCGAATTCCCACGTGTGGCGCTGCGTCAACCAGCCTTCGGCCACTTCAACCTGACGGCCATCTTCGAAACGCTGCTCAAACAGGCCATGCTCATAGCGGATACCATATCCATATGCGGGGATGCCAAGCGTCGACAAGCTGTCGAGGAAACAGGCAGCCAGACGGCCCAAGCCTCCATTGCCCAAAGCGGCATCGGGTTCGTCAACGACGACTTCGTCGTAGTCCAGATCCAGCTCAGCCAATGCAGCCCGTGCCGCGGTTTCAGCACCGAGGTTGATCGAAACGTCCTCAAGCAGGCGACCGATCAGAAACTCCATCGACAGGTAGTAGACCCGTTTCCCGGCTGCGTCATAGGTCTTGCGTGTCGATTGGAACCATGGGTCAACAACGAGATCGCGCAAAGCCAACGACAAAGACATGCGCCAGTCATACAAGGTCGCGTGATAGGAATCTTTGCCCAACGACTTTTTCAAGTGTTGCAAAATGGCTGACTTTAGATCGCTGATGTCGATCGACGGGATATTCACAGTGGTCTCACTTTCATGGTCAGTGCCATTGCGCGGCGATACGCTGCGCTGTGGTTTAATCTTGTCTTCAATGCGCATTTGTAAGCTCCCTGGCCCATGGCGGATTGGCACCGGCGCGTGTAACAACGATGCCGGCGACGGTCGCGCCAAGCTCAAGCGCACTACGGATTTGTTGCTCGGAAAGGTCCAACAGCTTCGACTTTTCAAGCAGGTCGCCGACGGAAAGACTGTGCAGGACTCCTGCGTTAAAACTGTCCCCCGCCCCGACCGTATCGACCACATCCCGAGAGGTAATCTGGTGGCCGATCACACGGCCATCGCCGATATAGGCGTCGGCCCCTTCGCCACCAGCCGTAACCAACAGGATCGCAGGCCCCTTGTCCAGCAGCGCCTCGGCGCGTTCGCGCAGCGACAGCTCTCCGGGAACCAGCCAGGCAAGGTCTTCGTCCGAAACTTTGACCACATCCGCAATCTTCAGCATCCGATCAAGCCGCGCCCGAAACCGACCCTCATCGGTAATGAACGCAGGCCTGATGTTGGGATCAACCATGATGACGCGATTTGCGCACTCACGTTCAGCCAGTGCAAGATACGTGTCGGCGCATGGCTCGACGGCAAGAGAGATGCCGCCAAAAAAGAGCGCCGTCGCGTCGGCTGAAATCTCGGGCAGGTCGCTTTCAGAGATCATGCGTCCGGCCGAATTTTCATCGTGGAACAGATATGAGGCGTTGCCATCGGTCAGCGTGACATAGGCCATGGTCGTCGGTCTGCTCGACTGAACGCAGAGATCGACGTTCACGTTGCTTTCACCAAGGGTCTGCATCAGTTTTTGCCCAAACATATCGGTAGACAAGCCGGAAAAGAACGCGGTCTTCGATCCAAGCCGCCCCAAAGCAAGCGCGGTGTTGAACACAGACCCACCCGCCCGCGGGACAAACCCGTCTTCGAGCGTATCCGTGCACTTTGCAGGGATCATGTCGATCAATGCTTCGCCGCAGCAAACAATCATTTTCTGGTCCTCATGATTCTTGAAGGCCTGATAACGAAATGTCACTGTTAGCGCTACCATTATTTGTTTTGCTGGGCCTTCAGCTCAATTTCTCGGCCTAGATGATGCATTTCTGCATCGCAGCAAAATTGTTTTGACGAATGAGGCGGTTACGCGGTGAATGACGGCGCATAAAACGAAACTACTCCCTGCGGGCCGCGGATTAGTCCTTGGCCATGAGGGCTGCGCGCAACTTGCTTGCGGCCTTTTGCATGACCTCTTTGCGGGCAATCGTGCCTTCGATCGACATACGTTGCGTTGGACCATGCACCGCAATCGCGGCGACAAATCGACCATCTGAATCCGTGACGGGAACGGCCAGGGCCACCATGCCGTCCATAAATTCTTCCCGATCAAGCGAGTATCCCTGACGCCGAATAAGCGCCAACTCGTCAAGCAGAGCCTCGGGTTCCGTTAGCGTGTGTTCGGTCATTTTGTCCAGCTTCAGCGTTGCGACGATTGCCTTGCCGGCTTTGGGTGAAAGGCTGGCGAGAAAGCACTTGCCGCTGGCCGTACAGTGAAATGGCACGTTTGACCCAATGGGAAGCTGAATACGAAACGCCCAGTCGGTTTCAACACGGTCGAGGTATTTCATGCCGGAATTCTCGGGCACAACGAAGTTTACGGTCTCGCGTGTTTCAAGCGCGATTTCCTGAAGGATCTGGCGGCGGGCAATGTGGTCGCTGGAATTGTGCAAAAGCCCTACCCCCAATTCGCGCAGCCTTCTGGCGACTTGGTAGCGTCTGGATTTGCCATGGCGCGAGATAAAGCCGTTTTCCTCTAGCGTCGTACAAAGCCGATGCACGGTCTGCTTGGGCAGTCCCAACGACTCGTTGATTTGCGTCGCCGTCATCGGCTGATCGCTTTTCCCCAACACCTCGAGAATGAGCAATGTTCGAAGGTTGGTCGGAATGCGCTGTGCAGATGACATTAGATTTACCGCCTCTCAAAAAAGATTCGTGCATTTAGCGCGAATCAATGTAGTGTTCATATCTACTATAAACGGGACTAAAAGTCTCATTTTTTGACGAAAAGGTCGATATGGAGTTTGACTTCATCGTAGTCGGAGCTGGATCCGCCGGATGTGCCGTCGCAAACCGCCTTTCTGAAGACGGTAAATATAGCGTTGCGCTGCTCGAGGCCGGCCCCCGAGACACAAGTCCGTGGATCCATATTCCGGTCGGCTATTTCAAAACGATGGACAATCCGAAAAGCGACTGGCGCTACAAAACCGAGGTCGATCCGGGCATCGCAGGCCGCTCGATCCCCTGGCCACGTGGTCGCGTTTTGGGTGGCTCAAGCTCGATCAACGGGTTGCTTTATGTACGCGGTCAGGCGCAGGACTATGATGGATGGGCGCAAATGGGCTGCACCGGCTGGGCCTGGGACGAGGTGCTGCCCTTCTTTAAGAAATCCGAAAGCTGGGAAGGCGAGGACGAGACAGGCGTGCGCGGCACCGACGGCCCGTTGTCCGTGCAGCATTCCCGCCTGACCCGCGAGATCGTCGATACCTGGGTCGATGCGGCCGTCGCGGCCGGCTATCGCCGCAATGATGATTACAACGGCATCGATCAAGAGGGCGTTGGCCACTTTCAACTGACGATGAAAGGCGGGCGCAGGTGCTCATCGGCTGCGGCCTATCTGGCACCGGCGCGGGATCGCAAGAACCTCGAAGTCATAACAGACATCCAAACCGAAAAAGTTTTGATAAAAGACGGTTGCGCCATTGGTATTCGCGCACGCCACAAAGGCAAGATGACCGAGATCACCGCCAGATGCGAAGTCGTGTTAAGCGCGGGCGCGATTGGGTCGCCTCAGATTCTGATGCTGTCAGGGATCGGAGACGTGGACGAGCTTAAGCCGCATGGCATCGACATATGCGCGGATTTGAAGGGCGTCGGAAAGAACCTTCAAGATCACCTTCAAGCGCGGCCTGTCTTCAAGACGGACCTCAGCACGATCAACGTTGAAACCAATAACCTGTTCAAACAGGCGCTCATTGGTCTTCAATATGCACTGACCCAACGGGGTCCAATGACGATGGCCGCCAGCTTGGGAACAGGTTTCTTGAAAACCGAAGAGCATCTCGAAACGCCGGATATTCAGTTCCACATCCAGCCGTGGAGCGCTGACAAACCAGCCGACGGCCCGCACAAATTCTCGGCGTTTACGGCATCTGTCCTTCAATTGAGACCGGAAAGCGCCGGTCATCTTACGATTAAATCGGCGAATATGGACGAGCATCCAGAAATTCACCCAAACTATCTGGCCACGGACACGGATTGCCGCACGCTTGTCAAAGGCATCCAAATTGCCCGCAAGATTGCGCAAACCGAGCCACTGAAGTCGCATATCACGCAGGAACATGCGCCGGGCGCTGGCGTGGCCGAAGACGACGAGGTCGCAATTCTGGATTGGGCGCGCCGTACGGCTGTGACGATCTACCATCCGACCGGCACCTGCAAAATGGGGATCGACCCGATGGCCGTGGTTGACCCGACCTTGCGGGTCAAGGGCGTTCAGGGGCTTCGGGTCGCGGATGCGTCAATCATGCCCCAGATCGTCAGCGGCAACACCAATGCCCCCGCCATAATGATCGGCGAGAAAGCCGCCGCGTTTATCCTAAAGGACGCCCGCCAATGATCCTTGGCGTTGGCATATCACGTTTTCCATGCCGAACGGGCGTCACCGCCCCTTTGGCCAAAAACCAACCACTGCCGGGCATTTGCCTTCGCCCTTGGCAGCAAAGAACACGACCTGAAGGCAAAACATCTAGGGAGGAACAATAATGTTCAAACTAAAACATGTAGCGACTGGTGCAGTCGCGCTTGCACTAATGACATCGTCCGCGATGGCGCAAAAGGTTTTGCGCATCCAATCGGTGCTTCCATCAACCGCCGACGAAGTGTTCATGCTGAACGAATTCGGCAAAGACGTCGCTGATTTGACTGGCGGCTCACTGACAATCGAAGTCCTGCCTGCGGGCGCCGTCGTTGGCCCTCGTGACATTATGGACGCGGTTGATGCAGGTCTCGTCGAGGGCGGATTTGCCTGGACGCACTATTGGGGCGGCAAGCACGTTGCGGCCAACCTGTTTGGCGCGCCAATTGCCGGTGCCGGTGTTGGTCTCGACAACATCGCGTTCCTAAGCTGGTTCCAGTATGGCGGCGGTAAAGAGCTTTATGACCGTCTTTGGGATGAAATGGGCGTAAACGTCAAAGCCTTCATGCTTCAGCCTGTTGGTCCTGAGGCGCTCGGATGGTTCCCAGAGCCAATCGAATCCATGGATGACTTCCGTCAGATGCGCTTCCGCGCGCCTCCCGGAATGGTTGGGGCCGCCTATGCAGACATCGGTGTTCCAGCCGTTGCGATGGGTGGTGGAGACATCCTGCCAGCGCTTGAAAAAGGCACGATCGATGCAGCAGAATGGTGCTGTCCGAAGCCTGACTCGGTCTTTGGCTTCCAGAAAGTGCTCAAGTATTACTACTTGCAGGGTCTGCACCAGGTTGTTGTGAACGCCGACATGTATGTGAACGGCGACTTCTACGATAGCCTTTCGGATCTTGAGAAGAAGGCACTCGAAGTTGCTGCGAACGCATCGCTGTCCAAGTCAATGTCCTACCGCATTTATGAAAACGGTAAGGCTCTGAAGAACCTGACGGACAACGAAGGTGTTATTCTTATGGACACACCGGCGGACTACTTCCCCGAGTATATGGCAGCTGCCAAAAATGCTCTGCAAGCTGCTGCGGATGAGAATGAATTCTTCGCAGAAGTGTGGCAGTCTCAGAAAGACTTCGCAGATATTGCGGTTCCATTCTGGGCAGGTGCACAGGCTTCAAACGCCAGCTTGGGCAAAGCACACGCTGATACGCTGAAATAAAGTCAGCTATTAAGGCGGGGCCCGTCATTGGGCCCCGCACTTCATTTTCGACAAGGGCACGCGCCTTTTTCAAAAATGAAGACCCAAAAAGGGCACTTTGACAAAAGGGAGAATGGGGATGGCCGCAGATGAGGTGAACCCGGATGAGCTTGAAATTGCAGACGAGCTGATTGCGGAACGACGTTCGGAAGCCCCTGGCGAAACACCAGAGGACATGACCCCATGGCAACGGCCAATAACGGCGGCCATCGATGTTTTGAACTATCGCGCTGGCCAAGCCATTTCGCTGTTGATGGTGCCGCTGATCGCGGTTGTGGTGTGGGAGGTTCTCTCGCGCAACTCATTCTCGATCCTGTCCAATGCAGGCTTTGAGGAATTTGCGCGCTCGCTTGGTCTTGGTCCGACGTTGTGGGTCTACGACACCAGTCGCATGCTGGCCGGTGTGCTGTTCATGGCGGCCGCAGGCTACGGTTTGATGCGTGGTGTGCATATTCGCGCCGACTTCCTCTACCGCAACTGGTCGAACAAAACGCAAGCGACGGTCGACGCAAGTCTTTACCTGTTGTTCTTCATGCCCTCGATGATTTTCTTCACGGTCGTCGCCTCGCAATTTTGGTGGCTGGCGTTCTCGACCAGTGAAACAATGGCAATCGACAGCGCCTGGGGTCCGCTTTTATGGCCTGCGCGTCTTGCCATGCCGGTTGGCGGATTCCTGTTGATGCTGCAAGGCATTCCCGAAATATTCCGCGCCTTTCACAAGATGGGAAAAAAGCGCGAACGTATATTTGTGCGCGCCCTGCCCGTCTATCTGATCGCGCTTACGTGGCTTGTTCTGGCAATCTTCGCCCCTGACGTCGTTCCGGGCGGCGAGTGGTTTACCGACATCATGAAAATTCGTCCCAGCCTGTCGAAACCGACAATCGGGCTTATCATGCTGGCGGCGATGCTATTCGTGATTTTCATCGGCTTCCCAATTTCGTTTACCCTGATTTTCCTGGCGATGGTCTTTGGGATATGGGGCGCAAACTTCAAGCTAACCACCTTGCTTATGACGCTGAATACCAACTCAACTATGCTGAACGACCAACTGATGGCGGTTCCATTGTTCGTCCTGATGGGCATCATCATGGAGGCCGCAGGCCTGATGGAACGACTGTTTGCCTCGATCCAGATGATTATGGCCCGTGTACGCGGAGCGCTTTTCATCGCCGTTTTGATCGTTGCCACGATCTTTGCCGCAGCAACCGGTATTGTCGGCGCGTCCGTCACGCTGCTGGGCATCATGGCCGGCGCAACCATGAGCCGCTCTGGCTACAATGTGCAACTCGCGGCGGGCACGATTACGGCGGGCGGAACGTTGGGGATCCTTATCCCGCCGTCCATCATGCTGATCGTCATGGGACCGGTTCTCGAGGTGTCAACGCTCGATCTGTTCCGAGGCGCATTCGTTCCCGGCGCTTTGCTGGCCTCGCTCTATTTGATCTACACGCTTGGCCGCTGTTGGCTTGACCCAAGTTTGGGGCCAATTCTGGCCGAGGAAGACCAGCCCGACACCTCAAACTACTATGGTGCCGAGGTCGCGTTAATTTGTTTGGGTGTGCTCACCGTGTCGCGTGTGTTTGGCCTTGGTCTAGAGGGTGCCTTCCGCGATCTCATGCCCTTTGGTGGATTGGTCGTGCTGCTGGCGGCCATGGCGCTCGCCTACGCAGCCTTTCGAAACCTGACCATTCTAAGAATTGTTCTGCCGATTGCGCTGCTGTTTCACATCTACATGATCTTCGCCAACATCGGCGCGGATGGCGGTTTGCCGATCTGGCCCATCGTATTCGCTGCCTTCACTGTTTTGCTGGGATATTTGGCCCTGCCGATTTACAAGCCCGAGGCAGACGGAGGCTTTTACTTTGCCGATCTGTGGGTCGAGTTCTTCGCCGGACTAATGCCGCCGACGATCCTGATTTCCTTTGCCTTGGGGTCAATACTTCTCGGCTTTGCCACGCCTGCCGAGGCCGCAGCGATGGGCGCGTTTGGTGCGATTTTGCTCTCGATCGGCTACGGGAAATTCACTGTCCCGAGCTTTTTTGACAGCTTGATAAAGGCACTGGAAATCACCGTTCTCATCATGTTCCTTGTCGCGGCGTCAAACTTCTTTGGCGCAGAGTTCAGCGCCTTGGGCACGCCGAAAATGATGACCGAGATGTTGCTGGGCTTGGATATATCCCCCTATCTCATCCTGATTTTGGTCATGGCGCTTATCTTCCTGCTGGGCTGGCCGTTGGAATGGGTTCCGATCGTGTTGATCGTCGTGCCAATCCTGCTGCCGACCGTCGAGGCTTTGGACGTCTATGGTCTGAACCGCTACGACCTGATGGTTTGGTTTGGCATTCTGGTCGCGGTTAATTTGCAAACGGCCTGGCTGTCGCCGCCCGTGGCGCTATCAGCCTATTTCCTGAAAGGCGTTGTTCCAAATTGGGATCTCAAGGACATTTACCTTGGCATGATGCAATTCATGCTGGTGCAACTTGTCGGTCTGGTCCTTCTTTTCATCTTCCCGCAGTTGGTGCTTTGGCTACCGGCGGTCATGTCAGGAAATTAAATTATGACGACGCAACGTAGCTCGCTCTCTTACCTCAAGTGGCCGCTAATCGTGACCTTTATCGGCCTGTGCCTGACCGCTTGGTTGGGTTGGGCGACCGAGGGCACGATGTCTGGGATCGTGTCCTTTCTGATCGTCGGCACGGTTCTGGCGGCCTTGGAAATCGCCTTGTCCTTTGACAACGCCATCGTCAATGCCAACAAACTCGTGGAAATGACACCCGTCTGGCAAAGACGCTTCCTGACTTGGGGGATTCTCATCGCTGTTTTCGGGATGAGGATCGTGTTCCCGCTTGCGATTGTGGCTATCTTCGCGTGGATCAATCCCTTTGCGGCAATGCATTTGGCCCTGTCCGATCCAGACGAGTATTCTCGCATCATTGGCAATGCAAAAGGGCCGATCTCGGCCTTTGGCGGGACGTTCCTGATGATGGTGGCGCTGAAGTTCTTTATCGACGAAGACAAGTCGATTGACTGGATTGAGATACTCGAGCGTCGGTTGCGCAAATGGGGCTCAATCCGCGGCTTCGAGATCGCTCTGGTACTTGTCATCGTCTTGCTAATTACCCGTGCTATTCCGGAATCCGAGAAGGCTCCGTTTGTGACGTCAGCGATTATGGGACTACTCGTCTTCACGCTCGTTGACGGTCTTGGAACCTATCTCGATGGGATCGCCGGATCGACGGCCTCGGTCGGGGCCAAGGGCGGTTTGGGTGCATTTATGTATCTCGAAGTGCTTGATGCGAGTTTCTCTTTCGATGGCGTCATCGGTGCCTTTGCATTGACCACCAACATTCTGCTGATCGCGATCGGTCTGGGCATCGGCGCGATGTACGTGCGCTCAATGACGATCCTTTTGGTCGACAAAGGCACTTTGGCCGAATTCAGATACCTTGAACACGGGGCGTTTTATTCGATCTTCGCGCTATCCATCGTGATGTTTGTTCAATCGCTCTACCACGTGCCAGAACTTATCACCGGAGGCGTCGGTATGACGCTGATCGGCTATGCGTTCTTTGCGTCGATCAGATACAATAAACGCACGGCTTAGCGCGGCTGACCTTCGGCCAGACTTTCCAAAAATCCCGTGATGATTTTTTGAAGTTTGGCCGCGCCGACAGGGGCGCTCGCCTTGGTGTGTTCGTGGCTGATGTGTTCGTGGCCCAGCCCGGCGGCCATGTTTGTCACGACCGAAATCGCGCAGCATCTTAGCCCGAGGAAACGCCCCAAAATGACTTCGGGCACGGTGGACATTCCAACTGCGTCTGCGCCCAAAATCCGGAGCATCCGAATTTCCGCAGGCGTTTCAAAATTGGGGCCGGAATACCAGGAATAGACGCCTTCGATCAGGGGAATACCCTCGCGCGTGGCGACGGATTTTAGCGTCTCTCGAAGCGCGGGATCATAGGCGTTTGTCAGGTTCACAAAACGGCGGTCGGTCGGCTCGCCTATAAGCGGACTAAGGCCAGAATAGTTGATATGATCCTTTATCAGCATCAAGTTTCCGGGTGGAATTTCCGGTAAAAACGACCCGCAGGCATTCGTTGCAAAAAGCGTCTCAACGCCAAGTTCGGCAAGCACCTCAAGCGGAACCCGCATGGCGTCGGCACGGCCGTTTTCATAGTAATGCTCCCGCCCGCCCAATATGGCGACCTCAACGCCGCTCAGAGACCCGATGACCAGTTTTGGCGTATGCCCCGAGACCCCAGCGTTCGGAAAACCGGGCAAATCTGCGTAGTCGATGGCAACGCCATCCACCAAATCAGCCAAATGCCCGAGACCGGATCCCAGGATGAACCCAATCTTGGCCCTCGGGTTCGTCACCTTCGCGCGAATGATGTCCAGCGCTTGCTTTGTGCTCATCTTAGATCCTCCGTCGCGTATCGCGATGCATGTCGAAAGCCGCCCTTCGTCACATCTTTAGGCGTGAAACATCCACCGGCAAGAGATTGTTAGATTTCTTCACCGGATCAACCGATGATAGACGTGCTTGACCGTGAAATGGTATCACCCTTGCGACGGCCTGTTCGGCATGAACCGGCGTATTATTGTGTGGCAGATTTTATGCGTTCCAAAATTCGATCTTTGACATCCCGTTGCGTAAAATTGCTGGCGACTGTGCTGGCATTCGGGGCTTTGGCGACCCCTCCCGCACTCGCACAAGACAATCAGCAAAACATTCTAAACCCCTCAATGGCGCTCAATTTGAACGGGATCAGCGACTGGACGTCACAGCACCCCTTCATCAATGCCGCAAAATACGCGCGACCGTGGCTTGGACATCTTGAGGGGCGTTGGGGCGGCATCAGCAATGAGCAATTGCGCGCAACCGGTCATGTGAACGAACGCGGCTGGCCTGTGGCAATACCCGACAACTCTCGGAAGCTGTCCTCGCTGGTTTTCACCGATCAACCCGCAGACCTGCAATCCGTGCGCGGGCGCTACCGTCTGACATATGAGGGCGACGTTGATATTGGCATGTCCGGTTCAGCCCGTATCATCAGCCAGAAACCGGGTGAGATTTGGTTCGAATATCGCGCCGACGGCGTCCAGCCAGTGTCGGTCGATCTGACACGGATAAACCCCGACGCCCCGCTGACAAAGCTCGAGATTGTCCATGAAGACAATATCGCTGCTTTCGAGGTCGGCGCGCTGTTCAATCCAAACTGGTTGAAATTGGTCAAGGACTTTCGCGTGTTGCGCATGATGGGCTGGATGAGCACCAACAATTCAACCGTCGAAACATGGGCGCAAATGCCAACGACCGCGGATTATACTTACAGCGACGGCGTGCCGGTCGAGGTGATGGTTGAGCTGGCAAATCTTATCGGAATTGATCCGTGGTTTACGCTGCCGCATATGTCGGATGACGATTTGGTTCGAAACTTTGCGCATGTCGTGAAAACCAAATTGGATCCCTCACGCCGTGCCTACGTTGAATATTCAAACGAGGTTTGGAATTTCCTGTTTGACCAAACCCGATGGGCGGACGCGCAGGCGAAAGAGCTCTGGGGCAGACGCGCAGGTGGGGATGCCTTTATTCAATACGCCGGATTGCGTGCCGCCCAGATTGCCCAAATATTCGACGAGGTTTTTGGCGATGAGGCCGATGCCCGACTGGTCAACGTCATTTCCGTTCACACCGCTTGGACAGATTTGGCCGAAGCTCAACTGTCCGGCCCGCTTTTACGTCGTATGTCCGACCACGATCCGTCACAGGTTTTTGACGCTTATGCGGTCACGGGATACCTCCGCCCCGATTTTGAGGACGGGGAAACAGGTGACATTCTCAGGGGGTGGCTGGAAGAAGGTGGGCGCGACTATGTCTTTGAACAGATTGATAAATCGATCCGCGAGACTCGGCTGAAAAACCTGAAAGACGTCTATTGGCCTGAGCATGCGGCCCGCGCACAAAGCTATGGGCTTGATCTGATAATGTACGAAGGCGGCACACACGTCATTCTGCCCTATAATGAACCCGTCGATGAAGATCTGATCGCGCTTTTGAACGATTTCAACTACAGCCCGCAAATGGCGCAGCTCTACGACGAGGCCATAGAGATATGGTATGAAAGCGGTGGATTGCTATTCAACGCCTTTGTCGATGTCGCCATTCCGTCTCGATACGGAAGCTGGGGCCTGTTGCGCCATATCGACGACAGCACGGCCCGTTGGGACATAATTTCGCAGCGCAACCTGGTGCCAAGCAAGTATGAGCCTGACCGCGACCCGCGCGATTTCCAAAGTGGCGTCTTCATGGCATCGACAGAATCCGAAGTCATTGAGGGCACACCCCGAAACGACGTTTTGATCGGAACCGATGGCGACGACATATTACTGCCCTCAGGTGGATACGACCGCCTGAACGGAGGCGACGGCTTCGATCAAATGCACCTAAGCGGCCTACTCGACGACTACAATTTCCGCGCCGATCAAGGGCGGTTTCTGGCAACTTCGCGGGATCAAACCGTTCATTTCACCGGCGTCGAATATATCGTCTTTCCGACCGAAGGCCTGGCCTTGTTTCCCGAAGATCTGATCCCGTAACATGAATGCCAAGAAGTCGCCCTATTCAACGCAACATTTTCCCTTTAAGTCATAAGAAACAAAATGCTGAACCTAATTTGGGCGAGCGCCCGCAGACAACTATGAGCAGTCAAAACCGGTCAGCCAACAGGTAGTACAGTTTTATGGCATCAATTATTGAGCGTATAAAAGGGTCGAGCATAATGCAGAAGGCTGTCCGCAGCTCTGCACTTACAATCGGGTATTTCGGCGCGTCTCAAATAATCCGACTGCTTTCAAACCTTGTTCTGACCCGCCTGTTGTTCCCCGAGGCCTTCGGAATCATGGCGCTTGCAACGGTCTTTCTGACCGGGCTGAACCAATTCTCGGACATTGGCGTCACGCCCTCTGTCATTCGCAGTAAGCGGGGCGAAGACCCGCAGTTCCTCAACACCGCCTGGACGTTGAAGATCATTCGCAGCTTTGTGTTGTGGCTCATCGCTTGGACGATGGCCTGGCCACTAAGCGCGTTTTACGGCGAGCCGCTTCTAGCGCAAATCATCCCTGTCATGGCGACGACCCTGATCCTCGAAGGCTTGCTGCCGACAAAGATTGAATTGTCCTACAGGCACTTGAAACTGGGACCGCTGACGGCAATTGAACTTTTGGCCAATCTGCTCGGCGTCACGGTCATGATTTTTCTGGCCTGGACCATGGGGTCGATCTGGGCGCTCCCGATCGGAACCGTCATTGGTGCGGCCATTCGGCTGGTTTGCCATCATTTCCTGCTTCCTGGGCAAAAGAACTGGTTTCACTTTGACGTCCATGCGCTCAGCGAATTGATTAGTTTCGGGAAGTGGATTTTTCCCGCGACAATCGCAACCTTTATCATGATCGAAGCTGACAAATTCCTGCTGGGTAAATACGTCACGCTTGAAACCCTCGGGATATACAACATCGGGTATTTTCTGGCGAGCTTCCCCTTCATGCTGTCGAGGGTTTTGGGGTCGCGCGTGATGGTTTCTTATTACAAGAATGCCAACGATGAAGACTCGCTCGGGACGAACAAAAAGGCCCGAAAACTGCTGTTCAGCCTGTTCGGCGGCATGGCGATGTCCGTGATCCCGCTGGTGCTTATCGGTACGTGGTTGGTCGGTTTTCTCTATGATGAGCGCTACGTGTCGGCCGGATTGGTCTTGGTCACGCTGACCGCGATGCACATTCCCCACATCGCGCAAATTCCCTACCAAAACGCGGTTCTCGCAATTTCCAGCGCGCGCAATTACTTCACTCTGATGGCGATCAAGGCCGTCATTGTGGTCGCCTGTATCTGGATCGGTCTTGAAAACTTCGGGTTGCTTGGGGCGATCCTTGGGCAAGGTGTCGCGATGATCTTGGTCTACCCCGTCATCATATTCTACGCGCGAAAAGTGAAAGCCCATGATCCGCTGTTTGACGTAACGATGATGTCGATTGCGGGTACGGCGCTTGGGTTGGCTTGGTGGCTGTATTCGGATCAAATCACAAATCTAATTGTGTATTAATTGGAAACAATAAGCCCAATTGCCTTGCTTATTTTCCAATACGGAGACACGATAGATTGGAATTTTGTGGATTTCCGTCAATTGTTTCCCCAATGACGCCTCAAAAAATCCTTTTTCGCTCATTACGAAACAAAGTGAGAATTGAGCAGCGAGACAAAAATGGGTTCCGAGTACGACAGTAACGCCTATGCCGATGGCGATATTGCGATTGTGGGTATGGCCGTTCATTTGCCGGGCGCCGACAATATCCAGCAATTCTGGAGCAATTTGGCGGATGGTGTCGAATCCATTCAAAAACTCTCCGAGAAAGAGCTTTTGCGTGCGGGCGAGCCTTTGCATCGCATCAAGAACCCGAACTATGTCCCTGCGGCTGCAAAACTGGACAATTTCGAAATGTTTGACGGGGATTTCTTTGGCCTTAGCCCAAAGGAATCCGCGATCATGGACCCTCAGCACCGCCAGTTTTTGGAATGCTCTTGGGAGGCCATGGAAAACGCAGGCCACCCGCCCGAAAGCATCGACGGGCCAGTCGGGGTCTATGCGGGCTGCGGCATGGGCAGCTACTTTTACTTCAACATTTGTTCGAACCCTGACCTCGTTGAAGACACTGGTATGTTTTTGCTGCGCCACACCGGCAACGACAAGGATTTTCTATCGACACGCCTGAGCCATATCCTCAATCTCAAAGGCCCGTCGATCAACATCCAAACCGCGTGCTCAACGTCTTTGGTTGCGACCCACTACGCCTGCCAATCGCTTCAAAATGGCGAATGCGACATGGCGCTGGCGGGTGGTGTCACTGTCGAGCTGCCCCATGGGCGCGGATATATCTTTCAAGAGGGCGAAATTCTATCCCCCGACGGGCACTGCCACGCCTTTGACCATCGCGCCCAAGGCACCGTTTTTGGCAGCGGCGTGGGTGTCGTGGTGTTGCGCCGGATCGAGGATGCACTGCGCGACGGCGATCACATTTGGGCGGTTATCAAGGGCTCTGCCATCAACAATGACGGGTCGGACAAGGCGGGGTATCTGGCCCCATCCGTTGATGGACAGGCGGCAGCCATAGCCGAGGCACATGCCATGGCGGATGTCACAGCCGACACGATTGACTATATCGAATGCCACGGCACAGGCACATATCTCGGCGATCCGATCGAAGTCGCGGCCCTGACACATGCCTTTCAGGAAACCACCAACGAAACCGGTTTTTGCAAAATCGGCAGCGTGAAAACCAACATCGGCCACACGGATACCGCTGCCGGAGTTGCCAGCCTCGTGAAGGCGTCGCTTTCGCTCAAAAACAAAACGATCCCGCCGACGTTGGGGTTTGAGAAACCAAATCCAGCCATCGATTTTGACAGCAGTCCGTTTTCAGTCGCCGCACAGAAAACCGATTGGATTTCCCACAAAGGCCCACGACGTGCTGGCGTCAACTCTCTCGGGGTTGGCGGAACAAATGCGCACGTCGTGCTGGAAGAGGCCTCCACCCGCCCGCAATCTGAACCCTCGGACTGGCCATTCCAATTGCTGACGGTCTCAGCGAAATCTGCCAATGCATTGGACGATGCGACCGAGAACCTTGCTGCGGCTTTAGAGGCAAATCCAAATGTAGAATTGGCCGACATCGCATGGACCTTGAAAGAGGGTCGTCGCGGCTTTGAAAAGCGGCGCGTTGTCGTGGCGGAGTCGCATGAAGACGGCGCGGCACTCTTGCGCGAAAACGATGCCCGCCGTGTGTTCACCCATACGCAGATTTCAAACGCTCCAAAACCGGTGTTCATGTTCCCCGGGGGCGGTGCGCAATACGCCAATATGGCGCGAGACCTCTATGAAACCGAGCCTGTATTTCAGGACTGGATGGATCAAGGTCTTGAGGTGCTTCAAGCCAAGATAGATTACGATATTCGCGCGATTTGGCTACCCGACGCAGGCGAGGTTGACGCCGCCAACGAAACCCTGCGCAAACCGTCGATACAACTGCCACTTATCATGATTGCCGAATACGCGCTTGCGCAGTTGTGGATGTCATGGGGTGTGACACCCGATGCCCTTATCGGCCACTCGATGGGTGAAAACACGGCGGCCTGCGTCGCCGGCGTTCTGAGTTTTGAAGACTGTATCGCACTGGTGCACCTGCGTGGAAAGCTGTTTGACACAGTGCCGGCAGGTGGAATGCTAAGCGTCCCGATCTCGGCCGAAGAGCTAACGAGCTACCTTGATGCCGAGTTGGACCTGGCTGCGGAAAATGGCCCCAGCCTCAGCGTCGCCTCAGGTCCAAGATCAGCACTTGAGCGGCTTAAAAATAAGCTGGCGGCTGACAAGGTTGACTGCCAGGATATTCCAATCGACATTGCGGCACATTCGCAGATGCTTGAGCCAATTTTGGATGATTTTCGGGCATTTTTGCAAAGCATTCATCTCAGCGCGCCATCGATCCCGTTCATTTCAAATCGGACCGGCGATTGGATCAAGAACAGCGAAGCAACCGATCCCGACTATTGGGTCGCCCACCTGCGCAACACGGTGTTTTTTGCCGCTGGCATCCAAACGCTCGCCGAAAATGCTGAACGGATTTATCTTGAGGTCGGGCCGGGCAAGGTTTTGGCGTCGTTGGCGCAATCGCATCCCGACGTGTCGTCCAATCAGGTCATCGGCACCCTGCGTCATGAGAAAGACGAGATCGCTGATGATAAATATTTCCTCGCGATGTTGGGCCGTCTTTGGGCCGTCGGTCTCGATTTTGACTGGTCGCAATATTGGGGCGATCAAAAACGCTATCGTGTGCCGCTTCCAACATATCCCTTTCAGCGCAGTGCCTATTTCATCGAACCGGGCGAAACCGGCGACCGCGAATTTGCCGAGCCTCCAACGCGGATGGAACGGCTTGAAGATTGGGGCTATCGCCCCGTTTGGGTTCCAAAATCAGCCGATTGCCCAGTGGACATCGAATGCGACCTAAAGGACGCAGATCACGAGGTTTGGCTGATCTTCGTCGATGACACCGGCGTCGGCGAGGAAACCGCCCGCCGTTTGCGTGAAAACAGTCAAAAGGTCATCACCGTCAAACAAGGCGACAGCTTTGCCCGAGACGGCGACCAAAGCTACCTTTTGTCGACCGAACAAGGGCGCGAAGGATTTGACCGCCTGTTCTCCAGCCTCATCACCCGGGGGCTGGCGCCGACGCGCATTGTCCATCTGTGGCTAACCACAAATGACGAGAATTTCAGACCTGGCAGCAGCTTTTATCACCGCAATATTGAGCAAGGGTATTACAATCTGCTGTTCATGTTGCAGGCGATCGAAGACATCGCCCTGCCCAAGCCACTTCATATTTGCGTCGTTTCGTCGGATTCAATGAAAGTGCGCGACGAGGCGCTTCTTTATCCCGAAAAATCGATGGTCTCCGGCCCAATTCGGGTCGCCCCACGTGAATTTTCCGAGCTGACGTGCGCGCATCTCGACCTCAGCATCAAAAGCCGCGATGACGCGTTCAATCCTCAGATTCAGACCCGCCTGTCCAACCATGTGCTCGAAGAAATCCTGTCCGAGCCACGCAATTCTGTCGCCGCCGTGCGGGGCGGAAAGCGGTTTGTGCTGGATTGGCGCAACACCCAACTTCGGCGCAACGACAGGCTAAGTTCTCTGCCCAAAGGCGGAACCTGTCTGATTACAGGCGGGTTCGGCGGCATCGGGCTGTCGCTCGCCCGTCACTTTGCCAAATCCCACCGCGCGAACCTTGTCCTTGTGTCGCGCGGCGTCTTACCCGAGCGCGACCAATGGGACTATTATCTTGAGTCCAACGCCCCCAATGACCGAACCGCGCAGAGGATCCTGGCGGTGCGCGACCTCGAAGCGCTTGGCGTTGACGTGCTGCCCTTGTCGGCCAACATCAGCAACCTTGAAGAAATGCAAGCCGCCGCGCAGCAAGCCGAGGATCGTTTCGGGCGCATCAACCTTGTAATCCACGGCGCAGGCGTTTTGGACGATTCACCCATTCTTGGCCGCCGCCCGCAAGACACCGAGAAAGTTTTCGCCCCAAAACTGCACGGTACGCAGGTTTTGGCCAGTGTGTTCCCCGATGGCGACATTGACGAACTGGTTCTATTCTCATCGACGTCCACCTTCACGGCTCCGGCGGGTCAGGTCGATTACGTCGCCGCCAACGAATACCTCAACGCCTTTGCCAAGAGTCGTGCCGGCGGGACGACCCGCGTGACTGCTCTCAATTGGGGGATATGGTCGGACGTCGGCATGGCCGCCGAAACCGCAGCGCCCAAGGATTTCGATCCCCAAGAGGTTCCGATGTCAAAAGCCAAGTCCCCTCTTTTCGGCGACGCGCATTTCGACAAAGACGGCAACCGCATTTTCTATCGCAACTTCTCCGCCGATCAGGATTGGGTCTTTGACGAGCACAGGACCAACGACAACAAGGCCCTGATGCCGGGCACCGGCTATATAGAACTTGCAGCCGAAGCCATGCACGAGCAGCATGAACCCTTCGGTTTTGACATCCAGAACCTCTATTTTATGAGTCCCTTCCATATCCCGGATGGCACAACCCGCAGAATGCGCACGCGCATCAAGCGCAGCCGTTTGGGCTATGAATTCAAGGTTCAATCCAATCAACCCGACGACAGTCTTGATGCTTGGCAAACACACTGCGAATCCGAGATTGTCTTGTCTGAGGCCACCCGACCAGACCCGATTGACTTTCACAGGATCGGCAACCGGCTGGGGTGGACCCCCAGTGTCTCTGACGACCTGCGCATCTCTAGTCCACAGGATCATCTGCTGAAATTTGGGGATCGCTGGAACACGCTCGTCAATCAATCCATCGGTGACTCCGAAGGTTTGGCCGAGCTTCAGCTAACCGAAAAAGGCCAGTCGGACGAGGGCTTTATCCTTCATCCAGCGCTTCTGGACATTGCGACAGGCTGGGCCATCCAGCTGGTGCCAGGGTATGTCGGCAGCCACCTTTGGGTGCCGATGTCTTACCAATCGGTTCGCGTCTTCGCCCCGCTGACAGACAAGGTCTTTAGCTGGGCGCGGCTAAGCCCCCGACAGACAGACTTTGGCACAATGGCCAGCGTCGACGTCACGATCTGCGATCCACAGGGCAATGTGCTTGTCGATGTTGTCGGCTTCCAGATGCAGCGACAAGACCGCCCCGACTTTTTGGACACCGCGGCGCTGCTCTCCGCTCCGCTGGAAAGCGATACCCCCGCAACGGCAAGCGTTTCGGCGGCAACAAGCTCGCGCATGCGCCACTTGCTTAGCCAGGGCATCAAAAGCGACGAAGGCGTTGCACTTTTTGACAGCGCCCTTGAGCAAGGCTTGTCGCAAATCGTCATAAGCTCGATGGACGTTAAAAAGCTGATCGCCAATACGATCGTCGAAAGCCAAGAGGCGTTGCGCTCAACGACCCACAATTTCCAACGCCCAAAACTCGAAACCGAGTTTGCCAAACCAGAAAGCGAGGTCGAAAAAACGCTCGCCGAATTCTGGCAAGACCTGCTCGGTGTTCAGGATATTGGCGTGGACGACAGCTTTTTTGAGCTTGGCGGACATTCTCTGATCGCTGTGCGCATGTTTTCGCAAATTCGCAAATCATTCGGTGTGAATTTCCCGATCTCGGTTCTTTTTGAAGCCCCGACCATCCGGCAGATTGCAGGTCTTGTTGAAAAGCAAACTGGACGCAAGACAACCGACGCTGATGGCCCAAGCTCCGACGCCCTTGAAGAACGGCGTTTTAAGCATCTGGTCCCCATGCACGAAGGCGAAGGCGGCCCGCGCTACCCGTTTTTCCTTGTGGCAGGAATGTTTGGCAACGTTCTGAACCTCCGTCACTTGGCGCAGCTTTTGGGCAGTGATCGACCCTTCTTTGGGCTTCAAGCCAAGGGATTGCTAGGAAGTGATCGCCCGCACCAAACAATCCACGAGGCCGCCAAGGACTACATCGCCGAAATGCGTGCCGTTCAGCCGACGGGCCCCTATTTCATAGGCGGTTATTCCGGTGGCGGCATACACGCGCTTGAAATTGCCCAACAACTAAAAGCCGCGGGCGAAGAATGTGCGCTTTTGGTTTTGCTGGATACACCGCTGCCGAAACGCAGACCTCTTTCAACAATGGACCGGATTGGCATACAGCTTCAAAACGTCATGAAGGACGGGTTTAGATACCCTCTCAACTGGGTGCAATCACGCATCAAATGGCGTCGAAAGCAGAAAACCAAGGCAATAGCATTGCAGGTGGCCGAGCCCGAGCATCAGTTTCACAACGCCCAGATCGAGGCCGCCTTCCTCGGCGCAATCGAGCAATACGAACCAAACCAATGGGCCGGATCAACCGTTCTATTCCGGCCACCGTTGGTGCCAAAATGGCAGTTGTCAAACGGCCACAAAATCAGTCACGAGCGCAGCTATTTGTTCGAAGACAATGATTGGGGCGATCTGTTGCCAAACATCCTCGTGTCCGAAGTCCCCGGCGATCATGACAGCATGGTGCTTGAACCCAATGTGCGCGTCATGGCCACGCGCATGCGCCATGAAATCGAAAAAGCTGAGCGAGAGTTTCTTCTTCGCGGGCCCGAAACCATAAAAAGGGCTGCGGAATGACCAGCGAAAAAGGACGTGTTCTCGTCATTCTCCTGAACTACAAAACGCCGAAGATGACGGCGGATGCGATGCACAGATCGCGGCAAGCGATGCGCGGCATCAGCGGCGAGATTTTGGTTGTTGATAATGACTCGGGCGATGGGTCCTTTGAATATCTGCAAAATGAAATCGGAAATTTGAATCTGGGCGACGGGTTGACGCAATGCTCGATCGTACAATCCGACCACAACGGTGGCTTTGGCTTTGGCAACAATGTCGGCATCCGACGCGGCCTTGCGGACGGTAGCTTTGACTATTTCTACATTCAAAACTCTGACGCCTTCCCGTCTGACGATGCGATCTCGCATCTGCGGGACTTTCTCAATCACACCCCCTCGGCGGGGTTTGCTGGCAGCCAATTGCACGGCGAAGACGGGCAGCCCCACTTCACCCAGTTCCGTTTCCCAAGTTTGGCTTCGGAATTTGAAGGCTCGATCAACATGGGCCCGATCACCAAACTGCTGAAAAACTACCAGGTGCCAATTCATGATCTGCCCGAGAACGAAATCGTGCAAGTCGATTGGATCGCAGGGGCCAGCATTATGATCCGCAAAGAGGTGTTCGACGACATCGGCTTGTTTGACGAAAACTTTTTCCTTTACTTTGAAGAGGTTGACCTCTGCCGCCGCGCCAGACAGCACGGTTGGACGACCCACTTTATTCCATCAAGCCGCGTCGTGCACCTCGGCTCGGTTTCCACAGGCATGGGCACCTGGACGCGTATTCCACAATATTGGCTGGATTCGCGCCTCTATTATTTCGAGAAACATTTTGGAAAGTTTTATGTGACTTTTGCAACGCTGTTGCTGTTTGCCGGAGGCTCGTTGGCGCGCCTTCGGTATCTGCTTGGGGGACCACGACACACCGGACCGAACGGCTTCCAAGTCGATCTTCTGGCGCATTTCATCAGAAATATCTGGCGACCGCGCCCTCCGGCTGTGACGACGAAATCCATTGTTCCCATTGTTGAGTAACCCGCATGTCGCACAATTCTTTTGTTCTGTTTGGAAACCAAGCCATTCTCGCCCAATGCGGCGGTAAAATCCTCGAGTCCGGCCATAAGATTTCGGCCGTTGTCACCCGCTCATCCGATCTGGTCGCCTGGGCGAACGGTCATTCAATCCGAGTCCTATCACCAGATCATGACCCTGCCGAGGGGTTGGCGTCGCTGGACTTCGATTGGATCCTTAGTCTCGCTTATCTGTCGATAATCCCAGACGAAATCCGGAGCATGGCAAAGCAAGGGGCGGTCAATTTCCATGACGGGCCGCTTCCAGAATACGCCGGGCTTAATACCCCGGTTTGGGCGCGCATCAATCAAGAATCCGAACACGGCATCACCTGGCATTTCATGGAAGGCGGCGTCGACAAAGGCGACATCATTGAACAGCATCGTTTTGCGATCACGGACGCGGATAACGCCTTTACGCTCAACACAAAATGCTTTGAAACCGCGATTGAAAGTTTTGACAGTGTCTTGGGAAAACTCGTCGCTGGCGACGTTGTTGGCACGCCACAAACCTTTGAAAATAGGAAGTATTTCTCGAGATTTGACCTGCCGCGCGATCACGGAATTTTGGATTTTGAAGCCACGTCTGAATCGCTCAGGGCGCTTGTCAACGGTCTCGACCACCAGAACTATTGGAACCCATTGACCACGCCAAAAATCGTGATCGATGGCACAGCCTATAATGTCGGCGCAGCCGCCATCACCGATGGGTCGGGGAAGGCTGGTGAGGTGTTGACGACCTCAGAAACCAGCATTTTGGTCGCCACGGCAAATGGGACGATTGAGCTGTCAAATATCACCGCGACCGACGGAACCGCACTTTCAGACCCCCTGACGCAACTTCTAAAGGGCACCAAGTCTCTGCTTTGCCCAAGCCACACGGACGTCACCGACCAAGCCCGCATTTTTGCAAAGTCTGTCGCGTATTGGCGGACACGTTTGGCAAAAATGCCAGGAGCAAAAGTCGCCCTGAGTGTGGACAGCACGCTGCCCGCGGACGTTCAGACACTGAAAATCGCAGGTGCCGACAAAGCGTCCGCGAAAGACTTGATACCAGCGGCACTTGCATGGGCCTGTCGCCAGCAAGAAGAAGGCGCGGCGACAGTGGCCGTGCAAACATACCAAACCTCGCCGATCAACGGTTTGCACAATCCATGGAAGCCTCTGACGGTTTCCGGTGGACCTGAGGGCATCGCGGCGTTCTGCAAAGCGGCATCGGACGCCTATCAGACTTGTGCCGAGAAATCCGGTTTCGCACGCGATCTTCTCGCACGCGCGCCCGAGCTTTCTGGCTACAAAATGCCGGACATTGGGATAAGCGAAGGCTCGGAAATCGTCGAAGGCACCGCGATGACGGTCTGCGTGGGCGATCGAACGATCAAATACGACGCGACGCGTCTATCAACCAAAGCGGCTGAACTTATGGCCAATCGCCTAGGCTTCATCCTCGCCAATCTTAGCGCCACTTCCGCGGAACAAATGTTCGACGCGCTGGCCATCACGCCGCCGGATGAGCTTGAGATGCTGCTGAAAACCTGGAACCAAACGGACGTCGCATATGACGCCGGTGCTTTGTTGCATCACCCGTTTGAAACCTGCGTGATCGAGCATCCAAAAAAGGTGGCGCTGGTCTTTGAAGATCAGTCCCTGACCTATCGCGAGCTGGACCAGCAAGCCACTGATATTGCAAACAGACTCAACGCCCTTGGCATCGGCAAGGGCGACATCGTCGGGCTGTTCATTCACCGCTCACCCGACATGGTTGCCGCCGCATTGGGCATCCTGAAATCCGGCGCGGCCTATCTGTCGCTCGACCCGTCCTATCCGTCCGAGCGCAACGAATACTGTCTTACCGACAGCGAGGCCAAGGCTGTGTTGACGCATTCCTCGGTGGTTTCAAAACTACCGGACTCGCCCGCGTTGGTGGTCGTTGCGGACCGCCCCGAGCAAGATCCCAAGGGCAATCCGGTGGAATTCAGCCAACCGTCGCCAGACGATCTGGCCTATATGATCTACACCTCCGGCTCGACCGGACGCCCCAAGGGGGTGATGGTTGAACATCGTAATGTTGCGAATTTCTTTGCCGGTATGGACGCCAAAATCCCGCATGACCCGTCGGGAACATGGCTTGCGGTCACAAGCCTGTCGTTCGACATTTCGGTGCTTGAAATCTTCTGGACACTGGGCCGGGGCTTCAAACTTGTTCTGACCGGCGACGAAGAACGAACAGTTCTGTCAAACGGGCCGCTTCCGTCGCAGGTCGAGGGCATGGAATTCAGCCTCTATTACTGGGGCAATGACGATGGTGCCGGTCGCGACAAATACAAATTGCTGCTGGAAGGTGCGCAATACGCCGATCAACATGGGTTCTGCGCGATCTGGACGCCCGAACGGCATTTCCACGCCTTTGGCGGCCCCTACCCCAATCCATCGGTGACCGGTGCTGCCGTTGCCGCCGTAACCCGCAACCTCTCCGTTCGCGCCGGTAGCTGCGTCGCGCCCTTGCATCACACAGCCCGCATCGCCGAAGAATGGTCCGTCATCGACAATCTCACCAATGGTCGCGCTGGATTGGCCATTGCAAGTGGATGGCAACCCGACGATTTCGTCCTGCGCCCTGAAAACGCCCCGCCCAACAATCGCGATGCGATGTTCGACAGCATCGAGGATCTGAGAACGCTCTGGGCCGGCAAACCGGTTGGTTTTCCCAAGGCCGATGGTTCCATTCATGAGGTCATCACCCAACCGCGCCCCGTCTCCAAAAAGCTGCCCATTTGGGTCACCACGGCGGGCAATCCTGAAACCTGGCGTCAGGCCGGTGAAATTGGCGCGAATGTTTTGACCCATCTATTGGGGCAAAGCATTGCCGAAGTCGGTGGCAAGATCGAAATCTATCACGATGCCCTTCGCGCAAATGGCCACGACCCCAAGGATTTCGACGTCACCCTGATGCTTCACAGCTATCTCGCCGAGGACCGCGAAAAGGCGCGTGAGATTGCCCGCGAACCGATGAAGGATTACCTCCGCTCGGCGGCTGGCCTCATCAAGCAATTTGCATGGGCCTTTCCCGCGTTCAAACGTCCCGAGGGTGTCGATAACGCGTTTCAGCTCGACCTCGGCATATTGGACGAGGAAGAGCTGGAAGCCATTCTCGAATTCGCCTTCTTGCGCTATTTCGAAGACAGCGGGTTATTTGGAACCGTCGCCGACGCGATGAAGCGAGTTGAAGAAGTCAAGAAGATCGGCGTCACCGAAATTGCCTGCCTTATCGACTATGGGATTGATTCTGATACGGTTCTTGAAGGCTTGCGCCCAGTTGCCGAGGTCGTGCGCCGCTGCAACGAGGGGGCAAAACTCGACCAGGGCGATTTCTCGGTCGCCGCGCAAATCCTGCGCCATAACGTGACCCACATGCAATGCACACCGTCGATGGCTCAGCTTTTCATAGCCAATGACGAGGCCCGACAGGCTTTGGGCGAAATCGACCACATCTTGCTTGGCGGCGAGGCCCTTCCAGGCGCCTTGGTCAAAGAAATCAGCACGGCCACGCGGGCCGAAATTCAAAACATGTACGGCCCCACCGAAACGACAATCTGGTCAACAACGTCTGCGGCGACACCGGTGGCTGGCACGGTTTCAATCGGAACACCGATTGCCAATACAAAAATCTATGTCCTTGACGAAAACCGCGTGCCCGTTCCTGTCGGCAAACCGGGAGAGCTTTGGATCGGTGGCCACGGGGTTGCGCGTGGATATTGGAAACGTCAGGATTTGACCGATGAACGCTTCGTCACAGACCCGTTTTCGGACGACGCGGATGCCCGCATGTATCAGACCGGCGATTTGGTCTGTTGGCGAGAAGACGGAACGCTCGACTACATCGGGCGCACCGATTTTCAGGTTAAGATCCGTGGCTTCCGCATCGAACTGGGCGAGATTGAAGCGGCAATGGACGCGTTCGCCAATATCGCGCAATCCGCCGTCGTTGTGCGCCAAGAGGGCAGCGCAGATCTGCGACTGGTCGGCTATTACACGACAACCGGCGCAGTGAAACCAGAGTCCTATCGCGCCTTCCTTGCCGCGCGGCTACCGTCCCATATGCTTCCGTCTGAACTGGTAAAGTTGGATGCTATGCCATTGACTCCCAACAAGAAAATCGACCGCAAAGCCCTGCTTGAGATGCGAAGCGCCCCCACGGCCAACGTCACACCGCAGCTTACCTCTCAGGATGACGCTGGGGGCGAGTCTGTCGAAAACCAAATCATCGCGATCTGGCGGGCAATTTTGGGTGTTGCGTCCATCGCGCCCTCAGACAATTTCTTTGAGATCGGCGGTCACTCATTGTTGGCGGTGCAGGCCCATCGCGACATTCGCCAAAAAATGACCGCCAGCAAATTGTCGATCACCGACATCTTCCGCTTTCCGGTGCTCAAGGACCTCAGCGCGCGCGTCGAAGAATTGACGGGCGGTGCAGGTGGACCAGGCCAAAGTGCAACGCCAACGGTCGCGCCGACAAGCCCGGTGAAAACCGAAATGCGCAGCAGCGCGATCGAACGCCGCCGGGCCATGCGCGCGCGCCGAAACTCGTGACCAGGCGCACATGGACGCTGCAATTTCAGATTTTCGACAGGCGCTAAAGGGTCTCTACCCCTCGCTTGCCTTTGCCTTTCAACCCATTGGTGAGGGTATGGCCGATCTGCTGCCGCAAGAGGCCGCGCATCTGTCGCCCAACGCTGTGTTGAAACGCCGTCAGGAATTTCAGGCCGGACGGGCCGCCGCGCGCACCGCGTTGCGTCAAATAGGAGTGTCCCCCATGGCCATTCCCAAGGGCGACAAGGGGCAACCCATATGGCCAAAAGGGACAATCGGATCGATAACCCACACCGCGCAATTGGCGATTGCAGCGGCATGTCCGGCGGATGCCCACACCGGTATCGGTATCGACCTGGAACTTGAACAACGCTTCAAACCCGACCTCGCCGAAGCGATCCTGACCCAAGCCGAATGGGACAGTGTTCAAGACAATGGCGGGGATTGGGGCGCGTATTTCTCGGCCAAGGAAGCGACCTACAAGGCCATATTTGGCACAATCGGGAAAGTCATTGGCTTTCAGGACGTTGAGTTGACTTTTTCGGACAGCGACAACGCATTCTCGGCCGCGCCGGTGACCGGGTTTTCGCATCTCATTCCCGTCGGCCGACCCTTCTTGCAGGGCCACATTCTTCGTTCAAACGGAATGATTCTTTCAATTTCCGTTTTTAGTTAGAATTGTGGCGAGTTGGCCCTGATTTCGCATCAATCTGGACAAAGTTTAATGATTGTCCTCGTGATTGATACGGTCCCGTGAATAATTTGAGAAACATTGGTTAACTGTATAAAAAAGCCGTGTTGTACCGGTTGGCTATTAATGGAGTGTTTTTGGGATGCAACAGTTCGAAATAATGAACGGCGTGATACGAGCCTTTAGAAACCGTGTCGTCATCTTTCTGCTGCTGCTGATTCTCGGTGTAGTAGCTACGATTGTCTACACTCTGAGCCAGCCTCAGAGTTATCGCGCGATTGCCGTGATCCAAATTGAAAGCCCACAGGTCGCTGAACCGAGCTTGGGAACGTTAGGATCGGGTGCCGCGCATCGATTGCAGCTTATCGAACAACGTTTGATGGCGCGCGACAATCTGATGGAAAAAATCAACACCTATAACCTCTATGCGGCGCTTCCTGATCTGGACGATCAGGAAAAGGTCTCTCTTTTGCGCGAAGCTATCTCGATCAACCAGATCGAAGGCGAAATCGCAGGTTTTGGTTCAATCGCGGTTCCGTCCGGCTTGACGATCTCGGTTCAACTCGGCGACCCCGAGGCAGCATCTGCGCTGGCCAATGATCTGGTCCAGCAAGTGATCGACCAGAACGAAGAGCGCCGCGAAAGTCAGGCGCGTGAAACGCTGTCATTCTTTGAACAGGAAGAAGCACGCCTGTTGAATGCGGTAGAAACGCTTGAGGAAGAGCTTGCCGTGTTCAAGCAAACCAATGCAGATATTCTTCCCTCTGCCATGCCAGGTCTGGTCGGATCGGAAGCTGCGTTTGAAAGCAACATTCTGGACATTGACCGCCAAATTCTCTCGCTCAAAAGCGACGGCAACCGACAGCGCGACGAGTTTGTCGATCGTCAGGTCGCCATTCTTGAAGAGCAAAAAACTCTGCTTGCAGAACGTGCCGCTGGGGTCCGCGAAAAAATCCAACGCGCACCGGAAGCCGAACGGGAATTGGGCCGCTTGACGCGTGAGTTGACATTGTTCCAAGGCCAGTACGAAATCGTGACTGTCAGCAGATCCGAGGCAGAACTGTCACTTTCCTTGGAAGACCGCAATCAGGCCGAGCGTTTTGAAATCCTTGAAACCGCTCTGCCGTCGGAAACTCCGGTTTCGACGAGCCGTCGCTTGATGTTTGGTATCGGACTGGCACTGTCGATCATCGGTGCGGGTATCGTGATCTTCATCTTTGAACAGATGAACCCAGCAATCCGCAACGCAGGCCGCCTGAAGTCAGAGTTGGACTTGACCCCCGTCGTGTCCATCCCGAGCATCGTCAGCCCGCGTGAGGCCTTTGGACAGCGGCTTGTCATCGCCTCGATGCTGGCAATCTTGTTCCTGGTGATCCCGCTTGTGACGATCCAGATGACCGGCAACTAAGCCAAGCAACCAACACTCCTATCCAGGGCCGCACGTTCACCGTGCGGCCCTTTTTCGTTGGTGCAAGGGAGCTTCGGCGTCGCGCGGGCGCAGGCGTCTCACCAATGCAGCACGGTCATTGAATGGCAGGCACGGTGCGTCCTATGTGCCCATCGACAGACCCACCTGGCCGCGCCACCGCCACAATCGCCACACACGCCTCTGCCCAATGCCCAAGTTGTGTTTGCTGAAGCGTCGCGCGCCCAGAGCTGGTTAACCATGGCCCCACTGTAGGTTGACCTGCAAGGCGTTGCGATCAGCACACACCACGCAGCTCTCCGAGCCGTCCGGCACCCTTTCACCCAACCCAGTACGCAGCCACCATGAGAACCGCGCACGCAATCGGGCGGCCACATCGCTCGCGTCGATGTACCGGACGCGCGAGAAGTCGCGTGCATGGAACCAACCCGCTCAAGCCAAGTGCGTGTTCAACGGTCGTTGACGGTGGCCCCAAACAAAAAGAGACGCGAATTGCTCGCGCCTCTTTTAAAACCGTAGGAGGGTTTTTGAATTAGTTGCCGACGCGCGTGCCTTTTGCGCGGTTCATGACGATGCCCAAGACAGGCTTGGAACCGGCAATGATGCGTTCTGCCTCGCGGATTTCCTCAGCGCGGCTTTGCTCGCCCGAGACGACGATCAGAATACAATCGAGCTGCTCGCTCATGCCGACGGCGGCATCACTGCTAAGCACAGGCGGAAGATCAAAAAGCATGACATCCGGGTCCAACAGCGACTGCACTTCGTTGATCGCCATTTCAGCCGTTGGATACTGAACGATCTCAGACCCAAACATTTCGTTTTGTTCATTCAGACCCAGCGCAAGGTTCGACCCGAGATGAGGCGAGTTTGGTGCGGACCGCATGAAATGCGATTCAACCGAACGGCCGCCGGACAGGAATTCCGAAATTGCCCCAACACCGCTTGCACCGAGATAGCGCGCAAGGCTTGGGTTCGCCAAATCCATGTCCATCAGAACGGTGCGCAATTCTTCCTGACGCGAAAAGCTGATCGCCAGATTGGCGGCAGTGAAACTCTTGCCGCAACCCCGCGTCGGCGAGGTAATACCAACCCGATGCCAACCGCGTTCGCGCAAGGCAAGGGTCATACGTGTACGCAACACATCAAAGGCCACATGCGCCGGATCCTGACGCGTCGCCGCAATCATTTTATTCGCTTCAAGCGTATGCGGATGCGGAACGAACTGACGCAGCTCGTCCCATGCCTCTTCCGGTGGACGAATATCCAACAGCGGCGACGTCGAGGCCGCGGCACTTGGGCGACGTGGTCGATCTGCGTTAAACAGATTGGACGATTTGTCTACAGTATTCATAACCTTCATACCCTTCATACACCGGTACGCATCAGAGATGTTGTCTCTGCACACAGTCTTAAACTTCCTGACCTTTATTCCTTATGTAGGGCGAAGTTTTCAAGTTTACCTAGCGTAAACCAAGGCTTTTTTGGGCCAATTCATCCCACTTTCGGCAACGATCCGGGGAATCCCGCAAAATTGTATCGATTTCGACAACTTCGCAATTGTGGCAACAGTTAGACAACCCTTTGACGACATCATGTTTGGGCCGAATCCGCGATTTTCATGAAAGTGATTCGCAGATGTGGGTTTGTCTTCGGGTAAGATCGTTACTTATACTCGATGATTTTCATATCGGATCGTCGCAGTCGCCTCAGATAGTATGTTGTTATTCCAATGAAATTCGGGAATTTGGCGATGCTGAGGAAAAGCGCATGGTGCAAAGACTCTCGCAGAGGTTGCCCGTTTGCGCGCAAACCACGGACAGTTCTGATGTAGGACGCCAGATAAAGCCAGGCGACCCCGAACAGGGCCAAAGGCCAGAAAATCAGACAAACTATCGCCGCAATTGGCAGCACAAAGGCGTAGATGCCAGCCCGCAGGATCTCGCGCCGGGATCGACCGGGATAGAGGTCACCAATATGCGCATAGGAATGCCCCGCCCGCACCGCGCGTCGCCACCACTGGCCAAAGCGTGTCATGGCCACATCATGAAGCGTCATCGACCTTGGCAGCAGGATCCGCCGCCCCAAAGCACCCAAGCGAAGACAATAGTCTATATCCTCGCCCGCAATCACGACCGGATTGTAACCACCAACCGAGACATGCGCTTGCGCGCGCACCATCAGGTCCCCGCCGCATTCCTGAATTTCGCCAGCAGGTCGATGCCACTCGACGTCACACATGGCATTATAGACGGTTGCGTCACGGTGAATCTCTTCCCGCCATCCCGTGACCAGCACCACGTCAGGGTGCGACCTCAGGTAGTCATGCGCCGTTTCCAGCCAACCCTCGGCAATCGCGCAATCCCCATCGATGAACTGCAAAAACTCAACGTCGGGACGCAGCGCCAAAGCCCGCTCTGCACCAGCATTACGCGCGCGGGCCGCGGAAAACGGAATGGACATGTCCAACTCAACAATCTCAGCCCCCGCGGCGCGTGCAATCGCAAGACTGTCATCGGTCGACCCGCTGTCGACATAAACGACCAAAAGCCCCCGCCCCGAAATCGAAGCAAGCCCACGCCTCAGGCGCTCACCTTCATTGCGCCCGATTGCAATGATCGTAATGTCATCCATGGCCTGTCACTGACCCTCTACCCAAAACCCATCTGCTCAGCTGCAAAATACATCAACGCGCCTCAATTGAAAGCTGGCAAGGCCGTTGCCTGGATTTTCTTGGTTGCAACACGCTTGCGTCTTATAAGCGACAAAATGCGTGGCAATATCAGGCCAGCACATAGTTCAGGTAAAGCCCATGCAGTTTCGCGGCAGACATTATTCCATCAAGATCAACACCCCCACCCTCGCGCAACTCGAGTCCAGCGTGAAAGAGCGCTTGTCCACCGGCAAAGGGTTCGCGCTGGCGACAATGAACGTCGATCACTTGGTGAAGCTGAGCCGCTCGCAAGACTTCGCCGCCGCATACGCCAAACATGATCTCATCGTGGCCGACGGCAATCCTGTGGTCTGGGTGGCGAAACTCGGGGGCGATCCGGTCGACTTAATCGCCGGTTCCGATCAGGTCGTGCCAATGACGCGATGGGCGACCGAGACTCAAACGCCGATTGCCCTGGTTGGAAGCACGGATAAAGCACTTGAAAAAGCGGCGCACGGACTTCGCCAGATTGTACCGGGTGCAAATATCGTTGCGTGCATTTCTCCACCGTTCGGGTTTGATCCAACGGGGGACCTTGCCGACGACATTCTGGCCGAGGTTCACCAAAGCGGCGCCCGCCTTTGCTTTTTGGCCTTGGGGGCTCCCAAGCAGGAAATCTTCGCAGCGCGGGGGTATGAATCCTACCCCTCGATCGGCTTTGCGTCGATCGGTGCCGGATTGGACTTTATCGCCGGCAATCAGAAACGTGCGCCCAAATGGGTACGCAAGATTGCGATGGAATGGCTGTGGCGCATGCTGTCCAATCCAAAGCGATTGGCGAAGCGCTACTTAGACTGCGCCGTTGTCCTGCCGGGCCATATGACAAGCGCGGTATCTCAGCGCCTCTCGGATCAATAATACTGCACCGACCAGTGCAAAAACCGAATCGGATTCGCGGATTTTGCGGTGCAATTTGGCGCATGAGTCGCGCGTCTTGACCGATTTTTCCCAATTTTTAGGGTAATTTCACGAAAATTTGCCGTATTCGTGATCGCAGACGTCGCCCTCGTAAAATAATCATTAAGATAATAATTCGCGCGCTAGTCTCCGATGCCTTCTGCGACCACGCTTCAATTCAGACATCTCAAAAACCCCTTTATTTCAAGGTTTCCACTCGTTTTGGATAGGCGTGCCTATTCGTCCGAACAGCTAGACCCAACCAACCATTGTACCGTAAAGAGTGAACAAACGCGGATTTGTCGTAAAATTGTTCATAGTCGCAGTTTTGGAAACAGTCTGATTTCAGCTAGAACAAGGCAGAAATGGACAAAAATGTGGCCGCAATTCACGATTTGTGGCACAAAGAAGACAAGGCGAAAGTAGTGCGATCACCGCGTGTGTATGGGTGACGCCTTATACTTTCACAACTCGACCGACGCAAAACTACTCATTTGGGGCGAATGAGATTGCAGAGGTCACGTCAGGGTTTTGCTGCCAATTGGTAAAATCTTCGGCACGAACTGACGGTTTCGGGACCGTTAAATGGGACATTCGTCCTTCGTTTGGGTGGGGTCACGTAAGTGGTTTCTAGTGGTAGATAAAGATATGGCACTCCAGTTCGAAGAACACCTGAACAAATCCCAGCCTTTGGGTCTGAACAGCTTTGCATTCGGTAATCCGCGTTTTGGGATATACCGTTCCTATGTCAAAAGAACCCTCGACATCGCGATTGTCCTGATCGCGGCGCCGATGATCTTGGTTATGATCGTCCCGTTCCTGTTCCTCATCATGCTTGACGGCAGTTCTCCGTTTTACCGTCAAAAGCGCGTTGGGCTGGACGGGAAAGAATTTAAAATGTGGAAACTCCGCTCGATGGTTGCGGATGCGGATGCAAAACTGGCCGAATATCTGGCCGACGATCCAACGGCTAAGGCCGAGTGGGACAAAGACCAAAAACTAAAGCTCGATCCGCGGATCACGCCAATCGGCCGTATTATCCGCAAATCCTCGATTGATGAGCTGCCTCAATTCTGGAACGTCTTGAAGGGCGACATGTCTTTGGTTGGCCCACGTCCGATCATGGTTCAGCAACGTGAGATGTATCCCTGCACCTCATACTACGCTCTGCGTCCTGGCATCACCGGCTTCTGGCAGATTTCTGAGCGTAACGAGACCAGCTTCACCCAGCGCGCTCCTTTTGATGCGCAGTACTTCCGCGAGCTTTCGTTTAAAACCGATATGATGGTGATGCTAAAAACGTTCGGCGTCGTAGTGCGCGGCACCGGTTACTAATTCAGAACGTTAAACATGGGCGAAACGTGGATTTTCGCCCATTGTGCCCATTTTCAACCTGCTCCAGCCACGATTTGGTCCATTTCCGATAGTATCGATCACCTCGCGTAGTAGGATTAACGAGTAGAGAGACGTAGACTGATATGCCAAATATATTTGCATTACTCGTCCTATATTCATGGCCGCTCTTGGTCTTTTTCATGTATTCGCGCCTGCCTGTGCAGCGCGCGTTCATTTGGTCTATCCTGTTGGGCTATTTGTTCATGCCACCGGCTTCGGCGGCGTTTGACCTTCCTGGCCTTCCAGAATTCAGCAAACTTGAGATCGCGGCCGTGTCCTCGGCACTCATGGCAATTGCGTTCCACGGAACTTCAATCATCAAACTGCCGAAAAACCCCATCATCCTGTTGCTCATTTTCGCCTATGTCACCGCGCCGGTCTTCACGGTTCTGACCAATCTCGAAGACATGCAATTGGGCCGTCTCGTGATTAGCGGCCTGAATATCATCGAGATTCCCGCGCTTGTCATCAACCAGGCGATTTTCCTGATTCCGTTCTTGATGGCCTATTCATTGCTGTCGGATTTTGACCATCTCACGGATGTGTTGATGGCCTTCGTCATCGGACTGATGGCCTATTCGATCCTCATTCTGTTTGAGGTGCGCTTTAGCCCGCAGCTAAACATTTGGGTTTACGGCTTTTTCCAGCACTCATTTGCCCAGATGATCCGCGGCGACGGGTTCCGCCCGATCGTCTTCTTGTATCACGCGCTTTGGATCGGGTTCTTTACGGTCATGGGCGTCGTCGCCACCGTAGCGCTTTATAAAAACCGCCAACACAACACCAGCGCACCGTTCCTGTTTGCACCCGAAACCATTTTCGCGCGCTTCTTTCGCAATGACAGGCGGCTGGTCTACCTGTTCATGGGGCTATTCTTCCTGTTCGTTCTTGTCGTCAGTAAATCGATGGGACCAATCCTGTTTGGTTTCTCGCTTGCGGCCGTGCTGTTGTTCACCCGGCCAAAACTGCAAGTCGTCTCGGCCTTTGTATTGACACTGCTCGTCCTCAGCTACCCGCTGTTACGCGAATATGAAATATTCCCGACCGAGTTGCTTATCGGAGCCGCCGAATCCGCCAGCTCGGATCGGGGCAGCTCTCTTGCATTCCGATTCTTCAACGAAGAAATCCTGCTTGAACGTGCGGTTGAAAAGCCATGGTTTGGGTGGGGCGCGGGTTCGCGCAACCTGATCCTTGATCCACTGAGTGGTCGTCTGCTGTCGATCCCGGATGGGGCGTGGATCATTACGCTCGGCGTTTACGGTGCCTTTGGATTTATCGCCGAAATGGGGCTGATCCTTATGCCCGTGTTTGCAGCGTTCTATTGGAGAAACGTGACCGATCCCAAGGTGATCTCGCCTTATGTTCCCGCGTTCGCCCTGCTGTTGACCGCAAACGCTGTGGATATGCTGCCCAACGCAACATTGACACCGTTGACGATGCTGCTGTCCGGCGCCATCTGGCGACACCTTGAGGGTATACCGGAGCGGCTCAAGACCATCGCTCGCCAGAATCCGGCCCCTTTGTTCGGCGGTACGATCCTTCCCTACGATCCCGCATCGCAAGACAAACGGACGATTTTGTAGATCACGAATAAATCGTGTTGCGCCCACGCCCTGCCCGTTTTGAGGAATAGAGCGCCTTATCGGCATTGCTGAGCATTTCTTCGATGTCCAAGGCCTCTGCGTCGTTTGAAAAAATCGTCCCGACGCTGGCTGAGATATGGCAGGTCGCGGATTCATACATGATTGGCCGCTCAATCCGGTCAATGATGCGCGCCGCAATCTCGAGGATCGTCGCCTTGGCCCGGACCCCGCGCAGAAGCAGCGTGAACTCATCGCCGCCGTTGCGCGCCACCACATCGCCCTCTCGTGTTTCTTCACGCAAAATGCGCGCTGTTTCCTTTAGAACATGATCGCCCGCTGCATGGCCGAGACTGTCATTGACCGCCTTGAAGTGATCGAGGTCCAACGTCATTATTGCAAAGCTCTCGTCGCTGTTTTGCAGGCCAATAAGCTCTTCGCGCAAAGCTCTCAGGTTCGAAAGACCGGTCAATTCATCGGTTTGCGCCGCCCGTTCCGCGCGTGTTTTCGCCCCGTTTAACCGCATATTCAGGCGCTTAAACTCCTCAATCGCGATGGTTTTCGCCTCGGTCAGGTAGATCATGCCAACCGATTGGTCCGTCGGGGCAAAATCGGTGGCCGTCAGATTGTAGCGTCGCACGGTGTCCACAACATCCAACCCGAGCGACAGATTGATGACCAGCCCGTCAAACAACGGCATCGCCACACCGGTCAACGAAAGTGAGCGATCCTCGCATAAGCACACAACCAGTTTCTGACCTAGGAAACCACCCAGATCGGCGCTGCCATCGACGCCTGCGGGCTTTGTGAAGGAAAAGACATCATCGAATTGCGCACCAAGGATCGGACAAAAAGGCTTGGCACTCGGCCCGATGTGCGTGACCGCGCCCCCCGCATCAACAAGGATATGCATGGGATTGAGAACATCCAGCGCATCCAAGAGGGCCTTCTTCTCAGTTGGCAGCATAGCGCACCGGGGCCAATTCAAACTGCCGCCCGCGGGCAAAACGATCATCAGCCAGCGAAACGGAGATAACATCAAACCCCGGTTTCGGCGTCAACTCAATGAACGCAAGCGCCCCGTAGTCATCTGCCAGCGCCCGCAAGACGCCAACCAATGTCCATGAAAACCCCGGCAAACTGTTGCCAATTTCAATCGCATAGGTTTTGGCACCCAGGGGCTGTAGGCGCATTTGCGGAAGGTCAATTTCAGACAAAGCAAGCCGCGCACGGTCGGGCAGTTCATCCAGCGACAGAATGAATTCCTCAAAGTCGTGGCCACCAAAGCGCAGCATCCGGCGCAAAGCGTCCGTCGTTGGGCTGGTGACCAGATAAATGCCCAAATCCTCAAGAATAGCGGAGCGAGGCTTGTCAAACTCGACCTCAAGCGCCGCAACGATTTTCTGCGTTACATGCGGTGGATAATCCAGCATTGCTTCGAAATTGCTGAAACCCAGACCAGCATGCTGCACCACCTTTTGCCAGACCTGCCAACCGTAGGTATCGCGGACGAAACACTGAATCGCGCGATTAACAAACCCTTGCATGAGCGACCCCTAATAATCTGGGGTCAGATTAACCGCGCAAACCTTAACGAAGTACCAACTCGGCCCGCAAATCCGTTACAATTTTAGAAATCCGTCGGTGCGCCCCCTTCCGATTTCCGGCGCGCGACAAAGGCTTGCAGTTCTTCGCGAATTTCTGCGTCCATCGGTGGTGGCACAAAGTCTTCCAGAATGGCCTTGTAGACATTATGCGCCCGTTGCGCCGTCCAGGTTCCACCCGCGACCTCCCAAGCCTCATAGTTGCGCCAATCGCTGAGAAAGGGCTGGTAAAACGCTGTCGTATAGCGATCCTGCGTGTGCTGAATCCCGAAAAAGTGACCGTCGTTGCCAACGTCGCGAATGGCATCGACGGCGATGTCATCCGGTGTCGTCGCCGTGATCGCCGGATCAAAATAGCGTTGAATTTGTTGGAGAATTTCGCAGTCCATCACAAATTTCTCGGGACTGGCGATCAGACCGCCTTCCAGCCAACCAGCGGCATGGTAAACAAGGTTGGTGCCCGATTGAACCGACGCCCAAAGGCTGTTCATCGTCTCCCATGTTGCCTGGCTGTCGGGCACGTTCGCTGCACAAACCCCGCTTGAGCGCATTGGCAATCCGTAATACCGCGCCAATTGGCCGGTCATTTGGGTGGCGCGGATGTATTCCGGCGTCCCAAACGCGGGCGCGCCCGATTTCATATCGACGTTTGAGGTAAACGTGCCAATCGCGCAGGCGGCACCGGGACGGATCCACTGGGCCAACGCCACCGCGATCAACCCCTCGGCCAAAGACTGCGCCACCGCGCCCGCCATCGTCACCGGCGCCATCGCTCCGGCCAGCGTGAAGGGTGTCACGATCAGCCCCTGATTGCGCCGCGCCAAACGCATCCAGCCATCTAGCATCGGTTCGTCATGCTTTAACGGAGACGTTGAGTTGATGTTCGTATACATCTTCGGTCCGGCTTCAAATTCCTCATGGGTATGGCCGCCAGCAATACGCACCATCTCCATGACATCATCGACCCGTTCTTTCCCGAGACTATAGGTATGGACGACCTTATCCGACAGCGTCAGCTTGTCATAAAGCACGTCCAAATGACGGATCGAAGCGTGAATATCCTGAGGCTCAACCGGATAGCCGCCGATGAAGTGAATGCAGTTAAAATACTGACTGAGCTTGATAAAATTCGCGCACATCTCGCGCGTGCCGGTCTGTTTTCCGTTCGAATCCATCGCCCAGTAACTTGGCGGAGAACTCACGTTGCCAAACAACATGGCCTTGCCACCCACGGGCAAAGCCCGCTCGGGATTGCGGGGCGTCATCGTCCATTCCGAGGGGGCCCGTTCAAGCATTTCCATGATGAAGTCGCGGCCCACACGCACGTTCTGGCCGTTGACCGTCGCACCGATCTCACGGAAGATCTCAAGCGCCTCGTCGTTGAGGATTTCCATGCCAATCTCTTCGAGGATCTGCATCGCGCCATTGTGGATCGCTTCCACGCCCTCGTCGCTCAGCGGTTCCGTCGGGCGGTCATTGTTGATCGGGATTTGCCACGGCATTTGCTCGATCGCAGCGCTTCCTCGGCGATCTGCATTGCCAGCGCGCCCGCCCCCGCGTCGGCGCTTTTGGGATCGTTCAGCCATGATGGTTCTCCGTTGGTGTTGGCTTCCAACAGACCGGAGAACACACGGCATAGGTTTGCGGAATGCGACCTATCTTGTCGCATTTCTTGACCGAATGCCGCTTTAGCCGATTTCCAGCCCCAACCAGTCGGGAATCTGGCTGATATCGTCCAAGACAACGTCAGCATGCGGCTCAAGGTCGGCGCGCGTGGCCAATCCGGTCAGAACACCGATCCGCAGGAACCCCGCCGCCTGTCCAGCTTTCAAGTCGTGAAGACTATCACCGACCATCGCCGCACGGGTCGGTACCACGCCCGTGGCATCGCAAAACCCCAGCAATTGACCCACGGCAGGTTTGGCGCCAAAACCCGAGTCGCTTCCAGCAATGAAATCGAACCGATCGACGACACCAACGGCTGACAAATGCGCCCTTGCAGGGGCTTCGGCATCGTTCGTCGCAACCCCCAGTTTCAAACCGCTTGATCCCAGCCGGTCCAGGAACGGTACCAAGGGAATGGCCTCGGCCATGGGGGCGTTTTCGGCCGCGTCGTTCAGCACCCGAACAATCTCGGCCTCAGACATTGCGGGTAACAAATGCGAAAATTCAGCCACGATGTCTTCCGGCGTTCCGGCAATGACAACGCTGGCAGGGTCAAAAACCGCCGCCTCTAAATCAAATCCGACCGCCTTGCCCAACGCCACTGCGCGCGACAGATCATTGTCGCACAGTTGCAGCAAAACATGCCGCGCCCAGGGGGTCCACGTCGCCTCAAAATCAAACAAGGTGCCGTCTTTATCAAAAACGATCCCGTCAATCCGGCGCATATCCACGCCCCTCACGTCCAATTCACCTGCTCTCCGCCCGGCAAAGACAAGCGTGCGGGGTAAACCTCGGCGTAGTCGAGCTTGTGTAGATCGCAAAACCGGACCACCCATTGGTCGTCCATCAAGATGAAATCCAGCACCGACCCGAGAAAGGAAGGCTCACCCGCGCCGTTGCGCAAATCTTGCGCTGACAGACCGGAACTGCCCATGAACGTTGGCAATAGATCCTCGTCTGACACGAGAAACTCAAGCGCCTTGAGAGCAATCGCTTCAGCCCTGTCTTGCGTCATCGTCATGCGTTCCCCCAAAAGCCGTCTTCAAACCGTTTCACGGCTTAGAAAGCACAAAATCGGCGTAAAGTGCACCGAAAAAAACGGCGCCAAAGGGCGCCGCGTCGATGAAACTTTTTGAAGCGTTTGCAGAACGGGTGCCTAACCCGGCGGGCGCGGAGCACGCGGGCGGCGTTTGACACCCTCTTCCAGACGTTTGGCAAAGGCCTGCCGTTCTTCCAAACTCATGCCCTCTAACTGATCCAGTAACAATCCTTCGGCTGTTTCGCGACGCTCACTGGCGAATTTGGCCTGCGCGCTCAGGATCTGCTGCGCGGCCTCGCGATCGAAGGGATCTGCCGTCAACACGTCGATCATCCGCGTGTATTCTTGATGCAACGCGTCGCGATCCCGCCCGTTTGCCTGAAAATAGGATGCCATGCCCTTGCCGATCTCGCGCCGATGCTTGGCACTTAGCGCAAATGTATACGCGCCCGAGGCCTCGCCCGTGCGGACAAAATTGTTGCCCTTCCTGACATTCGCGAAGGTGCCCACCGCCAGTCCCGCAATCAACAGGTTCACCGACAGGGAAACAGCCAGGGCGATCTTGCTCCAACGCAGCCCTTTGCGTGGTGTTTTTTCGACGTCGCTCATTTTTCTACCCTTCAAATGACTCGAACCCGAAACCGTCATACGGGTCAACCAAATAGAGGTCTGACGTCCCGTAGACAAAGGCTGAGGTGAAATCTGAAATCGCTTCCGGCGGGCTAATGCCAACAACGATACCGATGATGCCAGCGGTCGCCATGCCCGAAACCGTGGGCCAACCGCCCAACCCGTCCAGAATGCGGGCCAACAAACCCGGCTGCGCTTTTTGCGGGGCCAAAGCCTCACGCGCGTCGGCCACGGCATCAATATCGCCCATTATCCGGCTCATCAAAGCCGCCGATGGGTCCGGCGCATCCTTGCGACCCGCTTCAAAGAAGGTCTCGAGGTCGGTCACTTTTTCACTGTCGTCAGTCATCGCTGTACCCCAGTTCATCTTTCCGATTTGCCAGAACATTGGCAAGGGCGCGCTTGCCACGTGCAATCAGGTTTTCCACCGCTCCGACACCCACATCCATGATCTTGGCGATCTCGGGGTTCGAAAGCTCGTCCAGATGGCGCAAAACAACCGCTTGTTTCTGCCGCTCTGGCAATTGATCCAAAGCGTCGTTCAACGCATCGGATCGTGATTTCTTCTGCATCGACTCATCGACGCTGTCGGCCCCGTCTTCGGGTTCAGCCACCTGATCCAAACTGTCGTTTGGCCGACGTTTGCGCAGCCGGTCCGTGCATAGATTGGCGACGATCCGGTAAAGCCAGGTCGTGACCTTTGCTTCGTCCTGCCGCCACTCTGGCGCGATCTTCCAAAGCCTCAGCATCGCCTCTTGCGTGACATCCTCGGCCTCGGCCTGATCGCGCAACATGCGGTAGGCCTGCCGATAAATCCGAGGCGTCAGCCGATGCATCAACAAACGCGCCGCGTCGCGATCCCCATTGGCATAAAGCGCCAACAGAGCCTCGTCCGGTGCGTCTGCGTAAGCATCAAAGGGCATTGCCATATCCGAGAAGTATCAGTCCAACATCTGGGTCGCAATCGGCAGGATCGGGGAAGACCCTGCCGACCGACGCTCAGCCTGCTTAGCCGCGACCACCGTGGCCTTTACCGCCCATGCCGCCTTTGCCGCCTTTGCCACCGCGCTTGCCATCACGGTCGCCGCGCTTCTCTTTGGCTGCCTCAAACTCTTCCGCCGAAATCGAGCCGTCTTCATCCGCATCGATACGATCGAGCATGCGCGAATGGTCCGGCTGAGGCAGCTCATCTGCGCTCAGAACGCCGTCGTCGTTTTCGTCAAACCGCTCGATCATGCGCTCGACGCCCTTTGCGGCACGCTCGCTCATGTTGGCTTCGATCATGGCAGTGATCTCGTCCGCCGAGATGACACCGTCGCCGTTCGTATCAAGCTCTGCAAAGCGTGCTTCGCCTTGCGCTTCCAACTCTTCAGCGCTGAGAACACCGTCGCCGTTTGTATCCAGTTCCTCAAACGTCGGGGCCATATCGCCACCGCGTTGATTGCCGAATGCGTTGGCGGTGCCAACAACCCCAACCGAGGTCATAAGAAGTGCGAGTACGCCGATTTTCAGGTGCTTGTTCATTGTCAGGTTTCCTTCTGCCTAAATAACTCATTTTCGTTTTGAACCAGCATTTCCTGCCGTGTTCATAAAGACAAACGCAGCAGCCAAAGATTTCCGTCGCAGTTTTTTCAACTTTTTTGCGACATCGCGACGCAAGGACAATCCGTGCCCTTACAAATCAAGGGTTTTGACCCCAGCTTGGGGTCAGCAAAATCGTGCGAGCCTGTTCATGCCCATCGACCATTCTCAAGGCGACCTCTCAATCGAAGCCGTCGATTCCTCTGACGCATCCTTTGTGGATGATCGTCCGGTGCGTCCTGCGCTTCTGCGTGGTTGGCGTCGCAAATGCCCGAACTGCGGCTCTGGCCCGATGTTTGATGGCTATCTCAAGGTGCGCGACGAATGCCCTGTCTGCCACCAAGAGCTGCACCACCACCGCGCGGACGACGGCCCCGCCTACCTGACGATCCTCGTGGTCGGCCACATCATCGCGCCGCTGATGCATTTTGTCTTCGTCACCTTCCGGCCCGAACCGCTGGTCATGTTCACCGTATTAGCGGTTGGCAGCGTGGCCCTGTCACTTTACCTTCTTCCAAGATTGAAAGGCGTTGTGGTCGCGATCCAATGGTCGCGCCGCATGCATGGGTTCTAGACCAATCTGACGAAAAGGGTCCGCCTTGGACAAAACAGCCATCAGAGATGCCGCGACGATCATCGTCGTTCGGGATCGCCACGAAAACCCAAGCGTTCTAATGGGACAACGCGGTTCAAAAGCCGCGTTCATGCCCAACAAATTCGTATTTCCGGGCGGTGCGATGGACGCCGAGGATCTGACCATCCCGCTGGCTGCGGACATCCCCTCGCCCTGCAACGCCCGCCTGATCGAAGAAACGACCGATAACCTGAGAACCGGCCTCGTCGCCGCCGCCATCCGCGAGCTTTGGGAAGAAACCGGTCTGATCCTCGGTGAAAAGGGCGCGTGGCCCACCCCTGCGCCGACCGACTGGCAATCCTTCGCCGCACAGGGTTACCTGCCCTCGGGCCGCAATCTGCAATTCGTCTTTCGCGCAATCACCCCCCCCGGGCGGCCCCGCCGCTTTGACGCGCGGTTTTTTCTGGCGGATGCCGCGCATATTCAAAACGACATGGACGATTTTTCGGGGGCCTGCGATGAGCTTTCGCACCTTCAATGGATTCCGCTATCCAGAGCCCGCGCCTTTGATCTGCCCTTCATAACCGAGGTCGTTCTGGCCGAAGTCGCATCCACCATCACCCACGACGCCCCGCCCGCGTCCGTGCCATTTTTCAACAACGATGACGAAGACAGCCTGTTCCTGCGCCTTCATGGCACAAAACCGCGCGACTAAAGCGTCCGACCTATAACCTGAGACAAGGGAAAGACCGGACGCTGCATGACCCATCACCTGTTGTGGACGCCCTGCCCCAAACCCGAGAGTCAGGTTTTTGGCAGGACGCTTTAGACGGCTATTTCACCAGAATTAGAAGCACGATCGCCAGCGACAGGATGACGATGCCTGCGATCTCGCGCCGGGCGACCTTTTCCTTGAAGAACAAGACCGACGCCAGAAACGAAAACACCAACTCGATCTGCCCAACCGCTTTGACGTAGGCGGTGTTTTCAAGCGTAAAGGCGATGAACCAAAACAACGATCCCGCCATCGAGGTGAGGCCGACCAATCCGGCGGTTCTCCAAATCCGCAAAACTTTGGTAATCTGACCCGCATCGCGAAATCGCATCCATAGCGCCATGCCCAAGGCCTGAGACGTGGTGACACAAGCCAAGGTCAACGCCGCCCGCAAAAACGTATCGTCCAAAGGCAAAGCATGGCTGGCACCGCGATACCCAACGGCTGAAAACGCAAACAACAGCCCCGCGCCCAACCCTAGACCGGACGCCTTGTTGAACAACCGCTGGCCAAGCCGCCCCTTGGCCTGAGGCGCATCGACCAACAACAGAACACCAATCAACCCGATCAGGATCGCGCCGAACCCGGCCCATGACACGCGGTCCCCAAGCACCACAAACCCCACCAAAACGGACTGCACCGTCTCGGTTTTTTTCAACGTAATGCCGACCGCGAAATTGCGATGCTTGAACAACGCCACCACGGAAATCGTTGCCAATACCTGCGCCAAACCGCCAAAAAGTGCATAAAACCAGAAGGTTACGGGCAAATCGGGAAGACCGATTCCGCTGACATTCGAATACAGCAACACCAGCACCCAAACCAATGGTGCCGAATAGACAAACCGCGAAAACGTCGCGCCCGTTGCGGTCAGATTGCCGGCGCTCAGCACCTTTTGCAGCATGAAACGCACGTTTTGAAACGCGGCGGCGGCGATTGCGATGGGGATCCAAAGTTCCATCCCCTCTCAATGCCTCGGATTTACGACTTAGGCCAGAGCGGATGCGGCACCGGATCCTTCGCCTTGAAAAAGAACTTTCCGAAAATCTCGGCGTAGTTGCGGAACCGATACCCGTCATTGCGCGTCAGATACTTATCCGGATCGGCAAAATAGCGCTTTGGCAAATGATACCAGGCCACGCGTGGGTGCATGTGATGCACGGCGTGGAAATTATTGTTCAAAAACAACAAGGCCAACAGCCCCCGATCCTCAATCACCACAGTCCGCCCGCTGGTCCTCTCATGGGCGCGATGTTCCAGATAGGTGCGAATTTTTAGGATCGACAAAGACGCATAAGCCGAAATCAAAAACGCCCAGAGCGGCATCGCCGACAGGCCTACAATCCACCACAGAACCAGCGCCAATGCAGGTCCATGCCAAACCCACGCCATTAAAACAGCGCGATCACCGGCACGAATGGCCCGCAGGTCTCCCCGCACAAAGGCAATCTGCGCCACGCTCGGTCCCAACACCATACGGCCCGCCAAAGTATTGTTCAGCACCAGCACCCGGCGCCACCACGCCGAAAAGCCGGCCCAAACCTTGGGGTCCTGAAAATTCGTCTCGGGATCATCGTAGGGGTCGGTCAAATTAGCATCCTGATGATGCTCTAAGTGACTGTCACGAAAGCGAATATAGGGAATTGCCACCGTAAGGGCGGGGAAAACCAATGCCTCGTTCACGGCCTTCCACGGCGTCGGATGTCCGTGCAGAACTTCGTGCTGCAACGACGAATGCTGCGTGCCCGCCAGCGCGACAACCACCATCGCCAGCGGCAACGACCACGCGGCGATCCACAGCGTCGCAATGGCCCAGATGGCATAGGTGGCGATCAACACCCAAATCGTCGGCCACTCGATCTTGCCGGGTTCAGACATGCCGCCCCCAACGAATATTGGCCCAGAGCCGCTCGTAGCCAAGATACATGCAAAATCCGACGACAGTGTTCACCACGGCAATAAATCCGCCCGTCGCGACTGAACCGGTTAAAACAAAGCCAACCAAAGACATAACCGCCAGCCCGATGGCGTTCCAGACCAATGCCTTCACGATGGATCGTTTCCGCGTTTCCATATCGTCCCCAAATCTTGCGAGATCACAAATACGTCAGAACATCGCGTTGCGAAATTCAGATAGGGATTAACAAAAGGCGTCAGTTGGTGATATAACTCACCAATGCAGAATCTTTTCACAAAATCCTACCGCGCAGAGCTGTTTCGCGAGCGTTTGCAGCAAGCCATGCAAGACGCAGGCAGCAACCAAAGCCACCTGTCGCGCGAAGCGGGGGTTGATCGCTCGACAATCTCGCAACTGCTCAAATCAGATGGCCCCCGCCTGCCCAACGCCCATTTGATCGCCCAATGCGCCAGCATCCTCGGGGTCTCCGCCGACTGGCTGCTTGGCATCACCGACAAAAAGGAAAGCGCGGCGGATCTTCTGGCGGCGTCCATGAAGATGACCGAGGCCTCCCGCGCCCTGATCGACGAGCAGATCTTCCAATGGCATCAAGAGGCCGCGGGCTACAAAATCCGCCACGTCCCTGCCGGATTGCCCGACATGCTCAAAACCAATGCCATGTTGGAATGGGAATACGCCCCCTCTCTCGGACGCTCAACGACCCAAGCCATAAGTGATTCCGAAAGCCGCCTTGAATTGATGCGCCGCGCGCGCTCGGACTACGAAATCGCGGTGCCCCTGCACGATCTCTTCTCATTCGCGCGCGCCGAGGGCTACTACGCGGGCCTTCCTCTTGAAACACGCCTCGCCCAGATCGATCATATGCGCGACCTCACAACCGAACATTACCCATCGCTGAGGCTTTGTTTGTTTGACGCACGAAGGCTCTATTCCGCACCGGTCACGATTTTTGGCCCGCTGCTCGCGGTGATTTACCTAGGCCAGAACTACCTCGCCTTCCGAGATCACAACCGCGTCGATTCCATCACCGCTCATTTTGATACATTGGTCAGAAACGCCCACGTCCCCGCACGGGACATGCCCAATATGTTAGAGCGTTTGCGCCGCGACCTGGGTACATCCAAAACCCCCAGGCTCTAGTCATGAGGACTGGCGCGAAAGATAAACAGATCGAAACTCTCGTCGGACACCACATTGCCCATCACAATGGTCGTCACCCGCGGTAACCGCATGATCGCGGTGTTTTCTGTCATCACCTGCGCCCAATGTCGAGAAGCAGGATCATGTTCGCGGCCCTCGGCTGGCTGCCAAAACGAGCCGAAAAGCGTCGATTATTTCTTCAAATTCAATCGCTTGGCTTATCCGAAAACCACCTTGCTCACGACAATCGGGATCTTTCAAACAGGCCCATAGCTACCTGTCAAACGCAAGCTCACCAGCCCACGGCGCGCGAGTGCCCAATATCTGAGCGGCAATCGCGTCTGTGAGAACCACGCGATCTGAGCAAACACCCCCACGCATTGGCGCCGCCGCCGCACAGTCCACCACTATCCTCGTCTCTGCGACCCATTCTTCCTTCGCAAAGAAAACCGAACACCGCTGCTCCTCGCCCAGCCGGTCCAAGTCACGCAAGTCAGCATGCGCGGGCAAAGCAAATGGAACCGTGCAAAACAACCCTTCCGGAAACCGCCTATTCACCTGAATTTAAACAGTTTTCCCCAAACTCAACGCCGCTTTTCACCGAACCCCGATCGCCTTGCCGATCCCCTCGGGGGCGTCGAGTGCTGCTTGCGCATTTTCGATCAAGGCGAGGTTCGCGGCAATCTCGTGGCTCGGCTCGCTCGCCCGTCGCGTTTCAAGCGACACATGGATCAACATCGCCTCCGCCGTCGCCAGCACCCGCCGTTCCGAGGTCATCTCGTGCCACAAGTGCATCTTCTTGCCCTGCCCGTTGATGACCCGCGTGTGAACCTCAATCGGCGCACCGGCCTTCGCCTCATCCAAGTGTCGCAGATGAGTCTCGGCGGTGAAATAGCTGCCCCCCGTCGCGATATACTCGGGCGTGCAGCCCACGATCTCCATCAGCCGATCCGTCGCCATGGCAAAACAATCGAGGTAACGGCTCTCGGTCATGTGCCCGTTGTAGTCGATCCAATCGAGCGGCACCGCCCGCTTGATCGTCAGGATCGGCTGGCTTGGGTCGGCAATCTCGGACGCTGCGGTCACGATCCCCGACTCAGGCAAACGTGCCCTATCCCCTTGAGAAATCAGCGTTCCTGCCGCATTCCCATTCCATTTCAACGCCCGCATGATCCCCACAAGGTTATCATCTCGCTCCCGCTCAAGCTCGCGAATGCTCTTGTGGCCGGATTGCGCATCCGACTGGCCAGCGATCAATTCCACAAGCTCGTCCGTGAACTCCGGCACATCCATCAGCTTGGTCCAAGGCCATTTCAAGGCTGGCCCGAACTGCGCCATGAAATGTTTCATGCCAGCCTCACCACCCGCCACGCGATAGGTCTCAAACAACCCCATCTGCGCCCACCGCAGCCCAAAGCCGTAGCGCATGATGTTGTCGATCTCTTCCGTCGTCGCGATCTCGTCCTTGACCAGCCAAAGCGCCTCGCGCCAAACGGCCTCAAGCAAACGATCCGCCACATGGGCGTCAATCTCTTTTTTCACATGCACCGGAGACATGCCGATGCTGGTCGTAACCTCCTTCGCCGTTGCAATGACCGCGTCAGTATTCACAGCAGTCGTTACCAATTCGATAACAGGCAACAGATAAACTGGGTTGAAGGGATGGGTGACAACAACCCGCTCGGGTCGCGACAATCCATTTTGCAATTCTGAGGGTTTAAACCCGCTGGTTGACGATCCAATAACCGCATTTTCGCCAATGCAATCCATCAGCGACGCATAGACTTTCTGCTTCAAATCCAGCCGTTCAGGCACGCTTTCCTGCACCCAAATCGCGCCCTCAACCGCCTCGGCCAAATCGGCATGAAACGTCAGAACCCCCTCGGCTGGCAGCGCCACATCGCCCAACCCAGGCAAGGCCCGCCGCGCATTGGCCAGCACTTCGCCAATCTTACGCTCAGCCTCGGGGTCTGGGTCAAAAACCCTGACATTCCAACCATTTAACAAAAACCGCGCGGCCCATCCGCCGCCGATAACGCCGCCACCAATGATCGCTGCAATCTGTCCCATCACGTCATTCTCTCTGTATGTCCATCGACGGCCATCAACTGACCGCTCACCTTGCTCGCCGCATCCGAGGCCAAAAATCCGACCATCTGCGCAATGTCCTGCCCCGTCACCCAGGTGCGCATCGACGTGCCCTCGGCATAGAGCGCGCGGACGTCTTCGATGTCACGACCGTCCGCGGCGGCTTCCATCTGTAAAACCCGCTCCATCCGCGGCCCTTCCACCGCCCCAGGCGCAATCGCGTTCACCCGCACGCCAAACGGCCCCAATTCCATCGCGAGGGTCTTCATCAATCCGACCAATCCCCATTTCGCCGCCACATAGGGCGACCGATACGGCACCCCGAACATCCCCGAGGTGGACGAGGTGATCGCAATCACCCCCGACCCTTGCGCCTTCATCACCTTTGCGGCCCAGCGACAGGTCAAAAACGCACCAAACAGGTTCACCCCGACGCAATCCTGCCACGCCTGATAGTCCAATTCCTCAATCCGCCCCGCAGGCCCGCCGGTCCCGGCATTGGCGCAGACCACATCGACCCCGCCCCAAGCCTGCTCAACACGCTCGAAAAACGCCACCATCTGCGGCTCGTCGCGCACATCGCAAACTTCGGCGATCGCATCGGGGAAGTCCGCCAGAAAGGTCTCAACGGCCTCAGCGTCGGCATCACAAATCGCAATCTGCGCTTTTTCTTTGTGAAAATACTCAACAATCGCCCGCCCGATCCCGGACGCGCCGCCTGTGACAAGAACGCGCCGCGTCATACGGGCGCCCGCTTTACCAGCCCCAGTTTCTCGCGCACTTCGCCCGCGCCAATCACCCGCGCACCCATGCCTTCGATCACACCCCGCGCACGCTCAACCAATTGATAATTCTCAGCTAATACGCCCTTCTCCAGCCAAAGGTTATCCTCGAGACCAACCCGCACGTTGCCCCCCGCCAACACAGCCGCCGCCGCATAGGCCATCTGGTTGCGCCCCAGCGAAAACGCCGAGAACGTCCAATTGTCGGGCACATTATTCACCATCGCCATAAAGGTATTCAGATCATCCGGCGCCCCCCACGGCACCCCCATGCACAATTGCACGAGGACATCCGGTTCCAGCACACCATCCGCCACCAACTGCTTGGCATACCACAGATGGCCGGTGTCAAACGCCTCAACCTCGGGCTTCACACCGGATTCGGTCATCATCCGCCCCATCGCCTGCAACATGCCCGGCGTGTTGGTCATCACATAGTCCGCTTCGGCAAAATTCATCGTCCCGCAATCGAGCGTGCAAATCTCGGGCTGGCACTCCAACACATGCGCCACGCGTTCTTCCGCGCCGATCATATCGGTGCCTTCAGCGACGGGAAACGGCTTGTCCGCGCCGCCGAAAATGATGTCGCCGCCCATCCCGGCGGTCAGATTCAGCACCACATCAACGTCCGCATCCCGCACCCGATCCGTCACCTCGCGGTAATACGCGAGCTTGCGTGAAGGCGCGCCGGTTTCAGGGTCGCGCACATGGCAATGCACAATCGCCGCCCCCGCCTTGGCCGCCGCAATCGCGCTGTCGGCAATCTCTTTGGGCGAGCGCGGCACCTTAGGCGAGCGGTCCTGCGTCCCCCCCGATCCAGTGACGGCACAGGTGATGAAAACGTCTCGGTTCATAGCAAGTGGCATGAGAATCTCCTTGTTCATTGCCCCAAGTCTGAGGCAATTGATTTTCAATACTTGATGTTTTACGAATTATATTTGATGAATAGCGAAAATTTCCTCTTTAAACCGCAGGGAAGGCCCCTCTCGGTGCTGATCCTCGTCTTTGACGAGACCAACGCGCTGTCGCTGTCCTCGGTCGTCGATCCGATGCGCGCCGCCAACCGACGGGCGGGCAAAAAGCTGTTTGACTGGACCTTCGCGACGCCCACGGGATCGCTGTCAAAGTTAACGGCGGGGATCACCATCAATGCGCCCGCGCTGTTTCGATCCCAAGCCGCCGACCTGTTGATTTCCGTCGCCAGCTTCAACGTCCAGCCACAGATTTCGCCGCGTCTCATCACAAACCTGCGCGCCCTTGCCCATCGCGCTCAGGGCATCGCGGCTGTTGACGGCGGCGTCTGGCCTCTGGCCCACGCCGGCCTGCTCGACAACCACGCCGCGACCTCGCATTGGGAGGACCACGAGGCCTTCTCAGCCGCCTTTCCGCAGATTGACACAAAGCGCTCGCGCTACGTCATCGACCGCAACCGGTTGACCACCGGCGGCGCGGCCCCTTGCCTTGACATGATGCTGGCCCTCATTGCGCGGCGTCACGGCAAGCCGCTGGCGGACCGCGTCGCCAGTGCCTTTATCTATGACCCCATAAGTGACGGGGCCGTGCCCCAAACCCAGCTTCCGGTCGGAGCGCTCGCGAAAAAGCATCCCGAGATCGCAAAAGCCCTGCGCCTCATGAACGAGACGCTGGATGACCCCATGAGCATCGCCGCCATCGCCAAAACGCTAGGATTATCGCCGCGAACGCTTGAATTGCGTTTCCAAAAGACGTTGGGAACCTCGCCCAAAGCCTATTCGCTCAGTCTGCGTCTCTCCGAAGCCCAGCGTCTCGCAACCGATACGACAGCCCGCGTGCAAGAAATCGCACTGGCAACCGGTTTCACATCCCAAGCCGCCTTTGCCCGCGCCTTCAAGGCCAACTTCGGCCAATCCGTCAGGGACCTGCGACGTGCCTTGGCCTAGCGAACAAGGCTAGTTGCCCGCGACCATCGCCCGCGCAACTGGCAGAATTTCCCGCGCGATCAGATCATACCCCACCGCCGTCGGATGCGAATCATACACCGGAAACAGGTTCTGTGTTTCAAGCGCTTGGGTGAACACCGGCCTTAGATTGGTGAATGCCACGCCCTTCTCATCCAGAAATCCTTCAAGGTCTTTTTCAATCTTTTCAAGGTTTTGCGCCAAATATTGCATCTCGGCATCGTCTCTAAAGTCACCCTTGATCGAGGACGACATAAAAACGTGCTCGCGCACCGGCATAATCATGACGTGCAGAGGAATTTCTCGTTCGGACAGATAATCCGCAATCTCGCCCAGCGCGCGCTTTGTAATCCTCAGGCCCTCATTGATCCGCGGCCTCTCAAGATCGGTCAGGAACATCCAGCGTTTGGACGATAAGATCGAGGTTGCACCCGCGTGATCGACCGTAAACACATCCGCTGCGCCCCCAGCTTCCGAGCGTCGCACCACATCAAAGACCGGGCTTTGCGTCACCACGCGATAAATGATCGAGTTGCCAGCCAGCCAAGACCGAAGCCTTTTCACCTTTGAGGGCTGGGGAATATCTTGCGGCTCGACCACCGGAGCCGCCAATTGTGGCTGGTCGGATTGCCGCCAACTGGCCCAATACTCTTTATTATAGGCGATGTTATAGGCGTCAAACAGATCGTTCCCGGGAAACACCATCAGCACGACCCCCTTGGGGGCAATGTCGTCAAACCGCGATTTCAGCACTGTTAGATACTGAAGCGGCCCGTACCCACCAAGCCCGGCGTTATACACCTTTAGTCCCGCCAAATCGCCCAGTTGCATCGGCCAGGCATCGCCCCCGCGCACGCCATAGCCATAGGTCATCGAATCGCCGATGGCCAAAATGTCTGACACTTCCGGCCCATTCGCAGACCGCCGCCCCCAGGCATCATGGCCATTGTCGCCAGCCCGTATACGGTGCCCGAGTATCGGGTCTGAAACCGTCGTCACCTCCAGATAGTCAACCGGAGGGAAGATCAAACGGGCGAGCGCTTCGGAAACACCAACCGACACGGCCAGAAGCAGAAAAACGAGGGCAATTCTTTTTAACACACTCTTAACTCTCGCGATTCACCGTCGCCTGACTGCGGCAACCGGCCCTTATTAGAACGGGAACGCCGATAATTGACAGAAAATTGTGCCCGCATCGTGCGAACCGCCGCCTGAGCTGCTTTGCAACAAGTGCCCTCATGCGCAATCGGCCCTCGCCGCGAAACCTAAATATACACATATTGACACAACTCATAAAAAAATCGATATTATCCACATAATCATAAAAACCAACATGGAGACGAACAAATGTCCTTGAAGCGCAACGTAGTGAGCGGGCTTCTCGCCTTGGCAATTGCCAGCCCGGCAGCCGCTCAGATGGTCGACGGACCGTCGGTATTCTGGAAAATTTCGATGTGGGGCAACCCGCGCGCCCTCTCCGCAGGGATGGAGGCCATGGCCGACCAGGTGCGTGAAGACACCGGAGGCAAGTTTGACATCAAGATCTTCTACGGTGCGCAGCTTTCGGGCAGCCGTGAAAACCTCGATGGCTTGAAACTGAACGCCTTTGAAGGGGCCGCGATCTGTAACTTCTACCACCCCGGCAAAAACCCGGCGTGGATGGTGTTCTCACTGCCGTTCCTGCCTCTTGGTGATCCTCAGGTCGACAAATACGTCCGCACCAAAATGTTCGATCACCCTGCAATCGTTGCGGATATGGAAAAGTGGAACGCCATTCCTTACGCATCCGGCTTGCTTCCGCAGTATGAAATCCTCGGCAAGGGTGACGCACCCGTCAATCTTGAGGACTGGTCAGGCCTGCGCGTTCGTGCCGGTGGCGGCCTTGGGTCCGCGATGGAAAAACTGGGCGCTGTGAAGCAAACGCTTCCCGCTGGCGAAACCTCAACCGCGTTCCAGCGTGGCGCACTTGATGCCGCTGCCTTCCCTTACACCTACGCCCACGTATCGTTCAAAATCAGCGAAGAGGCCGATTGGTTCACGTCAAACCTGGCACCGGGCACCTCTGAATGCGGTTGGGTCTTCAACAAGACGGCCTATGATGGTCTTCCAGACCAGTATAAAGAGCTTCTCGCCAAATACCGCGACCTTGTTCTGGACACCGAGCTTGCCGCCTATGCGTCAGCCGATGCCAAGAACCTGCCCGTGTTTGAGGAAACGATGACCAAGATCACCTACTCGGACGAGCAATTGGCACAGTTCCGCGAAGTCGCCGGTCAGCCGGTTTGGGACGCTTGGATTGCCGACAATCAAGACGCCTTTGACGCGCAAGGCGTGTTCGATGCGATCTTTGAATATGCTGAGGAAGCAAAAGCATCAATGAACTGATCGCTTGCATGATACGTTCAGGGGTGGTCATCTGCCCCTGAACACCCAACTTCGTCATTCCTCAGGAGACTTATATGTCTGACAACAATGGTCTTTTGGCCAAATCCGACCGGTTGTTGATGCCTGTTGAAGACCTTGCGAACCTTTTGGCTGCCTTCGCAATTTTTGCCCTGATGTGCCTGGGGGTCGCTCAGATCGTCATGCGCTCGTTATTCAATGCCCCGCTGAACGGCTACATCGATCTCGTCGAATTATCGATGGCCTCGATGGCGTTTCTTGGGGCGGCTTATTGCCAACGTCTTGGTGCGCACATCCGCATGGAACTGCTGATCGGACGCTTGCGCGGCCGCGTTCTCTGGATCGCCGAGAGTTTCGGCATTTTTGTCGCTTTGTTTATCATCGGTGTCCTCGTCTGGTTTGGCTGGGGGCATTTTGTGCGCTCATACACGCTGGGCGACACCACGATTGACGCAGAATTCCCCGTTTGGCCCTCGAAACTTCTGGTGCCCATCGCCTTTGGAATTTGGTGGCTCAGGCTGTCCATCCAATTCCTCGGCTCCCTCCGCCTTGTTCTTGACCCGTCAAAAGCGCCCACCGGCGTTGTGTTGATGAAAGAGGTCGCCGAACAGGCCCAAGACGAGATTCACGAAATCATGGGCGACGACGCCATAACCCCTGAAAACGAGGAAAAATCATGATCCTCGGTATTGGATTTGCCAACCCGTTTCTTGTCGGCATCATCGCGCTTGTCTGCCTGCTGGCCCTCATCTTTGTGGGCGTTCGCGTTGTATTTGCCGCCGCCATTGTCGGTCTGTTCGGACTGGTTGAGCTGCTCGGCTGGGGCCCCGCCGCTGGCATCGTCGGCACGATTCCGCATTCAAAATCATCGACTTACGCGCTCAGCGTGCTGCCGATGTTCATCTTTATCGGCTTTCTCGCCTATCACGCAGGCATGACGGGTTCGCTCTTTGACGCCGCGCGCAAATGGATCGGCTGGGTTCCCGGAGGTCTGGCCGTGGCGACCGTCTTTGCCACCGCCGGTTTTGCCGCCGTGTCCGGCGCTTCAACCGCGACGTCGGCAGTGTTCAGCCGTGTCGCAATCCCCGAGATGCTCAAATACGGCTACAACCGCCGTCTCGCCGCAGGTGTGGTCGCAGCCGGGGGCACCTTGGCAACCCTCATTCCCCCGTCCGCCATTATCGTGATCTACGCCATCATCGTCGAGGAATCGGTGGGCAAACTGCTTCTTGCGGGCTTCCTGCCGGGTCTGGTCTCGGCGGCGATCTATGCGGGCATCATCATCGTTTGGGCCATGGCACGCCCCGATGACGCACCCTCGGTTGGCGGCTTCACATGGGGCGAGCGGGTGAAATCCCTGCCCGGCGTTCTGCCGATATTCGTAGTGGTTTTCATAATCATCTCAGCCATTTACGGCGGCTGGGCAACCCCGACCGAGGCCGGTGCCCTTGGCGCGGCGGTGGTCTTTGGCCTTGCCGTCATGCGCGGAACAAAAATGAAGGACATCCAAAGCTCGCTCATGGAAGCGGCCAAGCTGACAGTGATGATCTTTTCGCTGATCTGGGGCGTGCTGATCTTTGTGCGTTTCTTAGGCTTTTCGGGCCTGCCCGAGGCCTTTACCGTCTGGATCGTCGGTCTCGATGTGCCGCCCATGGTCATCATGATCTGCATTCTCTTGGCCTATGCGGTTCTGGGCATGTTCATGGACGCCATCGGAATGCTTTTGCTGACGCTTCCGGTCGTCTATCCGGCGGTCATCGCCCTGGGCTTTGATTCGATCTGGTTCGGCATCATCGTCGTCAAAATGGCCGAGGTCTGTCTGATTACCCCGCCCATTGGCCTGAATTGCTTTGTCGTGAACGGCGTTCGTCCCGACATCCCACTGACCGACGTGTTCCGTGGCATCGCCTTGTTTTTCATCGCCGATGTCCTCACCATCGCAGCCCTTCTGGCCTTCCCGGAAATCGTGACCTGGCTGCCCAATTTTGTCGGGTAGCCTATGCGACTGCACTGTTCTCTGCCGCTGGAAAAGGCCAACGCCATCGTCACCAAGGCCTTGGCCCTTGGGCGCGCGGCCGATCTTTTGCCCCTGACGGTTGTCGTGCTGGATGCGGGCGGCAAGCTGGTGGCGATGCAATCCGAAGACGGCTCGGGCATCGTGCGTTTTGAGATCGCCTTTGGCAAAGCCTACGGCGCTTTGGGCATGGGCATTTCCAGCCGGTTGATCCGTGATCGGCTCTCCAACCGACCAGCGTTTCAAAACGCCATCGCAGCGGCCTCGGGCGGGCAGTTTATTCCGGTGCCGGGCGGCGTTCTTGTCGAGGACGCACAGGGCGTCACCCTTGGGGCCGTCGGCATCAGCGGCGACACCTCGGACAAGGACGAATACTGCGCGATCGAGGCGATCCGCTCAGCCGATTTCCACCCCGAACCCGCCGAGGCCAATCCAGAATGGCGCACCTCGTCGCTGTCAGACCATTACCCCGCATCAAAGTGATCGAGAATGCGATCCACGTGACGATGCGTCGTTTGTCGCTTTGGTCGCTCGGCATCACGTGGATCAAGGATGCTGATCGTCGGACGACCTTGGAAGTGCGGCGGCAGGATCATACAGCGCACGAAACGGGTTTCCGGCTCGGACGCAGTGGCCGTGGCCCGCACAGGCGAATTTGCCGCTTCAAACCACGTGTCCCCAACCTTGGCATCAAAGCTGTGATCGTCGGCCTCCAGCCGCAACTGACCCCGCAAAAGATGGCGAAACCCAGGTCCCGGATGGACATGGCGATAGGCTTGCGCCCCCGGTGGAAAGGCAACCTCGTCAAGACGCAGCAAAAACGGCTCTGGCACCTCAACCACCTGACTTTCAAGACAATTTTCGCCCGTCCCTTGGGTGTTTGTCAGCATGAAACACAGCACAACCGCCTGTGTGATCGCCGTCGGCTGGGGCGTGCCTTGGTCTATGAAGATGTGATCTCCGCTCGCAAGCGCCCCCTCCGCCACCAAGGCCGCGCCAATCCCGTCGGGCCAGCTTTTGGTCTCTGCGGCGGCAAAGTCCAGACGGTACAAAGACAGATAGGCGTGCATGGCGGCGTCCCCCTTGGTCGGTGTTTGCCATGCTAAAGACGATCCGCCAAAGCACAAGTGGCGCACAGGCGCTTTTGGCCCTGCTCTTGGTCCTCTTGGCCACCGAGATCGCGTGGATCCTGACCGAGGCACCCCTGTTTGCCTATGCCTCGCGCACGGTTTTATGCGTGCTCTGCCTGCTCGGTGCACCGTTCTTCACGATCCGAGAGGTCTCGCTCGTGGCCTTTGCCTTGGTTTCAACGGCGCTGGTTTACACGCTCAGCGGCGATCAGGCGGCCATTCTCGACGCCTTGGATCTGGCAACCTTCTTTGCGGCGTTCATCTGGACCTTGACGGCCATGCGCGATGTCGCCGCGCGCTCGGGATCGATCCTTGCGGTCGGGCGCTATCTCATCTTGCAACCCCCCGGTCGCCGGTTCTTCGCGACCGCTTTGGGCGGGCATTTCATGGGCGTGTTCCTCAACTTCGGAGCCGTCAGCCTGATGGCCCCGATGATCCAAAGCACCAACCCCGGCCCCGCACTGGAGCGTCGGCAAATCTCGGCCCTTATCCGCGGGTTTAGCTGGGTGATCCTCTGGGCGCCAACGACGCTGACCCAAGCGGTTCTGCTGACGATTTTCACCGACATCACGTGGCCCGAGGCCGCGATCATGGGGCTTGGCACCGCCGCGCTGTTTATCCTCGTCGGGCGTCTCTATGACCGGTGGGAATGGCGTCACGAGCCCCCCCACAGCGGCGGTCAAACCCTGCCCCTGCCGCGTCGGGCCGTTCTCGTCGTCAGTGGAATTTGCACCGCCATGATCGGGGCCACGATCATCGGCAACATCGCCTTTGACTTCTCCATCGCGCAGGCCCTGCTGTTTATCGCCCCCACGACGACCTGGGCGTGGTTTCTTGCGCAAAAGCCACCCAGCCTCGGCACGATCGGCCACCGCACGTCCGCGCTGTTCACCACCCTGACGCCCTCTGCCGTCGCCCTCGCACGCTCGGCTGTGGCCTTGGGGGTCGCGGGCTATCTGGGGCGGCTGATCGGTCAGACCCTGCCGATGGATCAAATCGCCGAAGGCGTGCGTCTGGCCACATGGCCGGGGTGGCTGTTCCTTGCGGTGCTGCCGGTGCTGATTAACCTCGGCGGACAGATTGCGCTCAGCCCGATCCTGATCGTCGTGCTGTTGGGCGAAGTGTTTCGCAACGCCGCCGCCCTGCCCGTGGGCCACGCCGAGATTTACTTTGCCCTCAGCGTCGGCTGGGCGCTCAGCATGACGATGTCGCCAAACGCCACCGCGACCCTGCTGATCTCAGCCGCCAGCCGCATTCCGGCCACGACGCTGACATGGCGCTGGAACCTGCGCTACGGGTTGATTTGCTACGCCATCGCCGTTGGAATATTCGCGCTCATCGCCTGAGGGTTACGCGCCCTGTGCCGCTGGCGTGTCAACCGGCGTTGGCTTTGATAGCAACACGCGGCTGCCCACAAGGATCACCGCCGCACAGGCGGCCAACACGCGGAACAAGCCGTCAAATCCCCAGCTGACCTGAATAACGGCAATCAACGGTAAAGCCGCGGAAAACGCCAGGAAACTCACGAAATACCGCGCCCCGAAGGCCCGCGACCGCGCGGCCTTTGAGGCCGTCGTGCCGATCAGAAAATCCGTCACGGGAACCTGTCCAAAGACCCCCACCATAAACCCGAGTGCCACGGCGAACACCGCCCAGTCGGTCAATCCCGGCATCGCCAGAAACGCCGCGATCTGCACCACCGTGACCAGCGCAAGCGTTGGCCGCACACCGTAGCGATCCAGCATATACCCCGAGAAAAGCTGCGCCAAAGACGCAACCGCGAAGACGACAAACGCAAAACCCCCGATCACCGACGCATCCTCAATCTGCAAAGCGCTGAGTTGCGCCGTGATCGAATTTGCCAGACCCGTCAGGCGTTCCTCAAAGATTTCCGGCAAAGCAACGGTGGTGGACTGGAACACAACGCTGCCCAGCGTCGCGGTCATATAGACGCAGAACAACACACGCCAACGCGGCCCATAGCTGACCGCCTGCGCGATTGCGCCGCCCCCTTGCGCGCCCAAAGACTGCACGCCGCGCGACACCCGCAGGTAAGGCCATGCAAAGGCAATGGACACCAGCCCCGGCGCGATGAACGCCGCCCGCCAACCCGCGAGATCAATCAGAACGCCCGTCACAAGCGCCGCCGTGCCGACGCCGAAATTGCCCCAAACGCCGTTCACCGCAAGGCGCATTCCGGTCTTCTTCCAGCGCGCCGTCACAATCGCCAGCCCGACGGGGTGATAAATCGACCCGAAAATCCCCAGCAACAACAGCCCTGCCCCCAGTTGCACAGGGGTTTGCGCCATGCCCGTCAAAATCGAGGCACCCCCGATCCCGACGAAGAAAACAGCCATCATCCTGTCCCGCCCCCAGCGGTCGGCCAGAATGCCCATCGGCAAGGCTGCCAGCGCAAAGGCCGCAAATCCGGGTGCCCCGTAGGGCAACAACTCGGCGTAAGACAGCCCCCATTCGCTGCCCAGCGCAAGCGCCGCGACCGAGGCGAAGATCAGCATGAAATAATGGTCCAGAAAATGTCCGACGTTCAGCAGCAAAAAATATTGTGTGTCGCGCGTCATCATCGTTGTCCTCAGGTTAATTGGCCGACCCCGGCGTTTCGACCTGCCCTATTCCATGCGCTGTTTCATGCGACATTGCCGGATATATAACCCGAAACGCGCGTCTTAAGAACGGTTTATACACCCGCCCCATGTGCCGAAAATCAGAACGGCATGGGATGCGCACGATACGCGCGATCGATCTCGGCCAGAACGTCCTTTGTCAGCACCACATCCGCACCGCTCAGGACATGCTCAAGCTGCGCTTGCGTCGTTGCCCCGAAAATCGCCGAGGTCATAAAAGGGCGCGAGGTACAGAACGCCAAGGCAAGGTGAACCGGATCGATCCCATGACGCTGCGCGATCTGAAGGTAGGCCTCGGCTGCGGGTCGCACGCGCGGCGTGTTGCGCCCCCCCATGCCCTCGCCAAAGGTCATGCGTGACCCTTCGGGCATGGCGTCGCCCTGATATTTGCCGGTCAGAAAACCGGTCGCAAGTGGTGAAAACGCCAGCAAGCCGACATCCTCGTTGTGGCTGAGTTCGGCAAGGTCGGTGTCAAAAAGACGACACAGCAGCGAATATTCATTCTGGATCGAGGCCACCCGCGGCAACGCGCGATCCTCGGCCAGACGAAGCCACTGGGCTGTGCCCCATGCGCTTTCGTTGGACAGACCAAAAGCACGGATTTTGCCCTGATCGACCAGCTTTTGCAGGGCCTCAAGACAGCCAGCCATGTTGTCCAGGGTCTCGGCCTTGTCTTGCTGGCTTGGGTCATAAGTCCAGTTCTTGCGAAACATGTAAGAGCCGCGATTGGGCCAGTGGAACTGGTATAGATCGATGTAATCGGTCCTGAGCCGCTTCAGGTTGCCCTCGACCACCTCGGGAATTGACTGCGCCGTGATCGGGGCCCCATTGCGGGCACCGGAAAAGCCCTCGCCCGAATGCTTGGTGGCCAGAATAACCTCATCCCGCCGCCCCGAGGTTTGAAACCAATTGCCAATCACCCGCTCAGTGTTGCCTGTGGTTTCCGCCCGCTTTGGATTGACCGGATACATTTCCGCCGTGTCAAAGAAATTCACCCCGTGATCCAACGCCGTGTCCATTTGCACGAATGCATCCTTTTGGGGCGTCTGGGTGCTAAAGGTCATCGTGCCGAGACAAAGGTGACTGACGGTCATGCCCGTGCGGCCGAGAGGGTTCATTTTCATTGCGGCGTCTCCATAAGGTGTTCCTTGCCAAGGGGATAGCACCCCCATGGGCGAATGTCTTGTCGCTGTGGTCAAGGTTTTTTGGCGACGGGATTTTTGGCATCTCTCCGTCGTCTCGCCCTGCCGCAGCCCAATCCGGCTGAGCGGACGGGGCAAAAGAATGTTGAGAACATTTAGCGAACATATATACTTCTCCCATGACGACTCAATTGCTCACCCGCCAAAAGCACCGCCCCCGTTCCGGTCAGCCCGTGATCGGAGAGTTGGAGCTTAAAAAGGGCCGCCTGCACGAATGCTGCGGCGCAGCACGACACCTCTTTGCGCTTTGGGTGGTGGCCCGAACCGAGGGGCCGGTGCTGTGGATTTCTCCGTCCTGGATGCCCGAGGCATTGAACCCCGACGGCATGGTCGGGATCGCGGATCCGGGCCGGTTCATCTTTGTCAGCCCGCAACGCCCCGAGGATATTCTCTGGACGCTCGAAGAAGCGCTCCGCAGCGGAATCGTCGCGCTTGCCATTGCCGACATCCCCGGGCTGCCCGGCCTGACGGCGGTGCGGCGGCAACATCTGGCCGCCGAAACCGGCGGGGTTGAGGGCAATCTTCTGCCCACCGGCCTTCTGCTCACCCCGGGGGACGGCGGCGCACAGGGGGTCGAAAGCCGCTGGAAGCTGTCGCCCAACCACAAACCCGGCGAAGAGGGCTGGAGGCTCAAGCGATTGCGCGCCCGCACAGACCCGGTGGCTGAATGGTACATCAGCCACACGGCAGGGGCGTTTCGGATGGCCGTCTGAACGGCCGTCCCAAAAATCCCCGACCAAAACAAAACCCGAGAAACCTCTAAATTCGACCAAGTTTGTCGAAAACCCGCTTGCTGTTGTGGGTCAGCCTGTCAGGTTGACCCTACACAACCTCAGAATGCCACAACGCCATGCGCATGCTCATATCCTTCGCGGCCCTCTTTCTTTCGGTCATCCTGCTGCAACTTTCGTCCGGTGCCATCGGGCCGCTGGATGCGCTGTCGGGCATCACTCTGAACTTTACCACCGGCCAAATCGGTCTCTTGGGCTCGGCGCATTTCGTCGGGTTTTTCATCGGGTGCTGGTGGGCCCCACGCCTGATGGGCGAGATCGGCCACAGCCGCGCTTTTGCCGCCTTCACCGCTGCGGGTGCGATTGGAATGATCGCCCACATGCTCATCATCGACCCGACCGCATGGGCCATCATGCGGGTCGCCACGGGGATTTGTATCGCCGGTTGCTACACCGTGATCGAGGCCTGGCTCCAGGCCAAGGTCACCAACGAAACCCGAGGCCGCACGATGGGCGTTTACCGTGTCGCCGACATGGGGGCCTCGCTGGCGGCGCAAATGTTTATCTCGGTGCTCGAGCCAGCGAGCTATGTATCCTACAACATACTGGCGTTGATTTGCTGCGCGGCACTGCTGCCAATGACGCTGACCAAAACCAGCGAACCCGACACCCCGTCGGCCCCTCGCTTGCGCCCCATGCTGGCGCTGAGCCGCTCGCCTCTGGCTGCGGCTGGCGTCATCGTCGCCGCGCTGTCCAGCGCCTCGTTCCGCATGGTCGGCCCGCTCTATGGCCAAGAGGTCGGCCTGCCCATCAGCGAGATCGCCTATTTCCTAGCCGCCTTTGTCGCCGGAGGGGCCATCGCCCAATACCCTATGGGCTGGCTGGCCGACAAATACGACCGCCGTTGGGTGCTGATCTGGCTGTCTGTCGCGGCGATCCTGTCGAGCATGCTCACAGCCCTCACCCATGATCTGCCGATCTGGGGGATCATGCTGACGGCGGGTCTCTTTGGGCTGACAACCTTTCCGATCTACTCGGTCGCAGCGGCCCACGCGCATGACTTTGCCTCGTCCGACGAACGCGTGGAACTGTCGGCCGCGCTGATGTTCTTTTTCGCGCTCGGCGCGATTGCCGCCCCATTGCTGGCGTCACAATTGATCCAATATTTCGGACCGCCCGCCATGTTCGTGATGATCGCAGCCGGTCATGCGATCCTTGTGGTTTTCGGTCTGGTCCGGATGCGCGCCCGTCCGACGATGGAGGAAAAAACGCCCTATGTGTACGCCCCAAGAACATCCTTTACCATCGGGCGTTTGATGAAGCGCACCCGTGACAGACGCGGCTAGCGCAGCGCCACAGGACAGCTAGGGATTCGAGTATTTTTCCAAAGGTAAAGGCGCAACGGTGGTGGTCCTTGGGCACGCCATGCGCTATGAGGTGCGAAACGTTTTTTAAGGGCGCGGACCATGACACGGCACCTCATCACCTCGGCGATTCCATACATCAATGGCATCAAACATTTGGGCAACCTTGTCGGCAGCCAACTGCCCGCAGACCTGTTCGCCCGCTACCAGCGGGCGCGGGGCAACGAGGTCTTGTTCCTCTGCTCGACCGATGAACACGGCACACCGGCGGAACTGGCGGCGGCCAAGGCGAACAAACCGGTGGCCGAATACTGCGCTGAAATGTGGGAGGTCCAGGCCAGGATCGCCGAAGGATTTGGCCTCAGCTTTGACCATTTTGGCCGCTCGTCAAGCGATGAAAACAAGAAGCTGACCCAGCATTTCGCCGGTGTTCTGGCAGATCAGGGCCTGATCCGTGAAGTCAATGAAACCCAGATGTATTCCCATGCGGACGGTCGCTTTTTGCCGGATCGCTACATCGAAGGCACCTGCCCCAACTGCGGTTTCGAAAGTGCGCGTGGCGATCAATGTGACAATTGTACCAAGCAGTTAGACCCCGTTGAGTTGATAAATCCGCATTCGACGATCTCGGGGTCGACCGAGCTTGAGATGCGCGAGACAAAGCATCTTTACCTGTGCCAAAGCCAGTTGAAGGACAAGCTGGAAAACTGGATCGACACCCGTGAGGGCTGGCCGGTTCTGACGACCTCGATTGCGAAGAAATGGCTGAACGACGGCGACGGGTTGCAGGACCGTGGCATCACCCGTGACCTCGATTGGGGCGTGCCGGTGATGCGGGGCGATCAACCGTGGCCGGGGATGGAGGGTAAGGTTTTCTATGTCTGGTTTGACGCCCCCATCGAATATATCGCCTGCGCGCAGGAATGGGTTGCCGCCGGAAAAGGCAGCGATTGGCAGCGCTGGTGGCGCACCGACAAGGGCGCGGAGGACGTGACCTATACCCAGTTCATGGGCAAGGATAACGTGCCGTTCCACACGCTGAGTTTCCCTGCCACGATCCTCGGGTCGGGCGAGCCGTGGAAGCTGGTCGATTTCATCAAGTCGTTCAACTACCTCAATTATGACGGTGGCCAATTCAGCACCTCGCGCGGGCGGGGGGTGTTCATGGATCAGGCGCTTGAGATTTTGCCCGCCGATTACTGGCGTTGGTGGTTGTTGAGCAACGTGCCCGAGACCTCGGACAGTGAGTTTACGTGGGAGAATTTTCAAGCCGGTGTGAACAAGGATTTGGCCGATGTGCTGGGCAATTTCGTCAGCCGGATCACCAAATTCTGCCGCTCGAAGTTTGGCGAGGTGGTGCCGGATGGTGGCGTTTACGGCGATCAGGAGGAGGCGTTGATTGCCGATCTGACGGCCAAGATCCGCGCCTATGAAGGCTTCATGGAGGACAAAGAAGTCCGCAAGGCCGCGCAGGAGTTGCGGGCCATTTGGGTGGCGGGCAATGAGTATCTTCAGGCCGCCGCGCCGTGGTCGACCTTTAAAACCGACCCCGAACAAGCCGCGGCGCAGGTGCGTTTGGGGCTCAACCTGATCCGGCTTTACGCGGTGCTGTCTGCACCTTTCATCCCCACCACTGCCGCGAGGATGCTGTCGGCGATGAATACGCTGGACATGGCGTGGCCCGATGACGTCAAGGCTGCGCTGGCGGCCCTGCCAGAGGGGCATGCATTCTCAGTGCCCGAGGTGCTGTTCGCCAAAATCACCGACGAGCAGCGCGAGGACTGGCAAGAGCGGTTCGCGGGGGTGCGGGGGTAACGCGACTTTGGTGAGACGTCGATAAACTGCAATATTTTCGACAAGAGTACATGCGCCCGCCATGGGGCGTGCGGGCGCGTGTCCGGGCGACCTTGCGACCCGGACTAATATGCGTGCAGTTTTGTCCGCTCAGAGCAATCTCTGGCAGGGTGCGTTCTTACTGGATTTATGAGTAACCAATGAAAAATGACGGGCCCGCCAATCGGGTCTAACCAGTTTCAGGGTTAACCCCTTCACCTAGCTCGCATTTATGGTGGTCTGGTGGCCTAGTTGCTTTCGCTTTCGACCTATAGCCCATGTGTGACGTCGCGAGTGAACCTGCGGGCAAAGGGTTAACACGGGCTTAGGGTGGCGTGCGGCGGGGGTGTTGCGTGGTGGTCTTGGGGCTGTGCCTATCCCGGAATACTCACGCCGGAATTATCACGCCGGGGTTCATGATGCCGTTCGGGTCCAGCGTCTTTTTCAGGTCGGCCATCAAGGCAAGCGCCACGGGATCCTTGTAGCGCGGTAGGTCGGGGGTTTTCAGACGTCCGACGCCATGCTCGGCGCTGACCGAGCCGTCATACCCGTGCACAAGATCATGGATGCTGCGCGAAATGGCGGCGCGCTGATCGGCATAGGCGTCCTTGGTTTTGCCATCGGCGGGAAACACGTTGAAATGCAGGTTGCCGTCGCCGAGGTGACCAAAGCAATTGACCCGCATGTCGCCAAGGTCGGTAAGCGCCTGTGTGGCGGTCTCGATGAACGCGGGCAAGGCACTGAGCGGCAGCGAAACATCGTGGCTGGCGATGGCCCCGATGGTGCGATTGGCGTCAGGGATCGTCTCGCGCACGGCCCACAGGGCGTCACGTTGCGCGATGGACGAGGCGATCACGCCATCGCTGACAAGCTCTGCTTCATAGGCGGCGCTGAAGATCGTTTCGATCAGGGACTGCGCGTCCTGGTCGCCTGACAGCCCGAGATCGATCAGCACCGACCATTCGGGGGCTTGTGCAAAGGGAAGCGTCACCTGCGGCATGGTCTGGGCGAGAAACCGGTGGCCGTTGGCGTGGATCAGTTCGAACGCCGAGATCGCCTCGCCTGCCACATCCCGCGCAAGGGCGAGAAGACGCAGTGCTTCGGACGGGCCTTTGACAGCGAGCATGGCGGTGCCGAACTGGCTGGGACGTGGGAACAGTTTGAGGCTGGCGGCGGTAATCACGCCGAGCGTGCCTTCTGAGCCGATGAACAGGTTCTTCAAATCGTAACCGGTGTTGTCTTTGCGCAACCGGCTGAGACCGTTCCAAATGCGCCCGTCGGGCAGAACGACCTCAAGCCCCAGACAGAGGTCGCGGGTGTTGCCATAGCGCAGCACGTTGACGCCGCCGGCGTTGGTGGCAAGGTTGCCGCCGATCTGGGCGGTGCCGCTGGCGGCGATGGACAGAGGGAACAGGCGGTCCTCGGTCTCGGCGGCGAGGTGAAGATCGTGCAGGATCGCGCCGGCTTCAACGATCAGGACGTTCTCAATCGGATCGACCGTGCGGATGGCGTTCATGCGTTCCAGCGACAGCACCACTGGGTCTGGCCCCTCGGGGGCAATCTGGCCGCACACAAGGCCGGTGCCGCCGCCATAGGGCACCACGGGCACGCGGGCCTCATTGGCCATGCGCAGGATGGTCGCGACCTCATCCGTGTTGCGTGGCAGGGCGATGCACCCTGCCCGACCATGCCATTTGCCGCGGAGTTCTTGCAGGTAGCGATCCTCAACCGGCCGGATGGTGTCGGCGGGCAGGTTTTCCGCTAAGGTTTGAACAAAGTCAGGACTGGCTGCATTGAGGCCCATTTTACATCGCCATGCTGCGCCCGCGTCGGTCGCTGCGCAGGCTTGAGTAAATCACGTGGTTGCGCCAGCGTCCGTTGATTTGCAGATAGCTTTGCGCCACGCCTTCGTATTTGAAACCGGTCTTTTCCAAAACCCCGCGCGAGGCCTCGTTTTCCGGCAGGCAGGCCGCCTGAATGCGGCTGAGGTCCATGACGTTGAAGGCATAATGTGCGACGGCAACGATGGCCTCTTTCATGTACCCGTTGCGGGCATTCGGCGCACCGATCCAATACCCCAGCGTGCCCGATTGCGACGGCCCACGCACAACATTGTCGAGCGTGATCGCCCCAAGCAGCGCATTGTCTTCACGGCGAAACATGAACAGCGGTGCCCCATTGCCCGAGGCCACCGAGCGCTGCGCCCAATGCACGCGGTTGGTGAAGCTCTTGCGGGTCAGGTGATCCTCGGCCCAGGTCGGCTCCCACGGGGTTAGGAAATCGCGGCTGGTCTGGCGCAGAGAGGTCCAGGCGACATAGTCCGAATGCGCAGGAAGCCGCAGCGTCATACGCTCGGTTTCGATCCGGATTTTGCGCTTGGTAAAGATCATCAGGCCACCAGTCGTCTCTGGAGGGTCTGCAAATCCGGCGCCTTGGAAATCGGTCCATAGAGCGCCAAGGCCGACTTGGCGCCGTTTGCCAATGTCTCGCCAAAGCGGCGCACGTCGGCGGTGCCGACGGCATCAACACGCTCGATGGTCTCGGACAGGTCGGGAATGCGGCCCCAGATTTGCATCATGCGGGCGTGACGTTCGGCGCGCGACGAGGGGCTTTCCAGCCCCATCAGCAAACCTGCCTTCATCTGCGCACGGGCGCGTTTCACTTCGGTTTCCGACATGTCTTCTGCGGCGCGCTTCATCTCGTCCATACACACGAGCGCAAGCTCTTCGATCTGCTCGGCTGAGGTGCCCGCGTAGAGCATCGTCATGCCTGTGTCGGAGTAAGCCCCGGCTTGGGCAAAGATCGTGTAGCACATGCCGCGCTTTTCGCGGATTTCCTGAAACAGTCGTGACGACATGCCCCCGCCCATGGCCGTGCCGTAAATCTGCGCGGTATAAATATCGGGGTCGCGGTAATTCGGGCTGTCAAAACCCATCGTAAAGTGGACCTGCTCAAGATCTTTTTGAACGATCTTTTGGCCGCCTCGAAACAACGATGGCACCGCCTGAATGACGGGCCTGCGCGCGAGGCCGCCAAATTTTTCCTCGGCTTCTTTGACAAGCTGGTCGTGGTCAATCGCGCCCGCCGCCGAGAGGATCATTTGCTCGGGGCCGTAATGTTCGCCGACAAACCGCAGCAGATCTTCGCGGCTGAAATTACTGACCCGTTCCGTGGGCCCCAAGATGGTGCGACCGATGGGTTGATCGGGATAAGCCTCTTCCTGAAGCCAGTCGAAAATGATGTCGTCAGGCGTGTCGGCGGCTTGGCCGATCTCTTGCAGGATCACGCCGCGCTCGACCTCGATCTCGCGCGGTTCGAACACCGGATTCATCAGGATGTCGGAAATCACGTCCAACGCAAGCGAGGTATCTTCGCGCAGAACGCGGGTATAATAGGCGGTCACCTCGCGCGAGGTATAGGCGTTGATGAACCCGCCCACATCTTCGATGGCCTCGGCGATTTGCAGGGCCGAACGGGTTTTGGTGCCCTTGAACGCCATATGCTCGAGAAAATGGGCGATGCCGTTTTGCTCGGAGCGTTCATTACGTCCACCGGCGAGAACCCAGATGCCCAAGGCCGCGCTTTCGAGGCCGGGCATGTGTTCTGTTACGACGCGAAGGCCGTTCGATAATGTGTGTGTTTGTACGCTCAACGCGTGATCCGATCTCTAACTAAAGCCTTAAGCGCTGAGAGGTCGTTATTGACCCGCGTCACACGCTCTGATCGTTCATATAGATCGGCCATTCTGTTGGGAAGTCCCGGACGGTATCCTGTTGCGGCCTCAACCGCGTCGGGGAATTTCGCCGGATGCGCCGTGGCCAGCGTAATCATCGGGGTGGCCCCGGTTTGATGCTGGTCGCCAACCCGCGCGCCGATGGCCGAATGCGGGCAGAGGATTTCACCGGTGCGTGCCTGCATCTCGGTAATGGTCGCGCTGGTTTCTGCTTCGGACACTCGGCCTGAATCGAAATGCTCGCTCAGTGCCTGAAGGGCGCCTTGCGAGACGCGAAAGCCACCCTGTTTCAATTCGTCCATCAATTGCCCAACCGCATTGCCGTCTTGGCCATAGGCATAGAACAAGGCGCGTTCAAAATTCGACGAGACCTGAATATCCATCGACGGGCTGATGCTGGGGTGCACTTCGGAGGTTGCGTACTCCCCCGTGGTCAGGCATCGGTGCAGGATGTCGTTCTGGTTCGTGGCGACCACAAGACGGTCAATCGGCAGGCCCATTTGCTTGGCGATGTAGCCCGCGAAGATGTCGCCGAAGTTGCCCGTGGGCACCGAGAAGCTAACCGCACGGTCCGGTGCGCCCAGCGACACGGCGGACGAGAAATAGTAAACCACCTGCGCCAAAACACGCGCCCAGTTGATCGAGTTGACGCCGGCGAGTTTCACCCCGTCACGGAAGTCGAAATCGTTGAACATATCCTTAAGACGCGCCTGACAATCGTCAAAGTGACCATCCATCGCCAAAGCATGCACGTTGCTTTCGGCGGGCGTGGTCATCTGGCGGCGCTGAACTTCGGACACGCGCCCGTGGGGATAAAGGATAAAGACGTCCACGGCATCCAAGCCTTTAAACGCCTCAATCGCAGCTGATCCGGTGTCGCCCGAAGTCGCCCCAACGATCGTCACACGCTCGCCCGAGCGTCCGAGGGCGGCTTGAAACAACTGGCCGATCAATTGCATGGCGAAGTCTTTGAAGGCCAATGTCGGGCCGTGGAACAGTTCCAGCAAATAGTGGTTCGGACCAAGCTGCACCAGCGGAGCGCGCGCGTCATGGCCAAACGACGCATAGGCTTTGGCAATGATTTCGCGGAATTCGTCATCGGTGAAGGTGTCGCCGATGAAGGGGCGCATGACGCGAAAGGCGGTTTCCTCGTAGGACAGACCGCGCAGCGCCTTGATGTCCGCCGCGCTCATCTGCGGGATGGTCTCGGGCACGTAGAGGCCGCCGTCACGGGCAAGGCCCGTCAGCATGGCTTCTTCAAAACTCAGAACCGGTGCGTTGCCGCGGGTCGAGATATAACGCATATTGCTCAGCTTTCGTCTTTACGAGGTTTGCGCCGCGCCATGTAGACAGACATCATCAACCAGACGATGCCAAGGCCATACCAGGTCACGGCGTACTCAAGATGTTTGTTCGGGATGCCGCTGATGTCGACGGGCAAGGGCGTCACCGGCGTGTCAGATAGCGACGTTTCGCGGGCGACAACCAGAATAGGCTCGGTGTTCAGATACTCGGCCATGCGCTCGATGTCGCGGGCGAACCAGATGTTGGCCTTGAGATCAGGCTCGGGTGTGAAGCTGTCGATCTCATCCGGCCAAAGCAAATTGCCGACAATCGTCGCGGCGCCAATGGGTCTGGGATCGTCTTTCAGCTCGTCCAGCATATATCCCTGATCGACAAGGATCATGCGGCCATTGTCCATGCGGAACGGCGAGATGATCCTGTAGATCGCCCCAACCTGCTTGGTTGAAGCAAGGACAGGGATTTCACCCGCGCCGATTTCTCCGGTCACTTGCACCGAGAGATACTCATGCTCGGCTTCTGTGGGTGTGATCGGCAGATCAACCGGCGCTATGGCGACCATGGTGGTGATGTCGGCGATAACACCGTCTTTCCACGCTTTGCGGTCCATCTGCCATGTGCCAAGCGAGAACAGGATTGCGGCACCGGTGAGGCCGACTATAAACGGAAAAATCAGGCGACGTTGCAAGTCTGGTGTATCCTATGAAAAAACCGCGAGCGTTAAGGACGCCCGCGGTTTTCTTATGCGTTTTGTCTGCGAAGTTTCAACCGCAAACGTTCGTCCGGTTGGCGCTTAGCCGCCCCAGATGTAGACCGCAACAAAGAGGAACAGCCAAACAACGTCAACGAAGTGCCAGTACCATGCCGCGGCCTCAAAGCCGATGTGGCTTTCCGCGGTAAAGTGGCCGCGTTGAACACGCAGCAGGCAGACGAACAGGAAGATCGTGCCGATTACCACGTGGAACCCGTGAAAGCCGGTCGCCATGAAGAAGGTCGCGCCATAGATGTTGCCCGCAAACCCAAAGGCTGCGTCGCTGTATTCATAGGCCTGAAAGACGGTGAAGATCAGCCCCAGAACAACTGCGATCGTCAGACCCCATTTGATGTCCTTGCGGTTGTTCTCATGTGCGAGGGCATGGTGCGCCCAAGTCGCGGCTGCGCCTGAACAGAGCAGGATCAACGTGTTGATAAGCGGCAGGTGGAACGGGTCAAACGTCTCGATGCCAACCGGCGGCCAGACACCGTCTTTCATCGGGCTTTCTGGCCCCATGGGATAAAGCGCGTGTTTGAAGAACGTCCAGAACCAAGCCGAGAAGAACATAACCTCGGACATGATGAACAGGATAAACCCGTAGCGCAGGCCAATGCGCACAACAGGCGTGTGGTCGCCTGCGAATTCCTCGTTGATGGTTTCAGCCCACCATCCGAACATGACGTAAAGAACGGCGACAAGGCCGATCAGGAACATCCATGGACCTTCCAGAGTCACGGCCTTGTTGAAGATAGTGACGCCGCCGCTCATTGCGACAACGGCCCCGAAGAGCATGACAAACGCCGCGAGGGCGCCCAGCAGCGGCCACGCCGATGGAGTCAGGATGTGATAATCGTGGTTCTTTTCGTGTGCCATCGTAGTCCCTCAGTTGGAGGTTAGTTTAGTTTCGTTGTTTCGTCACCCGGAGCAACATAGTCCTCGGGTATATCGATTTCGTAGAATGTGTAAGACAGCGTAATACGGTTGGCATATTTTGCCTCGCGGTCATCCACAATTTCGGGGTCAACATAAAAGCTGACAGGCATCAAGACCCGCTCACCTGGGGCCAGAACTTGTTCTTCAAAGCAGAAGCAGTCGATTTTGACAAAGAAATTGCCAGCCGAGTACGGGGCCACATTGTAGCTGGCGGAACCGGCCACAACGCGATCGGTCGGGTTGTAGGCTTCGTAAAAAGCCAAGCCGGTTTCGCCGATCTTGATTTCCATCTCGCGCTCGACCGGTTTGAACTCCCACGGCATTTTGTCGGAAAGCGACGCGTCAAAACGCACTTTCATTGTCTGGTCCAAAACAATGTCCGAGCCGACCTCGGCCACGTTTGTCGTTCCGCCATAGCCGGTGACGCGGCAGAACCAATTGTAAAACGGCACCGCAGCCCATGCCAGCGATCCCATAATCAGGACAACCCCAACCGCTTGCACAACGGTCTTATTGGTGCCGGTCAGCGTCATTCAGGGGCCTCGACAGATGTGTCGACAACAAAGTCGATGCCTTTGATCTCGCCGCCATTGCCCAGCTTGGCGACGGTCAGACCGAAGACGACCGCGACAAACGACCCGAGCAGCAGCCCGACGCCCAAGTTGCGGCCCAGCCGACGTTGATGGATTTCGTGAGGTTTGGAGAAGTTCATATTACCAGCCACCTAGTCCGAACGGAGCCAAAGCGGCCTCGCCCATAAGAGCACCAAAATGCACAAAAAGGAACAGCAACGACAGCTTGAAGAATTTGCGTTCCGCGAGATAGTTGTCAGCTTCGGCTGTCGCATCGTCGCGACGCCAGATCTTGACCGCACCCTTGATGAACAAGGCGTTCAAAACGACAGCAACCGTCAAATACAAAGGTCCGCCAATCGAGGTGAATGCCGCCGCAATGCTCACCACCGCCAGAATGAGGGTGTAAACGAGGATATGCACCCGCGTGGCCTTGCGTCCGTGTGTAACGGTCAGCATCGGGACTTTTGCATCGCCGTAGTCGGTCTTGGTGAACAGCGCCAGCGCCCAGAAATGCGGTGGAGTCCACATAAAGGTAATCATGAACATCAGGACGCTTTCGACGCTGATCCCACCGGTCGCGACCGCCCAGCCGATCATCGGAGGGAAAGCCCCTGCCGCGCCACCGATCACGATGTTTTGCGGGGTCAGGCGTTTCAGCCACATCGTGTAAATCACAACGTAAAAGAAGATCGTGAAAGCCAGCAACCCAGCCGCCAGCCAATTTGCCGCAAGCCCCAGCATAACCACGGCAAAGGCAGACAGCGTCAAGCCCAGGCCCAGCGCCTCGGAGGCATCGACTTTACCCGCCGGAATGGGGCGCGATTGGGTGCGTTTCATCAGCCGGTCGATGTCAGCGTCCCACCACATGTTCAAAGCGCCCGAGGCACCGCCGCCGACGGCGATGAACAGGATAGACGAGAGGGCGACCATCGGATGCACGCCTACGGGCGCAACCAACAGACCAACAAGGGCGGTGAACACGACCAGTGACATAACGCGCGGCTTCAACAGCGCGAAATAGTCGCCAAAGCTGGCTTCGCCCGTCTGTGCCTGAGAATTGATCGTCACGTCGCTCATGGTCTTCCGCTATATCGAAACCGCCAATAGGCGTTTGTCAGAAAGAGTGCAGCGCACGGGGTCTAACCGCGTGCGCTGCGGAATGTTTTAGTCCAGCGATGCGATCTGGACGGTGCCGGACGCGCCAGCGTCAGCGTATTCGTCAATCGCACCTTTGAGCCATTCGTCATAGGCCTCTTGCGAGACGACTTTGACGGTGATCGGCATATAGGCGTGGTCTTTACCGCAAAGCTCGGAACACTGGCCAAAGAAGACGCCTTCCCGTTCGGCATTGAACCAAAGCTCGGCCAAACGGCCTGGTACGCCGTCCTGTTTCACACCAAAGGCTGGCATCGCCCAGGAATGGATCACGTCGGCCGCAGTCACCTGCATCACAACCGTTTTGCCAATCGGAACAACGACGGCTGTGTCGGTCGCCAGAAGGTATTCGCCCTGGCTGTAGCCGTAATCTTCCAACTCGTCCCTTTGCAGCATGAAGCTGTCAAAGCCAAAGCCCGCATCGACATATTCGTAGCCCCAGTACCACTGGTAGCCAGTCACCTTGATGGTGATGTCGGCCTCGGGGATTTCCTGCTGTTTGAACAGAACCGGAAGCGAGAAGGTTCCGATGAAGATCAGGATGATGATCGGAACGATTGTCCAGGCGACCTCAAGCGGTGAATTATGCGTAAACGTCGCCGGTGTCGGATTGGCGCGGCGGTTGAAGCGCAGGATCGAATAGACAACCAGCGCGATCACGAAGATCGAGATGATCGTGATAATCACCAGAACCAGAAAATCGAGGCGTTGGAAGATCCGTGCCAATTCGGTCGCCGCTGGTTGGAAGCCCATACCGCGATCGATCGGCTTGCCGATAATTTCCAGACCTTCCTGTGCAGTCGCAGGGAGGGCCATCAGTGTGGCCAGTAGGCCTAGAAGTGTCGTCAGAAGTCGCATGTTTCACCCTGATCGGTTAATTGCATGATAGTCGAAACAGAACCCGCGCAAACAGACGCACGGAATCCCGTTGTGTTGGAGCGAGGAGAAACCATATTCTAAGCCTCGGGACAAGAAATATGCTTGCGGCAAACGGACGCTTTTTCTTGATTTAGATCAAAAAACTCCTTTGGAGGGTAAATGACGCATAATTTTTTCCAACCTTTTGAGGCAGATTTGCCTTTTGACGCCGCTTTGCAGGTTTTGCGGGAAGCGACCAACGGGGCCGATGACGGCGAGATTTTCGCCGAACGCAAGCGAGCAGAAATGCTGTCTTTCGACGACGGGCGGCTGAAAATGGCCAGCTATGACGCCACCGAGGGCTTTGGCCTGCGGGCCGTGAAAGGCGAGGTGACAGGGTTTGCCCATTCCAGCGATCTCAGTATGGGGGCTCTGACACGGGCGGCTGAAACCGCCCGATTGGCGGTAGGAAACGGCGGAGGCACTTTGGCGATGGCCCCCAAAGCCATCACCGAACGGCTTTATTCTGACCATGATCCGCTTGGGGACGCGGAATTTCCTGTCAAAATCGATCTGCTGCGGGAAATCGATGCCTATGCGCGCGCCGCTGATTCTCGGGTGGTGCAGGTTTCGGCCTCGATTGCCGCGTCGCTGCAAGAGGTTGAAATCCTGCGCCCCGACGGCACCCATCTGCGCGACAGCCGCCCGATGGTTCGACTGAATGCCTCGGTCAGCGTCGAGGACAATGGCCGCCGCGAATCCGGTTCGCATGGCGGTGGTGGGCGGATCGCCCTGAACGGCTTGATGGAGCCTGCGCATTGGAAAGCCACTGTTGACGAGGCATTGCGGATCGCGCTGGTCAATCTCAGCGCTGTGCCCGCCAAGGCGGGGGTGCAGGACGTGATCCTCGGGCCCGGGTGGCCGGGAATTTTGCTGCATGAAGCGATTGGCCACGGTCTTGAGGGCGACGCCAACCGCAAGGGGGTCAGCGTTTTTGCCGGTCTGATGGGGCAAAAAATCGCCTCGGACGGGGTGACGGTGGTGGACGATGGCACGATTCGCGACCGGCGCGGGTCGATCTCGTTTGACGATGAAGGCACGCCTTCGTCGCGCAACGTGCTGATCGAAGACGGCATCCTTGTCGGCTTTATGCAGGACCGCCAGAATGCGCGATTGATGGAAACCGCCCCGACAGGCAACGGGCGGCGTGAAAGCTACGCCCATGTGCCGATGCCGCGCATGACCAACACGATCATGCTGGGCGGCGAAAGCGACCCAAAAGACATGCTTGCGGGCCTTGAGGACGGTATCCACGCCGTCGGATTCGGAGGCGGTCAGGTCGACATCACCAACGGCAAATTCGTGTTTTCCTGCACCGAGGCCTATCAGGTCAAAAACGGCAAAGTGGGTGCGCCGGTCAAAGGTGCCACACTGATCGGCGATGGCGCGACCGCGCTGAAACAAATCCGCGCTTTGGGCAACGACATGGCGCTTGATCCGGGCATGGGCATGTGCGGCAAGCAGGGCCAGTGGGTGCCCGTCGGCGTCGGCCAGCCAAGCGTCCTGATCGGTGGGTTGACGGTGGGGGGCAGCGGGTGATCGCGACCCGTTGAAATTAAATCAACTCGGGTTACGTCCCATTAACCAACTCTGCTTACATCTGGTGTCGCAATAAGGCGGACCCATGATGCGCGACAAACGTAATTCTTCCACTCATCCCCCCCTTCCACCCACCTCGGAAGAAGATCGGGTGTCGTGGCTCCGCCTGTTGCGATCCCGTCGGGTTGGCATTGCGACGTTCTATCGCCTTCTCGACGCGCATGGCTCGGCCCAAGCGGCTTTGGGGGCCTTGCCCGCCCTTGCCAAGCAGGCGGGCGTCGAAAATTACGCGCCCTGCCCGCCCGAGGTGGCCTCTCAGGAAATGAAAGCCGGGCGCAAGGCAGGCGGGCGTTTGGTCTTTGCAGGCTCAGCCACCTATCCCGAGCGGCTTTATGATCTGGCAGATGCGCCGCCGTTCTTTTGGATCAAGGGACAGGTTGAAATCCTGTCCTCACCGACCATCGCCATTGTCGGGGCACGCAATGCCTCATCGCTTGGAACCCGCATGGCACGCAAGCTGGCGCAGGATTTGGGTGACGCGGGTTTTTGCGTCGTTTCGGGGCTTGCGCGTGGTGTGGATACGGCGTCGCATGTCGGCAGCCTTAAAACCGGCAGCATCGCGGTTTTGGCCGGTGGCATTGAAACCATCTATCCGGCGGAAAATGCCGAGCTCGCCAAAAGCATTCTGGATGCTGGTGCTCTGATCTCTGAACAACCTGTTGGCCTTGTGGCGCAGGCGCGCCACTTTCCAATGCGCAACCGGTTGATCTCGGGGTTGGCCCGGGCCGTGGTGGTCATTGAGGCCGCAACGCGGTCGGGCAGCCTCATCACCGCCAAAAACGCGCTCGATCAGGGGCGCGAGGTTTTGGTGGTGCCCGGGCATCCGATGGACAGCCGGTCTGCCGGATGCAACGCCTTGATTCGCGACGGGGCGACGCTGGTGCGCTCGGCGGACGACATTATCGCGGCGCTGGGTACAGAAAATTCACCCAGCGCGCCGATGCAAACGACGCTTGAATTTCCCGAGCCTCAGGCCCCCGCGCAGCCCCGTCGAAATACGACCGCGCTGCACAGTGATATTTTGACCCGTTTGGGACCGACCCCTTTGTCAGAAGATCAGTTGATTAGGGATTTGCGCGTTGAAAGCCGCGATGTCTCGCCCATCCTGACCGAGCTTGAAATGACGGGCCAGATTTCAAGACAAGCTGGCGGGCTTTTGGCGCGGGCTTAACCCCGCGCCAAACCGCGTCTAAAATCAACCGCGGCAATTCTTTATTATATGGCATGTTGACAAACCGCCCCGCGGCGACCCATTTTCCGCCGCCAAAGCCCCATGTATTGATTTAGAGTTGGACCAAAATGCCCGTTGTTGTTGTCGAGTCGCCCGCCAAGGCCAAAACCATCAACAAATATCTGGGCAATGACTACACCGTCCTCGCCTCATACGGCCATGTGCGCGACCTGCCCCCAAAGGACGGTTCGGTTGATCCCGAGAATGATTTTGAAATGCTCTGGGAAGTCGGCACCGATTCCCGCAAACACGTTAAGGCCATTGCCGATGCGCTGAAAGACGATGATGCTCTGATCCTCGCGACCGACCCCGATCGCGAAGGCGAGGCGATCAGTTGGCACCTGCAAGAGGCGCTGACCAAACGCCGCGCGATCAAGAAATCCACGGCCGTTAGCCGCGTGACCTTCAACGCGATCACCAAGGCGGCTGTGAACGAAGCGATGCAGAACCCGCGTCAGGTGGATACCCCCTTGGTTGAGGCTTATCTGGCCCGTCGCGCATTGGACTATCTTGTGGGCTTCAAACTGTCGCCTGTGCTGTGGCGCAAACTGCCCGGCGCGCGTTCGGCGGGGCGTGTGCAGTCGGTGTGTCTGCGTCTGATTGTTGAGCGTGAAACCGAGATTGAAGCGTTTAACCCGCAGGAATACTGGACCGTCAAGGCGCTGTTAACCACACCACGTGGCAAGGAATTTGAGGCGCGGCTGGTCACTTTGGCGGGCGATAAGCTCGATAAATTTGATCTTGGCAATGCAACGCAGGCCGAATTGGCGGTTCAGGCGATCCAGAGCCGCGATCTGAAAGTCTCCGGCGTTGAGGCCAAACCGGCGAACCGGAATCCCTCTGCGCCCTTCATGACGTCGACCCTGCAACAAGAGGCCAGCCGCAAATTCGGCATGGGGGCGCGTCATTGTATGAACGCCGCCCAGCGCCTTTATGAGGCCGGGCACATCACCTATATGCGGACCGACGGGATCGACATGGCCCCCGAGGCCGTGATGGAAACCCGCGAGGCGATCAAAGAGCGTTACGGCGACGACTACGTGCCCTCAAGCCCGCGTATGTATAAGAATAAGGCCAAGAACGCGCAGGAAGCCCACGAATGTATTCGCCCGACGGATGCGCGCAAAGATGCGGCGAGCCTGAAGATCAGCGAACCTGACCAGCGCAAGCTCTATGATCTGATCTGGAAGCGCACGATTGCCTGTCAGATGGCCGCCGCGCGAATGGAGCGCACGACGGTCGACATCGCAAGCGCTGACGGTCAGGTCGGCTTGCGTGCCACCGGTCAGGTGGTGTTGTTTGACGGTTTCCTCAAGGTCTACGAGGAAGGCCGCGACGATGTCGTTGACGATGACGACAAGCGCCTTCCCCAGCTTGCAACCGGTGACGCAACCGCCAAGCGCGATGTTCAGCCCGAGCAGCATTTCACCCAGCCGCCGCCCCGCTACACCGAGGCGACGCTTGTGCAACGCATGGAGGAACTTGGCATCGGGCGTCCCTCGACCTACGCCAGCGTCATCACGACGATCCAGGATCGTGAATATGTCCGCAAAGACAAGAACCGCCTGTTCCCCGAGGATAAAGGGCGGATCGTGACGATCTTTCTGCTCAACTTCTTCCGCAAATATGTCGGCTATGAATTCACGGCCGACCTTGAGGAACAACTCGATCTCGTGTCGGCGGGCGACGGCGACTATAAAGAAATCCTCGGCGCGTTCTGGAAGGATTTTTCCGTCGCGATTGCCGAGACCTCGGACCTGCGGATCACCGAGGTGCTGGACGTGCTGGACGATGCGCTTGCGCCTCAGCTTTATCCCCCGAGGGAAGACGGCAGCGATCCGCGTGTTTGCCCCAAGTGTGGCGTCGGTCAGTTGCATCTGAAAACCTCGCGCACCGGTGGCTTTGTCGGTTGCGGCAACTACCCTGAATGCACCTACACACGCCCCATCGCCGGCGAAGGTGCAGATGGCGACGAGCGTGTGTTGGGCGAAGACGCGGGCGACGAAATCCATCTGAAGTCGGGTCGCTTTGGCCCCTACGTCCAGCGCGGCGAGCCGACACCCGAGAACAAGAAACCGCCGCGCGCGTCCTTGCCCAAAGGCTGGTCCAAAGAGGACATGGACCTTGAAAAGGCGCTGACCCTGCTGTCGCTGCCCCGCGAGATTGGCATGCACCCTGAGGGGGGCTTGATTACCTCAAACTTCGGGCGATTTGGCCCCTATGTGATGCACCAGCTTCCAGACGAGGCAAAACCAGTCTACGCCAACGTCAAAGACCCCAATGACGTGTTTGAAATCGGCATGAATCGCGCGGTGGAAATTCTGGCCGAAAAACGTGCCAACCCCGGACGCCGGGGCGGCGGGGCTGCTGCGAAACCACTGAAAGAGCTTGGCGAGCATCCCGAAAACGGCGGTCCTGTCAACGTGATGGACGGGCGCTACGGGGCCTATGTCAAATGGGAGAAGGTCAATGCGACACTGCCCAAAGATACCAAGGCCGAGGACGTGACCATGGATATGGCCGTCGCCTTGATTGCGGAAAAAGCCGCGAAAAAGGGCACGAAGAAAAAAGCGCCTGCGAAAAAGAAACCAGCGGCGAAAAAGAAACCAGCGGCGAAAAAGTAGCTTTTCAACGTTAGGTAGGATTACTTAATGGGGGCCAATTCGGCCCCCATTTCATTGACTCGTGCCGCGCGGACAGACCATATCCCAGTAGGATTTTCATTACGGGAGGACTTTCATGGGAAAAGTCTATGCGAACGCGACCGAAGCGCTCGACGGTTTGCTTCACGATGGCATGTTGATTGCGGCGGGGGGCTTTGGTCTCAGCGGTATTCCAGAGCTGAGCCTTGAAGCGATCAAGGAAAGCGGCGTCAAGGATCTGACCTTTGCGTCCAACAATGCGGGTGTCGACGATTTCGGCATCGGCATCCTGTTGCAAACCAAGCAGGTCAAGAAAATGATCTCGTCCTATGTCGGGGAAAACGCGGAATTCATGCGCCAGTACCTGTCGGGCGAGCTTGAGCTTGAGTTCACGCCGCAGGGCACCTTGGCCGAACGCATGCGCGCGGCGGGCTGCGGCATTCCCGGCTTTTACACCAAAACCGGTGTTGGCACGGTGATTGCCGAGGGCAAGGACGTCAAGGAATTCGACGGCGAGGAGTATATCCTTGAGCGCGGCATTTTCGCCGACCTGTCGATTGTGAAAGCCTGGAAGGCCGACACCACCGGCAACCTCGTGTTCCGCAAGACGGCGCGCAACTTCAACCCGCCCGCAGCGATGTGCGGCAAGGTCTGCGTCGTTGAGGTGGAAGAGATCGTCGAGCCGGGTGAACTAGAGCCCGACAGCATCCATCTGCCCGGCGTCTACGTGCATCGCATCTTCACCGGTCAGCACGAAAAACGCATTGAACAACGCACTGTGCGCCAAAGAGAAGGATAGGCCGAAAGCTCAATTGGCACTAAGCTGCTGGGGAAACACCGTCCCAAGTCAGCCTGTGTTCGAGTAACAAGGGTACCCAAGCAATGGCAAACGCTCGTTTTGATGACGTCTACAATGGCAAGATTTTGGGTCGCGAATTCGTTGAATTTCGCGACTACTATCAAAAATCGCGCCGACGCTATCATCAGGTCTGGAGTTTGACAAAGGGACTGAACCTGCCGGCTGGCAGTTCGCATCTCGATATTGGCGGCGGTCAGATGGCTATTCTTTGCCAGGACACCTTGGGGTTTGACAGCTCGATGGCGGACGTTGTTGAAGACGCGCGCGGCGATGTCGAAAGCTCGGGGATTGCGTTTGAGCGCATCAATTTGATGGACGACCACTACGAGACGTCCCGCAAATATGATGTCATCACAATGCTGGAAGTCATCGAGCATATTCCCGTGCCGCCCTATATCGTTCTCGAAAAACTAGCGACACTTCTGAAACCAAAGGGCTGGCTTGTGCTGACAACGCCGAATGGGTTTCGCATCAGGAACGTGCTGAGAATGCTGGCGAACGTCGAGGTTCTCGGTATCTATCGCTACCCCGACGGGGACGAAGCGCTTGGGCACCAGCATGAATACTCGCTCCGTCAAATGCGGTGGCAAATTGAACATGCGGGATTTCGCATCGAAACACTAAAAACCTATCAAAGCGGATGGCAGGGCTCGTCTCTGAAAGCGCGGCTGCTGCATGCGGTCACGTCTCCCTTCGCGCTCTTTCCACATCTACGCGACGGCCTGATCGGGACGATGCAGTTTGTGGGAAAACCAAAACCTTAAAGTCGCAAAGGCAAATCCACTTGCCCTTTCGCGAAGACTTATAACCCAGGAGGATTTCATATGGGTTGGGATCGTAACCAAATGGCCGCACGGGCGGCGCAGGAACTTGAAGACGGCATGTATGTGAACCTCGGCATCGGAATTCCGACGCTGGTGTCAAACTACATCCCGGATGGCATGACCGTCACGCTGCAATCAGAGAACGGAATGCTCGGCATGGGCCCCTTCCCCTATGAGGGCGACGAGGATCCGGATTTGATTAACGCCGGTAAACAAACAATTACCGAGCTACCCCACTCGGCCTATTTCGACAGTGCCGCCAGCTTTGGCATGATCCGGGGTGGCAAAATCGCGATGGCGATCCTCGGCGCAATGGAAGTGGCTGAGAACGGTGATCTGGCGAACTGGATGATTCCGGGCAAGCTGGTCAAAGGCATGGGCGGTGCCATGGATCTGGTCGCCGGCGTTGGCCGTGTGATCGTCGTGATGGATCACACCAACAAGCACGGTGTTTCGAAGGTTCTCAAGGAATGCACCCTGCCGCTGACGGGCAAAGGCGTTGTGGATATGATTATCACCAACCTTTGCGTGTTTGAGGTTGAGCACAAAGGTTTGCACATCCTGGAATTGGCACCGGGCGTGACGCGCGAAGACGTTATCGCGGCCACAGACGCCAAAATCGTCTGAATCACCTTTAAAAATCAGAGTTTGCAAGTGGGCGGTCCGAAAGGGTCGCCCACTTTTTTTTCAATTCGATTTTAAATGGGGCACAGGGTTTGAGCGCAATAAACCCACGAATCAACGGCACATATATAATAAAAACAACAGGTTACGGAAATCTTCCGTCTAAACTCGATAGTTCAAAAAAATCGAAAATTTCCGAAAGATTTCTCAGAATCAGACCAAACCTGTCCAAATCCCGCCCCATTCAAAGGGCAAAACATCTTCATCACCAAGGCCAACGAGGCGCTGAGAGGAGCACCGAGGGACGCTGAGGGGATATCACACAGACCACATATCTATTCCTGTAGGAGGGACTAAACATGATGAACCTTATCAAAAATTTCGCAAAAGACGAAGCTGGCGCAGTATCGATCGACTGGGTTGTTCTGACCGCTGCAATCGTAGCCATGGGCGTTGCTGCTGGTTCAGCAGTTCGCACCGAGGTTAGCACTCTGTCGACAGGCATCGCGACAAGCGCTGCTGCGACAAGCGATGCAACATCGTTCTAAGAATTCGCCTTCAGCGCTTAGCTGAAACGCATTCGAAAGGGTCGATCTTCGGATCGGCCCTTTTTTTCGCTTTCAGCGCCGTGAAAGTGCATTTTTCTAACCTGGGTCAAAATGCAGGCGTTCACCTCAGTCGGGAAAAGGTAGCGCAGGTTTCACTCAATGAGGCAGGCAAAACCCTAAAGTTTTCTCTAAATCGAACCATACACGTCCAAATCCCGCCCCATTCAAAGGGCAAATTATCTTCATCACCAAGGTTAATGAGCTGCTTACACAAGCATCAAGGGAGCCGCGGGATATCACACAGACCACCAATCATATTCCTGTAGGAGGGACTAAACATGATGAACCTTATCAAAAATTTCGCAAAAGACGAAGCTGGCGCAGTATCGATCGACTGGGTTGTTCTGACAGCTGCAATCGTAGCCATGGGCGTTGCTGCTGGCTCAGCAGTTCGCACCGAGGTTAGCACTCTGTCGACAGGCATTGCGACAAGCGCTGCTGCGACAAGCGATGCAACATCGTTCTAAGACGTTGCCTTCAGCGCTTAGCTGAAACGCATTCAAAAGGGTCGATCTTCGGATCGGCCCTTTCACCCTTTTTGGTCCAAATAATTATCATTGCGAAAAAAATTGTATTTTCGTCACTTTAAAGTCGCATTTGCAATTCACAAAGGACCCCGCCCCTTCTGTTGGGGCGATACTCTATTTTCTGCAAGAGTGAGATTATCGTTATGCAAGAGATGATTTTGAAAGCCATCCAGGACGAGGACGGTGCGGTTTCGATTGACTGGGTTGTCATCACCGCTGCGGTCGTCGGGATCGGCGTGGCCTCGGGGGCGGTCGTTCGACCAACGGTTTCACAATATGCCCAAAGCATTGGGCCTTCCGCAGCACAGGTTTCAAACGGCACGAGCTTTGCTGAATAAGCCTTTTGCCATGCGAATTTTGCCCCCTGTTGGCCCAAAATTGCAGGTCGCAGGTTTTGATTTTCGCAACATTGCCCAAGTCAACCCGTGGTTTGGCCACAATTGGGCGCGATCGTACCGAGTAACACGACGGGCAAAATCCGTCTTTAAACGTGGGGAAAGGAAGAAAGAATGCGACTCGTATTCGGACTTGTATTGGTTTTGGGCCTGGGATTGGCCGGCGTGGCAGTCTATATGGCACGCAATTATATCTCGGCCTATCAGTTCGCCCTTGATGCCGAACGCCAGAACAGCGCGCGGGTGATTGAGACCACCGAAATCTACGTCGCCGCACGTAAACTCAAATACGGCCAGATCCTGTCTGAAGAAGACATTGAGTTGGTGATCTTCCCAACCGATTCGCTGCCCGAGGGCTATTTCTCGCGCCGTGAAGATTTGTTCCCAGAGGGCGACGGTGACGCGCGGGACACGCGCCGCATTATTCTGCGGGCAATTGAGCCTCGTGAGCCATTATTGACAGTCAAAATGACAAACCCCGGGCAATCGGGCGGGATCACAACCCAGCTTGAGGCTGGCATGCGCGCCTTCGCGATTCGTGTAGACGTGACCTCGGGCGTGTCAGGGTTTTTGCGCCCCGATGATCGGGTCGATGTCTACTGGACCGGCCGCACCCGTGATGCCTCGGGCACGTTTATTGAGGTGACGAAACTCATCAGCTCAAATATCCGGCTGATCGCCATTGACCAGATTGCTGACAGTGGCTCGTCCTCGACGAAGATCGCACGGACAGTGACTGTCACCGCGTCACCTGAGGAAGTCGCGAGACTGGCGCAGGGTCAATCGACGGGCAGGCTTTCACTGTCGCTGGTCGGTGCCACGGACACGACAATGGCCTCGGCCATCGAGGTGGATCAGAATTCGCTTCTGGGGATCGAAGCCATCGAGCAGGTCGCGGTACAGGTCGAAGAAGAGGAAAAAGTCTGCACCATTCGAACCCGAAAAGGGGCCGAAGTGGTCGAAATACCAATCCCTTGCCGAGAATAATCACCCATCACAACCCGCCCAATCGGCGGGTTGTTTTGCTTTCGTGGGATCCATTCGTGACATTTGAGACTCGAAATTCGCACCCCAACCAACTGATTCTTGCAAAAATTTCGGAAATCATCGATATTGGCGCCAATAGACCGGGTGAAATAAAAAAATGTCCGGCTCAATGAGGCAGAGCAGATGTACTTGAAAAACGTGATGGCCGCGATGCTGATGGGCTGCGCAATCAGTGCAGTCAGTGTTGGACCTGCGTCCGCAGAAATACTGCGCGTCGTGGACAGCGGCGTTTCCGAAGTTCTGAACGTCCCGATGAACCGCGCGGTCGTGGTTGAAAGCGACGTATCCTTCGCCGAACTCAGCATTGCGAACCCCGACATTGCCGACATTTCTACCCTGTCCGACAGAACGGTCTACGTTTTGGGCAAGGCCCCTGGCTTGACCACGCTGACCCTTCTGGACGCCACGGGGCAGCTTATTACCAATGTCGATGTCCGCGTGAGTGCCGATATTTCCGAGTTTAAAGAACGGCTTAGACAAATTCTGCCCAATGAGGCAATCGAGGTGCGCACCGCAAACGACGGCATTGTCTTGTCGGGCACCGTAACCAGCGCGGCGAAACTTGCCCAGGCGATGTCGCTGGCCGAACGCTACGCGCCCGAGCGCGTGTCGAACCTGATGACGGTCGGCGGCGTACAGCAGGTGATGCTGAAAGTACGCTTTGCCGAGATGCAGCGGACGGTCACGAAATCGCTCAGCGGTTCACTGGCGGCCTCGGGGTCTTTGGGTGGTGTTTTGGACACCTTTGGCGGCAGCGGCACGCTTGCGGGCAGCACCGCGATAACGACCGCGCTGACCAGCGGGATTACCCCATCGACGAACGAAAACCGCGGTGCCTTGCTTTTCGGGCTTGATGTTGGCTCGGTTGAAGTGGGCGTGTTGCTCGAGGCGCTTGAAACCAAGGGGGCTGTGCGGACTCTTGCCGAACCGAACCTTGTCGCGCTTTCCGGACAAGAGGCGAGTTTCCTGGCAGGGGGCGAATACCCTGTGCCGGTGTCGCGTGACGCAGATACCGTGACCGTGGAATACAAACCCTTCGGCATCGAGCTGAGCTTCGTGCCGCGTGTCGTTGGCCCAGACAATATCAACCTTGAACTGAACGCCCGCGTCTCGGCGCTGGATCCGACCAACGGCTATTCGCAAAACGGCTTTCAGATTGACGCCTTCACGAAACGAGAGACTTCGACCACGGTCGAGATGGGCGATGGTGAAAGTTTTGCCATTGCCGGGCTTCTGGAAGACGATTTCCGCGATTTGAATGGTCAGGTGCCATGGCTCGGGGATATTCCGGTGCTGGGGGCGTTGTTCCGCTCGGCTGAATATTCACGCCAGCAGACCGAATTGGTCATAATCGTAACACCGCATCTGGTGTCACCGTCTAAAGATCAATTGCTTGCGACTCCGCTGTCGCGCATCAGACCGCCTAGCGAAAAAGACCTGTTCCTGTTCGGGCGCATCGCAAATCGTGGTCGCGGCGCGGCTGATGAGGTTGCTCGGCAGGATTTCAACGGCCCCTATGGCTATGTTTTGGATTGATGGCATGACTCGCACCGCAAAGAACATCGCCCTTGGAATTTCCGGCGCACTCCTATTGTCGGCCTGTGCTTCAAGCGGGCCGATCTATTCGACATTCAGAAGCGAGGCTGGCGCACTGAAAGCAGGCGACAGCTTCGGCGAAGCAACCCTTGCGAACGAAGAAATCATGACGCGTCAGGTTGACTATACCGTTGATCTTTCAGTGAAATTTAACGAAGACGTGCCGACGACGGTCTATTTTGATTTCAACAGCACCGAGCTTGATAGCGCCGCGCGGGTGATCCTACGCCGACAGGCTGATTGGATCAGCCAGTTCCCCGAGATCAAGTTCACGGTCTATGGGCACACCGATCGGGTGGGTTTCAGCCGCTATAACCGCGCATTGGGTCAGCGGCGCGCGCAAGCGGTCGTTGATTTCCTGATTGCCAATGGCGTCGACAAATCCCGGCTCAAGGCTGTGGTGAGCGAGGGTGAAATCAACCCTGCCGTTGACGTAACTGATCGCGAGCGTTTGAACCGCCGCGCAATCACCGAAGTGTCGGGCTTTGTCGCCGGTGCGGGCGATCAACTTGACGGGCTTTATGCAGCCATCGTCTATCGCGATTATGTCGAGTCCGGCGCTGTTTCGTCGACCCTCGAAACAGTTGCCGACACCGTTACCGCGACTGCCGGTAGTCAATAAACAATCGCCCCGGTTGTGCTGAACCGTTAACAGATTTCGCACAATTGGGCTGTTTGGGTCCAAATCTCGCCCCAATTCATCGTCAAAACATTGATTAAGAAAGTCCGTGCCCGAGGTGCGGGCAGACCTTTTTGATAGTTCGATCCCATCGGGATCCGTTGAGTGAACGACGAATGCGAGGCAGATATGAGTAGCTCGGAAACACAAGATGACACAGCGTTGATTGCATGCTCGATTTCTCGGGATGTGCAATTGTTCGACCTGTTGATCGAAGACATGGAGGCCGTGCTGGGTGAAGCATGGGGAGACCTCAGCTTTGCCGATTCGATTGCGTTTCTTCAGCAACCCGATGCCGAAAGCCTCGAGTTTGTGGCGCTGGCGATTGACCACCAGGACGAGGCCTCGATCGGGATGATCGAAGACGTTGTGACCGGTGCTAAATCTCAGAACATAAAGGTTATTCTCATTGCCGAGGATGTTTCGCCTGCGTCGCTGCATCGCTTGCTGCGGGCCGGAGCGGACGAGTTTATCCCCTACCCTCTTCCCGAAGGGGAATTGGCCGCTGCAATCGAAAAGGTCACGGCCCCCGAGCCAGAACCCGAGGTGCACTACCAAGAAGACCCACAGGCGTCGAAAGTACGCTCGCAAGGGGATCGCGACGGCATCGTCATCCCCATCCACGGTTTGGCCGGTGGCACCGGGGCCTCGACCCTGGCCGTCAATCTGGCATGGGAGTTGACCCAGGTCGAAAAGGCCGAGAACGCACCGCGCGTGTGCATTCTGGATCTTGATCTACAGTTTGGATCGATCGCGACCTACCTTGATCTGCCGCGGCGTGATGCGGTGTACGAAATGCTGTCTTCAACCGACACAATGGACAATGAGAGCTTTTGTCAGGCGCTGATGAGCTACAACGACGTGCTGCACGTTCTGACCGCTCCGCCCGACATTTTGCCGCTGGATTTCATTGGTCCCGAAGACATTGAGCGGATCATCGAGATCGCGCAGTCGGAATTTGACTATGTCATCATCGACATGCCATCGACCTTGGTTCAGTGGACCGAGACCGTTTTGGCGGCATCGCAAATCTATCTGGCAACCTTTGAGATCGACATGCGCAGCGTTCAAAATGCGTTGCGTTTGAAGCGCGCCTTACAGGCCGAGGATCTACCCTTTGAAAAGCTGCGCTTTGCGTTGAACCGTGCCCCGAAGTTTACCGACATCAACGGCAAGAGCCGCGTCAAACGGATCGGCGAGACGCTGGGCATCAACATCGAGCTTCAGCTGCCCGATGGTGGTAAAAGCGTCATGCAAGGGGCCGACCGAGGGTTGCCGATGGCCGAGGCCGCGCCGAAATCGCCGCTGCGCAAGGAATTCCAGAAACTCGCCGCGTCTTTGCACGCATTCGCACAAGAGGGCTTCCAGGAAGCCAGCTAAGGGACGTTTGAATGTTCTCCAGATATAAGAAAACCGAGACGGCTGGCGCACAAAGAGTTGCAAGACCACAGTCCAAATCGGCGCCTGTAAAAGGCAAATCTGCAATACCTGAACCGGTGGCCGCGCCCGAGGCCCCGGCGGAACCGGTCCGGCTGCGCAAGGCGATGCCAAAGGCACCGGCGCAGGCCGCCACCGCCGAAAAGGATCGCAAGCGCAAAGAGCGCCTTATGGAGATCAAGCAAGAGCTTCACCGCGAATTGCTTGAAAACCTGAACCTGGCGGCGCTTGAAACCGCGTCTGAGAAAGACCTGAGAAGCGAAATTCAAGAGATCACCAACGAGACCCTTCAAATCAAGGGGATCGTTCTGAACCGTGAAGAGCGGTCCCAACTGAACCAAGAGCTGTTTGACGAAGTCACCGGACTCGGCCCGCTTGAGACTTTGCTGAAAGACGAAACGGTCAGCGATATTCTGGTCAACGGCCCGCATCAGATATTCGTTGAGCGCTCGGGTAAACTTCAAGTTTCCGACATCACATTCAAAGACGAAAAACACCTGTCGCGGATCATCGACAAGATTGTTTCGGCGGTGGGTCGTCGTGTCGATGAATCCAATCCTTACGTTGACGCACGTCTGCAAGATGGCTCGCGTTTCAACGCGATGGTGCCGCCGATTGCGATCGACGGATCGCTGGTGTCGATCCGAAAATTCAAAAAGGACAAGCTGGGCATCGACGATCTGGTCGAGTTTGGCGCCTTCACTGAAGAAATGGCGGCCTATCTGCAAGCCGCTGTGGCGACCCGCCTGAATATCGTTGTGTCCGGCGGTACTGGCTCGGGTAAAACCACCACACTGAACGCGCTGTCCAGCTTTATCGCGGATGACGAGCGCATCCTGACCGTGGAAGACACGGCGGAACTTCAGCTTCAACAGATTCACGTTGGCCGCATGGAAACCCGCCCGCCCAATGTCGAGGGCAAAGGTGAAGTTACCCCGCGCGACTGTATCAAGAACGCCCTGCGTATGCGCCCCGACCGGATCATCGTAGGTGAGACGCGCGGCGAAGAAGTGATCGACATGTTGCAGGCCATGAACACCGGCCACGACGGCTCGATGACGACGATTCACGCCAACAACGCGCGGGATGGCATCAGCCGTCTCGAGAACATGATCGCGATGGCCGGTATCGAAATGCCGCTCAAGGCGGTGCGCAGTCAGGTGTCCAGCGCCGTGAACCTGATCGTGCAGGCCAGCCGCCTTCAGGACGGCTCGCGTCGGATGACGTCGATCACCGAAATCACCGGCATGGAGGGGGACGTGATCTCGATGCAGGAAGTGTTCCGCTTTCAACGCACCGGCCTGACACCGGAAAACAAAATTATCGGCCACTTCACGGCCACGGGTGTGCGCAGCCACTTCTCTGAACGCTTCCGCATGTGGGGGTATGATTTGCCTCCGTCCATCTACGAACCGAAAATGGGGTAACGAAATGGCACTGAATCCAGAAATCGTCATTTATGCGGTCATTTTCATCGCCGTGCTTGCGGTGATCCAAGGGATTTATCTTGTCGTTTTTGGCAAATCGATCAGCCTGAACAACAGTGTGAACCGCCGGTTGGACCTGCTGGAGAAGGGCACGGGTCGCGAACAGGTGCTTGAACAACTCCGCAAGGAGATGACCCAGCACATGAATTCGCGGTCGATCCCGATCTATTCGATCCTTGCGGACAAAGCGCAAAAAGCTGCCATCGCCTTTACACCCAAGCAGTTGATAACGCTGATGGTTGGCGTGTCGATGATGGCTTTTGTCGGCCTGACTGTCGGGACAGAATCCGGCCTTGCCTTGCGTGCAGCCGTGTCGGTCGCCATGGGCGTCGGTGGCGTTTACATGTGGATCAACGGCAAAGCCAAAAAGCGTATGGCCCTGATCGAAGAACAACTGCCCGACGCGGTTGAGCTTATGGTACGCTCGCTGAAGGTTGGACACCCGTTTGTCTCGACAATCTCGATCGTTTCGAAAGAAATCTCTGACCCGCTTGCCTCGGAATTCGGCCTGATCGCGGATGAAGCTGCCTATGGGCGCGACGTTGGTGAGGCGCTCAAGGACTTGGCCGAGCGGTTGGACATGCAGGATTTGCGCTTCCTGTCGGTCGCGGTGACCATTCAGCAGGCCTCGGGCGGCAACCTTGCCGACATTCTTGCAGGACTGGCTAAGGTTATCCGCTCGCGGTTCAAACTTTTCCGCAAAGTACAGGCGATTTCTGCCGAGGCTCGCTGGTCCGGCAACTTCCTGTCTTCCTTCCCGCTTTTGGCCATTATCGGCCTCAATATGATGGACCCGACCTATTACGATCAAGTCATGGAAACCGAGTATTTCATCCCGGCCGTGCTGGTCATCCTGGGCTTCCTGATAACCAACTACTTCGTCATGAAAATGCTGACGACGATCCGAGTATAGAGGTGGACCATGGAATTTTTCCTTCAGTTTAAAGACTTGCTGACCGGCGCGCTTGGCCCCTTTGGTCCATTGATCGTCGTGGGTGTTCTGGGCGCGATCCTGATCGCGGGTGCAGTGCTTCTGATCCTCAACGCGCCAAAAGATCCGATGGCGAAACTTGCCGAAAAGGAAAACGGCCAGGGCGAGGAAACCAAGACCCAAAAAACCCGTCTGCGCAGTCGTCAGGACAAGGACAAGCTACAGAAATACTCAAGCCTGCTTGAACCGCAGGACGAGGAAAGTTATTCCGCCGCGCGCCTGAAATTGCTGCAAGCTGGTTACCGCTCGAAGGGCGCGGTGCGTCTCTATCACTTCCTGCAATTCGCGCTTGGCATTGCTGGATTGATCCTTGGCACGGCCTATACGGTGCTGAACGGTGCCTTGTCGTCGGAATCGATGACCATGCAACAACAGCTTATGTATATTATGCTGCCCGGTGGCCTTGGCTATATGGGGCCGAAATATTGGGTCAACAAACGGCAGGCCGCTCGTCAAAAGGCGATCATCGAGGGCTTCCCGGACAGTCTTGATATGATGCTGATTTGTGTCGAGGCAGGGCAATCTCTGGACCAGACCATTCTGCGTGTGGCCCGTGAATTACGCGGTGCGTTCCCGGACCTTGCGGATGAATACGAAATCGTCGCCCATGAAATGAAAGCCGGTAAGGACCGTGCCTCGGTTCTGCGGGATATGGCCGAACGCACGGGCGTTCAGGATATTTCCAGCTTCGTGACCGTTCTGATCCAGTCGCAAACCTTCGGGACGTCGATTGCGGAATCCTTGCGGGTCTATTCCGACGAAATGCGCGACAAACGCGTGATGCGCGCCGAGGAAACCGCCAACAAAATCCCGACAAAAATGACACTTGCGACAATGACGCTGACGCTTCCGCCATTGATCCTTTTGCTGGTCGGTCCAGCGGCCTATAATATCATGGTCATGATGGACACGTTTAATTCCTAGCAAGGGTAGCGCGATGGTTCGACCCATCCCGGCAATCGCCTTCACACTGATCCTGACCGCCTGTTCTACGGGCGGTTTAGGTCTTTCTACGAACACCGAGGGGCGCTACGCACCGTCGGTCGACCCCAAGGGCACAGCTGTTGATCCGCTGCTGGTCGGTGACCGCCTGATGGCGGCGGAAGAATACGAGCTGGCCTATCAATCCTACATCCGCGCCGCGGCGACCCAAGGTATGACGGCGGAAATTCTGATCGCGCTTGGCAGCGCCAGCCTTCAACTTGGTCGCTTGATCGAGGCCGAGACCCTACTGCGACGCGCGCTGGATCAGGACGATTCAAACGCAGCCGCCTGGAATAATCTCGGGGTTGTGTTGATGAGCAACGGTGATTTTGCCGAAGCCAGACAGGTTTTTCGCCGCGCTTTCGTGGTTTCGGGGGGCTCAAGCGACGAAATTCGCGAGAATTTGCGCTTGGCTATCGCAAATCTTGAAAATCCGACGTATGATGCGGTTAATGATAACGACTATAAATTGGTACAACGGGGCAAAGGCGATTTTCTAATCACCGCTTCTGAGTAACCAGTCATCGAGCAGTAGAGGCGCAAAAACATGCGATCTCCGTTTCTAATCAGCCTGTTGCTGGGGAGTGCGTTTGCGCTTGCCGCCTGTGAAGAATTGCAATTGACCCCCAAGGATCCTGTTCAGGAAGCGCTTGACGCGGTGAACGGGCCAGAGGGCAATAACCTCAACGAAATCATGATGACGGTGGCCGACCCTGCCGAGGCGGTCTCGTATTTCCAGCGTCAGTTGCGCGACGCCCCGGATAATATCGAGGCAATGCGCGGTTTGGCGCTGTCGCTGACCCGCGCTGACCGCGCAACCGAGGCTGTTTCGATTTGGTCGCGTGTCGCAGAGCATCCCGCGTCAATCGATGGCGATCAGGTTTTCCTGGTCGATGCGCTCATTCGCGCCGATCAATGGGACGCTGCCAAGCAGGTGCTGTCGCAAATCCCCCCCACGGTCGCCACCTATCAGCGCTACCGTCTGGAAGCCATGATCGCTGACGCCGGCAAAGAGTGGGATAAGGCCGACGAATATTACGAAACCGCGTCCGGCCTGACCGTCAAACCGGCGGCAATCCTGAACAATTGGGGCTACTCGAACCTGATCCGCGGCAAATATCTTGACGCCGAGATGTTGTTTCAGGAAGCCATCCGTCAAAACGGCAAGCTGTTCACCGCGAAAAACAACCTGATGATGGCGCGTGGCGCACAGCGTAAATACGACCTGCCTGTGATGCCCATGACGCAAACCGAGCGGGCCGAGTTGCTTTATACTCTGGCCCTGACCGCAATCAAAAACGGGGATGTCAGTATCGGCACGGGCTTGCTACGCGAGGCCGTCGACAGCCACCCGCTCTACTTCGAGGCTGCCGCGCGCAGCCTGTCAGCCCTAGATAGCAACGCAGCGAATTGACCATGACAAATCTGATAGACGCCGACCTTCTGCTCTTTATCGCCCTCGTGCCCGTATGTTTGATCGTTGCCTATAACGATCTGAAATATATGAAGATTCCGAATTGGACCGTCATTACGATGATCGTGATTTTCGTCGTTCTCGGGTTCATTGTGCTGCCGCTGAATGTGTTCCTGTGGCGGTTTGCAGGGCTGGTTGTCGCGTTGATCGCGGGTTTCATTCTATCCGCGATGAAGATGATGGGGGCGGGCGATGCGAAATTCATGGCCGCCGCAGCCCTGTTTGTATCCCCGATCGACGCAGGCTACGTCGTCATCATGCTGGCGCTGATGGGGCCGGTCGCCTTGCTTTTGCATCGCATTGCCGGGGGCTTGTTTGCCGCGAAAATGCTGCCCGAATGGGAAAGCTGGCAGCGCAAGCGCGAGTTCCCGATGGGGCTGCCGCTTACCGCATCGTTGTTGATCTACCTTGCCTATCGGGCCTTTTTCTAACCCTAGGTCAACTTCCCTTTAAAACGCCGACGCTTTGTCACAAAACCGCCTTATCCTGCCTGCACCCTTTGGTTGATTAATCGTTAACCGCGCCGAGGGTCTGCCGGATGAACATGCAAATCTCCAATCCGATGCTACCGGTCGCCCCCAAAAGGCTGCCGGACGTTGGGTTGCCCATCGTTATGATGCTGCAATTGATGCTGAAAACGATGTTTCGCAAAAACCTCGCGCGGGTGTCCGAAATATCCTCGGCCATCGCTCTGCCGCCAACGGTCGCGCAGGAACTGATCGATATCGCGAAATCGCAAAAACTGGTTGAGACCACCGGCACCCTTGCCGCATCCGAGGACGCGGGCAACGAGGTCGGCTACCGTCTGTCCGACCTTGGCCGCGCGCAGGCATTGGATGCGCTTGCCCAATCCGAGTATTTTGGCGCCATGCCTGTCCCGCTGCATATCTATGCCGAACAGGTGAAAAAGCAGTCAATCCGTGATGTGCAGGTCACACGCACCAGCCTGTCGCAAGCAATGAGTCACCTGATCCTGCCCCCAACCCTTTTGGGAGAGCTTGGCCCCGCCGTGGGGTCTGGACGCTCGATTCTGATGTACGGACCACCGGGCAACGGAAAGTCCTCAATCTCGAACGGCATTCGCAATTCGATGAATGACCTGATCTATATCCCGCAGGCCTTGGAATATGCAGGGCAAGTCATCACGGTGTTTGATCCGGTGGTGCATTCGCCTGTCGAAGACCTTGCCGGTGATCCGCAAAGCCTGCGCAAACGGGCAACCCACGACGCGCGCTATGTGCGCTGCCAACGCCCCACCGTCATCACCGGCGGCGAGCTGTCGCTGAGCATGTTGGACCTGATTTACGACCACAAGGCCCGCACCTATCAGGCGTCCATGCAACTCAAGGCGACCGGCGGCATCTTTATCATCGACGACTTGGGCCGTCAGGCAGAACCGCCGCAAGCGATCGTCAACCGGTGGATCGTTCCGCTTGAGGAACAACGCGATTTTCTGGCGCTGAATTCCGGCGAGAAGTTTGAGGTGCCCTTTGACACGCTCGTCATATTCTCAACCAACTTCCACCCGAACGAGATTTTTGACCAAGCCGCGCTGCGCCGCATCTTCTACAAGATCAAGATCGACGGGCCTAACAAGCAGGATTTCCTCAAGATCCTTGCAATTGTCTCCAAGGCCAAGGGGTTGGAGCTGGACGAGGCGTCGCTGATCCGCCTTCTCAAGGTGCATTATCCCACGGTGGATAATGTCTATGCGAATTACCAACCTGTGTTTCTTGTCGACCAAATGATTTCCATCTGCGATTTTGAGGGCCTGCCACATAAAATGACGCCCGAGTTGATTGACCGTGCATGGGCAAACCTGTTCGTCAAAGACGAAGACATCGTTCGCTAATTTTGACGCGACGGGTTTTGTTGCTATCCTCGCGTTTAAAACGGGGAGATACGCATGTTCACACTGCTCATGATTTTGCACTTTATCGCGCTTGGCATGGCTATGGGCGGGGGTATGTCCAACATTATTGCAAAGCGTCAAATGCCAAAAGTCGAGCCGGTCACCTATCCCGGCATGGTCGCCGCCGCAGGGGCTGTCGGCAAACTGGCGACCACGGGCCTTGCGCTGCTTTGGATCACCGGCGTTTGGATGACCGCGTTGAAATATGGTCTGGCGGGCATGCCTTTCCTGCTGTGGGTCAAGATTGCAATTGTCGGAGTGCTGACCGCCGGATCGATCAGCCTGAACCTGATGCTGATCCGCGCAAAAAAGGCGGGCACGCCGCCGGATTCAGACAAGATCGACAAGCATGCGTACTTTATCAACGGCTTAGCGCTGATAACCGTGGCCGTCGCCGTTGTGCTATTCCGTTAAACGAACTGCTCGCGGATCAATCGTTCCTCAAGCCCATGCCCCGGATCAAACAGGATTTTGTGGCAAATGGACGGGTCCGAATGGATCTCAACCGAGCTGACATTCAAAACCGAACGTGAGTCCGCGTCGGCCATCACCGGACGCTTTTCGGGATCAAGGACGTTGAACACGACGCTGGCCCTGCTGGGCAACAAGGCGCCCCGCCACCGTCTGGGCCGAAAAGCGGCCATCGCGGTCAGCGCCAGAACATCCGCACCAATCGGCAAGATCGGCCCGTGCGCCGAATAGTTATAGGCGGTCGATCCCGCAGGCGTCGCCAGCAAAGCCCCGTCGCACACAAGCTCGTCCATGCGGCGTTTCCCATCAACGATGATCTCGAGTTTCGCGGCCTGAGGCCCTGCCCGCAGCAACGAGACCTCGTTGATCGCCAGCGCCTTGTGCACCGATCCGTCAACGCAGGTGGCGGTCATCGACAGCGGGTGAATCACCGCCTGCTCGGCCTCGGCCAGGCGTTCCGACAGGTTTTCCACCGAATAGGCGTTCATCAGAAAGCCAACCGTTCCACGGTTCATTCCGTAGACCGGCGCGGCAAGATCCTGGGTCGCGTGCAGCGTTTGCAACATGAACCCGTCTCCGCCCAAGGCCACGATCACGTTGGCGTCGGCAAGGGGCACATTGTCGTGCAACGCCTCAAGCGCCCGCAATCCCTGCTGGGCGATGTCCGCGTCACTTGCGAGAAAGGCGATCTTCTGGCCCATGCCCGTTTCCTGTTGCTGCCGTGTATTTCCGAAAGAAACATAAAGTTCCCTCAATGACCAGTATTGCCGCGACACGAGGTCCAAATGCCGCTTTTTTCTCTTGCGCACCAACCTGTTTCCGATAGGAAATCCGCCAACGCAACCTATTCCTTCCGGAGTCCCTCATGTCCGATACTGGTTTCTTCACTGAATCTCTTTCGTCCCGCGATCCCGAGCTTTTTGGCTCGATCACCAATGAACTGGGTCGCCAGCGGGACGAGATCGAGTTGATCGCATCCGAAAACATCGTCTCGGCGGCGGTGATGGAGGCGCAAGGCTCGGTCATGACCAACAAATACGCCGAAGGCTATCCCGGACGTCGCTACTATGGCGGCTGCCAGTATGTTGACGTTGCCGAAAACCTCGCGATCGACCGCGCCAAGCAGTTGTTTGGGTGTGATTTCGCCAATGTTCAGCCGAACTCTGGCTCGCAGGCGAACCAGGGTGTGTTCCAAGCGCTGCTTCAACCGGGCGACACGATCCTCGGGATGTCCTTGGACGCCGGTGGTCACCTGACCCATGGCGCCAAGCCCAACCAGTCAGGCAAGTGGTTCAACGCCATTCAATACGGTGTGCGTCAGCAGGACAGCCTGATCGACTACGACCAGATCCAGGCCCTCGCGACCGAGCATCAGCCGAAGATGCTGATCGCCGGCGGCTCGGCCATTCCGCGCCAGATCGACTTTGCCAAAATGCGCGAAATCGCGGACAGCGTTGGGGCCTACCTGATGGTCGATATGGCACATTTCGCGGGTCTTGTTGCTGCGGGTGAGCATCCCTCGCCTTTCCCATATGCAGATGTTGCAACCACGACCACCCACAAGACATTGCGTGGCCCTCGTGGCGGCATGATCCTGACAAACGACGAAGCCATCGCCAAAAAGGTCAACTCAGCGATCTTCCCCGGCATCCAGGGCGGCCCCTTGATGCATGTGATCGCAGGCAAGGCCGTGGCCTTTGGCGAAGCCCTGCGCCCCGAGTTCAAGGACTACATCAAGACCGTGCGTTCAAACGCCGTCGCCCTTGCGGATCAGTTGATGAAGGGGGGGCTCGACATCGTGACTGGTGGCACCGACACCCATGTCATGCTGGTTGATCTCCGCCCCAAAGGCGTCAAGGGCAACGCAACCGAGAAGGCCCTCGGGCGTGCCCATATCACCACCAACAAAAACGGCATCCCGTTTGACCCGGAAAAGCCGATGGTCACATCCGGCATCCGTCTTGGCACCCCGGCGGGCACAACCCGCGGCTTCGGCGAGGCCGAATTCCGTCAGATCGCCGATTGGATTGTTGAGGTTGTCGAAGGCCTCGCCGCCAATGGCGAGGACGGCAACGCGGAGGTCGAAGCCAAGGTGAAAGCTGAAGTCGCCGATCTTTGTGCCCGCTTCCCGCTTTATCCCAACCTGTAAAGCACGCGCAAAACAGCAAAAGCCCCGGCCCTGATCGCCGGGGCTTTTCTTTTGGCCTCTGGTCATTTTATCGGTCCACGACTAGGTTTTCGAGATGTTGAATTTCGTCGAATACGGCAAACGCTCCGAGCAGCCTTCTCTCTTGATTGTCCACGGGTTGTTCGGCTCGGCGCGCAATTGGGGTGTGATCTCAAAGCGTCTCGCGGATACGCGCCACGTCGTCACCGTGGACATGCGCAATCACGGCGAAAGCCCCTGGAGCGACAGCCACACTTACGCGGACCTTGCCGGTGATCTGGCTGAAATTATTGAGGTCTTCGGCGGCAAGATGGACGTGCTTGGCCATTCGATGGGCGGCAAAGCCGGGATGGTCTTGGCGTTGACGCAGCCGGCCCTCGTCAATCGACTCTTGGTCGCCGACATCGCGCCAGTCACCTATACGCACACGCAGTTGCATTTGATTAAGGCTATGAAATCGCTCGATTTATCGACTGTCGAAAAGCGCTCGGACGCAGATCGGCAACTGGCCGACGCGATCCCCGAGACCCCCGTGCGGGCGTTCTTGCTGCAATCTCTGGACGTCAATGCCAAGCGATGGCGGCTTAACCTCGATGCGCTGGCGGCCAATATGGATGACATCATCGGTTTTCCCGACCTCTCGGGCCGTTTTTCCGGCCCGACGTTCTTTCTGTCGGGCGGCGCCTCGGACTACGTGCGCACGGAACACAAGGCAACGATCCGTGCGCTGTTTGAGCAGCCCTTTTTCGCGAAAATTCCCGGTGTCGGCCATTGGCTGCACGCCGAGAAACCGCGCGAATTCGAAGCCTCGATCCGCGCGTTCTTCAGCTAGCTATTCGAGATCCGGCGTCCGCATCCGATCCAGAATATTTGTTTTTAAAACAACCTGTTGGAAGACCGCCCCAGAGAGGTGCAGCGCGACAAACAACAGCATGAGGTTCTTCAAAACGCCATGAGCGTCGCCCGCAGGGATCACATCGCCAAACACGGCAATCGCACCCGACAAAGGCATCAGGATCAAAAGCGCCTATAGCACCCAATGCGTCAGATGGGCCAACCCTTTGAGGACGGGATGCTCCTCTTTTGGCAACGGGGGTGCGCCACGTTTGATGCGGATCGACAGGCGCCAAAGCACCAGCGCAAAGATCAGCAGACCAGTGACCACGTGTTGACCAACCAGTGGGTGGAAAACCGGTTCCTCGCCGTTTTTGATAAGCTCCCATCCGGCCGACATCGGGCCGTTGAGCGTGAACTGCAAAACAACCAAAATGAAAATAATCCAGTGCAGTCGTATCTGCTTTTTGCTGTAGCCGTTGGGCATGGCTTGCCCTCCCTTAATAGATTTATTGTACATATACCAAAAGCGACCTTAGCCGCATTTGTACGCTTTGCATCCCTAATTAGTACAAATACCGCGCCGCAAAATTTGGCGGGTCCGGCGCTCTAAGGCATCGTTAAGATTTCAACGGGAAGGTTCCCCGAAATATGAGGATCCGCCCATGCCGACAAAACTCAGGATTATGTCGCTCTCGGAATTTCGCGCGAATGCGACGCAAACAACGGATTGGGTCCGCCGCGAGGGGGGCCGCGTGTGGATCACCAAGCACGGAAAATCCGTCTGCGCCCTGGTGCCGCTTGAGCAATGCGAAGAGATCGAGAAAATGGAAGGCCGCCCCCGTTCCGAAGATCGAACGCGGCTGGAGACGCTGTATCGGCACTGGAAATCCGCCAAGAACCAAGGCCTGACACCGGACGAGGACCGCGAGTGGCGAGAGATGTTCAAAGCCATCGGCGAAGGGCGGCGGGGGTTTTGACGTGAGGCTCTGCACAAGTGAAGATCAGGGGCCTTCAAGACAATGTGCTTTACGCGAGCGGTCCTTGCTTTCGCGGGGATGACAGGGTGGTGAACTTGATGTTGAAACGGAACTGAATTCGTCACCCCCGCGAAAGCGGGGGCCTTTGTCGGCCAAGTCCAACCAGTCGGGATTCCCTGCCTCAATCAGCTCAATCTTCCATGCTCGCCGCCATTTCTTGATCCGTTTTTCACGCAAAATAGCCTGTTCGACGTCAGTGTAATGTTCGAACCAAACGAGGGTTTTGCATCCATAGCGCCGCGTGAAGCGGCTGCCCAATCCGGCGCGATGCTCAGCAACTCGGCGTGTCAGGTCGTTTGTGATGCCGCAGTAGAGCGTGCCGTTGGGACGGTTTGTGAGGAGATAGACATAGTAGGCGTGATCGCGCATGGGCAAAGGATTGCAGAGGCGTCGTTAACGCCCAATGAATACGCCTGTCATCCCCGCGAAAGCGGGGACCGCGATCCACATTCGTTGTGTTTTCGGTTAGAGGCCCCCGCTTTCGCGGGGGTGACAATATCGAAGACTGGAAAGGGAGGCTCTAGATCGATGACTCCACTCAATCATCCATCTTCAACGCAGAGATAAACGCCTCTTGCGGGATATCCACCTTGCCGAACTGGCGCATTTTCTTCTTACCCGCTTTTTGCTTGTCCAGCAGTTTGCGTTTGCGGGTGGCGTCGCCGCCGTAGCATTTGGCCGTCACGTCTTTGCGCATGGCCGATAGCGTTTCGCGGGCGATGACTTTGCCTCCGATCGCGGCTTGGATCGGGATTTTGAACATGTGGCGCGGGATCAGGTTCTTGAGTTTTTCGACCATCGCGCGGCCCCGCATTTCGGCGCGGGCGCGGTGGACCATGGTCGATAGCGCATCAACCGGTTCGTCATTCACGAGGATCGACATCTTGACCAGTTGGTCCTCGGAATAGCCGATCATTTGATAATCGAACGACGCATACCCTTTGGTAACCGATTTGAGCCTATCGTAGAAATCGAACACAACTTCATTCAAGGGGAGGTCATAGACAACCATCGCGCGGCTGCCGGCATAGGTCAGGTCAAGCTGGATGCCGCGGCGGTCCTGGCAGAGTTTCAGCACATCGCCCAGATAGTCGTCGGGCACCATGATCGTGGCCTTGATGCGGGGTTCCTCAAGGTGATCGACCTTGGACATGTCGGGCATATCGGCGGGGTTGTGCAGTTCGAACATCTCGCCGTCTTTGAGATAGATGTGATAGATCACCGACGGGGCCGTGGTAATCAGCTCGATATTGTATTCGCGCTCAAGCCGGTCGCGGATGACCTCGAGGTGCAGCAGGCCAAGGAACCCGCAGCGAAAGCCAAAGCCCAGCGCGGCTGAGGTTTCCATTTCGAAGCTGAAGGACGCGTCGTTCAGGGCGAGTTTTTCGATCGCTTCGCGCAGGTCTTCGAATTCGGCGGAATCGACGGGAAACAGGCCGCAGAACACGACCGGCTGGGCGGGCTTAAAGCCGGGCAGCGCGACCTCGCAGCCTTTTTTGTCGTGGGTGATCGTGTCGCCAACACGGGTGTCGCGGACCTGTTTGATGCTTGCGGTCATCACGCCGATTTCGCCCGGTCCGAGTTCGGCGATGTTCTGCATCTCGGGCTTCAGGACGGCGAGGCGATCGACGGGATAGACAGCGTTGGTCTGCATCATTTTGATGCGGTCGCCCTTTTTGATGACGCCGTCCATGACGCGGATCATGACGACGACGCCGAGGTAAGCGTCATACCAGCTGTCCACCAGCATCGCCTTCAAGGGCGCGTCGCGATCCCCTTTTGGGGCGGGCAGACGGGTGACGATGGCCTCGAGCACATCAGGGATGCCGATACCGGTTTTGGCGGAGATCTCGACCGCATCCGAGGCGTCAATGCCGATGACGTCTTCGATCTGTTCGGCCACACGCTCGGGCTCGGACGCGGGCAGGTCGATTTTGTTGAGCACCGGAACGATCTCGTGGTCGGCGTCGATGGCTTGATACACGTTGGCAAGCGTCTGGGCCTCAACGCCCTGGGTGGCGTCAACCACCAGCAGAGAGCCTTCGACCGCCTGCATCGAGCGGGAGACCTCATAGGCGAAATCGACGTGACCGGGGGTGTCGATGAGGTTGAGGATATAGGTCTCGCCGTCCTTGGCGGGGTATTCGATCCGCACCGAGTTGGCCTTGATCGTGATGCCACGCTCGCGCTCGATATCCATGCTGTCGAGCATCTGGGCCTTCATGTCCCGCTCGGCCACGGTGCCGGTCAGTTGGATGAGCCGGTCAGCAAGGGTCGACTTGCCGTGGTCGATGTGAGCAACGATGGAGAAATTGCGGATTTTGGATAGATCGATCATGGCTCCGCATATGCGTGGGAAATGGCGATTGGTCAAGCGGGGTTGTTGTTTCTATACCCAGCCCTGAGACTTCGCGAACGATGCCAAATGCAAAGTCATATCCTCCAAATCAGAAACCACCTTTTTCCGGCTCTTGAAGTTTCGCACCCCGTGACGGCTGGCAATCAGTTTGATGCTTTTTGGTGGTGAAGATTTTCCGTCGCTTACAATTGTGGGTTCAGCTAGGAATTGAGGAATCGAAAGCAATTCATCCTTGACCCTTCCGGGCCAGTAAAAGCAGATGGAAAGCGCGTCTAACCCACATCAGAAACCAGTTTCGATGCCCACGTCGTAAGCGCCTTCGCGCCCTTGTTTTCTGGAAGCGGTAAATCAAGAACTGCCGTCATGCGGCATGAGGACAGGCTGAGCAATACGTCCAATTCCAGCTTGGTGTGCTTAAAATAGTATCGAGCCTCAAGCGAGTAGTCATTTGCAAGATCGGATTTGTCTATTTTCGTGCGTTCGGAATCGGTCGCGCGCACGCCAGCTTTATGGCGAATTTCCACACCTGATCTGCACATATGGGTGAGCTTTGAACATAGGTCACGGCGCTCTTGTTGCCAACCTTGAACGATCTCGGTCAGGCCTTTCACGTTTGAGTTAAATCCGAGAGCGGTGGATGAGGCTTCAACGAAGTCTGGCCACTGCACCGGCATTGCATCATAGGTTTGAATCCCCGATTTCTCGTCCCAAAAGAACTCAAGGCATTCATCGAGAACGGCAACCTCGGTTGCGCCCAGTTTGTCATTTTCACGTTGAAGCTCAAGGAATGTTCGAATGTCTGCCCAAGCGAAATGGAATATGTCCAAATTTCGAACTTTCTTGCTGTCCAAATGATAGGGCACGACATGCGGAAGACGGGCAAATTCGTTTGAAATCGTCAAAATGCCATTGACGCCTGTTAGTTTGGCAAGCTCCGCATACGCATGAATCTGGTCGCTTCGAATTTGTGATCCCTCGGCCTTGGCTTCGATGAATAGTGACCAATTGGTTTGCCCGCGCTCACAATGCAGCAGCCCATCGGGCCGGACGTCGGGATATTTGCTGCCCTTGAAAGTAACTTCCATAAGGACCTTGACCCTGCTCGTGCGACCGCCTCGAAAACCACACATCTCAAGGAATGCGCCCCGAATTTCCGGAGAAATCTTTAGGAGCGCCAGGAAAACAGACAAGAGCTTCCTTTCGGTCTGTTTGAAACTAGGGATCAGTCTTGGTGTTGGTGTCGTTGGCGAAATATCTTCAAGAAACTTCATTTGGCCCTCTCGATCTACCCTGAGTAGAGCATTGGTGGTTTGAGACTTCAAGACAATTGACTTCATAGGCTCGCGCCCGAACCCGTGGGCGGCGTTTGGCTGGGTGGTCGTTCATGGCCAACGAAAATGGACCGGTTGGCGGGAAGGTTGATGTTTCACGCCCGCCCTGCGTGGAGTGCGCGTCCATGCTTTGCACCGACAGAACCCCACAACCATTTGAGCAATGATGGGGTAGAACCTCATCCTGCGAGGCGCTAGGTCTTGGGGATGTTTCGGATTGCTGCCCTGACCTTCCTCCTGACGACCCTGCCCCTTCGGGCGAATGAGGCTTTGGTGGCGGTGGCGGCGAATTTTCTGAAGCCTGCCGAGGCTTTGGCGGCGGCCTATGAGGTTGAGAGTGGGCATGAGATCAGCCTCGCCAGTGGGTCGACGGGGCAGCATTATGCGCAAATTCTGCATAGTGCGCCTTATGATGTGTTTCTGGCGGCGGACGCTGAGCGCCCAATGTTGCTGGCCCAGCAGGGTTTGGCGCAAGACCCTGTCACCTATGCGGTCGGGCGGCTGGCGTTTGTGTCCAATAGCGCTTTGCCCAAGGGTGACTGGCAAAGCGCGGCTGAAAAGGCGCGGCTTTTGGCGATAGCCAACCCCGATCTTGCCCCCTACGGGCGGGCCGCGCGCGAGGTTTTAGAGGCGCTTGGTCTGTGGGATGCGCGCCGGACGGTGCAGGGTCAGAATGTCGCTCAGGCATACGCTTTGGTTGCCTCGGGCAATGTTGAGGGAGGGTTTGTCGCCGCGTCTCTCGCGCAGGGTCATGACGGTGGCGTCGCGGCAGTGTCCGTCGGCCTGCACAGTCCAATCCGGCAGGATGCGGTGCTGTTGATGCGTGGCAAAGGTGATCTGGCGGCAGAGGGGTTTCTGACCTATCTTGCCTCGGATGCCGCTTTGGCCCTGATTGAGAGTTTTGGCTATGACCGACCGGACACCCTTGAATGAGCGTTGATCTCGCGCCTCTCTGGTTGAGCCTGCGCCTGGCGCTGGTGACGACGTTGGTGTTGCTTTTGCTCGGCACCCCGCTGGCGTGGTGGTTGGCGATGACCAAATCGCGGGTGAAACCGTTTTTTGAAGCCGTGACGGCCCTGCCCTTGGTGTTGCCGCCGACGGTTCTCGGGTTCTATCTGTTGATCCTTTTGTCACCCAATAGTGCGGTCGGCGGCTTGTTCCTCAGCGTGACGGGACAGACGCTGACGTTCAGTTTCACGGGCTTGGTTGTGGCGTCGGTCGTCTATTCACTGCCGTTTATGGTGCAACCCTTGCAGTCGGCGTTTGAGGCCGTCGGGCGCGGCCCGCTTGAGGCCGCCGCAACGCTGGGGGCCTCGCCGATGGATCGGTTCTTTACGGTGGCCTCGCCCTTGGCACTGCGGGGATACATCACCGGTTTCGTGCTGAGTTTTGCCCATACGCTGGGCGAATTTGGCGTGGTGTTGATGGTTGGCGGCAATATCCCCGGGCGGACCAAGGTGATTTCGATTGCGATCTACGAGAATGTCGAGACGCTGGACTACGCGCAGGCGCATTGGTTGTCGGCTGTATTGCTCGGGTTTTCCTTTGCGGTGTTGCTTTTGGTGTTCACGGTCAACCGGCGCATTCCGGTCAAGGTGATCTGAGATGGCGCTGAGTGTTCGCATCGATCTGCCGCGCAAGGATTTCCGGCTTAAGATTGACCATGACTTTAGCGTCGCGGGCGTGACGGCGCTGTTTGGGCCGTCGGGATGTGGCAAGACCTCGATCCTGCGGGTGATTGCGGGGCTTGAGCGCGGAGCCACTGCCAGCATTGTCTGGAAGGGCCTTGATTGGCAGATCGCGACGCCGCCGCACCGCCGCCGTATTGGCTATGTGTTTCAGGATGCGCAGCTGTTTTCGCATCTGAGTGTTGAGGGCAACTTGCGTTTTGCTCAGAAGCGGGCCGTTGCAGGGGATATTGAGCGCGCCGACGTCGTTGAGGCCTTGGGCATTGGGTCGCTTTTGGGGCGTAGTGTCGCCGGTCTGTCTGGTGGCGAACGCCAGAGGGTCTCGATTGCGCGCAGCCTGTTAAGCCAGCCTCGGCTGATGCTGATGGACGAACCTTTGGCCGCGCTCGATCACCGCGCGAAAGCGGGGATATTGCCGCTGATCCAATCGCTGCCCCGCCGGTTTGGGGTTCCGGTGATCTATGTCACCCATGCCTTGGACGAGGTGGCGCAGGTCGCGGACGGCGTTGTCATGATGAAACAGGGGGCGATTGTCGACACAGGTCCGGTGGCTGAAATGCTTGAGCGGCAGGATATGCAAGCGCTGACAGGCCGGTTTGAGGCAGGGTCGATCCTTGAGGGGGCCATTTTGGCGCATGATATGGCGATGCGTTTGACACAGGTCGACGTCGGCGGTTTGCCGTTCGAGATGCCCTTTCTGGATGCGCCTGTTGGAACCGCGCTCAGGCTGCGCGTGCGCGCGCGGGACGTGACGTTGGCCACAGCGCGCCCCGAGGGGATCAGCACCCGCAATATCCTAAAGGGTACGGTTCTGCGTCTGATGCCCGAAGCAGAGACCGCCTTTAGCGAGGTTCTGGTCGATCTTGGCCCTGCGCATGTGCAGGCGCGGGTGACGCACGCCGCTGTGCGCGATTTGGGGCTGAAAGAAGGGTCGGTGGTTTACGCGTTGATAAAATCCGTGAGCTTTGATCGCAGAGCGTTGCCGGGGGTGAAACGTGGGTGATGCCCCAAGGCGGTTGCCCCGCCCTTTCGCGTTCTTGCCTGTCCAAGCGGGCGTGTCAGTTGGGTAACAGGTTTTAGCAGGCAGGAAACACAGACTTCCAAAATGTCGCACCCTGTCTATAAGGCCCTCAGCCGCAACACTACGAGGGAGGGCGTTATATGAATTATCTTAGCAATGCTTATCCTGAGTTTGCGGCGCATGGCCACGCTTGGTCACTGCTTTGCGTATGTTCGCAAACAAGGTCACTTGCCCAAGCGGGCTGATAGACCTTTCACCGCGCCATTGGCGCATTTCAGAAATGGCAGTTTGTAGTGGATGACCCCGACGGGGCCCCAAACGCGTTCTGTCTTTATTCACATTTCCAAACAAGAGGCCCGTTCGCTGATGCGAGTGGGGAATATCATGATCCTTACGAATCCCTTCGTTGAAGACCAAACACCGCGCTACGACGTGGAAACCATTTTGCGCAGGCACGGTTTTATGACGGTTCTCGTCGCAATGAGCGCAGCTGTCGTCACCGGCAGCCACCGAAACGCGACCGATGTGACGCACTTGAGCGACCACATGCGCCGCGACATCGGTCTGGAGGATACCCGCCCAAGCTGGCATCCGCCGGACTTGATGCGGTAAACAGTGGTGGGGGGTGGGCACGCCCTGCCCCCCCCCTTGCCCGATGCATGGCTTGCGCGTATAGCCGCGCCATGCTCGACGACCTTGATGATATCCACCCGCTTTTTCACGGCGCGCCCTCGACGACCGAGTTCAAGAAGCTCCGCAAACGCATTGTGCGCCAAACGCGCGAGGCGGTTGAGCAATATGGCATGATTGAACGGGGCGCGAAGTGGCTTGTGTGTTTGTCGGGTGGCAAGGACAGCTATACCCTGTTGGCCGTGCTGCACGAGCTCCAGTGGCGCGGGATGTTGCCGGTTGAGATCATCGCCTGCAATCTGGATCAGGGTCAGCCGAATTTCCCTGCGACCGTGCTGCCCGAGTTTCTGGAAAAGATGCAGGTGCCGCACCGCATTGAATACCAAGACACCTATTCGATTGTGAAAGACAAGGTGCCTGCGGGGCGGACCTATTGCGCGCTTTGTTCACGCTTGCGGCGGGGGAACCTTTACCGGATCGCCCGCGAAGAGGGCTGTTCAGCCGTGGTGCTGGGACATCACCGCGATGACATCCTTGAGACCTTCTTTATGAACCTGTTTCACGGCGGACGAGTCGCGACGATGCCGCCGAAACTTGTTAACGAAGAAGGCGATTTGTTTGTTTATCGTCCACTTGCACATGTTGCCGAAGAAGATTGTGAAAAATTTGCACGATCTATGAATTACCCCATCATCCCTTGTGATCTTTGTGGATCTCAGGACGGGTTGCAGCGCCAGCAGGTCAAGCAAATCCTTGATACTTGGGAAAAAAACAGCCCCGGGCGGCGTCAGGTGATGTTCAAGGCACTGACCAACATTCGCCCCTCGCATATGCTGGATGCGAAGCTGTTCGACTTTGCAGGGCTTGGTTTGACAGAAAATTCACAAAGTTTGGACGAAATTCCTAAGCTGCGTTAACGGGCTAATCATAATTGACGCCCTAGGATGATCTTGTTTTGTTCTCACAGACAGGTCGCCTATGCCCCGCTTCAAACTGCCCGCATCCATTCGCCAATACACGAAATTTCCGCAAATCGCTGCCTTTGTGCCTGCGATGGCGCTGGGGGCCTATTGGTTATTCGGTGAAACCGCACTTTTGACGGTAGCGTTGGGCGTTCCGTTGTTTTTGTTCGTCGTCGGGTCTCCGCGGACAGTGCGGGCATCGATTGAACCGGAAACCCCTTTGCAGGGGGCGACCGAAAAACTGAGCCGCATACAAACCGAATGCCTGTCGTTTGGGCGCAATTCGGCATGTTTCGTCTTGGCGGTCGATGAACATGATGCGTTGGTTTCGCGCTATGGTGCGGTTGGCATGGACAGCGTCATGGGGCAAATTCCACAGCGGCTTTTGTCTCGGCTGCGCACCGGCGATCGGGTGTTTCGCATCACCGACAATCGCTTTGCCGTGGCGCTTGAACCGTCGATGCGCTGCGATCTTGAATCGGCGATTCAACTGTCGGGTCGCCTACAGGAAGCGATTGAAGCGCCGATACACCTGGATGAAACGGCGCTCTATCTTAGTGCATCCTGCGGGTTTTGCCTGACATCCAAAAGCCCCGAGGCGACGGGGCGTAGCCTGCTGCAGGCCGCACAGGTCGCGCTTGAGGATGCCCGCGCCCAGGGCGGCGGTTCAATCCGCGCCTACACCGACGCGATGCGAACTCGACAGTTGGAACAGGGTGAAATCGCCAAGGATGTCGAGCGCGCGCTGGAAACCGGCCAAATCCGCGCTTGGTTCCAGCCGCAGGTCTCGTCCGACACAGGCGACATCACAGGGTTTGAGGCTTTGGCCCGGTGGGAGCATCCCGATCGCGGCATGATGCCCCCGTCGGACTTCCTTCCGGTGATCGAAAAAACCGGCCTCATGCCCCGCCTCGCCGAGGTCATGTTGCACGAGGCTTTGCACGCGCTCAAAACATGGGACCAGACAGGCAAGGACATTCCAACCGTTAGCATCAACCTGTCGCAAGCCGAACTGGGCGATCCCAAGTTTCCTGACAAAACGAAATGGGCGCTCGACCGGTTTGACATTCCGACGGATCGGCTGTGTGTCGAGATTTTGGAAGATGTGGTTGCCCCCGGGACCAGCGATGTTGTTACGCGCAATCTTGCCAGCCTCTCACGGATGGGCTGTCAGATTGACCTCGATGATTTTGGCACCGGTCAAACATCCATCACGGCGATCCGCCGCTTGTCGATCCAACGATTGAAGATCGACCGCAGCTTTATCACCCGTCTGCACGAGGACAAAGAACAGCAGAAAATGGTCGAGGCGATTTTGACCATGGCCGAACGCTTGGGATTGGAAACCGTGGCCGAAGGGGTGGAAACCGTCGGCGAACACGCCCGCGCCTCGCAATTGGGCTGCACGCATATACAGGGCTTCGCCATATCGCGCCCCTTGCCGCTTGAAAAAACATCCGACTGGATCGCCCATTACCGTTCGCGTTTGGCCAGAACCCCTGAAATTCGCCGCAATGCCGGTTGAAGGGGGGCCATTCCGCCCAGAAAGTTGAAAACCCCTTGACCTTTTCATAGTTGACCTATTGAACCACGCAGAAATCAGTCGATAGGTGGCGGTCCCAATGGACAATCAAAATAAGAACCTCATTCTTGCAACAGCTCTTAGTTTTGCTGTCATTCTCGTATGGTTTTTGTTGTTCCCACCCCCCGAGACCACAACGCCGACCGTTGATCCGACGACCATCGCGCAGGATGTCGCCACATCGTCGTCCACGCTTCCAGGCGTCGAGGGCGACACTGTTGCCTCAGCCACCCCGACCGAAGCTGCGGTGGCGGTCGAAGCGCCTCGGTTGCCAATCGAAACCGACCGCATCGAAGGATCAATCTCGCTGACGGGCGGTCGTATCGACGATCTACGCCTGAAAGACTATCGCGAGACTCTGGATGACGACGCCGAGATCGTCACATTCCTGTCCCCCGTGGGCAGCGACAACGCCTATTACGCACTTTATGGCTGGGCCGCAGCATCGGGTCTAAACGCCGATCAGGTTCCCGGGCCGGACACCCCTTGGACCGCCGAAAGCGGCACGGTTTTGACCGCCGACAACGAGATCGTTTTGCGCTGGGACAATGGCAACGGTCAGATTTTCCGCCGCGCGATTTCCGTCGATGAAAACTACTTGTTTTCGATCAATCAAAGTGTCGAAAATAATGGCGCTGCGGACATCACATTGCGCCCCTATGGCCTGATACGCCGCCACGGCGAACCGGCCGATCTTAAGAATTTTTTCATCCTGCACGAAGGTCTCGTCCGCATGTCGGACGGCGAATTGCAGGAAGTTAAATACAGTAAGATGGAAGACTTTGGCTTTGACGAACGCGAAGGCACGACCGCCGACCGTATCGACGTTGCTGAAAACGGCTGGATCGGGTTTACCGACCACTTCTGGATGACAACACTGATCCCCGATCAAAACAAGGGGTTCCGCTCGGTCGCCAAATATTTCGCAAGCCGTGAGATTTACCAAACCGAGGCCGTCGGCCTGCCCGTCACGGTCGCGGCTGGTCAATCCTCGGAAGTTGCAACGCAGCTTTTCGCCGGTGCGAAAGAATGGGAAGCGATCCGCAACTACGAGAAGGCCGGGATCACAGGTTTCCTCGACAGCATCGATTGGGGCTGGTTCTTCTTCCTGACCAAACCGATATTCTTTGTCCTGCATTGGCTGAACGCAACCTTCACCGGATTGGGAATTGCCGGATCAATGGGTTGGGCGATTATCGCGCTGACGCTGTTGATTAAAGCCGCCCTGTTCCCGCTGGCGTATAAATCCTATGCCTCGATGGCAAAAATGCGCGAGCTTCAACCGCAAATGGCGGAGATGAAGGAAAAATACGGCGACGACCGTCAAAAAATGCAGCAAGCGACGATGGAGCTTTACAAAAAGGAAAAGGTTAACCCCGCCTCTGGCTGTCTGCCGATCCTTCTGCAAATTCCGATCTTCTTCTCGCTCTACAAGGTGATTTTCGTCACGCTTGAATTGCGCCACGCGCCGTGGATCGGCTGGATCAAGGATTTGTCCGCACCAGACCCAACATCCATCCTGAACCTGTTCGGCCTGTTGCCAAACACCACGCCAGAACCGGGGTCGATCTTCTTTATTCTTAGCCTTGGCGTGCTGCCGATCCTTCTTGGTATCTCAATGTGGATCCAGCAGAAATTGAACCCGGCGCCAACCGATCCGACGCAGCAGATGATCTTTGCCTGGATGCCATGGATCTTCATGTTCATGCTCGGCAGCTTTGCAAGCGGGCTTGTCGTGTACTGGATCGCCAACAACACGATCACGTTTACGCAGCAATACCTGATTATGCGCAGCCACGGCTATAAACCGGATGTGTTTGGCAACATTCTCAAGGGCTTTAAGCGCAAACCGAAGTCGGACAAAAAGTAATGGGTGTTGTCGCAGATATCTGGCGACACCCGATCAAGTCCCATGGGCATGAACGTATCGATCAGGTCACGCTTTCGGCGGGCGAATGCCTTCCGTGGGATCGTCGTTGGGCCGTCGCGCATGAGAGGTCGTGTTTCGATACAGATCGCCCCCGATGGGAACCCTGTAGCGAGTTTTCGATTGGTGCAAAGTCACCGCGTTTGCAGGCGATCCAATGCGTGACGGATCCCGCATTTCGATCCTTGACGCTTAGCCACCCCGATCGTCCGGATCTGACGATCGATCCCGATGACGAAGGTGATGCCAATAGGTTTATCCAATGGGTGATGCCTATTTCAAACGGGTCGCGTTTGCTTCCCGCACGCCTCGTGCGGGCCGAAGCGCCGATGACAGATACCGATTATCGGTCAATATCGCTTATCAATCTCGCGTCGCACCGCGAAGTCGAAGCGCAGGTGGGCCATAGCCTTGATGCGCGTCGTTGGCGCGGCAATTTCAACATCGACGGGCTTGAACCGTGGCAAGAACACGATCTGATCGGCAGGCGCCTGCGCCTTGGCGCGGCCGAAGTTGAGGTGCGCGAGCGGATCAAACGCTGCAACGCGACGATGGTCGATCCCGAAACCGGTGAAAAAGACGCAAATACACTCGCCGCTCTGCGCGATGGGTTTGGCCACACGGATTGCGGCGTTTACGCTGTGGTAACCAAATCCGGCCTGGTGCAACAAGATGATCTGGTCGAGGTTCTGTAATGCAATTGTCGTTTCCTATCGCCGAAACCCCGGATCAGGCATCGCTTGAAAAAGGCCGTTTGCTGTTTGCGGGCGAGACCGAGTTTCTAAAGGGCGTCGTCGCAATGAGTGGCCTGCCCCCCGCCGACCGGATGGAGGTCTGCTTTGCCGGGCGCTCGAACGTTGGTAAATCCAGCCTGATTAATGCGCTCACTGGCCGCAAAGGGCTAGCGCGTGCGTCAAACACCCCCGGCCGGACGCAAGAGATCAACTTTTTCACCGCTGGCGAAGATCACTATCTTGTCGACCTGCCGGGCTATGGCTATGCCAACGCGCCGTTGGCCGTGGTTGAGAAATGGCAAAGGCTTCTCAAGCAGTATCTCTCGGGCCGCCAATCTCTGCGCCGTGTCTTTGTGCTGATCGACGCCCGCCATGGGGTGAAATCCGTGGATGAGGAAATCATGAGCTTGCTCGACAGCGCGGCGGTGACCTTTCAGGCCGTTTTGACCAAGACCGATAAGGTTAAGGACAAGGATCGGGCCAATATTCTGGCGCAGGTGCGCGAAAAGCTGGCCAAACATCCTGCGGCTTTCCCCGAGATGATCCTGACCTCAAGCGAAAAGGGCGACGGTATTGCGACCCTGCGCACTACCATCGCGACGCTGGTTTAACGCAGGCCCTTAGCCCCAAGGTTCCTTCCCCAAAGGGGAAGGTCAGGATGGGGGTCATGAATGGTCTTGCGCGATAGCGCCCCTTTTAGGATAAGCCTCGTTGAGCCCGCGAGGACCAAAACATGAAGAAGCAGACCATGAACCGCGATTGGATCGCCACAGCCCGTACCCTTTCAGAAGCGCTGCCCTATCTTCAGCGTTACGACAACTCGATTGTTGTCATCAAGCTGGGCGGGCACGCCATGGGCAGCGACGAAGGCATGGAGATGTTTGCCCGCGACGTGGTTCTGATGCAGATGGTTGGGGTCAACCCCGTGATCGTTCACGGCGGCGGGCCGATGATAAACGCGATGCTCGACAAGCTCGATATTCAAAGCGAGTTCGTCAACGGCAAGCGGGTCACCGACGCGGCGACGGTCGAAGTTGTTGAAATGGTGCTGTCCGGGCGCGTCAACAAGCGGATCGTTCAGGCAATCAACGCGCAAGGCGGCAAGGCGGTCGGTCTGTCGGGCAAAGACGCCAACCTTGTGATTTGCGATCAAACCGATCCGGCGCTTGGATATGTTGGCACACCCAAGGACGTTGACCCTTCGCTGCTTGAAAACCTGTTTGAAAGCAACACGATACCCGTGATCGCCCCCTTGGGTGCCGGTCGTGAGGGCGAGACGTTCAACATCAACGGCGACACGATGGCGGGTGCGATTGCCGGTGCGCTGAACGCAGACCGCCTGTTGCTTTTGACGGATGTGGCTGGTGTCAAAAATGGCTCGGGCGAGGTTGTGACCGAACTCAAGGCCGGTCAGATCAAGGACATGATCGCGGATGGCACCATCGCCGGCGGCATGATCCCCAAGACCGAAACCGCGCTTGACGCCCTGTCGCAAGGCGTGCGGGCGGTGGTCATTCTTGACGGACGTGCGCCAAACGCCTGCCTGCTTGAGCTTTACACCGAACACGGCGCAGGTTCGCTTATTCGGGGATAATTCAGCTTGTTCTGACGGGTCGGCGGCTTTACATTCCCGTCATGGAATACGAAGCCACCCTCCGCCTCGGCGTGTTTCTCGGATTGTTTGTGCTCTTTGCAATCGCCGAAGCTCTCATGCCCCGACGCAACCGCGTTCAAAGCCGCATGCGGCGCTGGCTGACGAATTGGGTTTTCAGTTTTGCGAACACAGGCACGCTGCAACTCCTCGGACTTGCTTTGCCGTTGCTGGCCGTTGGCGCGGCGGTGGATGCCTCGGTGAACGGGTGGGGGGTGTTCAACCTCGTCGCATGGCCCAGCGGGATCGAGATTATCCTGGCGATCCTGATCTTTGATTTCGCGATTTGGGCGCAACATCTTATCACGCATAAAATCCCGTTGCTTTGGCGCTTTCATCGGGTGCATCATGCGGACCGCGACATTGATGTGACGACCGCAATCCGCTTTCATCCGGTCGAGATTGCCTTTTCGATGTTGCTGAAGATCGGGCTGATTTATGTGTTCGGCCCTGCTGCCGTCGCAATTGTGATTTTTGAGGTGATGTTGAATGGCACCGCCTTGTTCAATCACTCAAATCTCAAACTGCCGCTTGGGCTTGATCGCGTGGTGCGCGCCATTCTTGTCACCCCCGACATGCACCGCGTGCATCATTCGGTCCACCGGCATGAGCACGACAGCAATTACGGCTTTGCGCTTTCGATTTGGGACCGTATCTTTGGCACCTATATCGCGCAGCCGGAAAAGGGGCATGAGGGGATGACAATCGGTCTTGAATGGCAGGATGACAGTCCAGCGAAAATCGGCTGGTCCATGCTGCTGCCATTTCGGCGAAAATGACCTACGACGCGGTTGCGTCAGCAGCGCAGGCGGTTGGCCTGAGCATTGTTGGCGGCCTGCATCCGCCCGAGGGCGGCACGCTATTGCTGCTCGGGCCGGACGAACCTGCGTTTTGGAGCCTGTTCAAATCGTCGAAAGAAAAGGCCGACGGGGTCGCAGACCCGATGGATCGCTGGTCCAAACGGGTGATCGGGGCATTGGCCCTGCGCTATGACACTCAGGCGTTTTTTCCATCAGACGGGCCACCCTACCCCGCGTTCCTTCAGTGGGCGCTGGACAGCGGGCGGTGCTGGTCGTCGCCGGTGCATTTGCTGGTGCATGACACCGCGGGGCTGTTCCTGTCCTTCAGGGGCGCGCTGAGGCTACCGCAGCGTCTGGAACTGCCACCGACGCCCTCGCAAAGCCCGTGCAGCCATTGTATGGGCCCCTGCATCACCGCCTGCCCTGTCGGCGCGTTCGCGTCTGGCGCCTACGATGTCGACGCCTGCCGCGCTCATCTCGACACATCGGCGGGGCGCGACTGCTATAAGGGCTGCAAGGTGCGTCGCGCTTGCCCTGTCAGCCACGCTTATGGCAGGCTTGAGGAACAATCCGAATTTCACATGAAAGCCTTTCATCCCAAATGACAAAACGCCTAATCCTGATGCGCCACGCCAAATCCGATTGGTCGCATGATCTCGATGATTTCGACCGGCCCTTGAACAAACGCGGCCGGCAGTCTGGCTATGCGCTGCGCGATTGGTTGGGATTGAATGACTACCGCCCGGATCAAATCCTCTGCTCGGCGGCAGAGCGGACCACGGAAACCGCGTTTCGGCTGGATCAAAAGGCCGAGACCACCTATCTGCGCGAGTTGTATTTGGCGGATGCCGCAACGTTGCTGGCGGTTTTGAAAAAAGCGACCGGCGACTGCGTGCTTATGATTGCCCACAACCCCGGCATTGCTTGGTTTGCCTCGCAGATTGTCGCCACCCCGCCTGAACATGCGCGGTTCGCGGATTATCCGACCGGCGCGACGCTGGTGGTGGAGTTTGACATCGACGATTGGGAAGACATTCGCCCTGGCAGCGGCACGAGCATCGATTTCGTCATCCCGCGCGAACTTAGTGACGCATAGAAAAAGGGCGCGCAATATCTGCGCACCCTTAGGATTTTTCGCACGTTTTAGTGGCCGAGGATCTGGCTGAGGAACAGCTTCGTCCGCTCGTTCTGCGGGTTGTTGAAGAACTCCTCAGGTTCGTTCTGTTCGACGATTTGCCCCGCATCCATAAAGATCACACGGTTCGCCACCTGACGGGCAAAGCCCATCTCGTGGGTCACGCAGATCATGGTCATGCCCTCTTCCGCGAGCGACACCATGGTGTCGAGCACCTCTTTAATCATCTCGGGATCGAGCGCAGAGGTCGGTTCGTCGAACAACATGATGCGCGGCTGCATGCACAACGAACGGGCAATCGCCACACGCTGCTGCTGACCGCCCGAAAGCTGGCCGGGATACTTGTCGGCCTGCTCGGGGATTTTCACCTTTTCAAGGAAGTGCATCGCCAATTCTTCGGCTTCTTTCTTGGGAGTCTTGCGTACCCAGATCGGTGCCAGCGTGCAGTTTTCCAGAATGGTCAGATGTGGGAACAGGTTGAAGTGTTGAAACACCATCCCGACCTCTGAGCGCACCTTGTCGATGTTCTTGATGTCAGACGACAGCAATGTCCCATCAACGGTGATTGAGCCCTTCTGGTGCTCTTCCAGCGCGTTGATGCAGCGGATCAGGGTCGATTTACCCGAACCCGATGGCCCCGCCACAACGATCCGTTCGCCGCGATATACGGTCAGATCGATGTCGCGCAGCACGTGAAACGCACCGTACCACTTGTTCATGTTTTCGATTTGAATTGCCACCTCGTCTGAGACAGCCATTTGAGCTTGTTCGTTCATGGGTCCAAGCCTTTCTTAACGATGATCGGTGCGGAGCTGTTGCTCCAACCATTGAGAGTATTTCGAGATCGAGAAACACACGACGAAGAACAACAGAACCGCAAAGCTCCAAAGTTCCCAGTAAACGCCGTTCCACTCGGTCGAGGCGAGGATCGGTCCGCGGATCATGCCGACAAGGTCGAACATAGAGATAACCGAAACCAGTGTGGTGTCTTTGAAGAGACCCACTGCCACGTTCACGATACCCGGGATCGAAATCTTGAGGGCCTGAGGCAGAATGATAAGCTGCATCGACTGTGCATAGTCGAGGCCAAGGCTATCCGCTGCTTCATACTGACCCTTTGGAAGCGCCGCGAGGCCACCTCGGATCACCTCGGCGATATAGGCCGAGGAGAACATCGTAATCATGATAATCACTCGCAGGATCAGGTCAAAGTTCGTTCCCGGCGGCAGGAAGTATGCCAGGACCACATTGGCCACAAAGAGCAAGGTGATAAGCGGCACGCCTCGGATGAATTCGATGAAGATCACGCAAATCCATTTGATGATAAGCATATCCGACTGACGGCCCAGCGCCAAGGCGATGCCAATTGGCAACGACAGGGACACACAGACAACGCCAAGGATCAGGTTCAGCATAAAGCCACCCAGATCGCGTGACGGCACCTGCTCGAGCGCCAAAAAGCCGCTCATCGCTGACGAGATGAATCCACCAAGCCAGATGACAACCACAGCCGCCACGATGCCGCCAAGGGCACCCATCGCGAAGCTGTTATGCTCGAGACGCTTGAAGCTGATGAACCCAACGACGAAGCCAATCAGAATGACGATCGGTGTCAACAGAGTACCACCCCAGATCAACCAAAACCCGACAAAGGGATAGAGGCCGGTCAGGTAAAGCAGCTTGCGTGGCAGTTTTTGGAACAAAACCGGTGCAAGCGCGCCAAGCACCAAGACGAAAGCCAGGATTAGACGCCAGTATTGATCGGGTGGATACTTGAACCCAAACAACAATTGGTTCCAACGCTCGGTCAGAACCGAGAAACACCCGCCAGCGGCCCCATCAAGGATGTCGCGACATTCCCTCAGCGAGCTTGTGGTCCAGAGACCACCAAGCAGCCACGGCAAGAAGCCCTGTAGCAGCAGATAGATCACATAAAGCGAAATCAGCGTCAGGATCGAGTTGAAGACGCTCGAGAACAGGTTCTCGCGCAGCCATTTTATCGCACCCGTCTCCGTGGCCGGAGGCGGCATCTCGGGCAACATGTCAGAGCGAACAAATGCGATTGTGTCAGTTCTACTCATATCACCTCTCCTTTAGCTTCATGCTGTTGTTGTACACGTTCATGATGGCCGAAATCGAAAGCGATATCGTCAGGTAGAACGCCATGAGCAACAGAATGGTTTCAATCGCGCGACCGGTTTGGTTCAGGGTGATGCCACCCAAAGTACCGGTCAGATCCATATAGCCCACCGCAATCGCCAGAGACGAGTTCTTGGTCAGGTTCAGGAAGTGCGAAATCAGCGGTGGAATAATCACCCGCAGCGCCTGAGGCAGCACCACAAGGTTCATGATCCGGTTCGGGCGCAGACCCAGCGACGCCGCAGCCTCGGTTTGGCCGGCGGATACCGACAGGATACCCGCACGCACGTTCTCGGCGATGAAGGCGGCTGTGTAGATCGACAGCGCGAACCAAAGCGAAATCAACGAGGCGCGCATATAGATGCCGCCCTGGAAGTTGAAGCCCTTCAGCGCTGGGTAATCCAGCGAAATCGGCTGCCCCATTATGAAGAACATCACTATGGCCGGAAGAAAGAAAATGCCCACGCTCGGCCAGAAGGTTGGCAGCATTTGTCCGCGATCATACAAGGCCTTTTTGGCGTAGCGGCGATAGTAGAACATCGCGAAGATCGACAAAACGAAAACGCTCATGACGATACCCGAGCCTTCGTTGAAGACGGGCTTGGGGGAATAAAAGCCGCGCCCGGTAAAGGCAAAACTTTCTGCCACCATGGAAGCGGTCGCATTGGCACCACGGAAATCGCGGGGTTGCGGCAGCACTGCGGTAAAGACCGCCATGATAATCAGGATCCAGATCAGAACCGGCACGTTGCGGAAGATCTCGACGTAGACAGACATCAGCTTGGAAACGATCCAGTTGTTCGACAGACGCAGCACGCCGACGAAAACCCCGATGATCGTTGCGGTGATACAACCAAGGAACGCCACCAAAAGCGTGTTCAAAGCCCCAACGAGCGAGGCCCGCCAATGGGTGCTTTGGTTGTCATATTCGATGAGACGCTGGTTAATATCGTATCCGGCGGGATCGCCAAGGAATTTATACGAAATATTAAGGCCAGCCGCCTGCAAGTTCTGAACCAGATTGTATCCCAGATAGGAAAACGCGCCGATCAGCAGAAGCAGGGCTATGAATTGAAAGGTGTAGGCCCGGTAGCGCTTATCATTGATAAGCATGGATAACCGGAACGACTCCGAAGGTACGTCGGAAAACGTCGCCATAATTTATCCCCTGAAGGTTCCATCTGCGAATTGCGGTAGACGGTTTACCCGTTCTTGACCTGCGATGGAAAATTTCTAGTGCAATAGGAATAAGGGCGCGGTCTAAGCCGCGCCCTTATCAAGTGTAGTTCTTAACGGAACGGTGGTGAGTACAGCAGGCCGCCGTCTGTCCACTGTGCGTTCAGGCCACGCTGAACACCGATAGCAGTGTCTGGGCCGATGTTCGCATCAAAGACTTCACCGTAGTTGCCGCCAACAGCAAGTGCGCGCTTCGCCCACTCTGCGTCAAGACCAAGCATCTCGCCAAGGGTACCTTCTGCACCAAGCAGACGCTTGATTTCCTGGTTCTTGGTTTCGCCAGCGATCGTGTCGAGGTTTGCCGAAGTCACACCCAGCTCTTCAGCTGCGATCAGTGCATTCAGAGTCCAGCGAACAACGTCGCCCCAGTTGTTGTCGCCGTGGCGAACAAGTGGACCGAGTGGCTCTTTTGAGATGATCTCAGGCAGAACAACGTGGTCACCTGGGTTTTCGAAAGCAGCGCGTGTTGCGAGCAGGCCAGATGCGTCTGTTGTGTAAACGTCACAAGCACCTTCGAGATACAGAGGCTGAGCTTCTGCGTTCGTCTCGATTGGCACTGGCTCATAGCTGATGCCGTTTGCTGCGAAGTAGTCAGCAAGGTTCAGTTCAGTTGTTGTACCGGTTTGGATACAGACAGTTGCGCCATCAAGCTCAGCAGCCGAAGTCACACCTAGATCCGCAGGAACCATGAAGCCCTGACCGTCGTAGTAGTTAACGCCAGCAAATTCGAACTTCAGGTCAACGTCACGCGAGAAAGTCCATGTGGTGTTACGTGCCAGCATGTCGATTTCGCCAGAAGCAAGCGCAGTAAAGCGTGTCTTACCTGTGGTTGGAACAAACTCAACAGCGTCGCCGTCGCCAAGAACAGCCGCAGCAACCGCGCGGCAAACCGCAACGTCAAAGCCCTGCCATTCGCCGTTTGCGTCTGGGGCAGCAAAGCCCACAAGACCGGTGGTCACACCACAGTTCAGTACGCCGCGCGCTTTGACATCGTCAAGCGTGCCAGCCGAGGCCATGCCAGCGGCAAGGCCCGTAACTGCGAGTGCACCTAAGAGTACGTTTTTTTTCATTTTTAACCTCTTCCTGATGATCCGCCCAGCTGAGTTTGTCCGAGCGGAATTTCACCCCCTGGGGGGCAAACGTTTTTGAAACTGATGGGTATTTCCCCGAGCAGTGCTCCATGATGAGCGTAATGTTGGCGTCTCGTCAAGGGCCGCATCTTGTTGTTTCCCTAGGGAAAACATACGATTATTGCGTCGCAAATTGCGTTTCCAATAGGAAACACTGCCCGTTTCGGCCCTATTTTGCTAGCTCAAACAATTTGACAGCGTGTTCAAACTCGTTCTTTTTTTTCGCTTCAACTTCCAGGGCTTCGTCGTCATCGCCCCATTGTTCAGCTTGCCACCGCTCATCCACTCGGGATTTATCCCAAAGCGCCTTGGGTGATTCGATTCCATGCGCCGCCGCCAATCCGATAATAAGCGATCCGCTCATGCCCACAAGATCGTGAATCGCCGTTAATTCAAAGGCGTCAAAGCCATGCACAACACGTCGCAAATTTTCAATCGCGCGGGGGTCTTGTGGCACATGAACAACCCCCGTCCGAGGCTCTAAACGGGCGTTGAAAGTCTGGTCTGCCCAGTCAAGTAGGGGATCCCATGCCATGGTTTGACGCTCGCAAAGCTCTCTTGGCGCGTCGGCGCGATAGCAAAGCAGGTCGCTGTCGCCGTAATCGGCGATCATATCGGCGACCTCGGCGTGCTGGATCATCACCTTGTCGATGGCCGCATTGGCCGAGCGTGTGAAGGGCATTGTCGTCGGATCGACGGTTTTTTCCTGCGCATCCCACTCGGCGGCAATTTGCTCAGCCAGCCCAAGGGTCGGGACAATTAAAGCGGCCTTTGCCGGAGTTTTCACCGGACGCCCGTCCAGTTGCACAGAAAATCCGCGTTCCAGAGACACCGGTTTTGCTTCGGTCCAGAATCTTTTTGCTGCCCAGCCGCTCATCGACGCGTCTCCCAGTGAGTCTTCAAATAGTCTGGCAGGTCAAACATACTGCCCAATATGTGATCCGCCGACGCCAACGCGCTGACCGGATGGTAGCCCCAATCGACCCCGATCGCGTGATACCCTGCCGCGTTGGCCATATCCATGTCAAAGCTGGTGTCCCCGATCATAACCGCCTGCCTCGCATCGACGCCGGTCTCGCGCAGGGCGCTATGCAGCATCGAGGGATGCGGCTTTGAGGGGTGATTGTCGGCCGTTTGGTGGGTCACGAAATACCCGCCAATGTTGTGACTTTTGTAAGCATGGTCCAAACCGCGCCGCGCTTTTCCAGTCGCCACGCCCATCAACAAAAAGTCATCTTGCGCCAGTCGATCCAGAACCTCTTGCACGCCTGCATAAAGTGGGGCCGACGCCTCGCCGCCCTGCTCGGCGCGCAAGGCGATGAAACACTGCTTATACAGCGCGACGCCTTCGGCCACCTCTTTGTCCGACAGGTCCGGCATCAAGGTCGAAATCGCGTTTTCAAGCGACAGGCCGACGATCGACAACACCTTGGCCTTGGGCAACGCCGGCAACCCCATCTGGGCAAAGGCCCGTCGCATCGCCTCGTGGATAACGTCCTGACTGTCGATCAGCGTGCCGTCCATGTCGAACATGACCAGCCGAAGCGTTTGGGTCATTGCAAAGCCTCAAAGGGATCCGCCGCAGCAAGGTCTTCGGTCCAACCGAGCGTGTCCCACGTGTGGGCCATATGGTCGGGCAATGGCGCGGTTAGCGTCAGTTCCTGACCGGTTGTCGGATGCTCGATTGTCATCGATCTTGCATGAAGATGCAGCTTGCGCGAAATGTCTCCGCCCATTTGTGCGCCCCATCCATCGCCGAGGTTTTCCTGACCGGACCCGCCGTATTTTCCGTCGCCAATGATCGGATGGCCGATTTCGGACATATGGGCGCGCAGCTGATGCGTGCGACCGGTGATCGGTTCCATCGCGACCCAAGCGGCGCGACTGGCAACCCGGTAGAGCGTGGCGTAAAGCGTGTGCGCCCTTTTGGCGCCGTCGGTGCGGTCCACCTCGCGCGGATGCACACAATGCATTTTCTCGCCTTCACCGTATTTGCCGTGCCCCGGGGCTTTGACAAGCCCATAGCGGACCTCGCCCAGATAGGGCGTCGGCACACCGGCGACCAAGGCCCAATAGATTTTGCGGGTTTGCCGGTGGCGCATCGAGGCCGTCAGCTTTTGCGCCGCAGCGCGGGTGCGCGCCAGCAACAAAATGCCCGAGGTGTCCTTGTCCAAACGATGCACAAGCCGGGGCTTTTCGTCGTAGCCAAAGCACAGGGCCTCGCTCATCCCGTCGATATGGCGCACCTGCTTGCTTCCGCCTTGCGTTGGCAACCCGGGCAGTTTGTTCAAAGCAATGATATCGTCGTCTTTGTAGATCACCATCGACTGCATCAGCGCGACATCCGCGTCACTCGTCGTTGGCTTTGGACGAGACACGACCTGCCCCGGTTCGGGAAGCGGCGGGATGCGCACGCTCTGGCCGGTTTGAAGCCGCGTCGAGGCTTTGACCCGGCCGCCATCAACCCGAAGGTCACCCTTGCGGCACATCTTCTCGATACGGCCCTGACCAATATGAGGGAACAGACGTTTGAACCAGCGGTCCAGTCGCTGGTCACTGTCACCTGGACCAATCGTTACGGTTTGAACTCGGCTCATGCGCTGAGACCCCTTGCGAATGCGATACCCGCAACCAAAGCTGCGATGGAAAGAACGACCGACCCAAAAATATAGACCGCTGCCAACAGCGCCTCTCCGCGTTCATAAAGACTGTAGGCGTCGAGCGAAAATGCCGAAAACGTGGTGAACCCGCCGAGAACGCCGGTCATGAATAGCGGTGACAACTTAGCGTTTTGGGCCAGCCAAACAAAGGCCACCCCCATGAGAAACGACCCGATCACATTCACAACAAGAGTTCCGAGCGGAAACCCAACCCCGACAAATCGCACCACGGCCTGCGCCGTCATAAAACGGGCCACAGCGCCAAGCGCGCCTCCGAGGGCGACAGAGATAACAGGGGTGAACATAGGCCGCTCTGTTTCAGTGTGACCGCGTGTTGTCAAGGTTTGCAGCAAGGCAAAGGGGGCGCTGCCCCTTTGAGTCGCTCAAGGTATTTTGCGCAAGATAAAGAGAGACTTTGATTTTTTCTTTGTCCAAATACTCTCGCCGAAGGCGTCACGAGTTTACGGGTTTCGCTTCGCGCGTAGTTTGGCGAAATAGTCGACCCGCTTCTTCAATTCCCGCTCAAACCCGCGCTCAACAGGTTGATAGAGAACTGGGTGTTTCATGCCTTCGGGGAAATATTTTTGACCAGAAAAGCCATCCTCTGCGTCGTGGTCATAGGCGTAGCCGTCGCCATAGCCCTGATCCTTCATCATGGCTGTCGGTGCGTTGAGGATATGTTTGGGTGGAGGCTGCGAGCCGGTTTTGCGCGCCGAGCCTCTTGCAGCTTTATATGCGGTATAGGTGGCATTCGATTTTGGCGCCAATGCGAGATAGATCACAGCTTGCGCCAGCGCCAACTCGCCCTCGGGGCTGCCGAGCCGCTCATAGGTTTCCCACGCATGGAGGCAATGCGTCTGGGCGTTCGGGTCGGCGAGGCCGATGTCTTCGACCGCCATGCGGGTGATGCGGCGGGCCAGAAACCGCGGGTCTTCACCGCCTTCCAACATACGCGCGAACCAGTAAAGCGCGGCGTCGGGATCCGAGCCACGGACCGATTTGTGCAGGGCGGAAATCAGATTGTAATGCTCATCCCCCGATTTGTCGTACTTGGCGGCACGACGCATCAGGCGGGTGGTCAGGGCTTCGACGTCAAGTTTGTCGCTAACCTTCCAGGCCGCCACTTGCTCGATCAGATTGAGCAGCGCGCGCCCGTCGCCATCGGCCATCTCAAGCAGCGCCTCGCGCGCAGCGCCTTTTAGGGGCAGGACCCGCGCCAGATCTTGCTCGGCGCGTTGGGCCAGCAATTCCAGATGCGCAAGGTCAAGACGTTCAAGCACCAACACCTGCGCACGGCTAAGAAGCGCGGCATTGAGTTCGAACGAGGGATTTTCGGTGGTCGCTCCGACCAAAAGGATCGTGCCATCCTCCATATGGGGCAGAAAGCCATCCTGTTGGGCTTTGTTGAAACGGTGGATTTCATCGACAAACAGCAGCGTTCCCTGCCCGTTTGCGCGCCGGTGTCGGGCGGCCTCGAACACTTTGCGAAGATCCGGAACGCCGGTGAAGATCGCGCTGATTTGCACAAAGTGAAGATCTGTCTCGTCGGCCAGCAGGCGGGCGATCGTCGTTTTGCCAACCCCCGGCGGCCCCCAAAACACAAGCGAGCTTAGACTGCCCGAGGCCAGCATGACGCCCAGCGGGCCTTCGGGACCGAGCACCTGATCCTGCCCGATCACATCCGCCAATTTGCGCGGGCGCAGCCGGTCCGCAAGCGGGCGCGGCGCGGTGTTTTCCACCGCCGGAGAGTCAAACAGATCAGCCATCCAGGAACCCTAAACGCTTTCTCTCAGGGCGAAAAGATAAGAACGGTCCCCGGTTGGCCTCAGCCAGAGGCACGCTGGCTGTCACTTGGTGCAAGCCGCGCAACCGATCGGTTCAGGACATACTCAGCGAGACGGCGCAGACCTATTCCGGTGCGAATTTCAAACTCCTCGTATCGGAAGTTGCGGCCGCGCACGCCCAGTTTCGCGAAGTCTGCCTTGAGGCTCTCTCGCATGTCCCGTGGTCCGCAGAAGGACACCACAAGACCCGACGGTTTTAACCCTGTTTCCCATAGTATGACTTCGGCATTTGCCCGTCCCTCGGTGCTGGACACATGCAGGGTCAGGCTCAAATTGGCTTTCACTTTGGCCAAAACCTCAAGCTCGTCCAAATGCGCGGCCTCGGCGCGGGACTTGACGCAGAACACCAAATTCACTGGTGCGTCGCTGTCCGCCAGTTCTTGCGCCCACGCGAGGAAGGGTGTGATGCCAATGCCCGCTGCGATCCACAGTTGCGGTTTCGCGGGCTTGTACCGCTCAAAATGTCCAAACGGGCCTTCGAAACGGGCATTCATGCCAGTGGTGATCTTGCGATCCAAGCCACTTGTGTAGTCGCCAAGCTGAGCGGCGCTCATCCGAATCCGGCCGTCTTCGCGCGGCGCGCTTGAAATGGTGAAGGGATGCGGTTCTTGCCCCGCGAAGCTGACAAAGGCAAATTGTCCGGCGCGGTGGCGCAAAGGGCGCCCGTTAGGGGCAAAGGACACCGACGTGGCGTTACCGGTTTTCTCGATGCTGGCCACCTTATAGCTGCGTGACGGGCGCAGGCGCGCGGGCAGCAAGCGCCACGCATACGCCAGCAAACCCAGAGCACAGATCGCGGTCACGTATAGCCCCAGAGGGTCACCATTCTTGAAGGGCTTCAAAATGAACAGATAGTGAAGCGCACCGGCGGCAAAGAACGCCCCCATTGCGCGGTGCGTCCATTTCCACAGGTGATAGGGAATGAAGGTCGCCACGGTAATCACGACGAGCATAATCAACCCATAAAGGCTTAGCTCTCCAAGGGTCTCGGCGAATTCCTCGAGCAGGTTCTGACGCCCAAGTCCGGGCATTTCCGCATCGACGGTATCGTGGACCAGCAGGAACACAAGCGAGCTGATGCCCAGCCATTTGTGCATGATATAACTGCGATCCAGTCCGCCGAAAATCCATTCAACGAAATACGCCCGCGTTGCGATCACTTGGGTGATGCTCATGGCGATCAGGGCTTGAATACCCATAAACTGACTGAACAACGCGATGCTGTCGCGCCCCTGCGCAATTTCCGGGAACCAAATGAACGGAAAACTCATCGTCAATAGGATCAAGAGAATACCAAAAATGCGCATGAAACTGCCTGTATGTTAAAATCTGTTCGCCGAGGCCTTGTCGTGTTTTGGGACACGCGATGTCAATCGGATTGGGGTTTATTTTGGCGGGGTAAACCCGAGTTTAGAGGCAGGGCCTAAAAACGGTTTGCGGGAAAGCAGAAATAGATACGTTTTCACGAAAGTTGGTTTTCGACCAAACAATCCTATAGGCTAGCACCAAACCCAATCTCGGATTGACATTGACCATGTGCACCAAAAAATTTCGCAACGCCATGCCTTCGGACGCGACAAGATGCTTCGAAATTGAGACACTTGCCTACGAGGGGGACGAAGCCGCGACACAAGAAAAGATTTCGAAACGCATTGCGGAGTATCCACAAGGGTTTCTAGTCCTTGAAATCAAACAGCAGATCGTCGGCTTTATTAACAGTGGTTGCGCCTTTGATGTTGAAATGTCTGACGAAGACTTCAAAGACCTCGTCGGGCACGATCCGGATGCTCCTAATGTCGTGATTTTGTCGGTCGTGATCGATCCAGCCCATCAGGGGCTCGGCTTGTCGACCGCGCTAATGACTGAATTCGTAAAACGTATGACCGACGCCAAAAAAGACGCGATCCATCTCATGTGCAAAGAGCACCACATCGCCCTTTACGAGAAATTCGGTTATCGGTTCACTCAGCCATCCCTCTCGGATCACGGTGGGGTGCGATGGAATGAAATGATGATGGACCTCGCAAAAGGCTGAAACGGTGAGAGAGGGCGCCTGGCGGTGCCAAAAACGAAAAAGGCCCCGCCGCGATGGCAGGGCCTTGGAACCTCCAACCGTTGAACCGGCGGTTTATTCTTCGTCTGATGCAGCTTCTTCGGCTGCGACGCGGGCTTTGTCAGCCGCGCCTTTGGCGTCAACATCGCGGTCAACCAGTTCGATGATGGCCATTGGGGCCATGTCACCGTAGCGGAAACCAGCTTTGAGAACGCGTGTGTAGCCACCGTTACGCTCAGCGTAGCGAGGGCCAAGCACGTCGAATAGTTTCGCGACGTCCTTGTCTTCTTTCAATTGAGCCGCAGCCTGACGACGGGCGTGTAGATCGCCGCGTTTGCCGAGCGTAATGAGCTTTTCAACTGCACGCTTAAGCTCTTTGGCTTTTGGCAGTGTTGTTTTGATTTGCTCGTGCTCGATCAATGAACCGGACATGTTCGAAAGCAGCGCTTTGCGGTGCTCGTGTGTGCGGTTTAGGCGGCGGTAACCTTTTGCGTGACGCATGTGTCTTACTCCTTTTGCCCTCTACGGGCGGTTTTGCTTTGTCTGGCCTGCGATGCGTGTCGCCGACTCTCCTTGAGGCAGATGCCTAGATATTCCCCGCCAGATGCGGGCATTGGGAGGCGGGCGCGGACGCCCGCCGAATGTCTTAGAACTGGTCTTCGAATTTCTTCGCCAGGTCTTCGATGTTGTCCGGTGGCCAATCTTCGACGTCCATACCAAGGTGCAGACCCATGCCCGAGAGAACTTCTTTGATCTCGTTCAATGATTTGCGACCAAAGTTCGGCGTGCGGAGCATCTCGGCTTCGGTTTTCTGGATCAGATCGCCGATGTAAACGATGTTGTCGTTCTTCAGGCAGTTTGCCGAACGCACAGACAGTTCCAGCTCGTCCACTTTCTTCAGCAGGAGTGGGTTGAACTCGAGACCATCGTCTTCGTCCTGACGGCCAGCAGCTTCAGGCTCGTCAAAGTTGACGAAGATGCCAAGCTGATCCTGAAGAATGCGCGCGGCAAAGGCGACGGCATCGTCAGGGGTGATCGAACCGTCGGTTTCGACCTTCATTGTCAGTTTGTCATAGTCCAGAACCTGACCTTCACGGGTCGGTTGAACGTCATAAGACACTTTGCGCACAGGCGAGTAGATCGCGTCGATCGGGATCAGACCGATTGGTGCATCCTCTGGACGGTTCTTGTCAGCCGCGACATAGCCTTTGCCCGTGTTGACAGTCAGCTCCATGTAGAGATCCGCGCCATCGTCGAGGTGGCAGATCACGTGGTCGCGGTTCAGGATCTCGATGCCAGCGCTTTCAGCGATGTCACCGGCTGTGACGATGCCCGGGCCTTTGGCCGAGATCGAAACACGCTTTGGTCCTTCGACCTCCATGCGTACGGCGACGCCTTTGAGGTTCAGGATGATGTCGGTGACATCTTCGCGCACACCGTCAACGCTCGAAAACTCGTGCAGGACGTTGTCAATCTGAACGCTGGTGATAGCAGCACCCTGAAGCGAGCTCATCAGTACGCGACGCAGCGCGTTGCCCATTGTCAAACCAAAACCACGTTCAAGCGGTTCGGCGATGATCGTCGCCTGACGCGACGGGTCGTGACCCGGCTTAACGTCAAGCTGCGTAGGTTTAATCAGTTCTGCCCAATTTTTGTGGATCATACGTCCCTCCATTCTTGTCTTTGCCCCATGTCCAAAGGCCAAAGACGCCCGAGGTTAAAATGACGGATTGGGGCCGCGTGTCACACACGACCCCAAAAAACCTGTTCGGATTATACGCGGCGACGCTTTGGTGGGCGGCAGCCGTTGTGGGCCATTGGCGTCACATCACGGATCGAGGTGATGTTGAAACCAGCAGCAGCCAATGCGCGAAGCGCAGATTCGCGACCAGAACCCGGACCCTGGACTTCGACCTCAAGGGTCTTCATGCCATGTTCCTGAGCCTTGCGGCCTGCGTCTTCTGCAGCCATCTGAGCTGCGTAAGGAGTCGACTTGCGCGATCCCTTGAAGCCCATGGTGCCAGCGGACGACCACGAAATTGCGTTGCCCTGAACGTCAGAGATCAGGATCTTTGTGTTGTTGAAGGTCGAGTTCACATGCGCAACGCCCGTTGCGATGTTCTTTGAGACCTTTTTCTTGCCTGTGCGGCGAGTATCACGTGCCATGTCTCAAGCCCCCCTTATTTCTTCTTACCAGCAATGGCGCGTGCAGGGCCTTTGCGAGTACGAGCATTGGTGTGGGTACGCTGACCACGAACCGGAAGACCACGACGGTGGCGAAGACCACGGTAGCAACCAAGATCCATCAGGCGCTTGATGTTCATCTGAACTTCGCGGCGCAGATCACCTTCAACGGTGTAGGTCGCGTCGATATGTTCACGAATTGCGAGAACTTCGGCATCGCTCAGCTCGTTTACACGGCGGGATGCGTCAATTTTCAGAGATTCACAGATTTCGTTCGCCGAAGATTGGCCGATACCTGTAATGTAAGTCAGGGCGATCGGGACCCGCTTGTGGGTCGGGATGTTTACGCCGGAAATACGTGCCACGTATATCTTTCCTTTTCGTTGCGGTTCCGTAGTGCCAGAACCTTTTTTCACAACATGAGGCCCGGGGCATTACGCCAACGGGCCACAGCTGTTCGAGGTAATCGCATCTTTGTTGGGGGCGACCCGACTCAGAATGCCGATTCTTGAATGAGAGGCCTCGCTAAGGGGTATTTACCTACCCGTCAAGGCCCTTCGTTTACTTATCAAGTATATCTGCCAGAGCGGCCTTGATGTCCGCCATTTCACCCAACCCGTTCACGGAGCTGAGATTGCCTTTGGCATGGTAATACCCAAGCAATGGCGAGGTCTGTTTGTAGTAGGCCATCAGACGGGTTTTGAGGCTTTCCTCATTGTCGTCCGCGCGGCGCTTGAACTCGGATGTCTCACCGCAGGATGTGCATTTGCCATCAGCCGGAATGGGCTTGGTGAGGTCGTTGTAAACCTCACCGCAATTGCCGCAAGTCGAGCGGGCTGTGATGCGCGCCACAAGCGCTTCGTCGTCCACCTGCATTTCGATCACGGCATCAAGCGTCTCGCCGGTTTCAGCCAGCAGCGCGCCCAAAGCATCGGCCTGCGCCAAAGTGCGTGGGAAGCCGTCAAAGATAAAGCCGCCGCCCTTTTCGCCTGCCAGCTTTTCGCGGATCAGTCCGATCACGATCTCGTCCGTCACAAGCTCGCCGCGGGCCATGACACCTGCAACAACTTTGCCCATTTCGGTGCCGCTGTCTTTGGCTTCGCGCAACATGTCGCCGGTCGAGAGCTGCGTCATGCCACGCTCGTCAACAAGGAAGCGCGCCTGAGTGCCTTTGCCAGCACCGGGTGGTCCGAGCAGAATGATATTCATAGATCAGCGACGTCCCGTATTACGCTTGCCGCGTTTCTTGCCGCCAGAGCGACCACGAAGCTGGGACTTCTCGATCAGGCCTTCATACTGGTGCGCCAGCAAATGGCTCTGAACCTGTTGGATCGTGTCCATGGTCACCGAAACGATAATCAGCACCGACGTACCACCGAAGTAGAAAGGGATCGCCAGTTGTGTGCGGGTAATCTCGGGCAGCAGTGCAATCAGCGCCAGATAAAGCGACCCGACGACGAGGATGCGATTGACGACGTACTCAAGATATTCCGCCGTCTTTTTGCCGGGGCGAATGCCGGGCACAAAGCCGTTCTGGTTCTTGAGGTTGTCGGCCACATCATCGACCTTGAACGAAACGTTGAAGGTGTAAAAGAAGGTAAAGAAGACAATCATGCCACCAAAGAACAACAGATACAGCGGCTGTCCGGGTCCGAAGTAGGCAAGGATCGTCGACATCACAGGGCCTGTGTTGCCACCACTGAATGTCGCGAGCGTCGTTGGCAGAAGCAACAGCGAGCTTGCGAAGATCGCAGGGATAACACCGGCGGGGTTTACCTTGACCGGTAGGTGGCTTGACTGTCCGTCATAGATTTTCATGCCAACCTGACGGCGTGGGTACTGAATGTGGATCTTGCGCAACGCGCGCTCCATGAACACAACAAACGCAATGGTCACGATAACCATGAAGATCACACCGATAATCACCGCTGGGCTGATCGCGCCCGAGCGACCCTGGCTTAGGAATTGTGCCAGTGCCGCTGGAATTTCAGCGATAATACCAACGAAGATAATCAACGAGATACCGTTGCCGATACCACGGCTTGTGATCTGCTCGCCCAGCCACATCAGGAACATCGTGCCGCCAACCAGCGTAATAACGCAGGCCACACGGAAGAACATGCCGGGATCGGTCACAAGCTCACCCGCTTCGAGGCTGGACGCCAACGCCCAAGCCTGGAAGATCGCCAGCGCAACAGTGCCGTAACGGGTCAATTGGTTGATTTTCTTTTGACCCTGCTGACCCTCTTTCTTCATCTGCTCAAGCTGAGGCACCATCGAGGTCATCAACTGAACGATAATCGAGGCCGAGATATACGGCATGATACCAAGCGCAAATATCCCCATACGACCAATCGCGCCGCCCGAGAACATGTTCAGTACGCCACCGAGACCTGTCGCTGCGTCTTCCATGAATTCGCGGAGGGCCTGACCGTCGATGCCCGGGACCGGAATATAGGTGCCAAGACGATAGACGATCAAAAGACCGAGGGTGAATAGGATGCGATTTCGCAGGTCCTTTGCCTTACCTAAGGCGGCCCAGCTTGTGTTCGCTGCCATTTGCTCTGCTGCAGATACCATTACGTGCGGGTCTCTTTCAATGACAGCGCCGCCTGCGCGGTCTCCCGGCTCAGGCGGCGCTTTGGAAAACTTAAAAAGCTATGTAAGCGGCGCCGTGGCCGCCTACAACTCTTATTCGGCAGTTTGCGCCGAAGTTACCGAAAGTGAGCCGCCTGCTTTTTCAACAATGTCCACTGCTGATTTCGAAGCGCCTGTCACTTGCAGGTCAACTTTAGCCGAGAAGTCGCCCTTGGCGAGGATGCGCACACCGTCCAATTTGCGGCGAACCAGACCCGAAGCGACCAATGTGTCTTCTGTGATCGGTGCCGACGCGTCGATTTTCTTCTCGTCGATGAATTTCTGAAGGATGCCGAGGTTTACAACTGCAAATGCCTTGCGGTTTGGCTTGTTAAAGCCACGCTTTGGCAAACGCTGGTACAATGGCATCTGACCGCCTTCGTAGCCGTTGATCGCTACACCCGAGCGGGATTTTTGGCCTTTGATACCACGGCCACCCATTTTACCTTTGCCCGAACCTGGGCCACGGCCAACACGCGTGCGCGCTTTTGTTGCGCCGGGATTATCGCGGAGTTCATTTAGTTTCATTTCGCTTCTCCTTTGCCGGATGTGACCCCTGAAGCGAAAACGGGTCAACCACGGCGTTTCTTGGTTTTGATTCTGCGACGCAATGCGCCACCGGGCGCGTATAATCCCGCCCCACGACGGAATCAACGCAATTCTTTTTTCTTCCCAAGATTACATTGTCGATCTATCGTCCAAAGTCGCCGCGTTAATTAATGTAAATTGTGAACACCTTTATGCTGACCCCAATTGTTCGTGCGTTTTGCCACTTGTACCCTCTGAAATCGGGGTGTGGGTCGATTGCAAATTCCAAACTGTTTCGCAAGCTCGACAACGTCGGTGATCCCGATATCTGGGTCTCGATCAAGGGTGGCAAGGCGCTTGTTCCCGCCAATGATTTCGTCGCCCGCTCGCTCAACTTTTTTGGCCAATTGGACCCCAAAATCTCGTGGGTGGTGAATCGGACTCTGTCCAAAGGCGACACCGCCATCGACGTCGGCGCAAATCTGGGGTCGGTGACACTGCACATGGCCAGCAGGGTTGGTGATAGCGGTCGGGTCATCGCGTTCGAGCCGCAACCCAAACTCTGCGAATACCTGCGGGCCACGCTCAACAAAAACGAGCTTCCCCAAGTTGAATTGATGCAGATGGGTCTGGGTGCGGAAAAAGATACGCTTCAGCTTACTGTCCCGCATGACAATGCGGGTGCCGCGACGCTTACCGCGTCGATCAAGAATGCGAAAGAGCGTTTTGACGTGCCCGTGGATCGAATGGATACCGTCGCACAGACCCTTGGTTTGGGGCCGATCGCCTTGGTCAAGATTGACGTCGAAGGCTTTGAAAGCAAAGTTTTGCAGGGTGCCGAAACCCTTTTGTCGAAAGCCCCTCAGCCCGTGGTGTTGTTCGAGGAACACAGCGCGGTCAAAGGCAAAATCCCTGCAAGTTTCAAACTGTTGCTGGATCTTGGCTATTCCCTATACGCGTTGCCGCGCTCATTGCTGAGCGTGCGATTGCAAAAGGTCGAACCGGGTGTTTCTATCGACGCGCACGATTACGTGGCGATCTCGGACAACGCTTCGGAGGCCACGCGTAAAAGGCTGGGAATCGCCTGACCGGCCACAGCAGCGGCACAAACCATTGCTCCGACCGAAATGGCAGCGTGTTTTCCACCCCTCAATTCAGTCGGTTTCGCGGCAGTCTGTTTCCGATAAAAAGACAATGTGCGCATTTTCGTAGAACCCTTGCGCAAACCCCCACCAATCCCACGCGGAATTTGCCGCCATGTGGGGCCTCATCGTATTCTAAAACCCGCGCGTCCCGTTGACGCCACCAGTTTCACAATCCAAAGGCCAGTGCCGTGTATATTAAATCGTTCAGAATGTTATTCGCCTTAGATCTATTCATCATCCTCGTCAGTGGTGTGCTTGGATATGCCTTTCTCAAGGGCATCATCCCGGTTTGGCCGGACTTCCTGAATATCGACCGGGATTGGTCCGCCGGAGAAACCCTTAGCTATGTCAAATGGGTGCTGATGGCCTTGGTGTTTTCGCTGGCCTACATGCGCAAGCGCGAAACCATGTTCCTGTCGCTGGTCATCGCCGTTCTGATCCTTCTGGCCGATGACAGCATGCAGCTCCACGAGACTTACGGCCCCAATGTCGTCCAAGCCCTGCGGCTCTACGATATTTTCGGCTCGGCAGCCTCGACCGTCGGTCCCTTGTTTGTTTGGGCAGCGCTCGGCGTCGGCGTTCTGACATCTGTTCTCATCGGATGGCGCACCGCCAGCCGCGAGCTGAAGCGCGCGCTCTATCCAGTGTTTGGCCTGTTCTTTGCCGTCGTATTCTTTGCCGTCGGCATTGATGCGGTTCACGAATTGGTCACGGTTCCCAAAGTTATCCAAGGCGTGCTTGGTATCGTCGAGGACGGAGGCGAAATGTTGGTGATGACTGCCCTGCTGCGCTACGTCTGGATGACGTTCCATACGCAAGACAGCCAGTCACATTCAGCAGTGCCTGCGCAATAAACGCAAAAGCCAACCACCGCTTGCATCGTCAAAACCGGTGGCTGGCACATCAATCCGGATCAGCGACCGGTAATTCCCCAGCATACCCATTCAATTTGATCCAATGCCCGAACCCCCGCGTATCGGGACTATCAAATGGATGAGGTACTAAATGCGCACTATTCTCTCACTGGCATTCGCCATATTTGCATCAACCGCGAACGCCCATGCGCCGGTGATTAACGACGGTTCATTTGCGATGACGTCCGCTAGCCCCTACGAAATTGCCGATCCCGAGCATTCCAAGGCGATCTATTCAGAACTTACCGGAGCGCCGCAATATTTCCGGATCTCATCGGATGTTCCATTTCGCTTCTACGCCGGGCTGACCGCGCCGAAACTGGAAGGCTGCGCATTGCAGCAAACTTTTGACCTTGAAGTGCTGGACGGCAACCTGACCCGCATTGACAATCGTGCCGGAGACGACGCCGTCTGGTGGGAATGGTACGAGGAATTTGGCAAAACGTGGTACTGGGTTGGCCCCGAAATCGGAGCGGACTTCAAAGGCGACCGCACCTATCCGGCTGGCACATATCTCCTCAAAGTGTCCAATGAAACGAACAGCGGCAAATACGTTCTGGCCGTTGGTGATGAAGAAAAGTTTGGCGTTGGCACCATCGCCGGAATGCTGCTGAACGGGACGATGAAGAAAATCCGAAACGGTTGGTGGGACGAAAACAGCTGCAACGGGGCCTAACCCGCCGCACTGGCGATCGAACGCCCGCCCTGTCTAGCCCGGACCTTGGTGTTTTCAATTAGCGCCAAGGTTCGCGCCCGTATTAAACTGGAGCTAAATCAGAGCAATACAACAGTCGTAGCGCACTGATTGGCCTTCTTGCCCCACACAACAAAAAAACGCCCCCACCTTCCGGCAGGGGCGCTTGAAATCTTGACCGACGGGGAAATCCCGTCGTCACCGCGAAAGGCTTAGCCTTTTTCTTCGATGATCTCGACCATGTGTGGGATCTTGGCGATCATGCCACGTACCGAGGGCGTATCCTCGAGTTCACGGGTTTTGTTCATCTTGTTCAGGCCAAGACCGATCAGGGTCTGGCGCTGTTTTTCCGGGCGGCGGATCGGAGAGCCGATTTGTTTTACAACGATGGTTTTAGCCATGTGTCCGTCTCCTTATGCTTCTGCTGCTTCAGGTGCAGGGGCTTCGTCCTTGCGGAGAATGTCTGCAACCTTTTTGCCACGACGCTGAGCAACATGACGTGGGCTCGACTCTTTGTTGAGACCATCGATCGTTGCGCGGATCATGTTGTAGGGGTTCTGCGAACCGATCGATTTTGCAACAACGTCCTGGACGCCGAGCATTTCGAAAACTGCACGCATTGGACCACCTGCGATGATACCAGTACCTTGCGGGGCTGTACGCATCACAACTTTGCCTGCGCCGTGACGTCCTGAAACGTCGTGGTGCAATGTGCGGCCCTCTTTCAGAGGCACACGAACCATCTGGCGTTTGGCTTGCTCGGTTGCCTTGCGGATCGCCTCAGGCACCTCTTTCGCTTTACCTTTGCCAAAGCCGACACGACCCTTTTGGTCGCCGACAACGACGAGCGCTGCGAACCCAAAGCGCTTACCACCTTTTACTGTTTTCGAGACGCGGTTGATTGCAACCAAGCGATCGGCAAATTCTGGTGCCTCATCGCGTTCGCGGCGATTGCCACGACGATTTTCACGTTCTGCCATTCGGCATTCCTTTTCAAATGTGGCACGCTGGGGCGCCGATTGTTGTCAATCCTAGTGGGCCATGCTGACCCCTGGATCATCGGGGCGGCGAAACCGCCGCCCGCAGTGATTTAGATCTTCAATCCACCTTCGCGCGCGGCGTCGGCCAAAGCCTTCACCTTGCCATGGAACAAGAAACCGCCGCGGTCGAAGTATGCTTCTTCGACGCCCGCCTTTTTCGCGCGCTCGGCAATTGCCGAACCCACTTTGGCTGCTGCTTCCACGTTGTTCTTGCCCACAACACCGAGATCTTTTTCGAGTGTCGAAGCTGAGGCCAGTGTAACGCCGTTCACATCGTCGATCAGCTGAGCGCTGATGTTCTTGTTCGAACGGTGTACCGAAAGACGCATCTTGCCGGAGTTGACCTTGCGAAGTTTGTTCCGGACGCGCAGGCGGCGCTTGAGGAACAGTGTCCGTTTGCTGTTTGCCATCTGTCTGGTCCTTACTTTTTCTTGCCTTCCTTACGGAAGACAAATTCACCTTTGTAGCGAATACCTTTGCCCTTGTAAGGCTCGGGTTTGCGCCATTCGCGGATTTCCGCTGCGACCTGACCAACCTTCTGCTGGTCAATGCCCTCTACGACAATTTCAGTCTGCTTGGGGGCGGTGACTGTGACGCCCTCGGGGGCAACATAGTCAACGTCGTGGCTAAGACCGAGGTTCAGCTTCAGGGTATTGCCCTGCATCTGAGCGCGGTAACCAACACCCTGAATTTCAAGCTCTTTCTTGAAGCCGGTGGTGACACCGGTCACAAGATTGGCAACCTGTGTGCGGCTCATGCCCCACTGCTGGCGTGCGCGCTTGGATTTGCCACGAGGCGTGACCGAAACGGAATTGTCTTCAACCGAGATTGTTACATCGTCGGAAGCGGTGAAGTTACGAACGCCTTTTGGGCCTTTCACTTCAACGGTCTGCCCCGAAACGGATGCGGTTACACCCGAGGGAAGCTCGACAGGTTTTTTACCAATACGAGACATACAGACCTCCTTAGAAGACGGTGCAAAGCACTTCGCCGCCGATATTCTGGCTGCGGGCATTTGCATCCGACATCACACCTTTTGAGGTGGAGACAATCGACACACCCAAGCCCTGACGGACCTGTGGGATGTCATTAACACTGACGTAAACGCGACGGCCAGGCTTGGAAACCCGCTTCACTTCACGAATGACAGGCGTGCCATCGAAATACTTGAGGCTGATTTCTAGCGTCGGGTGACCCGCCGCATCTGTTCCAGCTTCGTACCCACGGATGTAGCCTTCGTCTGCAAGAACATCCAGAACCCAGCCACGGAGCTTGGATGCAGGTGTCGAAACAGTCGATTTGCCACGAAGTTGCGAGTTACGGATACGGGTGAGCATATCGCCGATAGGATCGTTCATCTCTGCTCCTCCTTACCAGCTTGACTTGACCAGACCAGGCGCCATGCCGGTCGAGCCGAGTTCACGCAGCGCAATACGGCTGACCTTCATCTTACGATAGTAAGCATGAGGACGACCGGTGAGCTGGCAACGGTTGTGGATACGTGTCGCCGAGCTGTTGCGCGGCAGTTTTGCGAGCTTCAGGCGCGCGGTAAAACGCTCTTCCATCGGCAGGCTTTCGTCGTTTGCGATCTCTTTAAGAGCGGCGCGTTTGGTTGCATATTTTGCCACCAGTGCTGCGCGTTTCTTTTCGCGTTCGATCATTGCTTTTTTAGCCATGTCTAATTCCTTCCCGAGACTTACGCGTTGAAAGGCATGTTGAAATGCTTCAACAGGCTCTTTGCTTCCGCGTCAGATTTCGCGTTGGTTGCGATCACGATGTCCATACCCCAGGTCTCATCAACTTTATCAAAGTCGATTTCAGGGAAGACGATGTGTTCCTTAAGGCCGGTAGCGAAGTTTCCGTTACCGTCGAAGCTCGGTTTAACACCGCGGAAGTCACGAATACGTGGCATCGCGACAGTGATGAGACGATCAAGGAATTCATACATACGGTCGCCGCGCAGTGTCACTTTGGCGCCCATTGGCATGCCTTCGCGCACACGGAAACCAGCAATCGAATTCTTTGCGATTGTCATAACAGCGCGCTGACCTGCGATTGTCGAGAGATCCTCAACCGCCGACTTGGCCTTCTTGCTGTCTTTAACCGCTTCGCGACCACAACCGATGTTCAGAACAATTTTGTCCAAACGTGGGATCTGCATGTCGTTTGCGTAACCGAATTCTTCCTTCATGGCGCCACGAATAGTCTCGTTGTAAGCGGCCTTGAGGCGCGGGGTGTAGTCAGCTGAATCAAGCATCAATCACGTCCCCTGTGGTTTTCGCAACGCGAACCTTCTTGCCGTCTTCAACTTTGAAGCCAACGCGGGTCGCTTTGCCGTTTGCATCGAGAAGAGCAAGGTTCGACAGCTGGATTGGCATTGCCTTTGGAAGGCGGCCACCTTGGCTTGTCTGGCTCTGGCGTGTGTGGCGGATGGCCATGTTCAGGCCCTCAACAACAGCTTTGCCAGCTTTAGGGTCGATCGAGGAAATTGTGCCCTCTTTGCCCTTATCCTTGCCGGTTAGAATGACGACTTTATCGCCAGAACGGAGTTTAGCGGCCATGTTATAGCACCTCCGGAGCAAGCGAGATAATCTTCATGAAGTTCTTCGCACGAAGCTCACGAACAACAGGCCCGAAAATACGTGTGCCAACAGGCTCACCGGCTGTGTTCAGGATAACGGCTGCGTTGCGATCGAAACGAACGGCTGTGCCGTCTTCGCGACGAACTTCTTTGGCGGTGCGCACGACGACGGCCTTACGGACGTCCCCTTTCTTAACGCGACCGCGTGGAATGGCTTCCTTAACCGAGACGACAATAACGTCGCCGACGGATGCGTACTTACGCTTGGAACCACCCAGAACCTTGATGCACTGAACTCGGCGCGCGCCTGAGTTGTCAGCAACATCCAGATTTGTCTGCATCTGGATCATATGGTTTCTCCCGACCTATGGGGGGCCGATGCGTGGCCTTGTCCCCAGGGTATCGTTTACTGTTGGCCCTGCCCGCTTACGCGGTCAAAACTTCCCAGCGCTTGGTTTTCGACTTCGGCGCACATTCAATAATGCGAACTGCGTCACCGACGTTGAATTGGTTGTTCTCATCGTGAGCGCGATATTTCTTCGACTTACGAATGGTTTTCTGAAGAACAGGGTGCTTGAAGCGACGCTCAACCGAAACGGTTACGGTCTGGTTGTTTGCGTTGCTTGTGACGACGCCGTTCAAAATACGTTTAGGCATAACTCAAGCTCCTCTTATTCAGCTGCCGAAGCGGCTTTTTCGTTCAGGATGGTTTTCACACGGGCCGCACCACGGCGGACCTCACGCATACGCGCGGTGTTTTCCAGCTGACCGGTTGCTTGTTGAAAGCGGAGGTTGAAGGCCTCTTTCTTCAGATTGACCAGCTCTTCACGAAGCTGATCGGGCGTTTTTTCACGCAATTCATTGGCGTTCATCGCCTTTTCCTTTCTCAAAACACCAGCGAGCCCCTGACAGTTGTTTCAGGGTGACCCGGAACCTGATGGATCAATGACAAACACACGAATCCCGTCGCCGGGAATCCGTGGATGCCGCTCTATAGGTTAGCCCCCCCAAGGTCGCAAGCGATTTATTCAAGAAAACTTGGGAAATTTCGACAAGTTTTGGTCTGGCAGAGTCGCGCTGTCTGACTACACTGTCCCTGCATAGCCATTCGATCAAAGGCACGCCAATTGAGCAGCAGTTTTAGCAAAACCCCCCTCGCTGATCTCGATCTGAACGAGTCCGCCCGCCCCTCGGCACCAGAAATCCCAAATCTGACCGATGCGCAGAGGGATGCCGGGCGGCATCTGCGGGCCATTCACCGCCACCACCTGCGCGAAATCTCGCGGGCGCGGAGTGTCTTGACCCACATCGAACAGGGCGACCAAGACCCGTCAGCCCTGCTGGATGCGCTTAAAGGCATGGATCTGTTCGACAACATGCGTGTGTTCGGCAATCTTTGCGGACGCGAATGTCAGATGTTGAATTTCCATCACGACGCCGAGGAACAGCAGGTCTTTCCTGCCCTCGAAACGCGCGGTCCGGTCGGGCTTCAGAAGGTCGTGGCCAAGCTGCGCGCCGAGCATCTGGTCGTCCACGAGCTTATCCATAGGCTTGAAAACGCCGCCGCGGATTTGAGGTCGGCCCCCTCAGAGACCCAGCTCCAAACCACACGAGAGATTTTCGATACCCTCGAACGCATCGTCCGCTCGCACTTCAGCTATGAAGAAACCGAGATCGGCGACGCCTTAGGGGTGTATATGGATGGGATTTAGCCGTCCGGCGCTCACTCCCACTTGTAATTAAAGCTGACGCTCACCCGTTCGTCCTCGGCTTGGTTCAGCATGACTTCGTGGCGCAGCCAGCTTTCCCAGAGCAGGACTTCTCCGACCTGAGGCTTGGCATAGTAAAACGCCTTGAGGTCTTCTCGGGCATCCTTACGACGTGGTGGCGCTGCCATCATGCGGCTCAGGCGCGGATCTTCCAGCTTTAGAGGCGAAGCGCCATCAGGCATAGACACATAGGTTGTACCAGAAATCACCGAATGCGGATGGATATGGTTTGAGTGCATCCCGCCCGAGGGCAGAATGTTGATCCAGATATCCTCAAGCGTCACGTTTTTGTCGCCCAAATCCCAGTCCAATTCTTCGATGAACGCCGCCACATGTTTATCCAAGGCCGCCACCAGATCAGCGAAGGCCGGAAAGCGCCACGGCAAGTCTGTCAGCGAGGCATATGACGTGTAGCCTGGATAGCCGTTGTCCTCGCACCAATCCTGCCCTGCCTCGTCATCCTCGGCGATCGACCAGCACGAGGCTTCAAGCTCGGACGCATCAACAGCGGGCGCGTGTTCAGAGAGAGCAGCGCGATATAGGCGGGTTGCGAAAAGCGATGTGGTTTTTGACATGGACTAACAATTCTTCGTCGAGTGATTGGGATCAAAGGTGTCTCAGATGATCCTCAGATACGCCGAATATCGCCGCAACGAAACCCCAAGCCCGCCTCAGGCGTTTTTCACCGCACGGGCCACAACGACCGACAGCGGGATTGCGGCTATATAGCCGATCAGCGCTGCGACTCCGATGGCGATCAAACTGGCGTTGCCTGTCACAAGCAATCCGATGATCCCAACACCGGCGACAGTCGTGCCGACGAACATATGCAAAACAACGATGAGCCAAAACATTCTAATTTCCTTTGTAAGTTTGCCGTGACTTAACACATGCCGACGCCCGCACCTTGAGGTGTGTCAAACCGGGCCTGTTGTGACTCGCCTGTCGCTGCAATAGGCTCGGCGCACCGACGTAAGGAAGGCTTTCACATGACAACGACGCTGGTGGTCTTGGCGCATCCCGAGGGGCGCTCGTTCAACGGGTCTTGGGCAAATGCCACGATCAAGGCGTGCCGCGCGGCGGGCGACAGGGTTTTGGTCTCGGACCTGACGGCGATGGGTTTTGATGCGGTCGAGCGGGCAGCGCACTACCCTGCCCGGGCCGAAACGGCGCGTTTTGATCCGCTGAAAGCGCAAGAGCAGGCAAATACGGGTGGCACCATCCCAAAAGACGTCGCCGCGGAAATCGCCAAGGTCGAACAGGCCGACCGTTTCGTGTTTCACTTTCCGATCTGGTGGTTTGCACCACCTGCTATTCTGAAAGGCTGGTTTGACCGCGTCTTGCTTCATGGTCGCCTGCATTCGGTTGACCAGCGGTTTGACAAGGGGCTGTTTCAAGGGCGCAAAGCGTTGTTTTGCGTCACCACTGGCGCAACCGAGGCCGAATGCGCCCACAACGGGAAAGAGGGCGACGTGCAGATGCAGCTTTGGCCTTCAGCCCAGACCCTGCGCTATCTGGGCATGACCGTGCTTGCACCACAGATCATCTTTGGCGTGCATGGCTATTTTGAGGGCAGCGAAAAAGCCGACCTCGATGCCCGACTGAAGACCGTTCTTGATACGCAAGCCGACCTCATGGCGGGGTTTGACGCTCTGCCAGCGCTCGCCTTCAATTCCGACGGTGAGTTTGACGATCACGGGCGGCTGAGGCCGTCCGCGCCCAGCCACTCGCCATTCATACGCCACAACAAATAGCGGTCAGCTTCGGTCCTTTAGCGCTGCTTCAATCCGTTCCAAACGCTCGACCACGTCATCGCGGTAGCTGTCGGTCGCTGCATTGCTTTCCTCGGCATGGGCGTCTTGCATCGAGTTCACGATCAAACCGACCACGAGGTTCACCACCGCGAAGGTCGTCACCAGAATGAACGGCACGAAGAACAGCCACGCCCACGGATAAACCTCGAGCACGGGGCGCACGATCCCCATAGACCAGCTTTCCAGCGTCATGATCTGGAACAAGGTGTAAGCGCTGTCGCCGAGCGTTTCGAACCATTGAGGGAAGGCTTCCGAGAACAGTTTGGTTGCCATCACGGATGCAATGTAGAAGATCACGCCGGTCAGAAGAAACACCGACCCCATCCCCGGCAATGCTGTCAGAAAGCCCTCGACCACACGACGAAGCGTCGGCGCCACCGAGACCACACGCAGCAGTCGCAAAATGCGCAAAGCGCGCAATACGGCCAGACCCTGCGCCGCCGGAAACAGCGAAATACCCACGATCAGGAAATCGAAGATGTTCCAACCATCGCGGAAGAACCCTAATCGGCGGGCATAGAGCTTGGCGAGGATTTCCGCGACGAAGATGGTCAGGCACAGGCGGTCCAGAAACTGGATCACCCCACCTGCGGCAGCCATAACCGTTTTGGAGGTCTCGAGACCGAGGATCAAAGCATTGAACAAAATCACGCCCATGATGACAGACGTGGTCATCGGGTGATCGAGAAAACGGGAAACCTGTGCGCGCATACCATACCTTTTGAGTTTGCCGTTCTATATGTTGCCCGACACCCCGACGCGCAAGGCGCGAACTTGCCCTTTCCGACATTTTACGTCAGCCTTTGACGACGCAGCCGGAGCCGTCATATGCCTCTTACCAGTTTAGGACTTGCAAGCGACGTCATGGTTCTTGGCGACCAAAGCACGCTTGACGAACAACCCGACCGGTTCATTCTGCGCTCACCCAATGAGCCTGACTACTGGTTTGGCAATATGGTGATCTTTCGCGACGATTGCATTGATCCCGAACCCCAGATTGCCCAGTTCAAGGCAGATTTTCCAAACGCCCGCCACGTGACCCTTGCTTGGGATGTCGTGGGGATGCAGGCCGATGCGCGTTTGGATGCCTTTAAAGGCTTGGGATTCAAAGTCGACCACTCCGATGTTCTGACACTTGAAGCAGAGTTGATCCCCAGCCGCGCGCCCGACGGGATCACGATCCGGCCGCTTGAAAGCAATGAGGACTGGCAGAAAGCGACCGAGCTTCAGGGCATCATCGGCGTGGCCGAGGGAAATCTTGCGGACGAATACCTGCCCTATATCAAAACCCGAATGGAGACGTGTCGGCGACTGACGCAAGGCGGATTGGGCATCTGGCTCGGTGCCTTTGACGGGGAAACCCTCGCTGGTGATCTTGGGATTTATGCGGACCAAAGAACCGCGCGCTATCAAGCTGTGGAAACCCGCGTGGACTACCGCCGTCGCGGCATTTGCGCCGCGCTTGTCACGGCGGCCGCCCAATGGGCAAGGTCGCGCTATCCCGACACCCGCCCCATCATCATCGCCGCCAGCGACGGAGACGCGGGCCGCGTATACCGTCGTTGTGGGTTTGAGAAGCAAGAGCAATTGATGGCCGTTTTCCGTGGCCCGAAAGCGCGCATGAATTGACCCGCACATGGCCGGCACGGCGTAGACCTCAAATTGCATAAAAATTGCGACACAATTCTCAAGCCCAACCTGCTACCGTTCCAAAACAATCAACGAAGAGGATAAAGAATGACAATTGAAGAACTCGCAAACGCCTACGCCAAGGCCTGGAGCTCGGGCAATCCAGAAGAGGTCGTCTCTTTTTACCGTCCGGACGGGGTCATCATCATTAACCGGGGTGCGCCCATTGTTGGGCGAGAGGCATTGCTTGGCATGGTCTCCGGTTTTTACGGCCAGTTTCCATGCCTGACGGTCGAGCTTGAGCACCTCAGGGTCGCAGGAGACCATGTGATGTTCGGATGGATATTAAAGGGCACCCATTTTGAAACCGGCAACTCGGTCTGCCTTCCGGGATGGGAGGAATGGGATCTCGACGAGAACCTCAAGGTCAAAACCTCGCTCGGGTGGTTTGATGCGGCTGAGGAAACGCGCCAGATAAAAGAAGGCGTCTAAAACAAAACCCCCGCCTGAGCCTTCAGACGGGGGTTGTGATAGTCTTTAGGGTGGGCATTGCTGCCCGAGCCTTACCAGTCTTCGCGAACGATAACGCGCGTTTTGACAGGCAGTTTCATAGCCGCAAGACGCAGGGCTTCGCGGGCGATGTCGTCATTGACGCCGTCAATTTCGAACATCACGCGACCCGGCTTGACCTTGGCAACCCAACGGTCGATCGAGCCTTTACCTTTACCCATACGAACTTCGATCGGCTTTGCAGTGACCGGTACATCTGGGAAGATACGGATCCACACACGGCCTTGACGTTTCATGTGACGCGTCATGGCTCGACGTGCAGCTTCGATCTGGCGGGCGGTCACACGCTCGGGTGTGGTTGCCTTGAGACCGTAGCTACCGAAGTTGAGATCAGAGCCGCCCTTGGCTTCGCCCTTGATCCGGCCCTTCATCATCTTGCGGAATTTAGTACGCTTTGGTTGAAGCATTTCTCAGTCCTCCTTAGCGACGACCGCCGGCACCACGAGGTGCTGGGCCGTCTTGGATTTCCTGCAAGCGACGATCACGCGCCTGAGGATCGTGCTCCATGATTTCACCTTTGAAGATCCAAACTTTGATCCCGATGATGCCATAGGCCGTCAGAGCCTCAACATGCGCGTGGTCGATGTCGGCACGAAGCGTATGCAAAGGCACGCGGCCTTCACGATACCATTCGGTCCGCGCGATCTCTGCACCGCCAAGGCGGCCAGCGACGTTTACGCGGATGCCTTCGGCGCCCATACGCATAGCGTTCTGAACCGCACGCTTCATCGCGCGACGGAACGAAACACGGCGCTCAAGTTGCTGCGCGATCGACTCGCCAACCAACTGGGCATCAAGCTCTGGCTTGCGCACTTCGACGATGTTCAGGTGCAATTCGCTGTCGGTCATCGCGGCAAGTTTCTTGCGCAGAGTTTCGATGTCCGCACCTTTCTTACCAATGATAACGCCAGGACGTGCAGTGTGGATCGTTACGCGGCACTTCTTGTGTGGGCGTTCGATGATGATCCGCGCAATACCAGCTTGCTTGCAGTCTTCCTTGATGAACTCGCGAAGTTTGATGTCTTCAAGAAGAAGATCACCATAGTCTTTGCTATCGGCGTACCAACGGCTGTCCCAGGTGCGGTTGACCTGAACGCGCATACCGATCGGGTTTGTTTTGTTACCCATTATGCTTGCTCCTCAACCTGACGGACAGTGATTGTGAGTTCCGAGAACGGCTTCATGATCTTGCCAAAACGGCCACGCGCCCGAGGACGACCACGCTTCATGACCATGTTTTTACCAACATAGGCTTCTGAAACGATCAACTCGTCCACATCGAGGTTGTGGTTGTTTTCGGCGTTTGCAATAGCCGACTGAAGACACTTCTTCACGTCGTCCGCGATCCGCTTTTTCGAGAAAGTCAGGTCGTTCAGAGCCTTTTCAACTTTCTTGCCACGGATCATTTGCGCGACCAAGTTCAGCTTTTGCGGGCTTGTACGAAGCATGCGCACTTTGGCCATTGCTTCATTGTCTGCCACGCGGCGGGGATTTTTATCCTTGCTCATGGCTTACTTCCGCTTCGCTTTTTTGTCTGCGGCGTGACCGTAATAGGTGCGCGTTGGTGAATATTCACCAAACTTTTGACCAATCATGTCTTCCGAGACGTTTACAGGAATGTGTTTCTGACCGTTATAGACGCCAAACGTCAGGCCTACGAACTGAGGCAAGATCGTTGAGCGACGCGACCAGATTTTGATGACATCGTTGCGACCCGATTCACGAGCGGCTTCGGCTTTCTTAAGCACATAAGCATCAACGAATGGGCCTTTCCATACAGAGCGAGACATAGATTAACGTCCCTTCTTCTTGGCGTGACGCGAGCGGATAATGAGCTTTTGCGACGCTTTGTTCTTGTTACGGGTCCGTGCACCTTTGGTCGGTTTACCCCAAGGCGTAACCGGATGACGACCACCAGATGTCCGGCCTTCACCACCACCATGCGGGTGATCGATCGGGTTCATGACAACACCACGGACGCTTGGACGGATGCCTTTGTGACGCATACGACCGGCTTTACCGTAGTTCTGGTTGCTGTTGTCAGGGTTTGACACGGCACCAACGGTGGCCATGCATTCCTGACGCACGAGGCGAAGCTCGCCCGAAGACAGACGGATCTGCGCGTAGCCACCATCACGACCAACGAACTGGGCATATGTGCCCGCAGCACGTGCGATTTGACCGCCCTTACCAGCTTTCAGCTCGATGTTGTGGATGATGGTACCAATCGGCATGCCCGAGAACGGCATCGCGTTGCCAGGCTTGATGTCAGCTTTTGCCGAGGCAACGACAGTGTCGCCAACAGCCAGACGCTGAGGGGCAAGGATATAGGCCTGCTCGCCATCTTCATACTTGATAAGTGCAATGAATGCAGTCCGGTTCGGGTCGTATTCGATCCGCTCAACCGTTGCTGCAACATCGAACTTGTTACGTTTGAAATCTACAATACGATAGAGACGCTTTGCGCCTCCGCCACGACGACGCGAGGTGATCCGTCCGGTGTTGTTCCGGCCGCCCGATTTGGTCAAACCCTCAGTGAGAGACTTGACAGGACGTCCTTTCCAAAGCTCCGAACGGTCGATCAGTACCAGCCCGCGCTGGCCCGGCGTCGTAGGTTTGTACGACTTGAGTGCCATGCTTTCTGTCTTCCGTTTGCTTGGCGGACCGCTGTTGCGGCCCTATGTGAAGGGCCCTGACAAAACAGGTCCCCGAATAAGATCACAGGCCCCGGACGAATCCGAGGCCATGCGACTGGCGCGATATAGCCGGAGTCGTGCGTGGTGACAAGGGCTGATTTCCCGAGGTTCGGCCTTCGCCCGCCCCAGCCCTTGCGCCGCTTACGCCTTTTTAACGAATTCCGACTTGAGGCCCATCTTGCCGATGCCAGGCACCTTGCAATCGATGTTGTGATCGCCCTCAACCAGCCGGATCCCGCGCACCTTGGTGCCGACCTTGACCGGCGTGGACGAGCCTTTGACCTTGAGGTCCTTGATGACGATCACGGAATCTCCGTCCGCCAGCAGGTTGCCAACGCTGTCGCGCACGACGCCCGCGTCGGACGTCGCGTCATTGCTGGACCATTCATTGCCACACTCGGGACAGACCAAAAGGGCGTCCATTTCGTAGGTGAAGGACGAAGAACAGGCGGGGCATGGGGGAAGACTATCGCTCATGCCGCGATCTATAACCGGCCAATGCCGTGGGCACCAGAGCGACGAATTGACCGCAATGGCAATCGCTTATAGCGCGATCACTTCTTATCGCGCGCGGCTTTTTCCTCTTTGGTCAAGGTCTGGTTCCAAACGTTTTTGCTCAGCCCAAGCTCAGGCCGCGCAGGCTTGGTCTTGCCCTTGGTGACCTTACCGCCTTTGTTCAGGAACTCCTGAATAAGCGCATCGTCGGTGGTCTCTTTGGGAACGTGTTTCATGGGACAAGGCTAACGGGTGTGGCGGGGAATGCAATGGGGGAGTGGTGAAACACGTGTCATCCCCGCGAAAGCGGGGGCCTCCCTCAACGAGGCGCTTAGCCTGACGAGATCCCCGCGTTTGCGGGGATGACAGCGCAGGCACCGCTTGTTTACGTGCTGCCTGCAAGCGCACACTCTGCGTCCCGGCCCTGAGCCGGGACCTCATTCCGCCGGAGACCGTCGGATCATGTGATACGCGCCAGCACCGACCCGCGGGGTGGCATTAGGCGCTGTCGGTCGAGCAGTTTATCTCTCAACCCCGTCGAAAGGATGCGATTGGCGAAAGGTCGCAAAAGCGCCGCCCTATGGGGCGGGTCGGCGCTGGCGCGGCAGCCTTTGGCTGCTATTCGCGCCTGAACTCTAAACTTTTCCGCAAGTTGACACGCACAAGCCAATCCACTGATACTCTCGTATGTCGTCCAACTATTCAAAACTAACACCGAAATTTGATCTCGGAAAAAAGCAACCGAAGAAAAAGAAAGTCGCTCGGCTTCTTGCAGTGTGTAAGGAGCACAACAATCCAGTTCGAAACAGACTAAACCCCGGCTTTGCCACCATCTACCAACCTGAATTTATCCGAGCGTTCCGAGAGATTTGCCTAGTCTACTCTGAATCCAAGTTCTTTTGCCCAGAAATCCAAGTGTTAATCCTGATGCTGGACAACAAGATCTACCCGTGTCGCGCTTCTGAGTTTAATCGAGATATTGTATTGCGATTAGCGAAGGGAATTTTTTGACACCGCCGATCAATTTCTACAGCCACCTGACTAAGAGAATTATTTAGCCCACCATTTGACAAACTTTGCCATCCTCCCTACCCTCCCCTCATGGCCACAATGAACGTCTCCCTTCCCGATCAGATGAAAGACTGGCTTGAGGAGCACCTCAAGCGGGCGCATTTCAGCAACACCAGCGATTATATCCGCCACCTGATCCGCACCGATCAGGAGCGGCAACAGGCGATTGCCGAGTTGCAGGCAGAGGTCGACAAGGGGATAGCCAGCGGAGAAGCGACTGAGTTCGATTTCGACGAATTCATCGCCCGCATGCACGCCAAATATGGTGCCTAGGCTTACTCTGAAAATCACTCCTCAAGCCGACGTGGATATTGAGGAAATCTGGTTATACTCGGCCGAAACATGGTCTGTGGCGCAAGCAGACAGCTATTTAGCCAATTTCTACGCCAAGTTTCAAACACTGACTGAAATGCCTCAAATCGGTCGGGAGTATCCGAATATTTCACCGCCAATTCGCATCTACCCAATTGGGCGACATTTCGTGATCTATCAGATTGAAGACGACTTGCTGAACATCATTCGTGTTCTCCACCAACGCCGCAACTGGCAAATCCTCTTCGACAAATAAAAACCCTTACGCCTCACCGGCGCAGGGTTTCTTGATTGCCGTAGGATGGGGTTCCACCCCATCAAGCGCCAGCGCCGACCCGCGGGGTGGCATTAGGCGCTGTCGGTCGAGCAGTTTATCTCTCAACCCATTGAACGGATGTGATTGGCGAAAGGTCGCAAAAGCGCCGCCCACCCCACCTTTGGTGGGCTACTTTTAGTGGCGTACCAAAGGTGCGACGGGGCGGGTCATGACAAAGGCATGTTTCCAGTATGACGCTGTCCCGGCAGACTTTCGCTGCCATTCGCAACACAGTTTAGCAAGATCATTCTTGCCAAGCACTAGATCATCACTCTACTGTGAGATGTATTTCATTAGGAGAGTTAGCGTGTCTTCACTTCCATATATTACTTCTCCCGGAAACATAGATAAGGCGTTAGTCGCAATAAAGTCCGCGTCCGTTCCCGAAAAGGTTAGCCAAGACTTCGTTAAGACTATTCTAAAGATCCCAGGAGGATCTGGAGATCAAATCACCACTTTTCTCAAGAAAATCAATTTCGCCACTCCAGATGGCAGTCCAACCAATCTCTACACCAAATTCAGAAATCCTACTTCGTCAGGAAACTCAGTAGCAAAAGCAATAAAACACGCGTACGCGCCCCTCTACGTGAGAAACGAGTTTATGCACGAACTCGACGACGAAGAACTCCTTGGCCTTATTGTGGAAGAAACAGGTCAAGCACATGATTCAAATCCGGTAAAACTGGCATTCGCTTCCATTAAGGCACTTAAGAAACACGCAGAGTTTTCTGGCGAAAACGCAATCCAAAAAGACGAAGACGAAACAACGCCAGAAGCCCGCAGATTCGAAGAAACACCCCCCATTTCTCATTCGATGCCTCAATCGCGTCCGCAAGGGATAGGATTGAACCTCGGATATACCATTAATCTCAATTTGCCGGCGACTTCAGATTCGGCGGTCTTCAATGCAATTTTTAAAAGCCTAAAAGAAAACCTTTTACGAGAAGACGATGGCTAAACGACCCGACGGACTAGTAAGAGCATTTGGCATGTCTGGCCTCCAAATTGTAGGCGACCTTCAAGCACTGGAAGAATCTCAAGGATTAGATCTTGGGATCACTCACAAAAAGACCCGAAATCGCAAAGTTTCGGAATACAATCAGTTTGAAGAAGAACTGCGGCTTGAGGCTGCAAGGATGTCCGAAATTTATGAGGTTTTCTACTGCTTGGAAAACTCGATTAGACGGCTCGTCAAAGACATCATGCTAGAATCCGAAGGTCCTGACTGGTGGAAAAGTGAAAGAGTTGACGGAAAACGAATTCGCGACCCAGTATTCACACGCCACCAGAAAGAAATCGATAATGCAATAACTCCACGATCAGAGGAGCTAATCGACTATACCACATTCGGTGAACTAGCTCAGTTGATAACCGACAACTGGGATTTATTCGACACTGTGTTCTCTTCAAAAAAGGCCGTGAGCAATATTACTAATCACCTAAATCTTATTCGCGGTCCAATCGCCCACTGCAATCCAACTGATGAGTTAGAACATGACCGATTAAACTTAGCCGTTCGATCATGGTTTAAACTGATGTCATAAAAAACCCCCACGCCTCTCAGTGCAGGGGTTTCTTTATTACCATAGGATGGGTGCTCCGCACCCACCGCCAATCTTAGAGACCAGTGGTCACGTCGATTGTGTTGCCCTCTTCGAGGGTCACATAGGCTTTTTTCACGTCTTTACGACGGCCGAGGCCACCGCGGAAACGCTTGACTTTACCTTTGGTGATGGTGGTGTTCACCGCCTTCACCTTCACACCAAAGAGAGCTTCTACAGCCTCTTTGATCTGGGGTTTGTTGCTGTCGATTGCGACCTCAAAAACAACCGCACCGTTTTCCGACGCCATGGTCGATTTCTCGGTGATGATCGGTTTGCGGATCACATCATACTGTGCTGCGTTGGCGCTCATTTCAGGCGTGCCTCCAATGCTTCGACACCAGCCTTCGTGATGACAAGTGTATCACGCTTGAGGATGTCATAGACGTTTGCGCCCATCGTTGGCAGGATATCCAGACCAGTGATGTTGCGAGCTGCCTGCGCGAACCCTTCGTTCACGTCAGAACCGTCGATGATGAGGGCGCGCTTCCAACCAAGTTTTGCAACCTGCTTGGCCAGAGCCGAAGTCTTACCTTCGGTCGCGGCTGCATCGATGACGACCAACTCGCCAGCTTTCGCTTTGGCAGAGAGAGCGTGCTTCAGACCGAGCTTGCGGAACTTCTTGGTCAGGTCGTGGCCGTGCGAACGGACAACTGGACCTTTGTAGATACCACCACCACGGAAGATCGGCGCGTTACGGTCACCATGGCGTGCGCCACCGGTGCCTTTTTGGCGATAGATCTTCTTGGTCGAGTACGAAGTCTCACGACGGGTCTTGACCTTGTGGGTGCCAGCTTGCGCGTTGTTGCGCTGCCAACGGACCACACGATGCAGGATGTCCGCACGTGGCTCGAGACCGAACAGAGCCTCATCGAGATCGACGGAACCGGCTTTGCCGCCGTCTAGATTGATGACGTCAAGTTTCATGCTTCGCCTCCTTCTACAGGTGCTTCAGCGGCTGCTTCTGCGGTCTTGATCGCTGCGGGTAGCGGAAGATCGGCAGGGGCTGCTTTCTTCACGGCGTCTTTGATGGTGACCCATCCGCCTTTGGAACCAGGTACGGCGCCTTTGATGAACACCAGACCACGGTCTGCATCGGTACGAACAACCTGCAAGTTCTGAGTGGTGACTTTCGCCGCCCCCATGTGACCTGCCATTTTCTTACCTTTGAAAACTTTGCCCGGATCCTGACACTGACCAGTTGAACCGTGTGAACGGTGGCTGATCGACACACCGTGCGACGCACGCAGACCACCAAAGTTGTGGCGCTTCATCGCACCGGCAAAACCTTTACCGATCGATGTGCCCGACACGTCAACGAACTGGCCGTCGAGGTAATGGGTTGCTGCAATCTCTGCACCAACTTCGATCAGGTTTTCCTCGGCGACGCGGAATTCCACGATCTTGCGCTTCGGTTCCACCTTGGCTGCGGCGAAATGGCCGCGCATAGCTTTGCTGGTGCGTTTTGCTTTTGCAGTGCCCGCACCAAGCTGAACAGCTGTGTAGCCATCCTTCTCGGCGGTGCGCTGTGCAACGACCTGTAGGCTGTCGAGTTGAAGAACGGTGACAGGGATCTGCTTTCCGTCTTCCATGAAAAGCCGGGTCATGCCGACTTTCTTTGCGATTACTCCAGAGCGCATCTGTTTATGCCCCCTATACCTTGATCTCGACGTCCACGCCGGCCGCGAGGTCGAGCTTCATCAGCGCGTCTACGGTCTGCGGGGTCGGATCAACGATGTCGAGCATACGCTTGTGCGTACGGATCTCGAACTGATCGCGGGATTTCTTGTTTACGTGAGGACCACGGAGAACCGTGAACTTCTCAATTTTATTCGGAAGCGGGATCGGACCACGAACGGTGGCGCCGGTGCGCTTGGCAGTGTTAACGATTTCCTGAGTGCTGGCGTCCAGAACGCGGTAATCGAATGCCTTGAGCCGAATACGGATATTTTGGCTTTGCATTACTACAGCCTTATATTGGCATCTAAGTTGAGAGGAAGATCTACGACCACCGCAAACCCTCGTCGAACTCAAACGGCGGGAATCACCCCGCCGAATTGTCCCTTACAGGAACTCGCGCGGTATAGAGGGGGATGGGGGGTGTGGCAAGGGGTTTGTTTTACTAGCGTAACATTGCACACTGAACTGACCCATAATTCTTGAATAGCTAGAAATCAATGAGTCAACGCACCAAAAAACAACACTACGTTCCTCGATTTTACTTGGACAAGTTCGCGGATGCTGACGGTTTTATTTGGAATTATGGAGTTGATGGGGGCGTTTCGCCCCGTAAAGCGACCGACACCGCAGTTGAAACAAATTTCTATAGCCCAATAGACGCTGAAGGGAAGAGATTTGACGAAGGTGAAGCTATGCTAGCTGGAATAGAAAATAGTGCCGCTCCGCTATGGGATATAGTTCTTTCCGGTGATGTCGTTGAAGGTGGTGATCGCGAAATCTTCTCAATGTTTCTTGCTGCTCAGTATTTGCGGTCCCCTTCAATGATTAGAGCAGGTGCTGAAATTGCGGGAATGTTAGCAAGCCATACCGCTCAAATGCTTACAGCAAACAAAGCATCTAGCGACAAAATGTTCGACGACATTGATGCTAGCGAAGACAAATTTACTTCCGAGGAAGAAAGGGAACATCTTCGACAGTTTTTCCGCGACCCCAATAATCTTTCTGTGAACGTTCTCAAATCGGCGGGATTGCCCGTTCTCGGCTCAATTGAACCTATTGCGAGCATGATATGTGATATGAAGTGGGTCGTAGGACGGAGCCGTAACCAGCACATTGTGACTTCTGACTGCCCAGTAACAAGAGTTTCCGATCCTGCTACATATCACCCTGTTTATGGAGACGGTGGTTTCGCGAATAAATCTGTGCGCATTCAATTCCCACTTGATCCTTATCATGTATTGGAAACCGCGTGGAACGGAACTGAGCGCGATAGGATTGCAGATATACCTAAAAAGATGGCGCGCGAGATTAACTCCCGAAGAGCGTATTTTGCGGAAAACTACCTTTACAGCTCAGTGGAAGATCAAGGCATACATAAGTTAAGCGCTAAATACTTAAGTGCCTCGAAACCACCGCTAATCAAGCCCGGGCAACCTACGTCAAAAATTAACGTAAAGCGAAAACTTTAGCTGTACTCGCAAAGGGCATCGCCTGACCGCGGGCGGAAGCGAAAGCGCCCGCCCATGGGGGCGGTCGGGCGCTGCCCGTGCGTGGCACGGGCGAGGCATTTCGCAACTTGAATCCACAACCTCTCCGAAGCCTGCCCGTGGGGTGGCGCAGGCCACCTCACTGAGCGCAGTTTATTTCTCCAAACGCTCCCCGCGCCCTCAAACCGGCGCTGGCGCGGCGCCTGCGGCTTGTTCCGCGCTGGGGTGGTGATTGCCTCAAAATGTCATCCCCGCGCAAGCGGGGACCTCGCGAGGCAAGGCGCTAGGCCGCTACCGGTCCCCGCTTGCGCGGGGATGACAGGGGACCGTAGGGTGCGCATTCATTGCGCACCGTCCCCAACGCAAAAGGGGCCGCCAATTGGCAGCCCCTTCGCAATTTTTCCTCACCGAGGTGGGTTCTCATCGTTTTTGCAGGCAAAAACGACTGTCACCCACTGGCCGCGTTCGGGCTTACGCCCGAGCCACGTCCTTACTCGTAAATCTTCGAGACAACGCCCGAGCCAACGGTGCGGCCGCCTTCGCGGATCGCGAAGCGGAGGCCTTGCTCCATCGCGATCGGTGCGATCAGCTCAACGTCGAACTTCAGGTTGTCGCCTGGCATAACCATCTCGGTGCCCTCAGGCAGCTCAACAGTACCGGTGACGTCCGTGGTGCGGAAGTAGAACTGTGGACGGTAGTTCTTGAAGAATGGGGTGTGACGACCACCTTCTTCTTTCGTCAGGATGTAGACCTCACACTCAAACTTGGTGTGTGGGTTCACAGACCCTGGCTTACAAAGAACCTGGCCGCGCTCAACCGACTCACGGTCAACACCACGCAGAAGGGCGCCGATGTTGTCGCCTGCTTCACCGCGGTCAAGCAGCTTGCGGAACATTTCAACACCCGTACATGTGGTTGTTGTTGTGTCTTTGATACCAACGATTTCGATGCTGTCGCCAACATTGATAACGCCGCGCTCAACACGACCGGTCACAACTGTACCACGACCCGAGATCGAGAACACGTCTTCGATTGGCATCAGGAACGGCTCATCAACAGCGCGCGGTGGCTGTGGGATGAAGCTGTCAACAGCTTCCATCAGCTTGGTGATCGAGTCTTTGCCGATGGCATCGTCACGGTCTTCCAGAGCGGCCAGAGCCGACCCAGGAATGACAGGGATGTCGTCGCCGTTGTAGCCGTATTCGGTCAGAAGCTCACGGATTTCCATTTCGACAAGCTCAAGAAGCTCTTCGTCGTCAACCTGGTCAACCTTGTTCATGTAAACAACCATCTCAGGGATACCAACCTGGCGGCCCAGAAGGATGTGCTCACGTGTCTGAGGCATAGGGCCGTCGGCTGCGTTCACAACAAGGATCGCGCCGTCCATCTGCGCCGCACCTGTAATCATGTTCTTCACATAGTCAGCGTGGCCGGGGCAGTCGACGTGGGCGTAGTGACGGTTCTCGGTCTCATACTCAACGTGAGCAGTCGAGATCGTGATACCACGGGCTTTTTCTTCTGGCGCGCCGTCAATCTCGTCATAGGCTTTGAAGTCACCAAACTGTTTGGTGATCGCCGCTGTCAGAGTGGTCTTGCCGTGGTCAACGTGACCAATCGTGCCGATGTTGCAGTGCGGTTTGCTGCGGTCAAACTTTTCCTTTGCCATTGCAAAGCTCCTTTTTCGATATGGCGGTGTGCAATCGATGCACACCCTACAGGGGTGGTAGGGTGGGCCACTGGCCCACCGCTTTTATGCGTATTTCGCCTGAATTTCGTCAGAGATGTTCTGAGGAACGGCTTCGTAATGGTCAAACTGCATCGAGAAGTTCGCACGGCCCGAAGACATTGAGCGAAGTGTGTTGATGTAGCCAAACATGTTCGCCAGAGGCACAAAACAATCGACCGCAATCGCGTTGCCGCGTGTGTCCTGACCTTGTACCTGCCCGCGACGCGATGTCAGATCGCCGATGATGCCGCCTGTGTATTCTTCAGGCGTAATCACTTCGACTTTCATGATCGGCTCGAGCATCTTGGCGCCGGCTTTGCGCATGCCTTCACGCATACACATACGTGCAGCGATTTCGAACGCAAGAACGCTGGAGTCCACGTCGTGGAACTTACCGTCGATCAGGGCAACCTTGAAGTCGATCACGGGGAAGCCAGCCAATGGGCCGCTGTCCATGACAGACTTGATGCCTTTTTCAACGCCCGGGATGTATTCCTTGGGAATAGATCCACCCACGATGCGGCTTTCAAAGCTGTAGCCTTCACCAGGTGCGGTCGGCGAAATAACCATTTTAACTTCACCGAACTGACCAGACCCACCCGACTGTTTCTTGTGGGTGTAGGTGTGCTCGACTTCGTGGCCGATGGTTTCGCGGTATGCCACCTGAGGCGCACCGATGTTCGCTTCAACCTTGAACTCACGCTTGAGACGATCAACGAGGATGTCCAAGTGAAGTTCGCCCATGCCCTTCATGATGGTCTGGCCGCTTTCGAGGTCAGTTTCCACACGGAAGGATGGATCTTCGGCAGCCAGACGGGCCAGACCCTGAGACATTTTCTCTTGGTCGGCTTTGGTCTTTGGCTCAACAGCGATCTCGATCACCGGATCAGGGAAGGTCATTGTTTCAAGAACCACAGGATCGTTGACAGCGCAGAGCGTGTCACCGGTTGTGGTGTCTTTCAGACCTGCCAGCGCGATAATGTCGCCTGCAAACGCTTCCGTGATTTCCTCACGGTTGTTTGAGTGCATCATCATCATCCGGCCAACACGCTCTTTACGACCTTTGGTCGAGTTCAGCAGTGTGTCACCTTTGTTCAGCGTACCCGAATAGATACGTGTGAACGTCAGCGAGCCAACGAACGGGTCGTTCATGATTTTGAACGCCAGACCAGAGAACGCCATATCATCATCCGCACGGCGCGGGATGTCACGGGTTTCTGTTTCGTCACCGGGTTTGAAGCCCATGTAGTCAACAACATCAAGCGGGCTTGGAAGATAGTCGACAACAGCATTCAACAGAGGCTGAACACCTTTGTTTTTGAACGCAGATCCACCCAGAACCGGAACGAATGCCATCGCCAATGTACCCTTGCGCAGCAATGCACGCAGAGTTGGGACGTCAGGCTCTTCGCCTTCCAGATAGGCTTCCATCGCGTCGTCGTCCATTTCGACGGCGTTCTCGATCATCTTGCCGCGCCATTCATTGGCCATGTCCTGAAGCTCGGGGCGGATGTCCGCGTGAACCCAGGATGCGCCAAGATCTTCGCCCTGCCACAGCCATTCCTTCATGGTGACCAGATCGATCAAGCCTTCCAGCTCGGTCTCTGCACCAATTGGAATGCCAACCGGAACAGCGGTTGCACCAGTCCGGTCTTCGATCATGTGAACACAGTTGAAGAAGTCTGCGCCGATCTTGTCCATCTTGTTGACGAACACGATACGAGGAACATGATAGCGGTCAGCCTGACGCCAAACGGTTTCGGTCTGAGGCTCAACGCCAGCGTTGGCGTCAAGAACAGCAACCGCGCCATCAAGAACCGCAAGCGAACGTTCAACTTCAATTGTGAAGTCAACGTGGCCCGGGGTGTCGATGATGTTCATCCGGTGCTTTTCAGTTTCAGGGGTTACACCGTCTTCTGTGCGCTCCCAGAAAGTTGTGGTCGCAGCAGACGTAATCGTAATACCGCGTTCCTGCTCCTGCTCCATCCAGTCCATAGTGGCTGCACCATCGTGCACCTCACCAATGTTATGAGACTTTCCGGTGTAATACAGGATGCGCTCGGAACAGGTTGTCTTACCTGCATCAATATGCGCCATGATACCGAAGTTACGGTACCGATCGAGAGGATAATCACGTGCCATGCTATGCTCTCCTTACCAGCGGTAGTGGCTGAACGCTTTGTTCGCGTCGGCCATTTTATGTGTATCTTCACGCTTCTTGACGGCTGAACCACGAGAGTTCACAGCATCCATCAATTCGCCTGCAAGACGTTCTTCCATAGTGTTCTCGTTGCGGTTACGCGACGCAGTGATGAGCCAGCGGATCGCCAGTGCTTCACGACGCTCAGGGCGTACTTCAACGGGAACTTGGTAGGTGGCACCACCAACACGACGCGAGCGAACCTCGACCGACGGTTTGATGTTGTCCAGCGCTTCGTGGAACACTTCCACAGGCGCGCGCTTGATTTTGCCTTCAACGCGATCAAGGGCGTTGTAGACAATACGTTCTGCGACCGACTTTTTGCCGTCGATCATCAGGTTGTTCATGAATTTTGTCAGTACGCGATCACCAAACTTGGCGTCGGGCAGGACTTCGCGCTTCTCAGCGGCGTGACGACGTGACATTCCGTGATCTCCTTATTTAGGACGCTTAGCGCCGTATTTCGAACGACGTTGCTTACGGTCTTTGACGCCTTGGGTATCCAGAACACCGCGCAGGATGTGGTAACGGACACCCGGAAGGTCTTTGACACGACCGCCACGGATCAGAACCACCGAGTGTTCCTGAAGGTTGTGGCTTTCACCCGGAATATAGCTGATGACTTCGAAGCCGTTGGTCAAACGGACCTTGGCAACTTTACGCATCGCCGAGTTCGGCTTTTTAGGTGTCGTTGTGTAGACGCGCGTACAGACGCCGCGCTTCTGTGGATTGCCTTCCAAGTGCAGTGACTTGGAACGCTTTACTTTTGGCTGGCGCGGTTTGCGGATCAGCTGTTGGATCGTTGGCATTCCGGTTTTATCCCCGTTTTGCAACTTCATGTCATGCACACCGAAATGTGCGGCGAATGTTTATGCACCAGCGTTTCCACAAGCACAAAATCCGTGAGCGTTTCCATTCCGAGGCAAACGTCACGGTGAGTTTCCAGAGGATGCGGGCATAAAAGCTGCCCGGAACTTGGCCACTACAGATATGAAATCGACAGGCGGGGCGCGACCCGTATCGCCGAGATAGGCGGCTTTTAGGCGGAGTCGGATGGGTTGTCAACAGACGGTGGACGCGTCAATCACGCCACCCTTCGACGCCACCCCGTCTAGCTCAATCCAGCAAGAGTCAGGGCGTTGGCCATGCGTTTGCGGTGGTCTTTGCTGAAGTAGGGGTAGCGCTCGTCGTAGCGCGCGAAATTGTAGTTGGCGTCAATGTTCAGAAGGTCGGCGATTTGCTCGCGGGCTTCGTCGATGCGTCCGGCTTCGGCAAGCGTTGCGGCCATGACGATCCGTGCTGGCGGGAACGACGGGGCCATGCGTATGGCGCGGCCGTCGAACTCCTCGGCCAGATCGAGGTTCCCCAGCAGGAAGTGCGCATGCGCGATGTGGTGCATCACATTTGGCGGCGTCACCGGATCAAAGCGCATCGCGGATTCTCCGGCGGCGACAGCACGTTCGGGGAAACCGGCGTAATTCAAGGCCTCGCTAAACCAGACGTAAGTGTCGGCATTGTTGGGATCAATGTCCAAAGCGCGTTCAAAGCTGGCAATGGCGACCTCGGGTTGGCGAAGGAACGTATGAACCCAGCCGAAACGGCTATGGGCAAGCGATGAGTTTGGATCAAGCTCAACCGCTTTCGCAGCTTTTTCCGCTGCAATTTCCAATCCATCGTCATAGCCGGGCCATGCAAAAGACCACCCGCTTTGATAGGGGAACACCTGATCTGCCCAGGCGTTTGAAAAATTCGGATCGATGGCAATCGAGCGATCCAGAAGGTTGATGCATTCGCGGTTGGTCTCGGGCGAAAACATGAAGAACTTGGCACGCCCCTTGAGGCTTAGCTCATAGGCCTCAACGCTGTGGGTCGTCCGGTTGGCGCTTGGCGTGGCGCGTAAATTGACCGGCAAGGCGCCGATTATCTTTGCGGTGATCTCGTCTTGCAGCTCAAAAATATCCTTGACGTCGCTGTCGTATCTTTCGGCCCAGACGTGGCCGCCGGTCTGGGTGGACACCAGTTGCGCGTTGATGCGAATGCGATTGCCAGACTTGCGCACGCTGCCTTCAAGCACATGGGCAACCCCAAGCTCATGGCCAATGTCAGCCACTGTCTTTGGCGAATTGCGATAGGAAAAGGACGAGTTTCTGGCGATCACGAAAAGGTCTCGGATTTTGCTGAGATCCGTTATCAGGTCTTCGGTCAGACCGTCGGCGAAATAGACCTGTTCCTGATCGGCCCCAATGTTCACGAACGGCAGAACCGCGATTGAGGCTTGGTCGGCGATCGCTGGTTCGGCGTCGGGCGTCGGTGATGCGGCATCCCCGTCGTCAAGAATCCCGACAAAGCGAAACCCCTGACGCGGCAGGGTCTTGATGATCGCCTGCGTTGCCCCGTCATCGCCAACCGCGCGGCGCAACGCATTGATACGCGCGTTCAGGGTGCCGTCACCGACGATCCGGCCTTGCCACACCATTTCAATGATCTCGTCTTTGCTTATCACCCGATCGGCGTTTTCGAGCAGAAAAACCAGCAACGCAAAAACTTGCGGCTGCACAGAAATGATTTGACCAGCCTGAGAAAGCTCAAGCCTGTCGGTATCAACTTTGAAGTCGCCAAATTTGTAGATCATTAAGAAACAAGGCTCCGGCAAGCAAAATTAAGCGAAAGACAAGCATATGAATAGCTGGCGTTCAAGCAGGCATCCAATCCGTTGGCTAGTGTGGAAGCAGATAAAAAATGGAGTTTCCAATGACCACTTATACAAACATCTTCAACGCTATCACCGATGCCCTTCTTCTTAAAGCTCTGAAGGCGCGCACGGCCCTAAAGCGCACCGCTCCGCAGAGCGACGCAGATACCAATGGCGATGCATTCTGGGCTTACACCGAGGCAAACGGCGACGCGGACACTTCTTCTTTCAACGGCATTTTGTGACCTCTGAGGGCCTAATTGGCGGCCTTGCGCTCTCGTGCGAAGGTGTAAATCCCCATCGAAATCACGATTGCGGTGCCAAACAGCGAAAGCGCATCGGGGTAGTCTTGAAATACGACGACCCCCAGAAGGATCGCCCAGACGATGGCGGTAAAGCGGAAGGGTTGGACAAAGCCCATGTCGCCCACGCGCATGACCATGACGCCAAAGGTGTAGGCCCCGAAGATAAAGAACGCCGCTCCGCCGAGCTTGGCAAAGGCGACAAGGCTGACCGCTTGCCAATCGGTCGTCAAAGCGGCGATTCCGGAACTGGCCGTGATCGCCAGTGAGGTGACAAAAGCCACGAACATCGATGGCACAGCGCGCGACAACCGCCGCGTCGGCAGATCGCGCAGCAGGATGCATGCGAGGGCAGCCACAGCGAAAAGCAGGTAGGGGTTAAACCCCTCGCCACCGGGGCGCACGATCAGCAGCACGCCAAACAAACCGACGCCGATGGCCGAAAAGCGTCTCCAGCCGACCTTTTCTTTCAGGATCAGCGCACCCGCCAGAGTAATCACCAGCGGGGCCGCTTGCAGGATCGCCGTCACGTCCGCCAGGGGCGCATTGAACAGCGCGAACAGAAATGAAAACGTCGCCAATATGTCGCCCAGCGTGCGGGCAGCGATCAGCTTCCAATCGCGTTTGCTCAGGTCGGGGGCAATCTGGCGGGTGGCGCTCAGGACGATCAGCAAACCGAGCGTCACGATAACTCCGCGTAGAAAGATCGCCTGAAACAACGGCAGTTGACCGGCAACGGTCTTGAAGATCGCATCGTTCAGCGTAAAAGCCGCCATCGAGGCCATCATAATCACCGCGCCGCGGATATTGTCGTTTGCAAAACCCACCTAAAGCGCCTTCAGCTTGGCGCGGTCCGTGCCAAAGCCTTCGCGCAGGGCTGCGTCAATTTCGGCCGGTCTCATGCCTTTGCCAGCGCCGGTTGAAACGCCGCCCGAGTCATTATCCTGATGCACCGAGCGAATAAACATCGGGGCTTTGACATCGGTGAAACAGTCGTAAAACTGATGTAAAAAACGGTGGTTGCGACGAAAGATATTGCTGCGCTGTTCGATGGGCACAACCAGCGTTAGCCCGATCCCGATCGGAGACCGTTCGCGCACCTCTGTGATCTCATTGCCACCGGGCGTTAGTTTCAGAAAAAAGCCTCGGTTAAAGCCAATCGCGAATGGCTGGTCGGTGTCACTGATCTGGGCCATGCCGGTCGCGATCTCGCGAATGCGCTGGACGGTCGTAAAGTGCATCGCGTCATCATCATCCAGCCGAAAGCCCGCCACATGGGTTGCGTCGCCGTCCGGCATAAGCTCAAGGGCCGCGCGGGTGGCGGGATAGTGGTTCATCCGTGGCAACTGGATGATCTGCGCTTGTGGCACATCTGCCAGACCGTCGCGCAACCGCTCGAGCGCCCATTTTGGCAGGGACTCTCCGGTCAAGAGGGCGACGCGAAAATCGCCGTCGCTCTGGCCGCGAAGCGATGGCAGGGTGAGGTTTTCGAACAGATGAAACCGGCGTTCAAGCCGCGCGCGGTCGAACAGAAACGCCTCATGCGTCTCGGGCGATGCAAACTCTTTGGCAAAGCCCCCGTCCGAGGGATAGGAAAAGCGGATCACGCCTTTGATGACTGGTTTAAACACGTGTGCCTGCCTGACTACCCTGTTATGTCCTTGATCGCTTCAGCGGCGATTGCAAACGAGTTCACCCGCGCATCGTGATCGTGAATCATACCCGTTAACATGATCTCGTCCGGCTCATAGTCGGCGATGATCCCCGCCAATTGGCGGCGCACGCTGTCGGGACTGCCCACAGCCGAAACCGCAAAGGCTTCTTCGACAACCTGACGCACCTGCGGCGACATATGGGCGTCGATGTCCTCAACAGGGCGCGGCAGCTTCCCCGGTCGGCCTGTGCGCAGGTTCGCAAAGGCCAGCATTTGCGACGATCTAAGAAACGCCGCGTCAGCGTCGCTGTCAGCCGCACAGACCCCGGCGGCGATCATGGCATAGGGTTTTTGCAGATAGTCCGAGGGTTGAAAGTTGGTCCGATAGACATGCAGTGCCTCGACGATCATCTGCGGTGCGAAATGCGAGGCAAAGGCATAGGGCAAGCCGAGATAGGCCGCCACTTGCGCACCCCCAAGGCTAGAGCCGAGGATCCAGACGGGGACATTGGTGCCCTGCCCCGGGATTGCCTTGACCGGCGAGCGCAGCGTGGCGGGTGCCAGATACCCGAGCAACTCAACCACTTCCTGCGGGAATTGCTCCGACCCTTGCAGGTTTTTGCGCAGGGCCTTGGCGGTGTTCATATCCGTCCCCGGTGCCCGCCCCAGCCCAAGGTCGATCCGGTCGGGAAAAAGCTCGGCCAGGGTTCCAAACTGCTCGGCCACCATCAAGGGCGCGTGGTTGGGCAGCATGACGCCACCGGACCCAACGCGGATGTCTGAGGTCGCCGCCGCAACCTGCCCGATCATCACCGCCGTCGCCGAACTTGCGATCCCGGGCATGTTGTGATGTTCGGCCAGCCAGAAGCGGTGATAGCCCTGACGCTCGGCCTGCGCAGCAAGATCAAGTGTATTGCGCAGCGCATCCCCCGCCTTTCCCCCTTCGGGGATCGGAGACAAATCGAGCATGGAGAAATGTTGAAGCATGAACCGACTGTATCTGTGCGTGGCGCGTATTCAACCCGTGTTAAGCGCGGCGAAACAGGCCCGAGACGACTTCGCCAAGGATCACGGCCCCTGCCCCGCCAATCATCGTCGCGGCAAAGCGGTTCAATCGTTTCAGAGCGGTCGGTTGCGTCATCATGGAGCGCGCGCGCACCGACAACAGCACATAGGGGATCAGAACCGCAAACAGCACCGCGATCGTTATGAGCGACAGCCAGAACCAATCAAAAGCGGCGACATTGCCCATGTCCAACACCGCTGGCGCAAGCGCGAGGTAGAATATCACCGTCTTGGGGTTGGCAATTGTAATAACGTAGCCCGACAGGAATGCCGCCGTATTCGAACGGTCTTTGCGCGAACGCACCTTTGAGACCGTCGCGTCGCTGGTCCAGAACACATAGGCCAGATACACCAGATAGGCCCCGCCCATGGCCTTAATCACCAACAAGGCCCCCGCCCACGCCTCGGCGATTGCGGCAAGCCCGACGATGGCGACCGTGAGATATGTGACGTCCCCCAGGGACATGCCCAGCAAAAAGAACAGCGACGCACGCATGGACCCGCCGAGGGATTGCCCCACCAGCGCGGCGACACCGGGGCCGGGAATTGCGGCGGCAACGGCCAGGGCGGCTGCATAGGCGATGAAGGGGGCAATGATGTCCATGAGGGCGACTCGGCTTGAATATCTCGGTCGCAGCGGTAATCGAGTTTCACAGGCTTAGAAAGCGAAACGTCACGCAAACCCCTGCGCCCCACACGAGGAGGTTTCCTCGGCAGGGGGCAGGATCGGGGTTTGTTTTCATGCAATTCAGTAAAAGTGGCGGGCCCGCCGGAACGGGGTCTTGTCCAGTTTCAGGGATTTCGCCCTGCACCTGTCGATCTATCGGTGGTCTGGTGGCCTGTTCGCATCCCAGCTTTCGCTAGCTATTGGGGCCATGACCCGTTTGACGTCGGCTAGGGTTGTACCTGTGCAAAAGTGAACAGCGCGTTGTTGATGCGTGCGCTGGTCTTTCCCGCACAGGCGCTCTAAGGCTGGGGCAACCGATCAAATCCACGACTGGGCCGCGTCTGTGCAACCTCTCCCATCCGCCAAAACACCAAGGCTTGAATACATCCTGCTTGTCGCGCTGATAATGTCGACCGGTGCGATGGGGACCGACATCATGCTGCCCGCGCTCAGTGTGATCGGCGCGGATCTGGCGGTGCCCAATCCCAATGACGTCCACTCGATTGTGACGATGTTTTTCCTCGGCATGGCCGTGGGCCAGCTTTTGGTTGGGCCATTGTCCGACGCTTTTGGCCGCCGCCCCCTGATCTTTGTCGGCTACACGCTGTTCGTCCTCGGCAGCGTTGTCGCCGCACTCACCGAGTCCTGGAGCATGATGCTGGTGGCACGGATGCTGCAAGGCGTTGGCGCCTCGGCCCCCAAGATCGTGGCGGTCGCGCTGATCCGCGATCAATACGAGGGGCGTGCCATGGCGCGGATTATGTCCATCGTTACCGCTGTGTTTATCCTCGTCCCGATCATCGCACCGGCGATTGGCCAAGGCCTGATCTGGGCCGGTGGCTGGCGCTTCACGTTCGTCGGGCTCTCCGCGCTGTCGATTCTGGTGGCGATCTGGTTTGCGTTGCGCCTGCCCGAAACCCTCGCCCATGAAAACCGCCGACCGTTTCAGCCAAAAGCACTGGCGGCTGGCCTGCGCGAGGTCTTAAAGACGCGTCAGACGATGGGCTATACCCTTGCAGCCGGATTGATTACCGGCGCGTTCATTGGCTACCTCGGCTCGGCGCAGAAGATTTTTCACGAGGTTTTCAAGGTGGGCGACTACTTCGCCGCGCTCTTTGCTTTGGCCGCCCTGGCCATCGGCGCTGCGTCCTTGGTCAACGCATCATTGGTCATGCGCATGGGCATGTATCGCCTGACTTGCTGGGCGCTTTATGCGCTGATCCTGCTGGCGATTGGTTTTTGGCTGGTGCTTATCCCCTATGCGGGCGTCCCACCGCTTTGGATGTTTGTCGTTTGGCAAATGGCGACCTTCTTTTGTGTCGGCATCCTGTTTGCCAATATCAACGCGCTGGCGCTCGAGCCGCTGGGCCATATGGCCGGGCTTGGGGCTGGCTTTGTCGGGTCGATTTCGTTTTTCATCTCGCTGCCGTTGGCCACCCTCATTGGCAGCGCATTCAACCTGACCGTCTTCCCGATGGTGATCGGTTTCGCGGCCTTGGGCCTGGCCACATACCTGTCAGTGCGTTGGACCGAAATCGGCAACACGCGAAGACTCGGCTAAGCTATGCGCGCTTTGCCACTTCAATCGCGATGAATTCGGGAAGATAATTCGGCGTGCAGCCGCGCGAAACAGGATCGCCCTTGTAAAGGCCGAGCTTGGTGCCAAGCGCGACGCATGCGTCGCGGTGCGCTGGCTCGTAGACGCCGATCCAGCCCGCGGTGAAATTCATCACCCATTGAACCTCGGGTGGCTCGGTGCCCATGGTCTCGGTCAGAATTGCCAACAGCTCGGGTGCGTTGTCGACAGGAATTTTCCCCATCCAGCGCAAGCGACCCTGATAATACCAATAGAGACGCCGCAACGTTGGTGAGCGATGCGCGCACCATGTCTCAAGCAGCGCGATCGTCTTTTTCGACTTCATAAGTTGATGCGCCATGAACCATTCCGACAACCGGTCCCGCAACGCGGCAGGATGCGAGGCCATGTCGTCGGCCAGAGCCTCGATGCTGGATTGGGTCAATTCCGCCTTGTCCATAATCAGCACCGCCACAAGACGCGCCGCATACCCGCCGGTCGCCCAAAGCTCCAACGCGAGGATGTGGTCTTTCTTCACCTGCGCGGCCAGCTTTTTGACGTCCCCCATCCGAGGGGAGTCCATGTCCAGATCGTCCAGTATCGCTTGGGCTTGTGCTGACAAAGGCATCGGGGTCTCCGTTTCGTTTGCGTGTTGGATGCGCTTTGATTGGGTGGGATTGTGGCCAGGCATTGGCCAAATGCAACCATCGTTTATCGGAGAGACTATAGACCGATTTGCGATGCCTTCGCGAAAGGTTTTCACAAGTTCGCTCGTCTGAGGATTTGATCGCGACGCGAGAAACCAACGCCAGTCCACCCCCCAAATCACCCACAAAAAAAGGCCCCGCCGGATGGCAGGGCCTTTTTCAATTCTGAGCGTATGAGATTAATCGCGGCTCTCTGGCGTCTCGATGAATGTGCTTTCGATGTCGTCGCCGAACACGTCGGCGGCCAGATCGTCTTCCATCGGGGCAGCCAATGCGGCAGCGGCCTCGGCTTCTTCGCGACGCGCTTCCAGAACGACGTTGTCACGTTGCTGGGCAACCTGACGGACTTTCTGCGTTGCGCCACCCGTACCGGCAGGGATCAAGCGACCAACGATGACGTTCTCTTTCAGGCCAACCAGTTTGTCGCGCTTGCCCTGAACCGAAGCCTCGGTCAGAACGCGTGTGGTTTCCTGGAAGGACGCCGCCGAGATGAAGCTGCGGGTTTGCAAGCTGGCCTTGGTGATCCCCAGAAGGATCGGCTGACCCTTCGCAAGGCGGACACCTTTGGACTCGGCCTTCGCGTTGGCTTCGTCAAACTCGGCTTTATCGACATGCTCGCCTTTGAGCAGGGTGGTTTCTCCGGAATCGAGGATCTCCCACTTCTGCAACATCTGACGCACGATGACTTCAATGTGCTTGTCGTTGATTTTAACGCCCTGCAAACGATAAACGTCCTGCACTTCGTCGATCATATAGTCCGCCAGCGCTTCAACACCCATAATTGACAGAATGTCGTGAGGGGCCGGGTTGCCGTCCATGATGTAGTCACCCTTCTGGACAAAGTCACCTTCCTGAACAGGAATGTGCTTACCCTTCGGCACCATGTATTCGACCTTGTGATCCGCATCTTCTGACGACTCAATCGCGATCCGACGCTTGTTCTTATAGTCCTTGCCAAAGCGCACGTAGCCATCGATTTCGGCGATGATTGCGTGGTCTTTTGGACGACGGGCTTCGAACAGTTCGGCCACACGCGGCAGACCACCGGTAATGTCCTTGGTCTTGGCGCCTTCACGCGGGATACGCGCGACGACGTCACCGGCTTTGACGGTCTGACCATCTTCGACCGAGAGGATTGCATCCACAGACATCGGATAGGTGATCGGGTTGCCCGCATCGTTGCGCAGAGGCTCACCATCTTTGTCCACCAGAATAACCTCGGGCTTCAGCTCGTTGCCTTTTGGCGCTGCACGCCAGTCGGTGACGATTTTCTGCGTCATGCCAGTTGCGTCATCGGTGACTTCGCGAACGGCGACGCCAGCGACAAGATCGACGTACTTCGCAGTTGCGTCTTTCTCGGCGATGATTGGCAAGGTGAAGGGATCCCATTCAAACAGCTTGTCACCACGGGCAACAGTCTCGCCCTCTTTGTGGTAGACCTTGGTGCCGTAGCCGAGTTTGTGGCTGGCACGTTCTTCGCCGTTCTCACCCATGATCGCAAGCTGCATGTTGCGGCCCATAACGATCTGGTCACCTGCTTCGTTGGTGATGATGTTTGCGTTGCGATACTCGATCTTGCCTTCCTGGCTGGCTTCGAGGAACGACTGCTGGCCACCTTGCGCAACACCACCAATGTGGAAGGTCCGCATGGTCAGCTGTGTACCAGGTTCACCGATCGACTGCGCTGCAATGATACCGACGGCTTCGCCTTCGTTCACCATTGTACCGCGTGCAAGGTCGCGACCGTAGCACGTGGCGCAAACGCCCTCTTCCGCTTCACATGTCAAAGGCGAGCGCATCCGCAAGCTGATTACGCCTGCTTCTTCGACCGCATCCGCCATGCGTTCGTCCATCAACTGACCTTTGGCCACGATGACTTCGTCTGTGCCCGGACGCAGGATGTCTTCGCCTGCAACACGGCCCAGAATACGCTCGGAAATCGACGAGACGACTTCACCATCGTTCACGGCTGGCTCAGCGTGGATCGTGTTTTCAGTTCCGCAGTCGTGCATGCGCACGATGCAGTCCTGAGCAACGTCCACAAGACGACGTGTCAGATAACCCGAGTTTGCAGTTTTCAACGCCGTATCCGACAGACCCTTACGGGCGCCGTGTGTCGAGTTGAAGTATTCGAGAACCGTCAGACCTTCTTTAAAGTTCGAGATGATCGGCGTTTCGATAATCTCACCCGAAGGTTTCGCCATCAGGCCGCGCATTCCGCCCAGCTGTTTCATCTGCGTGACCGAACCACGCGCACCGGAGTGCGCCATCATGTAAACCGAGTTCGGCTCCATTTCCGCGCCCGCTTCGTCGGTTTTCGCCGCCGAAATCGTGCCCATCATGGCGTCCGTCACCTTGTCGTTACACTTGGTCCAAGCGTCGATGACCTTGTTATATTTCTCGCCCTGAGTAATCAGACCGTCCATATATTGCTGTTCAAAGCCCTTCACCTGATCGCGGGTCGAGTCAACGATTGTCCACTTGTTGTCAGGGATAACCATGTCATCCTTACCGAACGAAATGCCTGCCTTAAACGCGTGGCGGAAACCCATGGTCATGATCTGGTCACAGAAGATGACGCTCTCTTTCTGACCGCAATAGCGATAGACGGTGTCGATGACGTTCTGAACGTCTTTCTTCCGCAGCAACTGGTTCACAAGCGAGAACGGCGCTTTGTTGTTCAATGGCAGCAGGCTGCCCAACAAGACGCGGCCCGGCGTGGTGTCCACGATCTCTTGAACCTCATTCCCTTCGTCGTCGATCTGCGTGATACGCGCCTTGATCTTCGTGTGAAGGTGAACCGCATCGCTATCAAGCGCATACTGAACTTCTTCAATCGAGCCGAAGGTCATGCCTTCGCCCTTCATGCCGTCGCGCGCGATGGTCACATAGTAGAGACCCAAGATCATATCCTGCGAAGGCACGATGATCGGTGCGCCGTTTGCTGGCGACAGAACGTTGTTCGTCGACATCATCAGAACGCGGGCTTCAAGCTGGGCTTCAAGCGACAGAGGGACGTGGACCGCCATCTGGTCGCCGTCAAAGTCAGCGTTAAACGCCGAACAGACCAGCGGGTGAAGCTGGATCGCTTTACCTTCGATCAGAACCGGTTCGAACGCCTGAATGCCAAGACGGTGCAATGTTGGCGCACGGTTCAGCAGAACGGGATGTTCACGGATAACCTCGTCAAGGATGTCCCAAACCTCGGGACGCTCTTTTTCGACAAGTTTCTTGGCTTGCTTAACAGTCGACGAAAGACCTTTGGCCTCAAGCCGCGAATAGATGAACGGCTTGAACAGCTCGAGCGCCATCTTTTTGGGCAAACCACACTGATGCAGCTTCAACTCAGGCCCGGTCACAATGACCGAACGGCCCGAGAAGTCGACGCGCTTACCCAAAAGGTTCTGACGGAAACGACCCTGCTTGCCTTTCAGCATGTCCGAAAGCGATTTCAGCGGGCGCTTGTTGGCCCCGGTAATCACACGACCACGGCGGCCGTTGTCAAACAGTGCGTCAACGGATTCCTGCAACATCCGCTTTTCGTTGCGCACAATGATGTCTGGCGCACGCAATTCGATCAGACGCTTGAGACGGTTGTTCCGGTTGATGACACGACGATAGAGGTCGTTCAGGTCGGACGTTGCGAAACGACCCCCATCCAGAGGCACAAGAGGGCGCAATTCTGGTGGAATGACCGGAATAACCGTCAGGATCATCCATTCAGGGCGGTTGCCGCTTTCAAGGAAGCTCTCAACGACTTTCAGACGCTTGATGATCTTCTTTGGCTTCAACTCACCCGTTGCCACAGCCAGATCGGCGCGCAATTGGTCAGCTTCTGCATCCAGATCGATCTGGGCCAGCATCTCACGGATCGCTTCCGCACCGATGTTCGCGGTGAATGCGTCCATGCCGTAGACGTCTTGGGCATCCATGTATTCTTCTTCGGTCATCATCTGGCCATAGGTCAGATCGGTCAGACCGGGTTCGATCACAACGTAGTTTTCGAAATACAGAACACGTTCCAGATCACGCAAAGTCATGTCCAGCATCAGGCCGATCCGCGACGGAAGCGATTTCAGGAACCAGATATGCGCAACGGGTGCGGCCAGTTCGATGTGGCCCATACGCTCGCGGCGGACTTTCTGGAGGGTAACTTCAACGCCACATTTCTCGCAGACAACGCCGCGATACTTCATGCGCTTATATTTACCGCAGAGACATTCGTAATCTTTGATCGGGCCAAAGATACGTGCACAGAAAAGACCATCACGCTCGGGCTTGAATGTCCGGTAGTTGATGGTTTCTGGCTTTTTGATCTCACCATATGACCACGACAGGATACGCTCGGGCGATGCCAGAGAGACCTTGATCTCGTCAAAGGTTTTGATCGGTGCAACCGGATTGAACGGGTTGTTTGTGATTTCCTGGTTCATTTTGATGTCCTCAAATTTGTACGAAAGATTGGGAAGGGGCTTAAGGGCCCCTTAGTCCTCAACCTCCGTATCCAGGAGTTCCATGTTCAGGCCGAGGCCACGGACTTCTTTGACAAGAACGTTGAACGATTCCGGCACGCCAGCTTCGAAGTTGTCCTCGCCTTTGACGATGCTTTCGTAGACTTTCGTCCGTCCGGCAACGTCATCCGATTTCACGGTCAGCATTTCCTGCAAGGTGTAGGCCGCGCCATAGGCTTCAAGCGCCCAGACTTCCATCTCACCAAAGCGCTGGCCACCGAACTGCGCCTTACCACCCAGCGGCTGCTGGGTAACAAGCGAGTAAGGACCGGTCGAACGCGCGTGGATTTTGTCGTCCACAAGGTGATGCAGTTTCAGCAGGTACTTGATGCCAACGGTGACAGGTCGCGCGAATTGCTCGCCTGTGCGCCCGTCGAACAAGATCGACTGACCGCTTTCCGAGAAGCCTGCACGTACAAGCGCGTTGTTCACGTCTGCTTCTTTCGCACCGTCAAAGACCGGCGTTGCGATAGGCACACCATTGGTGACGTTGCCCGCAGCTTCGATCAACTGCTGTTCGTCCATGCCATCGATACCTTCGGCATAAACATCATCGCCATAGGCGATGCGCATGGCGTCACGCACCGGAGTGAGGTCACCAGAGCGACGATATTCGCCCAGTGCGTCATCGATGTGCAGACCAAGACCGCGTGCAGCCCAACCCATGTGGGTTTCAAGGATCTGACCGACGTTCATACGCGAAGGCACACCCAGCGGGTTCAGAACGAAGTCGACAGGGGTTCCATCCGCAAGGAACGGCATGTCCTCCATCGGAACCACTTTCGAAATCACACCTTTGTTGCCGTGACGTCCGGCCATTTTGTCGCCCGGTTGAAGTTTACGCTTCACCGCCACAAAGACCTTGGCCATTTTCATCACGCCCGGAGGCAGATCGTCACCCCGACGCACTTTTTCGACCTTGTCTTCAAAGCGCGCGTCCAAAGCACGTTTCTGCGCTTCGTACTGGCTGTTCAAGGCTTCAACAACTTGGGCGTCGCCCTCGTCTTCCAGCGCCAACTGCCACCACTGACCGCGGGACAGGGTTTCCAGCAAGTCCTCGGTGATTTCCGAATTTGGTCGCACGCCTTTGGGGCCTTTGACCGCGTTCTTGCCAAGGATCATGCCTTTGAGACGCGCGTAGATGTTGCGCTCAAGGATCGCGAGTTCGTCGTCGCGGTCACGTGCAAGGCGTTCAACCTCTTCACGCTCGATCTGCAACGCACGTTCGTCTTTTTCGACGCCGTGGCGGTTGAAGACACGCACCTCAACAACAGTCCCGAAATCACCCGGTTTGACGCGCAGCGAGGTGTCGCGCACGTCGCTGGCTTTCTCGCCAAAGATGGCGCGCAGAAGTTTTTCTTCTGGCGTCATTGGCGATTCACCTTTTGGCGTAATCTTACCAACAAGGATGTCGCCCGGTTCAACGTCGGCACCGATGTAAACGATGCCCGCCTCGTCGAGGTTGCGCAGAGCTTCTTCACCGACGTTTGGAATGTCGCGGGTGATTTCCTCAGGGCCGAGTTTCGTGTCACGTGCCGCAACTTCGAATTCTTCGATGTGGATCGACGTGAAGACGTCATCACGTGCAATACGCTCGGAAATCAGGATCGAGTCTTCGTAGTTGTAGCCATTCCACGGCATGAACGCGACGACCACGTTTTTACCAAGCGCAAGCTCACCGATATCCGTCGAAGGACCGTCAGCGATCACTTCCATCTTGGAAACCGTGTCACCCACTTTGACCAACGGACGCTGGTTGATACAGGTGTTCTGGTTCGAACGCTGGAACTTGCGGAGACGATAGATGTCGACACCCGCATCACCCAATTCAAGGTCTTCGGTTGCGCGAACAACGATACGCTGTGCATCGACCTGGTCGATGATACCACCACGTTTCGCCATGATCGACGCGCCCGAGTCACGGGCAACGATTTCCTCGATACCAGTCCCGACCAAAGGCGCTTCGGCCTTGAGCAGTGGAACCGCCTGACGTTGCATGTTCGAGCCCATAAGAGCACGGTTAGCGTCGTCGTTTTCAAGGAACGGGATCAGCGATGCAGCGACCGAGACCAACTGCTTTGGCGAAACGTCGATCAGGTCAACGTTTTCACGCGGGGCCATGGTGTATTCACCAGACTGACGCGTGTTCACCAGATCGTTTTCGAAACGGCCGTTCGCATCAAGATGCGCGTTGGCCTGCGCCACCGTGTGACGCATTTCTTCCGTTGCCGACATGTATTGAACATCGTCAGTCACCTGACCGTCAACAACACGACGGTAGGGTGTTTCGATGAAGCCGTATTTGTTGACACGTGCAAAGGTCGCCAATGAGTTAATCAGACCAATGTTCGGCCCTTCCGGCGTTTCAATCGGACACATACGACCGTAGTGCGTCGCGTGAACGTCGCGGACCTCAAAGCCAGCACGTTCGCGGGTCAGACCACCTGGTCCAAGCGCCGAGAGACGGCGTTTGTGGGTGACTTCCGACAGCGGGTTGGTCTGATCCATGAACTGCGACAGTTGCGATGAGCCAAAGAATTCGCGCACCGCAGCAGCCGCAGGTTTCGCGTTGATAAGATCCTGAGGCATGACGGTGTCAATCTCGACAGACGACATACGCTCTTTGATCGCGCGCTCCATGCGCAGCAGACCGACGCGATACTGGTTCTCCATCAATTCGCCGACCGAGCGCACACGGCGGTTGCCGAGGTGGTCGATGTCGTCGACGTCGCCACGGCCGTCACGAAGCTCGACAAGTGCTTTGATACACTGAACGATGTCTTCACGGTCCAGCGTGCGCTGCGTGTCTTCTTTTTCAAGCGCCAAACGCATGTTCATTTTCACACGGCCAACGGCTGAGAGGTCATAACGCTCGCCGTCAAAGAACAGGGTCTCAAACAGGGAAGACGCAGCCTCAACGGTGGGAGGCTCGCCCGGACGCATGACGCGGTAGATGTCCATGAGCGCGGTTTCGCGGTTCATGTTCTTGTCGGCCGCCATGGTGTTGCGCATGTAAGGGCCAACATTGACGTTATCGATGTCAAGAACCGGGATCTCGGTGATGCCTGCGTCGATCAACTCTTTCAAGCTGCCGCCAGTGACTTCACCGTTTTTGTCCAGCTCCCACGTCAGCTCATCACCGGCTTCGACATAGATCGCGCCGTTTTCTTCGTTGATGATGTCTTTGGAGACGAACTTGCCGATGATGTGATCGAACGGAACCAACAGATCGGTGATCTTGCCTTCGTCGATGATCTTCTTGACGGCGCGCGGGGTCACTTTCTTGCCCGCTTCGGCGATCACCTCGCCCGAGGAGGCATCAACCAGATCATAAGTCGGACGTGTGCCGCGAACGCGCTCGGGGAAGAACTTGGTTACCCAACCCTTGTCCTTATCGAGCGTGAAATCAACGGTGTCATAGTAAGCATCCATGATGCTTTCCTGGTCCAGACCCAATGCGTAAAGCAGCGTGGTGACAGGCAATTTACGACGACGGTCGATACGGGCGAACACGATGTCCTTGGCGTCAAATTCAAAGTCCAGCCAAGAGCCGCGATAGGGGATAATGCGGCACGCAAACAGAAGTTTGCCCGAGCTGTGGGTTTTGCCCTTGTCGTGGTCAAAGAACACACCGGGAGAACGGTGCATCTGGCTGACGATCACACGTTCGGTGCCGTTGACCACAAATGTACCATTGTGGGTCATCAATGGCATGTCGCCCATGAAGACGTCTTGTTCTTTGATGTCCTTGACCGACTTGGCGCCAGTATCTTCGTCGATATCAAACACGATCAGACGGAGGGTCACCTTGAGCGGAGCGGCATAGGTCATGTCGCGCTGCTGGCATTCCTCGACGTCGTATTTCGGGCGCTCCAATTCGTAGTCAACGAATTCCAGAACGCTGGTTTCGTTGAAATCCTTGATCGGGAAGACCGACTGGAAAACACCTTTGATGCCTTCGCCGTCAAGCGGCTGGGGCTGATCGCCGGATTTCAGGAACAAATCGTATGAGGATTTTTGGACCTCGATGAGATTCGGCATCTCCAGAACTTCGCGGATTTTGCCGTAATACTTACGCAAACGTTTCTGGCCAAGATAGCTTTGAGCCATGGTTCGTGTCACCTTTCAATTCTCGTCGAACATGGACACCGCTGGGCATCGGCGCCACATCCAATTGAGATAGGGGGTCGATCAATTCATGGCCTTTGTCCCACCAAAGGCCTCCCGATCTAACCTCGCCTAGAAAAGGGTTTTCGCAAAAACCCCTTGCTAAGACAGGTTCGGCTGGACGCGGAAAAACCGCATCCAGCCTTAAAATCACGTCCGGGTTGCCCCGGCGTTGATTACTTGACTTCGACCTCGGCGCCAGCTGCTTCCAGCTTGCCTTTGATCTCGTCAGCTTCGTCCTTAGAGCACTGCTCTTTGACGGCTTTGCCGCCAGCGTCAACAAGCTCTTTTGCTTCTTTGAGGCCCAGGCCAGTGATGGCGCGAACTTCTTTGATGACGTTGATTTTCGATGCGCCTGCGGATTTCAGGATCACGTCGAATTCAGTCTGCTCTTCAGCAGCTGCGCCACCGGCGTCAGCTGGGCCAGCAACCATTACAGCGCCGCCAGCAGCAGGCTCGATGCCATACTCGTCTTTAAGGATAGTTTTCAGTTCTTGTGCTTCCAGCAGGGTCAGACCCACGATGCTTTCTGCGAGTGCTTTCAGATCAGCCATTTTAGACTCTTTCCGTTTCTAATGTTGTGTTCCAACGTCAGGCAATTGCCCAATACGCGGTTCTCAAGTTGCTTACGCAGCCTTTTCCTCGATGGTCGAGAGAATGGATGCGATATTCGAAGCAGGTGCGCCAATAGCACCAGCGATGTTCGAAGCAGGTGCGCCGATGCAGCCAACGATCGAAGCAATAAGCTCGTCACGCGAAGGCATTTTCGACACGGCTTCGACGCCGGCACGGTCCAGAGCGTTCTCGCCCATAGCCCCGCCAAGGATTTCGAACTTTTTGTTCTCCTTGGCGAAGTCTTCGGCAACCTTGGCAGCAGCCACAGGATCCTCAGAATAGGTTAGAACGGTCATACCCGTCAGGTATTCGCTCATGCTTGCGCAGGGCTTACCCTCAAGGGCGATCTTGGCGAGCCTGTTCTTGGCGACACGAACAGCGGCTTCGTTTTCGCTTGCGCGCGCACGAAGATCCTGCATGTCAGCAACCGTGAGACCCTCGTAGTGTGCTACTACGACGACGCCAGAGCTTTCGAAGATCTGGCCGAGTTCGTCGACCACTTTCTCTTTCTGGGCTCTATCCACAGTTTTACTCCAAGTTGGGAGGTTTAACCCTCCGGCTCAATTCAGCCGGGCAAGGTGCCCGACCAGTCGGGTCCTTACGGGTCCGTCCAAGTTCGCCCCGGGATGTGGCTAAAAGCCAAGCCCGAAGAAATCTGGGTCTTTCCCGTCTCAGGCAGGAATTATGACCACAGGATTGAGGCCACCCACCGTCTCGGACGAATCATCCGGGCGGCTACAAAGCTGCAACCGCCCGGATAGATGGGCCATATAGTCGGTCGCTTTTGGAATGTGAAGGGGGAAAATCTGGCTCCGCGTGTTTTTGGCTGGGCGTCAAATCTCTCGGTTGACAAGAATTTAGACGATCACCGCAAAAGGACATGACAACATACAGGCGACGCCAGGTTGGCAGACGCCCGAAAGAATTGACGCGGGAATTGCCATGCGTTTCAAAAATCGCTGGGAATGACCCTCATTCAATCCCGATGGTTTCCATCACGCTTCGCTTTTATGCAAAGAAACGTATTTGATTCAGAGCATAGACGCAGCCCACAAAAACCGTCTCAAATAGAACAAGAAAGTTGCGGTCGCGCCCCTCTGCTTGGCGGCAAATACAGCAGTCGGCTGCGTCGATCAAATCGCCTCCAACCAGAGGAGACGGCAATGCTCAATATTCTGATTCTCGCAGGCGTCGTCGCGACGGCCTCGGTTTTGATGTGGCCGCGTCTGGCCAATGCGCCGCTTTGGCGGGCAACGATCACGCCGCTTGCGTCGATTATTGGCAGCGGCTTTCTTGTGCTCGGGCCGATCCTTGACGTCAGCTTTGGCTATGTCGCGCCGCTTGTCATGCTGGGCCTGTGCGTGATTGCCTATCTGTTCGGCTGGACCATCCGGTTCAACATCAAACACATCGACAGCAACCAGCCTCGTTCGCGCCTGATCGAGCGGTTAGAGGATCTCTCGTCTCTTGTATTGGCGTTCGCCTACATCATTTCGGTCGCCTATTACCTGAACTTGTTTGGCGCTTTCGGCGTCAGCCTGACCGCGTTCGGAGACAGCTATCACGCACGCCTCGTCACAACGGCGGTCTTCGTTTTGATCCTGTCGGTCGGCTGGTTGCGCGGGTTTTCAGCACTGGAAAGGCTCGAACAAATCTCGGTCGGTCTGAAACTGGCGATCATTGTGGGGCTTTTGGTCGGACTGAGCGTCCACTTAGGTCACGTGCTGAGGGACGGCCCGCTTTTTGCCCCACCACCAAAACTGACGGGTTGGGCCGCGCTCATGATCCCCGCCGGGTTGCTTGTGACCGTGCAGGGCTTTGAGACCACGCGCTATCTGGGTGCAACCTATGACGCCGCAACGCGCATTCGGTCTATGCGGATCGCCCAATGGGTTTCGACAGCGATCTACCTTCTCTATATCGGGCTTTTGACCTTTTCTTTTGACTCAAGCGTCATGACGTTGAAAGAGACAGCGATTATCGACCTGATGGTGATCGTCGCCCCGATCCTGCCGCTGCTTTTGGTCGCCGCCGCCCTGAGCGCGCAATTCAGTGCCGCCGTCGCTGACACCACAGGCTCGGGCGGATTGATTGACGAGATCACAGGCGGGCGGATCAAGCCCAGATCGGCTTATGCGGTCATCGTCGGATTGGGTCTGATGTTGACGTGGTCGGCCAATATATTCGAGATCATCAGCTACGCGTCCCGCGCCTTTGCGGCCTATTACACGCTTCAGGCAGCAATCGCGGCTTTGTCGGCGCGCGATACATTCAGAACCACTGCCTTTGGCGTGATTGCCGCCGCCGGTTTATTTGCCGCGCTCTTTGGCGTGCCCGTCGAGTAGAGCGGCCCCAAACAAAAAAGGCGGACCGTTTGGCCCGCCTTTTCCAATTCTACTGTCCGTCGGGATTAGCCAGCGTTTGCGCTGTCTACATTGACCGAAACGCTTGGGCCCATTGTTGAGCTTACAACGATCTTTTTCATGTAGGCACCTTTGGCGCCTGCTGGACGGGCTTTCGCCAGAGCAGCGACGAATGCGCGAACGTTCTCGGCCAGAGCGCCTTCGTCAAACGAGGCTTTGCCAACACCTGCGTGCACAACACCGGCTTTTTCGACTTTGAACTGAACTTCACCGCCCTTGGCGTTTTTAACGGCGTCTGCAACATCCATGGTTACAGTGCCAACGCGCGGGTTCGGCATCAGGTTGCGTGGGCCAAGGATTTTACCAAGGCGACCAACGATTGGCATCATGTCAGGTGTCGCAATGCAGCGATCAAAATCGATTTTGCCGCCCTGAATGGCTTCCATAAGGTCTTCTGCGCCAACAACGTCTGCGCCAGCGGCCTGAGCTTCTTCAGCTTTCGGGCCGCGTGCGAAGACAGCAACGCGTACAGTTTTTCCAGTCCCATTGGGCAGGCCAACAACACCGCGGACCATCTGGTCAGCGTGGCGTGGGTCAACACCAAGGTTTACGGCGATCTCGACAGTCTCGTCGAATTTTGCCGTGGCGTTGGCTTTGACCAGTGCCATGGCTTCTTCAACGGTGACGTCAGATTTGCCAGCGAATGCCTCACGAGCGGCGGTGGTGCGTTTTCCGAACTTTGCCATCTTACTTCACCTCGATGCCCATGGAACGTGCTGACCCGAGGATGATCTGCATAGCAGCCTCGATGTCGTTTGCGTTCAGGTCTTTCATTTTCGCTTCTGCGATCTCTTTCACCTGCTTTGAGGTGACCGAGCCGACAACTTCGCGACCAGGTGTGTTTGCACCGGACGACAGTTTGGCGGCTTTTTTCAGGAAGTAGGACGCGGGGGGCGTCTTGATGTCCATCGTAAAGGACTTGTCCTGATAATATGTAATAACCGTCGGGCATGGCGCACCAGGCTCAAGATCCTGGGTCTTGGCGTTAAATGCCTTACAGAATTCCATAATGTTAATTCCGCGCTGACCTAGCGCTGGACCAACGGGTGGCGACGGGTTCGCTTTACCGGCTGGCACTTGCAGTTTCATCGTACCTGCGAGCTTCTTGGCCATGGGCCTTCTCCTTTTGCAACTCCCTTGGGACGCGTCCTTTGGGATGTATGTTGTGTGGTTCGGATTGGATGCCGCGGCACCGTCCCCTCCCACATATGATTCGCGCGCAAAGGCACGAAGTCGGCCTGATAGACCGGACTGCGGTGATAAGCAAGCAAGCGATTGCGATCGGGTCGGAAACAGTGAATTCCGAAGAAGGTAAATGTTTCAAGTTACTTGAAATCGCGAATCGTCTATATTGTCGCGGTGGAGACCGCGGATCACATAAATGTTATTTCATCCAACCTCAGCTTTGCACAAGCGAGTTTGGACAGCGGTGAGCCGATTCCTGCGCATATCAACGATGGAACGCAGAACAGAAATCCCAAGGGGATTGGCCTGTTCGCACTGATCGCTGAAGACTACGCAACCTATAAACGGATGCCCTTGTCACAGGGCTTTTGGACGCTGTTCTGGCACCGCATGGGCAATGCGCGAATGAGCATCCAACCGAAACTGCTGCGTGCGCCGTTTTCATTCATCTACAAGCTCGGCTTTAAACTGTCTGAATGGGCCTGTGGCGTGTCACTGCCCTACACGATTCCCGTCGGTCGCCGCGTGAAGATCGAACATTTCGGTGGGATCATTATCGCCGCCCGTGCCATCGGTGACGACGTTGTATTGCGCCAGAACACCACCTGTGGCGTCATCTCGGTCGATGCAATCGGCCAACTGCCAACAATCGGCGACGGGGCAGATATTGGGGTGGGCGTCGCGATCCTCGGAGACGTGAAGGTGGGGCGCAAAGCCAAGGTCGGCGCAAACGCAGTGGTCCTAAAGGACGTGCCGCCCGACACCACGGTCGTCGGCGTCCCCGCACGCCCGATCCAAAAGACGCCCGAACCATTGCATGTGGCGTCAAACTTAGACTGACTTGCCCTCGACCCTCTAAAAGCAAAAAGCCCGGCTGGTTGGCCGGGCGTTTTCGTTTTTTCTCGGGGTGCGCTCAGAGTTGCTTGGTCACCTGAGTGTATTCCAACTCGACAGGTGTTTCGCGACCGAAGATCGACACCGACACTTTGAGGCGCTGGTTGTCTTCGTCGACTTCCTCGATCATGCCATCGAAATCTTCGAAGGGGCCGTCGTTAACTTTGACCTTTTCACCGATCTCAAAGCTGATGAGCAGTTTCGGCGCTTCCACACCTTCTTCAACACGGTTGAGGATCTGGTTCACCTCGGCATCGCGCATTGGCAGCGGACGGCCCTGAGGCCCGAGGAACCCCGTGACGCGGTTGATCGAGTTAATCAGGTGATAGCCCTGATCGCTCATTTCCATGCGCACCAGAACATAGCCCGGCATAAAGCGGCGCTCTGCGGTGACTTTCTTGCCGCGACGCACTTCAATGACTTCTTCTGTCGGAACAAGCACTTCTTCGATCTCGTTTTCAAGACCGGCTTCTTCCACAGCAACTTTGATCTGTTCAGCGATCTTCTTCTCAAAATTCGAGAGCACACTGACCGAATACCAACGTTTTGCCATCTGCCTAATTACCTTAGCTATACCGGCCTTCTTGCCAGTTTGGTTGCATTCCTAGTCCCGGATAAAACAAGGGCGTGTAACTTGATTCGCTACACGCCATTTTCGGGAATGGTGACGGATTACCGTCTGTGTTTGGGGAATTCAAGAGGCAAGCGTCGTGTGCGCGCCCCACAAGGGCCGATCAGAACAGGCCAAGCACGCCGGTCAGACCTGTGCGGATAACCAAATCCACAAGGAAAAAGAACGCCGAGGCCAAAGACGACAGTGCAAAAACCATACCCGTCGTCACAAGAACTTCGCGGCGGTTTGGCCAAACGACTTTCGAAACTTCCGCGCGGACCTGCTGGATGAACTGAAGCGGGTTGGTCATGGCCATGTTGAATTCTTTCTCGTTAGATCAGGCGGCAGATACGCCCTTCGCGGTGCAATTTCAAGCCCGTTCCGCATCACAATGCACCATCGCCACCATTCCACTGAAAGCCGCCTTTCGGACCCAAAGGCGAGAACGGGTTGTGGGCCACTTCCCAATAATGCCCATCGGGATCCTGAAAATAGCCTGAATACCCGCCCCAAAAAACTTCGACCGCCGGCTTGATGATTTTCGCACCCGCTGCCTCGGCCTGAGCGAGGGTCGCGTCCACGTCGTCGCGGGTGCGAACATTATGGGCCAACATCGCGGAGTGTTTGGTGAATTCGTCCATTGTCAAACCAAACTCTGCGGCCACGCCCTCCCACGGATAGAGCGAGACGGTCATGGCCCCCAAGATATTAAACGCCACGATACCGTCGTCCTTGGACGCCGAGACCCAGCCCAAATCGGTGTAGAAGGTCTTGGCGCGTTCCAAATCATCCACGCCCAACACAACGCCTGAAAGTCTTTGTTCCATAAAATGCTCCTAAACGCCGCGGCTTCTGCCGGAAGGCCTTACGATTTCAATATCATCCCAATCGGACATGGCTTCAATATCCGCAGCATAGCTTGCCGCGCTGCGTTCGTGAACGTCCTCGGACCATGGATTGAAGGCTTGCGAAGGATTGGACAGCGCGAATTGCTGGCGTGCTTCTTTCACCCAAGTCCTCACCTCGCCCGTGCGCCCAGATGCGCCCCAGTCGACGATTTGCGTCAAGGCTGCACTGCTCAGGCCCTCGTTGACCCGCCCGTCGATACGCTCGACCAATGGCCCCAGACGCCACCCGAGCATTCGACGGAACACCGGCACGGAAACCTCTGGGTAGTCCTCTTTGCGCCAAACATAGATTGGCCCCAGTCCCGGCACTTTGCGCATGCGACCGATCAGGTTGGACCACAACAAATGCTCGGGTCGATTGTCACCAACGAAGGCATCAAACGGGCGCAAATCCCCCCCGATGACACGCTGGGAATAGAGCGACGCCATCCATTGCGATGGCTCTCGAACGGCAAGAAACAACGCAACAGGAAACGGCGCGACCGAGGCGACAAACCTCTCAAGGCGCAAATCGGCTTGCGGGTAAAGAATGCCGGGGTTGAGATCATTGAATGTCGGTCCAAGGGCGTTTTCTTCAGACAAAACAACCCGACGCGCGCCTTTGGCGATATGGGTGACTTGTTCCGGCCCGCTGCGCCCGCCGATCGGTTGCCCTTTGGCCCGCAACCCGAACAAATCCTGAAAATGGTGCTTCGGGTCACGCAGATATTTTGGCCCGAAGTATCGCACACCATGCGCAAGCAACAGTTTCTCGTTTCGCGCCAGCGATTTCTGCAAATGCGTGGACGCCGTTTTATGCGCCCCAAGGTGCAGAGAGACAGCAATCTGTTGGGCCAATCCTCACTCCTTGGTTTGCTGATTTGAGGCGACGGTCAATCAACTGGTTTGCCCCGGGCAACATGGACGGCCCGGATGCGCAAATAATCTAATGATATGTCTAAAACCTACGGGATTGAGTGCAAGGCATAACTTGCACCCGAAAATAGTGTCTCGACTCGCAGGTTTTGCAACGAGCGGCCTTAGAACGCGGAATTTTCATAAGGAAAATGGCAGGGGCACCAGGGTTCGAACCCGGGACCTACGGTTTTGGAGACCGTCGCTCTACCAACTGAGCTATACCCCTAAGGCCGAGGCGTGGAATACGGCAGGCTGCCGATGAGATCAAGTAGCATTTGGATGATTTTTGATCTCATTCGGCGGGCGCTACCGCATTCGGCGCTTTTCAAAAGGGGCTTGGCCCCTATCTGTGTTTGGGCGCGTCATCGTCCGGTCAGTCCGTCGCCTATCCGACAAGCGCAAATGCCATAACGAAGTAGCCGACAAAGCCAATCCCGTAAATGATGCTTCGTGCGAACGGGATCGCCGACATATAGGCTGGTGCATAGACGATCCGGCTAAGGACAAACATCTGCGCCCCCAAGATCGCCTGTGCCATATCGGTGCCGTCAAGCGACAGGGCAAGAACGGCCAGCGCCAAAAAAACCGGAAAATTCTCGCGCGTATTGCGCGCCGCCCTGAGCGCCCGCCCATGCAGTGGCGAAATCACCGGTTCCTCGTCTCGTCCTTTTGAGTATCCAAACACTCCGATTTCTGAGACCAAAAACATCGAGGGCAAAAGTATAATCCCTGCGTATACAACCATTCCTGCGAAAATCCAAAAAAGCATCGTTTCCTCCTGTTGCCTTTCACCTGATAACTAGGCTCAAGTAGGGAATACCCACAATTCCTTCGGAGGGAATAATGACAGGTTTCGCAACAGGGCAAACATTCGGGACAGTGCTAAAGGACGTCCGCGCCGGACTTGGGCTGTCGCAAGCGGCCTTGGCCAATCACTTGGGATCGACGCAGCGCCACCTCTCGTTTATCGAAACAGGCCGGTCGCGTCCGACGCCCTATTTCGTCACGCGCATCTGCAAAGAGCTTTCGCTGAGCATCGCGCAGAAAGCGGCGCTCTTTCAGGCAGCCGGTTTGGCAACCCCTTTCCCGACGCGCGAACGCAGCTCGGACGAGGTCAAGGCCGCGCTCGACATGATCCACGACCGCGTCTTGGTGAACTGGCCTTTTCCGGCCTTGGTTCTGGATGAGCATTGGACAGTTCTGCGCAGCAACGCGTCCTTCGCAAAACTATTCGGTCCCTTCCTGCAAGACGCAAACGCGCAACCGAATTTACTTGAAATCATGGTCAGTGATCGATTTCGCGGGTTGATTGCCAATTGGGACGAGGCCGCCACGTCCTTCTTTTTCCGGCTGCAAGCCTCGTCGGCGCATAGCGAACAAGTGAACGCCTTGTTTACCAGATGCAGGTCAATCGGGTTGTTCGACAACGTTGAATTGCAGCTCTCGGGCGCGAGCGGAATGCCGGTTTATGTCCCGATTTCCGTCAACCTTCCCAATGGGATGCAATTTCAAATTACATCACTGCTTGGCAAACTGTCCTCGGTGCAAGACGCTCTTGTCGAAGGATTTGAGATCGAGTTGATGCTGCCAACCGACGCTGCATCCGAAGCGTTGATGCGATCCGCCTTTGCGGGATAGTGCGCACAGCGCGGATCGCCTGCGGGCTGCCCGTTTTGGCACTTAGTTGATTTGCGTCTCGATACCCCAGACACTCGGGCCATGATCGATAGAAGAACCTTCGTTAAGACCGGCGCAGCCTCTGCCCTTGCCCTGCCCTCGTTGCTGCGTGCCCAGTCCACAAAGTCGGTAATTGTTGTGGGGGCCGGATCCGCGGGGCTAACGGCAGCCTTTCATCTGCAACGCCAGGGCGTTGACGTCCGCGTGCTTGAGGCCTCGGATCGTTGGGGCGGTCGCATCAGGCGCAATTCAACCCTATCAGACGTACCCATCGACCTTGGTGCTGAATGGATTCACGACGACCCGACCATTCTTGGCCGGATGATCGGTCAAGGCGAAACCGACCTTGGCGTCAGAACCATCGAGTATCGCCCGCAAACCTACCAGTTTTGGAATAAGGGCAAGCTGAGCAACATGAACGCGCTGCGGTTCGCCTACGCCGAAGTGAAATTCTACGACACAACTTGGTTCGAGTTTTTCGAGCGATTTGTCCTTCCTGAAATCGCCAATCAGATTGAGCTTAACGCCACGGTCAATGAGATTTCGGTCCGGCCCGACGGCGTGTCGGTTGGGTTAAGGGATGGTCGCCGCATCGAGGCGGACAGGGTGCTTGTGACCGTTCCGATTTCCATCCTGCAAAGGCAGCGCATCACATTTTCCAATGCCCCTGACGCGGCGCGTTTGCGAGGCCTGAACGACGTTGTTTTTGGCAGTGGGTTCAAAGTGTTCATGAAGTTCAGTGAACAGTTCTATCCCGACATGCTGATGTTTGGCTCACGGTTGAATGCCTTGTCGGACGAATGGAATTCAAAGCTCTATTATAACGCGGCCTTCGGCAAACCGACCGACGACAACCTATTGGGATTGTTCACCGTCAACGAAAACACGCTGTCGCGCGCCGCGCTTTCAAACGAGGCCCTGTTGGAAACCGCTCTGGCGGAATTGACCGAGATCTACGGCAGCGTGGTGCGGCAGTCGTTTCAGGCTGGAACCGTACAGAACTGGACAAAAGAGCCGCATATTTTGGGCAGCTACTCGATGACCAACGATGCGGACGACGATATCGCGGCCATCCTCTCGCCGATTGCCGGGCGCATTCATTTTGCCGGAGAGGCCTTGGGCGGTGATGCACAATCCACCGTGCATGGGGCGGCGTTCTCGGCCATTAATGCTGTTCGCGATATAATGGCGGGCTAGGCGTTTTCGGCCTGTGCGGCGGATTTCAGATCGGCATACATGCTCGCGACAACCGCCTGCACGTGATCCGCAAGGTCACGCACATCGCCCTCGTCATAGCCGGATGAGTCGATGGGATCACCAAAACGCACATGAATGGTCCCCGCGCGCGCCCTGAGAGACCCAAGCGGAAGCGCTTGGTGACCACCATAAAACGCGACGGGGACAACAGGCACCCCGGCCCTGATCGCCAGCAGAAACGCGCCACGCTTAAACCGCCTGACGCCATCCTGTCCCGAGAGCTGCCCCTCACCGCCCCAGGCAATGCGTTCGCCTGCACGAAGGGCCTCGACGATCTTGTCCATAAGGCGGTTGGTGCCTGCCCGCTGGCCACGCGGAACCAGCTCAATTCCGGCCTGTAGGCAGGCGGATCGGGCAAAGGGGATCACGGCGTAGGCATCCGCGGCTGCCGCCCGATCCACATGCGGCAGGACCGAGGCCGGAAAGGCAAAGACGTCCGCGAACGACGTCTCATTATAGCAAACCACGCAGCCGGTTCCGACCGAGGGCGGCGTGCCGCTTACCGACACCTCAATCCCACAGGTCTTCAAAACGCGGTTGAAATCCTGGGTTAATATGCGCCGCGCGTCGGCCTTATTGGCCGCTCGCTTGCCAGCACGCCAACTCATCCAAGGTGCCCCAAGTAACCACCACAAAATCGCGAGGCCACCCCGCAATGTTTCCAAAACCGCCGTCATGCCTTTCCACCCCAAAAGCTCGGCAACTGTATCCTATGTTTGCTTGCAGCTTCCAAGCGTAATCTGGCAGTGACACTGCGATGGATCTGGCGCGAAGGTTGTGTGTTTCTCAAATGTCATCCCCGCGCAAGCGGGGATGACAGGGGACGGTAGGAGCATTCGTTGCCCCCAAAGCAAAAGGGGCCGCCAGTGGCAGCCCCTTCGCAATTTTTCCTCACCGAGGTGGGTTCTCATCGTTTTTGCAGGCAAAAACGACTGTCACCCACTGGCCGCGTTCGGGCTTACGCCCGAGCCACGTCCTTACTCGTAAATTTTCGAGACAACGCCCGAACCAACGGTGCGGCCGCCTTCGCGGATCGCGAAGCGGAGGCCTTGCTCCATCGCGATCGGTGCGATCAGCTCAACGTCGAACTTCAGGTTGTCGCCTGGCATAACCATCTCGGTGCCCTCAGGCAGCTCAACAGTACCGGTGACGTCCGTGGTGCGGAAGTAGAACTGTGGACGGTAGTTCTTGAAGAATGGGGTGTGACGACCACCTTCTTCTTTCGTCAGGATGTAGACCTCACACTCAAACTTGGTGTGTGGGTTCACAGACCCTGGCTTACAAAGAACCTGGCCGCGCTCAACCGACTCACGGTCAACACCACGCAGAAGGGCGCCGATGTTGTCGCCTGCTTCACCGCGGTCAAGCAGCTTGCGGAACATTTCAACACCCGTACATGTGGTTGTTGTTGTGTCTTTGATACCAACGATTTCGATGCTGTCGCCAACATTGATAACGCCGCGCTCAACACGACCGGTCACAACTGTACCACGACCCGAGATCGAGAACACGTCTTCGATTGGCATCAGGAACGGCTCATCAACAGCGCGCGGTGGCTGTGGGATGAAGCTGTCAACAGCTTCCATCAGCTTGGTGATCGAGTCTTTGCCGATGGCATCGTCACGGTCTTCCAGAGCGGCCAGAGCCGACCCAGGAATGACAGGGATGTCGTCGCCGTTGTAGCCGTATTCGGTCAGAAGCTCACGGATTTCCATTTCGACAAGCTCAAGAAGCTCTTCGTCGTCAACCTGGTCAACCTTGTTCATGTAAACAACCATCTCAGGGATACCAACCTGGCGGCCCAGAAGGATGTGCTCACGTGTCTGAGGCATAGGGCCGTCGGCTGCGTTCACAACAAGGATCGCGCCGTCCATCTGCGCCGCACCTGTAATCATGTTCTTCACATAGTCAGCGTGGCCGGGGCAGTCGACGTGGGCGTAGTGACGGTTCTCGGTCTCATACTCAACGTGAGCAGTCGAGATCGTGATACCACGGGCTTTTTCTTCTGGCGCGCCGTCAATCTCGTCATAGGCTTTGAAGTCACCAAACTGCTTGGTGATCGCCGCTGTCAGAGTGGTCTTGCCGTGGTCAACGTGACCAATCGTGCCGATGTTGCAGTGCGGTTTGCTGCGGTCAAACTTTTCCTTTGCCATGCCTTAGGCGCCTCTTGGTTTGGGGGCCATGCTGACCCGATGAATACCTGCGGGCGCGTTTATTTGGTCAGGACATGAAAATCAAGCGCGAGTTGCGCAGTTATAGGCTCTCATCGACAATTGTTTCGTCAGCAGCCTCGACCGGCACGACACCGAACCAGGCGTTGTTCTCTTCCAGCCATTCTTCAACCTTCAGCGCCACCTTGCGCGACAGCACCTGCAATTGCTGATCGCCTGTGCTGAACAGACCCGAACCGATGATCGTTTTGGCACTTAGATCCTCAAGAACCGCGATCTGGTGCGCTTCTTCGTTCAGCTTTTCACCCGCCGCATCATCCCAAAGCGTTATGTTCACAATCAACGCGGATTTCGGCGACAACACCACCGGCACGCCAACATCCGCCAAGGCATAGCCATCGACGCTCAGCCCGATGTTGTAGACTTTCCCGCCCTCATAGACATCCAAACGCGTGTCCAAAGCGGTTTTTACAGCCTCAACCAACTCCTCGGGCGTCGCTTCGCGCGATCCGGGTCCCATATAGGGATTCGGCGCGATCACGATGTTATGACCCAAAGTAAAATCGCCAAGATCCACCTGAGGCTCTTGTTCGGGCAGCACCGAACAGGCACCAAGAACAGCCGTCGCAACGGCGACCAAGATCAATTTCTTCATTGGTTCCCCCAAGAGTTTCTGCCCCTTCCTACCGCGCCCAGCGTGTGGTTTCAATCTGCACCATTGCCTCTTTGCCCCGAGGGTCTAAACTCCGCTCAACGGAAGTGTTTGAACATGCGACAGCCAGTCAAAATCCCCCTCGTCACCAAGCCAATGTCAGTGCTGCAAAGCCTCGCCTCGGCACGGCGCAACGTGCTGTCGATCCTGCCCGAGATCGCCACCCGTCAGCCAATGGTTTCTGGCAAAACCGGCATACGCTGGCACATGGTGATGGACCCCGAGGCCCTGAAACGCGTGCTGCGTGATCGCCTTGTCGACTACCCCAAGTCCGGCGTCACGAAATCGCTTCTGCGTCCCGCGATTGGCAATTCCCTGTTCATCGCCGAGGGGCAACAATGGCACTGGCAACGCCGCGCGACCGCGCCGGCGTTTTCCCACCGCAACGTCAGCGCCCTTGCACCGGTCATGACACGCGCCGCCGAGGCGACATGCACCCGATTGCGCGCTGGCAATGGCCAGGCCGCCAACATGTTTGACGAAATGGTCAGCACCACTTTTCAGGTGATCTCGGATGTTACGCTCTCGGGCGAGTCCGGCTTTGACCGCAACATTGTCCACAAAGCCATCGACGACTACATTATCGCAGCAGGCCGCGTCACCATCGCCGATATGCTCGGCTTGCCGGGCTGGGTTCCGCGGGGCGGTTGGCGAAAGTCTCGCCGCGCCCTCGCCAAAATGCGCGAGATTGCAGATGCCACGATCGAAGCCCGCCGCCGTGCCCCGCCAAACGAAACGCCCGATCTGCTCGACCTTCTGCTTGCGGCCTCTGACCCCGAGACCGGGCGCAGCCTGAACACCGCCGAATTGCGTGACAATCTTTTGACCTTCATCGTGGCTGGTCATGAAACAACCGCACTGACCCTGTCTTGGGCGCTCTACCTCTGCGGCCTGGATCAAACTGTTCAGGCAAAGGCCCGCGCCGAAGCAACCTCGGTGCTTGGCAAACGTGCCGCAACCCAAGCCGATCTGGCGGCCCTGCCCTACACACGGGCCATCATCGAGGAAACCCTACGGCTCTACCCGCCCGCCGCAATGATCTCGCGCACCGCGCAAACAGCCGACACCCTATGTGGCCGCGAGATCCAGCCCAAGGATACCGTTATCCTGCCAATCTACGCACTGCACCGCAGCCACCTGCATTGGGACGACCCCGACGACTTTAGGCCTGACCGCTTTCTCAACACGCAAATCGAACGCTACACCTACCTGCCATTCGGAGACGGGCCTCGTATCTGCATCGGCCAAAGTTTCGCCATGCAAGAAGCGGTCATCATTCTTGCCACAATGCTCGCCCGCTTCCGATTTACACCGGTCCAAGGGAAAACCCCGAAACCCGTCATGATCCTGACACTGCGCCCCGAAGGCGGTGTTTGGCTTACGCCAGACCCCATTTAGGCATCTTTTGACTCGAAATATCCGCAGGGGTGAATTGGCTTGAAAAGCCAAGAGGGGGCAGCATCCCCCCCTCCGCCGGTCGGGGCCGCCAGGCCCCGATCCAAATCAAGTTGCGCCTAGATCAACTCTCCGGCCAGGCCCTGCTCGATCAAGGCAATGCTTTCGTCGATGCCATAGAGCGCGATAAAGCCGCCAAAACGCGGCCCCTGAGACGCGCCCAACAGCACCTCATAGATCGCTTTGAACCAATCGCGCAGCGGGTCAAAGCCATGGTTTTTTCCAACCGCAAACACGATGGACTGCAAAAAATCCTCGTCCGCGAAATTGGCCACGGGCAGAGGATCGCCCTTGCCCTCAGCGGCGATCTTTTTCTCGATCTGCGCGATGGCCGCATCTTCGGATTTCAAAGCCGAGACCAAATCCGTCAAAGCAGCCCGTTCCTGATCCGTTGGCGCGCGGAAGACTTTGGTTGGTTTCACGAAGTCGTTGAAGTAGCGCACCGCATAGCCTGCGGCTGCATCAAGACCAGGGTGTGTTTCGGGCGACGCCTCCGGGGCGTATTTGCCGATGAAACCCCACATCTTTGTCTTGTCTTGCGCCGACGAGGCCGACGCCAGATTGAGCAGCATTGAAAACGGCACCACCATATCGCTTACCGGCGGTTGGCCACGGTGAATATGATACACCGGATTGTTGACCCGCTGCGCCGCGTCTTGCTTTTCAAAGGCCCGCAGTTGCTGATGATATTCATCCATCGCCCGCGGGATCACGTCAAAATACATCCGCTTCGCCGTCTTGGGCTTTTGGTACATGAAGTAAGACAAACTCTCGGTCGAGGCATAGGACAGCCATTCGTCAATCGAAATCCCGTTACCCGAGGACTTCGATATCTTTTGACCCTTGTCATCAAGGAACAATTCATAGGTGAAATGCTCGGGCGCGCGTTCCCCGAGGACCCGGCAAATGCCATCGTAAATTGGCGTGTTGGTGCTGTGATCCTTGCCGTACATCTCAAAGTCGACGCCCAGCGCAGCCCAACGGGCACCGAAATCCGGCTTCCATTGGAGCTTCACGTTGCCGCCAGTGACAGGCAGCGTCCATTCGCGTCCGTCTTCGTCGTCAAAGGTGATCTCGCCCTTGGCGGCATCGACGTTCTTCATCGGCACATAGAGCACGCGACCCGTCTCAGGGTGGATCGGCAGAAAAATGGAATAGGTCTGGCGACGTTCTTCGCGCAGGCTTTTCAGCATGATCTTCATGATGTCGTCATAACGTTCCGCCGCGCGCAGCAACACGGCGTCGAATTTACCCGACCGATAGAATTCGGTGGCCGAATAGAACTCGTATTCAAAACCAAAGGTATCAAGAAACCGGCGCAACATCGCATTGTTGTGATCGCCAAAACTGTCGAATTCGCCAAACGGATCGGGGACCGAGGTCAGCGGCTTGTGCAGGTTCTCGGTCAGCATGACTTGGTTTGGAACGTTTCCGGGAATTTTCCGCATCCCATCCAGATCGTCGGAAAAGCAGATCAGCCGTGTTGGGATGTCCGAGATCACCTCGAATGCGCGCCGCACCATCGTCGTGCGCAGCACTTCGCCAAAGGTGCCGATATGCGGCAGACCCGACGGGCCATAGCCGGTTTCAAAAAGCACATATCCCTTTTCGGGCGGCGCCTTTTCAAACCGTTTGAGCAACCGGCGCGCTTCTTCAAAGGGCCAGGCTTTTGTGCTCATCGCGGCGTCGCGCAGATCGGACATGTTCTTCTCCATTGCCATCCGGCACCCTATATGCCGGAACAAGACCCCTCCCTATTGCCGAGAGAGACATAGGTCAATATTCTGCACTGCAACAAAGCCCGAAAGGACACGATCGTGAGTCGGCCAGAACCCCACCCGTTAACACCGCAAGATTGCCTCGTGGCGATGATGGTCGCCGTTTCGGCGTCCGACGAAAACATGCGCACCTCCGAGTTGCTAAAAATCCAGTCGGCGGTCAACAACCTTCCAATCTTTGGAACCTACGACTTTGACCGTATCAAGACCGTCAGTCAGGTCGTGTTGGACCTGTTCGAACAGGTTGACGGGTTGGACGCGCTTTTTGGCCTGATCCGCGACAATCTTCCTGAACGTCTTTATGAAAGCGCCTACGCGATGGCCTGCGATGTCGCCGTCGCCGACGGCAAGCTGCCCGAGGCCGAACTGCGCATTCTTGAAGAAATGCGCTACGAGTTGGACATAGATCGCTTGCACGCCGCCGCTATCGAACGCGGTGCCCGTGCACGTCACATGACGCTTTAGGCCCGATCACCGCTTTGGGCAGCTAGAGCGTTGCCCAATGATCGATCAGACGATTTTGCATATACCGCGCGCGCTGCGCCCAGCTTTGCGATCCCGGAGGCCGCTCGGACCCTTTCAGATCAGCCCGCTTGCGTCGGTCAAAGTCGGCCGAGAATATTGCAAAGCTCAGCAATCGCCCGTTTGGCATCTCGAGATAACCCGCCAATCCGCTTGCGTAGTGCAGCGTTCCGGTCTTGACCCATTTCTTGACGGTGCCATTGGACAGCGCGACAGCTTTCAGCTTGACCAAGGGCACGAGCGTTTCGCGGGCCCAAGGGTCGGACAGCAGTGTCGCCAAGGCCCTCGGGGCGATACGGGATTTATCGCCAAGCCCAGAATGGTCGCGCATTTCGATTCCCGAGACGCCAAAGCGTTCACGCGACCAGCGGTTCATTTCCTTGGCAGACTCGACATAAGAGATCGGACGCCTCACGCGCTTTGCCGAAGCCGCCATGCCCACGGCCTCCGCCGTCAGATTGTAGCTATAGTCCAGCATGTCCTTGAGAATCTTCGAAAGTACCGGGCCTTGTCGCTTGGCCATGATGAAGCTCCCACTTGGAAGCTCATCGATTTGTTCGGCCTCTGGCAGGATCAGCCCGTTTTGTTGGGCGACCGCGCGAAACACTTCGCCCGCATAAGCAATCGGCTGACGTGTCGGCAACCAGCGCGCGCCCCCCTTGCCCAAGGCTGCCTTGGCAACGGTCCAGGCATCGGTCCCGTCGGCGTCTTCGTAGGTATACACCGTCTGCATTTTTTCTTGCGCCGAGATTTCAGCAACGCTGACATCGGCAGAATAGCGCCCCGAGCGTGCATCAAGGATCAAATCGTAGTCGCCCGATTTTCGCACCCACTCAAAGCGCACACGATTGCGGTTCAGCATGATGCCCGAAATCGCGGGATTATAGGCGACATGTTCAGGCTGGTTGCGGTCAATCCGGTCGCTAAATGGCAAGGCATTGCCCCAAACCAGGAATTTGCCGGTGATTGATGTGACCCCCAACTCGACCAATTGGCGCGACAGATCCCCCAAACCATCGGTTGTCAGTTCGGGGTCGCCGCCACCAACGAGGATGAGATCGCCGTTCAGGACCTCTCCGTCGAGATAACCGGTTCCGAAGACTTTGGTCTCAAAGACGTGATCGCCGCCCAGAACGTCCATGGCGTAGAGCGCTGTCAGAGCCTTGACCACGCTGGCGGGCGGCAAACCCGAATGGGCCTGGTGTTCTTGCAGAACTTCGCCCGAATTTGCATCCATCACCAAAAAGCTGGTCTTGCCGTCCAGACGGGCTTGCTCGATCATTTTTTCGTAAGGCTGTTTCGGCGTCGGGGGCACAGTATCGGGGCGCAATTTGGGCGCTGGCACATCCTTTGGACCCGCGGCCCTTGCCACGCCTGCCGAAAGCGCCGCTGCTGACATGGCCAACAGCCGTCGTCTTGTGATCCCCAAACTCATGGGGGCCGTTTATGCCAGCACTTCTGACAGAAACAACCCTTTAGCTTTGACAAGGCAGAATTATTCCGATGCGCGTGGTGAGTCCCATTTGCCGGCGGCGCGAATATCGCTTGACGACTGATTGACCAGCGGCACGTTTTGATAGGCCCATGCAGGCGCAGAGGCTTTGCCAAGCAAACGCGCTTTGCGGCCTTTGAGGCGGAATTGCCGATAGGTGCGCGCCGCCACAGACCGCCGCGCGCCAAGACGCTGTCCCGCGCGGGCGATTACGGCAATCGGGAGGGTCTCGATAATGGTTTGCCAGTTTTGCCAGCGATGGAACTGAGCGAGATTGTCCGCCCCCATGATCCACACGAAATGTACGCGCGGATAGAGCCGCCTGAGATGCTGGACCGTTTCGGCCGTGTAGGGGCTGCCCAAATGGCTTTCGAGATCGGTGATTTTGACCTTGGGATGGGCAATCATTCGGCGCGCGGCCCTTAGGCGTTGCTCCATAGGCGCGGGTCCGTGGTGCTTGAGCGGGTTGCCGGGGGACACGAGCCACCAGACCTGATCGAGGTCGAACCGCTTGATGGCCTCACGCGTGATATGGGTGTGCCCTTCGTGGGGCGGATCGAAAGATCCGCCGAGAAGACCAACCACCTGACCGGCGCGGGCATATGGAAATTTGAAACGCATTGGCTCAACTTGTAGCCCAGGTACTTCGCCATGGGGAGAGGCTTTTGACTTTGTTTTCGGGGCGTTGCCCCGAACCGGCGGAGGGGGTTTCACCCCCTCTTGGCCCAGGGCCAATTCACCCCCAAGGTATTTAGGGCAAGATAAAGCTATGGGCGTGGGCAGGGATTGATTTCGTGAACTGCGCGGTCCCAAGCAAGGTTCGGGTCAAAACCGGCGACGTGCCAGTCCTCGGCAGTTTTGCGCGGCTGCATGCCGCGGACAATCATATAGTCCGGGCGATAGCTGGGGGGCCCTATGGCGAAAATGCCGGCGCAGGTTTCCCTCAGGTAGTCACTATCGGGGTCGCGCAATTGATCGATCCAGACCTTAAGGTCTTGCATCTGTTCGTAATAGTAGCCGGTGAGAATCCAACTGTTAAGTTCCGACACGACAACATGGGCACTTTCGTCTTTCACCCGTTGCTGGTCGAACAAGATGAAGCTGGAATAGGTCAGGTAGAGCTGAATGGCACTGCGAGGATCACCTTGGTTCGCGCATGCACGAGTGGCCGAGGCCAACGCGCGGGCGGTCATGTCTGCCGTGATGGATGACAACGGGAGACAGTCAGACGTCGCTGAGGATTGCGCGGCAGCCGGTGAGCCCAGCATGAGGATGCAGAGCGTGATCGATTTCAGGTGTGGCATGGGCCTCCTTACGGTTCGAGCAGATTAAATCGCTTGGCGGCTGTCACCAAATCACAGTTCGGTCATACTGCCGGAGCGATAAACTCGAATTGCGTCACCCTTATAGATTGCTAAAATATGTCTAAATTTCTGAAAGGTATTTTGATGAACTATTTGACCAAAACTGCGCTCGCATTCTGCCTATTGTCGCTTCCTGCCGTGGCAGACACGCAGGAGGATGTGGATTACATTGTGTCCCAGACAGTCACCCGTGCCATGTTTGAGGGCGCTTTGAGCGTGCAACGCCCGCTTATAATCGGTGCCCTTGAAAACCAATTTCGCGCGGATGGCATCGTGATAAGCGACAGCGAGGCGTTTTTTGACATTTTCATCGATGAGTGGATCGATGAATTTACCGCCAGCATGCAGCATCAAACCGGTCAGATCTATTTTGATCTCTTCAGCGAAAAAGAAATCGCCGACATCGCGGGTTTTTACCGTACCGACTCAGGTCAGGCGCTGATCGAACAAACGCCTGCCCTTATGCAAGCGGGTGCGCAGCTTGGCCAAATCGCCGGACAGCAGGCGGCGCGTTCAACCAACGAGGCGGTCGCAAATCGACTTGAACGAGAGGGCATCACGATTGGCGACAAAAGCCTGACGCAGAAAATTCTCGACGCATTGAGATAACGAAACGCGACCGCCTGCCTCCCATTGCCCCCGCCCCAACGTCGCGGTATCACCCCTGCCAACGCAGTTTTCACCCGCAGGAGCGAACGCATGGCCTCGTATCAATATGTCTACCACATGGACGGAGTTTCAAAGACCTATCCGGGTGGCAAAAAGTGTTTTGAAAACATTCGTCTGAGCTTCCTGCCCGGCGTGAAGATCGGTGTCGTGGGCGTCAACGGCGCGGGTAAATCGACGCTGTTGAAGATCATGGCCGGTCTCGACAAGGATTTCTCGGGCGAGGCCTGGGCCGCCAAAGGGGCCAACATCGGCTACCTTCCACAGGAACCTCAGCTAGATGACAGCCTTGATGTGCGTGGAAATGTCATGCTGGGTGTCGCCGAAAAGAAGGGCAAGCTGGATCGCTTTAACGAGTTGGCGGTGAACTATTCGGAAGAAACCGCCGACGAAATGGCGCAGCTTCAGGATGAGATTGACAGCGAGAACCTCTGGGATCTCGACAGCCAAGTTGACGTCGCGATGGAGGCCCTGCGTTGTCCGCCCGATGACGCTGATGTTGCCTCGCTTTCCGGCGGTGAGAAACGCCGCGTCGCGCTTTGCAAACTGCTTCTGGAAGCGCCAGACATGCTGCTGCTCGACGAACCGACCAACCACCTTGACGCGGAAACCATTGCGTGGCTGCAACAACACCTGATCGACTATAAGGGCACGATCCTTTGCGTCACCCACGATCGCTATTTCCTTGATGACATCACCGGCTGGATTCTTGAACTCGACCGTGGCCGGGGCATCCCCTATGAAGGCAACTATTCCGCGTGGTTGGAACAGAAAGCCAAACGGCTTGAACAGGAAGCCCGCGAGGACAAGTCCAAGCAAAAGACCCTTGAGCGCGAACTTGAGTGGATGCGTCAGGGCCAAAAGGCCCGTCAGGCGAAATCCAAAGCGCGTATCTCGGCCTATAACGATTTGGCCAACCAGTCCGAGCGCGAAAAAATCGGCCGCGCGCAGATCGTCATCCCGAACGGCCCGCGCCTTGGAAACAAGGTGATCGAGGTTTCGGGTCTGAAAAAAGCGATGGGCGACAAGCTGTTAATCGAGGATCTCGAATTCAGCCTGCCACCGGGGGGTATCGTTGGCGTGATCGGCCCCAACGGAGCGGGTAAATCGACGCTGTTCAAAATGCTGACCGGTCAGGAACAACCCGACGACGGTGAAATCTCATATGGTGACACGGTGCAACTCAGCTACGTTGACCAGTCGCGCGATGATCTTGCGGAAAAGGACACCGTGTGGGAGGCAATCTCGGGTGGGGCCGAGATCATCGAATTGGGCGATGCTCAGGTGAACAGCCGAGCCTATTGTTCGTCGTTCAACTTCAAAGGCGGAGACCAGCAGAAACCTGTCGGCCTGCTTTCGGGCGGTGAACGTAATCGCGTGCACATGGCGCGTTTGTTGAAAGAGGGCGGTAACGTGCTGCTGCTCGACGAACCGACCAACGATCTCGACGTGGAAACCCTGCGAGCGTTGGAGGACGCTCTGGTCGATTTCGCGGGCTGCGCCGTGGTCATCTCACACGACCGCTTCTTCCTTGATCGGATCTGTACCCATATGCTGGCCTTTGAAGGCGACGCGCATGTTGAGTGGTTCGAGGGCAACTTCGAGGATTACGAAGAAGACAAGAAGCGGAGACTGGGGGCGGATGCGCTAGAGCCGAAGCGGTTGAAGCATAAGAAGTTTACACGTTAAAGGCGATAAGCTAACCTGACCGCTGTAAGGTCAGGTGTAAAATGAAAAGAGAACACATCGAAAAATTCGTTCCAGAATTTAGTTGGAAGGAAGCGCGCAAAGAGTTTGGAGTTTTTTACTCAGAGAACCAAATTCAACTTCAACAGGCGAACGAAGCACTTGTCAGCCTCATAAATCTTTTGGTGAGCACCGGTCTATCTCCGGCCCCGAAAGTTATCGGGCGTGTTAAAGCCCAATCGGAGTGCGAAAAGAAATTTGAACTAAAGTACCTTGGTGATGCAGAAATTGAAGGTGGAAGATACCAGATCAAGGAAAAGATAAGCGATTTAGTCGGAATTCGAGTGGTATGTATTTATGAATCGGATATCGACAAAGTGGCCGAAATACTGCGCGACAATCTAAAAGTCGTCGAGGAAACGGATAAAACAAGCGCATTGCAAATCCACGAAAACCAATTTGGGTACAAGGGTTTGCACATGGATTGCCAGCTGGATTCTAATCGTGCCAACCTGCCTGAATACAGTGCCTTTTCAGTGCTCAAGTTTGAGGTTCAAGTTAGATCAATAGTCCAAGATGGCTGGAGTGAAGTTGATCATCGGCTAAAGTATAAAAAGCGTATTCCAACGAATTTAAAGCGTCGAATCAATCGTTTGGCAGCATTGTTTGAACTAGCAGATCAAGAGTTTGAAGCGATAAGAAATCAAACGACAGTGTTAGAAGAAGCCGGCAAAAGCGATGCTAAAGATGCATTTGTCGACAACCCACTAACGCCGTTCAATTTCGTACCAGTAGCCTTAAAACATTTCCCAGATTTTGCTTTTGAACCTCACAAAGTTGATGGGTTCGTTGACGACTTGCTAGTTCAAGACGAACACCTCACTCCTAAGTCCTTGGACAACATCATTCTGAAACACCTTGTCGTGGTGCAGAAATTCGTCTCTTACTTAGGTGGCATGGGTCATAAGATGAACCCATATACACAAATACGGCATTGTTTATACAAGGAGAACAAAGTCCTGTATTTGATGCTCATGAGAACGGGACCCATGAAAAATTTTGACCGGTGGCTCGAACATGGAACGGTCCATCCCTCTGAGGTTGGTGATGGCTCCCAGCCTAACTAATCGTTAGCTCCCAACCCACCAATCCTCTACATCCGCATATTCAGTAGGTTATAACCCCACCTTACTCTCCGACCGCCCCCTCGGGCACTTTGCCAACAGACTTCCGTTCATCCGACCCGAACCAGGTATCCCGATGGATCGTGAAATCCGCCACTCGCCGAGCTACTCAAACCTCGCATAGCTCACCGCGCGCTATCCATCGACAGTCCCTCCCCATCCCGCCCTCCCCGCCCCCCCCAGACACAACAGCTTGATTGGTTCGTGATCGGGTTTTGCGGCACAAGGTGCTCATGATGAAAACCATCCTCTCCTCCGCTATCGCAATCCTCGTTCCAATCCTACTTGCGTGGCTTGGCCTGTCGCGTGCTTTAGGCGCGCATCCGTTTTGGGAGGTTCAGACAATCGCTATTGGTGCTCCGATTGGGGTGCTCTTGATCCTTGGGGCGCAGATGGCCGGGATTGGGCAGAAATGGCTTATCATTGCAGCGGTCATCCTTCTGATCGCGGCAATCTCGGTGGCGACTTATGGCAAGATGGTGTTCGTGGCCGCCTATGGCGACGACCGCTTTGCGGGTCAGCTTTGGTACTTTGGCTGGATCGCGGTTGGCGCGTTTTCGACAGCGACTCTTTTCGCCCTCGCGCCCCGTAAAGAGCCGCGCCAAAGTCCCTAAACCTGCTCATGATCTCCCTGATATTGAATAACGCTCGACGAGATCGCTATACATCCTCAAGATCAAGCCAACCAGTTCGGTCTCGCCCCGCCGCTTGACCCCGAACAATGACGCGTTGGCGATAATCGGATATAGACTGGCCATAGACCCGCACATGCGGACAGAAGGAGCACCAATATGAAATTACTCGTCACAGCAGCAGCGGCCGTTTTGATCGCGACGCAATCGTTCGCCGGAACCTACCAAGTTAGGTGCACGACCGAGAGCGTCCCCTACCAAGAGGCCGTCAAAGGCGGCACGCCGGAAGAGGTACTCGGTGGCGCGATTATTGGCGGATTGCTGGGCAAGGCGGCAACCGACGACAACGGAGCGGCTGCGATTGGAGCGATCATTGGCGGGGCCTTGGCGAATGAATCCAGCACCACGACCGTGACCCGCTATCGCGATGTCGAGACCTGCACCAATGTATTCGTCCCCGACCGCATCACCGACGAGGCCGAGCTTGAGGGCATCCTGATCGATCTGAAGAATGGCCGTTCCGTGAGCCGCGAAGTCATCATGGATGTTCAATACACGATCGGCGTCGCCTATGACGGCAGCTGGGGCCCAATTTCCCGTCGCGCAGCCGACGAATATCTCGCCCATCTCGAAGCCGATGCCGCGGCTGAGGTCGAAGTTGAAGTTGAAGCGACAGAAACAACGCCGCTGTTCACTTTGATTGTGAATGACGTTGTCATTGTCAGCTCGCCCGATGTTGCTGCCATTGATGAAATCAAAACAGCACTCGGCCAGGCCGGAGTCGCATCGCAAATCTTTGTCGATTTGCAGTAAAGCCAAACCTGTTGGTCCCGTTCCGGCGGGGCCAGCCAGATCGGAAAATTTCAGTCCAAGTGATAATTCTCGCTTAAGTTGAAGATTCTGCCATACTGGCTCTACCGTAGCAGGAGAGACAGCATGAAACACAATCGTTCAAAACTAAATGCACTCGTTGGGGCACTTGGCGCCGTTTTTGGCATGGGTGGCTATGTCGGCAACCTTTATTCGAACAATATTGCCACCTTCGGGATGATGGCAATTTTCATTCTCGGGTTTGCAATTGTCCATCTGATGACCAAAGAAAGGTCATAGTCCAGCCCGACACCCCTATCCGTTCAGGGTGGCACCAAGCATTGTGCCACCTAGACGTCCGATTGATCTGTGATATGACCCGCGTGACCTTTTTCCCCTGGGTGCGGGCCTTTGGCCCTGCGCCACGTGCCACAGAAACGGACCAATACAATGACCAATTCAAAACGCATCGCTCTCTCAAGCGATCATGCGGCAATCGACCTGCGCCAGAGCGTCGCCAACCATATCGCCAGGCAAGGCTATGACGTCGTCGACATTGGTCCAACAACGCCCGAAAGCACCCATTACCCAAAGCACGGTGAAGCGGCGGCGCGTCTTGTGGCGTCGGGCGACTGTGCCTTGGGCATTATTCTTTGTGGTACAGGACAAGGCATCATGATGGCCGCTAACAAGGTCAAAGGCATCCGCTGCGGCGTGTGCTCGGACACGTTCTCGGCCAGCATGATCCGCCAGCACAACGACGCGAACATGCTGTCAATCGGCGCGCGTGTTGTGGGTGAAGGTCTGGCGCTTGAGATCGTCGATGCCTTCCTTGCCGCCGAATTCGAAGGCGGTCGCCATGGAACGCGGGTTGATATGATAACCGCAATCGAAGGTTAACCCGCGCGCGTCCTGTCCCGTCAAATCGGGCGCGATTGTTTTTGGGCCACCCCTTTTCAAACAGGTCCACACATATTATATTTAGAATATAACACTTCTGGAGAGACCCATGTCTTATACAATCGACCGCATTATTTCCGACGCCGACTTTGAAACCGTCGATGCCCGCACACGCAAAGCACTGGCCGACGGTGGGTTTGGCGTCCTGACCGAAATCGACGTCAAAGCGACTATGAAGAAGAAAATCGACAAGGACATGGACGATTACCGCATCTTGGGTGCCTGCAATCCAAATATGGCATGGCAAGCGATCGGTATGGAGGCCAAAGTCGGTGCCATGCTGCCGTGCAACGTCATTTTGCGGGCGGTTGACGGCGGTATTGAGGTCTCGGCTGTGGACCCGGTTGCCTCGATGTCGGGCATCAACAATGCGGATTTGTCGGGCGTTGCCGGTCAGGTCAAGCAGATGCTTTCGGATGTCGTTGCCGCGATCTGAGGCAGGCCTTTAAAGATGCAATAAACGTAATATTTGCCAGATCGCATGCAGTTCCTGTAATGTGTCCTCACACCCCGCCTAAATCCATCAAAACGGCGGGGATCAACGGGAGGACTATCATGACTAAAATCACAACTGGCCTCATTGCGGCTTTTGCATTTGGACTGACAGCGACCGCGAGCTTTGCGGAAACCTATATCCGACCCCACAAAACGGGCGCGCAGGAAATCAACGTGACCGTCACCGACGGCGCACTTTGGTGCACCCGTGTCTCGGACGGTTTTGAAATGTGCAACGGCATGACCGAAAACGAGGACGGCACGTGGGGGGGCCGCAACATGCGTCACCCTGATATGCCCAAGTGGATGAAATTCCGCGGCACGGTCTATTTCGAGGATGCGGGGCTAAGGATCAAAGGCTGCGCCGTGATCTGCGACTCCGAGGAATGGGAAAAAGCCGAGTAAAATTTTCAACGCATTTTAACGACGCCTTCATAGTTTCGCCTCAATTCTTTGGTCAGTTAGATGGGCAAAGATACTAATGAGGCGAAACATGGCGGCAGCTCTTATCATTCCCACGTCAATCTTGGGTTTCATCACAGCGCTTCTGCGCATGCTTGCCTTCAACGCCAGCCTCGCGGAAGCGGCGATAACCTATTTCGTTGTCTGTGCAGTGGCTCCGGCTATTATCCTCTGGGTCGTTAAAACCAGCGATTTGCGCCGTGCGGGCAAATCTTCGGGCGCTTTGGCTACCCAGTAAACCGCAAGAACCCCGTGTAAATCCGGTCAGCGCCCCGCGTTCAGGGCGCGTTTTCGTTGATCTTCCAGCCAAGCATGCTTACGCTCCTACGATAGCGCGCGATCCGCTGCCAGGATCGTCTGGGAGGGCTGGGGATGGCTTATAGCCAGAATAACACGTCTGCGATGCAGGCCACGGACATATCGGTGTCCGAGGGGTTTGAAGATTTTCTGATGGCGCAGAACATCACAATTGCCGCAACGTCCTATCAATCTGGCCGCTTGTATCTGCTTGGTCGCCACCCCGATGGCGGCCTTGTTCTGAGCGAGGAATACTTTCGCAAAGCCATGGGGCTTCACTTGGCGGGCAATGATCTGCACCTTCTGACCGAAGGTCACGTGCTGCATCTAAAGGCAGAGCAATCGCAGGGGACGGTCGGCAAGACCTTCACACCATCCAACCTTCACCCGATCGGAGAGGTCAACGCGCACGACCTTGCGATGACCGACGATGGCCAGTTGGTTTTTGTCAACACGCGCTTCAATTGCCTTGCGACCCTCGCCGAGGGCGGGGGCTATACGCCTGTCTGGTCGCCCGCCTTTTTGAACGGACCTCAAATGGGTGACCGTTGCCACCTTAACGGTTTGGCAATTGAAAACGGCCACTCTGCCTATGTCACAGGCATGGCCCGCTCGTGCCGGGTCAACGGCTGGCGGCGACATCGCACTGACGGGGGCTTCGTCATCGAAGTTCAGTCCAATCGGGTGATCTGCGAAGGCCTGTCGATGCCCCACTCTCCGCGTATCCATGACGGCGTGCTTTGGGTTTGCAACTCGGGCACGGGCGAGTTGGGCGTGATCGACCGCGACTCTGAGATCTTTGTCCCCCTTACCTTTTGCCCGGGCTTTATCCGCGGGCTGACGTTTCACGGGCACTACGCGTTCGTCGGCCTGTCCCGCCCCCGCCATGCTCGTTTTGAGGGGTTGCCGCTGCACGTGTCGCTCAATGCACGAGGCCTAGAACCTTGGACGGGCATTCAAGTCATCGACACACGAACCGGTCGAACCGTCGGGTCTGTGCGCATAAATGGCCAAGTGACTGAGTTTTATGACATCGCAATCCTGCCTGAAACAACCTTTGCCATGGCAGAAGGCCTACTGCCCGCGGCCTATGATGTCCCAATGCAGGATGCGGATTTTTCACCGCAATTGGCGATGCCGGCGCAATAAAAAGGGCCGCAAAAGCGACCCCAGAGGTTTTTAAAAATGAAGCGGCTTATTCAGCGGCGTCCTGCATGTCGTCGTCCGCCTTTTCAAGCGCGCCCTTGGCTTGGCGGATACGAACCGAATGGACCTGCGCTTTGGCCAACTCTTTCGTGTTGTTGACCTTGACCCGCCCGAAGGGCTGCAAATTCATTTCCTGACCGCGCGAGAGCGTTTCGCCCAGAACACTGAGCATTGCTTCTACGACAGGTTTCACGTCTTTCTTCTTCATGCCCGAGCGTTCAACCACAAGATTGATGAGGTCCGGCTTCTTCATCTCTGGATCAGTCAAGTTCGGCTCCACTTCTGTTACAACGGTAACCGAAGGGCTCGGAGGATTGGCTGCCGCTTTGCTTGCGATTTTTCGACGGACTTCGCCCAATACAGTCTTATTCATTGCTCACCCAATTGCCGTTTTTTGTTCTTTCCGACAATCCTACACGCAAATCCCCCCATTTGATAAGGAAAAAGGCGGGCTTTCTTAGCGTCACCCAGACTGTTTTTGTGTCACGTGCCGCATGAGTTTCGCCAACAGGATTACCCAGGGTAAACCGTGCAACAAAAGATCAAAAACATCAATCCCTTGATTCAACTCACCCGCGAAAAGTAGAGTCAATTTTTCCCAAATATGAGGTTCCGGGGTGAATGGGGCCAGTCCAAGCGTCAAACTGATAATGACGGCGAACGGCCAAGAAATGGAATCAAGCAGCTTCATTCCGCCATACAACACGACACATTCGCAAATTGCAATGTATGGAGAAGAAATGGCGCGGTTGACGGGGCTCGAACCCGCGACCCCCGGCGTGACAGGCCGGTACTCTAACCAACTGAGCTACAACCGCGCATCTTCAGCTTCGACGTTTCAGGGCAGTGGTGGCGCGGTTGACGGGGCTCGAACCCGCGACCCCCGGCGTGACAGGCCGGTACTCTAACCAACTGAGCTACAACCGCTCACTGCCGCTGGAAAATCCAAGCGTGAGGCGTGTCATATTCTGAGCAGGTTGACCCGTCAAGCGGACTTTGACGATTTTTGGCAGGAAAGATCAGAGGTCTGCGATTGGGTGCGTTTTCAATCCACCAATCCTATCCGAAACGCTGTTGTTCGCCGTTTTGAAGTAAGAATATGCACCCCTGCCCGCCCTCAATCGTACGCATACCTTCTTGATTCAACCCCAGAATCAGACCTCGAATGATCCGAGACGTAATTCCATGAGTGGAAATGATGGTTGGTCCCGTCAGATCGTCGAGAAAACTCTGAACGCGCCCACACATGTCGTCGAAAGATTCGCCATTGGGCGCGTAATAGTTCCGCAGAAACGGATCATCCGGCACATCCGGCCCTGCAAGCGCGCTCATTTCGGCTTCGGTCATGCCAGTCCAATCGCCGATGTCCACTTCAACCAACCGCTCATCATGCACCGGTTCATACCTAAGCGGCCCAAGCGCCAATGCCGCCGTCGTCTTTGAGCGCCCTGAGGGCGACGTAAACGCTTGCCATGTGTCAGCTCTCGTCAGAGGCTCAATCAACGCCGTCAACCCTTCGGCCTGCTGTCGCCCCATCGTTGTAAGAGGGGAATCCAGCCGCCCCTGGAATATCCCTTCGCGGTTCCATTCAGTTTGACCGTGGCGGAAGATGATGAGCGGCGGGGTCATAAAGAGCCTTCGAATACAAATGATGTGGTTTTTTGGTCCCCCAAATTGTTTTCCCAATCAATCCAAGGCACGTTGTTCATACGCAAAAGCGCGCGACCCTATGATCGCGCGCCCTTTTCAGTTTTTAACCCGACCCTAATGCGCCAGCGGCTTCGCCTCGGCTGCGTCGGCCTTGGCCAAGGCTGCCGCTTCTTCGGCTGCTTCGTCCCATTCAATCGCCTCAGGCTCGGCCGTCAGCGCGTATTTCAGCACCTCTGACACATGGGTCACAGGAATGATCTCAAGCCCTTCCTTCACATTGTCCGGAATATCGGCGAGGTCTTTTTCATTCTCCTCGGGGATTAGCACGGTTTTCACACCGCCCCGCAGCGCCGCCAGTAGCTTTTCCTTCAAACCACCAATGGCAGAGGCATTGCCGCGCAGCGTCACCTCGCCCGTCATGGCAAGGTCTTTGCGCACCGGAATGCCAGTCAGCACCGAGACGATCGCCGTCACCATCGCCAGACCTGCTGAGGGGCCATCCTTGGGGGTGGCACCATCGGGCACGTGGACGTGAATATCGAACTTCTCAAACCGAGGTGGCTTCACCCCGATCTCAGGACTGATCGAACGCACGTAGCTTGAAGCCGCGTCGATAGATTCCTTCATCACGTCACCGAGCTTACCGGTGGTCTTCATCCGCCCTTTGCCGGGCAGTTTCAGCGCTTCGATCTGCAAGAGATCCCCGCCGACCGAGGTATAGGCCAGACCGGTCACAACGCCGACTTGATCGTGCTGCTCGGTCAAACCAAAGCGGAACTTCTTCACGCCGAGATACTCGTCGATGTTGTCCGCCGTTACAGCGACGCTTTCGACCTGTTTCTTCACGATCTTGGTCACGGCTTTACGGGCCAGTTTGCCAAGCTCGCGCTCAAGGTTCCGGACACCGGCTTCGCGGGTGTAACGGCGCACGATCTCTTGGATTGCGCTGTCTGCAACCGAGAATTCAGCCGGTTTCAAACCATGGTTCTTCACCTGCTTCTCAAGAAGGTGCCGCTTGGCGATCTCGATCTTTTCGTCTTCGGTGTAACCCGCCAACGGAATGATCTCCATGCGATCCAACAAAGGACCGGGCATGTTGTAGCTGTTTGACGTCGTCAGGAACATCACGTTGCTCAGATCGTATTCCACCTCAAGATAGTGGTCGACAAACGTATTGTTCTGCTCGGGATCAAGAACCTCAAGCATCGCCGACGCCGGATCGCCTCGGAAATCCTGCCCCATTTTGTCGATCTCATCGAGAAGGATCAGCGGGTTCGTCGTCTTGGCTTTTTTCAGCGCCTGAATAATCTTGCCCGGCATCGATCCGATGTACGTCCGGCGGTGACCGCGAATTTCGCTTTCATCGCGCACGCCGCCAAGTGAAATGCGAATAAATTCGCGGCCCGTCGCTTTGGCAACAGACTTCCCGAGCGAGGTCTTACCCACACCGGGAGGGCCGACGAGGCACATAATCGGCCCCTTCAGCTTTTTGCTGCGCTGCTGAACGGCAAGATACTCGACAATGCGTTCCTTCACCTTATCGAGACCGTAATGATCGGCATCCAGAATGGCCTCAGCGCGGGCCAAGTCCTTTTTCACGCGGGACTTGGTGCCCCACGGTATGGACAGAATCCAATCGAGGTAGTTGCGCACCACGGTCGCTTCGGCAGACATCGGCGACATATTTTTGAGCTTCTTCAGCTCGCCTTCGACCTTTTCCTGTGCCTCTTTGGACAGCTTCGCAGCGGCGATCTTTTCCTCAAGCTCGGCGATCTCATTCGTGCCTTCTTCGCCGTCGCCGAGTTCCTTCTGAATGGCCTTCATTTGCTCATTCAGATAGTATTCGCGCTGCGTGCGCTCCATCTGGGATTTCACGCGGGTTTTGATCTTTTTCTCGACCTGTAGGACAGACACTTCGCCCTGCATGAGGCCGTAGATTTTCTCGAGACGTTCGGAAATCGGCAAAGTCTCAAGCAGCGCTTGTTTCTCGTCGACTTCAATCCCAAGGTGACCGGCAACAAGATCCGCCAGTTTGCCAGGCTCATGCGCTTCGGCGACCGATGCCAAAGCCTCTTCCGGAACGTTCTTCTTGATCTTGGCGTAGCGCTCAAACTCTTCCGCAACCGACCCGAGCAAGGCTTCGACAGCCGTCAGATCGCCCGCGACTTCAAAAATCTCGCGTGCGGCGGCTTCAAAATAATCTGGGTTGTCGATGAATTCCGTAATCTCGACGCGCGCTTGACCTTCGACCAGAACCTTCACGGTTCCGTCCGGCAGTTTCAAAAGTTGCAGGACATTCGCCAAAACGCCAATGCGATAGATACCTTCGCTGTTCGGATCATCTTCGCCGGGGTCGATCTGGCTGGACAACAGAATTTGTTTGTCGTCACGCATCACTTCTTCCAGTGCCTTCACCGATTTCTCGCGCCCTACGAAAAGCGGCACGATCATATGGGGGAACACGACAATGTCGCGTAGGGGCAGAACTGGGTAAGAGGCGTTCAATTGCTCTTGCATGTTTTTTCCTTGTCTTGGCAAAACGGATCGGCCCCAATCAGGCAGCGCGTCCCGTCTCCGGTATGGACACCAAAAATGGGGCCAGCGGCGGCAGAGTTCAAGGCAAACTTATCCAATGTTGCCCGTTCGGCCCGATTCTTGTTGGTTTCGGAAACAAACCTGCCGGTACAATCCGGTTGTAAACGCGTAATCTTACTAAATTCCGGCGATCTCTCCGAATATCCGCGCGATTCCACTGCCCCAGCTTTGTGTGGCATCCCGATAAGGCCCGTCATCCACAGGCACTCGGGCGCATAATTCTTGATAGGCATCGTCGCTGTAAAGATGGCGAAGCCGGTTCTCCATCTCGTCGAGTTCGCCCGCTTTGAAGACGTCGCACCCGACGCGCTCAGCCGACGACAAAGGGACTGTCGAACTGACCAGCGCCGGCACGCCGCAAACCAAGGCCTCTGGTAACAATACTGGCGTTCCGGTCAGCGCATCAGCGGGTTCCGGCACGACCAACAAATCTGCCAATTGAACCTGAGCGGCTTGCACCTGCGCATCAAAACCAGAGGCAAAAAGCATCCCCTCGGTGTTCTCAGCTTTAGCTTCCATTTCCGCCCTAAATGGGCCATCGCCGATCAGGGTCAACTGTAAATCCGGGCAATGCCCTTGCAGCTTCTCGAACGAGGCAACCAGATCCCGAACACCGCTTTGGCGATCCATTCCACCTACAAATAATAGACGACGCATCGAGGATTTGGACTTAACCTCCGGCGCGGTCAACAGCTGCCGCGTCACTGAAACCTCGGGAACTTCACCACCAGTAATTGCGCGAAACTGCTGCAAACAAACGTCCGACGCCGCGATAAGACCGGCGACATCGGCCAGTTTATTCTGGTATCGCCGACAGCGCACCCAGCGCTTCAGACGGTCCTTCAAGCCCACATCCGGGCCGTCCCAACGAGCGGGCCAAAACAGCGAATGAGCATAGAACACTGTCGGAAAATCGCGTGCGACTTTGGCGACGATATCAATGGGCACGCTGGGGGAAACAACAAGCAAATGCGGACGGAATCCTTGTATCCGCGCAACGATGTGCGGGACTAAATCGGCTTTGTCGCCATTTGCGTCATCAAGGCGCTCAATCCTCACTGGTTGCCGGCGCGGTGGTTCGGTTTCCTTGACCGTAAACAACTGTCCTTCAGCGTCTAATGCCTCGATCAGCTCAAAGAACATGCCCGCATAGGTCGCCTTTTGGCTTTTGGGGTCTTGCATGCCCTCGGCCCAAAACTGCTGCACCCGTGCCACATCGTTTGCCAGTGACAGATAGCTGAGCCGCGGTTTCTCATCCTCCCGTAATGACAGGGCCGTGCGCAATCGCGGCAAAAACCCTTCCGGCAACTCAACGGCCCGTCTTCGATTGTTTTGCGTCACGCTCTGCCACCCGATGTCAGTCGCACCCAGCTTGCACAAGTCGCAACGATCTTGTCCAGAGCCGCTGGCGATTGATCCGCATCATTGCTGCCGCCAGTCCGGAGATTATATTTCCGATCTGGCCTATTAAAGAGACCGAGATGAGCGACCTCAACATCATCACAACCGCCCCCCTTGCCTATCTCTATGTCGAGAAAACCTCGTCAATGGACCAAAACGAAATAGGCGCAGCGATGCAGGATGGGTTCCAGAAGGTCTACACCCACATGATGGCGCAAAACGTGACCCCCAGCGGTGCTGCATTGGCGGTTTACCTTACTCCCCCGGGGGATACGATGACCTACCATGTTGGCTTCGGCATCTCGGCCGACGACATCGACAAAACAGGCAGCGGTGTTTTATCGGCGATCCTGCCGACAAAACGCGCGGTCCAATACACGCACAAAGGCCCCTATCACCTGCTCGGTGCGACTTACGACCGTCTCATGGCGCAAATTGCCGAAGAAAATTTCGAGTGCGCCGGACCAAGCTGGGAGATTTACCTAAATGACCCGGCAACTGTCGGCGAAGACGCGTTGTTGACCGAGATTTACATGCCGATCGACGAGGTCAGAAGCGGTTTTTGACAAAATGCGTCAGGGTCGTTCCGGCCTCGATCACGGCACCGGTCAGGCGCGTCGCCCGCGTGTGGTTTGCATTGACCGGCACAAGCGGTAGAATTTCCTCGTTTTGATCCAGCAAACACGGCGCCAATCGCTGCCCAAAGGCACTGCCCGGCCCGATGCCGCGCCCAGAATAGCCAAAACACGCATAGGCGCTCGGGCCGAGCCGCCAAATCTTTGGCAGCTTATCGCGGGTCATCGCAATGCGCCCCTGCCAGTGATGCGTCAGGTCGATCCCCTTTAGTTCTGGGAACAACTGCCCCAGCTTACGTCGGACCCAATTGGCATGCACATTTCCGCCCATGTGGCTTAGCTGCCCCATGCCGCCGATCAGCAGCCGCCCCTCGGCATCGAGCCGCCACGAAGACATGACCATCGCCGTATCCCAACAGCCTTCGCCACCTGACAAAATCCGTGTGCGCAGATCTTGCGGCAAAGGAATGGTCGCCGCCTGAAAATACGAGACGGGCACCGATTTCAGTGGGTGAACCCAGCTCATTTTGAAGGGGTACGCATTGGTCGCGATCAACAGTGACTGGGCGCGCACAAAGCCGGTCGGCGTCGCGACCTCCCAGAGGCCATCTTCCCAGCCGACGGACAGCGCGGGCGAGTTCTCATAGATATGCGCCCCGACTTCTGTCGCTGCCCGCGCAAGACCGCGTGCGTAGGCCTTTGGATGCAGCGTTCCGGCACGCGGGTCAAACAATGCCCCGTGTATCCGCCGCGCACCTGTGCGGGCAAGGGTTTCATCCGCGTCAAGCACCTGCACCGGCGCACCGATCGCCTTCATCTGCCTGTGGCGGTCTTCGATCTCGGCAAATCCAGACTTGGAATGCGCACAATGCAGCGTCCCCGCGCGCACAGGATCGCAGTTGATGCCATATTTATCTATCCAGCCAAACACCAACTCGGGCGCATTGCCCAAGATTGACGACAGCCTGCCACCAATCGTCGGGCCAAGGGCTTCGTTGATCTGTTCCGGTGGCAACCAAAGGCCGGCATTGACCAGACCGGCATTGCGACCTGACCCGCCAAAACCGATTTCATGCGCTTCAAGAACAATCGCCTTGGCACCGCGTTCACCCGCCGACAAGGCCGTTGCAAGTCCGGTGTAGCCGCCGCCAATAATGACAATGTCCGCGTCGACATGTTCGTGCAATGGCTCCGCCGAGAAGCTCTCGCCCCCTGTGTCGTCCCACAAATTGTCCAGCAGAGGTTTGGTCACGTTGTTTGGCACACTTCATCATTCATTGCGCAGAACGTATGGCGCATTTCGCTGCGTTTCAATGCTGGTATTCCTACAGTCGCTCAATATCGCCTTCGGCCCGTTCGGAATGGAAGTGGTGTTCCCATGCCTCAAACTGGCCCGCAGCAATGGCATTGCGCATTCCACCCATAATATCCTGATAATACTGCAAGTTGTGCCAGGTCAGCAGCATCCCCGAGATCATCTCTTGCGATCTGAAGACGTGGTGAAGATAGGCCCGCGAATAGTTGCGGCAGGCCGGGCAGCTACAGTTTTCATCCAAAGGCCGGGGATCGTCCTGGTGGCGTGCGTTCTTGATGTTGACCACGCCTTTGCGTGTAAACACCTGCCCCGTCCGTCCCGACCGCGAGGGCAAGACGCAGTCCATCATGTCCACACCGCGCTTGACGGCCCCAACAATATCGTCGGGTTTGCCAACCCCCATAAGGTAACGCGGTTTGGACACGGGCAGCATGTCGGGCGCATAATCCAGCACGCCAAACATCGCCTCTTGCCCTTCTCCGACCGCAAGGCCGCCAATCGCATAGCCTTCAAACTCAACCTCGCGCAAAGCCTTGGCGCTTTCTTCGCGCAGATCCTGCGTCACGCCACCTTGCTGAATGCCAAACAGCGCGTAGCCTGGGCGATCGCCGAAAGCCTCACGGGACCGTTTGGCCCAGCGCATCGAAAGCCGCATCGACTTGGCAACCTCGGCGTCGGTTGCCGGCAACGCGGGGCATTCGTCAAAACACATAACGATGTCACTGCCGAGCAGCTTCTGCACCTCTATCGAGCGTTCTGGCGTCAAGACATGCTTTGAACCGTCGATGTGGGATTTGAAGGTCACGCCTTCTTCGGTGAGCTTTCGCAAATCCGCCAACGACATCACCTGAAACCCGCCGCTGTCGGTCAGGATCGGTTTGTCCCAATTCATGAACTTATGCAGCCCGCCCAGCCGGTCGATCCGCTCGGCCGTTGGGCGCAACATCAAATGATAGGTATTTCCAAGAAGAATATCCGCCCCCGTCGAGGCCACACTTTCCGGCAGCATCGCCTTGACCGTCGCCGCGGTACCAACCGGCATAAAGGCGGGCGTGCGAATATCGCCCTTGGGCGTCGAGATCACCCCCGTGCGCGCCTTGCCATCTGTCGCTTTCAAGTCAAAGGAAAACCGCTGCATGTTGCCTCTCAAAATTACCAGCGCCCCGCATACCCAAGTTCGTATTATTGCGCAATCCGCAGACCGTCGCCCAAATCGAGGCTTCTGTACAATTGCGCCTCAGAAACGTTGAAAATATTACAAATGCCTCCATATCCACAGGGTCTGGACGCTGCGAAAGCTGTACCCTATATAATCAGTCAGGAAATACACAGGACACATCATGAGTCAGGCCACAGATCCCGTAGAAGGCGTTCCCTTGATCGCGCCATCCAGCACAGACCACCCGCTGTACGAAAAAATCGTCGAGGCTTGCCGTTCGGTTTACGATCCGGAAATTCCGGTGAATATCTATGACCTTGGTTTGATCTACACGATTGATATCAATAAAGAAAACGATGTTTTGGTTCTGATGAGTCTGACAGCGCCGGGGTGTCCCGTCGCCGGTGATATGCCCGGCTGGGTCGCGGATGCGGCGGGGCTTGTCGAAGGTGTCAAAACCATTGACGTGCAACTGACCTGGGATCCCCCCTGGGGCATGGACATGATGAGCGACGAAGCACGCCTTGAACTCGGCTTTATGTAAGCCATTGAAAGGATGACATAAATGTTTGGCATTCCCGGAAAACAAGCGGTCACCATGACCGAGGCTGCGTCAAAGCAGATTCGTAAGTTGATGGACAAGGAAGGCCACTCCGGCCTTCGTATTGGCGTCAAGAAAGGCGGCTGTGCGGGGATGGAATACACCATGGACTATGTCGCCGACACGGACCCACTGGACGAAGTCGTCGAGCAGGACGGTGCGCGCGTCATGATCGCGCCGATGGCGCAAATGTTTTTGTTTGGCACCGAAATTGATTACGAAGTCGCCCTGCTCGAAAGCGGTTTCAAGTTTCGCAATCCTAACGTCTCCGACGCTTGTGGTTGCGGAGAATCGATTAAATTCAAAGACATGGATGAACTTCAGGCCGAGCAATTCACCCTGCCCTCCTGAGTATTCTCCCCGATTTTAGACAGATCGCGACGTCACGGCCCTTGACCGAAGGGCCGAGGGTCGGCATCGATTGAGCAACCAACTCGGAGGATCAGATGCCCAGAAAACTCGCGGCCGGAAACTGGAAAATGAACGGGGTCAAAGCCTCGCTCGACGAAATTCGCACATTGGCCGAAACACATGCTGGGTCTGACATCGACATTCTGATCTGCCCACCAGCGACCTTGATCGCGCAAGCGGCTGATCTTGAAGGGAATATCAAGATCGGTGGGCAAGATTGCCACGCTAACAAAAGTGGTGCGCACACCGGCGACACCTCGGCAGATATGCTGGCCGATTGCGGTGCAAGCTATGTGATCGTTGGCCATTCTGAGCGTCGGACAGATCACGGCGAAACCAGTGCGCAGGTGCACGACAAGGCGCTGGCAGCTTGGGACGCGGGCCTGATCGCGGTCATCTGCATTGGCGAAACTTTGGACGAACGCGAAAAAGGCGAGACCAATCAAGTGCTTGCAAGACAACTCGAGGGATCTGTTCCAGAAGGCGCAACGGCCTCCAACACAGTGATCGCCTATGAGCCCGTCTGGGCCATCGGCACTGGGAAGATCCCAAGTTTCGACGAAATCTCGCAAGCCCACGCCTTTATCCGCGACGTTCTTTCGTCCAAGATCGCAGCAACACAAGCACGCGAGATGCGCTTGCTCTACGGTGGCTCGGTCAAGCCAAACAACGCCGCCGAGATCTTTGCGCTTGCCAATGTCGATGGGGCATTGGTCGGCGGCGCCAGTCTTAGGGCCGCAGATTTTACCGGCATCATTTTGGCATTAGAAGCAAGCACTTAAGCCCAGAATGGAAACCGTCCACCAGTCGCCAACCGATCCTGATTTTGTCCAGAACCCCTATCCCCGCTACGTGGAATGGCGCAAATTGGGATCGATGGTGTATTGGGAAGACTACCAAATGGTCGCCGCCCTAGCGACCAACGTGACGAATGCCATCCTGAAAGATCGCCGCTTTGGGCGAGAGGTGCCACCAGAAAACGCGCCGACTTATCCCGAGCGGCTTCGGCCGTTTTACGACATTGAAGCGCACTCGATGCTCGAGCTAGAGCCACCGAAGCATACGCGGTTGCGCAGATTGGTGCTGCGGGCATTCACCTCGCGTAGGATTGCCTCGCTTGGACCCGAGATCGAAACGCTGTGTCACTCCTTGATCGATCAGTTTCCTGAAGAACCGTTTGATTTAATTAAGGAATACGGCCAACCCATCCCCGTGATCGTGATATGCCGTCTGCTTGGGGTGCCCGAAGACATGGCCCCGAAGTTGCTTGCGTGGTCCAATGCCATGGTCGCGATGTATCAGGCCCGAAGGACCCGAGCGATTGAAGATGCCGCCGCCGCGGCGTCGTTGGAATTTACCGAATTCATGCGGGGCTACATCGAGCTACGCCGGCTAGACCCGCGCGACGATCTGATAACGGAACTGATCCGCGCCGAGGAAGACGGCCAAAAGCTGACAGCGGATGAGATGATAACGACATGCATTCTACTGCTAAACGCCGGGCACGAGGCCACCGTGCACACCATTGGCAACGGCGCTAAATCAATGATTGAAAACGGCTTTTCGGAAAGTTGGGTCGCGCCGGACGCCATTGAAACCACGGTCGAGGAAATCTTGCGATTTGATCCTCCGCTGCATATTTTTACCCGCTATGCCTATGAAAACATCGAGATATCAGGGCACACTTTTAAGCGGGGCGATCAGGTTGCGCTGATGCTTGGGCATGCTGGACGTGATGATCCGTTCGGGGACGACTTGGACCAGTTTGACCCAACACGCTACAATCCCGCCCACGTCGCCTTTGGCGGCGGATTGCATTTCTGTGTCGGTGCCCCGCTTGCACGGCTTGAGCTTCAAATTGCCCTCAGAGTTTTGTTTGAACGGTGCCCAAAATTGCGGATCACCGAGACGCCACATTACGCGAACCTCTATCATTTTCACGGTTTGGAACGCCTGATTGTGGCCAAACGCTAAAGCGCGTCTAGGGGCAACATCGTCGTTGACTTGATCTGCTCCATCGACAAAAGCGCCGTGACGTTGTGGACCTTCACTTCGGATATGAGCGCTTGATAAAACTTGTCGTAGGCGCGGGCGTTCTTGACCTGAACCTTCAAAATATAGTCGATGTCACCCGCCAAGCGATGGGCCTCGAGAACCTCGGGACGGTCTTGCAGCGCCTTCAGGAAGTTCGCCTGCCAGTTGGATTCATGTTCGCTCGTGCGGATCAAAACGAAGAAGCAGGCCTCAAACCCCAGCGTCTCTGCGTCGAGTAAAACGGTCTGCTGCTTGATGACCCCAGCGTCACGCAGTTTGCGAATCCTGTTCCACACCGGGGTCTTGGAAGATCCAACTTTTCGGGCAATTTCATCAAGAGACTGCGCCGCATCGCGTTGCAGCTCTGCGAGGATTTTCTTGTCAATTTCGTCAATACGGACAGACATTCCGATTACTCTCCAATTTCAAGCGGCTTGTTCTGGTTGACCGGATAGGTGGAACAATTTTCCTTATTTGCCCCAGATACTAGCGTAATACAGGGAATATTTCCTAAATTAGGCGACAAGTAAACACCCATAAGGATGCGAGCCATGCCACGCCCATATTTGCCGAAGGTCATCACCGCCAACGCGCTGCTTGAAGGCGACGTTGTATATATGACAGCCAAGGGCATGTGGTCGCGCTGTCTGAGTGACGCCGAAATCCTTGAGGATGAGGCCGACGCGCAAATTCGCCTGCTGGACGCCAGCGCTCAATCGAGCGAGGTGGTTGGTGTCTACCTGTCGGACGTCAAGCGCGGCCCCAACGGTGCCGAGCCGATCCATTTTCGCGAAAATTTCCGCCGGACCGGCCCTTCCAACTATCCGCACGGCAAACAAGAGGGTCAGGCGAATGTATAAGTATTCTGATTTCGACGCGGGTTTTGTCGCTGAGCGCAACAAACAGTTTCGTGCCCAGGTCGAACGCCGTGTTTCTGGTGCCTTGACCGAGGACGAATTCAAGCCTTTGCGCTTGATGAATGGCCTTTATCTGCAACTACACGCATATATGCTGCGCGTCGCTGTGCCCTACGGGACGTTGAGCAGCGCACAGATGCGCCGCTTCGCGGATGTGGCGGACACTTGGGACAAGGGCTATGGCCACTTCACCACGCGCCAGAACATCCAGTTCAACTGGCCGAAACTCAACGACGTGCCGGACATTCTCGACTCGCTTGCCGAAGTACAAATTCATGCGATCCAGACATCGGGCAACACGATCCGCAATGTAACAGCCGATCATTTTGCTGGTGCCGCCGCAGACGAATTGGCTGATCCGCGGCCCGTCGCTGAATTGATCCGCCAGTGGTCGACGGACCACCCCGAGTTTCAATTCATGCCGCGCAAGTTCAAAATCGCAATCACCGGCAGCCCCAATGACCGCGCGGTCACCAAGGTGCATGACATCGGTTTGCGGATTGTCGAGAAAAATGGAGAGCTGGGCTTTGAGGTCGTCGTTGGTGGAGGCCTTGGCCGCACGCCCATGATCGGCAAGGTTCTGGTTGATTTCCTTCCACGAGAAGACCTGCTGCCCTACCTCGAGGCCGTGGTCAGCGTCTGGAACGAAATCGGTCGACGTGACAACAAATACAAAGCGCGCATCAAGATCACTGTGCATGAACATGGTATCGACGCCATTCGCGCCTTGGTGAACGAACGGTTTGCCGAAGTGAAGGGCGAATTCACAGGTGTCGATATGGCGTATCTCTCGCAGTTCGAGGACGCCTTCGCAGAGCCGGTTTATGCAAATAAGCCGGTCGACGCTTATGATGTGGCCTATCGTAACGATCCAATCTTCCGCAGTTGGGCAGACACAAACCTAAGCGCCCATCGCGCCGAGGGGTATGCCATCGCAACGATCAGCCTGAAGGCGCACGGCCAAACGCCCGGCGATGCAACGTCTGAGCAAATGCGGGTCATGGCGTCTCTGGCGCAGCGGTTTGGGCACGATGAATTGCGGGTCAGCCATGAGCAGAACATCATCCTGCCGCATGTTCACCTGTCTGATCTTCCACAAATTCATGCAGAGCTTTCTCAGGTTGGCCTTGCCACGGCGAACATCGGATTGATTAGCGACATTATCGCGTGCCCCGGCATGGATTACTGCGCGCTTGCGACCGCCCGGTCGATCCCCGTCGCGCAAGAGATTGCCGAGCGGTTTGACGCACTGAAACTTGAGCATGACATTGGCCATCTTCAGATCAAGATCTCGGGGTGCATCAACGCTTGCGGCCACCATCACGTCGGGCATATCGGCATCCTTGGCCTCGATCGGGCTGGGGTCGAAAGCTATCAGGTCACATTGGGTGGCGACGCGACGCTTGATGCAGCGATTGGTCAGCGGGCTGGCCCTGGGTTTTCAGCGACCGAAATTGTGCCGGCAATTGAACGGCTGGTCTTGGCCTATCTCGATCTGCGCGACAGCGAAGATGAAACCTTTCTCGAAACCTATCAGCGCTTGGGGTTAGACCCCTTCAAAGCCGCGCTTTACCCCGAGGTGAAAGCCCATGCAGCATGATATTGAGTTCACACGGACAACCCCGTTTGCCCACAAGGCCCCAGAGGCACCGACCCCGCTTGAGGCCAAGGTCGCTGCGCTGAACGCTACCTTTAAGACGGCAGGTGCGCGTTCGGTTCTAAAGGCCAGCTTGGATGGCGCCGACATCGGGCGCGTCGCGCTTGTGTCGAGTTTTGGCGCAGATTCGGTCGTGCTGCTGCACATGGCATCGATCATCGACAAGTCGCTTCCAGTTATCTTCATCGACACTGAAATGTTGTTTCACGAAACGCTTGTTTACCAGGCGCAGTTGACGATTGATCTGGGGCTTTGGAATGTTCGGATCATTCGCCCTGACGAGCATGAGGTCAACGCCCGTGATCCCAATGGTGATTTGTACCAGCGCAGCACTAAGGCGTGCTGCACCCTTAGGAAAACGCGCCCCCTAAGCCGCGCCTTGGAAGGATTTGACGGCTGGATTACAGGACGCAAACGGTTCCAGTCCGGCACACGTGCACAACTGGATTACTTTGAGGCCGAGGAAGATACCGGGCGGATCAAAGTGAACCCGCTGGCCCATTGGAGCCTTGAGGACATCAAAGCCTATATGGAAGCGAATAATCTTCCACGGCACCCGTTGATTTCAAAGGGGTTCCCCTCGATTGGCTGTGCACCTTGTACGTCCAAAGTGGCGGACGGCGAAGACCCTCGGTCGGGACGTTGGCGTGGCTCGGACAAAACCGAGTGTGGCATTCATTTGGGCAAAGGATCACCAGCATGAGCGTGATAGTAACCGACGCTGGATTTCAGACCGACGATCTGACAACCAGCTTTGTAACCCTTGGCGAGGCCGCAAACGACGTCGAGTCGCTGGATGTACCGTCCGACACGCCGCCCTCGTCGCTGGCTGCGTTCAGCAAAACCGCGTCGGTCATACGTGTCGATTTTCCGAGCTTCTCAGACGGGCGCGGATTTACAATCGCGCGCCAATTGCGCCGCATGGGTTTTACCGGCAGACTTCGGGCAAAGGGGCATATCATTGCGGACCAATACGCAATGGCGCGCCGTTGTGGGTTTGACGAGGTTGAAATCGACGATGACCTCGCGGCCCGCCAACCCGAAGCCGACTGGACCTTTCGCGCAAAGTGGCAGGATCACGATTATCAGTCCCGCATGAGGGGCTAATACACATATTGGGTTTGAGATATGTCAAAGACCCAATCCACATAGACCTTTAATTCCGCAATTCAGATGATAGATGGAGGGGGCAAATGCCCCTGTTTTGATATGACCGAGCAAAGCCCAGTGACCGAAGCCAAAGCAACCCCTGTTCCAAAAGTCCCGACCCTGCCGGATGCGCAGACGGTGACCGACGTTAAACACTACACGGACCGCTTGTTTTCGTTCCGCTGCACGCGCCCTGCATCCTTGCGATTCCGTTCAGGCGAGTTTGTGATGATCGGCCTTATGGGCGATGTGAACCCGAAAACCGGCAAGCAGAAGCCTCTGCTGCGGGCTTATTCGATTGCGTCCCCGTCTTGGGACGAGGAACTCGAGTTTTATTCGATCAAGGTGCAAGACGGCCCGCTGACGTCGCGCCTCCAGCATATCCAACCGGGGGACGAGGTTATTCTACGCCCCAAGCCGGTTGGAACTTTGGTGCATGACGCGCTGCTTCCGGGCAAACGCATCTGGTTTTTTGCGACCGGCACGGGTTTCGCGCCGTTTGCGTCCCTGCTGCGTGAGCCTCAGACCTATGAGGATTATGACGAGGTTGTCATCACCCACACCTGCCGCGAAGTGGGCGAGTTGACCTATGGTCGTGATCTGATCGACGCGTTGAAGGACGACGAGCTTTTGAATGAAGTGATCGGCGACGGGTTTTGGAAGAAGATCAAGTATTACCCGACGACCACACGCGAACCGAGCGCCAAGATGGGGCGGATCACCGATCTGATGCGTTCAGGCGAAGCGTTTGCCGATTTGGGCGTAGCCCCGATTAACGCTGATGAAGACCGCGCCATGGTCTGCGGAAATCTGGCATTTAACCTCGAGATCAAGGAAATGCTCGAAGGCTTCGGTTTGAAAGAGGGCGCGAATTCGGACCCTCAGACTTATGTCGTTGAAAAGGCCTTTCTCGACTAAACGCCCGTTTATTGCTGTTGATCCCAAAGCAGGGGCCACGTTGGTCGTGGTCCCCTTGTAATGTGGTTTGAATGGGATACCTAAGCCTGGTCCGTAGACGTCACCAGAATAGGAAGCCACATGCACGCAATTGTCACCGGAGGCACCGGCATGGTCGGGGGGTCGATTCTGCGGCGATTGCTGCGCGACGAACGGGTTACCAAAGTCACATCGCTTTCGCGACGCTCAACCCGTTTGACCGACCCGAAATTGACCGAGGTTCTGGACATCGATTTTTCGAACCCGGCAAGCCTTGTGGACACCATGGTCGGCGGCGACATCCTGTTTCACTGCATCGCGACCTACGCCCATACAGTCGACAAACCGACTTATGAAACGGTGACGGTGGATTACTTTCAAAACGTACTGACCGCCTTAATGCAAGTTAACCCCAAAGCCAGCGTGGTGCATTTTTCAGCCTCGGGGGCGAACCTGAATGAGACCAGTTGGTATAAAGCCCTCAACACAAAGGGCCGTGCGGAAAAACTGCTTTGGCATTCTGAATTTCCGCGTCGGATTTCCTTTCGCCCTGCGGGAATAATTCCAACGCGGGCCGAGAACGTCAAAGGCCTTGGCGACAAGATTTTTAAACTGATCTTCAAGGTTTTGCCGATCATCGGAACCGATTCAGATCAACTGGCCCAAGCCGTTGTCGATTTCGCGTTGTCGGATGGGGCGGACGGGACGATTCTTAAACATCCCGATATTCTTCGGCTATTGCGCGGGCAAAAGCCCGATGCAGTCTGATTTAGCACATCTTTACCATTTAAGCGCCCATTAACCGCTTGTGTCGCCAATAGGCGCGGAATAAATTGCCGCCATCGACATTCACAACTGAAGGAAGAATACCATAGCCCGCAGACCTCATAACGCGCCGCCGCAACGTGAAACCGGCCCACGCGTGAACCAAAAAATCCGTGCTCCAGAAATCCGCCTGATTGGCGCTGACGGTGAAAACGTCGGTGTTGTTCACCCTGCCAAGGGTATGCAACTGGCCGAAGATGCTGGCCTTGATTTGGTGGAAATCTCGCCAAATGCTGTGCCTCCGGTCTGTAAGATCATGGATTTCGGCAAGTTCAAATACGAACAGCAAAAGCGCGAATCTGAAGCTCGGAAAAAGCAAAAGATCATCGAGGTCAAAGAGGTCAAGTTCCGTCCCAATACCGACACCCATGACTATGAAGTCAAAATGCGGAACGTGGTGAAATTCCTTGAAAACGGCGATAAGGTCAAAGTCACTTTGCGCTTCCGTGGCCGTGAAATGGCGCACACCAATCTGGGCCGTGAATTGCTTGAGCGCGTGGCCGCCGACATCAAAGAGATCGGCAAAGTCGAGAACATGCCCAAGATGGAAGGCCGCCAAATGGTCATGATGATTGGCCCGCTTCCCAAATAGGGTGATTGTATCCCCTTTGGAAACGCCGCCGTCTTGGCGGCGTTTTTGTTTCAATACCCCCAGAATTCCTTAAGGTTTTGGACCCTTGGTCCGATTTCGACCACATTTTGATCCTCTTTTAATCAAAGTTTGGTGACACTCATGGCCCTGCAAAAACTGCTACCAGAGTGTCAAAATGACAAAAACAACTAAAAATCGAATCAATCAGTTCTGGTCAGCCTGCGATGGCTCGGCAACAATGGAGACGGTTCTAATCGTTCCGGTTTTCCTGTTGCTGATGTTTGTCACCGTCGATGCAGCCCTGACGTTCGCGAACCACACGCAGGTTATGCGGACTGTGCACGACGTAAACCGCCAGTTGTCCGTCGGCAAACTGTCGTCTGAATCAGAGGTCGTTGCAGAAATACGGGCACAACTTCTCCGTCTTTCTCCCAATGCAACGATTACTGCAATGATCGACAATGGCACCATCACCAGCAATGTGAGTTTCCCGCTCTCCGATATTCTCGCTTTCGGAAGCATGACCAGTTTTGATGAGTACACGCTGAACGTCCAGGCCAAGAACTACATCGAATACTAGAATGGGAAACAAGCCATGTCGCCTCTGCCAAGGCCCTTCAAGTTTCTGAAAAGAGAAGACGGGAGCATGACGCTCTTCGGCCTCTACTTCATCGCCATTGCGATGGTCGTCGGCGGCTATGCCGTTGACATGGCCTCGGTCAATGTATCGCGCGAAAAGCTGCAAGCCACGGCGGATGCTGTTGCGCATGCCGCAATCTACAACCGAGACTCTGGTTCCGAGGACGCCGCAATCACCGCAGCGCTTGAAATGGCCGAGGACTGGATGCCCTACGCCAACTACGGCAAGGTCATCACATCGACGGACGTGGTCTTTGGGTCATGGGACTATAACACCCAAACTTTTACCGAAGACTCAAACCTGTCGGATGCCGTCAGAGTAACCGCAACCCTGTCGAAATCACGCGGCAATCCGGTGCGTGCCCTCATGCTGCAATTCTCCGACGATAACTCATGGGACTTGACGGCCGAGTCTGTCTTTACGACCTATATTCCTGATTGCCTGCGCGAAGGATTTGTTGGCGAAGGCGTCGTCGATCTGCAATCCAACAACAGTTTTGCATCCGGCTTTTGTGTGCATTCCAATTCCTATGTCTCATTGAACAACAACAACAGTTTTGGCGCTGGCACCGTGGTGTCGATGCCCGATGCCGATCTTCTCGACATCAATCGAAATGGCTTTCTAAAGAACCCCGGCCTTGAATCCGCCCTCCGCGAGGGCAGCTACAATATCCGCATCCTCAACCAGATCGAGAGCATCATCGACGGGTTGCTTTACGCCAATGACGCCTATTTACCCGACTATATAAACGGTGCTGCGTGGTTGGGGATCAACAACCTCAATCTAACCGCGTCTGAATTTACGCCGGGGCGTGTCCACTATCTTTATTGCTCGTCCGGAAATACAGCCAACTTCAACTTGGGCGGCACCCCCCTAAGCGAGGTCGTCTTGATTACCAATTGCAAGATTTCCTTTGGCGATGGCAGCGTGATCGAGGATTCGATCATCGCAACCACCAGTACCGATAGCCGCTCGATCTCGGGTCCAAATGGAATTCAGGTCGGTGCAGCAGATGACTGCGGCGCTGGCGGCGGCGCGACCTTGATAACCAAGGGCGGCATGCGGTTCGCGTCGGGGCTTGCCCTCCAAGGTGGCAGGTTGATCGCGGCGGGCGATATTTCCTTCGCGGCGCAAGCGTCCGGTATCAAGGGGGCTTCGATTATTGCAGGCGGCACGATTGACGGCACGTCCAACACCACAATGGAGTTTTGTGGCACGGGTATGGAGGCCAACTATGAGGCCATGTATTTCCGCCTCGCGTCTTAGTCGCCGACCAAGCTGCGCCCTAAGCGCTGGCGAAAGCTGGCGCCCGACCTTCTTCATCCGCTCTTGTTTCGCGGGTGAGGTCGGGTCGGAATTTCCTTTAGCAGCCCGCCGACTCCCATGGCCGAAACGTCCTGATCGCGCACCTCGATGCCGCAGACGATCCGGCTGAGAACCCAGTCGGTCCCGTTCAACGCTGGTGACCGCGCGCAACCTGGAAGGCCGATCACAGATCGTCCGCCTTGCGCGCCAATGAACAGAAGATTGCCAGGATCCACCGGCATTCCAAAGCGCTCGATTTTTCCGCCAGATCGTTTGACGGCGGATGGGGCGACATCCTGAATATCCGAGGTCGCCGAGGCCGTGAGGATAAGCGCGATTTCAGCGTCTGCGGTCGTCAGTGCGCCAGCGATTGCGTCTTCGGTATGTGGGACGACATCAACGCCAACAAGGGTCACACCCCAACGAGCCAGCCGCGCGCGAATGGCCTCAATCCCTTTGTCGGGATTTTCATCATTGAACGACGTCACAATTAACGCTGCGGTTGACAGTTTGGGGGTCTCTAGGCTGATTGCATTCGCGATGCACACCGATGCCGCGTCGACATCCGACAATTTAACGCCAAAGGAAATGACCTTGACCGTGGCCAGCATTCCACCCTTGTCGATCATGTGAAAATCGGGAACCGTGGCCAGCGTTATCATCGGATTCACCTGATTGAACGCGTTGATCTTCTGGGCGTCAATCCGCGCCACCCCTGCCTTTTTTGCCAGCACGTTCGCGCGGCCCGTAAAAGCCGTAGTAACCGCTAAGTCAGGATCATCGGGAGAGATTGAAAACCCCGAGGCCAGCCGCCTGGCCGCTTGGTTCTCGTCAATTTCTCCGCTTTCAAGCTGTGCGACCACGATCTCGTACACGCCCGCGGCCTCAAGTTTGCGAATGTCATCTTGCTTTAGAATTTTGCCCTTGCGCAAACGAAGCCCGCTCTGCCGGATCGAATGCGCAAGGATTGTCCCCTCGGCCTGCCCCACTGGCAGGGGTCCGAATTTCACAAGGCCCCCCTTAAGACGGCCGTCATTTCTGCAAGGATTGAAACGGCAATTTCAGCCGGACCGGACGACCCGATGTTCAAGCCAACTGGGCCATGGATTCGTGCGGTGTGCTCGGTGCTGAATCCGGCGTTCGCAAGTCGATCAAGCCGATTTGCATGGGTGCGCTTTGAACCCAAAGCGCCGATATAGAACGCGTCTGACTGAAGTGCCGCATGCAAGGCAGGATCGTCCAATTTCGGATCATGCGACAGCAGGACGACGGCCGTGCGTGCATCCAGTCCAAGCGCATTCAAGGCCTCGTCCGGCCAATCGTGCATCAGCGTCTCGCCCGGAAACCGCCCTTGCGAGGCGAAGGCGCTTCGCGGGTCGACGATGATCGGATCGTAGCCGGCGATCCGTGCCAAAGGCACCAAGGCTTGAGCGATGTGAACCGCCCCGACGACCACCAATCGAAGCGGTGGATTGTGAATGGTCACAAAGGTTTCGCCATCATCTTCAAACCCTGATCTGTCAGCCAAAAAGCGATCGGGGAAGTCCTCAGGCCCAACGATCCGGCGTGCGCCTGTCTGCGTGTTGCAGAGATAGCCAACGGCCTGTCGCGCCGCGCGTTTTTCGATCAGCGCGACTAAATCCGCGATAGGAAAAACGCTTCCAATCGGTTCGAGCCAAATGCGGATCGTGCCGCCACAGGCCAAGCCCGCCGCAAAGGCGTCGCCGTCCGCGATACCGTATTCAAGTCGCCTTGGCTGTCCGTCCTCAAGCGCATCGAGTGCCTCGGCGACGACGGCACCTTCGACGCACCCCCCCGAGACCGAGCCCGCAATTTCCGACTGACCGCTTACCGCCATCAAGCTGCCGACACGGCGCGGTGCACTGCCCCATGTTTGCACGACGGTCGCCAAAACGGCCCCCTGTCCGTTTTGGTGCCACTGCAAAGCCGTTTCAAGAATTGCGTCGAAGCGGTCCATGTTCCCCCCATTTTGGCTTGGCGAGTATTGCCGTCCGAACGAAGGGAGATCAAGCGCGGTCAACGCCGTGGCGTCATTTGAAAACCGCGAGCGCAAACATGGCGCGCTGATGATTGAACCAGCGTTGCAATCCCCCTATCGTCGCCGAATATCGAGGAGACCATGATGACCGCTTCACCACTTCGCGCAAAAGACGCGCCCGACCTTTCGGCCTTTGATTGGGAAGACGCCCTGCGTTTGGAAAAACAGCTGACAGAAGACGAGCGCATGTTGCGGGATGCAGCCCGTCAGTTCGCACAGACCGAGTTGCAGCCAAGAGTCATCAAGGCCTATGCCGAAGAAGCCTCGTCTCCCGAATTGTTCCCTTTGATGGGTGAGGCCGGATTGCTAGGCGTCACCGTCCCCGAAGAATACGGCGGATTGGGTGCTGGATATGTGTCTTATGGCCTGATTGCGCGCGAGATTGAGCGCGTTGACAGCGGTTACCGGTCGATGATGTCCGTGCAATCAAGCCTGGTGATTTATCCGATCTATGCCTATGGCAGCGAAGAGCAACGGCAGAAATACTTGCCGGGCTTGTGTTCCGGCGCTTTGATAGGATGCTTTGGTTTGACAGAGCCTGATGCTGGCTCTGACCCTGCGGGCATGAAAACACGCGCAGTGAAAACCGACGATGGCTATCGATTGACGGGCAGCAAGATGTGGATCTCGAACAGCCCGTTCGCGGATGTCTTCGTCGTTTGGGCCAAGTCCGAAGCGCATGGCGGCAAAATCCGAGGGTTCATTCTCGAAAAGGGGATGGCCGGCCTTTCGGCCCCGAAGATCCAAGGCAAACAATCGCTTCGCGCCTCGACCACTGGCGAAATCGTTATGGACGGAGTCGACGTGGGTGACGACGCTTTGCTGCCCAATGTTCAGGGACTTAAAGGCCCATTCGGATGTCTGAACCGCGCTCGTTTCGGCATCAGTTGGGGTGTTTTGGGTGCCGCCGAATTCTGCTGGCACGCCGCGCGGCAATACGGTCTTGATCGCAAGCAATTCAACAAGCCGCTGGCGCAGACCCAATTGTTCCAAAAGAAGCTGGCGGATATGCAGACCGAAATCACGCTTGGCTTGCAAGGCTCGCTGCAAATCGGCCGCCTGATGGATGACGCCGATGCCGCGCCGGAAATGATAAGCATGATGAAGCGCAACAACTGCGGCAAGGCACTCGACATTGCCCGAGCGGCCCGCGACATGCATGGAGGCAACGGAATTTCAGAGGAATTCCAAGTTATTCGCCATATGATGAACCTTGAGACCGTGAACACCTATGAGGGCACCCACGACGTTCACGCGCTGATCCTTGGGCGTGCGCAAACCGGCTTGCAGGCGTTTTTCTAAAAGCGCCGCGCTGGCGGTCTTGGGTCACTCGTCGATATAACAAACATCCTCAAGTTCGAGGTTTTGGCTTTTGGCCCAGTCCTCTTCAAGGGCCAGCGCCTCATCTACGAGGCTTTGGAAGCGCTCGGAATGGACTTCGGGCACGTAGTCCACGGATAGGAAATATCCGCAATGAAGCCGGAATTGCAAAAGCGCGTTGTAATTCCAGCTTTCCTCGTCTGGGACGAATTCGAACACCTGCTCTAGCGTCTGTGACATGATCTGCATGTACCAGTAGAACCCCTCGTACTCGAGGTCCGTCAGTGGTTCGTCCCGCAAGCCCGGTTTGGAATAAAGCGGGTTGTTCATCGAGATTTCCATGAAGTCGTAGTAGGACTGCTTGGCTTGACGCTCGTTTTCAATGCGCGACTGGGTCACGTATTGTCCGTAGGCGACAATAAACGCCCCAATAGTAATCGACGTTGCGATTATTCCGCCCATCGTGTCGATTGGAATGTGGTGTTTCTTTAGCCAGTTAAGCAATTTTGCCTCGCTTCGCCGATTGCGTTCCAGTTAGGCTAACAGCAAAATCCATCAATGCGGTAATTTATTGGTCAAGGATCGCGAAAGCTGTTTCGTCCGACTTGCCTGGCTTGCGAACGTCTGCCTTTGGAGCCATCACTGATTAGGTACACATCTGTCGAGGCCACGAAACCTCATTATGCGGGAAGAGAGAACCGAATGTCGCCAATACCCAAAACCATGAAGGCCGTCGTCACCACGGGGAACGGCGGCTACGACAAACTTGAGTATCGCGATGTTCCAACACCGACCCTGAAAGCCGGAGACGTTCTTCTTCGCGTGCTCGCGGCGGGCATCAACAACACCGAGATCAACACCCGTTTGGGGTGGTATTCTTCATCTGTCACGGCGGACACCAGAAGCACCTCGGACGTTCAATCGCAAGTCGCCGAACAAAAATCCGACGGTGGCTGGAACGAGGCCACTCCCTTTCCCTTGATCCAAGGCACCGATTGCTGCGGCGAAATCGTCGCCTGTGGTGACGCCGTTGACGCCAGCCGCATCGGTCAGCGCGTTTTGGTGCGCGCCTGTATGCGCCCGAATGGCTACGACGTGATGGACAACATTTGGATGGCCTCGGACTTTGACGGCGCGTTTGCGCAATTTGTCAAAGTCCCCGCTGCTGAGGCGTTTAAAGTCTCCTGCGATTGGACCGACGCGGAATTGGCAACGATCCCATGCGCCTATGCAACATCGGAAAACATGCTGCATCGGGTTGCGTTGAAGGCTGCGGAAACTGTTTTGGTCACAGGCGCTTCTGGCGGGGTCGGTTCGGCGACGGTGCAACTGGCAAAACGGCGCGGCGCAAAGGTTGTCGCGATCACCAGTGCGTCGAAAATCGACCAGCTTCGCGACCTTGGCGCGGACATTGTTTTGGAGCGCAACACCGATTTGTCCGATGCTTTAGCGGAAAACAGCATCGATGTGGTTGTCGATAATGTCGCCGGTGAGGGGTTTCCGACAATGCTGAAACTCTTGAAACGCGGCGGTCGGTTTGTTTCGTCCGGTGCGATCGCCGGCCCGATCGTGTCACTGGATATGCGCGATATGTACCTTAAGGACATCCGTCTTATCGGCTGCACGGCATGGGACGAGCCTGTCTTTCCAAATCTGATTTCATACATCGAATCCGGCGAAATTCGCCCGCTGCTTGCCAAAACATTTCCGCTAGAGTCCATTGCACAGGCACAAGCGGAGTTCATGGAGAAAGCCCATATCGGCAACTTCGTCTTGATCCCGCCGTCGTTGGAGCGCGTTTAATCGTCAGGAAACCCGCGCGGCCTATCATTGACCACGAATCGCCTGCGTGGCATTGTCGGCTCAACAACAAACGCCACATGAATGGGCGTGGTACGAGCAGTTAGTAGGTATCCCGATGGGGCAGTTCCGCCAGATGGTGGCACCATGCGTATAACCGCAGTCACTTGCGTTAAAAACGAAGGCCCATTTCTGCTGGAATGGATCGCCTTTAACCGTCTGCTTGGTGTCACGGATTTTCTTTTCTATTCAAATGATTGCTCCGACGGAACCGATGCGCTTCTGGATGCTTTGGCGCAACGCGGCGGTGTCGTGCATTTGCCCAATCCGGCTCAGGGGCGAAACTATCAGATGGAGGCACTGAAGAACGCCGCCCAACAAGATATTGTGCGCGACGCCGATTGGGTTTGGATAGCGGATGTTGACGAATTTCTGAACATTCATGTCGGCGATCACACGATCCCTGCACTAATCAAAGCCTGCGGCGATCCACATGCAATCAGCGTGACCTTTCAGTTCATGGCCAATGGCGGCATAGAAACGTTTCAAGACGGCCCCGTGATCGAACAATTCAATCTGACCCACAATCCCGACATCTGGAACGACGAAACCGCGCAAGAGGTGAAAACCCTTATTCGCAAGGATTTTCCGCTTCACTACTACGGCGCGCACCGACCCTTCTTTCGGTCAATCCTGTCCAAGAACCGCCGACCAGATTGGACCGACGGATCGGGGCGTGACGTGCCGTTTAAGTTCAAGATGGCCGAAAACAAGCGCCGCATCCGAAAATTTCCGACGGCTGGAGGTCGCAATTTTGCGACGTTGAATCATTACGCACTCAGGTCGCTTGACAGCTATCTTGTAAAAAACGACCGCGGCGACGTGAACCGCGAAAACCGCAGCTTTGACGACACCTATTGGCGTGAACGCAACGATCAAAGCTGGGAGGATCGCTCGATCCACCGCTACTTGGACGACTTGAACGCCGCGCTGGACGATATGAAATCTGACGCCGAAATTGGCCGCCTTCATTCCGAGTCTGTTGCCGCCCACAAAGCCACCCGTGACCGGTTAATGCGCGACCCCGACTATGCCGCTTTGGCGAAACGTCTGGCTTCTCTGCCGACGCTGCCCCCGAAAGAGCTTGAGCTGATCGCCATGCTTGAGGCCGCCGAATGAGCGGGCTTAAAGTCATAAACCTCGGGCTTCCAAAGTCCGGCACAACGACTTTGGGCGAGGCACTTGCCCGCGCGGGTTTGAAGGTGGCTGATTGGCGCATCCGAAAAGGGCAAACCCCAGACGACACGCTTGCCCGCCGGTTCGTCGGGAAGCTGATGTATGAAGGCTATTTTGAAGACGGCGACCCGCTTGCGCGGATGCCCGGGTTTGATGCGTTCACCGAAATCGACATCGTGCGAAATGGGCTAAACCTTTGGCCCCAAACAGATTGGGGGTTGCTCGATGCGATCCGCAAGAACCACCCCAACGCAAAATTCATCCTGACCCACCGCGATGCTGCGTCTCTGTCTGACAGTATGGGGCGATGGTCAAACCTCGGGAGTTTTCGCCTACCCAACAGCGCCATTCCGGGCATGCCTGAGGGATACGGCGGGACAAACGAGGATCGCATTCGCTGGATCGAGGGGCACTATAGTTTCTGCAGACGCGTCTTTGACGGCGACGCGAATTTTCTTGAATACGACATCAAGGACGATGACGCGAAGGGCAAAATTGGCGCCTTTTTGGGCATCGATCTGCCGTGGTGGGGCAAAGCAAACGAAAACACCCGCCGTTCGGCGCAAGAGGCCGAATGATGCGGATTTTCCTGCACATTGGACCCGACAGCATGGGTGCAGATCGCATTCAGGAAACGCTGGACGACAAGCGCGAAAACCTGATTGGGCACGGAATCCTGTTCCCAAAGTCTCTGGGCGCCAAGAACCACACGCGATTGTTCATGGCGATGACGGATACGGATCATGTCGATGTACTTCGGTTTAATCGTGGCTTTATCACGCCCGAAAAGCAGACATTGTTGCGCGATAAAATCACGCAAGAGCTATCAAACGAAATTGCACGTCATGCGCCTCACACGTTGATCCTGTCGGCCTCGCAACTTGGCAGTTCAATTCATCGACGTTCAGAGCTTGAGCGGATCAAAGATTTTCTGACACGCTACTCATCCGATATTCGCATTGTCGCGCATGTTGAAGAACAATCAAAGGTGCTCGCGCGGCATTATGCGCACCAGGTGCAATTGGGGCGAACCGCGTCGCTTGCGACCGAGTTCGGGTTGGCCGAAAGTGAAGACTGGTGGGCCGACGCCTTGGCACTTGCGCCGGAAATCAACCCAGCGAACGCGCAGTTTGCCGAAATTCAGGCCCCCGCGTTTTGGCTGGACTATGCCGCACTGGTGCGAAACTGGGAATCCGTTTTTGGCAAGGACTGCGTTGAGCTTCGCAGCTATGATGAGACTCTGTTCAACTCGGCGTCCTTGACGGATGAAATCGCGGAAGCCTTTGATATCGAGGGCGTCTTCGGCAAGGCAGTCCCTTCTCGCAATCGCGAACCTCTTTCTGCGGCATCCCTGACACGGGCGCGTCTTCTGAATATTGAGCTCGTTAAATTGACCAAACTCGGAAAAATCATTCCGCGCAAACTCTGGAACAATTTGGTTAAAGATGTCGCGATCGAGGGTGAACCGCTTTACGCGGGCACGTTGTCGCAAATCTCGGCCACTTTTGCGGACCAAAATGCAAGGCTCATCGAGAAATACCCCGCGGTAACCGACACGGCGATGACCCCGCCTACGGCCGCCGAGGACTGGAAGGAAGCTGATCCAACGTTCGGTTATCGGGCGACCCAATACTTGCTGTCATTCATGCGCCGCATCAATCGCGCAACCGAAGAAGAGCAGGAAAAAGCCCGCGATCTTGAAAGCGTTGACAAGACAAAAAGCGATGCCGCCGAAGATGATGGGCTGACTGCCACTGCACGCGAAATCATGCCCGATCTGGCCAAGAAAAACTTTCAAATGCTGAAGACCAGCAGTTTCAAGCCGCACAACAACATCGGCAACGACGATGAAGCCGTCGAGAAACCACCCTACGAAATCGTTGCCTATCGCGACCTTCCCGCCAACAACTCCGGCAATGTCGTTGTCGGCTGCATGAAGAACGAGGCGCCCTATATTGTCGAGTGGGTCGCCTATCATCGGGCCATCGGCGTCGACAATTTTCTGATTTACACAAACGACTGTAGCGACGGCACGAGCGAGATTCTCGATCGTTTGCAAGAGATGGGCGTGCTTCAGCATCGAAACAACGACAATTGGAAAGGCAATTCGCCTCAGCAATATGCATTGAACCAGGCCCTGAAAGAGGATGTGATTAAGAACGCCGAGTGGGTCATCCATATCGACGTGGACGAATTTATGAACATCCGCATGGGCAATGGCACCCTGCCCGAGTTTTTAGAGCGTTTTCCGGATGTCACCAACGTCGCAATGACGTGGCGGTTGTTTGGGCATAATGGCGTGACCCAACTCAACAATGACTTTGTGATCGACCAGTTTGACCACGCCGCCCCGAAGTTCTGCCCCAAACCCCATACTGTTTGGGGCTTTAAGACGATGTTTAAAAACCTCGGTGCCTATGAGAAAATCTCATGCCATCGCCCAAATAAGCTGGACGAGGATTTTCGCGAGCAGGTCAAATGGATCAACGGTTCAGGCCGCGACATGACCCGTGAGGCGATCGACAAAGGCTGGCGGAGTTCCACAAAATCCATTGGCTATGATCTGATCCAACTGAACCACTATGCGCTGCGCTCGGCCGAGAGCTATCTCGTGAAGCGGCAGCGCGGGCGGGCGCTGCACGTGGACAGGTCAATCGGGATAAACTATTGGATTCGCATGGATTGGTCCGACAACAAGGACGTTTCGATCAAGCGCAACATTCCCCGCCTTCAAAGGGAATATGACCGGCTTATGGCGGATGCCGAGCTTCAGAAGTGGCAGGATTACGGGCGCGATTGGCATCGCAAAAAAGCGGATGAGTTGCACCAGATGGACGAGTTTGAGGATCTGTATCAACAAGCCATGACGCTGAAGCTGACCGAAACTGAACGCGTCGCCTATGCGCTCGCCTTGGATATGGACAGCTAGATGCGCATCCTCGCCGTTCTCACTGTGCGAAACGAAGCTGCGTTTCTACTTGAATGGTTGGCCCATCATCGCGCGGTCGGCGTCACCGATTTTCTGGTGTTCTCGAACAATTGTCAGGATGGCACCGACAAGATGTTGGACCATCTGGCCAAAGTCGGCTGGTTGACCCACATCCGAAACAACGGCCCCTACGACAAACGCGGCATTCAGTTTACGGCCCTTAAATCAGCCGAGAAACAACCTCGGGTGAAATCCGCCGACTGGATACTGCCGCTCGACGTGGATGAGTTCGTCAACGTCCACGTTGGCGATCATACACTCCCGGCCTTGCTCGACGCGCTTCCCGACGCCGATGCGATCACGCTGACCTGGCGGTTGTTTGGCAATGATGGCCAGATTGAATACCGCGACGTGCCAGTGACCGAGGCGTTCACAAAAGCGGCTCCAGTTGAACTTCACTGGCCGTGGCGGGCGTCAATGTTCAAAACGCTTTATCGCAACGCCGGAAACTATGCGAAACTTGGCGTCCATCGGCCAAGACAGCCAAAAGAGGGTGCAGATATCCGTTGGTTTGACGGCAGTGGGCGCGCCTTGGGCGCCCAATTTCGCAACAAACGGATCTTCTCGGACTTTGGACAAGACAACTACGGGCTTGTGCAGCTTAACCATTACCCATTGGGGGCAATGGAAAGCTACATTGTCAAATCTGATCGGGGCCGCGCCGTGCATGATGCTGACAAATTGGGTATGGATTACTGGGTCGAACGCAACTTTTGCCAGGCCGAGGACACTACGATTCAACGGATGTTCCCAGCGCGTCGGGCTATTCTTGAAGACCTTATGGACGATCCCGCGATCAAGGTTTCACACAAAAAGGCCGTCGCGTGGCGGCACTATCGGTTCCAGGAATTGATGCTGGATGAGAGCAACCGCGCCTTATTTGGACGCCTGCTTCTGACACCTCCAAGTCATTCAATTTCAAGGGAAAAAGCTGAGATCATCCGAGCCCATCGGATGCGTGAATTGACCCCACGTCAACCCTAAATCACCGAAAACTTATCTCAAAAGCCCCCTGCTTTGAGCGCATTTCTGCCCGATTTCTTAACTATCCAGAGATCAGAATGAGTGTGTGATTTGTATCTTTGTTAGGGAACTTGAGTAATGTCGAATGACGCTTTTCGCGATAATCTTGCGGATCTGGAAAAAGAAAAATGGTTCGAAACCCTCGAAAATTTGTCCGAGGAGACGGGCTATTTCGAACCTTTAGGCGACAGGCATTCCGTGGCGTTTTTTGACGAAGGCAAGACCCTCATCGTCACATTTGAAAATATCGACACGGTTTTATCACGTCCGGATGCCCGCCCCATGGCCTACCATTTGGTCGGCGATCACGGGTGGTCCGCGCTTACGCTTTTCAGCGAAGGCGACACGTGGTTCCGCGATCCGCGCGTCATTGGTTATTTCGACCGCTTGGTCGACGATGGCTTTTTTGAGGATTTCGACAACGTCGTTTTCTACGGAGAGGGCTCTTGTGGCTATGCCGCTGCTGCTTTCTCGGTCGCCTCTCCCGGTGCCAAGGTCGTCGCACTCCGCCCCCAAGCAACTTTGGATGCACGCGTTGCGAATTGGGATGCCCGATACAAGCATATGCGCAAAGTGGATTTCAGCCACCGGTATGGATATGCCCCCGATATGATCGACGCGGCTGACACCGCCTATATCTTTTTCGACCCCGAGGTTATGCAAGATTCCATGCATGCGGCATTGTTTACCAAGCCCAACGTGACAAAACTGCGGATGCGCCACCTTGGCTATCACCTCGAAAAGCACTTGCTGCAAATGGCGATCCTTCCCGAGATGATCCGTGAAGCCGGTGAAGGCGTGTTGGATGAAGATGTCTTTTACCGCGCCTTCAGGATCCGACGCCGATACCTACCATATCTGCGCAACATGCTGCGTCGCCTCGAATCGGCCGAACGTGATCGCCTAACAGCATTGTTCTGTCGCTCTGTTGTCCGGCGCGCGAACCGTCCATTGTTTAAAAAGCGCCTCGAAGATTTGTTGGCCAAAGGCATACAATTGCCTGAGCTTCCGGCGATCCCAGCCGAATAACCAAACACGGTTTTGACTGGAACCCGCGTCAGCGATTGTGTAATCGCTGGCGCATGACAAATTCCTTGACGATCATCCGCCCTGACGATTGGCATTTGCACTTGCGCGACGGCGCGATGATGCAGGCCGTTCTTCCAGAAACCACCCGCCACTTTGGCCGGGCAATCATCATGCCAAACCTTGTGCCGCCGGTTGTCACAGCTGCGCAGGCTGCGGCCTATCGCGAGCGTATCCTTTCAGCTGCGCCAGAAGGCTCAAATTTTGAGCCTCTAATGACCCTCTATCTGACCGAGGATACTGACCCAGATGATCTGGCGGCGGCCTTTGCGTCCGGGTTGATTAAGTCGGTCAAGCTCTACCCAGCGGGAGCAACAACCAATTCTGCTTCGGGTGTTTCCAATTTCGATAACGTCCGCGCCACGCTCGACAAAATGGCCGAGATCGGCTGCCCACTGTGCGTCCATGGCGAAGTCACGGACCACGACATTGACATCTTCGACCGCGAGGCCGTCTTCATCGACCGCGTCCTCGACCCAATCCGCGGGACCACACCTGGCCTGCGCGTGGTGATGGAGCATATCACGACACAAGAGGGCGTCGCTTACGTCAAATCCAACGACCAAGACCTCGGCGCGACGATCACAACCCACCATCTGATTATCAACCGCAACCATATCCTCGTTGGCGGTATCAAGCCCCACTACTATTGCCTGCCGGTCGCCAAACGCGAAAACCACCGCCTGGCGCTGCGCGAAGCCGCCACATCCGGCGATCCGCGTTTCTTCCTCGGCACCGACAGCGCCCCACATTTGGATCACCTCAAGGAAAACGCCTGTGGTTGCGCAGGGTGTTTCACGGCCCCCAACACTATGAGCCTGCTCGCCCATGTGTTTGAGGAAGAAGGCGCGCTCGACAATCTCGAAAGATTTGCCTCGCTCAACGGCCCAGCGTTTTACCGCTTGTCGCCCAATGCCGACACGATCACTTTGACAAAAGGCGAAGTCGTCAGTTTTCCAGACAAAATCCCAACCCCTGACGGGGACGTCACAGTGTTTGACCCAGGTTTCCCGGTTCATTGGACTGTCGCATAGGCATCTTTTGACCCAAAATATCCCCGCCGGAGGCATCCCAAATCCGCCTCATAGTCCCGCCGCAAAGAGAGACACGCCATGATCCCGACCGCTTTCCCACCCAAGGAAGAAATTGCCCGCCTCACAGCCCGTATGTTGCTTGAAATCAAAGCCGTCGATTTCAACACGGATGAGCCTTTCACCCTGGCATCCGGGCTGCCCAGCCCCAGCTACGTGGACTGCCGCAAACTGATCTCTTATCCGCGCATCCGCACGACTCTCATGGATTTCCTGACCGTCACCGTCATGCGCGACGCGGGCTTTGAGGCATTTGACAATATCGCCGGCGGCGAAACCGCTGGCATTCCCTTTGCTGCCCTCGTGGCAGAACGCATGGCCTTGCCAATGACCTATGTGCGCAAAAAGCCCAAGGGCTATGGTCGCAATGCCCGTATTGAGGGCGCGATGAGTGAAGGCCAACGTGTCTTGCTTGTCGAAGATCTCACCACCGATGGCGGATCAAAGCTCAGCTTCGTCGATGCGATTCGCGAAACCGGAGCAACCTGTCATGATACGGCGGTGATTTTTTACTACGACATCTTCCCAGAGACCGAAAAAACCCTCGGCGATCATGGCGTCGCTTTGCATCACCTCTGCACGTGGTGGGATGTTCTGGCCGAAGCAAAGGCGCAAAAAGTGTTTTCTGAAAGCACATTGGCCGAAGTTGAGAGGTTTCTGAAAGACCCACGCGCCTGGCAAGACGCCAACAAAAAGACCTAGAGCGACCCGATCTTTCACCATTAACCCTGCGTGATTTTTTTCCCGCAAGCCGTCCATTTGCTGGTACAATATATTGGTAGCAGCGGGCACAGCCATACCAGATAATCCGCTTTTTCGGTTATCCACAGGCTTTGCACAGAAACATACAATTTGCCCTTAACCTGTCCGATCCGCTATCTGAGCGGATAAGAAACGGGGACGAAATGAACGAAATATCGGTTTTTAATCCGGCAGGACCGGATGTTGAGCAGGCTCAGACACTTCCGCACTCGATCGAGGCCGAGCAACAGCTTCTCGGGGCGATTCTGACCAACAACGACATTTTTGATCGCGTCGCCTCGATCATCCAACCGCACCATTTCTATGAGCCTGTGCATCAGCGCATTTACGAAACGGCTGCGGCCCGAATTGCGAAAAACAACCTTGCGTCTCCGGTGACGTTGAAGGCGTTCTTGGAAGACGATGAAGGTTTGCAGGAACTTGGCGGCCCTGCCTATCTTGTGCGTCTGGCCGGTGCGGCAATTTCATCCTTTGCAGCACGTGACTATGCCCAAATGATTTATGACATGGCCATTCGCCGTGAATTGATCGACGTCGGCAAGGACATTGCAGAACGCGCCGCCCGGGTTGATGTGGACAGCGAACCCAAGGAACAAATCGTCGAAGCCGAGCAAAAACTCTATCAACTGGCTGAACAAGGTCAGTCTGAAACCGGCTTTCAATCCTTTTTGCGGGCGGTCACCGATGCGGTCAATGTCGCGAACGCCGCCTATCAGCGCGAAGGTGGATTGGCCGGTGTTCCAACCCAATTGATTGATCTCGACGGAAAATTGGGCGGGCTTCACAAATCCGACTTGTTGATCCTTGCGGGACGCCCGTCTATGGGCAAAACCTCATTGGCGACCAATATCGCGTATAACGTTGCGAGGGCATATAAAAAGGGCACACGCCCCGATGGCACCGAGGGCGCGATTGACGGCGGCGTTGTCGGCTTTTTCTCACTCGAAATGAGCGCTGAACAATTGGCTGGCCGAATATTGGCTGAAGCCTCGGAAATTTCGTCGCATAAAATCCGTCAGGGTGATTTGACCGAAGAAGAGTTCCGCCGCTTTGTCGAAGCCGCCAAACAGCTTGAGGCCTGCCCGCTCTATATAGACGACACGGCCGCCATTCCGATTTCTCAACTGGCCGCACGGGCGCGGCGATTGAAGCGAACCCATGGCCTTGACGTTCTGATCGTCGACTACCTGCAATTGGTCCGTGGATCGTCCGACAACCGCGTGCAGGAAATCGGCGAGATTTCGATGGGGCTTAAGGCCATCGCCAAGGAACTGGACATCCCGGTTATCGCCCTGTCCCAGCTTTCGCGTCAGGTCGAAAACCGCGAAGACAAACGGCCTCAACTTTCCGACTTGCGCGAGTCCGGCTCGATTGAGCAGGACGCCGATGTGGTGATGTTTGTTTACCGTGGCGAATACTACAAAGAGCGTGAAAAGCCCGGCGACGCGGACTTGGCCGCGATGGAAAGCTGGCGCGAGGAGATGGAGCGTCTGCATGGCAAAGCCGAGGTCATCATCGGCAAGCAGCGTCATGGTCCAATTGGCACGGTCGAGCTTAGCTTTGAGGCGCAGTTTACCCGCTTTGGCAACTTGGTGAAGGCTTGGCAACAAGGCGCAGGCGACTTTTAAGCCGGTTGGTTTACGCGTGGAGCCGAGTGACTAAAGGCGCACCCAAGCGCCAAATTTGACGTCGATATCCCAACCATCTGCATGATCGCGCAATGCCGCTGCGGCACGGATCACACCGGAGTGTGTGACCACAAGCGTCGTCGGTTCTATATCTTCAATCGCGGCGGCAACGCGGGCTTGAAGCTGTGATACACTCTCGCCGCCATGCGGGCTTGCCCCCATGAAATCTGCGGCCCACGCGTCAAGATCGGCCCGTGGCACGTCATCCCAAGGTGTCATTTCCCAGCGCCCGAAATCCATTTCCCTCAGGTCATCGTTGACCTCGACTCCGAGTCCAAGACAGGCGCCAACATGGTCAGCCAAAAACCGACATCGTTGCAACGGGCTTGAAATTATCCGTGTCGCTTGGGGCAGGTTTGAAACCGTTTTGGCAAACTCGGTCAGATGCCCCTTGACCAGAGGCAGATCGGTCGCGCCATAACAGACACCCTTTGCCACCGCAGGAGTCGTGTGGCGCAGGAAGATCACAGCCAGACCAAAAGTCCGACCAGAAACGTCGCCTCGGCAATTTGTTGCGTCGCGCCCAGGCAATCGCCAGTATAGCCGCCGATCCGGCGCACGAAGAACTGGGCGAACCCAGAGACCGCAACCGCCATAATGGCCAATCCCATGAGTGTCGCCCAAAGCCCCAAAAACAACGCGGACCCCGCGAGAACGCCAAGAACCCACAGCCGCGCGTAGGTCAAATCTTCGCCGGAAACACTGGGTTTAGAAAACTTTGCGCTGTCTGAACGGGCGTAGTCATACCGCCCAATGACCTCGACCATGGCGTGCCGACTAAGCGCGTGGGCGACGATCAGCGCCCAAAACGCGTCCCAGCCCCACATTTCGCCGATTGCAGATAGCTTTAGCAATACGCCGAATATCAACGCCAACATCCCGTAGGTTCCAATGCCACTGTCGCGCATGATTTCAAGGATGCGAGTCCGATCCTGACCGCCGATCAGACCGTCAAAGGCATCCGCAAGACCGTCTTCATGCAGCCCGCCCGTCACCACGACCGCGGACAACAGCGCGAATGCCGAAGCCACATAGTTGGGCAAAAAGATATCAGCGACGAAAAACACCGCCGCGGCGATCACCCCAACGATCAAACCGACAGCCGGATAGAACCGAGCAGATCGGGCAAAACTTTCGTCAGTTTGCTCGATCTCTCCGGCGACAGGCAAACGTGTCAGAAACTGCATAGCGATTTTGAATTCGTTCTGGCTGGACATCTTTCGCTCCTGTGGTGTTGGCGAAGTTCATAGCATGTTAGCGCTGGCAGGCAATTCCCCTTGACCCTTTCGGTTGATTTGCCCAACAAGAGGCATGGCAACAGCGACGCTAAAAATCGATCTAAATGCGCTTGCGCACAACTGGCAGGCGCTAGATTCCCTCGTGGCGGATGGCGTTGAAACCGCGGCGGTGGTAAAGGCCGATGGCTATGGGTTGGACGCCGCGCGGGTGTCGCAAAGGCTATTCGACGAAGGTGTACGCAGTTTTTTCGTTGCCGTCGCCGAAGAAGGCATCGCCGTTCGTGCCGCGGTCGGACCAAGCGCAACAATCAATGTGTTTTCCGGCCACATGGACGGGGACGCCGCGATCTTAACATCGCATAACCTGACGCCGATGCTCAATTCTCTTGACCAGATCGGTCGCCATTTCGACGTGATTCCAAAGCACCCGTTTGGGGTCCAACTTGATACCGGCATGAACCGCTTGGGTTTAGAGCCTGCCGATTGGGGCACAACCAAGGCTAGCGTTCTCGCAAAATCGCCAACGCTGGTGATGAGCCACCTCGCCTGTGCGGACGCCCCCAACCACCCCATGAACGCCCAGCAATTGGCAACCTTTCAGGATATGACCGACGGTTTGGATGTTCGTCGCAGCCTTGCCGCAACGGGAGGCATTTTGCTTGGGCCTGACTATCACTTTGACCTTGTTCGTCCGGGGGTCGGTCTCTACGGCGGGTTTCCATTTGAGACCGCCGAGCCAGTCGCACAGATCGACATTCCGGTGATCCAGACACGCAAAGTCGCGATCGGTGAGACCGTCGGTTATTCCAACACCTGGACGGCCCAGCGCCCGTCGGTCATTGCAACGGTTGCTGCGGGATACGCAGATGGTTTGATCCGCGCCATGGGCGGCGATCTGGACCTCTGGGCGGATGACCAGAAATGCCGCGTTGTTGGCCGCATTTCGATGGATATGATCGGCGTGGATGTCACCGATTTGGCCTTTGTCCCTTCGCAGCTGTCAATCCTCAACGCCAATCAAACCGTGGACACTCTGGCCGACGCCGCTGGCACGATTGGATATGAGATCCTCACGTCGCTCGGCGCGCGCTATGCTCGGGTATATGAGGGATGAGTATCGCTACGCCGATCGCGCTTCTCGGGCGAAGTGTTCTGTCTCCGCTCGCGGCAGTCGGGCATCTGGCCAAATTCACCGCAATCGCGGTCAGTCACCTGTTCCGACCGCCATTCTACCCGCGCGAATTTTTTCAGGCGCTGCTTCAAATCGGATGGCTGTCCCTGCCGGTCGTCGGCCTGACAGCGCTTTTCACCGGTGGCGCATTGGCGTTGCAGATTTATGCGGGCGGCTCGCGTTTTCAAGCCGAAAGCGTGGTGCCATCCATCGTAGCAATTGGCATGGTGCGCGAGCTTGGACCGGTGCTCGGTGGATTGATGGTTGCTGCCCGTGTCGCCAGCTCAATTGCTGCCGAAATTGGCACAATGAAGGTGACCGAACAGATCGATGCGCTGACAACCTTGTCAACCAACCCGATGAAATACCTTACGCTGCCCCGGCTGCTGGCGGCGACCCTGTCGGTGCCGATATTGGTGGCCGTTGGTGACAGCATTGGCGTTTTTGGTGGCTATCTTGTGGGTGTCACGCGGCTTGGGTTCAATCCGGCGACCTATCTCGAAAACACGGTCAGCTATCTGGAAACCTGGGATGTTATCTCGGGTCTCGTCAAAGGGGCAGTGTTTGGGTTTATCGTCGCATTGATGGGTTGCTATCACGGCATGAACTCTGAACGCGGGGCGCAAGGCGTGGGTCGCGCGACAAAAGCCGCCGTTGTCAGCGCTTCGGTCCTGATCCTAGCTGCCAACTTTATCCTGACCGAGGCTTTCTTTTCAGCATGATCGTTCTTCAGGATGTCCATAAATCATTCGGATCAAAGCAAGTCTTGCAAGGGATCGATCTTAAGGTTGCAAATGGGCAGTCGCTTGTCGTCATCGGGGGCTCAGGGACAGGCAAGTCCGTTTTGCTGAAATGCATTCTCGGGCTAGTCGTGCAGGACGGCGGTACTATCTCGGTCAGCGGCCAGACGCTGGATAGCAAATCGCGCGAGGCGTTTTTGGAAAAATTCGGCATGTTGTTCCAAGGCGGTGCGCTTTTCGACAGCTTACCGGTCTGGCAAAACGTGGCGTTCCGGCTTTTGCGCGGATCGCTGGCACGACCGAAAGACGAGGCCAAAGACATTGCCATCGAAAAACTGCGCCGCGTTGGTCTGACACCCGAAACCGCTGATCTTTTCCCAGCCGAACTTTCAGGTGGCATGCAAAAACGCGTGAGCCTTGCACGGGCGATTTGCGCCGACCCTGCGGTCATTTTCTTTGACGAACCGACGACCGGACTCGACCCAATTATGTCTGGCGTCATCAACGAGCTTATTCGCGAAATTGTTTCTGAAATGGGGGCGACGGCGATTACGATCACCCATGACATGACCTCGGTTCGGGCGATCGCCGATCAAGTCGCGATGCTACACGACGGGAAAATCCGCTGGGTCGGGCCAGTGTCAAAAATTGACACGTCGGGCGACGCCCATTTGGATCAATTCATCCATGGCCGCGCCGAAGGCCCGATTGAGGCCGTACGCTAGTCAAAAAGGTTGACCAATGCGCTGGTTCCGACGCGTAGCGTGTCGCCGATAAGATAGATCACCACCCGCCTCAATCGCAGCATACTTGAAGAAATAGTGCGAGGCGCGATCATGTCTGACCCCCAATCCCAAGGCCAAAACGCGGCGTGGAACTACCATCCCGACTTGCCGTTGAAGGATCCATCGATCTTTAAGTGGCCGCCGCGTCCGTCTTTTCTGGTTACGTGGTTTGGCCAAAATTGGCTGACGCTATCCGAGCGGGTGATGATGCTGATCTTGGCGATTGTGCTCTGGGCCGTTGCATATCCGTCTTTGGAAACGGCACGAACATGGGCATTTGGCTGGGTCTTTCAGGTTTGGGCTGTCAACTTTGTGATGATGTTTGCTGTCGCTGGCGGATTGCATTGGTATTTCTACACCCGAAAGGCTCAGGGGGACCGGTTGAAATTCGACAAGCGACCGCAAACCAAACGAAACCGGCTTTGGAGTTTTTCGGACCAGGTCAAAGACAACATGTTTTGGTCTCTGGGGTCAGGCGTCTTTCAATTGTCTGGATTTCAGGCTGTTTCAATGTGGCTGATGGCGAACGGGTTCGCGCCGACAATCACTTTGTCGTCTAATCCGATTTGGTTCGTTGTTGCATTGATCCTCATCCCGATCTGGTCGGCGTTTCATTTTTACTGGGTGCACCGCCTGCTGCATGTGCCGCTGATCTACAAACGCGTGCATGCGCTCCATCATCGCAACGTCAATATCGGCCCGTGGTCCGGCTTTTCGATGCATCCGGTCGAGCATTTCCTATACCTGACGACCCTTTGCATTCACTGGATCGTTGCCAGCCACCCGATTCATCTGATTTTCCATGTGATTTACCAAGGCCCCGGTGCCGCCATGACCCATACCGGTTACGAAGATCTTCTCATTAGGGACAAGCGGCGTTTGGCGCTTGGGACGTTTTATCATCAACTTCACCACCGGTATTACGAATGCAATTACGGCAATCAGGAAATGCCGTGGGACCGCTGGTTTGGCACCTTCCACGACGGCTCGGAGGAGGCCACGAAACGAACCCGAGACCGCAAGAAATCGATGCACGGCTAGACTTCGGTCAATAGTAAAGCGTACGGGCAAACAGACGCCGCCAAACCGCTTGCCAGTCAGCCAGCCTTCGGGCATCACTTTGCCATGGCAAAATCCCTCTCGTTCACGTGCACTTCATGCGGTGCGTCCTTCTCAAAGTGGTCTGGTCGCTGCGAAGCCTGCGGCGAGTGGAACACAATCGTAGAGGAAAAACCGCTGTCGGCTGGTCCCAAGGCGAAATCTCTGGGGGCCAAGCGTGGGTCGAAGGTATTGCTGCACGATCTTTCATCGCAAGAAGCCCCACCCCCGAGAAACACGTCAGGTCTAGGTGAACTTGACCGTGTGTTGGGCGGCGGTTTAGTCAATGCTTCGGCCATTCTGGTTGGCGGCGACCCAGGTATTGGCAAATCGACCCTATTGCTTCAAGCGGCGGCGAAATTTGCACAACAGGGTGTGAAAACGGTCTATGTCTCGGGCGAGGAAGCCAGCGCACAGGTGCGCCTGCGCGCGCAGCGTCTGGGCTTGGCGGACGCGCCGGTCAAGCTGGCCTCGGAAACCAATCTCCGCGATATTCTGACAACGCTTGAGGCCGAGAAACCGGAATTGGCGATTATCGATTCCATTCAAACCATGTGGCTAGACACCGTTGACAGTGCTCCGGGCAGCGTTTCGCAGGTGCGCGCCTCGGCACATGAATTGACAACCTTTGCCAAACGCACGGGAACCTCGGTCGTTCTTGTGGGGCATGTCACGAAAGAAGGGCAAATCGCCGGACCCCGCGTGGTTGAGCATATGGTGGACACGGTTCTCTATTTCGAAGGCGAACGCGGCCATCAGTTCCGCATTTTGCGTGCCGTCAAAAACCGCTTTGGTCCTGCCGACGAAATCGGCGTGTTTGAGATGACCGGTGCGGGACTGGCAGAGGTTACCAACCCATCAGCCTTGTTTTTATCCGAACGCGGCGAGCCCGCCCCCGGGTCTGTTGTGTTCAGTGGAATAGAAGGCACACGCCCCGTTCTCTGCGAGTTTCAGGCGCTTGTCGCACCGTCGCCGCACAGCCAACCCCGACGCAGCGTCTTGGGATGGGATAGTGGACGTCTGGCCATGATCCTTGCCGTTCTCGAGGCGCGCTGTGGCATTCCCTTCGCGGGGCTTGATGTCTATCTGAATGTCGCTGGTGGAATGAAAATTACGGAACCCGCTGCCGACTTGGCCGTGGCCGCTGCCCTGCTGAGTGCGCGAGAAGATGCCGCTTTACCCGCTGATTGCGTGGTATTTGGCGAAATATCCCTTTCTGGGGCCCTCAGACCCGTCAGCCAGACCGAAAACAGGTTGAAAGAAGCGCAAAAACTTGGTTTCACCTCGGCAATAGTTCCGTCGGGTGGCAAGACGGGGCGCGGAGCCGGTTTGAACCTACGACAAATGGGTGATTTGACCGGTTTTGTTGGTGAGGTTTTCGGCGCAGGCTAGCGCGGACAACATAGCGAGAGAGACATGGACGGATTCACGTTAATCGATGGGATCGTTGCGATCGTCATTATCCTATCGGCTATACTCGCGTTTTCGCGCGGTCTGGTCCGAGAGACACTGGCGATCCTTGGATGGATCATCGCTGCAATGGTCGCGTTTGCGTTTGCCCCCGCGATCGAACCTCTGGTCGGTGAGGTGCCCGTCGTCGGCAGCCTGCTTGCCGATAGCTGCGAGCTTGCGATGGTGGCTGGTTTTGCAGCGGTATTTGCCGTTGCCCTGGTGATCGTTTCGCTCATCACGCCCTACTTCTCATCGCTCATTCAGAAGTCCAAAATCAGCGGTGTCGATCAGGGTCTCGGATTTCTGTTCGGAGCGCTTCGCGGGGTCATCCTCGTTGCTGTCGCGTTTTTTGCTTACGACACGATTATGAGCAACCAAGCCGTCGCCGTTGTCGACGACAGCCGCTCAGCCAAGATTTTCTCGAATGTGACAACCCAAGTCGAAGAGCGCGACCCCGAACAAGCCCTTGGCTGGATCACCGCGCAGTATGAAGAACTCGTCGGGGCCTGTGAGGGTTAAACCCGCCTACCCAAGCCCAAATTGCTTTCGGTTCCGGGCGATAAACAGGCCTTTGCCTTTCATCAGGCTGGTCATAAAACCACCGAGGATCATCTTGCCAAGGTAAGTGTTCCCTTTCTTCGGTCCCAAGGGAATCAGCAGTGGCGCATCCGCCGCCGGTTTGTAGGGCTTGAGTGTTTCAATCGACTTTCCGTCAATTAGCTCCGTCAAGGTCTTGGTCAGCCACGGGACCAGAGAATAGGTGGCAACGACGGTCATCCCTTCGCCCGCGTCGGCAACATCACCTGCGGCAAAGACATTCGCATACTCGGATGGCCGCAGATATTGATCGACTTTCGCTCGCCCCAGCGAAGACGCCGCATACCCCGGAAGACCCTGCAAAATATCTGAAACCGCGCGTGATCCAATCGTTGGGAAGATAAGGTCTGCCGCGATCTCGTCCCCGTTCGCAAGTTTTAGCGTTCCGGCGTATGGCTCTGTCAGGCTTTTAAGGTTTTCGACGCGTTGACCGGTGAGCAGTTTCACGCCAGCGGATTGAAGCTGCTGGCCAAGCATTTGCCCCATCTTCGCGGGTTTCATCGGGAAGAGGCTTTGTTCATCCGTGACCAGCGTCACTTGCTTTTCCGGCATGAAATGGGCGATTTCTCCGGCCAGTTCGGTTCCGACGGCGCCCGCGCCGACAATAGCGACTGACTTTGCGGCTTTCAGTTTCGCATGAGTGGCGTCATGCGCGGCCCGGAAGCCTTCGATGTCAGCGCCCTTGGCCTTGAATGGTGTCGCATTCTCGGACCCGGTTGCGACGACGATATAGTCAGCATCGACGCGGCGTCCGTCCTCTAATGTCACACCGCGATCATCGACAGACGCTGCGCGCGCCTGAACCCACGTTCCCTTTTTCAACAACTTATCATAGGGAATCAGCGCATCTTCAAAGATGCTCGGCTCGACCACCGCCCGCGCCATAGCGATCGAATGCACAAAATGGCTACGCGGTTCAATAAGGGTGACATTGGCCTTATTCTCCAAGGCTTTTGCCAGACGGAAACCTAAATAGCCGCCGCCAATAATTGCAATATGTTTGGTCATTTCGGGTCTGCCTTTCATAAATAGGCTGTTGAGATTCGTTGTTGCAGAACCCATATAGGTTATCGTAAAATGAAAAACAATAGACCATAGTCCATGGTTAGGAGTAATGCATGCGCATAGGCGAGTTATCAGAACGTGCCGGTGTCAGTCGCGACACGATCCGTTTTTATGAACGGAATGGTTTGATTTATTCCGGTGCAGGGCAATCACCGACCAATAATTATCGCGACTATGCCGAGGAAAACGTCCGCTGGCTTGGCTTCGTTCTGGGTGCGCGTGAGGCTGGAATGTCGGTGGCTGATCTGAAAGACATTTTCGAAGCCACAGGCGGGGGCTGCGATATAGCCACAGCCAGAAAAGTCGTCGAAGCAAAAATCGACGAATTGCACCAAAGAGGGGATCAGATTCAGAAGGCTATTCAGTACCTTAGATCCGCATTGGCATCCGGGGTACGCGAGTAGGTCTACGATCCAAGATTATTGCGATCCAATGATCTTCTATCACCCGCAGCAATTTCTTCATGAAACTTCCGTGACACGCCCCGTTCATGCCACTATGAGAGGGCACGAACACTCACATCAGGATTCGGAGCTGCCCTTGTCCTTGCAGATGCCACCGGCCCACGCCTTTGACGATGACAAACTGAAAGAGGAGTGCGGCGTTTTTGGCGTTGTCGGCGTTGCCGACGCAGCCAATTTTGTGGCCCTCGGGCTTCACGCGCTACAGCATCGAGGCCAAGAGGCCGGCGGAATCGTCAGCCACCATCCGGTCGAAGGCTTCAACTCGGCCCGTCGTTTCGGTTATGTACGCGACAATTTCACCAAAGCATCGCTGATGGAAACCCTGCCGGGTCCGCTTGCGATTGGACACGTGCGCTACTCGACAGCCGGATCAAAGGGTGCCGCGATCCGCGATGTGCAACCCTTCTTCGGTGAGTTTTCGATGGGCGGTGCTGCGATTGCGCATAACGGCAATATTACCAACGCAAATGCCTTGCGACGCGAATTGATTGAACGCGGATCGATTTTTCAGTCTGGATCAGACTCCGAATGCATCATTCACCTGATGGCCCGCTCGTTGCAGCGCAACATCCCCGAGCGCATGGAAGACGCTTTGCGACGCGTCGAAGGTGCGTTCTCGGTCGTTGCTATGACGCGCACTAAACTCATCGGAGTGCGCGATCCACTTGGCGTTCGTCCGCTTGTGCTGGGCAAAATTGGGGACGGCTGGGCATTGTCGTCGGAAACCTGTGCGCTCGACATTATCGGTGCCGAGTTTGTCCGCGAGATTAAGCCCGGCGAGATGGTTGTGATTACCGAAAACGGTGTCCAAAGCCATTTTCCCTTCCGACTTCAGGAATCGCGGTTCTGTATTTTTGAGCATGTCTATTTCTCGCGCCCCGACAGCATTATTGGCGGCCAGTCGGTCTACGAAACCCGCCGTCAGATCGGTGTCGAACTGGCGCGCGAAAACCCTGTCGAAGCTGATTTGGTTTGCCCCGTGCCGGATAGTGGCACCCCTGCGGCCATCGGATATGCGCATGAAAGCGGCATTCCCTTTGGGATGGGCATTGTGCGCAATCAATACATGGGCCGGACGTTTATCGAGCCGACCGAGCAAATTCGCAACATGGGTGTGCGTCTGAAACTGAACGTGAACCGTGCCCTGATTAAGGGAAAACGGGTCATTTTGGTGGATGATTCAGTTGTGCGCGGAACGACGTCTAGAAAGATTAAAGAAATGATCCTTGATGCGGGTGCTGCCGAAGTTCATTTCCGCATTGCCTCGCCACCCACCGCTTGGCCTTGTTTTTACGGGGTCGATACACCTCAGCGTGAAAAGCTGCTTGCGGCGACAATGACCGAAGACGAAATGTGCGCGCATCTGAACGTCGATAGTTTGAAGTTCATCTCGCTTGACGGTCTTTACCGTGCGGTCGGCGAGGCTAAGGGACGTGACAACGCTTGCCCGCAATATTGCGACGCCTGTTTTAGCGGCGAATATCCGGTCGCCCCAAGCGATATGATCCAAAAGGGATTCGAAGTTAAGGCAGCGGAATAGTGGCGCGTCCACTGCAATTTCGACCGCATCATTTTCTATGTGCGCTCGGGTATCGCGGCGCTGGCTATTCGGACAGTTTCACCGCGAATATGACCGAGATCGTCACCCTCGGACTTAAAGCCGACGGCGGAGACGATACAGAAATCGAAGTGATCGGCGCGACCGACGATATTTGCGCACCCTGCCCCAAGCGTCGCGGTGATCTTTGTACGAGTCAGGCCAAGATTACTGCGCTCGATCTGTCCCACTCGAAAGTGCTGGGCGTGCGACCCGGCGATCGCCTCACCTGGGGGCAGGCCAAAGCACGCATTCGCTCATTGGTGAAGCCTGGCGATCTGACCGATATTTGCACCGGCTGCCAATGGCTATCCCTAGGCTATTGCGAGGCCAGCCTAAAAGATCTTCACGAGACTTAGATATTTGGACCGCACGGATTCTTAGCCCTCAAGGTCATTGCCAGGCGGACCGCCCCCAAATGACGTATTGGTGTTAACCGCAGCTGACGACACTTGAATGCCATCCACCAACGTCGACAAGGTGTCGCGCGCCGAGCTTGTCATCGCGACGGTTGTTGCCACCCCGGCGGCCATAAGGACCACCATGTCAATAGTGGCGGCACCATGTTCGTCGCTAAGAAAGTCAGTCAGATCATCAAATTTCATCATTTTGCGCAATCCATCCGCAGGTTTTAAGTCGGTCCGAATGCAAAATAAAGAATAATTGCGGCAAAAAAATGATACAGAAGCCCCGCAAAACCCACTGAACGCCGCAACATGAGACAGTCGTACTAGCGAAGAGTAACCACTATTTTCTGGACAAGTTTACGGGTCTGTGAAAATTTGATCAAAATATTAGCCGTGTGACTCATGGATCTTAGCCTTCTTAGTACCATCCGAATTGCCGTCCCTGACTTGAATGGTCAGATGCGCGGAAAACGCCTGCCGTCGTCCGACTTCGCCAAGCTGGCGGATGGATCAGCGCGCATGCCTTTCTCGGCGCTGAACGTCGACATCACTGGCGCGGATATCGAAGACAGTCCGCTTGTGTTTCAGACCGGCGATGCCGATGGCATGCTATTGCCGACGGGCCGTGGCCCGCTGCCGATGCCGTGGCTTGCGACGCCATCCGCATTGGTGCCGATGGGAATGCACGACGACGATGGCAGCGCTTTTGACGGCGATCCGCGTCACGCGTTGGCCCGTGTTTTGGACCGTTACCGTGGCCATGGGTGGCACGTTCATGCGGCCACGGAAATGGAGTTTTACCTTGTTGATGATGCGGGCAAGGCGCTCTTACCTGCGCGAAACCCGCTAACGGGTCGGCGCATCTCGGGTGACGCGACGCTTGATTTGGCTGAGCTTGACGCCTTTGATGCCTTTTTCAGCGATCTCTATGACGGCTGCAAAGCGATGGGCATACCGGCGCAGGCCGCAATCTCTGAGGCTGGCACCGGCCAGTTTGAAATAAACCTCTTGCACCGCGATGCGCTCGCGGCGGCTGATGACGCCCATTTTTTCAAAACCCTGACCCGTGGGATCGCCCGCAAACATGGTATGGCCGCCACCTTTATGGCCAAGCCATTTGCCAACGACGCGGGCAACGGGATGCATGTGCACTTTTCTGTCGTTGACGACGAGGGCAACAATATCTTCGACGACGGCGGGGAATTGGGAACCGAGCTATTGCGGCACGCCGTTGGCGGATGCGTAGCGGGGATGCCCCCCTCGACCTTGATATTTGTCCCACACGGCGTCAGCTATGATCGGATGGTTCCAGGTGCCCATGCGCCGACCGGCGCAGGCTGGGCATACGAAAACCGAACCGCCGCCATTCGCATTCCAGGCGGATCGCATAAAGCGCGACGGATCGAACATCGCGTCGCTTGCGGCGACATCAACCCCTATCTTGTGCTCGCCGCGATCCTCGGGGCCGCGCTTTTCGGGATCGAAGATGAAATGGACCCGGGGCAGCCATTAGAAGGCAACGCTTATGAGCAAGATTTGCCTCAGTTGGCCGACAGTTGGGAAGCTGCGATCCAGTGGTTTGAAGATAGCCCCCTCATCCGAAAGATTTTCCCAGATCTTTTGATTGAGAATCTATGCAATACCAAGCGGCAAGAATTGGCACATCTGGCGGATGTGCCCGACACAGAATTGTGGAAGATTTACCTCGAGTCCGTATAGGCCGGATCTTCCCTGAAAAATTTGATCTAAAGGTGATCTATGAAAATCGGTATCCTCGTCGCTGGTCATGTGGCAGATGAATTGGTTCAAAAGACCGGCGAATTTGATTTTATGTTCCAAAGGCTCCTCACCGGAAATGGCTATGAATTTGAAGCATGGTTCGTTGTCGACGGCCAGTTTCCTGACAGCCCTGACGAAGCAGACGGTTGGCTGATTACTGGTTCAATGCACGGCGCATATGAGGATCTGCCTTGGATTCCTCGCCTTGAGACCTTCATCCGTGACATACGTGCTGCTGATCGCCCGTTGGTTGGGATATGCTTTGGGCATCAGATCATTGCGCAGGCTCTGGGTGGAACAGTCAAGAAATCGGACAAGGGATGGGCTGTGGGGCATCAAACTTATTCCTATGGCGATACGACGATTGGCGCGAACGCATGGCACCAAGACCAAGTGGTTGCCCTGCCCGAGGGCGCCGACGTCATCGCTGGCAATAACTTTTGCGAGTACGCAGCGCTCAGCTACGGTGACAGAATTCTGACGATGCAGCCTCACCCTGAGTTCACGGATGAGTTTGTCGAGGGAATGCTGCGCGAACGCGCGCCGGGGGTTGTGCCCGATGATCTGATAGAATTGGCATTGGCCAATAAGGACGCCATCGTTGCGACCAAAACAATGATAGACATGATTACAAACACTTTCGCGAAGGCGACCGAGATATGAGTAACTGGAAAGACAATCTGCCCGAAGCGGCAAAGACCTATCTCGATGGAAAACGTCTCGATGAAGTGGAATGCATCATTGCAGATTTGCCGGGAATTGCCCGGGGTAAGGCGGTTCCGGCCAAGAAATTCGAACGACAGGATTACTTTCACCTGCCGGACTCGATCTTTTATCAGACCATCACCGGTGGCTGGGGCGAAGCGGCAGGCGACGATGGGTTCATCGAAAAGGACATGATCCTAAAGCCGGACATGACCACCGTCACAGCCGCCCCATGGACAGCCGATTGGACATTGCAGGTCATTCACGACGCCTATGACCTTCACGACAATCCGATCGAATATGCACCCAGAAACGTCCTGAAACGTGTCGTTGACCTGTACCACAAAGAGGGTTGGGAACCGATCGTCGCACCGGAAATGGAGTTCTTTCTGGTCGCACGCAACATTGATCCAGCGGTCGAGATCAAACCGATGATGGGGCGCTCTGGACGGCCCGCAGCCGCGCGTCAGGCCTATTCGATGACCGCGGTTGACGAATTCGGTCCAGTGATTGACGACATCTACGACTTCGCCGAAGCCCAAGGCTTTGAGATCGACGGCATCACCCAAGAGGGCGGCGCGGGGCAACTTGAAATCAACTTGTTGCACGGCGATCCGATCAAGCTCGCGGACGAGGTTTTCTATTTCAAACGCCTCATACGCGAGGCCGCGCTTCGCCACGATTGTTTTGCCACCTTCATGGCCAAGCCCATTGCACAGGAACCTGGAAGTGCGATGCACATCCATCACTCAATTGTGGATCAGGAAACCGGTCAGAACATTTTCTCGGGTCCACAAGGGGGTGATACAGACGCGTTTTTCCACTTTATTGGCGGCCTGCAAACCTATCTACCAGCGGCGATTGCTGTCATGGCCCCCTATGTGAATTCCTATCGCCGATATGTGAAAGATCACGCTGCGCCGATCAATTTGGCATGGGGTCGCGACAATCGAACAACCGGCATTCGCATTCCCATTTCGGGACCATCCGCGCGACGCGTTGAAAATCGGATCGCTGGCATGGATTGCAATCCATATCTGGGTATCGCTGCGTCGCTTGCTTGCGGTTACCTCGGGATGAAGAACGCGATCCGGCCTGCATCTCAGTTCAAGGGCGATGCTTATGAAGGCGAAGGCGATGTGCCACGCGTGCTCGGCGAAGCGCTTGAGTTGTTTGATGCCTCTGAGGCGTTGCACGAGGTGCTGGGGCCTGAGTTTGCGCGTGTTTATTCCATCGTCAAACGGGCCGAGTATGACGAGTTCCTTCAAGTTATCAGCCCATGGGAACGCGAGCATTTGCTGCTGAACGTGTGACGCATGAACCTGTTGCATGTGAACGATCAAGACGGCACCTACCCTGACAGTTGGTACGCCGCCACGACCGAATTCCTGCCAGAGCAACCGGCGCTCAAGGGTGACGTGCGGGCTGACGTTTGCATTGTTGGGGCGGGCTACACCGGTCTGTCCGCCGCGCTCCATCTGGCAGAGATGGGCCAAAAGGTGGTTGTCTTAGAAGCTCAACGCGTAGGCTTTGGGGCCTCGGGTCGAAACGGAGGACAGCTTGGCAGCGGCCAACGCAATGACCAACACGCGCTTGAGCGGACATTGGGGTTCGACAAGGCCAAAATGCTTTGGGACTTGGCCGAAGATGCAAAGGCGCTGGTCAAAGGGTTGATCGACAAGCACGAAATCGATTGCCACTTGAAACCGGGCGTTGCGCATCTTGGACTCAACACGCGCGAGATGTCGGGCCTTCATGACGAGGCCGACCATTTGACGCAGCGGTACGGCTACGCGCATCTAACGACGCTGGACAAGGATCAGGGGTATGATCTTTGCCGTTCACCCGCATATCACGGAGGTTACCTCGACACGGGGGCGGCACATCTTCACCCTCTGCGATTTGCGATTGGTCTTGCCAAAGCCACTTTGTCGGCGGGCGGCGTGATCCACGAACGCAGTGAGGTCATCCGCATCGATCGCGGCGCCAAGCCCGTCGTCCATACCGCCAGCGGCAGCGTGACCTGCGACCACGTCGTTCTGGCTGCGAATGGCTATCTTGGGGATTTGGTGCCGGAAGTGGCGCGGCGGGTCATGCCGATCAACAACTATATCGCAGCGACGGAACCTCTCGGGGATTTGGCGGATGAGGTCTTGTCTAAAGACGTCGCTGTCGCGGATTCCAAGTTCGTCATCAATTACTTCCGCCTGTCACATGACCGCCGGATGTTGTTTGGCGGAACCGAAAGCTACGCTTACCGCTTTCCAAAAGACATCTCTGGGAACGTGCGCAAACCGATGGCGCAGATATTTCCGCAGCTTGCAGACAGCAAAATTGACTATGCGTGGGGCGGGACGCTTGGGATCACGATGCGCCGGATGCCTTATCTTGCCCGGGTTGCGCCGAATATCTTCAACGCTTCGGGCTATTCCGGCCACGGAGTCGGGTCCGCGACGCACGCTGGACAATTGGTCGCAATGGCAATCAACGGGCAAGCCGAAGGGTTCGACCTTCAAGGCTCGGTTCCCATAGCGCCATTTCCAGGGCGAATGGGGTTTCGCTACCCTCTTTTGGTGCTCGGGATGACTTGGTTTGCGTTGCGAGATCGCCTCGGTTTATAGGAAAACGGAATCAAGCACTTTCGGATAATCGAAAATGAATTTATCAATTTTCTGAAATCTAATTTCAGGAAAGCCGAATAGATGACACTTGCCCCGAATTGTTATGATGCGGAATCGATCCCCGAAGCTGCACGTGCCGAGATTGATCGACTGTTAAGCTCGGGCGATTTGTTCAGATATACAAGCGACGAGGATTCGCCCGTCGCACTGCTAGAGTCAGAGTTTGCGGACTTCATTGGCTGCAAATACGCCCTTTGCGTTTCAAGCTGCTCGGCGGCGCTGTTTTTGTCGTTGAAATCCCTAGGCCTGCCGCGCGATGCGAAGGTCTTGATACCGGCCTTTACCTTTGCCGCAGTGCCGTCATCGGTTATTCATGCGGATTGCCATCCAGTTTTATGTGAAGTCGGTGAAAACTATCGCGTGAACCTGAGCGACTTTGAAAACAAGCTCAACGAGTTCGACATTCAGGCCGTTATCATCAGTCACATGCGGGGTCACACCTCGGACATGGATGCGATTATGACGCTCTGCCAAGACAAGGGCATTCCCGTTGTAGAAGACGCGGCCCATTCTCTTGGGACGACATGGCGCGGAAAAAAGATTGGCACGATTGGCAAGATCGGCTGTTTCTCGTTTCAGAGCTACAAACTGGTCAACGCCGGCGAAGGCCTTGTCATGGTCACAGACGACGCCGATATTGCTGCGCAAGCGATCATTATGTCCGGTGCCTATGAGCATACGTGGAAGAAGCACGAGACCCTTCACGGATCAAACTCGACAGCCCTGACCGATGCTTTTGGGCGCTGGCAGAACAAGTTGCCGCTCTATAACCTGCGCATGAGCAATCTCAGCGCAGCGGTCATTCGCCCCCAACTCCCGGAAGTTGCGCGCCGCGTGCGCGACGGACGCAGAAATCACGACTATGTTGCCAAGCGGTTAAACGCATCATCCTGGATGTCGGTGCCGGAAAAACTCGACGCTGAAGAAAGGGCACCGGATTCGATCCAGTTTAATTTGGACGGCATGAGCTACGATCAAATTGGCACATTTCAATCCGAAGCCGCGGCACGTGGGGTCAAAGTTCAGGTCTTTGGCCGCTCAAAGGACAACGCCCGTGCGTTTTGGAATTGGCAATTCATCCCTGGCGACACACCTGACCTGCCGGAAACCCGCGCAATGCTGAGCAGGGCTTGCGACACCCGCCTGCCAGCGCGCCTTTCGATTGCTGAGCTGGACGTCATTGCAGATGCCCTCGTTTCAGCGGCCGCGTCAGTCATGTCGGCAAAAGCCGCGTAGCGCGCTTAGGACTACAATATCCTCAGGACGTCTCGCATCCAGCCATGCTGCTCGATGGCCGGTGCAACAACGCGTTCTTGCAACAAGCCTTTTAAATGATCTGCGACTTCGGCTGGCATATCGCCCAAGACGCCCTTGCGTGCGGTCACGGTGATCGTGCGCGTCAACGGCTTGGTGGGCAATGCAAAGACGTCGAGTTCCGGGGCAAACCGATAGGCGCGTTGCAGCGCAAGCGGGGTAAGGATGGTCCATCCGGCACCCTCTGCGACCATTGCCAAAATAGCATGATAGCTATCAAGTTCGAATTTTTGCGACAGTTTGAAATCGCAGTCGGTCAGGTGGTTGTCAATTTGACGGCCCATATAGTGGCGTTTGGAATAATGCACGAAGGGCAATTGTTGTAGCTGGCGTTTCAAATTGCCCGATAAATCAATGACCGATTTCGGCGCAACACCGACAAAGCCCTCGGTCAGAATGGGATGCGTCTCGCCCCACTCTGCAATCTCACCAACGTCCGCTGCGACAATCACATCGAGCGCGCGATGGTCCAACTGGTCAATCAAACGATGTGTCGCACCGGTTTCCAACAAAAATTGACAGTGCCTCAACCGATCCGACATGCGGGCAAGAAGGGTGGGCGTCACATCGGCCTCAAAATCCTCGATCACGCCCAGTCGAAAGCGTGTAAGACCAGACAGGTCGCCTTGTGAAATCTCCGCCCGCGCTTGCTCGGCCTCCGCGATGATGACCAAAGCACGTCGGCGAAACATCTCGCCCGCGGGCGTCAAGGCAACGGGTCTTGTGTTGCGCAGTAACAGCCGTACACCCAGCGCGGCCTCAAGATTGGTAAGCTGTTGACTGACCGAAGACGGGCTGGCCCCAAGCCGCCGCGCCGCCGCCGAGATCGAGCCTTCGTCAGCGGTCGCCACAAAGATCTCAATCGCCCAGAGTGTAATTCTGCCCGGACCGGCGTCCATTGAACTAGCTGAGTTTGCTCAGCTTGGCCTGCAATTCAGCAAGTTGCTTTTTAATGTCTGACAGGTCTTCAGCGCTTTCATCATCCTCGTCATCAGACTCGGTCGCCGCGCCAGAGAACGGGGCCATTCCGCCGGTCATCGCCTTCATAAAGGCCTCTTGCTGCGCTTGAAGCGCTTCAAATCCGGGCATTGTCGTGATCGGGTTGATGGTCGAGATATTCTCAACCAGTTTCGATTGGCTATCGCGGAACATTTCAAAGCTCGCCGCCAAAAACTGCGGCACAACGCTTGTCGCTTGTGTGGTGTAGCTGCGGACAAGATCGTTCAAAACGTTGATCGGCAACACGTTTTCACCACGGCTTTCGTGGTCGGCAATGATTTGAAGAAGATATTGTCGGGTCAGGTCATCGCCCGATTTTAGATCGATAATCTGAACTTCGCGGCCATCGCGAATAAAACCTGAAATATCATCCAACGTCACATAATCGCTGGTCTCAGTGTTATAGAGACGTCGGCTTGCGTATCGCTTGATAAGCAATGGTTCTTGCTTTGCCACGGTATATTCCTCCCCAAAATATGCGCAGTGCAGAAAAACACTACGGCAGCGCGGCGAAAAAAGAAAGGCCGGTTTTTCTGCGCAGCATTTCGCAGCTTTGCATGCGCAGAAAACAAAAAGGCAGACCCGAAGGTCTGCCTTTTGGAATGCGCCGATCGGGAGGAGGAACCGGCGGAATTCACATGCTAATTACTTAGCAGCTGTTGCTTTCTTAGCAGCAGCAGTCGCGTCTTTCGTAGCCTTCTGAACAGCAGCGGCAGCGTCTTCACCAAGATCTTTGCCAGCAGCCATCATCAACTCAACTGTTTCCATCTGAACGCGCTTAGCAACTTCAGCGAAAGCCGCCATGTTTTCAGCAGCAACTTCAGCAGAAGCCGATGCGAAATCCGTCATTGCTTTTGCATAGTCAGCTGGCTCGTCTTTTGCTTTTGAAATGTCAGCAACTTTGCTCAGCGTGTCTTTTGTCCACTTTGAAGAAATCTCAGTTGATTTCTCGGCAGCCTGAAGAGCAACCGAGGAGAGTTTCTCGTTCAGCGACACTGCGTTCTTGTATGCGTCTTCCATTGCGGCTGTATCGACTGGGAATGCGCCCATCATGTCTTTCAGAACAGCGTTGAAATCTTGTGCGTTTGCCATTGTTCAAATCCTTGTTATGCGTCCGGGCCCACCCCGGGGTTTCTGCATCTGCATCATGATATACATGCTGCAACGCGGCATTTCAAGTCTTTTTGCTGCAGCGCAGCATATTTTCACTAACCCTCTGATTTTATTGAGGTGCCTTGACCAAAACATAGGTTCCAGGAGCATCGCAAATCACAGGATGCTCAGAATCGCCAAAATCGGGGGCCGGAATCATTTTGCCAGACCGCTTTTTCAACCACGATTCCCACAAGGGCCACCAAGACCCTTCGTGAAAGTCTGCCTGCGCGAACCAATCATCAGGCGCGAGAGACACATCCGAGTTGGTGTAGTGACCATATTTCCCCTTGCTGGGTGGATTGACAATACCGGCAATATGGCCGGATTCCGAAACGATGAACGTCTTGTTCTTACTCCCCGTTTGCTGAAACCCGCGATAGCAATCTTTCCAGGCAGCGATATGGTCGGTCTCTGCGGTGATCGACATAAGAGGCACATCGACGTCGCTAAGGCGCAGTGTCTCTCCAAAAAACTCGGTACCATCATTTGCTAATTCGTTCTGTTGGCAGAGTTTGCGCAAGTACTCGGTCACCATCTTGCCCGGCAAGTTGGCCCCATCGCCGTTCCAATAAAGCAGATCAAACGCAGGTGGCGCCTCGCCGAGCATATAGCTGCGAATGGCCGGGCCATAAACCAGATCGTTCGAGCGCAAAAAGCTAAAGGTCCGCGACATTATCCGTGAATACAGTATGCCCTTCTCGGTCACTTCATCCTCGATCCCATCGATGAAATCGTCCTGAAGGAACGGCGTGAATTCGCCCTGATCCGAGAAATCAGTGAGCGTCGTGAAGAAGGTCGCCGACTTTACCGACTTGTCCTTGCGCTTTTTCATCAGCGCCAAAGTCAGATGAAGGGTCGTGCCAGCGATGCAATAGCCAACCACATTGAGCCTTGGCTGCTTCGAAATCGCCTTGACCTGTTCTATCGCTGCAAGAAATCCGTCCTCGATATAGTCTTCCATGCCGGTGTCAGCGTAGCTGGCATCTGGGTTTATCCAGCTCACGATGAAAACAGTGTAGCCCTGATCGACGAGCCACTTAATCATGCTGTTTTTCTCTTTGAGATCGAGAATGTAATACTTGTTGATCCACGGCGGGAAGATCAGCAAAGGCACTTCGTGGACCTTCTCCGTCGTCGGAGTAAACTGGATCAGCTCGAACATCCGATTTCGAAACACGACCTTACCTGGGGTCGTCGAAATATTTCTACCAATCTCGAACGCGTTTTCGTCGGCAAGTTTAACCAAAAGCTCACCGTCGTTCGCTTCAAGGTCGGAAATCAGGTTTTCGAGACCTTTCACAAGGCTTTCGCCTTCGGTCTCAACCGCGCGCTCAAGCGCGTCCGGGTTTGTCCCGAAAAAGTTGGTCGGCGCCATCATGTTGATAATTTGATCGGTGAAATAGCGCAGACGGCGCTTTTCAGTTTGCTCAAGCGTTTCGATTTCCTCGACTGCGCTTCGGATCACATCCGCGTTCGTCAAATACTGCCGCATAATGGTGTTGAAGTACGGGTTCGTCTTCCACATCGGATTGGTGAAGCGACGATCCTTTGGCATTTCTTCGTCAGATACCTCAAACTTGCCCTGAGCGATCATCTTCTGCGCATCGACGTAGAATTGAAGCGACTTTCCCCAAAGCTCTAACTGGTTTTCAAGGATTTTTGTTGGGTTCGCCAGCATTTCGGACCAATACGCCGAGGCAGCTTTCATGTATAATTCACCGCCTGGGGCTTGTAAGGCTGCGTTCAACGGTTTCTTGTTGGACAGGGCTGTTGCCAAGCGGGCCGACAGTTCCTCGATCTTTTGAATATTACTGGTCAGTTTTTCAATTTCGTGACCTGCGGCATTGTCAGTCGTTGTCATATTCAAAATTCCAGTTTAGATTTTCTGCTATGCAGCATAACGCTAAACGGTTAGTTTCGCAAAACATCCGTACTGTGACGTTGCGCGACACATCGACCGACCTAATGAGAGAGTCCTGAAAACATGCGTTATATGGCGACCTACGATCTGATGGAGACGATCCGAAACACGAACCAGTGGCTCGGGGCGACAGCAAAGACAGTGGGGGCCTATCCTGCATTCTCTCTCATTCCGAATCCCTATCTGCAATGGATGCAGGCCTGGGGCGAGGTCACCGAGCGCTCATTTGAACGTATGGTTGTAAAACCTTCCTGGGGTATCCGAACCTTCACCTGTCCAGACGGTAAAGACCACCTCGTGCAGAAAAAACGAGTCATCGAGCGCCCGTTCGGCGACTTGTTGCACTTTGAAGTGTCAGGTCGCGAAACGCAAAAACGCAAGATCCTCGTCGTTGCGCCAATGTCAGGTCACTATGCGACTCTTCTGCGATCAACCGTCAAATCCCTGATCGTGGATAATGAGGTCTATGTCACCGATTGGCACAACGCGCGTGACATCCCAGTGTCTGAGGGTAAATTCGACGTTGAAGACTACACGCTTTACCTCGTTGAATTCATGCGCGAATTGGGCCCTGACACCCATGTCATCGCCATCTGCCAACCCGCGCCTTTGACTTTGGCCGCAACCGCTTATTTGGCCGAAGAAGACCCAAAGGCGCAGCCGCTTTCGCTGACGTTGATCGGCGGGCCGATCGACCCAGATGCCGCCGCAACTGACGTGACTGACTTTGGTCGGCGCGTCACCATGGGCCAGCTTGAAGAAACGATGATCCAGCGCGTCGGCTTCAAGTACAAAGGCGCTGGTCGCTTGGTCTATCCCGGCTTGCTTCAGCTTTCCTCATTCATGTCGATGAACGCCGAGAAACATAGCAAGGCGTTTACCGATCAGATCAGCCGTGTCGCTAAGGATGAAGCCTTCGACGATGATCCGCACAACCGGTTTTACGATGAGTATCTGGCCGTCATGGATATGCCCGCCGAATTTTATCTCTCGACTGTCGAGCGCATTTTTAAGGGTCGCGAAATTGCGCAGAACAAATTTGTCGTGAATGGCAAGCAGATCGACATTGGCAATATCACAACTGTGGCTGTGAAAACCGTTGAAGGGGCAAATGACGACATCTCGGCCCCCGGACAATGCGTTGCGGCGCTTGATTTGCTCACCGGTCTGCCAGACTCAAAGAAGGCCTCGCATGTCGAACCCGGTGCCGGTCACTACGGCATTTTTGCAGGCAAAAGCTGGCGCAACAACATTCGCCCTTTGGTCCTCGATTTCATCGATGCAAACTCGGGTGCCCCAGCGAACCAGACCAAACCACCTGCGAAAAAGGCGCGCAAGTCGCCGACAAAGAAAGCGCCCGTGGCCAAGATCGTCGCGAAGAAAGCCTAGGCGCAAAGTCCTCAATGGCCGCTTAACTCGCGACCCGTGCCAGAACATCGTCAACCGCGCCGACAATCATTTCAAGATTGTCGGGCGTCGACAACGAATGGTCGCCCCCTTTTATGAAGGTCAGGCGCACGTCTTCCACCTCTAGGTGATCCAGCAAGCGCAACGCGGTGTCGCGGGCAACGGCGGTATCTTCGGTGCCCTGCACCATCCGAACCGGAACGCCCAATTTCAATGGATCGCGCAACACAAAATGGCTGCGACCGTCTTCGATAAGCCGCTTTGTAATTGGGTAGGGATCCCCATAGTCCGAAGGCACTTGAACGACACCCTCGACCTCTAATCGCGTTTTGTCTTCATTGCTGAAATCCGCATAAAATCCATCCTCCGTGAAGTCCGGAGCAGCCGCAATCGTCACGAGCCCCGCAATTCTTTCGGGCAACGCCTTGGCACAAAGCAGCGCGATCCAGCCGCCCATTGACGACCCAACCAGAACCTGCGGCCCTTGGGTCAAACGCTCAATCACCTCTGACGCATCGGCAATCCAATCACCGATGCAACCGTCGACAAACGCCCCTGCGGATTTCCCATGACCCGAATAGTCAAACCGCACATAGGCCCTACCCTCTGCCTTTGCCCAGGCCTCTAGATGGGTCGCCTTGCTGCCGTCCATATCCGACATGAACCCGCCCAAAAACACCACGCCGGGCTCTTTGCCCATCGTCCGGTGAAACGCGATGCGCCGGCCTGAAGCGGTGTCTAAGAATTCAACCATGCGATACTCCCTGCTCAGTCGTGCGCATCCTGCACCCAGCCTTCCCCCTTGAAAACCCATAACCTTAATCTTGCCCAAAATACCTCGGGGGTTCGGGGGCTGCCCCCCGATCCGAACTTGACAGCCAGCGTTACCCGTTCCAAAACACCTTCAATTACATAACCGCAACCGGGCGTTTCGTAGGCGCCAAACTGATGGAGGACCGGCAACATGGCCGATATATCCCTGACTCTCCCCGACGGAAATAAACGCAGCTACCCTGCGGGAACAACCGGTTTGGAGGTCGCCGCTGACATCTCGAAATCTCTCGCCAAGTCCGCAATCAGTTGCTCGATCAACGGCGTGCATTCCGATCTTTCCGTGCCCCTGACGGACGACGTCGACTTCGCCATCCACACAATGAAAGACGACGCTCAGGCGCTTGAGCTTATCCGCCATGACGCTGCCCATATCATGGCACGCGCAGTGCAAGAACTCTGGCCGGACACCAAAGTCACGATTGGGCCGGTGATTGACAACGGCTGGTATTACGACTTTGACCGCGCCGAGCCGTTCACGCCTGATGACCTCGCCCTCATCGAGAAAAAGATGAAAGAGATCATCAACAAGCGTGAACCGGTCACAACCGAAATCTGGAACCGCGACCGTGCGCTAAAGTTCTACGAGGGCAACAACGAGCCCTATAAGGTCGAGCTTGTCGGGATGATTCCTGAAGGTGAGGACATTCGCATGTATTGGCACGGCCACTGGCAGGATCTCTGCCGTGGCCCACATCTCGTGCACACCGGACAGGTGCCCGCCGATGCATTCAAGCTGATGAAAGTTGCGGGTGCCTACTGGCGCGGCAATTCGGACAACCCAATGCTGCAACGCATCTACGGGGTGGCTTTCAAAAACCGCAATGACCTCAAAGACCACCTGACCATGCTGGAAGAGGCTGAAAAGCGCGACCACCGCAAGTTGGGCCGCGAGATGGACCTGTTTCACATGCAGGAAGAGGCTCCCGGCCAGATTTTCTGGCACCCCAATGGATGGTCAATCTACACCCAGCTACAAGACTACATGCGTCGGCAGCAAACGCGAGGCGGCTACGTTGAGGTGAATACGCCTCAGGTTGTTGACCGCAAGCTGTGGGAGGCCTCGGGCCACTGGGATAAGTATCAGGAACACATGTTCATCGTCGAAGTCGACGAAGACCACGCCCGTGAAAAAGCAGTCAACGCTTTGAAACCGATGAACTGCCCCTGTCACGTCCAGATATTCAATCAGGGTTTGAAATCCTATCGCGACCTACCATTGCGTATGGCCGAGTTTGGGTCATGCAATCGCTATGAACCTTCTGGCGCGTTGCATGGCATTATGCGGGTGCGCGGCTTTACCCAAGACGATGCGCATATTTTCTGCACCGAAGACCAGATTGAGGAAGAAACCGCGATCTATATCGCGTTCCTCTCAAAGATTTATCAGGATCTAGGCTTTCCCGACTTCAAGGTAAAATTCTCGGATCGGCCCGAAAAACGCAGCGGGTCAGATGAAATCTGGGACAAAGCTGAGCAAGCGTTGCTGAAAGCCACGCGGGCCGCTGGAATCGAGCCAGAGCTAAATCCGGGCGAAGGGGCTTTCTACGGGCCAAAACTGGAATTTGTTTTGACCGACGCGATTGGCCGTGACTGGCAATGCGGCACCCATCAGGTCGACTTTGTTTTGCCAGAACGACTCGACGCGACCTATATCGGGCAGGATGGCGACAAGCACCGTCCGGTCATGTTGCACCGCGCCACGCTCGGCTCGTTTGAACGCTTTATCGGTATTCTGATTGAAAGCCATGCGGGCAAATTGCCGTTCTGGCTGGCTCCGCGGCAAGTTGTCGTCGCGGCCATCGTGTCAGAAGCCGATGACTATTGCCTTGAAGTGGTCGCTGCGCTCAAGGCCGCTGGCATCCGCGCCGAAGCAGATTTGCGCAATGAAAAGATCAACTACAAGGTCCGTGAGCACTCGGTCGGCAAGGTGCCTGTGATTCTGGCATGTGGCAAGAAAGAGATTGACGACAGAACAGTCTCGGTGCGGCGTTTGGGGGAAAAGCAAACCTCTGTAACAACGCTGGACGAGATCGTGAGCAGCTTGTCAGGCGAAGCCACACCCCCTGATCTTTTGTAACAATTTCCTGTTATTCTATTTCAAGGCGCGGCGGGAACCCCTGTCGCGCCTCGAAAATTGCGCGTTAAGCGCTGATTACACTTCACGAGACTTAACACACCCGTGATGCACGCTCTCGTGAGTAAAAGGTTACTGCTCTGGAAGGTTAGGTTGTCCTCACCGCCACTTACGGCGGATTTAATTCTTCAAAGAGGGTTCCTTATGTCAACAACCATGAAATCAATCGCCGTCGCAGCTTCTGTCGCAGCGGCCCTTGTCGGCCAGACAACAACAGCAACCGCAGCCGCTCAGGAAAAATGCTTTGGCATTGCTCTTGCAGGCCAGAACGATTGTGCGGCGGGTCCTGGCACAACATGCGCGGGCACATCGAAGGTCGATTATCAGGGTAATGCGTTCTCGCTGGTCGAAGAAGGCACCTGCACCGAAATCACAATCGCAGACATGGGTGATGGTATGACACGCATGGGTTCGCTTGAAGCGCTTGAGCGCGATATGCCAATGTAAGCTATTTTGGGAAGCTGCTTTGCGCTAGTTTAGGGCAGCTTCCCAAATCCTAGGCTTGGAATTTCCGATGTTTGACCAAACTCCTCATTTGCCCAATGTCCCTGGCGTCGGTTACAAGCCGCAGCACTACAGCGACATTCTGGCGAATTCCGAACCGGTTGGCTGGCTGGAGGTTCACGCCGAAAACTACATGGGCGACGGTGGTCGTCCGATTGCGCAGTTAAAGTACCTGTCCGAACGGTTTCCAATATCAGTTCACGGTGTCGGCCTGTCCATCGGCGGCCAAGACCCGCTCGATCAGGATCATCTGAACCGCCTGAAAAAGCTATGCGACTGGCTTCAGCCGGCGAGCTTTTCCGAACACCTCGCCTGGTCAACCCATGACAGTCATTTCCTGAACGACCTGCTGCCCCTGCCCTATACGCCTGCCACGCTGTCACGCGTCGCGGAACATATAGATCAACTTCAATCCCATTTGGGGCGGCAGATCCTTCTGGAAAATCCTTCGAGCTATTTGGCATTTGCCGAAAGCACCTTTGAAGAACCCGAATTCCTACGTGAAATCGCCAAACGCACAGGGTGCGGGCTGTTATTGGACGTGAACAATGTTTTCGTTTCTGCAACAAACCTAAAGATGAGTGCGCAAGCCTACATAGATGCGTTTCCGCTTGCTCAGGTTGGCGAAATTCATCTTGGCGGCCACGATGAAGACGAGGATGACCTAGGCGCGCCTTTGTTGATCGATAGCCACGGACGCGAAGTCGCTGATCCGGTTTGGTCGCTTCTTGACTACACGCTTGCACGCTCTGGTCCCCTACCATTGTTGATTGAATGGGACAATGACGTGCCGGACTGGCCAACTCTGCGCGCCGAGGCGCGTCGCGCAGAAACCGTGCTTGAGCAGGTTTTGGCATGAGGGTCGACCAGAAAGCATTTCACACGGCGCTCAGAGATCCGCTTGCGCCGATTCCTGAAGGCCTGATCGATGATGCGAATAGTCCGGCGGGCCGTCGGTTTGACGTGTATCGAAACAACGTGACCACCTCGCTCATGGACGCGCTCGCCGATGGCTTTCCGGTCATCAAAAAACTGCTTGGCGAAACAAATTTTCGAAACCTTGCGCGTGAGTATCAAGCCGCTCATCCACCGCGATCACCATTGATGACCCATTTTGGTGCAGAATTTCCCGCGTTCATGCGCGGGCACCAGGGGCTTTCGACACTCCCGTACCTTGGCGACGTAGCCGACCTGGAATTGGCGCTGCGGCACTCATACCACGCAGCGGACAGTCAGCCGATAGATGTGGGCATTTTTGCCGCGTTGGATGAAGCTGCACTTTTGTCGTTAACGTTCGAATTTGCCCCGTCGATGCGCTTTATTCACTCAGATTGGCCAGTCTTTGGCATTTGGCAGTTCAACACTGTTGAAAACGCGCCTAAGCCGGTCGCGGTCAGCCAAAGCGTCCTGATTGTACGCCAGGAATTCGACCCTCAGCCGTGGGAAATCACGAACGCAGATGTCGCTCTTTTGAAAAGTTTGGCCAACGGCGAAACATTGGAAACAGCGTTGGCTGCGGCCCAGTCGGTTGATAACACACATGATTTCGGCGCGATTTTGCAGAAACTATTGGCGGGCAACGCCATCACAAGACTTGAAACCGGGGACACCAAATCATGACAAAACTTCTCAAGTGGACCAACGCGCAAACCGAGTTTTTGGGCAGTCTCGATTGGCTCGTTCCAACAGCGGCGCGGCTATTATTCGCCGCCACACTCCTAAACTATTATTGGGCGTCGGGCCTTACCAAATTGGGCGACGGGCTAATGGGGATTTTTCAACCTTCGGTCGGTGCCTATGTGCAGATATTCCCCCAACTCATGGAATCCGTATCCTACAGCACATCCGAACTTTCAGTATTTCACTGGCTGGTCGTTGTCGCCGGCACATGGGCCGAATTCATTCTACCCGCCCTGTTGGTTCTGGGTCTACTGACAAGACTGTCAGCCTTGGGAATGATCGGGTTTGTCGTTGTTCAAACGCTAACGGATCTCTATGGTCACAGGCTGATCGAGCAAAACGCGTCGGTCGGTGCCCTATTTGACCGTTTCCCAGATTCAATCATTCTCGATCAACGGTCCTTTTGGGTTTTCGCACTGCTTGTTCTTGTAATTAAAGGCGCTGGCCCCATCTCGCTTGATCGCCTTTTCGGGCGTCCTGCGGGGGTTACCCCTGTCACGCAATCCTGAACATGGCTTTGGCTCAAGAAGCCAAGCCCAAAGCCTCTTGAACCTCGCGGGTCCACCCCAGATAGTAAGCGCCGTCACGCTCAATAAGAGGCCGTTTCATCAGCAACGGGTGGTCGACGATAAGATCCAAGGGCACGCCTGCTTGGTCACTTTCGGAAAGCGACCGCCACGTTTTGGACCGCGTGTTCAGCAGCGTTGGTCCAAATGCTTGCCAGGCATGCAGGAGAATCTCTTTGGGGACGAGGTCTTCGCGGACATCAATAAATTCGGCCTCTGGCAAGGCTTTTCTGGCCTTTCGGCAGGTATCACAAGAACCTAAACCGTATATTTTCATGGCAAATCTCACACAGTTTCAGAAAACTTGTGGGTTACATGGTCGATTTTTACGGATTTCGAAAGACTTTTTGGATTTTCGTGTACTGTCCGCATCGGAACTTTCGAAGATCAGACGACCGACTTGACTACCTCACTTCCGGGCGACTCTGAGAAGAGGAACTACCGTGTCGTCGCATGTTGCGACGGCATAATCAGATTAGGAGATATCTGAAATGCCAACCGGAACAGTGAAATGGTTCAACACCACCAAAGGCTACGGCTTCATCGCACCTGATGATGGCGGCAAAGACGTGTTTGTGCATATTTCGTCAGTCGAGCGTTCAGGTCTAACCGGCCTAGCCGACAACCAGAAAGTATCTTTCGAGCTTTCAGAGGGCCGCGACGGCCGTCAAATGGCGCAAGATCTAGCTGCGCTCTAAGAATTTCGGCGGCGGTTTAAGCCCGCCGCCTATTCGTTCTTTCTAGCCTTTGGCGCCCTGTCCTCTGGCATAGACATCTTCATAGCGAATGATGTCATCTTCACCGAGATATGATCCGGTCTGCACCTCAATGAGCACCATGTCGACCTTGCCGGGGTTTTCCATCCTGTGCACGGCCCCCAGTGGAATGTAGACAGACTGGTTCTCACTCACCAATTTCACGTCGTTATCGACGGTCACTTTCGCCGTGCCTTGTACCACGATCCAGTGTTCAGCGCGGTGGTGGTGGCTTTGAAGGCTTAGGGCCGCCCCGGGCTTTACAACAATGCGCTTCACTTGAAACCTGTCACTTAACGCCAGCGTTTCAAAATGTCCCCATGGGCGAAAGTCGACTGGCAGAAGTTCGGCTTGTTTCGCGCCTTTTGCTTTCAGAGCATTAACCGCAAGTTTCACATCCTGACCGCGAGACATGTCAGCCAGCAAAACCGCGTCCGGCATAGCGATTGCAATCAAGTTTTCGACGCCCAGCGCAACAAGTTCCTGATCCTCATTCTCTGACCGCAAGAGTGCGTTGTTGCAGTCGATTGCTGTCACCTGCCCTGATGTTGCAACCCCATCTGCGCCAGGGTTGGATAACTCGTGTACCGCGGCCCAACTTCCCAAATCCGACCACATACCAGAATAGGGCACGACTGACAGATTGTCGGCTTTCTCCATGACCGCGTAGTCTATTGAAATATCCTCAATGGCGCTCCACGGCCCCTCAGCCAACCGCAAAAAACCAAGATCTTCCTCGGCGGCTTTCACAGCTTCACCCACCAGATCGGCAAGCGCGCCTGCATGGATATTGAAGGCGGCGATAATGTCCTTGGCGCGGAAAAGGAATATGCCCGCGTTCCAAAGGTAATTGCCGTCTGCCACCATTTTTTCGGCTGTTGCCAGATCGGGTTTTTCGACGAAGGCATCGAGCGGCGTCGCCGTCCCGGACGCGTCGGGCGCACTGGCCAGTTTTAAATATCCAAAGCCCGTCTCGGGCTTCGTGGGCGTGATCCCGAATGTCACCAAATTGCCGTTTTGTGCCGCCTCGATCCCGCGCTCAACAGCCTGCCGGAATGAGGCTGGTTCATTCATCACGTGGTCCGATGGGGCGATGAGAACCATCGCATCGGCGTCTTTCTCCGCTGCGTGCAAGGCCGCCGCAAGAACGGCTGGCGCTGTATTGCGGCTTGACGGTTCGATAATCACCGCACCTGGATCAATTCCAATCTCTTGCAATTGTTCAACCACGATAAATCGGAAATCCGAGTTAGTCATAATGACAGGAGGCTGAAACTCCGCGCCCTTCAACGCCCCCGCCAGCCGTTTCGCACTGGCCTGATACAAGGTTTCTTCGCCGACAAGTTCGACGAATTGCTTGGGAAAGCTTTTCCGCGACAGAGGCCATAAGCGGGTTCCGGATCCGCCACACAAAATGACTGGAAAAAGTTTGGGCATTATACGTCCTTCTAAAACTCAGACATCTAAATCTGCTTTCTATTACAGTATGTTTAACGACCAAGGACAATCCTAAGGTCGGAACAAGGAATAATTTCGACAAACAGAATCAAATCTTAACAACGCTCGGTTTGGTAACGCTTTCTTTACCAATGGTGCCAAATGAGCCGATGCCAGGCGGCAGGCCTTTCGGAAACGCAGGCAATAGGCGCAAGGCCTCAAGTATATTTACCCCAATAAATTCAGAATGTTATGCAGAAAACACCCGCGAAAACCGGCAACACCCAGCATCAAGTAACCCAAATTTAATGAAAATTGCGTCTTTGGAATATACCCCTCATTAGGAGATCCAAATGCGCTATTCACTGCTCGTCACCGCCTCGTTCCTCCCCCTAATTGTGTCGCAACAAACCCTCGCATCCGAAGTAATCTACGCGACCCAAGGCTCGCTGAACCGATTTAACGCCACGCAGTCGGGTGTCGACAACCAGATCGGTGAAACTGTCGGTGACAGTGGGGCTTATATCTATCCGTGGGACTATAACGCGGCCCAGCAGATCGGGGTGAACAACACGGCAAACGTCTCGCAAAACGGGGCTGGCAATCTGGCCAACTTCAAGCAGGGCCAAGACAATGTCTACACCTATGACAATGGGTTTGCATATAGTTTTGGCAGCGTATCCGAGGCGATGTTCAACACGCTCAATCTGGACCAAATGGGCGAGGAAAACACAGGGATCGTGTTTCAAATGGGCAACTTTAATGTGGCCACCATGACCCAAAGCGGCAGCCTTAACCTCAGCACGGTTGAACAATGGGGGGAAATGGACGTCGCGCAGACCAGCCAGTTTGGTGTTGAAAACATCAGCGCGATAAACCAAAGCGACTTTAACGGTTTTGGCGGGGACAAATCGGCCTCGATTTTCCAAAACGGCAACAGCAACTATGCGTCCATCAATCAGTATGAGGACTATTACAGTACGCTTTCGACCGGCCCTCAGACCGCGACGATTGACCAAATCGGGTCGTCAAACAGCGCGACGGTTTATCAAACGGGCATCGCTGACTTAGCCATCAACATGCAAGGCGACAGCAATGTCCATGTTGTGAACCAGCGCGTGATTGCGCCGTTTGCCCCCGAAAACCAAGCTGATACCAGCAGTTTCGGAGATTTCAACAGCGTGACCCTTACACAAGCCGGAACCGGCGGCAACATGGCCGAGGTTTTGCAGGACGGTAACCAGAACGCTGTGACGCTGAGCCAGAACCGACAGGACGCTTTCGCATCCGTCATGCAGACGGGCGACAACAATCTTCTGAACCTGTCGCAAAACGGAATGGGGAACAGCTTTCAGATCAGCATGGTGGGGGACTTCAATAGCCTTAGTCTCACGCAATACTAAGCTATGCGGGTACTTAGTCGTGTAGCTCTTTTAATTGCAGTTGGGCTGTTTCCCCGCGTCAGTATCGCAACCGAATTCAGCTTCCAGTTTCGCAACCCGTCTTTTGGCGGCGATCCGATGGCTTCAAGCTATTTCCTCAACTTGCTGGAATCGCAAAAACTGCCAGTCGCCAGTGAGACCGACTCAATCACGCAATTCACCGAGGATTTAGAGCGCCGCCTTTTGTCGGGCTTGGCCACCGAGATTAGCAGCCAGATTTTCGGGCAGGACGGCGCACCCGATGGCGTGTTTCTGGTTGGCGGGCTTGAGGTTCAATATCAAACCGTTGGCGGCGACGTAATCGTGACTTTGACGGACGGCATCAGCACGACTGAAATCATAGTCCCCGGGTTTTGATGCGGATGCGATGGCCCTTTGTTCTCGGCGTCTTGCTCGCGATAAGTGGCTGCACTGTGGCAATCCCTCAAACATCGGGCCCCCAGATCGCGCTTGATGACACCCTTGCAGCACGATCCACGGCATATGTCCCTCTTGCGGACTTTCCAAAGCGTGAGACCCCCATAGCCATTGCCGTTTACGCGATCCCTGACAAAACCGGCTCAAATCTGAAGTCTGAAAATTTCGCCGAGTTTTCGAAAGCGGTTTCTCAAGGCGCTGATGCCTTGGTCGTAGAAGCCCTCAGCGAGGTCGGCAGCGGCACCTGGTTCACGATTGTCGAACGCGAAAGCCTCGATCCGTTGTTGCAGGAACGGCGCATGGCGATGGCGCAAGCCGAGGAAGAGCGGCAACGCGAGCACGCCAAATTGGCCGCCGCGGTGCTTGCCAAAGCAAACGCACAAGTGGATGCAGAGATTGCGCGCCTAAAAGCCCAACTGCTGTCTGATTATCAAAGTGCAAGCGCTTCAAGATTACAGCAAATGCCCCCGTTCGCGCAGGCGTTGGCGGACTTGGGGCGTCACGAAAGCACGCTGAGGGCCGCGATCGCCCCTGCCCCACCCTATGAAAGACTTGACCTGCCACCGGCACTCGCGCCGATGACAATCGCGGAATACATAGTGACTGGCGCAATCGTTGGCCATGACAGCGACGTTGTTTCCACAGGCACGGGGTTTCGGCTGCAAAATGTGGGCGTCCTCCAACGGGTGCAAAAAGACGTCATCACGGTGAGCTTGCGCTTGGTGCATATAGCCTCGGGGGAAGTCATCGCCAATGAAACCGCGAGTCAAACCGTCTTGTCGACGAATAAGCAGGGCGATGTTTTGAACTACATCACGCTCAATAAGATTCTGGAATTTGAAAGCGGCTACGTCACGAACGAACCGCGAAGCCTTGCGCTCGATGCGGCGTTCCGAATGGCCTTGTCGGCAATACTGATCGAGGCGGCTGTGGCATGGCGTACGACCGACTGAGACGCAGACGATCGCGCTCGTTGATATATGCCAGTTAACGGATTGAGCCCCGCAACTCGCCTTAGACTGGGATCATTTCGACAAGATGTTCAGTGGGCATCTCGGGCACCACGCCGCCTATGCTTTCGCCGTATAACGCCCGTCCATTGAAATACGGAAGCGGCAAGGCGGTGCATGCTGACAACAACGTCACGATCAGGCCCACAAGAACCATAAATTTGAGTGGTCGAATTCTCATCGTGAATACCTCCTTTTGCTGTCACAAGAGATTATCTTCAAATACACATTTCGTCACCTTGATCTCAATCATGCAAATAGCAATGGTCCCTAGCAATGGAAAATCGCACCGTCGGAGAGTGAACATGCTGAATTCAACCCTTGGATACGCGGCCATCATGCTGCTCGCGGGCATCGGTATTCCCGTGCTGGCCGCACTCAATTCGGCGCTGGGTACGCGTATCAACAGCCCGGTGACCGCTGCGGCAATCCTATTCACAATCGCCGTCATCGCGGCATGGATCATTGCCGGTTTTGCCGGTTTTCCCGGGATTGGTGGCGTGGCGACAGCACCAAAACACCTCCTGCTCGCAGGTCTTTTAGTGCTGTTTTATGTTCTGTCCATCACTATTATCGCGCCAAAATTCGGCGTTGGGAATGCAGTCTTCTTTGTCTTGTTGGGCCAGATCATTTCGGCATCGCTTATCGATCATTTTGGTTTGTTCGGTGCCGCGGTCTCGCAATTGTCTCTGACGCGCGTTCTAGGGCTGGGCTTAATGGCTGCGGGAATTGCGCTGACGCGTTTGACCTAGGCTTTGCGCTTGGAAAGCCCCTGAACCAGTTCCCAAACGGCGTCGGGGACATCAATTGGATCAGCCGGCCGCTTGTCAGCCCCGGGGATGCGCACGCCGTCTTCGGCTGAAACCTCCTCGGCCACCTGGCGCACACGTTCACCGAACGAGGATGATCCGCTTGGGTCGATCAAAAGATAATATTGCCCCAAATCATGCGGCGCGCCCTCGGGCGCTTTCAGAGGCTTAACGTCCATCGACGCCAATGAGCCCGTCATACCAGCGGCGAGAAATTCGGCCATGAGCCCATAGCCCCAACCCTTGTATCCCCCCATCGACACGAGCGAGCCCTTTATGGCCTGATCCGGGTCGGTCGTCGGTTTGCCATCGACATCCAAGGCCCATCCCAGCGGGATGCTTTCACCCGCCGCCTTGGCCATTGTGATCTTGCCAAGCGCAACCGTCGTCGTCGATTGGTCGAACTGCATCGCAATGCCGCCCTTTCCATCCGGAACTGAAAACGCAATCGGGTTGGTTCCGATGATCCTGTTTTTGCCGCCAGGCGCTGCAACAATCGGCGTTGCGTTCGTCAAGCCAAGCCCGATCAGGCCTGCGCGGGCGATCTGCTCGGTAAAGTAGCCAAGCGAGGTGCACGTATGCGCGTGACCAATCGCCAAAGAGGCAACGCCGTTTTGGCGCGCGGCCTCTAACGCGTCGTCCAAGCCACGTGCAAAGGCAGATTGAGCAAAGCCGAACTTGGCATCGACATACACTGTTCCGGGTTTGGGACGTGAAACATTGGGCACGGCGTCGCCTTTTACACGCCCGGTCACCAACTGCTGGCAATAGCTTTCGACATAGTAGAGGCCGCAAATTTTATTCCCAACAGACTCGGCAACTTTGACCGCATCTGCCACATGGCCCGCGATCCAATCCTCGGCCCCATGGGCGACAAGGGCGGTCTTGGTGACGTTTTCAATTTCGGCGAGTGAAATTTTAGGCATCAGGTTTCCTTCAGAGTTTTTTCAACCCACCAGAGTCAAGCCGGTAGGTCATATCCATTCTTTCCGCCAAAGCCGGATTATGCGTCGCAATTAACGCCGCCAATCCCGTGTCACGGACGACCGTCATTAATGTCTCAAAAACCATCTCGCTCGTGTCGGGGTCCAAGTTTCCAGTCGGCTCATCCGCCAACAGCAGTGAGGGGCCGTTCGCCAAAGCTCGGCAGAATGCGACCCTTTGCTGTTCACCCCCTGACAGCGCGGCCGGGCGATGGTCGCTGCGATCCTTTAGCCCGACGCTTGCCAAAAGCATCTGTGCCCGTTCACGCGCCGTGGACGCGGTTTGACCGTTCGCGAGTTGTGGTAAAACGATGTTTTCCAACGCGGTAAATTCGGGCAACAAATGATGGAATTGGTAAATGAACCCGATCTCTTCGCGACGTATTCGCGTTCGACGCCGATCCGACGCCTTGGCCATCGCGGTGCCATTCACGCTAACTGTGCCCGTGTCCGGCGTGTCCAAAAGCCCCGCAATATGCAGTAGTGTTGATTTTCCGGCCCCCGAAGGCGCCACCAAAGCGGCAACTTGGCCTGCTTCAAGCGTCAGGTCCGCGCCCTTTAAGACGACGACTTCAGCGGCGACATTCCTCTTGTAACTTTTGTGGATACCCGAGAGGCGCAGAACTGGATCACTCATATCGCAGCGCCTCGACCGGATTCATACGCGCCGCGCGACGCGCGGGAAATATAGTAATGGCAAAACTGAGACCAAGCGAAAGCGAGACCGCCGACAACACGTCGCCAAGCCGCAATTCGGCCGGCAACTCGTAGATGCCGCGCACCGAAGGATCCCACACGCCACCACCGGACATATAGTTAACGGCAGAAAATATCGGGTCGATGTAGATGGCAAACAGGCTTCCCGCGACCACGCCAATAACGGTGCCAACAACACCTATGGAGGCCCCACAGATGAAGAAGATCCTCAGGACCGCTCCCTCGGTCAAACCAAAGGTCCGCAGAATTCCGATGTCTCGTCCCTTGTTTTTTACGAGCATGATTAGCCCAGAAACGATGTTCATCGTCGCAATCAGAACAAGGATACCAAGGATGATGAACATGACATTGTCCTCGATCTCCAACGCCCTCAGAAACGCGCCGCTGGCGTCTTTCCACGTCCAGATTAGGGTTCTCTCGCCACCAGCGCGCAAAAGCGCCAGGGTCAGATCGTCCACCTGCTCGGGCGCATCGACAAGAATTTCAAGCTCGTCCGCGACGCCGCTGCGGTTGAAAAAGTCTTGGGCTTCGGCAAACGGCATGTAGATCCGTGTGCGGTCAATATCGTAGCGCCCTGCTGAAAAGATGTAGCTCACCTGATACGACTTTATCCGTGGACTTGTTCCAAACGGTGTCTTTAAGCCATCGGGTGAAATGATCTTAATCCGGTCCCCGACACCCAGCGCCAACTCGCGCGCCACGCCCGAACCGATGGCCAGACCATCCTCGAATTCCTCAATAACGCCTAACGAGGTTTCGGGGTCAACAATGCGGTCCAACGTCAGCAGATCTTCGTAAGCTATCCCGAACACCTGAACACCCGCCGCGCCGTTTTGCGAGCTTGCCATGACCTCGCCGCGCACAAGCGGCGCAACGCGGGTCACGCCGGGCACCTGCCGGACAGCCTCGGCCCGTTCCGCATAGTCGGCCATCGCGCGCGAAGACGTGCCGTCCGCTGCGATCTCGAGCGAGTTGTAAATGGTGACATGGGCATTTGCCCCGAGGATCGTATCAACGAATTCAGCCCTGAACCCTGAGCGGACCGCCAGAGTTGCGATCAAAGCAAAGACCGCCAGGGCAACGCCAAGCAGGCTGATCCACGTCATGATCGTCACGCCGCCTTCGGCGCGCCGGGCACGCAGATAGCGCCAAGCGATCATCCATTCATAGGTGGAAAACGGGGTTGGGTTGGCCATGAATGCTCGCGTCGAAGTTTAGCTGGAACCTGCGCTGAATGCCCTGTGACGTCAAGAAAAGACGCGTGCACGAGGCGGTGATTCGCCTGCCTGTGCGAAAAAACTCGCGTGCCTTGGTCTGCTAAGTGGCTGAAATTTCACGGTTCAATCTAATATTTTCGACATCATGTATGAATTATTTGACACGGTCGTCAGAAATGAGCATGTTGTGTCTAGAATTTTTAACATCACGTCAGATATACATGACACGAGGAATGAAAAACATGTCACACGAAGAAAAGAACACGGTGCTCCAGATTATCATCGGGATCGTCGTCAACATTTACGTCATCATGAAGATCAGCAGCCTCTACGGATCTGGGGCGATGGACGGCCCTGATGCAATTCAGGTTTGGGCAGACACCATGTTCTGGGTCATTATTTATGCGATTGCCGCGGGTATCATCATGGCGATCATCGGCACAATCCTTTTCGCAATGATCGAGGCTGCGATGACCGGCGAGGCCGACCAAAACTTTATCACCGACGAGCGTGACAAGATGATCGCCAACTCGGGCAACAAAGTGACCATGGGGTTCACCGGCCTCGGGTTTATCGTTTTGATCGCAGGCATCAAATTTGGCTATGATCCGGTTGATTGCCTTGTGGTCCTGATGTTCTGCTTCTCGCTGGGCAGTCTCGCTGGGGAAATGGTCAAACTAGCACGCTATCGGATGAGCATCTAATCATGGCCAAGAAACTCAAGATCACCAACACCATCCGCCGATTGCGCTTTGATGCCGACGAAATGACGCAAAAGGCACTGGCGGATCAGGTTGGCGTGACCCGCCAGACAATCGTCGCCATCGAAAACGCCAAATACTATCCAACGCTGGAACTGGCCTTTTTGATCGCACGGGTTTTTGGAAAAGAAATCAGCGACGTCTTTACAATCGAGATGGACGGCTAGCACCGGGCTCTCGCCCCTCACACGAATACACCAAAGAGGTATCAACATGGGACTTCCTATGAACACCCGAACTATGTCTTATGCTCTGGGCTTGGTGCTCATCATCCCGATCGGCGGAACGCTCTACAGAAGCATCGAAATTGCCGTTACCGGAAATTGGGCCTTTGCGTTTGATCCCGAGTTTGTCGATCGTTTGCCCCTATTTGTGCATGGGCTTTCCATGGTCGCATTCCTGGTGCTGGGTGCCTTTCAGCTCTCACCCAAGATCAGAGCAAGCCGTCCCAAGCTGCACCGTACACTCGGGCGTATGGCTGGCGTAGGCGCAATTCTCGGTGGCGCAACCGGCGTCTGGATGACCTTGATGCACCTTGAGATCAGCACGCCGCTGTTGCTATTGGCGCGACTTTTGTTTGGAACGGCAATGGCCGCCTTTACGATCCTGGCCATTCGCGCTGCGATCCGTCGCAACTTTATCGAGCACCGCGCTTGGATCATCCGCGCCTATGCAATTGCGTTAAACGCGGGCACTTTTCCCATCTTTTACCTGCCGTTCGTCCTAATTATGGGTGAGCCTGAACCGCTGATTGACGAAGCGTTCCAGGTTGCAGGTTGGATGATAAACCTTGCGGTCGCCGAAAAATTTGTGATCGCCCGTCCCAAATCAAGAGGAGAGCAGCGATGACACCTAAATCCATGAGAGCCGCCGTCTTGAACACCTTTGGCGGTCCCGAACAGATCAATTTGGCCCAACGACCGGTGCCTCGGATCGGCCCATCGCAAGTCTTGGTGCGCAATATAGCAACAAGCGTGAACTCGGGCGACGCGCGTATACGCGCAAAAAACGTACCCCGAGGCTACGGGTTTTTGATGTCCTTGGTTTTCGGCTTTTCAAACCCACGCAAAGAAGTCCTGGGCACGGTGTTCGCGGGTGAAATCGTCGACGTCGGCGCGAACGTGAAAGAGTTTAAATGTGGCGACCGCGTTTTTGGCAGCACCGAGTTGAAAATGGCCACCCACGCCGAATTCATCGCTATCAAGGAAAGCCAAGCGATCCTGCATCAGCCCGAGGGTTTCAGCGCGGCCGAAAGCACCTCGGTTGTCTTCGGCGGAATGACCGCGATGTTCTTCAGCGCTGCGGTGGACCTGAAAAAGGGCGAGCGTATCCTGATAAACGCCGCTGCTGGGTCTGTTGGCATCGCGCTTGTACAATTGGCATCGGCAAAGGGCGCGCATGTGACGGCCATCGCTTCGACAAGAAATCACGCTTTCTTGATTGAAAACGGCGCGCACGAGGTCATCGACTACACGATAGCCGATTTAGCCAAACTGCCATCAAGATTTGACGTCATCGCAGATTGTCTCGGGACCATGCCCTACCGGAACCATCGCCACTTGCTAAATCGCTCCGGTCGCGTCGCACAAATCACCGGAACGTTGGCCGAGGCTTATGCCGCGCCCATTCGCAACCTATTCGGCCCAAACAAGATTGTAGGTGGTACGTCTTTGGCAACCAAGACGGGATTGCGCGAGTTGTCGGATCTTATAAAGGCCGGTCACATACGCCCTGTGATCGACCGCGAATACCCGTTTGAGCAAATACGCGACGCGCATGCCTACGTCGACACGGGCCACAAACGGGGCAATGTCGTCGTCACCTTTTAGGCCTTGGGCCTACGCGAACCCGTCACAGGGTCGCGTAGATGTCCACGATACGAGCAATCGCAGCTTCAGGCGAAAGCTCCTCGCTCTCGCCGGTCCGGCGTGAGGTCAATTCAACCACACCGTTTTTCAGGCCGCGTGGCCCAACGGTGATCCGCCATGGCAAACCGATCAGATCCATCGTCGCGAATTTACCGCCTGCACGCTCTTTGCGATCATCATAAAGCGGCTCAAGCCCTGCCACAGTCAACGCTTTGTAGAGGTTGTCACACGCAGCATCTGCTTCGTCATCGCCTTGCTTCAGATTGACAATTCCGCAGTGAAACGGTGTGACGCCTTCGGGCCAGATAATGCCTTTATCATCGTGGCTTGCCTCAATGATCGCGCCCAACAGGCGGGATACGCCAATCCCGTGCGAGCCCATGTGAACTGGCACTTGTTGGCCTTGGTCGTTGACGACACTCGCACCCATCGCATCAGAATACTTGGTGCCGAAGTAGAAAATCTGTCCGACTTCGATACCACGCGCGACGCGGCGGCGGTCTTCGGGAACCTCATTGAACAACGCCTCGTCATGGGTTTCATCGGTACGGGCATATTTGCTGGTGAACTCTTCCAGCACGGCCTGACATTGCTCGACGCTGTCGTAATCGATTGCGCGATCTCCGAAGGTCAGATCCGTGACGGCGCTGTCATAAAACACCTCGGATTCACCCGTCTCGGCGAGAACAAGAAATTCGTGCGTGTCGTCCCCGCCAATCGGGCCGGAATCCGCCCGCATCGGGATCGCTTGCAGACCCATCCGTTCATAGGTGCGCAGATATGAAACGAGGTGGCGGTTGTAGGCGTGAAGCGCGTCCTCTTTCGTCAGATCGAAATTATATCCGTCCTTCATGTAGAACTCGCGACCGCGCATCACACCAAAACGCGGACGCACCTCGTCGCGGAATTTCCACTGAATTTGGTAAAGCGTCAGCGGCAGATCTTTGTAACTGCTGACGTGTGCACGGAAGATGTCGGTGACCATTTCTTCGGCCGTTGGCGTGTAAAGCAAATCGCGGCCGTGGCGGTCCTGCATACGCAACATTTCTTGGCCGTAGTCGTCATAACGTCCAGATTCGCGCCAAAGGTCGGCAGACTGTAGGATCGGCATCTGAATGGCGATGTGACCCGCGCGGGCTTGTTCTTCATGCACGATGTTTTCAATCTTGCGCAGGACCTTAAAGCCCATCGGCAGCCAGGAATATATCCCGGACGCTGCTTGTTTAATCATCCCAGCACGCAGCATCAGACGATGGCTGACAATCTGCGCATCGGCTGGGTTTTCTTTGAGAACTGGCAAAAAGTAACGAGACAGGCGCATTTCGGCTCCTAAAGGTCGGAATATGTTTTCAATCGTTTAGGCCGCGACGCGCAGCTTCACAAGAGGCGCATCACCCCGAGAACCGATCAGCGGCCATTAGTTTTTGGTAATTGGCGTCGTCAAAGGGCAAGGCTTCGTTGTTGTCTATGTCAAACAAGGTCCGCTTCACGGTTGTCAGTTTCCCGAGATAGACGTGAAGCCCCAAACAGGGCTGGGCGGATACACAAGTCACGGCGTGGATTGCGCTCGGACCAATCGACATCACATCCCCTGTGCCCAACGCGACGCTTCCGCTACGGCGAAGGCCACCGGCGGGATCAGCCTCAAAGAAATCGTTGCGCTCAACACCGCTGTAAACGCCGATGACGGCGGACATTTGGTGGTCATGCGCTGGCACTGAAACGCCAGGCTCGAAACTGGTGCGCCAGACCGAGACCGTCTGGTCCTCAAACAGGATGATGTCGCCCGGCTGGCTGTCCGAAAACGCGTTTTCAATTTCGTCCGGCTGCTTGAATATCCGGTCCATATAGGCCCGCAAATGCCGTGCGTTGTCTTCGCCTGCCGCAATGTCGCGCATATCCTTAACAAAGCCCTCGACCGTAAATCCCGCCATATTTGGCACTCCCGTTTTAGCGTCGCCATCGACCTTTCCTGAATCCGGCGCGATTGCCAAGCCTCTTGAAAACCGTCTGCTTACGGGCGATGTGTAGACGAACAACAGGACATCGAGGCAACAATGGCGTATCCTATCAATACTCAGGCAAAATACTGGGCGATTGTCGCCGTGGTGTTCCTTTTGCTTTTGTGGGTGCTTGGCGACATCATGCTGCCCTACGTGATCGGGGCTGCAATCGCGTATTTCCTTGATCCAGTCGCGGACCGGCTTGAAAAGCTGGGCATGTCGCGTGTCTTGGCCACGATCATCATCACGTTTCTGACGATAATGATCTTCGTTGTGGCCATCCTGATGGTCGTACCGCTGCTGATCGAACAGGCTGTTTCCCTGTTCAATACGGCCCCCGTTCTGGCAACCGACCTTCAGGCGTTCCTGACCAAGCAATTCCCATCGCTCATGGATTCCGAGTCGGTTTTGCGCCGCTCGCTTGGTTCTGTCGGTGAAAGCATCCAATCGCGCGGCGGGCAGTTTTTAAACTCGGCGCTTGCATCCGTGTCGTCGCTTGTGAACGTGGCGCTGTTGTTTGTGATCGTTCCGGTCGTGTCCTTCTACCTGTTGCTCGACTGGGACCGCATCGTCGGCAAGATTGATGAGCTTCTTCCCCGCGACCACGCACCAACCATTCGCCAACTGGCGAAAGACATCGACAACACGCTCGCTGGTTTTGTGCGTGGCATGGGCACTGTGTGTCTGGTTCTTGGCACATACTACGCCATCGCCTTGATGTTGGTTGGCCTGCAATTTGGGCTCGTCGTTGGGTTCGTCGCCGGACTTATCACCTTTATTCCCTACATCGGTGCACTGATTGGTGGCGCCCTTGCCATCGGTCTTGGCCTGTTCCAATTCTGGGGCGATTGGGTCTCGCTTGGACTGGTCGCCGGGATTTTCGCGGTCGGCCAAATGATCGAGGGCAACGTCCTGACGCCGAAGCTGGTCGGCAGCTCTGTGGGGCTTCACCCGGTTTGGCTGTTGATCGCTTTGTCGGTCTTCGGATCCCTTTTTGGCTTTATCGGTATGCTCGTGGCCGTGCCGGTCGCGGCGGTGATGGGCGTCGTGATCCGCTACATTATGGGGCAATACAAAACAGGTCGGCTCTACAAAGGTCTGTCGGAACAAGACGATAAGTAATGGCCATACAGCTTCCACTTGACCTGCCCACGCGCACAGCGTTGGGGCGCGAAGACTATTTCGTCTCGGCATCGAACGCGATTGCCCTGGCCAGCCTTGAGGATTGGCGCAATTGGCCAAACCGCAAATTGGTGCTGACGGGTCGCGCGGGCTCTGGCAAAACGCATTTGGCCCATGTTTGGGCGGCCGCCTGTGGGGCCGCAATCTTCAAGGCCACGGATTTGCCCAACGCAAATATATCGGCGCTCGCGTCAGGCAACCTTGCTTTGGAAGACGCGCACGAAGTCGCCAATGACCCGATTATGCAAGAGGCGCTGTTTCACACACACAATCTCGTATTGGCCGAAGGGCACAATCTGCTTTTGACATCAACTACCGCTCCGTCACGGTGGGGTCTGACCCTGCCCGATTTGCGCAGCCGGATGGAAGGCACAAGCCTTGCCACGCTGGACGAGCCGGACGATGCCTTGCTGGCCGCAATGTTGACGAAACAGTTTGCCGACCGCCAACTGACACCCACGCCCGAGGCCGTCACCTATCTGCTGCGCAATATGGAAAGATCCGCCGCCGAGGCCGTACGCATCGTTGCGCAAATGGATCGGCGCGCCCTCGCCGAGGGCCGAAAAATCACCCGCAAACTGGCGCTTGAAGTTCTACAGAGTCCCGATGCATTATAGTTTCTTGTCACATGAGTGACACGTAACGCTGATTGCTGACCAGATGACCCAAGCCGATTTTCTAAAACACGCCGCGCCAGAGCCCACGGAATTGCCAGATCTGGATATTTCCGGGCCGCAACGCTTTTTCAATCGGGAAATGTCGTGGCTTGCGTTCAATTGGCGGGTCCTGGAAGAGGCGCAAAACAGCCGTGTGCCACTGCTTGAACGCGTCCGTTTCCTGTCAATCTCGTCAACCAATCTGGACGAATTCTACACGGTGCGCGTTGCAGGGCTAAGGGAATTGGCCCGTGCAGGCAACACGACCCCTGCCGCCGATGGGTTGTCGCCGCAGGAACAATTACAGCTTATCAATCTCGATACTCGACGCCTGATGCAGCGCCAGCAAATCGCGCTCGGCGACCTTAGGGTCGAAATGGCGAAAGAGGACATCACGATCCTTGAGCGCACATCGCTGAGTGCCGATGATCTCGATTTTCTGGCGGACTACTTTCTCGAACAGGTTTTCCCCGTTCTGTCGCCGCTGGCGATCGACCCCGCCCATCCGTTCCCGTTTATCCCAAACGAAGGCTTCTGCCTTGCGCTTCAGCTTGAGCGGATCAAAGGCGGTCGCGGCCTGCAAGCGTTGCTTCCCATTCCGCAACAGTTGGAGCGATTTATTTCGTTGCCCTCTGCCGAGGGGGATTATCGTTTCTTACCGCTTGAAGAACTGTTGCTGGTTCACTTTGACAGCATGTTTCCCGGCTACAAAATCAATGGCCACTGCGCATTCCGCGTGCTGCGCGACAGCGACTTGGAAGTCGAAGAAGAAGCCGAAGACCTCGTGCGTGAATTCGAAGTCGCCCTGAAACGCCGCCGCCGTGGCGAGGTCATTCGGATGGAGCTGTCCGCGAATGCGCCGAAAGGGTTGAAACGAGTGATCCAGCGCGAGTTGCACGTCGGAGAGCATGAGATCGTCGAGATTGAGGGCATGATCGGCATCGCCGATTTGCGCGAACTGGTAATGGACGAGCGGCCCGATTTGCTTTGGCCCGCGTACACGCCGCGTGTCCCGGAACGGGTTCAGGACCACGACGGAGATATGTTTGCCGCGATCCAGCAAAAAGATATGCTGCTGCATCATCCTTATGAAACATTCGACATGGTCATTCGGTTTCTCCAGCAAGCCGCCCGTGACCCCAATGTGGTTGCAATCAAGCAAACGCTCTATCGCACCTCCCAACACTCGCCCGTCGTCGAGGCGCTTTGCGAAGCCGCCGAGGACGGGAAATCCGTGACCGCCCTGGTCGAGCTAAAGGCGCGTTTTGACGAGGCGGCCAACATTCGCCAGTCTCGCCGGCTTGAACGAGCCGGGGCGCATGTCGTCTATGGTTTCCTCGATTGGAAAACCCACGCGAAGATCTCGACAGTTGTGCGGCGAGAAGGCTCAAAGCTGGTGACCTATACCCACTATGGTACAGGCAACTACCACCCCATCACGGCAAAGATTTATACGGACCTTAGCTTTTTCACCTGCGACGCGGCCTTGGGGCGGGACGCGACCAAAGTGTTCAACTATCTGTCCGGCTATGCGCTTCCTGAAAAGCTGGAGAACCTGTCGATCTCGCCACACTCGCTCAAGCCCAAGATGCTTGAAATGATCGCCAAGGAGGCCACCAACGCCATAAAAGGCAAACCCGCTGCTATCTGGGCGAAGATGAATTCACTGATCGATTCCGACATGATCGACGCGCTTTATGCGGCCAGTCAGGCGGGGGTCAAAATCGACCTCGTGATCCGAGGGATCTGCGGCTTGCGCCCGGGCGTGAAGGGGCTTTCGGAAAATATCAGGGTAAAGTCCATCGTCGGGCGGTTTCTTGAACATTCGCGGATCATCTGTTTTGGCAACGGTCACGCGTTGCCGTCGCAGAAGGCGGCTGTGTTTATCTCATCGGCCGATTGGATGGGTCGCAACCTGAACCGACGTGTCGAAACGCTAATCCAGATCAAGAACGCGACCGTCAAGGCGCAGATCGTTAGCCAGATCATGGCGGCAAACCTCGCTGATGTGGCCCAAAGCTGGATCATGCAACCCGACGGCCAGTTTGAGCGCACGTTGATGCAAGACGGGGTTTTCGCTTTCAATTGTCATCGTTTCTTTACCGAAAACCCGTCCCTTTCCGGCCGCGGATCAGCTGGGGCGGGCGATGTGCCGAAACTGACCCACACAGACGAAAACTTGCCACTTTAATTGACCAGTAATGCCTCATGCCTCAGATTGGCATCAGAACGAGGACTTTGATGACCCCTGCCGAAACTTCCGCTGCTGAAGACGCACCAATTGCGTCGTTTAAAGATCCCCGCGCAATGGCGCTGTCACGCGTTGGTGTCGTGGACGTCGGGTCAAACTCGGTCAGGATGGTGGTTTTCGACGGCGCGGCGCGTAGTCCCGCCTATTACTACAACGAAAAACTGATGTGCGGTTTGGGTGCCGGTGTGCGCGAAACAGGCCTGCTTAACCCCGAGGGTCGCGCCCGTGCTTTGAAGGCGATCGTCCGTTTTCAAAGCATCGCGCGCAGCCTTGGGATCGAACCCCTTTCAGCCGTCGCAACCGCCGCTGTGCGTGAGGCTGACGACGGGGAAGACTTTCGCCGTGATGTCGCCGACGTCACCGGTCTGAACCTGCGTGTGATCGACGGCCCGGAAGAGGCGCGGCTTTCAGCGCAAGGCGTATTGCTTGGATGGCCGGGAAGTTTCGGATTGGTATGCGACATCGGCGGTTCCAGTATGGAGCTTGCAACGATTTCGGACGGCAAGATCGGCACTTGTTTAACCTCGCAGCTTGGCCCGCTTCGTCTCAAAGGGATCAAGGGCGGCAAAAAGGCGACAACGAAATACATAAAGGAAGTGGTGAATGATCTCAGCAATCAACTTGGCCGGCAATCCGACCGATTGTTTTTGGTCGGCGGCTCGTGGCGGGCAATCGCAAGAATAGACATGTTGCGACGTGGCTACCCGCTTCACGTTCTCCACGAATATCGGATGAGCCTGAAAAACGTCCGCGCGACGATCAAATTTATCCGCAATACGCACGTTGACGACCTTCAAGCGATGAGTGGCAATTCTGCAGCGCGCATGGCCCTCGTACCCTTGGCAGCCGAGGTTTTGTCGCGGCTTATCAAGACATTCAAGCCGGTCGATATCGCGGTCTCGAGCTACGGCATTCGCGAAGGTCTTCTCTACGAAAAAATGCCCGACGAAATTCGTGACATGGATCCATTGATTGAATCCTGCCGCTTCTCGGAATCCAAAGACGCAAGGCTTGTTGGATTTGGCGACGTGCTGTTTGATTTCGTTATGCCGCTGTTCAAGGGCAGACCGGAAAGCTGGCATCGTGTGATCCACGCCGCCTGCCTGTTGCATGATGTGAACTGGCGCGCCCATCCCGATTATCGCGCGGACGCCTGCTTTGACAATGTCACGCGGGCGAATTTGGGCGGGTTGAAACATTCCGAACGAGTGTTCCTGGGTATCGCATTGTTGCATCGCTACAAAAACAAGCGCGAAGGCAGCCGGTTCGAGGATCTTGCAAAGCTCTTGGACGACGTTGATGTCGAAACCGCTGAAGTGCTTGGAAAAGCCATGCGTTTTGGCGCGATGATGTGGCTGCAATCCGACGACCAGCCTGGAAAATTCAAATGGTATCCGCGCAAAAAAGTGCTTGAGCTGTATCTGGCTGACAGCGCCCGCCCGCTGTTTGGAGAAACCGCAAACGCACGTCTGGAATCGCTTGCCAGTTCTCTTGGGGCCGAGGTCGTCGTCAAACGCTGGAAGAAATCCTAAAGATCAATATCCAGCGAAACAGGAAAATGATCCGAACCTGTCAGCAGGGCTGATCGAAGGGCGGCGTCGTCAAAGCATTCAGGCGTATCAAACGGGTGCCATATCCGCCACGCCGGTCGCTTGGCCATCAAGTCTTGCGACACCATTATGTAGTCCAACAACGCTTGCAGATAGCAGTTCTGATCCGCGAGGAAAAACCGCGCGGTCGTCGGCATGGCCCCAAGCCGAGAGTGGAGGCCCTGTTCCGCATGAGGATCAAACAACGTCATCTCGCTTTTCGTTCTGTCAGACCCGTGCCCTGCAACAATCTCGACCGAGCTTCGACCAAAAAGACGCTCATACTGGTCCAAGCCGGGACCATCGTTCAAGTCTCCGGCAACTATCAGCGGGGTTTTGTTCGACAAATGCTCTTCAATCCGGCAACGCAGCCATATCGCTTGCGCCAGTTGTTTACGTCGGTTGGCAATCGAGATTTGCATCGCCTCGGCATCGTTCCTTGCGCCATGCGGAGCCTTGGATTTGAGATGCGCGCCGATCAGGTGAAACTCAAACCCCGAGCGTGTTGTCGCCGTAATTTCAAGCGGAGGTTTTGAGAAAACGACCCGATCCTTGGACGCATCTATGTCCAAATCGATGTGAAATTCTTGGTCAAACCGCGGTGCGCCGTGGCTGCCAATGACGGCAAATTCTTCGCCCTTGGGATCGTGGCTTAGCGACAGCGACGCCGGATCGTAAAGCACCGCGATTTCTTGTTGGGTGTTGTTGGCGAACCCGATCAAGGCCTCCGATGCGCGCAGTCTGAACATGCTCGCAAAATTTTCCAGCGCTGGCACCGTGCGGCGACGATGGTTTTGATCTGGTGCTTCGATTATGACAATCAGGTCCGCATCTAGCCTCTGAAAAACCAGCCCAAGGGCGGCAATCTGATCTTCACGCGTGACATCGTTTCGCCCCGACCAACCGGCGTTTATCAACAGATTGTCCGAATCGTCGAACAACTCGGTAAACCATTCGACGTTATAGGTGACGATCCGCACTATCTCTGCGCCCCTTGGATTTCCTCCCAGGCGCGATTGATATCAACCATGCGTTTTTCAGCAATTTGTACGGCCTCAGCTGGCACGCCACGGGCAATCATAAGGTCTGGATGACTTTCACGAACCGCCTTGCGCCACGCCAGTCGAATTTCATCCAACGGCTGGTCGGGCGACACCCCTAGAACACTGTACGCATCCAGTTTGGCATCTGGCACAAAGCGCGCCCGTAGCCGGTGGAATCGGTCGTCCGGTATGCCGAAAATCCCGGCCACCCGTGACAAAAATTCATCCTCGTTCGGGTGGTACATACCGTCGGCCATCGCGACATGATAAAGCCCCTCCATCAAGTCACACAGCACCGAGGGCTGATCCTGGAACATGCCCGCAATCCGGCGCGCATATTCTTCATAGCCCGCCACATCCTGCCGCGCGAGGTTGTATACTCGCGCCGCCGATTGCTCGTCGTCGCCAGAAATATCGAAGACCTCGCGAAAGGCCATCACTTCATCTTTTGTGACCAAACCATCCGCTTTGGCAATCTTGGCACCAAGCGCAATGACGGCAATGGTGAAGGCAATGCTTCTCTCAGGCGGCGTCCTGAGAGTTTCAAATATACTCGACAGGGTTTCTCCCCGCCGCAACGCCTCAATGGCTTCTGATATGCGCGTCCAGATTGACATGTTGGCACGTTACCCTTTGCGCATCAGAGTGTCAGCGCCGATCATATGAATTTTTGTAACAGAATGAGATCCATCCACCGGTCAAACTTGCGGCCAACCGCGGGCAGGCGCGCAACCTCGGCGTATCCGATTGCTTTGTGAAAATTCACACCGTCAGAGTTTTCTCCGCTGACACCAGCAATGAGCGAATGCACGTCGTTGACCCTTGCAACCTCTTCAAGCCGCGTCATCAATGCGCGCCCCACGCCCCTTCCCCAGACATGTTCGCGGATATTGACCGAATGCTCCATCGTGTAGGCGTAGCCTGGCCCGCTTCGAAACGGGAAATATGTCGCAAAGCCCACGACGGCTTTCTCTATTTCCGCCACGATAAAAGCGTCCTTGCGACTTTGGATATCAGCTTCAATGCCAACCACGGTTTTCTCTTGGGTCGTGAATGTCCTTGGGGTGTCACGGATAATTGCATTCCAAATCTCAGCAACTGACACTGCATCTTCTGACGTGGCTGTCCGTATTATCATGACAAGATCACTTCCCCCCGAGGGGTTTGTAGAATGGCCGCCACGCGCGGTGCGTCGCGCTGCGCGATGATTATGCGCGGATCATCCAGTAAACCGGTCAAGGCATCCGCCAATCCAGACGGGTCAGGATGCTCCAAAATTAATTGCGAAAGACGGCAACCACTGGGTGTCAAACGCTCGGCTGCCATTGGCCCCGCGCCCCAGTCGAGCATCATTGGCGCAAGCCCGTCAAAGGGTGTTTGTCCGTCGTCAATAACGGACATGTCCCACCGAAGGTCACCCCGCGAAAGCAAGGTCGGGGAAACGCCGTCGCCGAACAAAACCGCCATATCACCGGCCAGGTCGTCGCTTTGCGCCACCCAATTCGTCACTCTCGGCAGGCCGCGAAATTCATCAAGCCCAAACCATCGTTTTCGCGCCAACGGCGGCTTATCTGGGTCGATCGAAATCACCTCGAGGTAAAGACCGTCTTCCAGCCCGAGCAATAGATTATGTGTTCCCATCAACTCGTGCTTGCCGCCAGTTTGCATCTGAACCCCAAGCAGGTCTTCAACAAATTCACGCCCCTCGGCCAGACACTCTGCCGCTACAACGATATGATCCAGAACCAACATCTTGCGAAATATCTGGCAGGAATTCCCAGCGCCGACAAGGGCGCACAAAACCATAAGGGCGAATGAAAGCCCCTTGCCCTTTATCTTGCCAAAAAATACCTCGGGGGGAGCGCGAGGGGGTCGGAACCCCCTCGCCTGCGCCTAGCCATCCACACGAATAACGGTGTTTTTGGGATCATACGGGCTGTCTTGCTGCACCTCTGCATCCCAAAGCTGATCGAACATCTTGACTTTGAGCTTGGTTCCAACGGCCGCATGCTCTGGCTTTACATAGCCCATGCCGATCTGCTTGCCGAAATGCACGGAATATCCGCCAGATGTCAGACGGCCAATGCGGGTTCCGTCTTCTGCATAAAGAACCTCACGGCCCCAAGGGTCTGCATCCTCTGGCCCGTCGATCAGGACGGTGACGCAGGTTGAACGGATGCCCTTGGCCTCCATCGTAGCTTTGCCCTGAAACTCTTTGCCGAGATCGACGAACCGAGGCAAATCCGCCTCAAGCGGTGTCGCGTCGCGACCAAGCTCGTTGCCGAAAGCGCGATAGCTTTTCTCTTGGCGCAACCAGTTTTGGGCACGGCCACCAACCAGTTTCATTCCGTGCTTTTCACCCGCCTTTTCCAAAAGATCGAACAAGTAGTTCTGCATCTCGATCGGGTGGTGCAACTCCCATCCCAACTCGCCGGTGTAGGCCACGCGGATTGCATTCACAGGGCACATGCCCAGCTCGATCTTTCGGGCAGACAGCCAAGGGAACCGCTTGTTTGACAATGCGGAGTCAGGGTCTGCATCCTTGATGACGTCTTTGAGGACATCGCGTGATTTTGGGCCAGCGATCGCAAAAACACCCCATTGCGTTGTGACGTTCTGGATTTCGATATAGCCGAATTCAGGGGCCTTATCCGCGGCGGACTTGCGTAGGAAGTCTGCGTCATAGTCCGTCCATGCACCGGCGGAAACGAGGTAGTATTCATCCTCGGCCAAACGCACGATTGTGTATTCGGTGCGCGTCGTTCCATGGGCCGTCAGGGCGTAGGTCAGGTTGATGCGACCGATCTTGGGCAGTTTGTTGCAGGTGAACCAATCCAGAAACTGCGTCGCGCCAGGACCTTTGACAACATGCTTGGTAAAGGCCGTGGCGTCGATCAACCCGACTCCATTGCGCACGGCCTCTGCCTCGGCCTTGGCGTGGTCCCACCATGCCCCACGACGGAAGCTGCGACTGTCGTGGTCAAAATTGTCTGGCGCGTCCAGCGGGCCAAAGTAATTCGGGCGCTCAAAACCATTCACACAGCCAAACTGCGCACCCCGTGCCTTTTGGCGATCATAGGCCGGTGCCGTGCGCAGCGGGCGACAGGCCGGGCGTTCCTCGTCTGGGTGGTGGAGGATATAGACGTGGTCGTAGCATTCTTCGTTCTTGCGCGCCGCGTATTCGGTGGTCATCCAATCGCCGTAGCGCTTGGGATCAAGGCTCGCCATGTCGATCTCGGCTTCGCCATCGACCATCATCTGCGCAAGGTAATACCCCGTGCCGCCCGCCGCTGTGATGCCAAAGCTGAAGCCCTCGGCCAGCCACATATTGCGCAATCCGGGTGCCGGACCGACCAAGGGGTTGCCGTCAGGAGTGTAGCAAATCGGGCCGTTGAAATCGTCTTTCAGACCGCTTTCCTCGCATGATGGAACGCGGTGGATCATCGCCATATATTGTTCCTCGATCCGCTCGAGATCGAGAGGAAACAGATCAGCGCGGAAGCTGTCGGGAACGCCGTACTCAAAGCAGGCAGGTGCATTCTTTTCGTAGACACCCAGTATCCAACCGCCGCGTTCTTCGCGCACGTAAGATTGCGCATCGGCATCACGCACGACGGGGTGCTCGTCTCCGCCGTTTTTACGGAACTCGACCAATTCCGGATCCTGATCCATCACGATGAACTGGTGTTCCACAGGAATTGCCGGAATTTTGATCCCGAGTTTCTTGGCCGTCGTTTGCGCATGGTTGCCCGAGGCCGTCACGACGTGCTCCGCCGTGATAGTGATCTGCTCGTCCGAGGCGATCAGGTTGCCGCCCTTTTCGACCATTTTCGTGCAGGTGACCTCCCACGCGTCACCGTTCCAATGGAATGCATCGGCTTGCCATTTCCGTTCGATCATCACGCCACGTTGACGCGCGCCCTTGGCCATCGCTTGGGTCACATCGGCGGGATTTATGTAGCCATCGGTATTGTGATAAATCGCGCCTTCCAAGTCCTCGGTGCGGATCAGAGGCCAGCGTTCTTTGATTTGTTCAGGGGTCAGCCACTCATAGGGTACACCACAGGTTTCGGCCGTTGAGGCATAGAGCATGTATTCATCCATACGCTCTTTCGTCTGGGCCATACGGAGGTTGCCTACGACCGCAAATCCAGCGTTCAGACCGGTTTCTTCTTCCAGAGTTTTGTAGAATTCGACCGAGTATTGGTGAATATGGGTGGTTGCGAAGGACATGTTGAAAAGCGGCAGAAGACCGGCGGCGTGCCACGTCGAACCTGACGTCAACTCGTCCCGTTCAAGCAGCATCACATCGTCCCAACCTGCCTTTGCCAGATGATAAGCAATCGATGTACCGACGGCACCACCGCCAACGACCAAAGCCTTCACTTGTGTTTTCATGTCCACAGAATCCCAAAGTTGTTTGGCGGGAATATGCCTTCCCGGTTCGAAAAAATTGCGGTCCAGCCGACCCATGTTAGCGCGAAACCGACCTCAGCCTGTTGTGACTAACGTGCGCGCGCAGTATCACGTTGGCAATGGTCACAAGGAAACGGGCTAAAATGCAAGTCTGTCAAACTGTTGCGGCGATCCGCCAAGTGGTTGCGCACTACCGATCCCACAATGAATCCGTGGCTTTGGTTCCAACCATGGGCTTCTTGCACGACGGTCACATGCAGTTGGTCCGCAAGGCCCATGAGGTCGGGGATCGCGTCGTCGTATGGATTTTTGTTAACCCAACCCAGTTCGAAAAAACTGATGATCTGGCCGCCTACCCTCGTGATTTGGACCGCGACTTGGCGATGTTGAAGGCTGAGGGCGTCGATGCCGTTTTCACACCACAAGCCGACGAAATTTATCCCGACGGCGCCGAGACCATCGTTGAGACCACTCGCATGGCCAATATCTTGCACGGGCTGGTGCGGCCCGGCCATTTTCGCGGCGTCACCACCGTCGTGACCAAGTTTTTCAACATTATCCAACCCGATTTCGCAATGTTTGGCGAGAAAGACTACCAACAATTGCAGGTTATCAAGCGCATGGTGCGTGACCTTCATATGCCAATCGAAATTGTTGGCGTGCCCACGGTACGGGAAAAAGACGGCCTTGCGATGTCGTCGCGCAACGTGCGCCTCAACGATCAAGAGCGCAAAGCGGCGGTCGTTCTCAACCACGCGCTTGACCATGCCGAGGCATTGGCCTCGACGCGCCCGACGGTAACTCAAATACAAAACCAAATCGACAGCCTGATAGCCCGGGAACCACGCGCCCGACTTGAAGGCTGCGACGTGGTGCAAGCCAAAACCCTGATCGCCATCGACGGGCCAATCAACGGCCCGACCGCAATTATGATCTCGGTACAGGTTGGCCCCGTGCTATTGATCGATCAACGCGTAATCTCTCCCTAAAGGAGCCTACCCATGAGCACTCAAACCAAAATCAGACGCATGACGGTCCCCGAATTGCGCGCGCGTAAAAACGGTGAACCGATCGTTTCGCTTACGTCTTATCACGCGCACACCGCTGCCGTCGTCGACAAGTTTGCCGATTTTATCCTTGTGGGCGACAGCCTCGGGATGGTCATGCATGGGATGGAGAGCACAATCGGTGTTTCCCTTGAATTGATGATTATGCACGGCAAGGCCGTCGTCCGCGGCACCAAACGCGCGCTTGTGGTGGTGGACATGCCTTTCGGCAGCTACGAGGAAAGCCCAGAACAGGCGTTCCGCAACGCCGCACAAATCATGATGGACACGCAGTGTCAGGCGGTGAAGCTCGAGGGCGGCGCACGCATGGCAGAAACGATCCGTTTTCTGACCGAACGCGGCATCCCTGTCATGGGCCACATTGGCCTGACGCCGCAATCGACCAACGCGATGGGCGGGTTTAAAACCCAGGGCCGCGATGAAGACACCTGGAACATGCACATCGAAGACGCCAAAGCCGTCGCCGAGGCCGGTGCCTTTGCGGTCGTCGTCGAAGGTGTGGTTGAGCCTTTGGCCGTAAAGATTACCAACTTGATCGACGTTCCAACCATCGGAATCGGTGCATCAAATCAATGCGACGGCCAAATCCTCGTGCTTGAGGACATGCTTGGCCTCAATCCCTGGACGCCGAAATTTGTCAAGGTTTACGGCAACCTTGGTGGCATGATTGAAAAAGCGGTCGAGGATTATGCAACCGAAGTCAAATCACGCGCCTTCCCCAGCGAGGATGAAGTTTATCGCTGAGAGTTGCGTTTTCAGGGACATTCAAAAAGGTCAGAAATTTATGCTTTCGGGTCTTGCGGACTCATAAGGTCTTGAGTAATTAGCACGTCACTGTTGGGATGTAGCCAAGTGGTAAGGCAACTGTTTTTGGTACAGTGTATCGTAGGTTCGAATCCTACCATCCCAGCCAGTCACTTCCTCTAAACATACGTTAAGACTTTACCGTGCGATTAACACCATAAGCAGGACGTTCGGCGGACACTGGTCGGACCTTTCCAGACCAACGGCTGCGCGCAAAGGCAGCTTGTTTCAAAAGCCCATCGATCGCTTGATTTTCAGGATGTCTACAAGCGCGGCGTCGCGCCTTTCTACAAGCGTGTCGCGGTCCTGGGCGCTCAATTCACGCTCGACGCCCTCGACCAGTAAATCTTTCACCGCTTCGGTCAATGCGCTGGTCCCGTGGTCGTGCCAGCGGGCTTCCTGTGTCGGTCCAAGATGGTCAAGGTAGTGCCGATAGCCGCCCTTTCCTCCGCCCAAATGGTAGGTCAAATGCGGGCCGGTCAAAGCCCATCTCAGGCCGGGGCCGTAGGTTATGGCGCGATCAATATCTGCGACATCAGCGATGCCTTCCGCAGCAATATGCACCGCTTCCCGATAGAGCGCAGAGGTCAACCGGTTGGCCAAGTGCCCGACGACCTCTTTTTTTACGCGAACGGTCACGCGCTCAAGATCGCGATAAAAGACCTCGGCGCGAGATATCACCTCGGGATCAGTCGCACGCCCTGCAACAAGCTCGACCATTGGCACCAGATGCGGCGGGTTCATCGGGTGTGCGACCAAAATTCGTTCGGGACGGATCGCGCCGGCCTGAATATCCGAGGCCAACAACGAAGACGTGCTGGATGCGATAATCACGTCGTCGCGCACCACTTTTTCGAGCTGCGAGACGATGTCCATTTTGACATCTATTCGGTCCGGCCCGTTCTCTTGAACGAAATCCACAGGTTCTAGGTCTGCCAGATTGGTTGTGAAGCGTGGGGCAATAAATGGCTCGCGAAGCGCTGGGTGCAGCGCTTTGAGATGAACCCACGCGTCGCGCACAAAGGCTTGCATCTCGGGTCCGGTTTCCGGTCGTGGGTCATAGACGATCGTATCATACCCAAACGCGCTGATTAAACTGGCCCAACTGGCACCGATCAAACCGCCGCCGAGAATTCCAACCTTGTTGATTGTGTCATGTGTCATCGCACTGCCCAATACCTGCTCAACAGGATCGTCTTCCTGACCAGAGCAAATTGCAAGGGGTGAAGATTTTCATGTCAATCTGTGTTACGGGCAACCCCGTCGTTCAGGTTCGCCCCTCGGTTCGCAGCAATTGCCAATTGCCCACCGTGCGCGCTGTTCAATCAGGCATCTGACTGCTCATAGCAAAAGGTTCCGCCGGATTTGCTCATGCCCCAATAGTTGCACGCTTCCACTGACCTCGGAACAGACGCCGGTGGAAAGCAGGGAATTTGATGAGTTCTTCAATCAGCAGCAGTGACAAAACCCAAACTGCGGCCACATCAAAATACAAGATTAGAAGCGCAGTTGCAGGGACACGGAACAACCATTGAGACCACACGAAAATGTGCATGACGTAGATCGTGTCGCCACTTGCGCGAAGCGTATTGCCGCAGATTGCATTTGACCCTTTTGGAAATGGCAAAAGCAGCAGTATCGGCAAGAAACTTAGCAAGGCCGCGTGGGTTTCAGCACTGAGATCGGGGTAAATGCGCGCCGATGAAACGCTTAATACGCCATAAATAGCGGCCACGAACCCTGCCGCAATGAACGCCCCGCGCCAGGCTCTGCTTAAGAACCTGTCCAGAAGATCTTCGCTGGATGCCTTTCCGAGCAATTGCGCGACCAGAATTCCCGTCGCTTGCGCCCATTGCATCCCGATTGTGCCTGCGACCATGATCCATGGAGCAATCAGCGTCATCGCCGCAAATTCGTTCAAACTTAAGCGCGAATAAATCAATGAGCAGACATGTGTTGCGATGATCGCGCTTATGAACGTCGTGGCGATTGGCAGTGAGAATTTGACGTGGTTGCCAAGCGTGGCAAGAAACGTCGCTTTGTACCAGCCGACAATTTTTCGAAGGCTTCCATGCTTTAAAACCAGAACAACAAGCAAAAACGCGACCTGAATCCCAATCGCAATTGCGCTGCCCATCGCCGCGCCCGCAACACCGAATTGCGGAAATCCCAAAAGCCCATGGATAAGGACAATACTTGCCGCAATGTTGATGGGAACCGAGAGGCAAAAACTATAGAGTGGAATCCTCGTTTGGCCACAACCGTTAAAAAAGCTCGACAAACATTGGCCGATAGATTCTCCGACGATGACCAACGTAAAAATCGACAAATAGCTCCAGGCTAGTTCCGCGATTTGCTCGCTTGGCGCCAAACTGTCAATCAACAAGCTGCCCACCAATGCCACGAGGCCCAAGCCCACAAAACAGATCGCAACGCTGGTTGTGAGGCCGGATGCCAAAACGGACTTCAGGAACACCTTGTTTCCGGTTCCATAAGCCTGCGCGGTTCGGATTTGCAGGGCGTTGGAAAAAGCAAAGATTGTCCCGAGAACGAACCCAGCCGTCGCCGCTGCCAATCCCATCGCAGCAAGCGAGGTTTCCCCCAGCGAAGACACCAGATAGCCATCGATCACGACAGTGCCATGGAGAAAAACCGCCTTCAACGTCATCGGCCAGGCAAGCGACAACACTGTGCCTGCGTTGGGATCACGAGAGGTGGTTAGGGAGTTCATTGCAGGGTTATCCAGCGCCTTGGCATTGGCCCAACGAAGCGCCGGTCAAAGGTAATTGCGTCGAATTTCTATCGTTCAGATGGGTCAAAATAGTTCGCATTGGTGTCTGAGATGCGCTCGATTGTTTCGTCGAGCCGCGACAGATGGAACATGCCGACTTCAATCGCCCGTTCTGGATCGTTATTTTTGACGGCGGTGGCAATGCCGCGGTGGTCGTCGACCAGATCCGGCATACGCGCGTCTTTTGACAGGCCCAACATACAGAGACGGTCGACTTTGGATTTCTCGTTCAAGATCACGTCGAACGCAAAATCCGCTTGCGCAATCTTGCAAAGGGACTTGTGAAATTCATAGTCTAGCAAACCGAATTTCTCGACGTTTTTGGTCGCCACGGCTTCTTCCTGCTCGGCGATTGCTGCGTCCAGCATGGCTGCGCCGCTGGCGTCACAGTGCAACGACGCACACAGTAGAACCTCTTTTTCAACAGCCGTGCGCACAAAACGAGACTTCTTGATTTCGCGCATCGAGAAACGCTTCACTTCGGTGGCTCGCTGCGGCCGGATAAGCAAAAGATCCTCATTCGCCAGCCGGCTGAACGCGTCGCGAACAGGCTGACGGGACACACCAAATTGTGCCGCGATCTCAGCCTCCGAGATTTTGTCGCCGGGTCTCAGATTGAGCGACAGGATTTCTTCGTGCAGATAGTCAAAGACTGCGTCTACACTGGTGCGCCTGTCATTAATCTGTGTTGCTCGCGCCATCGCGTCTCTCCGATTGTTCTTTCGTCGCAGGGCTTTAACGCGAGTAAGTGCATGAAATGCAATGCCCCGGATCTTCCTGCCCCAAAATGATTTTCAGGGGTGATTTCCCCAGATCATTTGCACGACTCGCCCCCACTCTAACGCAAAATGAGAAAGTCACCAGCGAAAATAATACTAGTATACCAGATTTTTAACTAGTATACCAGTTGCAGCAAGGGTCGAATCGGCTCTTGGATTTTTGCACTGCGTGGAGGCGGTGCATTCATGGGAGGAAGCATGGCTGGCGTAAGTCTAAAAGGCATTGTTAAAGCCTACGGAGCCGTTCAGGTCGTTCATGGGATCGATCTTGATGTGCAGGAAAAAGAGTTTGTCGTTCTGGTTGGGCCTTCGGGCTGCGGTAAATCGACAACTCTGCGCATGATCGCTGGATTAGAGGAAATCACGGATGGTGATCTTGCCATTGATGATCGCCTCGTTAATCGCGTTGCACCCAAAGATCGCGATGTCGCCATGGTGTTCCAGAACTACGCGCTTTATCCGCACCTGAACGTTGCCGACAACATCGCTTTCGGTTTGAAAATCCGCAAGGTTCCAAAACCTGAAATCCAAAAATCTGTTACCGAAGTCGCTGAAATTCTCGGTCTGACCGAATATCTTCAACGCCGCCCAGCCGATCTTTCCGGCGGTCAGCGTCAAAGGGTTGCAATGGGCCGCGCAATCGTGCGCCACCCCAAAGTCTTCCTGTTCGATGAACCGCTTTCCAACCTTGATGCCAAACTGCGCACCCAGATGCGCGCAGAGATCAAACGCCTGCACAACCGTCTTGGCGTCACAAGCGTATATGTGACACACGATCAGGTCGAGGCGATGACCCTCGCCGATCGCATTGTTGTTATGTGTGACGGGCGAATCGAGCAAATCGGTACGCCGATGGACCTGTTCAACAACCCGATCAACACCTTCGTCGCAGGCTTCATCGGATCACCACCCATGAACCAGATCCAAGCCGTTATCGGTGGAAATGATTCAGGCCCAACGGCGGAATTTGAGGGCATCTCGATCGGACTGCCGCATCTCAAAGAGCTTCAAGGCGCGACGGGCCGCAAAGTCACCATCGGCATTCGCCCAGAACACACCTTGATCGAACCCTTTGATGGTGCAGAAGTGTTACCGCTTGGGTTGGATCTGATCGAAACGCTTGGTTCGGAAGCTCTGCTTCATGGCCACGTCGGCTCATTGACCTTCGTTTCAAAAGCCGAAACCCACGGTCAAATCGAGCATCTAAACGGTGTCTCGCAACTATATATCAAAAAAGACCTCATCAAAGTCTTCGACGGCGAAACCGGTTTGGCGTACGGCCATCCCGGCACCCAGTGAATGTGAGGTCGGGCAAATGAACGATTTCAAGAAAAAACTGACGTGGCTTTCGGATCACTTTCGCAGGGAATGGCAGCTATATGTGATGCTTGCCCCGACGATCATCTGGTTCGTCGTCTTTCTCTACAAGCCAATGTATGGCCTTCAGATTGCCTTTAAAGATTACTCGATTTTCCGAGGCGTTGCGAACAGCCCTTGGGTCGGGCTTGAGCACTTCGAGAACTTGTTCTCAAACGACCAGTTCCTGCGAGCGGTCGGAAACACGATCAAGATCAGCGCCTTGAACCTTTTGTTTGGCTTCCCCGCGCCGATCATTCTGGCGCTCATGTTCAACGAAGTCCTGAACGCGACCTACAAGCGGACAGCGCAGACCATTGTCTATCTGCCGCACTTCATTTCATCGGTGATTATCGCCGGTATCGTCATCACCGCCTTTTCACCCACAGCCGGTATTGTGAATACGATCCTCGGGTGGTTCGGTCTGGACTCGATCTACTTCCTGACAAAGCCAGAATGGTTCCGCCCGATCTTTGTCGGCACGGGTATCTGGCAAGAGGCCGGCTTTGGCTCAATCGTCTTTCTAGCGGCCATCGCGGGGGTAAATCCTTCGCTTTATGAAAGCGCCGTCGTCGATGGGGCCAACCGCTGGCAAATGATGTGGAAGATTACCATTCCAAGCATCCTTCCGACGATCCTGATTATGCTGATTATTCGCATCGGCAACGTTATGGAAGTGTCGTTTGAACTGGTCATCCTTCTCTATCAACCGGCCACGTATTCAACCGCCGATGTCGTCAACACCTTTGTCTACCGTCAGGGTCTTCAGAGTGGCCAATACGATCTGGCCGCCGCTGCGGGTCTGTTCAATGCGGTTGTCGCCTTCGTTCTGGTGATGTCAGCAAATACAATTTCACGGCGCTTCTCGCGCACGTCACTGTGGTGAGGGCTAGTTCATGACCAAATGGAACCTCTATTCACGCGGCGACAAGATATTCGCCATCGCCACTTCGGTCCTGATCGGCATGTTTACGGTCGCGACGCTGTACCCGTTCATCTACATCGCCGCCGTTTCCTTTAGCTCGGGGTTTGCAGCACAAGCCGGTAAAGTCGTGTTGACGCCGATTGACGCCACGCTCGAAGCCTATGGCTACATCATCACCGATCCGCAGTTCTGGCTGTCGTACCGCAACACCTTTATCTACACCATCGGTGGCACGATCATGAGCCTGGTGTTCATCATTCCGGCAGCTTATGCGCTATCGCGGCCCAGTTGCTTGGTCGCCGGTATTGGAACCTGTTCATCGCCTTTACCATGTGGTTCAACGCGGGCCTGATCCCGTTTTTCCTGAACATGCGTGACCTTGGGCTGCTCGATAGCATGTTCGGCATCATTCTGGCCTTTGCGATCAACGCCTTCAACATCATCTTGCTTCGCAACTTTTTTGAGGCCATTCCGCAGAGCTTTGAGGAGGCTGCGCGTATGGATGGAGCAAATGACTTTCAGGTTTTGTGGAAGGTCTATGTCCCGCTCTCAAAGCCCGCAATCGCCACGATCACCCTGTTCTGTATCGTTGCACGTTGGAACGGATTCTTTTGGGCCATGGTCCTGCTGCAAAGCCAGGACAAAATCCCACTTCAGGTCTTCCTGCGCCACACAATCGCAAATCTCAGCGATGACGACGAATTTGCCATTGTGCAAACGGCTGCCGGCTTTAGCGCCGAGACCGTGACTGCGGCCATTATCGTGTGTTCGATCATCCCGGTATTGATCGTCTACCCATTCATTCAGAAATACTTCGAGAAGGGTATCCTTCTTGGTGGTGTCAAAGAGTAAATAGCAACCCTAGGGAGGAACAAATGCGTAAACTTACTCTAATAGCGGCCATGTTGGCAGGAACGGCGATGACGCCGGCACTTGCGGGCGGCCATCTAAAGATCGTCGATGGCGATCCTTTGGAACTAACGATCCAGATGAACCACGCTCGGTATCCGGTTTACGAAGAAAGCTGGCCAGTTGAGCAGCAGGCACGTGAATGGACCAACGTCAATCTGATCGACGTGACTGTTGGTGCAAACATGCGGACCGATGAAAACACCGGTCGCACCGAGGCGCTGAACCTGATGCTGGCAGGTGGCAACATCCCAGACATCGTTGGCTCGAGCCGCATCAAAGATTTCGTCAACCAGTACGGCCCAGAGGGCGCGTTCCTGCCGTTGAACGATCTGATTGACGAGTATGCGCCGAACCTGAAGGCATATTTCGACGCAAGACCACAAATCGCATCTGCGATCTCGGCTGCGGACGGAAATATGTACTACATTCCATATCTGCCAGACGGCAAATATGGTCGCGCTTACTGGATCCGGACAGACTGGCTCGACGCGCTCGGCCTCGAAGTGCCACAGACTGTTGAAGAATACGAAAATGTTCTTCGCGCCTTCAAAACCCAAGACCCCAACGGCAATGGAATTGCGGACGAAGTGCCATACTTCGCGCGGCAGTGGCCAGAGCTTATCCGTCTTGTCACACTATGGGACGGACGCTCGTCAGGGTCTGACACCTATCACGACTTCTATGTCGACGATGGTCAGTTGAAGCACCCCTATGCTGGCGAAGGCTATCGCGAAGGTATCAAGAACCTAGCCCGCTGGTACGCAGAAGGCCTTGTCGACGCGGAAATCTTCACCCGTGGTTCCTCGGCACGTGACTTCCTGCTTTCGGAAAACCTTGGTGGCTCAACCCACGACTGGTTTGCGTCGACTTCGGGCTACAACCGTTTGTCGTCTGAAATCGAAGGTTTTGAGTTCAAGGCAATGGCACCGCCAGCCTCGATTTCGGGCAAGCGCATCGAAGAGCACCGCCGTATCCCGATCAAGCCGGATGGATGGGCAATCGGTGGCACGAACGAGAACCCAGTCGAAACGATCAAGTATTTTGACTTCTGGTTCACCGAAGAGGGTCGTCGTCTTGCAAACTTTGGTGTCGAAGGTCAGCAGTATGACATGGTCGACGGCAAAGCGATCTTCAAGCAAGAGTTCCTTGATGCAGGTCCGGTAAACCGGTCGTTGTATCAGGTCGGCGCACAGCTTCAGGGTCGTGGCTACTTCCAGGACTATGGTTATGAAATCCAGTGGTCGAACGAGTTTGCTCTGGAAGGTATCGCGCTTTATGACGAAGGCGACTACCTGATTGACCAGTTCCTGGGCGTCGCGTTTAACGCAGACGAACAGAAGGTCTATGACCGCTACTGGGGTTCGATCCGTGATTACATGCTCGAGCGTCAGCAGGCATGGATCCTTGGCAACGGCGACGTTGAGGCGGATTGGGACGACTATCAGGCACAGCTTGAGAAATTGGGCCTGAGCGATGTTCTAGAGGTTATGCAGTCAGCATATGAGCGCCAGTACGGCGGTTAATCTCTCCTCCCTTGCCGCCCGTCGAACAATCGACGGGCGGCATACCTTTTTGACTAATTTCAGGACGATCCGTCGATGTCTTCGACCACGAAAACAAACAAAGCCTATTTGGACGAACCGCGCGCGGGGCGATTGAACATTCAATACACGCCCGCCGAAGGTGCTCAGTTGGTTGAGAACCCACCGCGTTTCATGTGGCTGCCCGTTGTAGAAGACGAAGCGAACTATATCCTGCGTGTTTCCTCGGACCCTAAATACCCAAAGGGAAAGACCGAGACCTACACCGACATTCCGTTGAATTTTTATACGCCGGCCAGCACGTTGGCCGCCGGCGATTACGTCTGGTCCTATGCCGTTTTTGATCCCGCAACCGGTGGGCCGAAAACCGAATGGAGCAAATCGCGCGGATTTGAAATTCCGGCAGATTTGCCAGAGACTCCGGTGCCCAGCCGATCAGAGCGATATGCCTCAGCCGATATGGCGCGCCCTCGGCTTTGGTTGGGACCAAAGGAATTGAAAGAGTTCAAGGCAGATGTTGCTGAAAACCCAGACCATTGCACGTGGTCGGATTTCTACGAAAAATCCGTCCTGCCTTGGATGGATCGCGAAATAATGACCGAGCCTGTCGGCTATCCAAATCACCAGCGGGTGGCACCGGTTTGGCGCCAGACTTATATCGATTGCCAAGAGCAGATTTACGCCATCCGCCATCTGGCGATTGGCGGGCATGTGACCGACAACGCAGAAATGCTTGACCGCGCCAAGGCCTGGTTGCTTGAAACCGCGACATGGGATCCCATGGGCACCACGTCGCGCGGCTACACCGACGAATGGGCCTATCGCGTCTGCGTTGCACTGGCTTGGGGATACGACTGGCTGCATGGCGAACTCTCCGAGGACGAACGCACCGTTGTGCGCGCCGCGCTTCTTGAGCGTACCCGCGACGTTGCGCATCATGCGATTTTGAACGCCAACATTCACCTGTTCCCGTATGACAGCCATGCTGTGCGGTCGGTCTCGGCCGTGATTATCCCCGCCTGCATCGCCATGCTGGATGACGAGCCTGAGGCCCGCGAGTGGCTGAACTATTCCATTGAATTCCTATCCACCGTGTATTCCCCCTGGGGAGATACCGATGGTGGCTGGGCCGAGGGGCCACACTACTGGATGACCGGAATGGCCTATTTGACCGAAGCCGCCAACCTGCTTAAGGCGTTCACCGGCATCAACATTTACGACCGGCCGTTTTTCCAAAAAACCGGCGACATGCCGCTTTACACCAAGGCGCCCGACACACGCCGCGCCACGTTCGGCGACGACTCCACGATGGGCGACCTGCCGTGTTTGAAAATTGGCTACAACCTGCGGCAATACGCTGGCGTTACCGGGAACACCGCCTACCAATGGTACTACGACGAGATCAAGCGCAACGATCCTGGCACGGAGATGATGTTCTACAACTACGGTTGGTGGGATCTGAATTTCGACGAGTTGATGTATCAAAGCCTTTGGCCGCAAATCGAGTCAGTGCCGCCTGCGGATATTGACAAGCTCAGGTGGTTCAAAGGCATCGGCTGGGTTGCAATTCAGCATCGGATGGACGACCCCGACAAACACATCCAGTTTGTGATGAAAAGCTCTCCGTTCGGATCGATCAGTCACAGCCACGGTGACCAAAACGCGTTTTGCTTGTCGGCCTTTGGCGAGGATTTGGCGATCCAGTCGGGGCACTACGTCGCCTTTAACAGCACGATGCACCAAAGCTGGCGCAAGCAAACGGTTTCAAAAAATGCCATAATGATAAACGGCAAAGGACAATATGCAGGTCGCGACAAGTCGCTGCAAATGCAGTCCACCGGCAATATTCTGGCGGCGGAAGAACGCGAAGACCACATCTATATCAAAGGCGATGCTACCGCCGCGTACCAGCTTTTGACACCCGAAGTGACCAGCGTTGAACGCGAAATCTATTTTGTGCGCGACAGCTATTTCGTCATCGTCGACAGCATTGATGCCTCTGAACCGGTCGATGTCGACTGGCGCATCCACGCAAACAACGCGTTTGATCTAGGCGCAACCTCGTTCAGGAACACCGGCGAAAAGGCTGGATTTTACGGCCAAGTCATCTGGTCCGAAGGCGGTGCGCCGGAAATTTCGCAAGCGACAGAATTTGCCGGCGTGGACATGAAAGAAATCGAAGGCCTGCCCGTCAGTACGGTTTTAACCGCGCATTATCCCAAAGCCTCGCGGCATCGCATCGTGACGCTATTGGTCCCCTACCCCAAGGACGATCCGCGGCGCATTTTCCACTTCATGGACGATCAAGGTTATGACGCGGATCTTTATTTCACAGACGCCGATGAGAATACGTTCAAAATCATCGTCAAAAAGCTAGCTGCGACAAACATCTGATGTCTTTGAACCTGACGACATCACTTGGAGACACCCTATGACCGTCAAAAACTATTTCCCCGGTTCAGAAAATGAACTTTTTGATGCAGGCAACGGCCTGACCCGTAAAGTTGGAGCCTTCAATGACAACTTGATGTGCGTTGAAGTGCACTTCGAAAAAGGCACGGTCGCGGCGCTCCACAGTCATCCGCATGAACAGATCACCTACGTCATTTCGGGAAAGTTTGAATTTACCGTCGGCGATGAAACCTATGTCGTTGGCGCAGGTGACTCTCTCTACAAACAACCAAACATCATTCACGGCGCAACCTGCCTTGAGGCAGGAATGCTGCTCGATATGTTCACCCCGCATCGCGCGGACTTTCTTTGATCCAATAATAATGAAAAACAAAACGGAGGATACGGTATGACCAAGCCAGTGATCGGCTTTATTGGCCTGGGCCTGATGGGCGGAAACATGGTTGAAAACCTTCAGAACAAAGGTTTCGAACTCGTCGTTATGGACCTCAACAAAGATGCCGTCGGCGCGGTCCTGGCCCGTGGCAATGCCTCTGAAGCCACATCGCCTAAAGCGTTGGCAGAGGCAAGCGACATCGTCATGTTGTGCCTGACCACGTCCGACGTCGTCGAGGCCGTCGTCTACGGCGACAACGGTATTCTGGCTGGAATAAACGAGGGGTCGGTTCTGATCGATTTCGGAACCTCAATTCCCGCGTCTACCCGCAAGATCGGCGCCGATTTGGCCGCCAAGGGCGCGGGCATGGTCGATGCCCCACTGGGCCGAACACCAGCACATGCCAAGGACGGTCTTCTCAATATCATGGCCGCTGGCGACAAAGACACTTTTGACAAGGTTAAACCGGTGCTCGATCAGCAGGGCGAAAACGTCTTTTATCTGGGTTCCCTCGGTGCGGGGCATGTCACCAAGCTGATTAACAACTTTATGGGAATGACAACCGTGTGCACGATGAGCCAGGCTTTCGCCGTGGCGGATCGCGCCGGTGTGGATCGCCAACAGCTTTTTGACATTATGTCCACCGGTCCGTCAAACTCACCGTTTATGGGTTTCTGCAAAAACTACGCGGTCGACGGTGTCAGTGATCTGGGTTTCTCGATCAACAACGCGAACAAGGACTTGGGCTATTTCTTAAAGATGGCCGAGGACATGGGCACCCGCGCCGAGATCGCCGAGGGTACATCGCACAATCTTCAGGCGGCAGTGGACGCAGGCCTTGGCGATGGCAATGTCCCGGAAATTTTCGACTACTTCCTAAAACTCGAAAACTGATCGCAAACATCCAACGGGCCGACTGCTCTCAGATTGAAAGAAAGTGCTGCAATGAAACTTCAGGGAAAAACCGCAATCGTAACCGGTGGTGGGCGGGATATTGGCCGCGCTTGCGCGGTGAAATTGGCGTCTGAGGGGGCAAATGTCGTCGTCAATTACTTCGCTAGCAGCGCCGGAGCGGACAAAACCGTGGCCCAGATCGAGGCCATGGGTAGAAACGCGATTGCTGTACAAGGTGATTTGAGCAAGCACGAAGACGTCGAAAATCTGGTGGCAATAACGGTCGAAACCTTCGGCGGTATTGACGTTCTGGTGAACAACGCAGGTGGTTTGGTTGAACGCAAGACGATTGCCGAGATGACACTAGAGCATTGGCAAGCAGTCATGGATTTGAACCTGACCAGCACCTTCCTGATGATAAAAGCCTGCCTGCCGCACATGACGTCCGGTGCAATCGTCAACCTTGCCTCTCAGGCAGGACGCGACGGAGGCGGCCCCGGCGCAATTCCATACGCAACATCCAAGGGCGCTGTGATGACGATGACCCGCGGTTTGGCCAAAGAACTCGGGCCCGACATACGTGTCAACGCGTTGTGCCCCGGTATGATCGATACGGATTTCCACAACATCCACACCCCTGACGCCGCGCGTCGCGGGTTCGAGGCCACAGCCCCCGTCAAACGCCAAGGCGTTCCCGAGGATGCAGCCAATCTTGTGCTATTCCTTTCTTGCAACGATTCAGCCTTCTTGACCGGAGCCAATATCGACATCAACGGCGGTATGCTTTTCTCATAATCGTTAGGAAGAAATCCAATGCCGACCGTCTTGTCCCTTTCAAGTCACACCCGCTTCACCACTGATTTTGGTGTGCTTCAATGATCGTCGAGTGCTAGAAAATGCGTTTCCTTGCGATTGGCGAATGTATGGCCGAACTGGCACCCGCAAGCTCTGATGCAGAGTATCGGTTGGGGTTCGCGGGGGATACGTTCAACACAGCTTGGTATCTTGCGCGCCTAAGCCCTGAACTGGACGTGGCCCTGTTCACGGCGATCGGCACCGATCGCATCTCGCAACAAATGCGCGCCACTGTTTTGGATAGCGGGATTGAGGATCAGTTCATCCAAGATCTCGATGATCTGACGCTCGGGTTGTACCTGATTTCACTGAACAATGGTGAGCGCAGCTTTTCATACTGGCGCGGCCAATCGGCGGCACGTCAGATGCTGCGCGACGAAGCGTTCTTTGCCGCGGCCTTGGATCAATCAGACATCATCTATTTTTCTGGCATCACCCTCGCCATATTGGACCAAAGCCAGCGCGAGACCCTGATCGAGGGTCTGAAAGCGGCCCGTTCGGCAGGCAAGATCATAGTATTTGACCCAAATCTACGCCCGCGTTTGTGGGATGACACGACGCAGATGATGGATGTAATTATGCGTGGCGCATCGGTTTGCGACGTCGCCCTGCCCTCGTTTGAGGACGAAGCAACGTGGTTCAACGACGCCGATCCGGAAGCCACGTTAAAGCGCTACCAAAAAGCGGGTGCATCGACGGTGATTGTCAAAAACGGGGCTGAACCCGTTTGCTACAGCCAGAACGCTCAGCACGGGCGGGTCGCTGTTACGCCGCTGAGCAGAGTGGTTGATACCACAGCGGCTGGCGACAGTTTCAACGCCGAAATCATCTCGGGACTGGTGAATGATACGCCTATTGCGCAAAGCATTCAACGCGCATGCAAATTGGCGGCGAGCGTCGTGCAAGGCAAAGGGGCCTTGGTGCCGATCAATCTCGATCAAATCGACAGTTAGGGTGATCCCAAAAGGACTAGAAAATGCCAAACCCTCCTAAAGGCGACACGATTGCGCTTCACGCCGAGACCCTCGACCGGCTTGCAAATGCCAGCACCGCAACGATCGCAACGCTTTTGTACAAAAGGGGGTATTTCAACGCTTATGTCCAAGGCGTTTCAGCGCTCGCGACCGGAAAGCGACGCATGGTTGGTCCTGCCTTCACGCTTAGATATATTCCTGCGCGTCCCGATACAGACCCTCTCGATGCGTTTCGCGAAGAAGATCATCCGCAACGCGTCGCGGTCGAAACCTGCCCTGAAGGCGCGGTATTGGTCATGGATTGCCGTGGCGATGCCTCGGCTGCTTCGGCGGGGTCGATCCTGTTGACGCGCCTGCAAGTTCGGGGCGCGGCGGGCGTCGTAAGTGATGGCGGCATTCGTGACGCGGCTGGCGCGGCAAAACTGGACATGCCGATCTTTGCCGCCAAACCTTCGGCACCCACCAATCTGACAAAGCACCACGCCGTCGACATTGGCCTGCCAATCGCCTGCGGCGAGGTTGCGGTTTACCCCGGCGATGTCATTCTAGGTGACGACGATGGCGTCATGGTCATTCCACGGCATCTGGCGGATGAGGTCGCAAAGGAAAGCATCGATATGGAGCTGTTCGAAGACTTCGTTCTCGAGGAAGTTCTGCAAGGCGTTCCGATCATCGGGCTGTACCCTCCGACAAAGCCCGAGACGCTTGCACGTTTTGAGGTCTGGAAGAACGAGAGAGACGGATAAAGCATGCGGGAAACTTGGCGCTGGTTTGGAGAGTACGACAGCATAACTCTGCCCGAGGTCGCGCAGACCGGCGCGTCCGGCATCGTTTCCGCACTGCATGGCGTCCCCTATGGTCACGTCTGGATGCGCGATGACATCGCAAAGCGTCGCGACGACATCCAGGCCGCAGGGCTTACCTGGGATGTCGTCGAAAGCCTACCGGTGCATGAGAGCATCAAGATGGGGAAAGGCGATCTTGCCGCTTTGTTTGCCAACTACCGCCAGTCCCTTGCAAATCTCGCAGCCGAAGGCATTCGCACCGTTTGCTACAACTTCATGCCCGTACTCGATTGGACGCGGACGGATTTACATGCTCCTGTCAAAACGGGCGGTTCCTGCCTGCGGTTTTCTGCCGCCAAAATGGCGGCCTTTGAAATCCACATGCTTGGACGTCAGGACGCCTATGACACCTATTCGCCAGAGGCCCTTCAGGCAGGCGATGTCTGGGCGCGGAACGCATCTGAACGTGATCGTGCCGATCTATTGCACGCGATCATGTCCGGCCTGCCCGGCGCTGTGTCCACCTATGACATCGACGGTTTGCGCAACGTCATTGCAGATTATGGCGGCATTTCACACAACGACCTGCGCAACAACCTCGCGCGGTTTTTGAGCGAAGTTGTTCCCACGGCAGCAGAGCTTGGCATAAAGCTGTGCATTCATCCCGATGATCCGCCCCGCGATATATTGGGGCTTCCCAGGATTGTTTCGACAAAACAGGACATCGCGTGGATTTTGAACGGCCTCGACGAAGTTGCAAATGGATTGACGCTTTGCACCGGGTCTCTTGGGGCGCACCCGCTGAACGATCTTGTAGATATTGCCGCTCGCTTTGCCAATCGAACGCATTTCGCGCATCTTCGCAACGTGCGCAAAGACGCCGATGGATCGTTTGAAGAAAGCGCGCATCTTGACGGAGACGTCGATATGATTGGCGTGGTTAAAGCATTGCTTGCTGCCGAAGGCTCACGGCCTGCCGAAATTCCATTCAGAGCGGATCACGGTCACGCGCTGTTGTCGGACATCGGTCAGACCTTTCAACCTGGCTACACGTTGATCGGTCGGCTGCGCGGTCTCAGCGAATTGCGCGGAGTCATCACCGCGCTGAGCGCCCGATGAGCCCACAAGGAGATACGCTACGTTGTCCTCAAACCCAAAGGTCTTGATCTCAGGAACCGGATTTGCCGGCGAAGGCCATGCAGCAGCTTTTCGCGCCGCGGGCGCAGACGTCGTCGGGATCGTCGGACGAACGTTAAACGTTGTGCATGACGTTGCCGAAAGGAACGCGATCCCCTTTCATGGATTGAATTGGGCCGAGGCGCTTGAGCAGTTAAAACCTGACATCGTGTCCATCGCCACCCCGGGCGGCGCGCATTACGAACCGATCAAACAAGCGATTGCCGCTGGCTGTCACGTGTTCTGCGACAAGCCAATGACGGCCAGCGGCGCGACTGCCTCAGAGCTTTTTGAGTTGGCACAAAACCAAGGCGTGAAAACCGCCTATGCCGCCAGCTTTCGCTATACTGGCGGTGTTTTGCACGCGAAGAAGCTCGTCGTCGAAGGGGCAATCGGTGAACCCACCGAGGTCGAGTGCATTTCGCATTTCAATCTAGAGCGCAACATTCCCTTTGGCTGGTCGCATCGCAAAGACGCAGGCGGCGGTCGTCTCAACAACAACTTCACCCATACGCTATCCATCGTCACATCGGTCGTCGGCGATAAAATACTTTCGATCATGGGGGACGTCCGCGACGACCTTTGCCAAGCCCCGATTGTCGAGGGCGTTCACAACTTCATGACACGTCGTAACTTTATTCCCAAAGATCTGGCCGATCCCGCGCTTCAATGGGGGGAAAGCGACGTTGAGTGGTCCTACACTGTATTGGCAAAACTTGAGAGTCCGCACGCAAAGAAACCAGTTTCGGTGTTGTTCAAACACGGTGGATTGGTGCCTCGGTTCCATGAAGATCATATCGTTTTCCACGGGACCAAAGGTTCAATCTATCTAAAAGGCCACTACGGAAGTGGCGCGTTGTATCTTTGGGGCGACGACAAGACGTGGACGGAACAGCCGCTGCCCGCCGAAATCGCTGCCACTATTCCTGACGTCAAAGGCGAAACCGAACAATGTTGGCATTATCTCACGCGCGAATTTGTCAGGGACATCCAAGGGCAAAAAGTCGAACCATACCCGACCTTCAAAGAAGGGGCAGAGCATCAAAATATCATCGACCTAATTCGCCATAGCAACAATTGGACAGACCTGTCCAAGTCGGACTGAGGTCATCAGCAGGGAGCCACACATGAAGATTACTGGCGCAAAAGTTTTCCTCGGTGGACCGGGCAAAAACTATGTCACGTTGAAGATCATGACCGATCAAGGCGTCTATGGTCTCGGTGACGCGACGCTTAACAATCGCGAGTCTCTCACAGCGGCTTACCTTCAGGACTATCTGGTCCCAAACCTAATAGGGTTAGACCCGCGCAGAAGCGAAGACATCTGGCAGTTCTTCTATCGCGGCGCTTATTTCCGCCGTGGACCGATTGCGATGGCGGCCTTCGGGGCGATTGATATGGCCCTTTGGGACATCAAAGGCAAGCTGGCCAACATGCCGCTTTATCAATTGTTCGGGGGCAAAAGCCGTGACGGCGCGATGGTTTACGCCCATGCTACGGGTGCCGACCTTTCAGACCTGATGGACTCGGTCGCCCACTATGTCCAGCAAGGATACAAGGCGGTTCGCGTCCAATGCGGCATCCCGGGCATGCCGAGTGCAAGCTACGGAGTTTCGGAAACCAAGGGCGACGTCGAAAACTACATCACGGATTTTAGCGGCGTGCGCCCAAAGATCGAGGTTTGGGATACCGATCGCTACATGCGCTATATGCCCGGAGCCTTGGCAGAGATTCGCGCGCGATTTGGACCCGAGCTGAAACTTCTCCACGATGTGCACCACAGGCTGTTGCCACGTGAAGCGGCTGAATTCGCCAAAGAGGTCGAACCCGTGCGCCTCTTTTGGCTGGAAGACCCAACGCCAGCCGAGGATCAGACTGCACTGAAATTCCTGAGGCAACACTCAACCGTCCCAATCGCCATCGGCGAGGTGTTCAACTCGATCTACGATTGCAATACGTTGATCGAGCAAGAACTGATCGACTTTATTCGCGTTGCGGTCACCTATGCGGGCGGGATCACGCATGTGAAGCGCATTGTTGATTTGGCCGGTCTTCACAACGTGCGCACCGGTTTTCACGGGGCACCCAGCCACTCACCACTTTGCATGGCTGCGCAGGCGCATCTCAATGCCTGGGCCCCGAACTTCGGTATTCAAGAATATCTGGTTCTCGGCACACCCGAATGCGACGCGATGTTCCCGTCCCAGCACAGGCTTGAAAACGGCTTGTTTTATGTCAGCGATGCACCCGGTCTTGGGGTGGATTTCGACGAAAAAGAAGCGGGGCGATATAGCTACATTCCGGGCAGTCACCCCGTGGTGCGTCTGGAAGATGGCACCGTGTGGAACTACTAATCCCACCGCCCTGAGGTCAAGATGTGGATCGCGGACGTTTGCGAATGCTGACCTATTTTGAGGTCAAAGGCTTTCGTGGCTGCGCGGCATTGCGTATTGATTGGGACATAACGACCTGATTTATACGCCGTAGCCTCTCTATTTTATCTGTTGCCGGGATTTCCCATGTCTGACGCACGATCCTATGTCTTGATTTCGCCTTGCCGCAACGAGGCCCAATATATGCGGCGCACCTTAGACAGCGTCATCGCTCAAACAGTTTTGCCGACCTTGTGGGTGATTGTCGACGATGGCTCGACCGATGAAACGCCGGAAATCCTAGCCGAATACGCGGCCGTCCACGATTGGATCCGTATTGTGCAAAAGCCTGACCGGGGCCACCGCGCAGTTGGACCGGGGGTTGTCGAGGCGTTTTATTTCGGGCTGGCGACGATCGATCAGGACGCTTTCGAATATTCCTGCAAGATGGATCTCGATCTCGATCTTCCGACCGGATATTTCGAAGGGCTCATAACGCGGATGGAGGAAAACCCCCGTATTGGAACATGCTCGGGGAAACCGTACTTCCGTATCAACGGCGTCATGACGTCCGAGCGACGCGGAGACGAAATGTCTGTAGGCATGACCAAATTCTATCGACGTGAATGCTTTGCCGACATTGGCGGTTACGTGCGCGAAGTAATGTGGGATGCCATTGATTGCCACAAGGCGCGCCAACTTGGCTGGATTGCGGTCAGTTGGGACGATGAAGAACTTCGGTTTGAGCATTTGCGCCCGATGGGATCCTCGCAGTCCTCGATCTTTGTCGGGCGTCGTCGTCACGGCATGGGTCAATATTTCATGGGGTCCGACATCTTGTTCTTCGCCGCTACCTGCGTTTTCCGCATGGTCGAGCCGCCCTATCTGCTGGGCGGATTGGCGATGATGCAGGGCTACATTGGCGCATGGCTGCGCCGTGTGCCGCAGCTTGACGACCCCGAATTGCGCGCTTTTATTCGCAAGTATCAACGCCGCGCTCTATTCGTCGGTAAAGCCCGCGCCGTCGCCGAGGTTGAGGCAGAGCGGGCACATCTGATGGACGCCAGACAAACCTGACCATTCCTGACATTTGTAAGGAATTAGCCGAGATCTCTGAGACCCCGGCCTATACCGTCGTGCCCGCGCTTTTACTTGGCGTCAGCCCTTTGGCCACGTGGCTGGATCGATTTGCGCCAGGTCACCGTTGATGCGGCGAGTTGCAACGCGATAACGATTCCGACAAGCACCACAAACGGCCACCTCGCCCAGTTCGGTTCGGGAATTTGACGGTGGTAATCCAGAAAGTGAACGAACAGAAAATAGGCGATGTGCGTGACCGACAGCCACCAAAGGATGTAGGTGCCCTGTTGGATGTATTTCCACACGCCGCTGCCCAGCAACCTTTGGCTAAGATCGTTTGACGTGATCGCCAAAACAATTCCATAGATCAGCGCGATCAACCCGATCAGGTTTGCCAAAGCAAAACCTTGGTTGACCATAACGTATTCCTGCAAGCCAGGATGGAATTCAAAGCCAAAGAGACGCATCAGATCCAGTGTTACCCAACCAAATAGAATGATGATCGCGTGCACCAACGCCAGCACGATCGCGTATACACCCAATTCCCGACGGTAGGGTAAATAGCGCGTAAACCGGCGCCATAGACGGGCCATTGGACCGAGCGCCATTGCCAGTGCGACAAGCACCAATGACATGTCTCCGATCGCCCTGTTCCAACGATGCATTGCCGACCACTCGGCCCGGCTTTCAAGAAAAAGCCATGTACCGAGAACGGAAATAAAAACGACGATGAGGTGGCGTTGCCACCAGGTTCTTTCAGCCAGAATAGATTTCAAAACGCGCGCTCCTGTTGTCTTGAGCGAGTCATACAATCACTCGGCAGATCGCGCGATCCAAGCTCTCAAATATAGCCTTTCCAAGCCAAAAACCGCCGAAATCGCCACGAGAGAGTAAACAACAATGAGCGGATCAGTTTGCAGCTTCATCATTGTAAACGCTGCCAGAACGGTCGCGTCCATCGCAAGAGCCGCTAGAAGAACTGCGCCCGAGGCGCCGATCTCTTTGCGCCGGAAACGAAAAACACCCCAGTGCACGGCCATGTCCATGATGAGATAGAAGAACGCCCCAAGTGACGCGATCCGACCAAGGTCGAAGAACACCGCCAGCGCCGAGGCAATGACAACGGTGTAGACCAACATATGCCGCTGGATATTGCCCGTCATGCCAAAATGGCTGTGGGGGATCATCTTCATATCGGTCAACATCGCCAACATGCGCGACACCGCAAAAACGCTGGCCAGAACGCCCGAAGCGGTTGCCACTGCCGCCAGCAGAACGGTCAGATAAAACCCAACCTCGCCAAGTGCCGGTTCCGCGGCTTCGGCCAGCGAATAGTCTCGGGCCGCGATAATTTCGTCGATGGTCAGGCTTGCCCCGACGCCAAAGGCCACAAGCAGGTAGACCACGACGCAGATGCCGATCGAGATCATGATTGTGCGCCCAACGTTGCGGTGGGGGTCGGTGATCTCACCTCCGCTGTTGGTGATCGTTGTAAACCCTTTGAACGCAAGGATCGCCAGAGCAACCGCCGCCACGAACCCAACAGAGCCAAAGGTTTCCGAGGTCTGGGAAGCGGCCGCAAACTTGAATCCACTCGACCACAGCGCGGTGATACCAAAAAGCGCGATGCCCCCGATCTTGAGGGCCGCCATAATAAGCGAAATCAACCCGACCGAGCGGTTTCCTGCAATGTTGACCAGAAAAGCAAAGATGATGACAACAACCGAGAGTATCGGCACGAGGGGGCCACCCGTGATGTCAAACGGACGCAAGACATAGGTGGCAAACGTCCGCGCCACGAGGCTTTCAGCAATAACCATGCTGAGTGCCATCAACAATGCAGCACCGGCTGCAATCGCACCCGGTCCATAACATTTTTGCAGGATCATCGCGATGCCACCTGACGATGGCCAGGCGTTAGACATCTTTATGTAGCTGTAGGAACTAAAGCTGGTGACAATTGCGCCGACGACAAACGCAAGCGGAAAAAGAGGGCCCGCCAACTGGGCAATCTGCCCAGTCAGCGCGAATATCCCGGCCCCGATCATGACGCCTGTACCCATTGCGACGGCACCGCCCAGACTGATTGAGCCCGCGCGAAGGTCGCTGCCCTTGTGATCGTGTTGCATGATTTCTGTCCTGCCACGAATGGGCGTTTATGGTTTATGACGACACAGAGGCCGGGATGGTGTATTCAGAGGGTGGTCACATTAGCTGTGATCGTCTTCTTCTTCCTCATCGTCATGATTATCTTCAGTTTCTTCTCCATCATCATGACCGTCGTCGGCTTCTTCCTCATCATCATGACCGTCGTCGGCTTCTTCGTCATCATGGCCGTCGTCTTCTTCGTCGTCAGCATGGGCATCGTCATCATCGGCGTGTGCCATCATGGCTTCGATTTCTGGGGGAATTTCGTCGTCCGAGAACATTGCTTGTTCACCGGCATCGTGCACAAAGGCAATGATCGCGGCCAATTCATCGCCGTCAAGGTAGATCACGTCGCCCAATTCATCGCGCTGCAATTCAACCATCGCTTCTGCGCCCATCCACATACGCGCTGCGAAATCGAAGGGGCTCATGGGAAGATCCATGAACTCAGCGTCCAGCATCGGCGCATCAACGCCGCCAACGCCGTTGATCGAGTGACAAACAACGCAGCCCTTTGACACAAACAATTCGCGACCTTCGGCGGAATCCATTCGCGGCAATACAAGCCCTGATGACGGGGTCTGCGGGTTGGTGTCTGCACCAACTGGCACGGCGCCAACAAGTGAGACTGCCGCTGCTGTCATAAATAGTTTCGCAAGTTTCATGGTCTTCTCCATTATGTATTCATTTAGTTGTTCGTTGCGCAGGTGCCGCTTTCAAAGGTGATGTCCCCAATCTTTCGATCGTCGGATGATCGCCCCGGCTGTTCTTTCACAAGACCCGTCTAAACGGGTACGTGTGTTTGTGTTTATGCGCGCGATCCGCACGCCTGATTTAAGTGTCGCGGGACAATCGTTATCGAAATGAACAAAGTCTCCACGGATTTTTGCCAAAAACTGGTAACCACACATTGGACATCAAACATCATGGCGTATGCTTCTTGATGCCGCAGATACTAGCAGAATCAAAAGGTAACTCGTTGATGCATGTCAAATTATGGACGGCAGGACTTCATTTCCAAGAACAGCAAAATCGCCCAAATTGGCATGCCTCCGGCAGAGGGCGCTGCCACGGCGAACTCGTTGAGTTTCCCAAACGGTTGGAAGAAATCAACTTCAATCCTTGCCAGTTCCCGACCCGTGGCCGCCGTGACCTTTGTGCATGAAAAAGTGCATGCCGACGCAAAGCAACAACGGCAACCAGAGTAAAAGCCCGCTACTTAGGATCACGGCGCGGTTTTCGTAACCGAGCAAAAGCCCGCTGACGGTCAACGCAATTATCATGTACCGGCCAGCCTTTGTACGCCAATATGAGGGACGCTGGACGTCAGCGTCGGGCGTGTCGGTGTCGTCGCTGCTCTGTGATGCAACTTCAGTTCCAAGAGCCTGTTTGTCGATCATTGGGATACCTCTTACCAAGCGATGCCGTTCTCGGAATCTACAAGAATAGTTTCCAGGGTTGCGCGGGGTGAAAGCCCCTCGAGTGCACGGATCGCTGCATCCAACCGGCGCGCGACGTTGTAGCCTTGGGCGGCGGCCTCGGTTGGCGGTGCGTCAAACAGATTCTGGTAACGCGCCGCGAAACTGTCGGTCGTGTCAGCGTCCTGCCAAGTGTCGGGAAGCATGCCGATTTGAATCTCGAGTCCACCTGCCATCTCGCCCGCAAGCGAATCTGGCGGCAAACCTTCACCGTCCATCAAAACGACCACGTCAGGTGGGATTTGCGGCGCCCCGACCAACCCGACAACCTGACCCGTTGCATCAACAGGAAGCGGTAATATTTGCACATCCAACCCGCCAAGGTGACCATCGGAGGTCTCGTTCGCATGCCCATCGCGTTCATCAGCCGCCAACAGAAACCCATTGACCGCCTCTTGCAGGCGCGTTTCGCGCATCTCGCCGGATATATATAGCGCCGCCGTGAACTCATGGGCGACCGCTGCATTCGCCGAAAAGGTGGCCGCAATTGCGGCCACCCCGATTAGGGCGTGCGCCGCCCTCATATTTTTGCGGCTTTCAAGCGCAACGAATTGAGCACGACCGAGAGGGATGAGGCGCTCATGGCAAAGGCCGCGAAGATCGGTCCGATCAGGATGCCGAAGAACGGGAACAGGATGCCCGCGGCAATCGGAACGCCAGACGCATTGTAAATCAAGGCAAAGAACAGGTTCTGGCGAATGTTGCGCATAGTGGCGCGTGCCAGTCGGCGGGCCCGTACAATGCCGTCCAGATTGCCCCTGACCAGCGTGATCCCCGCGCTTTCGATGGCCACATCGGCACCAGTGCCCATGGCAATACCGACATCGGCCTGCGCCAGCGCCGGTGCGTCGTTCACGCCGTCACCCGCCATGGCCACTTTGGCACCCTGCTCCTGCAATTCGCGAATGATCCGCGCCTTGTCTTCGGGCAATACGTCTGCACGGATTTCATCAATCCCCAATCGTGCCGCGATGGCCTTGGCGGTCCGCTCGTTATCGCCCGTGGCCATGATGATCTTGAAGCCAAGTTCGTGCAGATCGCGGATCGCCGCCGGTGTGGTTTCCTTGACCGGGTCGGCAACCCCGACAAGCCCAGCAATGGCCCCGTCAAGCACGACGAACATGACGGTTTCGCCCTCGTCGCGGCGCGCGTTGGCCTTGTCGGTCAGCTCGCCCGCTTCAAGGCCCAGCTCACGGATCATCGCCAGATTGCCCAACGCCACGGCCTTGCCGTCAACGGTGCCTTTCACACCCTTGCCGGTCACGGCCTCAAAATCCTTAGCGTCAGCCATATCGACACCGCGCTCTTCGGCACCGCGCACGATGGCCTCGGCCAGCGGGTGTTCCGAGCCGCGCTCCAGCGAGGCTGCAAGCCGCAGCACCTCGGCTTCGTCGTGACCTGCTTCCGGCAGGACGGCGACGAGTTTGGGTTTGCCTTCGGTCAGTGTCCCGGTCTTGTCGACGATCAGCGTGTCGATCTTCTCAAACCTTTCCAAGGATTCGGCGTTCTTGATTAACACACCGACCTGCGCGCCGCGCCCCGTTGCCGTCATAATCGACATTGGCGTGGCAAGACCTAGCGCACAGGGGCAAGCGATAATCAAAACCGCAACGGCGGACACCAGCGCATAGGACAGCGCCGGATCCGGCCCCCAGACCGCCCAGGAGATGAACGACAGGATCGCAATTCCAATCACGGCCGGAACGAAGAATCCTGCAACCTTATCGGCGTATTTTTGGATCGGTGCCCGCGACCGCTGGGCGTTTGCAACCATCTCGACGATCTGGCTCAGCATCGTATCGGCCCCCACGCGGGTGGCCTCCATAATCAGGCTGCCGGTGCCGTTGATCGTGGCCCCAGTCACGGGATCTCCGTCGACCTTTTCGACTGGCACGGGTTCACCCGAAATCATGCTTTCGTCGATCGACGAGCGGCCATCCACGACCACACCATCAACTGGAACCTTGTCACCTGGGCGCACGCGCAGCCGGTCGCCCACCTGCACATCCTCCAAGGGGATTTCTTCTTCGGTGCCGTCAGCGCGGATCACGCGGGCGGTTTTGGCCGCCATGTCCAGCAGAGCACGGATCGCCTTGCCCGTGCCTTCGCGGGCGCGCAATTCCATCACTTGGCCCAGAAGAACCAGCGTGACAATCACTGCGGCGGCTTCAAAATAGACACCGACCTGCCCGGTTTCGGGGTTGCGAAAGCCCGAAGGGAAAATCTGCGGCGCAATCACCGCTACCATCGAAAAGGCGTAGGCTGCCGCCACACCCATGCCGATCAGTGAGAACATATTCAGGTTCATCGTGCGGAACGAGTTCCAACCGCGCACAAAGAATGGCCAGCCGGACCAAAGGATCACCGGCGAACCCAGTGCGACCTCGATCCAAAGCGTGGTGCGCTCGCCGAAGAATTCACGCACTTCCGGGAAACCCAGATAAGGCGACATGGTCAGGATGAGGATCGGGATTGTCAGAGCTGTGCCGACCCAGAATCGTTTTGTAAAGTCCACCAGTTCGGGATTTGGACCTTCGTCCGCCATGGCGCCAGACTCAAGTTCAAGCCCCATGCCACAAAGTGGGCAGGACCCGTGATCGGTCTGGCGGACCTGCGGGTGCATCGGGCAGGTATAGACCGCGCCCGTCCAGCCTTTGGGAACGATGTTGTATTTGCCGTCGTCCGGCGCCGCGGCCCCTTGGTGGTTATGCCCATGGTGGTCGTGCCCGTGGTGGTCGTGCCCGTGGCTTTCAGCCTCGCTTTCGGGCACGAGGTGCATTCCGCATTTTGGACAGTCACCGGGACCGTCTTGCCGAACCTCTGGATGCATCGGGCAAACGTAGGTTTCGGATTTGGCATCATGTGCGCCATGTGCTGCGTGGTCGTTCATTCAAAAGTCCTCTCAAACGGATTCGTATCAAGTGTAGGCATTCCAGTTACTGGAAGGTCAAGTCATTCTCCGATCGATCGGAGCGATTTTTCAAGAATAATGGAAACCCCAATCGCATTCGACGGATGAGGTATCGTGTCGGTCGTCAATATCTTTGCTGCACCGGCAGCCAGAATGGTGTCGTAGGCCCCGTCAGCAAAGACCGCGTGGATGGCGATACACACTGGCGCTGCCGTCCCAGACGCAACCAACCGTTCAACGGCGCGGGCCATCGTGTTTCCAGACGAAGCAATGTCATCAAGAATAACCGGTGTTCCCTCTTGCAATGCTGCGCTTTCAGGGACGCTGACGTCAACGCTGCGGTCGCCTGATCTGATTTTGCGCAGAACCTCGTAGGGGCGTCCAGCAAGCTGTGCGACCTCGGCGACCCATTGCTGACTTTCGCTGTCGGGACCAAGAAGGACGGCATCGGGGACATTCTCGCTGATCCATCGCGCCAGGATCGGGGCCGAAACCGCACGTTCCGCAGGCATTGAGAAAACATCGTTGAGATCGGCGATCCGGTGCAAATGCGGGTCGACGGTTACCAGCCAGTCAAAGCTCTCGCTCAGAAATTGCGCAAACAATGGTGCACTCAGCGCCTGTCCGGGTTGAAAGCGACGGTCTTGGCGCATGTAGCCAAGGTAAGGAGCGATCAAGCCGACGCGACGCGCGCCCATTTCGCGCGCGGTTGCCGCCGCAAACCGCAACGGTAGCGCAAGGCGGTCAGGGTCGCGCAGAGTTGCAAGAACCGCAACATTGGCCCCATCCAGACCATCCGGCAGGGTCACAAGGCTTTCGCCGTCAGGGAAATGATGCCAGTCGATGGGGCGCACATCTGCACCAAGCGCGACGGCCAATTTCTCGGCCAGAGGTTGCATTTCGCGAAAGGTTAAAAGGATCATGACGCCTCCTCGGTCAACGTCAATACGTCGGTTTGAGCGTTGGCATAGGCGAGTGCATAGGCCAGTTCGCCCGGGGTTTCGGCGTGGAGTTGATAGAGCGGTTGGCCCGCATCTACATGATCGCCGACGTTGACCATCAAGCGCACACCAGCCATTCTCTGGCGCGGGGCCCCCGCCAGCTTCGCGATGCGTGCGATTTTGCGATTATCAATTGACGCAAGCATCCCCGCATGCGGGGCGCATATCTCAATCTGTTGTGCGGCAGTTTCAGGCTCTTGGAACCCGCCCTGCGCTGCGCAAATCGCCATAAACTTTCGCTCAGCCGCGCCACTATCTAATAGCTCCTGCGCCACGAGACGCCCCTGTCCAACAATTGCGTCGGGGGCGAGGTCAAGCAAACGCCCAGCCAAATCCAACGCGCGATTTCGAAGATCGGCGGGGGCGTTTTGTCTGCGCCGCAGGACGTTCAACACGTCGATGGCTTCAAGCGACGGCCCGATCCCGCGCCCGACGGGGGCCGTGCCATCGCTGACTTGTAAAGCAATGTTCAAACCCATCGCTTTTGCGACGTCGACCATGCGCACTCCAAGCGTTTCTGCGGCCTCGACCGAGCGGACCTTGGCGGTTGGTCCAACAGGGATGTCGATCAGAACATGGGTTGCACCTGCGGCGGATTTCTTCGACAGCACGCTGGCGACCAATTGGCCGGTCGAGTCAAAATCAAGCGGGCGCTCGACCCGGATGAAATGATCGTCTGCGGGACTAAGGGCAAGCCCTCCGCCCCAAACGACGCAACCACCCTCGGCTTCAACCACACGGCGTAACGCGGCAGTATCAAGCGCAACGGGGGTCATAACCTCCATCGTGTCGGCCGTTCCTGCGGGCGAGGTTATTGCGCGGCTGGACGTTTTCGGGATCAGGTATCCGGCCGCCGCTACAATCGCGACGACAATCGGCGTTGTCCGGTTTCCGGGCAAACCACCGACGCAGTGTTTGTCGAGAATAGTCCTGTCGCCCCAATCAAGCACCTGTCCGGCATCCTTCATGGCACGGGTCAGAGCAATGGTCTCATCCGTATCCAGGCGATCGCCCGCACAAGCGGTCACAAAAGCAGCAAGATCGAGATCCGTAAGGCGACTGTCGAGCGTATCGCGCACGATTGCCGCAACCCCGGTTTGATCCAACCTGTCCCCATAGGCTTTTGCGCGGATGATCGACGCGGATGCCGGTGGCCTGGGGTGTGAAAAGACCCCCCTATCGCCCGTCTTCGCCCCTAGCGCCACCCACGCTGAAGGAGACAAGGCGGCGACGTCAACGGCAAGCCATGCGTCGCGTTGCACCACGTTCAAGGTCGCAATGATCCACCGATCCTCAATGTCAATGCGAACGCGGGTTTGTGCGGCGAACCCCTCGGAGCGACAGATGTGGCAGTCTTCGTTCATGTAGACCACCGGTTGCCGATAGGTGTCGATGCCTGCCGGAACGAGAGAAAGCGTTTCGCTCATCGTGGCCGATCCAGATAAATAGACTCCAGATGCTCGGGCACACGCACAGGTCGTTCAAGTTCATGTTCGACACGAAAGCGCAAACTGTCCGAGGCCGACGGCTCTCCGTGCGTCAGATAGGTCATCTCGGGCGCAGGACCAGCCGCCATCCACCGTAGAATTTCGTCGGCGTCAGCGTGCCCAGACACCGTTTGCAACTGCACGACCTCGGCCTCGATTGCGTAGTCTTTGCCAAACATGCGCAGTGAGCGGGCGCCATTGGCCAAGGCTGCGCCACGGGTGCCGCCGGCCTGGAAACCTGACAACAGGATCGTGTTGCGCCGATCACCGCCAAAACTGGCCAGATGGTGTAAAATGCGCCCTCCGGTCAGCATGCCACTTGCGGAAACGATAATCATCGGGCCATGGCGTGTGTTCAGCTCTTTCGATTGCTCAACGGTGTTCACGCGTTTTGCTACCTCAAACATCGCCGCGCAGTCTTTTCGGCTGACGTGATGTTCTGCGTGGTAATTGTGATAAATCTGGGTTGCATCGACGGCCATGGGACTGTTGAGAAAGACGGGAACATAAGGGATGTCGCCCCGCGCGATCAGTCGCGCGATATAGAGCATCAACCCCTGCGCGCGACCAACGGCGAAGGACGGGATTAAAACCGTTCCACCTCGGGCAAATGTACGTTTCAGAACTGTCGCAAGCTCGGCTTCCGGGTCGGTTTTTGGATGAAGTCGATTGCCGTAGGTCGATTCACAAACCAAGACATCTGCCCCGCCAAAGGGCTTGGGGGGCCGCATCAAAGGATCGGGATCATGCCCCAGGTCACCGCTAAAATGGACGACCCTCCCATCAATCTCGAACCGGATTTGTGCCGCCCCGAGGAGGTGTCCTGCTGGGATGAACCGCGCAGAAATGCCGTTGCCAAGATCGATTTTCCGCTCAAACGGATGGCGGTCAAAGCGTGCCAAGGCCGCCTTCGCGTCTTTCAAGGTATAAAGGGGCTTAGGGTTTTTGTGTTTGGAAAACCCGCGACGCGCGGCGTATCGCGCTTCTTCTTCCTGAATGTGACCGCTGTCGGGCAGGATAAGACCACAGAGATCTGCCGTTGCATTTGTGCAATGAACGCGTCCGCGAAACCCAGCGCGGATGAGCGCTGGCAGATAGCCCGAGTGATCCAAATGGGCATGAGTCAAAAATACCGCGTCGATCGAATTGGGGCGCACGGGAAATGGCCTGCGATTTCGGGCACGAAGTTGTTTGAAACCCTGGAACAAGCCGCAATCAATTAGAATGCGTTGCCCCAGGGCCTCGATAAGATAGCGCGAACCGGTGACGGTGCCAGCCGCTCCGAGAAAACGGAGTTTTGGACGCGCTGTCGGGATCATGCGCTGGCCTCTTTAAATGCGAACACATTGAAGAGACCGCCGAAGATCAGAGCGACAAACCACCCGTAGAGAAAACTCTCGATCAATCCCACGATAAAGCCAAGAGGTGTTAGCCAGACAAACCCAGGTAACAATCCAGACCAACTTTGGTTCATGGCGAAACCGGGGAAGATCAGGTCAAAGACGACGCAAATCAGATAGGTCGCAACCAGAAACAGGCCAAGAGCCCAACCCAAAGGGACAATGGGAATCTGTGCGCTACCGGACGCGCGGTTTGCACCCATAATTCGGGTTCCGACTGTCAGGCGCAAGGCGAGGAAAAGTAACACTACAACGACGGTAAAATAGAGAAATGGAACCATGACGTATTCCTTTCATGTCAAGTTACGGTTCGATGGGCGCGCCGTGACCGAAGTTTCAGCCGACGACGCAAGCGACGCCAGCGCAGGGCGAATGCTCTGCGCTGTGTTCAGTCAATTCTGGCCGCAGCGACAACCGGAAGACGCGGGAGTGTCGCGAGCGAGTTCCTCAATTGGTGCTTCGACCTTTGGTGTCGCCTTTGAGTCGTGTTTGCCGCCACAACATCCAGACGATTGTTGAGCGGAAGGTTCAGCAGAAATTCCGGAAATTTCCTGAGTGTCCATTTTGATCTCCAATAGTGTTGCTTCATCCTGTAGACGTTGCTTGACGCAAAGCATTACAGACGATGCCGGACAAAATCGGATTTGGTCGCATTGCGGTCCGTTCTATGGATCGTATTCAGGTGGGTCAGCAGTAGGGAGGCGGGTTTGCCCAAGAACCAAACACAAAGGCAATCGATCCCCGTCGAAGCGGATCTCGTCATACTGTCATTTCTGGGCCACTTTGCCTGGGAATTGTTGCAAGCGCCCTTGTTTTCGAGCCTGTCGGGCAAAGATCACTTCACCGGCATTCTGATCTGCCTGCAAGCAACGATCGGAGATGTGGGAATTGCCCTCGCTGCATTTTGGTTGGCCGCCCTGTTTGGCGGTGGTCGCGGTTGGGCATCACGGCGCAGTGCTGTTTCCGTCGGGGTTTTCCTTGCGACAGGGCTTGTCGCGACCGTGGGCTTGGAATTCCTCAACACCGAAATCCTAAACCGTTGGAGCTACGGGCCTAATATGCCGCTTCTGCCCATCATTGGGACAGGGCTATCCCCGATGTTGCAATGGCTTTTCGTTCCGACGATGGTGCTTTGGTATCTCAATCGGTTGTCGCGCCACTCGAACTGAGCCAACACTCATCAGATGCCGTAAGACCATGCGGGCAATCGGCCCAATTGAACGTCAACGTTTTCACGACCGGCGACGTTTTCGACGGCAACGCGAACTGCGTTTTCTTCGAAATCACTGTCAGCAACGCCCCAAACCTCGACCTTGCCATCCGCAACCGTGAAGTTGATTAAATTGACAGCGGCTCCGGGAACCTCTTTCAAGGCTTCGTCGATCCTGACCCGCAACACGCGATCATCCTGCGTCGGTTCCTTGAAGGCCTGATTGGGCAGAGCGGACAAGGCACGCAATAGATTTGCGCGGCTTACGATCCCGACGACGCGGCCAGACCGCAGGACTGGCACACGCTTGATCCGATGCTTTTCTAGCAATCGGGCAATATCGGCGATCGGCGTATCTTCCTCGACCGAGACGACCGCTTGCGTCATCACGTCGTCAATGCTCTGGCTTCTTATCTGGATAAAGTCCTTCACCGGATCCGTCGCCGATCCGCCCAGCAGGTCAAGCCACCACGACCGACGAGGACCGTCCGAACCACGCACACGACGCATCAAATCCCCTTCGCTAAGCAGCCCTTTCAATTTGCCATCTGCATCGACCACCGGCAGCGCACTGACGTGATTATCAAGCATCGCGCGTACGGCGTCCTCAATCCGTCCATCGAGTTGCACCGAAATGACTTTGGACGTCATAATATCGCTTGCTTGCATGATACTTCTCCTTTGGTGTCGTCAAATCATGCGGCACCGTCAGGTGCCGATCACGAGTTGCAGATCGTCGCCCAATTCATAGGGCGGAATATCGAGGTTGCGCGGCGCCGGACCTTTTCGGATACGCCCTGACGTGTCGTAGTGCGACCCGTGGCAAGGACAGAACCAGCCACCATATTCACCGACCGCTGATCCGTCCTGACCAAGCGGAATGCATCCCAGATGTGTGCAAACGCCGATCACGATCAGCCATTCGCCAGCTTCGTCCGCAGCGCGGTTTTCGTCGCTCGCGGGGATGTCGCTGGTCAGGTTGAAATTCTCACGCGCGCCGTCCGTGGGATCGACGAGATCTTCGAGTGCGACTGCACGCGCGGCCTCGATTGCCGCCGCGGACCTGCGCCACACGAATATTGGACGACCCTGCCATTTTACGGTCATTCGTTGACCCGGCGCAACGCCGGTCAGATCGACCCTGATGATGCCCGAGGCCGTCACATCGGCGGACGGGTTCATAGAATTTACGAGAGGCCAGATTGCTGCGCCTGCCGCGACAACGCCGGTCGAGGCGGTTGCATAATAGAGAAAATCGCGCCTCTCGTTTGTCGTTGGCGGGGTTGGTGTATCGCTGGTTTGGTTCATCTTTTGGTCCTCCACATTTGGGTTCCGGTTGCACGCGGCGGCGGTGTTGCGGGAACCATCAGAGGAACCAAAGCGCCGCAATGTCGGTGATTGCTGGCAATGCCACCAATCGAAGCGTAGACCTGCGTTAATTGGCAAGCGCCAAGAGCGATGCTTTGGACCAGACGGGTACGCCCGTAAGCGAATGTTCGCTTGAACGACTTAAGCATCATCCTGCCCTCCTTTCATATCTGAGGAAACATCCGGTGGGTTATCCGCCGCGTCCTTTTGCTTGGAAGACTTGCCATTCCTGTGGCCGCCGTGGCCGTGGCCGTGGCCAAACAAATGCATTGCCCCCATCCCGCCGATAAGGGCCACCAACACCCAGTTTTCAGTAAGCCAATCCATCGTCATTCCTTATTTGCTGCGCTGACCACTTGGCCGTCCTCGCGCGGTGGTTTTGCAGGACCGTAGGCGCCGAACATGGCGCCAAAAACATGGGCGATCCATGCGTCCCGTTCTTTTCGCCACGCGCCCATAACCTCGGCCGTGCGCCCGACGAGGGCGCGTTCGGACTGGATCGAGGGATGGTCGTCTGGCAACGGTATGCGGGACTCACGCACGGTCTCGGCTGCGGTTTTGACCAAGTGCATCCAAGGATTCACCCGTTCGGAAAACATGGTTCGCGTCCATCGCATCGGTTGCAAATCCCGAAGCGCCTCTGCACTGGCCGGGGATGTTGCAGCCCGAACCCAAGGGCTGACGAATAGCGAATAGGCAGCCTCGTTTATCCGAGATACCTGGGCCACCTGCGTTAGCGACTTGTCGTCTGATGACATGCCGAGGTCTCGGACTTCACGCGGCACTAGTCGTACGTCAAATGCGCCCGACCGGCTGTCCGAATCCACCAGGCCTTCGTCAATCGTCATTTCATAAAGGCCCGCTGGCAGATCCTCGACCTCTGAAAGGCTTTGCAAGATCGCACGGTGTTGAAGGCGCGCGACCGAACCGGAAACAAAGATGCCGAGATGCCCGACGTGTTCGTGAGTCAAATAGACGATCCGTTGCCCCGCGGCCTTAAGGGCGTCGGTGTCGGGATAGAGCTTGGATATCCACCCCAGCGCTTGCTCGGGGGGCGTGATGTTGTCCCCCTCGGACGCAAATACGATAATCGGATTATTGATCCGCCTCAGATCGATCGCGCAATGGTCATCCAGCGACAATAAGCCTTGTTCCAGACGATTGCCGATAAACAGATTTTCCACGATCCCGAGGATTTCTTCGCGGCTCAGGTTGTAAAAACCATTCCACCACCGCTCGAACTCAAGAAACCGTTCTCGTTCAGTGTCGGCGTGAACAAAGAGGTTCGCGTATTTCTCGTAGATTGCCTTTTCTGGTTGCAGGTTTTCAAAGTTTTGCGCCAGCCAGGCGCCATCAAAGCGGCCGTCACCCAGATCGGCGATCAAATGCGCAGCCCATGTACCACCAGCTAACGCACCAAGCATCCGCATGGGACTGGTCTCGGCGTCCCCCGACCAATAGCTGAGCGGCGAACCGTTCAGCACGATGGGACCGGTTAGCCCCTCGCAATCAGCGGCGAGCAAGGCGACAGCCCAACCGGCCTGACAATTTCCGTAGAGTACCGGCGGTGCATTCGGGTGGCGCTTTGCGACTTCGGTGACGAATTGGCGAAGCGCGAAATGCACATCCGAGAGTGTTTGTCCCGCAATTGGTTCAGGGTAAAATATCACGAAATAGGCCGGATGGCCCTCGTGCATCGCCATGCCGACCTCGCTGTCGTGCTTGAAGCCACCAATGCCAGGTCCGTGCCCAGCGCGGGGATCGATGATGATGACGGGGGCTTTCGTTTCGTCTACGCAATCCTCCCAGCAATCGTCGCCGGCGCGGGTTATCCTCAGCAATGCGTAGTTTGCCGGGCGATCAAACTTGCGGGCGTCCAGCAGCAGTTCGTATTCGAAATCCAGAAGCGGCGGCAAACCTTGCTGTTCGTGCGCAATCATGTTGTTTGCCCGTTCCCGCAAGGTATCCAGGAACAGCAACCAGCGCTCAAAGGCATCCTGAGGATATGTTGAAAAAGTGCTGGCGACGGGATCGTCAGTTGAATCCTTGGATGACGCGGCGATTGCAAGTGCGCCCTTGTAACCGCCAGATACATGCGGTCGTTCAAATGGTTCTACGTTGGTTTGGGTTGCGCCCCCTGACATGATCCGAACGCTCCTTTTATGGTGCTTTGCTGCGCAGTCATAAAAGAAGACGCCCGTCGGGCACGATCGTTACAAAAAGAATGAAACGATGTTCGAAGCCGCGCGTCCTTAGCCTTTTGAGCAGCCGGTGGGTGGGCAAGAACAGTCGTCGCGGTCCATCTGGCAACATGCGCCGCAATGATTGGTCAGCGCTTCACGCAAGGCGGTTCGTGCACGATGCAGGCGAACCCCAAGCGCGTTGCGGGTTAGCCCCAGATCGCTGGCGACGGCCTCACGGCTTTCTTCGCCAAAATCGATGCGCCGGATCAATTCGGCCTCCATCGGGCGAAGTTCGGAAATCAGCCCCCCGTGGCACATACACAACTGCGCCATCTGCGTGGGGGCGTCATCGATCCAATCCTCGGGCTCCATCGCGACCGACTCAGCCAGGCGTTTTCGACGCGAACCTTTGCGATAGAAGTCATTCAACGTCGAGCGCAGGATGGCGTAAAGCCACGCATCCATGCGGTCGACATCGCGAAGCTGGTCCTTGCGACCCAACACGCGAATGCAAAAATCCTGCAAGACGTCTTCCGCGTCTGCCCGATTGCCCAACCGCTTGACGAGAAACCCCATGAACGCTCCGCGCCCGTCAAGCAACGCGCTTTCTGGCGAGGTCTCAAGACCCTCTGGGACGTGAATATCTTGCGGTGCCATGCTTCGTTCGTCCTGATCCAATAAATTGCGCGTCGTGCGTGTAAATGATGACTTCACATTACATGTTCAATCCGCACAAGCGTTGATATGAATCAATTGCCCCAACGCTTCCGCGATAAGCAAGCGTTGGGGCCCTATTTTAAGTGCGGCTCGATTCTGCGATCCGCCAAATCTGGGTTCAATCCCCCTCGGCCACACCTTGCGCACGGGCCCGCGCGCGGCGGGCGCGGTAACTTGGTACGATCACGAGAAGCACCGCGATCACCAGCAAGCCAAGCGTCATCGGGCGATCCAGAACAAAACCGAGGCCGTCATAAAGCTGCATTGACCGAGAGAAGTTGTCTTCCAGCATGCTGCCAAGAATGAACCCGATCAACAGCGGGGCGAGTGGATAGTCGGCGAACTTAAGGATCGTTGCGCAGACACCCATACCGACAAGGATTAGCAACTCGGTCGAATTGTTCTGCCCGATGTAGCTGCCCATCAAAGTGAAGAACAGAATGAACGGGATCAGATATGTCCGTGGAATCGTCAGGATTTTCGCGATGTAGGGGATCAGCGGCAGGTTCAGGATCAGCAGAACCAGATTGCCGATATACATCGACACGATGACCGCCCAAAAAACCTGAGGGTTATCGATCATCAAACGCGGACCGGGGGTCACATTCAGAGCGATCAGGGCGCCAAGCAGAATGGCCGTCGTTCCAGACCCCGGAATGCCGAGCGTCAGAAGTGGGACAAACGAGCCGGTGCATGCCGCGTTGTTGGCCGTTTCCGGCGCGGCCAATCCTTTGATTGATCCTTTGCCGAATTCCTCTTGCTCATCCTTCGTCGCGATATTGCGCTCAACAGCGTAGCCGAGGAACGACGCAATCGTTGCGCCAGCCCCGGGAAGAACACCGATGAAAAAGCCTTGGATCGACTGACGCCCTATGACCGGCGCGATCTTTCGCGCTTCGTTTTTCGAAATCCGCAATCCAGTGATTTTCCCGCCGCCGTCACCGGCCTGGGCCGAGCGACCGGGATTGAGGACCAAGAATATCGCCTCGGGCAGCGCAAACATGGCCATGGCCAAGGTGATAAAGCTAAAGCCGGATTGCAGGTCCATCAGGCCCATCGTAAAGCGTGGTAGGTTGAAAAGCGCACCTTCGCCGACTGTAGCAAGGATCAAGCCAAGCAAAGTCATCAGGATCGCCTTTGCGACGTTTCCCGTTCCGGCAAAGGCTGCAATTGCAGACAACCCGACGACCATAAGCGCGAAATATTCCGCAGAGTGGAACAGCAAAGCCACGGTCGACAACATCGGGGCGAAAACCATTAGAAGGATGGCACCGATTGTGCCCCCCGCGAACGACGAAATCGCCGCGATGGTTAGCGCCTTGCCCGCCAAACCTTTGCGCGCCATCGGGTAGCCGTCGAAACTCGAGGCGACGGTACCGGCCACGCCGGGGGCGTTGAGCAGGATGGACGAGGTCGAACCGCCAAAAATCGCGCCGTAGTAAACGCCGGCAAGCAGGATCAAAGCCGCGGACGGATCACCGATGGTGATCGCCACCGGAATCATGATCGCGATGATCGACATCGGTCCAAGCCCGGGCAACATACCGATAAAGGTGCCGATCAAACATCCGGCAATCACCATCAACAGGTTCTGAAGCGTGAATGCGGCGGCAAGGCCAATAAGAAGTCCTTCGATCATGTCACTATCCCCTCACATGAACCATGGAAGCGGTCTCAGGAATATCCCGAGAACGACTTGAACAAGATACCAGACCACGCCTGTCGCAAAGGCTGCAACAGGGATCAAAATGTAGAACTTCCGCTCGCCCAAGACAGCGGCCCCGAGGGTCAAAAATCCGGCCGTTGCAAGCAAAAAACCAATTGGACGTAGCAAAAGCGCGTAAGCAACCATCAACATCAACAAGAGAACAGCTTGCCCCAAATTGTAGTCCATCAAGCGGCGATAATCGATGTCGGGTTGTTTATCAGCATTGGCCTCGGATGGTTTTTCAAGGCCCAAAAGGATCACAAGAGACGTCACGAGCGCCAAAACAGCAAGGATTTTCGGAAACGTGCTGGGCCAGACCGGATTGCGTTGCATGAACGGTGGCAACAATTGGTCCATAGTGAAAAACGCAGTGTAGCCATACGCGAGTGCGACGCACAAAACGACAAAGGCGATCCATCGATCGAGTGTCATTGTCCCCTCCCCCTTAAATAAGATCGACCGGCCCGATCAGAAGGGCCGGTCGCGTGTTTTCAAAATCGGCTTACAAGAAGCCAAGTTTGCGCATCAGGTCGCCGATGACTTTTTCCTGCTCTTCAAGGAAGGTGCCAAAATCGTCGCCCGAATTATGGATGTTGACCCAACCGTTGCGTGCACGGACTTCTTCCCACTCGGGGGTGTCATACATCTTGGCGATTGCATCCTGATAGGCCGCCAGCTTGTCGGCATCCAGTCCTGGTGCGCCGAAGAATCCGCGCCAGTTTACAAACTGGGTATCAATGCCTTGTTCAGCCATCGTTGGTGCGTCTGCATAAGCATCAACACGATCAGCCGATGTCACTCCAAGGATCTTAACTTCGCCGGCCTGCGCAAGGGCGACAGCTTCCGAGAAGCCGGTGGACAGCGCTTTGATTTCGCCCGACAGCAATGCCGCCATCGCTTTTCCGCCTGCGTCGTAAGGAATGTATTTAACACCAAGTGCGTCCTTGCCTGCGGCTTCCATAACCATAGCCGCAACCAGGTGATCCAAGCCACCAGGCACCGAGCCTCCACCGATAGCCGTGCCATTTGGATCAGCATCATACGCTGCCAAAAGGTCGGCCATCGAGTTCAATGGGCTGTCTTTACCGACGACCATGGCCGCGTAGTCACCAATGGTGCCCGATACGAGAGTCAGATCACGGAAGTTGTACGGGAAAACCCCTGTAAGCGAGCGGATCACGATCGGGGTCGAGTTGACCATCAGCGTGCCTTGGCTGCTGTCCGCGTTTTCGATCAGGTAGCCAATCGCGACACCTCCGCCACCACCTGACATGTTTTCATAAGACGCCGAGCCGATGAGCCCTGCGTTGGTCAGGGCTTCACCTGTTCCGCGTGCGGTTCCATCCCAACCACCACCGGCACCGCCGGGGATAAGGAAGTGAATGCTGTCCACAACTTGGTGACCACCGGCCATGGCCGATGTACCAAGCGACATTGCTGCTGCCGCAGCGGCCATAACGGCGCGACGGGTAAATTCGAATTTCATGATTTTTTTCCTCCACATTGACAGCGGCACGTTTTGCCGCTCATCGTTGTGCGAATGTGCCCATTAAACTGACACTAACCTGACACGCCCCCAAAATATTTGCCGAGCCGATGAGATTTCTACTGATAGAGGACAACGAAGACCTTGCGTCGGCGACAGTGGATCGTCTGACGCTGGACGGACATGTTGTCGATCACGCGGCTACGCTGAAGGCGGCGGCAGATTTTAAGGCGACCACTGACTACGATTTGATTTTACTAGATATTATGCTGCCAGACGGCGACGGCCGGTCGTTTTTGAACACTCATAGACTGGCCAACGACCCAGTGCCGGTGGTCGTCACGACCGCCCGTTCCGAGGTCTCGGATCGCGTCGGTATCCTCGATTTGGGGGCCGATGACTACGTGACCAAACCCTTTGACTTTTCCGAGTTGGAGGCGCGTTGTCGGGCGGTTCTGAGACGCAGGGGCGGAACCGCGCGCAATGTGAAAACGCTCGGCGATGTCGAATTTGATTCGCTATCGGGCACTCTAGGTGTCGGAACGACCCGTGTAACATTGCGCAATCGCGAGCTTCGATTGTTCGAAGTTTTCGCCGGTTCACCGGGTCAAATCTTCTCAAAATCCAGACTGTTGGACCGTTTGTTTTCCTATGACGAAGACGTCTCGGAAAACGCAATCGAGGTCTATGTCGGGCGGCTAAGAAAGCACTTGTCCGGCAGCAGGGTTGAAATCAAGACCGTGCGCGGTGTTGGCTATTCGCTGCACATCGGATGACGGACGCCATCAACATCAGGGGTTCGATCCGCCGACGATTGCTGATTATGCTTATGAGCGGGGCATTGATTTTGGCCCTGGGCCTGTTCTTTGCGTTCCAAAGGCTGGCAACGCAACTGGCAGAGGAAAGTCAGGACAACATTTTGCGCGCCTCCGCGACGGCCATCCTAGACTCTGCCTCAGCCGCGGGGGGCGAGCTTTTCCTCGACCTTCCCTATTCAGCGTTTTCGATGCTCAGCAACGTATCTAACGACCGGGTGTTCTATTCGATTAAGGCAAACACGGACTTTTTGACGGGATACGAAGATTTGCCGATGCCCAATACGCCCGCACCGAATGCGCCCGAGTTTCTGACGGCAACTTACCAGAATGAGACCGTTCGTATCGTTTTGATGACGCGAATTGTCACCACGGGCGGAGATCCGGTTCGCTTGACTATCGCGCTTGCTCAGACACAAGACGGGTTGTCTGAGTTGATTGACCGCGTACGGCGCATTGCGGCGTTGGTTGGTCTCGGCGTGTTCGTTCTAGTGCTTGCGCTGTCCCTGCTTTCGGCCCGTGCGACCGTTGATCCGCTTGTGCGATTGGCAGAATCCGTTGGCCGACGCAGCGCGAACGAGTTGCGCCCGGTTGCGGCCCCGGTACCGATCGAAATGGCCCCTTTGGTCGGGTCGCTCAATTCTTTTATGGATCGACTGTCTACCTCACTTTCACGCACCGAAGAATTCATCGCGGATGCCGCCCACCGTCTGAGGACGCCTTTGGCGATTGTTCGAACCCGCGCCGAAACGACCTTGATGCGTGTCGACAAAGAGGAAAACCGCATCGCCCTTAAGGACATGATCCGAGCAATTGACGAAAGCAGCCGCGCAGCGGGGCAGATGCTTGACCATGCAATGGTGACGCTGCGCACGGACAGCTTGGTTCGATCTCAGCTGAACCTGACGGAAATCATCAGCGAACTGGTTGAACGCATGAGCCCGACTGCAGAATTGCGCGACATCCGCATTACGACGCAGTTTTTGGACGATCTGGTCTTCGCGGGCGATCCGGTCTTAATCCAAAGCGCCCTGCGCAATGTCCTCGACAACGCCTTCAAATTCTCTCCTGCGGAGAGCACGGTTGCGATCACCGTCGCACAGCGCAATGGCCGTGCCATTGTCACCGTGCAAGATGCGGGCATCGGCTTTCCCAAGGAAAACGTTGGCAACCTGGTCGACAGGTTTGCGCGCGGTGACAATTCCGACGGGGTCATCGGCTCGGGTCTTGGGCTTACAATTGCGTCGGACGTGGCCAAGGCCCATGGCGGCGAAATCGCAATCGAAAACAACAAAGGAAGTGGCGCTTGCGTAACCTTATCATTTTCCTTGGCCTGATTTTTCTGCCGCTAAAACTCGCGGCGTTTGAGATCGAAAGCAGGCTTATCCTCGGCGCAGAAGATGCGGTTTCGAAACTGCGCATCATATCGACAACCGATGCAAATCTGTTTCAACCGGTTCTCGAAGTGTTTCTGACGACCAACCCGGAAATGGCCATCGAATATATCGTTACCAGTAGCACCGAACTGATGTCAGCCATTGCTAACGAAGGCGAGACGTTCGACATCGCAATTTCCAGCGCAATGGATCTTCAGACCAAGCTCGCCAATGACGGATTGACGTTTTCGTATTCGTCAGCCGCCACCCAAGCCCTGCCAGATTGGGCGCGTTGGCGTCAGGACGTGTTTGCTTTCACACAAGAACCCGCAGCAATCGTCCTGTCACGCGCGGCCTTTGAGCAGCTCGATGTGCCCGAAACGCGGGACGATCTAATTGCCTTGCTGCGCGGTCAACCCGACCTGTTTCGTGGCAAGGTTGGCACCTACGATTTGCGATGGTCTGGTCTCGGCTATCTTTTTGCCACGCAAGATTCGCGCATGTCAGAGGTTTACTGGCGATTGACCGAAGTCATGGGGTCGCTTGACGCCAAACTTTACCGAAGCTCTGGCGCAATGATCGACAATGTGGCCGAGGGCGAGTTGGCGGTGGCGTATAATGTTCTTGGAAGCTATGCGCTGTCCCGTGAGGATAAGGACAAGTTTGTCGTTCTGTTCCCCTCGGATTTCACCACCGTCATGATGCGAACAGCCGTCATCCCGTCGACGGCCTCAAATCGTGTCGGCGCGCAACGCTTCATCGACTTTCTACTTGAAGAGGCATGGAGTGGCGACGAACACACCTCGTCTATCAAGCCCTTGTTTGTTGATTTATCCGAGGTGCAGGACTCGCTTCGGCGAATTCGCATGGGGCCGGGACTTTTGATATTTCTGGATTCCTACAAAAAGAGACGCTTCTTGTCGGCGTGGGAAAACTCAATTTTGCAGGACTAATAATCCATATATTTGCAACACCACACGGTGGAACCGGTGGAATGGGAGTCGATGAAATGAGCGAAAAACCCGATCTGGCAGCATTGTTTGGCGCGACCGATGCGACTACCTTTCTGGGGCTTGAGGCCTGCAATGACCTTGACGCGATTGATGCCTCGTCCGCCTTTATCGGTGCCCCATGTGCCACGCCCTACGGCTCGGTTGGCGCATATGCGCAAAACGGACCATCATCGATCCGCAAGGCTATCGCCGCATTGACGGCAAATCTCGACCGGCACAACTTTGATCTAGGCGGTCCAACATTTCCCAAGGGCACGAAACGCGCCGTCGATTGCGGCGACCTTGAATGGAGCGACAGCGATTTTAACCTAAATCGCCAAACCATCCGGCAGGCCGTCGCTTCGGTGGTGAAGCAAGGTGTTGTCCCGATTCTGATCGGGGGTGACGATTCAGTTCCGATCCCAATGATCGAAGCCTTGGGAAGTACCGGAAAATCTTACACAATCCTGCAAATCGATGCACATATCGATTGGCGCGACAGCCATATGGGTGAAACACATGGCCTGTCATCGACGATGCGACGAGCCTCTGAGATGAGCCATATCGCGAGCATCATTCAGGTCGGTGCACGCGGGATTGGGTCGGGACAATCCTCGGACTATGAAGACGCTGTCGCGTGGGGCGTATCGTTCTTCTCGGGGCCGGATGTGCATCGCTATGGTCTCCAACCGGCCATCGACCATATCGATCCTGAAAATGAGGTCATCCTTTGCATCGACATCGACGCATTGGATCCTTCCATCGCCCCAAACACCATCGGACGCTCGCCGGGTGGATTGACGTATTACCAAGTGCTGGAACTGATTGCGGCAGCCTCAGAGCGCGCAGGAATTGCTGCCGTGGACTTTGTCGAGATCATGCCCGAGGTCGACATCGATGGGATTGGTGGTTTGACCGTATCGCGGTTGGTTGCAGCCACGATGGGCATCATCGCACGCCAAAAGCCAAAGTAGCATCGGCACGAATGGCACAACTGCGGCAAAGACGCGGCTCAGACTACCGGCGCATATCTTTCCACCGGCGCAAAAGCCAGTACCATTGATCCGGCTTTTCGAGAATGCGCGCAGACAAATTGTCATTGAACTCTTGCGTCATCGTCAGAGGGTCCGAAGGCTTGATCGGCGCTTCAAATTCCACGTCGATATCGCTGCTGTCGTCGTGACGTGTTCCAAATGCAGGGATAAACGGTACGTCGTATTTCAAGGCCAAACGTGCCGCCGCAAGCGATGTAAGCGCGTCAAACCCGAGGAACGGCATCATCTCACCGTCGACCGTTTTTTCATCAAGCAAAATCGCCACAAATCCGCCAGCGCGCAAATGCCGTATCATCGCCTTGGTGCCGCGCGGCCCTGTCGTCAAAGCGGGTTTGCCACCTTGTTCAATGCCACGCACCCAAAGCCGCTGGTAGTGCCGATTGCTCTGGCGGCGGTAGACGCCTCCGGTTTCCATCCCGCGGTGTTTGAGCACGGCGCGAACGGCCTCCCACTGGCCGAAGTGGCCCGAGACAATGATGGCGCCTTTGCCTTCGTCACGGGCTTTTTCCAGTACTGCGAGGCCAGGGCCCGAGATATGAAACCGATCCAACCCTTTTTGAAACTCGGTATTGTGGAATACCTCAAACAAGGTGCGGCCCATGTTCTGGCCCATCTTGCGGCTGAGCTTTAAACGCTCAGCGCGTGGCATGTCTGGGTAAATCCGCAAGATTTCGCGATTGAACCGTCGCCGTGCAATCGGAATCCAACGCATCGTCCAACCAAAGACATTTCCCAGACTGCGTGCCCGCGCATCAAATCCACGCCACTTCGAATACGTGAGCGCGGACCACAAAGGAATGTAGCGAAGGTGTTGCCAGATATACTTGGCAGGACGGGTAAGCATCCGTTCTATATGGCGGTATTTTCGCGTATGTCCACTGATTTTGCAGCCTTCGGCAGATGCCTGCCAGCGATCTTGACCAAACGCTGAATCGCACCGGCGATCCAAGGAACCGCCGGTGCAAAAGTTTTTATTGTATGATGACTTCCGGCCCCATGAACGTCGTCGGCAAGAAGGTCGACAACCACGGAATGTAAGTCACCATAATCAGGAAAACGAACAGAACAGCCAGGAAAGGCATTGCTGCGCGCACAACGCCCATCATCGGCATCCCAGCAACGCCGGACGTCACAAAGAGGTTCAACCCAACCGGGGGCGTAATCATCCCGATTTCCATATTCACGACCATGATGATGCCAAGGTGGATCGGATCGATTCCCAGTTGCATCGCAATCGGGAAAACCAGAGGGGCCACAATCACGATGAGGCCCGAAGGCTCCATGAATTGCCCGCCGATCAAGAGAATGATGTTCACAATCACAAGGAACATGATCGGCCCGAACCCAGCGTTCAGCATCGCGCCTGCGATTTGCTGAGGGATCTGCTCGTCAGTCAGAACATGCTTCAGGATCAAGGCGTTTGCGATGATGAACATCAACGTGATCGTCAGTTTACCAGCCTCAAACAGCGTGTCGCGTGTGTCGCGATGGAAAAACACCGTGACAAGCGCCAAAGGCTTTTTCAACAATGAGATGTTGGGCTGACCCTCTGGTGTCGCCAACGGTCCCATGTCTCGATAGATGAACGTCGCGATGAAAAAGGCATAGACAGCGGCAACCGCCGCGGCCTCGGTCGGCGTGAATATCCCACCGTAGATACCGCCCAGGATGATGACGATCAGGAACAAACCCCAACCCGCTTCGCGTCCAGCTTGGAACAACTCTCCCCAACCCTTCCAATCGCCTTTCGGCAAATTGCGACGAACGGCGATGATATAGATCGCCAGCATCAGCATCGTGCCCGCCAAAATGCCGGGGATGACGCCTGCAAGGAACATACGTCCAACCGAAACTTCAACCGCCGACGCATAGACGACCATAACGATAGACGGAGGGATCAGGATGCCCAACGTACCAGCGTTGGCAATCACGCCTGCCGCAAATTCCTTGGAATAACCGACTTGGCGCATGCCGGTAATAACGATCGAGCCAATCGCCACAACCGTCGCAGGGGACGACCCCGACAAGGCTGCGAACATCATACAGGCGAACACGCCTGCAATCGCAAGGCCCCCCGGGAAGTGACCAACAGCAGCGATTGAGAACCGAATGATCCGCTTGGCGACGCCGCCCGTTGACATGAACGAGGACGCCAGAATGAAGAACGGGATCGCAAGAAGCGTGTAGTGGCCCGCCATCGCCTGAAAAAACGTCTGTGCAATGGCGGCAAGCGACGTGTCGCCAAGCACCAGCAAAAACAGAATCGATGACATCCCAAGCGAGACGGCAATGGGAACACCGATCAACAAGAGACCGATGACCATAAAAAAGAGAATGGCAACTTCCATTGCTTATTCCTCCCAATCTTTTTGTTGGACGTGTTCGATGGCGTCTTCGACTTCGTGGCTGACGATCAGTGATTCAGCTTCGCCTTTGAACAGGCGCACCGCGGCCTCGATGAAGCGGAACAGCAAAAGAGCGACACCAAAGGGAAGGATGAAGTATGGAATGAACCGCGGCAGCTTTTCATATTGCTCACCGTCATTCATGACTGGTTCGATCCAACGAAGCCACTCGGGGAATTTAATATCTATCACTTCGTACCACCCGCGATACGAGGTGCGGCGCATCTCTTCAAAACCTGTCGGGAACCAGCGTCCTGTCGTCTGAGGAAGGTTTGCGAAATTTGCCCAGTAGTCCCACGCGCCTTTCATCAGCAAGAATGAATAGGCAATGCAAACGACGGCCGCGATGAGACCTAAAAACCGCCGTCCGCGGCTTGGAAGCAAGCCGATGACCGCGTCAACGCCCAGATGGGCGGTGACTTTGACCGCGTAGCTGATGCCAAAAAGCACAAGCCATGCAAACAGAAATGTCGTTGCTTCAAGCCCCCATATCAAACCGGTATTGAAGCCATAGCGCAAAATGACATTTGTAAACGTGATGAGCGTCATCCCGGCCAGAAGGATCGCAATCGCGGTTTCTTCCAACTCGTTCACAATGCGGCCCAACGGGGTTTTGGCTTTGTAGTGTGAAGACATTTTCAATCCCTCCCTTTTGGTAAGAGGATAAGAAAACCCGGCCCTTACCGAAGGGCCGGGTCGATTCCGGCTTGCCGCCGATTAGTTTCTCGCGTTGATTTCCTGAGCGGCCGCGATGTTTTCAGCGCCAACGTCGCCTTCAAACTGCGCCCAGACAGGCTTCATGGTGGCAACCCACTGTGCGCGCTGATCTTCGGTCAACTGACGGACAACGCCACCGGCGTCAATAATCGCCTGCTTGGCCTGCTGGTTCACAGCATAGGCTTCAGAGTTCCGCGTTTCAGTCACCTCGGAAATGATGGTGGCAAGCTGGTCGCGCACATCCGTCGGCAGGTCTTCCCACCAGTCAACATTGGTCACCAGCATGTAGTCGATGATGCCATGGGCGGTTTCGGTTGTACCGTCCTGAACTTCAAAGAACTTCCGTCCGTAGATATTCGACCAGGTGTTTTCCTGACCGTCAACAACGCCGGTTTGAAGCGCGCCGTAAACCTCGGAGAACGCCATTGGCTGCGGGCTCGCACCCATTGCGGACATCTGCGCCTTCAGAACGTCCGAGTTCTGGACGCGGAATTTCAGACCATTTGCGTCGGCCGGGACTTCAAGCGGAACATTCGCCGACATCTGCTTCATGCCATTGTGCCAGAACGCAAGACCCAGAAGACCCCGGCGAACCATCGACTCTTTCATGGCCTGACCGGTTTCCGAATTCTGGAATTCGTCGACGGCATTGATGTTCTTGAACATGAACGGCAGGTCGAAGATGCGGAACTGCTTGGTGAACTGCTCAAACTTCGACAGCGAAGGCGCTGCAAGTTGAACGTCGCCTTGCAGCAAGGCTTCCAGAACCTGATCGTCGTTGTAGAGCGTTGAGTTTGGATAAACTTCCATACACGCAACGCCGTCCATCTCGGTGTTCACACGCTCAGCAAGAAGCGTAGCGGCAATCCCTTTTGGGTGTTTGTCGGTGTTGGTGACGTGGCTAAATTTGATGACAGTTTCGCCATCATCACATCCGTCCGAAGCGGCGCTGGCCGACATGCCTGTCAGGGCGATTGCGGCAGCGATGGCCGTGGTTGCGATATATTTCATGATTTCCTCCACTAAATCCGGCTCGTGCAAAAACGAGCAATGGAAATGTGGTAAAAGAGATTCCGCGCGCTTGAAGGGGCAAACCTAAAGATTTTCACAATTTCGCGATGTAATTTGGCGAAATGGGTAGGATTGGTAACATCTGACGCCTCATCTGGGCAGTTTTCCACCCATTTTGCGTCGTGACAGACCTAATCCTTGTAGTCTTCGCGCTTCAATCCATAGCGCTGCATCTTTTCGTAAAGCGATTTACGCGAGATTCGAAGCGCCTCATAGGTTCCTTTCAACCCTCCACCACGAGAGCTGAGTTCGGCCATGATGACCTGCTTTTCGTATGCAGCGACGCGTTGGGACAAGCTGCCGGTTTCATTTGGTGAGGTTTCTTCATAGGTGTCCAACCCCATGACGAACCGATCCGCGGCATTGCGTAATTCGCGAACGTTCCCCGGCCAGTCGGCTTGCGTGATCTCGGCCATCAAAGACTGGGGAATATCAACAAAATCCCGCCGGTATCGACGTGCGGCTTCGTTCGCAAGCTGTGTGAACAAGCGTGGGATGTCCTCGCGCCGTTCGGCCAATGACGGAACATCGAGATGCACCACGTTCAGAATGTAGTAGAGGTCTTCACGAAACCGTCCGGCCCGGACCTCATCGGCCAGGTTAACCTTGGTCGAGGCTATAAACCGTGCATTCAGTTCAATCGGATCATTTGATCCAAGCCTCGTGATCGTTCCCTCTTGAACGACGCGAAGCAACCGCAACTGAAGATCGTCGGGCATTGTTTCGATCTCATCAAGATAAATCGTCCCGCGCCGCGCGTGTTCGAATTTTCCAAAGCGCGGGCGCAAGGCACCCGGAAAGGCGCCTGCCTCGTGCCCGAACAACTCGCTTTCGATCATGTCGCTGGGGATCGCACCACACGTGATAGCAACAAAGGGGCGATCCGCGCGATCACTGAGGGCATGGATCGCGCGGGCAACGACCTCTTTGCCTGTACCCGTGTCGCCGGTCACCAATATGTCCGCATCGGTCGCCGCGACTGCACGCGCTTTCTTGCGGAGATCCTCAATCACCTTCGTGCGGCCGGTTATCATGGTTTCGAGCTTGTCGCGCTTAGTGACGGCCGAGCGCAACTCTCTGTTCTCGAGGGTCATCGCCCGTTTTTCCAAGGCCCGACGCGCAACCTGAACAAGATGATCTGACGCAAAGGGCTTTTCGATAAAATCATAGGCCCCGGCACCCATCGCATCGACGGCCATCTTCACATCCCCATGACCTGTCACCAAGATCACGGGAAGCTCAAAATCAATCTTCAGGATTTCCTGCAAAAAGACCTGCCCATCCATTTCCGGCATGCGCACATCTGTGATGACGATACCTTCAAAATCCCGACTGATGTGGCGCAGGGCTTCGCGGGCGTCCGAAATGCATCGCACTTGCAAATCGGATAGATCAAAAGTTTGCTCAACCGCATTGCGGATCGGCTCTTCATCGTCAACAAATAGGATTTTCGGCTGAAGGGTCATGGGGCGATTTCCGGTTTGGTCTCGGCTTTGGCCAGCGTCATCGTAAAGGCAGCCCCCCCGTCAGGGAGATTTTCTGCGCGCAGGTTTCCTCCGAAATCCTTCAGGATGTTGTACGAGATGGAAAGACCTAGCCCAAGGCCCCTATTGACGCCCTTGGTGGTAAAGAACGGGTCAAAGATTTGCTCAAGAATGTCCTCATCAATCCCGGGTCCGTGGTCGCGGACGCGAATTTCGATATGGGTGCCAACGTCGGCGAATGAAATATCGACGGTTTGGCCCTTCATCCCTTCCATCGCGTCCAAAGCGTTGTTCACGAGGTTTACCAAAACCTGTTGCAGGCGCACGTGGCCGCCGATCACGGTTACATCGTCAGGAATTTCGGGCAAAACAAGCGCAACATTCGCCTCGCGCAGCCTGCCCAGCATGATCTGTTCCACATCCTGCAAAACCAAGACGAACTTGACGCTTCCAATTTGCTCGCGTGGTTTGCGAGCGAAGTTTCGAAGGCTTTTGCTTATCAGCGCCATCCGATCCGTTAGCTTCGAAATGTGCATCAGATTGGCCTTCGCTTCATCCGGCCTGTCACGGTCCAGATAGGCACCGGCATTGTCGGCGTAGGACTTAACCGCCGACAGTGGTTGGTTAAGCTCATGCGACAGCGCGGCGGACATTTGGCCCAAAGCGGCCAGCTTGCCGGTTTGAATAAGCTCTTTCTGCGTCTTGCGAAGTTCGTTTTCGGCCTGAATGCGTTCCCCGATCTCATGTTTGAGATCCGCCGTCCGTTCGGCAACGCGGCTTTCAAGCAGCACCTGAGCCTCGCGTTGCTCGCGAATGCGGCGCAACTGACGGCTACGCCACGCAAGGATGACTGCTGTAACCAACAACAAAAGCGTGACCACAAGGCCGGTAATGACCGAAACCTGGATGGCCTGACGCGAAGCGATTTCCCGATCTGTCAAAATATGAAGCGTCCAATCGGCCTCGGGCATAAATTGTGATCGCATGAGATATTCGGTGTTTTTCGCGTCCGCTGAAACGGTCAACAGCGACAGGTCCGCGGTTTCTTCCAGCGTAGCCTCGAGCGTTTGAAGTTCCTCGACCGGATACCGACGCGATTGATTGAGCCGCATCAAAGCCGCAGACGACAAAGGCTCAATCGAGGAAAACAGCCACTCGCTTTTGCTCGACATGAAAATGATCTGATCGCTATCGGTGACCATCAGATCGTGGCTAAGACCGCGCCAGCTTTCCTCAATTTTGTCGACTTCAAACTTTACGGCCAAGACCCCAAAGGTCTGATCCTCTGATTGGATCGGTGCCGAGAAATAAAACCCCCGTTTCAGTGAGGACGTGCCAAGCGCGAAATATCGACCCTGTTCGCCCTTCATTGCGTCGGTGAAGTACGGGCGAAATGTATAGTTGTTGCCAATGAAAGTGTTGGGTTGGTCAAAGTTGCTCGCCGCAATCGCAAAGCCTTCGGCGTCAAGAACATAAACATCTGAGGCTCCGACATCCTCGGCAACGGATTTCAGCATGTCATTGACCGAGTCAATCTCTGCGCGTGTCGTCGCGTTGGTCAAAAGTGTTCGAATTTCCGGGCGATGCGCTAGTAGTTTTGGAATGGACTCAAATTTTTGCAGCGCACCGGATAGACCCGTCGCAGCGAGGCGCAGGGACGCATCACTTTGCAAGCTAAGTTGGCGAATGAAATAGCGATCGGCAGCGACATAGGCGATCAAAACGCAGCCACCCAAGATCAAAGCGGCCAATGCCGCCAAGGCTATTTTTCCGATATTGCGCTGCATGGCGGAAAGCTAACAGGCGTCTGGATACGGTGCAACGCAGGAAGTTGCCGTTCATTCTTCGCCTAATTCCGCCTCGATTGACCTATGTTTCGAGGTAAGCCGAAATCGCCGATTCCAACCCGTCCTGCCAAATTACACGCATCCAGCGGCTGAAGGACTCAACAAATTCAGCGTTTTCGTTCAGATCGCCGTAGATGTGTTGCATACCAAGCCACACCGCCGGATCCTGCTTTGCCTGAATAGCCTTGGCATTCAAGTCATCCCAAAACGGGTCATTTGGTTCGATAATGCTGCCATCCTCGCGGGTGCCTTCGCACATTCTGGCCCAAGCGGCCTCAACCAACGCCAATCCGTCGATCGACTCGCCTGCTGCAAGACCCTCGCGGATTGTGGGGATTATGAAACCCGGATGACGGGACGACCCGTCAAAGGCCACGCGTCGCGTGGTATCGATGATCTTTGGGTTCGCAAAGCGATCACAGATCAAATCGACATAAGACAATGGCGTCATGCCCGGTACAGGTTTGACATGCGGTACGATTTCAGTGCTTGCAACTTTACGGAAGAATTTTCCGATGAGGTCATGCTGCATGCATTCCGCAATTGTCTTGACCGACAACACTTCGGCGGTCACGGCAACGACCTGATGCCCACCGTTGAGGATGCGAATTTTCATCGCCTCAAATTCGTGCACGGCGTCCGTGATCGCTGCTCCGGCTTTTTCCCATTCAGGGCGACCTGCGCAGAAATCGTCTTCGATCACCCACTGGCGATAGTTTTCATGCGTAACCGGGGCTTGATCGTCGATGCCGAGGTCGCGCACCAGCGCCAATTCGTTGGGACCAGATGCGGGAACGATGCAGTCCACCATCGAGTTGGGAAATGTGCAGTTCGCGTTAATCCAATCGGCCAACCCGGGATCAGACAGTTTGGCCAAAGACACGACCGTCTGACGCAGGATTTCTCCGTTGCCTTGTAGGTTGTCACAGCACAATCCGGTAAATGGTCCAACGCCGGTGTCGCGGCGTCGTTTCAATGCCGCAACCATCGCGCCAAATGCTGTGCGTGGCGTATCGGGGTTTTCCCCGTCATGAACGATGTCAGGATGTGAGGCGTCAAAGCCCTTGGTTGCGGGATCAATAAAGTACCCGCCCTCGGTCACGGTCATCGCAACGATGCGAATGTCCGGCTGCGCCATGCGGTCAATCAACGAGGCATTGTCGTCGTCAATCGGAAGGTAGTCGATCATCGATCCAACAACCTCGGCCGAGCTTGATTTCGGATCGAGTTCGATAAGGGTCGTCAGGCAGTCCTGCCCCAAAAGCCTTTCGCGCATCGCGGCATCATATTGCCGAACGCCAGCGCCGACGATGGCCCAGTCAAGCGCAAGGCCCTGCTGCATCAATCTGTGAAGGTACCAAGCCTGATGCCCGCGATGGAAATTTCCAACGCCTATGTGAACGATCCCTGCGGTCAAAGCGGTACGATCGTAGTCAGGACGCAGTACGCCGTCCGGTAAATCTTGCAATGTTGCGTTGCTTAGTTTCGCTAACGTTTTTAGGTTCTCTTCTTGTTTCATCAGCTCATCCAGTTTCCGCCGTCGACGTTATACGTCTGGGCGACAATGTAATTGGCCTCTTGCGATGCAAGAAAAACGGCCATCCCTGTTAGATCTTCTCCGGTTCCCATCCGCCCAAACGGGACGGCTTCGCCGACTTCTTTTTTCTTTTGTCCGGGGGCTTTGCCTTCGTATTTCGCAAAAAATGCATCGACGCCGTCCCAATGCGCACCATCGACAACGCCGGGCGCAATGGCGTTCACGTTGATGCCATGCTCGATAAGGTTCAGTCCGGCAGATTGGGTCATGCTAATGACCGCCGCCTTGGTGGCGCAATAAACGGCGACCAGTGCTTCGCCGCGTCGACCAGCCTGGCTGGCCATATTGATGATTTTTCCGCGAACGCCCTTTTCGATCATATGCTTGGCGACCGCCTGCATAGTGAAAAGTGTGCCCGAGACGTTGATGTCGAAGACGCGCGCATAGTCTGCGCGCGTAATTTCAACAATCGGTGCCGCTGAAAAAACCGCGGCGTTGTTAATCAGGATGTCAATTTGACCAAATGCATTCACGGTCTCGCCAACGGCCCGATTTATGCTGTCGGAACTTGTGACATCCAGTTCGACGGCAATGGCAGATGGCCCGATTTCAGTCGCTGCACGTCTTGCACCTTCAAAATCGATATCTGCAATGGCAACCCGCGCTCCCTCGGCCACATAGGCCTTGGCAAAAGCCAGCCCGATGCCTCGAGCTGCTCCTGTAATCAGTGCGGATTTGCCATCGAGACGTTTCATCCGATTCGTTGACCGTTCTGATCGAACTTGTGGATGTTTTCGGCTTGTGGCGTCAGGAAAATCTTGTCGCCGTGTTTGACCGAAATATCCCCCGCAATGCGAACGGTAACCATTTCCGCAAGACCGGTATCGTGCACGTGGATGAACGTATCCGAACCGAGATGCTCGGCCACACCGACGCGACCTTCCCAGGTGCCTTCCGTCATGCTGACTTCGGTATGCTCGGGGCGGATGCCGACAGTATGAGCACCGAGTTTTTCGGCCTCGGGTCCGGAGAAAATGTTCATCTTTGGTGACCCGATAAATCCAGCCACAAACACGTTCTGAGGATTGTGATAGAGTTCAAGCGGCGAGCCGACTTGCTCAATAACACCGGCCTGTAGAACAACGATCTTGTTGGCCATGGTCATCGCTTCGACCTGATCGTGCGTCACGTAGATCATCGTCGTTTGCATACGCTCATGCATTTCCGAAATCTCAAGGCGCATTCCGACGCGAAGGGCTGCGTCAAGGTTCGACAGTGGTTCGTCGAACAAGAAGGCCGAGGGATCACGAACAATGGCGCGCCCGATTGCAACCCTTTGACGTTGACCACCCGACAGTTGACCAGGTTTGCGGTCAAGGTAGTCGAGCAGGTTCAATGAGGTCGCGGCGGCCTCAACACGTTTGTCGATTTCCGCCTGAGGCATTTTCTCCATACGAAGCGGAAAGCCAATGTTCTTGCGCACCGTCATATGCGGATAAAGCGCATAGGATTGGAACACCATGGCCAGACCGCGCTTGGACGGAGGTACCTCGGTGACAATTTCATTGTCGATCTCGATCTCGCCGGATGTCAGATCCTCAAGGCCGGCGATCATACGCAGAAGCGTTGATTTACCGCATCCAGAAGGGCCAACAAATACAGCGAACTCTCCGTCTTCGATGGTCAGATCCAAAGGTGGAATGACCTGTGTGTCACCAAAACTCTTGGTTACTTGTTTAAGTACAATACGTCCCATGATCTTTCCTTATTTCACAGCGCCGAAGGTCAAGCCTTGGACCAGTTGTTTCTGACAGAACCACCCAAGGACAACGATTGGTCCAACTGCGGCGGTCGATACGGCCGACAGACGGCCAAAGAACAAGCCTTCCGGGGCGCGGTTTCCTTCGATCAGTTTCGAAAGAGTTGCGGCTTCTGTCGTTGTAAGGCGAACAGTCCAATATGCTTCGTTCCAGCAAAAGATGAAGGTCAGAAGCGCGGTTGAGGCAATGCCACCCCAAGCCAGAGGAATGAGGATTTCTTTGATCTCACCCCAGGTGTTAACACCGTCCATTTTGCCGGCTTCAATGATGTCCTTGGGGATCTCTTTGAAGTAGGTGAACAGCATCCAAACCACGATAGGTAGGTTAATCAGGCTGAGAACGATGATAATCAAGAAGTGCGTATCAAACAGTCCCATGCTCTTGGTCAGGAACGTCATCGGATAAAGCACAGCAGCGGCTGGCAGCATCTTGGTCGACAACATCCACATCAGAACGTCTTTGGTTGCCCGGCTTGGATTGAACGCCATCGCATATGCGGCGGGAATGCCAACCGCGAGTGAGAAAACCGTCGCAAAAACCGAGGTGATGACCGAGTTGGTCGCGAAGCGCCAATAGTCATAGTTCTGGGTCATGTTCACGTAGTTTTCGAGCGTTGGTGTGAAGAAGAACAAGAATTCTGGCTTCACCGCGTCGGCGTCAGTTTTGAAACTCGTCAGAACCATCCAAAAGATTGGAAAGAAGAAGAGCAGTCCAACACCCCAAGCCAGTAATGGCCGTCCGTAAGTGCCGAATTTCGAGGATTGTGCAACAATTGCCATGGTCTAGTCCTCCTATTCCATCAAGGTTTTGCCAATCATGCGCAGCAAGAAGATCGCTACGATGTTGGCAAGGATTACTGCGAAGATGCCCGTGGCGCTTGCAGCACCGATGTTGTTGTTGGCAAATTCACCAATGAGGTACGGCAAGTTCTTGTTTCCGTTGCCTCGGCTAACGATTTCGATCTCCGCGTAAAGCGAGAGGTGGAAGATCGCCTGGATCATCACAACGATTGCAATCGGACGGCCCAGGTGTGGAAGCGTCAGGAAGCGGAACTGCGACCAGGTGCTTGCCCCATCAAGAATAGCGGCCTCTTTTTGCTGCTGATCTTCAGATTGAAGCGAGGTCATCAGGATGAGAACAGCGAAGGGCGTCCACTGCCACGTCACCATCATGATGACAGCAATCGCAGATGTTTGAGTCGCTCGGAACGAGACTGGTTCAAATTCCGGCCAGAGCGAAAAGAACCCACCGAGAACCGGCATATTGCGCAGGCCAGCGATAACTTCGTTGATCCCACCCACTGCAATTCCCTGCAATCCAAGCACAGGATCGAGGATCATGTTGATCCACAGAACCGCGTTTACGGCCGGCATAACAAAGAACGGTGAAATCAAAAGAACGCGAACGATGCCTTGGCCCGGGAAGGCCTTGTTAATCAAGACGGCGATCAGAACACCAAGAATGATTGTCAGGAAAAGGATACTACCGACGATGACAAGGCTGTTTTGAATAGCCAGCAAGAAGTCTTTTGAGTTTAGAACAAACTCGTAGTTTCCAAATCCACGCCAGTTGCTGATGCTGGGTGTCGTCCATTCCGGGCGACGCGTGTTGTTCAGCACATAGCGGATGAATGAGAAGTAAAGGGTCATCCCAAGAGGGACCAGCATCCATACCAAAAGCAGCAAAACAGCTGGCGTTTGAAGGAGCCGAGGAAGCTTTCTGTCAGACATAAGTCTATCCTCCCAGCAAAACGATAATCTCGTTATGCTCGTGACGGTTAAGTTGCGTATTCAGGATGCGGAGTGTCGCGGTATTGCTCGGGCAATTCAAGCGACGGGGTATTTAAGGGAGGGCCCGAATAAACCGGGCCCTCTTGGAGTTGAACTACCGATTAGTAGCCAGCTTCTTCCATGATCGATACTGCTGCTGCCTGAGCGGCTGCCAGAGCATCTTCAACCGACTTGGCGCCAGAGAGTGCAGCGGCCATTTCCTGAGCGACGGCAGAACCGACTTCTGGGAATTCTGGGATCGCTGCGAACTGAACACCTACGTAAGGCTTGATGTCAGTTGCTGCTGGAGCTGCCGAGTCAATCGCTGCCATTTCAGCTGCTGCAAAGCCTGCTGCTGCCTGGAATTCAGGAAGAGCATATGTCGACGCACGCTGACCAGTTGGAACCGCGCCCCAACCGAAGTCTGGGTGGTTGCCTACAGCCTGAACGTAGTCTTTCGACGTTGCCCACTCAATGAATGCAGTTGCTGCTTCTGTGTTTGGCGAGCCTGCTGGAACAGCCATGGCCCATGCCCACAACCAGTTCGCACCAACTGGGTTACCAGCGTTAGGCGACTGAGCGTATGCAACGCCGTCTACTGTCAGGAACGATGCTGCGATTGTCGCGTCGATCCAAAGGCCACACTTGCCTTCGTTGTAAAGAGCAAGGATTTCGTTGAACGAGTTGCCTTCCGAACCGGGAGGGCCGTAGTTGCCCAGCAGGTCAACGTAGAAGTTAACGGCTTCGTTCCACATTGCAGTGTCCAGAGCTGGACGCATATCAGCGTCGAACCATGCACCACCGAACGAGTTAACAACAGTAGTCAGGAACGCCATGTTGTCGCCCCAACCTGGCTTACCACGAAGACAGGCACCATAGACGCCGTTGTCAGGATCGTGCATTGCCGATGCGGCCTGCATGACACGTGCCCAGCTGTCGTTGTCCTTGATGGTCACGCCAGCAGCGTCAGCCAAGTCTTTACGATACATAACCATCGACGATTCACCGTAGAATGGTGCAGCATAAAGCTGACCGTCTGCGGAAAGCCCTGCGCGCATGGCTGGCAGAATGTCGTCAACGTCGTAATCAGCGCCAAAGTTCAGTGGCTCGATCCAACCTGCAGCACCCCAGATAGGAGCTTCCTGCATGCCGATGTTGATGATGTCGTACTGGCCGCCACCGGTTGCGGTGTCAGAAGTAACCTGCTCACGCAGAACGCCTTCTTCCAAGGCAACCCACTTCAGCTCAACGCCAGTTTCGGCTGTATAAGCCTCTGCAACAGTCTGCATGTTAATCATGTGACCGTTGTTCACGATCGCGATCGTCAAAGACTCTTGCGCTTGAGCACCGCCAGCCAACATGGCCACCGCACTCGCTGTGCATAATGTTTTCTTCAAGTACATCCCGTACCTCCCTGTGTTTGGATGTTGCCCCACAACACTAGAGGAAACCGATACGCGACGTCAATTCTTTTTTTACGCGCGTTAAGTTTTAAATATACCAGAGTAAATTCAACAGCTTAGGCTGAGCCGCGCATGATAAGACGGCCATCAAACAACGTTACTTCGCGATTTTCCTGGCGCTTTCCTGAATCAATTAGCCCCAGAATCGTCTCAACGCTGCGGGCGGCAATTGATTCGTAGTCTTGAGAAACGGTCGTAAGCGACGGACAGGTATAGCGTGAGAACGGATGATCGTCGTGCCCGGCGATCCGAAGCGCACTTCCCGCGCCCAAGCCGACTCGTAGCCCGCTTTCGTAGGCCGCCGACAAAAGACCAATGGCTAGACGGTCATTGGAACACAGAACCGTATTAGAGGGCAGAGACCGATCCGACAGAATACGTGTGCCTTCCCGAAAACCGATAGCCTCAAAATCCCAGCCCTCACCCTCGATTTGGACGAGATGAGGCGTATGATCCAAACGCTCCATGGCCTCAACATACGCCGTGCGGCGCTTGTAAGCGTTCGGGTTGATCGGTGTTTTCATTTCAAAGAACGCGGGTGGCTCCCCCGTCCTGCACAGGTAATCAACAATCAATCCAACGCTTTGGCTATTGTCAGACCCAAAAAATGCCTCGCCAATGCCATCGAGATTGGCGTCAAAAAGAACCGTCGGAACCTCGGCTGCAAATTCGGCAACCATATCGTTTTTCGATGCACGCCCCAACGGTGCCAGCAGAACACCAGCCGGCTTGATCGCCCGAAGACTGTCGAGATTCGCGATTTCCTGCTCCGGTCCGCCGTGTGAACTCAGCAACAGGGGGTTGAACCCAGCGCCGACAATCAAACCCTCAATCGTACGCGCAATGCCCGCGAAGAAAGGGTCGGTCAGGTTTGGAACAACGAGGCCAATATTTTTGGTTTGCCTGCGGTTTTGATTGATCGCGTAGATATTGGGACGATAATCATATTGCTTCAATGCCGTCTCAATTCGCTCGCGAGTCGACTTTCTTACGCTGTCGGGGTCGTTGAAATACTTGGACACCGTCGGACGGGATATCCCGCTGACCGAGGCAAAATCCTCCATGTTTTTGATCTTTGGTTCATTCACGGTCGGAACCTTCCCTGTCAAACCCCTGATGTGACCAACTCAGATCAAGCGCCACATGTTCGTATTTTGCCTCAGCTTAGTTGACGCGCGTAAAATTTAAAGAGGAATTCGAAAAATTCGGACTCAAATGACAAATCCACGCAGAATGGCTGTTATAGCCACAGCGGGCAAATGTTCAACTTGTGGCCCCAAAAGACCCGTCTTGAACACGATTTGCTTTGATCTCATCGATCGAACAAACGCCGGTTTGTGCCATCGCGATGCTCAACTCATCACTGAACACATCCCACATGCGCCGCAGCCCTCGTTCGCCCTCTGCGGCGATTGCAAATTGCAGCGGTCTTCCAAAAAAGACAAAATCAGCACCGGAGAGCAGAGCTTTCAAAGCATCCTCGCCCGACCGCAAGCCGCTGTCGTAAAAGATCGGAAAATCTGGCCCAAGCGCTTTTCGAATTGCGGGAAGGATCAAAAATGGTGAAGGCGCGCTTTCAAGCTGCCTTGCGCCATGACTGGACACCTGAATGGCATCGACCCCGGTTTCCTTTAGAAGTACCGCGTCCTCGACGTCCAGAACGCCTTTGACGACCAGATTGCCCGACCAAGCGTCTCGGATCCTTGCCAACGTCTCCCAAGTGGCCCGTGCGCGGCTTTCGGTGCGGTCAAAATCAAAGCCAGCCATTTGGAAGTTCGCCATTTGTGGCTTGCCAGCCAGCAAAGATGAAATCGACCAGCGTGGGTGCAGCGCGAAATCTATGAATTGGCTCGGGCCAATCTTGAACGGCATTTTAAACCCATGGCGCAACTCGCGCGGGCGACGCCCGACTTCGGGCACATCAACCGTTACGACCAGGGTCTTGTATCCCGCCGCTTTAGCGCGGTCGATCAGTTTGAAAGTTCCCACGCCATCACCGCTGAAATAGAGCTGGAACCAAGCGTGTCCCTCAGCCTCGGCGATAATTTTCTCCATCGGTGTCGACGCAACCGTCGAAACACCGTGGGGGATTTTGTATTGCGCGGCCAATCGCGCCAGCATCAGGTCTGCCCCGGGTGATGACAAATTGCACATCCCCATAGGGGCGATCCCAAACGGGCGGTTCGCAGCATTTCCGAACACGGTCGTCGCAAGCGAGCGTTGACTCACGTCACGCAGAATCCGAGGCCTCAGGACCATCGCGTCAAGGGCGGCGCGATTGCGCGTCGCCCCCGTTTCAGCACCAGCGGCGCCATCGATATAGTCAAACACCATCCACGGTAGGCGACGCTTGGCCAAACGGCGCGCGTCGTCAAAACTGTGGATGGCCGATGCACGCATCAGGCTTTGACAGCTTCCATGAAGCGATGGCGGATTACAACCGGATCCAAAGTGATAACGGGCAGCTTGATGTTACCACTGTCGCATTTGCAAACAATGATCGTCATCTCGTCACTGTCGATCGCAGCCTGCAAGACCGGTCCAAGATCCTTGTCCTGAACCTCAACAACATTGTCGCAACCACAGGCCGTCGCCACCGCCGCAAGCGAGGTTTTGCGCCCCGCATAAGTCGGTTGATCGCCGGTCGAGCCATAAGAACCGTTGTCGATGATGAGCAATGTGTAATTGCCTGTCGCGTTGTTCGCGATTGTCGGCAAAGTGCCAAGGTTCGTCAGCACTGACCCGTCACCGTCGATTGAGATCACCGGCTTGTCTTGTGCAAGGGCAAGACCAAAACCGATTGAGGACGAAAGCCCCATGGTTCCGAGCATGTAAAAGTTGGTCGGCTGGTCATCAATCATATGCAGTTCCTGGCTAGGAAGGCCAATATTGCAGACAACCAGATGATCGCGAATGATCGGGGCGATTTCTCGCAGGATTTCAGAACGGATCATTGGTCGCCATAGCCTCCCCAAAAGTTGGCGTCCGTCAGGATCGCCACGGGTTTGTTGCACATGAAGGTGTACTTCAGAATATTGTCCAATTCCTCGACGTCTTTCTGCCAATGGAAGTGGTAAGTCGGGATGTTCAACTGCGCGAGAAGCGCTTTTGTGTGAACAGCCATTTCAACCTGACAGGCGACAGGCTCACGAAGCTCTCCGCGAAATGAGATCAGCATCGGCAGCGGCATACGGTAATACTGGGTGAGGGTCGCCAAGGTATTGATTGTCACCCCAATGGCCGTGTTTTGCATGATGATCGCAGGGCGTTTACCGCCCATGAAAGCACCAGCGCACAGGCCCATGCCCTCGTCCTCTTTGTTGGATGGAATGTGGAAAATGTCGTCGCGTTGGTCAATCTCTTCGATCACGCCTGCAAGCTGTTTGCAGGGCACTGTTGTGACGAACGAGATATCGTTGGCGACAAGATCATCCGCGATCTTCTTGTCGATATTCATGCTGGTCTTACCTTTCTTGAGGCGTCGATATGCGACACGATGAATTTAGAATTGAAATGCGGGACGACGTCATGATGATGCCCAAGGCTTGAGGACGATTTTCGGGGCCGCGACTTGTCCTGTCCTTAGGTCGTGAAAGGCACCGGCTCCGCTTGAAAGCGGGCGAACGTCGATCCAATTCAAAGCGCCGAGACGCCCCTCGAATAAGGCCTGCGCCGTGTCGCGAAAGTCCTGGGCGGTGTAGGTATATGTGCCGATGAATGTAATCTCTTGCAGCGTCATCCGACGAATATCGAGACCACCGAGGTCTTCGCCCAAGCCGACATGGGCAATCACGCCACCCGGTTCGGCCAGCGCCGAGGCGGTTTCTCGCGTCGCCGCATAGCCAACGGCATCGATGACGACGCTATAAGCACCAGTCGCTGACGCCACAGCGTTTTGCCTGCAACGGTGCTGCAAAAAAGCGCGGCGTTCGTCATTTGGTTCAACGATTGTGACATCATCTACCCCCATGGCCGACAACGCGAGTGCTGCGGCCAAGCCGATCGCGCCACCGCCGAGCACGAGCGCCCGAGGTGCTTGCCCGGCATGAAGCGCTTCAAGCGCAAGTCGCGCGGCATGCCAACTCACGGCCAAGGGTTCGGCCAGGGCGGCCTTTTCAAAGGAAACGTCATCAGGGACGGTCACCAAATTTTGCGATGGCATTGTTATGTATTGCGCAAACGCCCCTTCTCGTGGGGGCATTGAGATAATCTGGCGATCTGGGCAAAGGTTGTCTCGGCCCTGTATGCAAGCGGGACAAACGCCGCAGGTGACCAAGGGATTAACTGTAACGCGGCGACCATCCTCATCTCCACCGACAACCACGCCCGCGGCCTCATGCCCCAAGATCAGCGGCGCGGGACGTCTGGCATCGTGCCCGAGATAGGCGTGCATATCCGATCCGCAGATGCCGACCGCCTCAACCCGGATGAGCTGTTCACCGGCGCGCGGAGTGGCATCCGCGACGTCCTTGAACGCGATGCTCTCAACGCCCTCATACACAAGTGCCTTCATTTCGCTGTGAACCCCCCATCGACCATAAGGATTTGACCCGTGACATAGGCCGACGCGTCCGAACACAAGAATAGCAACGGGCCGTCGATGTCTTCTAGCCTCCCGTTGCGACCAACGCAGGTCTGGCCGGCATTGCGAGCCGCACGGTCGGGATCGTCAAAGACAGCTTGTGTCAATTCTGTCGGAAAGAACCCCGGGCCGATTGCGTTGGCAGTTATGCCGTATGTCGACCAAGCCTCGGCCATCGCGCGTGTCAACTGCCCGACCCCTGCCTTGGACGCACCATAGGCAATTCCGCCGGGAAAGGCGCGGGTTGTTTGCAGGCTGGCAAAATTCACGATCCGCCCCCAGCCCTTGTCCTTCATCGCGGGCACAAGCGCCTGGCTTAGGAAAAATGGCGCGGACAGGTTGATCGCCAATGTTTGATCCCATCCATCAGGCGTGACCTCATCGGCGATTTGGCGTGTATTCAGTCCGGCAGCGTGAACAACAATGTCAGGCGCGCCAAACGGCTTGGACACCTCGGCGACAATCGTTTCCAGCGACGCGCGATCAGAAATGTCAGCGCAGGCTTTAGCCGCCGACGGGCCAATTTCCGCACATAAACTGTCCAATTCAGCCGCACGTCTGGCAACACCGACAACCTTTGCGCCCGAAGCTGCCAAGGCAATTGCCGCACGGCGGCCCAATCCAGAGCTGGCACCGGTTACACAGGCCACCCGTCCCGTCAGATCAAAAAGTCCCCTAGGATCAACCATTTGCCGACAAATCGAAGGTTTCGCCCGGGAAATACTTAGCCAATCGCACGTCAGCAGCGCGCGCATGCCCCTCCATGCCCTCAAGGCGAGAAATGCGCGCCGTCGCTTCGGCAACCGCCTTTGAGGCATCACGGGTTGTGCGCTGCCACGTAACGATTTTCATGTACTTGTGGACCGACAAACCGCCTGTGTAACTGGCCGCTCCGGATGTGGGCAACACGTGGTTGGTGCCGGTTGCCTTGTCTCCGTATGAAACGGTCGTTTCTTCACCTAGAAACAGGGATCCATAGCATGTGAGTCGGTTCAGCCACCAATCCAGATCCGTCGCCTGTACGGTCAAATGCTCGGGCGCATACTCATCGGAACATGCCGCCATGTCTTCGCGATCCGCGCAAATGATAACCTCGGCGTAGTCCCGCCACGCAGCAAACGCGTTTTCGCGGTTCACCTCGGGCAGATCGGCGATCAGATCGGGCACCAAATTCATGACGTTCTCGGCAAGGACGCGATCATCCGTAACCAACCAAACCGGCGAGTTATATCCGTGCTCGGCTTGTGAAACCAGATCCGTCGCGACGATATGCGCATCAGCGTATTTGTCCGCAAGGATCAAACTGTCGGTAGGGCCAGCGATCATATCGATACCAACGCGCCCAAAAAGGATACGCTTGGCCTCGGCCACAAATTGGTTTCCGGGACCGACGAGGATGTTCGCCTTGGGCAAGCCAAACAACCCAAAGGTCATGGCCGCAACGCCTTGAACACCGCCCATAGCAAGGATCTTATCCGCGCCGCAAATATGCGCGGCGTAGACGATTGCCGGTGCCACCCCAACGTCGGGGCGCGGAGGTGAGCACGCGGTAATATGCCGACAACCGGCAACCTTGGCAGTCGTCACCGTCATAATTGCCGAGGCAATGTGGCTATAGCGCCCCCCAGGGACATAGCATCCAGCCGCATCGACAGGGATCGCTTTTTGACCGGCGATGAAGCCGGGCTCAATCTCCATTTCGACGTCGGTAAGCGTTGATTTCTGCGTTTCAGCGAAGCGCTTCACGTTGTCATGGGCGAACCGAATGTCAGCCTTTAGCTTTTCAGGCACCAACGCGCAGGCCGCCTCGATTTCCTCGGGCGTCATCAGGACATTGCCCTCATACTGGTCAAACTTCGCCGCGTACTCCATCGCCGCCGCATCGCCGCCAGCTTCAATGTCGGATAAGATGCCACTTACAATCTCATGCGTTTTCGAAGCATCTGACTTTGAGGTCAAAGCGGCCTTCTTCAAATATTCGCGCGTCATTGTCGGATATTCCCTAGTGTTGAAATCAGCAAATTACGGCGTCGCGCGGTGTGATCTTCGGATACGATTGGCCATTTTTCATATGTCGCCCAATCGAAAATCCACAGCAAACGCCGAGAGGTATGAATCAGTTGATCCCATATGTAAGCGCTTGCAAAATAAATGCAAGCGCTTACATATGGGTTGGAGAAAATGAAAAAAGAAACCACATTGCCGAAATGACCGACCTTCAATCGCCTCCGACTCTTGACGACGTTGCTGCAATTGCGCGGGTTTCGACGGCGACGGTCTCGCGGTGCATCAACGATCCTGAAATGGTGTCTAAGCCAACACGCGAACGCGTCGATGCTGCGATCAAACAACTCGGGTATACGCCAAACTTCGCGGCGCGCTCGATGGCTGCCAAACGTACCTTCACAATCGGCGCAATTGTCCCAACGATGGAGAACGCCTTTTTCGCGCAGGGCTTGCAAGCCTTCCAAGAGGAAATCCACGCGCATCGATATACCTTGCTTGTTTCAAGCTCAGCCTACGATCCAATTGCTGAGGAAGATCAAATACGCACGCTTGTTGCACGCGGCGCAGACGGCATTTTGCTGATCGGGCATGACCGCGATCCAGCGATCTACGATTACCTTGATCGCCAGCGAGTCCCAAGTCTTGTCGCGTGGTCCTATGACGAATCCGCCCGAGCGCCGTCGGTCGGATTTGACAACCGCGCGGCCATGCGTGCGATGGCCGAAAGCGCGATTGCGATGGGGCATCAACACATCGGCATGATTTCTGCTTACTCCGCAAAAAACGATCGGGCACGGATGCGGATCGAAGGCGTCAAAGATGCGATGAAATCCAACGGCCTTGACCCAAGCTCGCTGGCGCTTGTTGAAACGACATACAGCGTTGCAAACGGAACCGCGGCGTTTGTCGACCTTATGGGGCAATCCCCGCGCCCCAGTCTTATACTTTGCGGCAACGACGTTTTCGCCGCAGGCGCGCTTCGGGGCGCTAGGCAGCTTGGTCTATCGGTTCCCGAGGACGTTTCCGTGACCGGATTTGACGACCTTGAAATAGCGCAGGTCGTTAATCCGGAACTGACTACCGTCCATGTCCCACACCGTGCAATGGGTCAGGCATCAGCGCGCGAACTCGTTAAGATGATCGAAGAAAAACGCGCAGGGGTTTCACAGAAGCTCGACGTGCAACTGGTCCATCGCGGCTCGGTTGCTGCGCCGAAACCGCACTCGCGCAAATCCTATTGAGCATCGCCCATGCGCGATGACGCATTTTGGAACACAAACTTTCTAAGCGCTGCGAACCTTCTCCCAAAGCTGGCGAGCCGCGGCAACGATCGACGAGTGGCTCGGCATCGTCGCTGCATATGCGGGACCCGTTGCAATAAAACTGTCTTCGGCAGCCAATCGCGCGGATGGCAATTTACTGCGTTCGGTCAGCATCGCCATTAGCGCCTCGGATTGACCACCCGTGCTGCGACACTCATCGACGATTAAGACCGCCGCGGCACCCTCGATAGCCTCAAGAATGCCATCAACAGGCATCGGTGCAATCCAGCGCATGTCGACAATCCGGGCGTCAATCCCACGAGACTGCAAGGTTTTCGCCGCTTGCTGTGACAGGAAATGCCCGTTGCCGTAGGTGACAATCGCAAGGGGTCCATCACCGGTCACGCCGACCTCGCCCAATTCAATCACCTGATCCGGTGCGGGGTAGGCCCGAAGCCAACCTCCGTCCTTTTCGTGATGCAAGTCGCGCATCGGGTAAAGTGCAATCGGTTCGACGAACACCACAACACGCTGGTCTTCACGCGCCAATCGCACACAGGTACGCAGCATTTTCGCGGCATCCGCTCCATGTGATGGGCAAGCGATAATTACACCGGGGATGTCACGCAATACGGCCAGGGAATTGTCATTGTGGAAATGCCCCCCAAAGCCCTTTTGATAGCCCAAACCGGCGACGCGCAGCACCATCGGGTTGGTGAACTGACCATTTGAGAAGAACGGCAATGTCGCCGCCTCGCCGCGGATTTGATCCTCGGCGTTGTGAAGATACGCAAGGAATTGAACCTCGGGGATTGGGATAAATCCATTGTGGGCCATGCCAATCGCCAACCCGAGAATCGATTGCTCATCAAGCAGCGTATCGATCATCCGATCTGGTCCAAACCTGTCGCATAGTTTTTGCGTGACGCCATAGACGCCGCCCTTGCGACCAATGTCTTCACCCATACAAATGATTTCGGGATGCGAAAGCATCAGATCCGTCAGCGCCCAATTGATAAGACGGGACATGGGCTGCGGGTTACCCAATAGCCTGAGATCATCGCCAAACGCCTTTCCGCGCGCCTCAGCGCCGGGGCCATTGGTGGGTTTGCAGATGCGCTTTGGTGGAATGATTGAGGCCATGACCTCTTGCGCGGTTTCAAGTCTCGGCTGTTTTACGACCTCGGCAGCAAGGCGGGTGCATTCGCTCTCGGCATCATTGTAGATCGCCAGCGCACCCTCTGCCGTCATAGTGCCACTCTCGATCAAAAGTCGCACCGAATGAAGAAGCGGATCGTCGCTTTCCCATTTTTCGAAGACGGTCTTGTCCAGATAGCTTTGCTGAATATCCGCGCCCGCATGACCGTAGAGACGCACGACCGAGAGATGCAGGAAAGCTGGCTTTTTGCGCGTCCGCACGTAATCCGCGGCCTCACAAGCCACCCGATAGGTTTCGAAGATGTCGAGTCCATTGGCCGAAAAGTATCTCAAGCCGGGTTTGTTTGCGAAATTCGCTTCGATCCAGCCCTGAGGCGTTCTTGTGGAAATCCCGATGCCGTTGTCTTCGCAAACGAACAGCAACGGCAGTGGTTGGGACTGATAGGATGTCCAGCAGGCCGAATTTATCGCCCCCTGCGCGGTTGAGTGATTGGCCGACGCATCTCCAAACGCGCACATAACGATGCCGTCGTCCGCCAGGGTCTTATGCTCAGGCGGACGACGGCGCGCCACTCCAATGGAATAGGCCGCACCGACCGCCTTGGGCAAATGGCTGGCAATCGTTGATGTCTGCGGCGGAATATTAAGCGCCTTGGAGCCGAGCACTTTGTGTCGTCCACCGGATATAGGGTCCGACTTGGCCGTGGCAAAACTGAGCAGCATATCCCAAGCCGGTGAAACGCCGGAGACCATCGCCGAGCGACGTGCCTGAAAAGCCCCGTCACGATAATGTAAAAACGCCATGTCATCGGGGCGCAAAGTCGAGGCAATTGCCGCCATGCCTTCATGGCCGGACGACCCAATTGTGTAAAACCCCTCGCCCGCCGCCTGCATCTTGCGCGACCGCCGATCCAGATTGCGACTGAGGCACTGGGCCCTGAAAATCTCCACAGCCTCGGGTCCTCCCAAGGGACCATCCGGCGCGGCGCCCTTCGGAAAATCAGCGGCGGCTAAACGTTTTAGAAAAGCACTGTGAACAATGTCTGCACGATCCACTTTTGACCCCTGCCCTCTATTGTGACGTCTTTTTTGGCCTGACGCGGCCCGCAATTGTACGCATACCAAAACGCTTATGTTGCAAGTTGTCTCGGCTTCAATCTGACCATATGCAGGCAAATTGGATTGTCACCCGAATTTCGAGATCATTTCCCGATAAACCGAAGGTCCGGCCATTGTGCACCTTAACGATTGCCAAGGTCGATAATCTGTCGCGCCACATCTAAACCCGTTTGATAGGCCCCATGCACCGTCGCATAGGCCGTCGCGCTGGTCGCCTCTCCGGCGAAAAACAGCCTGTCGTCGATAGGTTCAGCAAGCACAGATCTGGCCCCCGCGCCTTTGGTCCGTGCGAAACTATAGGCGCCAATTGCGCTGGGTGTGTCTCGCCACCGCGTTTCGTTGGTGCCACGCACATGTTTGGTGACGTCATTGCCGAAGATATTGCGCAACGCCTCAAGGCAAAACGCGGTCGCCGCGTTTGACCCTTCACGTTCCAATTGATCGGCAAAGCGACCGGCCACAAAACCAACCGCAAGACTGGTGTCAAAAAACCCAAACAAAATCGTGCAAAAGGCCTCATCGCCGACGTGGTAGTCTGCCATGTCGCCTTGATGCGCCTCTTGCCACGCGGGATCAAAATCCAACCCGATCTTGTTCAAAAGCCCCATTGGAAGCTGTTCAATCGCCGACAACTTTCGATCAGGAAGCGGGGGCGTAAACTTTATCGCGTCGGCTGCTAAAACACCTGTTGAAACCGTTATGATGGCGTGTTTCGCCCAAAGGGTTCCCTTTGCTGTCACAACGCGGACCAGCGGTCCTGAGCTATCAATTGCCGTTACAGGACAATTGAGGTGCACAGGCACGTCCGCAAACATGCCGGTGACAAAGGCCCCCAACCCACCGTCCACCAGCCAATCTTCGTCGGTATGATCGTACCGCGCGATGTCGTGAACCGAGGTGTCGTCATAATCTCCGCCTTGCATTGGCGCAATCAACAGCTTCGCAGTTTCGCGCCAACGAGACTTTGGCATGACGTCGATGGGCGGTTTGTCCGCACCACCCCTGCCCGCATCCCGCGCGGCTTGCCACATCGTTGGAACGTAGCGATTGTATTCATCGACGCTTTCCAGCGGCAGCGCTTGCCGGTTTGACGTCACCCAAGTGCAATCACTCCATGGCTTTTTGTGAAGTCGGACGCCTCTTTTTTCGGCAATCTTCGCAAGCGGATTGATGTCCGCTGAATGCAGCCATGATCCGCCCATGTCGAAGGGAATTTCGTAGAGCGTGGCGTCAGAGTAGCACCGACCACCAATGTGACCGGCGGCTTCAAGCACAACAACCTCAATCCCCGCCCTATGCAATTGGTCGGCTGCCGCCAAACCCGCGGTTCCGGCACCGACAATCACAACGTCAGGGTTAGATGAAAACGAGGTCACGACCTGCGCCCGGACAGGGGTATTATGCCACTTACCGGCGTGCCCTCGAACCGCGCCAAGTCCACTGGATCTTCGCGGTCGTCATTGCAGCAACGCCGGTAAATTTCGAGAATTTGTGGCGGGAGTTCTCCGATTGCATAAAAATACATTGCCGCCGCATAGCGTGTTTTGCCTGAGCCCACCGCCCCGACCTCACAATTCAGTCGCGCGACCTGGCCTGCGTATTCGTCGGGGTCAGCAATCATTCAACAACGTCGGTCAAAAGCCGGTCGTTCAATGCCCGAACATCATCCTCGTTCGGGGCGCTTTCGACGTTATAAATCGGCAAAACGGCCCGCAGATGGTCGTGATGAGATCGCACACCGTATTCCAGATCGGACAGATGAAACCCTTGGAAGAATTCGGACGCCATGGCTTCATTCGACCAGATGGTTAGCTGCACATCCTCGACAACCGTTTCGCGATCAATGCGACTTGCCAGATACCGAGCCGCCCGTTGTTGGCGATCTTCGTTTGCGTATCGGTAAGTGGCTGATCTGATAACCGTTTCATTGACCGAAATCGGAAGCTCTAGGTAAAACAGCGATGTTTCGGGTGTAACGGCAATGACGGCGTTCGGGAAAATTCCGTAGTAGATCCAACTTTGCTTTTGCGCCTCCGGTAAAAACTCCTGCGATTTCGAGAGCATTTTGTAGTTGCGAACAGCCCAACGCCGGCCCTTTGATGGTGTATATTTGCCCTCGGATCGACTAATCCCATCGACATAAGGCTCGTCCGAGTAGGTGTATCCATATAAATCCTGCAACGCCGGATGGGCCATGGCGACGTGGTAACCCTCGTTATCTACATCGCGCACCGACTTCCAATTGACGGGTGACGTTTCCGCCCAAATCCCGTCCGTCGGAACCTGTTCTTGCATGCGATACGATGCGGCCTCGTCCGCGAAGGGGTTCAGCAAGTCTGCAACGCTTGGCTGCGGTCCAGGCTTAAATCGGGCAAAGATAAAGCCGTTCCAAACCTCATGCTCAAGCCTGCGAAGGGCAAATTCGTTTTTGTCCAACGGAGGGTATGAATCCGGTCTTGCCGCCCCCCGCAATGTGCCGTCCAAGTTGTAGACCCAGCCATGAAACGGGCAAATCATTGCGCTTGGGCAATTCCCATGATCCTTGCTGACCAGACGCGACCCCCGATGGCGGCAAGTGTTGTGAAAAGCGCGGATATCGCCTGCGTTGTCCCGTAAAACGATGGCCCGCTCGCCACACAGATCGAGCGTTTGGAAATCGCCGTTTTTGGGAATGTCCGAGACATGGCAGACAATCTGCCAATGCGTCTTGAAGACCTCTTCCTTTTCCAGCTTCAGCAACTCGGCACTATGGTAACACCACCCGGGCAATCCACGGCGGTCCCAATCGTTGGGGATACGCGTATCTCTCAAATCAGCACACCTTCTTATGTTTCCATCCAGCCACCGACGGCGCTAGGGCCTTGTCGCATCCAACAGCCGTTTCCACGTCAGCGCAATCGTAATTCCCTGAGTTCGAAACCGGTTGAACGGAGTTTTGGACAGCGGAGTGAGTGGCAAGTAGTCGTCCGTTGGGTTGCCCACGCAATGACCTGCACGAACCTTACCAAACATGCTTGCCATGGCAACACCGCCCGGGCTGAAACCCAATCCGCGATAAAGCGCGCCAACTGGCCAGAGTATATGCGGAACGTGATCCCGTTCCATGGCCGAGTCAAAGTGCCGTATGTTTCCTCATATGTCCTCTATTTGGGCTTGGCCCCAATAATTTGATCAAATCTACTATTTTTATCGACAGCCGCCCAACTCTCTGCTTAGCTTGTCCGCGACCCGCCCGAATTTTCACGCTTACATTCAGGACGATTGACAGTTTAGTCAAATGAGAAGCAAACGACTTCTACGTCAAAACAGGCTTTGAAATTGGGGTTGAATGTCAAAACCGGGAGAGGATCTTAGATCATGAAAAAAACAACCACTTGGACGGGCCTTGCCGTCACAGTCACCGCGACTGCCTTGATGGCGGGAACGGTAAATGCTCAGGAACGTGTGCTGAAAGTCACGAACTGGGGCGAGTATATCGGTGAAGAAACCATCGCAAATTTTGAAGCCGAATACGGAATTAAGGTGATTTACGACGCCTACGATTCCGCCGAGGCGATTGATGCGAAGCTGCTGGCCGGAAACAGCGGATACGACGTGGTATCCCACGCGGCAGGCGACGTTGCGCGTCTTATCAAAGCCGGCATCATTGCCGAGCTGGACAAATCCAAACTCGACAACATCGTAAACATGGATCCATCGCTCATGGCCCAATTGGCCAGCGACTGGGACCCGGGCAACAAACACATTATTCCCTACATGTGGGGAACGCACGGCGTGACCTATAATGAAGAATTGGTGCTTGAGACTTACCCAGACGCGCCAATCGGCTCAATGGATATGGTGTTCGATCCGGTTCACATGGCCGAGTTGTCAAAATGCGGCGTTTCCTTCCTGGATTCTCCGAGCGACATCATCCCGATGGCACTTGCCTATCTTGGGCTGGACCCGAACTCGACAAATGCCGAGGATTACGAAGCGGTCGGCGAAATGCTCGCCAAAATTCGCCCTTACATCAAAACATTCGACAACTATGCCTACCAGCGTATGCCGCAGCGTGAATTCTGCGTCTCGACAACCTGGGGTCCAGACGGGCTTTTGGCGATGTCTGGCGCTGAAGAAGCAAACACCGGCGTTGTTCTGGATTTCTTCCTTCCAGAAGGACAAGGCAAAGCGCAGCTTTGGATTGATGGTTGGGTCATTCCAGCCGACGCGGAAAACGTCGATGATGCACATCTGTTCCTGAACTACATGATGCGTCCGGAAGTTGGCGCGGCGGATAGTAATTACACTTGGTACGCCACAGCAAACTTGGCCGCCAAGGCAATGGTGGACGAAGAAGTGACGTCTAGCCCTGCCGCATTCCCGACCTCGGCGCAGGTTGACAAAATGTACACAACCGCCGTTCTGCCGCCAAAAGTCGAGCGTTTGCAGACGCGGACCTGGACAAACTTCAAGGCTGGCAACTGATCGCCTTACCAGGTTGAACAATGGCAGTGGCGCGATTTTCCCGCCGCTGCCAAACAATCCCCAAAAATCCCAATCTAAGGTACGATTTAGTTGTGGAAACCTCTGACACAAATATGCCGTGGCTGGACCGCGCAAACAACAAACCATTTGTTGAAATTCGGGGCCTGACCAAGAAATTTGGCAATGTGACCGCGGTCGACAACATCGACCTTGAGATTTACCAAGGCGAGCTGTTTTGCCTCTTGGGCGGCTCAGGTTGCGGTAAAAGTACCTTGCTGCGCATGCTGGCAGGATTTGAATTTCCTGAAAGTGGCTCGATCTTGATTGATGGCGTCGACATGTCAAACGTGCCCGCCTATGAGCGCCCCACAAACATGATGTTTCAAAGCTACGCGCTGTTTCCGCATATGAGCGTTGAAAAGAATATCGCGTTTGGCCTGCAACAGGACGGTATGAACAAAAGCGAAATCAGCGACCGCGTTCATGCAATTCTGAAACTCGTCGAACTGGAAGACTACAAGAAACGCAAACCGCAGCAATTGTCCGGTGGCCAGCGCCAACGCGTTGCTCTTGCGCGCTCGTTGGTCAAGGAACCCAAGTTGCTTTTGCTCGACGAGCCGCTTGCAGCTCTGGACAAAAAACTCCGCAAGCAAACTCAGTTTGAGTTGGCCAATATTCAGGAACAGGTTGGTGTGACCTTCATCGTGGTCACGCATGACCAGGAAGAGGCGATGACGCTTTCCACGCGCATGGCGATTATGGAAACTGGCCGGTTCCGCCAAATTGGCACCCCGACCGAGATATATGAATTCCCCGAGTCCCGCATGGTCGCGGATTTCATCGGGTCAGCGAATTTTTTTCAGGGTCGTGTCACCGAGAGCGGCGCGGATCACGTCAAAGTTGACGCAGACGTTGGCGAGGTCTTCATCGACCATGGCCATTCAGTCGTTGAGGGCAACCAGATTTGGGTCGCCGTCCGCCCCGAGAAAATTTCGATCAGCAAGACGCCACCTGAGACCTCTGGTCCCAATCAGGCGCAGGGCAAAATTGACGAGATCGGCTATCTTGGCGACACGTCGATCTACAAAGTCCGTCTTGCATCGGGTCAGATCATTGACGTCACCTCGCCAAACCAGATCCGCCCGTCCAGCCGCACCCTCGCCATGACATGGGAGGATGAGGTCTTTCTGACTTGGGAACCGTCCAGCGCGATGTTGCTGAACTCATGAGCGTGCTACCGGATCATCCGCAAGCCGATCAAAGGGCCTCGCTTCGTGTCCGGCTAAGCCAAATGGCCCAGTCGAACTGGCGCGGGATTGTCGTCTTTATCCCTTATGTCTGGCTGCTGCTGTTTTTTCTGACGCCGTTCTTCATCGTTGCGAAGATCAGCCTGGCGGAACTGAGAATTTCCAGCCCCCCTTTCACCGATATGATCGAGTGGACGGACAGCGGAATTATGACCATCCGGTTGGTCTTCGACAATTACGCCTACATCATGACGGACAATCTGTATTTCGATACATACGTCAATTCATTGAAGATTTCCGTCACATCGACGATCCTTTGCCTGCTCATCGGTTATCCGATCGCTTACGGGATTGTGCGCTCGGGTCCGACCGCAAAGCCTCTGCTTTTGTTTGCGATCATTCTGCCGTTCTGGACGTCCTTCTTGCTGCGGGTTTACGCGTGGATGGGCCTGCTTGCCGATCAGGGTACGATCAACAACTTGTTGATTTGGCTGGGGATCATCGATGATCCAATCCGCATGCTCTACACCGAGTTCGCGGTCTTTGTTGGCATTGTCTACACCTACCTTCCATTCATGATCCTGCCGCTCTACGCCAACATGGAAAAGCTAGATGGCAGCTTGAACGAAGCCGCCGCTGACCTTGGTTCGCGCCCGACCAACACTTTCTTCAAGGTGACACTACCGCTTACAATTCCAGGGATCGTCGCAGGGTCTCTGCTTGTGTTCATTCCGGCAACTGGTGAATACGTCATCCCCGACCTACTGGGCGGCGGCAATGTCCAGATGATTGGCCGCGTGCTTTACAACGAATTCTCTCGCAATACCGACTGGCCGGTTGCCTCGGCGGTCGCCATCATTCTTCTCTTCTTGCTTGTGCTGCCGATCATCGTCTTCCAGCACTTCCAAGGCAAATCAACAGAGAGGCAATAGCTATGCACGGTCGTTCACGCTTTTTGACTGTCATGATTACGCTCGGGCTGGCGTTTATGTACATCCCGCTGATCCTGTTGGTGATCTACTCGTTCAACAACTCGAAACTCGTCCCCGTTTGGGGCGGATGGTCGACCCGCTGGTACAAGGTTCTCTTTGAATCCCCAGACGTTTGGAATGCGGTGTCTCTTAGCCTGAAGATTGCTTTTGTGAACGCAACTTTTGCCACCATTCTTGGCACCCTCGCCGCCTTGGCGATGGTCCGTTTTGGCCGGTTTCGCGGAAGAACATTGTTCGGCGGCATGCTCGTCGCGCCGCTTGTGATGCCCGAGATCATCACAGGTCTTTCTCTGCTGGTGTTGTTCATCTCGTTGCAGCAAATGTTTGGCTGGCCCTCCGAACGAGGTTTCACCACGATCACAATCGCGCATATAACGTTCTCGTTGGCCTATGTGGCCGTTACGGTGCAGGCACGTCTGACCGGCATGGGGCAAGACCTTGAGGAAGCCGCCGAGGATTTGGGCGCCAAACCCTTCAAGGTGCTTACCGCGATCACGCTTCCGCGCCTGACACCGGCACTCGTTTCGGGTTGGTTGCTGGCGTTCACGCTGTCCTTGGATGACCTCGTTATCGCAAGTTTCGTCACCGGCCCCGGCGCAAATACGCTACCGATCCTGATATTCTCGCGCATTCGATTGGGGCTGAGACCCGACATTAACGCCTTGGCCACCATCATTATTCTCGTTGTCGCGAGCTGCGTCGCCATCGCGGCTCTGATAATGTACCGCCAGCACAAACGAGACTTGCAGGATCAGCAAATGGCCGAAAAAGGGTAGTTGCGCGCTCTCCATGTAACCCGCCATCAGGATCTGGAATGACATGACAGGATCGCCCTACAGCATACTCTTTGAGCCGGTTGAAATCGGCCCTGTCACCGCGAAAAACCGGTTCTATCAAGTGCCCCACTGCACCGGCAGCGGGGCCTTGAGGCCAAGAATTCTAGCCGGGCTTCGCGGCTCGAAGGCCGAAGGCGGTTGGGGCGTTATCAATACCGAATACTGCTCGGTCCACCCGTCGTCAGATGACCTGCCATATCCCAGCGCGACGCTTTGGGATGATCGGGATATAAGAGCGCATCACCTGACAACCGACAAGATCCACGCACACGGCGCGCTTGCAGGGGTCGAGCTGTGCCTTGGTGGCGCACGCATGGCCAACCTTGAAACCCGCGAAGTCGCCTTAAGCTCGGGAAACCTGCCAAACCTCGATGGAAACCCGCTGCAATGCCGCGCCATGGACCGCTCGGACATTCGCGACGTGCGGCGATGGCATCGAAACGCGGCACTTAGGGCAAAAAGTGCTGGCTTTGACATTGTGTATGTTTACGCCACGCATGGTTACATGCTGTCTCAGTTTTTGTCGGGCAAGATGAACCACCGGACCGACGCGTATGGCGGCATTTTGGAAAACCGCATTCGCCTGCTGCGAGAAATCATTGAAGACACGAAAGACGCCGTCGGCAACAAAATGGCGGTTGCTGTCCGCTTCTCGGCTGAAACGAACGGTGGTGGCGGTCCGGACGGCAAACCGATACCGGGCGAAACCGAGGAAATATTCGGCCATCTCGGCGAACTCCCCGATCTTTGGGACATCAACGTCAGCGACTATTCCTTGGAAATGGGCCTGTCGCGCTTTGTGCCCGAAGGGGCGCTTGAACCCTATGTGGCGTCGATAAAATCGCTGACCAGCAAACCCGTGGTCTCGGTGGGTCGTTTTACCTCTCCCGACGCTATGGTCAGTCAAATCAAACGCGGTGTGATGGATTTCATCGGCGCTGCACGCCCTTCTATAGCAGATCCGTTTCTGCCAAATAAAATCCAACAGGGTCGCCCCGAAGATATTCGCGAATGCATTGGCTGCAACATTTGCTACACCGGTGACGGTAAAGGCGTGCCGATCCGCTGCACCCAAAATCCGACCATGAGCGAGGAATGGCGCCGCGGTTGGCACCCCGAGACAATCAACGTGAAGCGCTCAAACAGCAGCGTTCTCGTCGTAGGGGCCGGGCCGACAGGGCTTGAGGCCGCCCATGCCTTGGGCAAACGCGGGTATTCCGTCATGCTGGCCGAAGCGACGCGCGACCTTGGGGGGCGGGTCAGCCTTGAATCCGAATTGCCCGGTTTGCGTCAATGGTCGCGCGTGCGCGACTATCGCCTTGGTCAGATCGACAAACTTGAGAACGTTGAGGTCTATCGCGAAAGCGCCCTAACCGCAGAGCAGATTTTTGAAATCGCGCCCGACCATGTTGCAATTGCCACCGGCGCACACTGGCGGCGTGACGGCTATGGCGCGAACGCGCTTGCGGGCATCGATGCCGTCAAAAACGCGCCGAACGTTTTCACACCGGACGACATTATGGCGGGAAATATCCCCGAGGGGAAAACCATCGTCTATGACGACGATCACTACTACATGGGCACCGTCATTGCCGAAAGTTTGCGCCTAAAAGGTTTGGACGTCACGCTGATGACACCTGAGGATGTCGTTTCAAGCTGGGGGGCCTACACTATGGATCGCTGGCGTGCTCAAAGCAGGTTGATGGAGTTGGGTGTCAACATAGTCGTGTCCAAAAGCCTGACCGCGTTTGATGGCAGAACGGTAACCTATCAATGCAACTACACGGCGCGCGAGACATCGCATGAAGCTGACGCAGTCGTAATGGTCACCGCACGCCAGCCCAACGATAGCCTCTATCACGACCTGATTGCGCATCCTTCCTTTCAAGATGGCACCAGCTTTAAATCGCTCGCAAAAATCGGAGACTGCGACGCGCCGGGCATCATTGCAGCCGCTGTTTTTGCCGGGCATCGCTATGCGCGCGAGCTTGAAGAAGATATCGATCGAGACAACCCGCTGAAACATGATCGCGTGTTTTCCTGCTGCGGGTAGTTGACGAAAGCGCCCAAGCGCACGTCGCTTTTCGCTTAGCACCCCCTATCGGTCTGGGGCTAGCCTCATTCCAGAAGGGATGCTTTTATGGTTCGTCAAACATCACCGACTGCTGAGATTACACGCCTGAATTTCGCGATGGATGAAGGCGCGGGCGCTCGCGCACGGATCGGCTTACTGGTGCTTGAATCCGATCAAACGATGGAATGGGAGATGCGTTTGATGACGCATCTTTCCGGCGTGTCGGTCTATCACGCCCGACTTGCCAATGACGCCGTCATCACGCCCGAGACTCTGGCAAACATGGAAAAGGAACTGCCAATTGCCGCTGGATTGTTACCCCAATACCTTAAACTTGACGCGATAGGATATGGCTGCACCTCAGGGTCCACCATTATCGGCGAAGACCGCGTGGCCGAGATATTGAATGGCAAGCACCCGGGCGTTGCCTCGTCAAATCCATTGGCCGCTGCAAAAGCGGCACTCAAGGTCTTGGGCGTCAAACGTCTCGGCCTGGTCACCCCCTACACCCCCGACGTGACGCAAGCGATGCAAGACCGCTTTGAGGCGGCAGGGATCGAAATCGTCACCGTCGGGTCTTTTTACGAAGACAGCGACGAGGTGGTGGGCCGTATTTCACCAGAGGCGATTTTGGACGCTGCAGTCTCGATCGGCAGCGCGGAAGACGTAGATGGCGTTTTCATATCCTGCACAAGTTTGCGCGCCGCAGGAATAATTGAGCAAGCCGAAGAAATCTTGGGCAAACCCGTCACAGCAAGCAACCACGCGATGGCATGGCATCTGTTGCGGTTGGCGGGCATTGAAGATGAAATCGACGGTTTTGGGCAATTGTTCAAGTTGCAGACGAGCGAAAACAAGGCAGCAGTGGCATGAGTTTCACCCGCGGATTTCCGGTCTCAGAATATGAAAACCGTGTGCAAAACGCGCAACGCTTGATGCGACGCGACTCGCTGGATGCATTGCTGTTCATGACCGAGCGCGAGTTCACATATTTTGCCGGGTTTCAAAGTAATTTCTGGCAGAGCCCCACACGACCTTGGTTCCTGATTATTCCCGCAACCGGCAAACCTATCGCCGTCATTCCGAGCATCGGGGAAAACGCGCTGTCGCTCAGTTGGATTGACGATGTGCGGATCTGGGCCTCGCCCAACCCAGAGGACGAAGGCATCAGTCTTTTGGCCGATACATTGAAAGGCTTCGCCAAGAAACATCAGCGTATCGGGGTCCCCATGGGACCAGAAACGCATTTGCGCATGCCAGCAAACGACGTCGCCATGTTGCGGGGTGCCTTGGGTAGCATTGAAACGACAGACTCAACCGACATTCTGCGCACTCTGCGCATGGTGAAATCCGAGCGTGAGATCGCCAAGCACAAATTCATCTGCGGACTGGTCGCAGACGCCTATGACAACATGCCCAACATCGCCCGTGCCGGCCTGTCCGAGCGCGAAATCTTGCAGGCCTATCGATTGGACGTCCTATCCCGCGGGGCCGACACCGTGCCCTACATCGTCTCAACCGCCGGCCAGGACGGTTCGGACGACGCTATTCGATTTCCCAACGATCGCCCATTGGTCGAAGGCGATGTTCTTTTCATTGATACAGGAGCCGAGATCGACGGCTACTATTGCGATTTTGACCGCAATTTTGCCATTGGCCAGCCCAGCGCGGCGACTCAAACAGCCTATGAATTGGCCTACAAAGCCACGGATGCGGGGATCGCAGCCGTCCGGCCGGGCGTTCGCGCGTGCGACGTATGGCAAGCAATGGCGGATGTTTTAGCCTCAGGCGGCGCAACAGGGGGTGGTGTCGGGCGCATGGGGCACGGCGTCGGTCTCCACAACACCGAGTGGCCATCGCTGATGCCCACAGATCAAACTGTGCTACAAGAGGGTATGGTTCTGGCAATCGAACCCGGCTACGATTTCGCGCCCGGCAAAATGATGCTTCACGAAGAAAACGTGATTGTCCGTGCCGATGGGGCTGAATTGATTACACGCAGGGCCCCGGCCTCAATCCCGATCCTATGACCGATCCGTATGAGGCACGACTACACAGTCTTGGATTGCGGATCGAGAACGCGGAACGTTTGAATGCTCTTGCCATACTCGACCTGCAAAAGATGGGATCATAGGAAACCAGTATGAATTGGCGCACAAAACTTCTAGATCCAACGCCTCAGGCCAGACGGGATTACAACTCACTGGCGACACCCGTCTATCGGGGGTCCACCGTTGTCTTTGACGATCAGGCGTCGGTGTCCGACGACTGGAAACAGGCCGAAAACGGATACACTTACGGGCTTTACGGCACACCGACTGCGCTGGAATTGGCCTCGCGTATCGCCGGCATTGAGGGCGCGCATGAAACCTTTATCGTCCCCGGCGGTCAGGCGGCGATCGCGCTGATTTACCTGTCATATTGTCAGGCCGGCAGCCATGCCTTGGTGCCCTATTCGGCCTACGGTCCGAACAAGGCAATGGCCGAAGGTTTGATGCGCGGTCTGAATGTTGAGGTTGAGCCCTACGATCCCCTTATCGGGGCCAACATCTCTGACCTGATCCGCGACAACACGACGTTGATTTGGTGCGAAAGCCCCGGGTCTGTGACGATGGAGGTTCAGGACATCCCCGCAATTACAGCGGCCGCCCACGAAAAAGACGTCGCCGTCGCACTGGACAACACCTACGCCGCAGGCGTGCTTTTTGATGCTTTTGCACATGGTGTCGATGTCAGCATGCAGGCGCTTACGAAATACGTTGGCGGTCACAGTGACTTGTTGCTTGGATCGGTGTCGGCACGCGATCCAAAGGCCTATGCAAAGTTGGGACCAATCTACCAGCAACTCGGTCTCGCCGTGTCCCCCGATGATTGTAGTCTTGCATTGCGCGGTTTGCAGACGTTGGCTGTAAGACTGGACGCGCTGGAACGTTCGACCCTGAAGGTTGCGAATTGGCTAAACGAACACCGGCTTGTCGATGCGGTCTTGCATCCCGCATTTCCGTCGTGTCCCGGTCACAGCCATTGGCAACGCGACTTTTCGGGATCGTCCAGCGTATTCTCGTTCACAGTGACCGAACGTGTCCCCGCTGAAAACGTTTTGCGCATGATTGATTCCCTCAAGGTCTTCAAAATCGGCCTAAGCTGGGGAGGCGTGAATAGCCTCGCCGTTGTGTATCCAGATCTGGACCGTCCAAATCGGGATTACGGCGGGCGGATTGTTCGCCTCAACATCGGTCTTGAAGATACCAACGACCTTATCTCAGATCTGAAACAGGCCTTTGAGGCCCTTTCGGTCAACGTCCGAAGTGGAGGGGACGATTGATGGCGAAACTAGACCTTGTTGAATTGCGCCACGCGTTTCACCGCTCACCTGAGTTGGGGTTTGCCGAGCACAAGACCAAGGCCCGCGTGGCCGAAATTCTGACCGACCTCGGACTTGAGGTGCATACAGGCGTCGGTGTCGTGGGCGTTCTAAAGCGAGGAACCGGCAACCGCGCCATTGCTCTGCGCGCCGATATGGACGCGTTGCCAATCACCGAAACCAGCCGCCATGACCACGTTTCGCAAACCGCCGACACGATGCACGCTTGTGGACACGATGGACATATGACGATGCTGATCGCGGCTGCGGAAAAACTTGCGTCCGAGGGCGAATTTGACGGAACCATTGTGTTCATCTTCCAACCGAACGAGGAACACGGTCTCGGGGCAAAGGCGATGATCGACGAAGGCATCCTGAATCGGTTTCCAGTCGAAGAAATCTACGCCATTCACAACCTCCCCGGCGCGCCCGTCGGCCAGATCTCGACGCGACCGGGCCAGATATGTTCCAGCGAAAGCCTGTTTGAGATTGAGATCATCGGCCAAGGCGGCCATGCCTCGATGCCGCATGTCGGTCGCGATGCGATCACCATTGGCGCTGAGATCGTGCAGGCCTTGCAAACAATCGTTTCACGCAAACTTGCGCCCGGCGCGGGTGTCGTCGTGTCAGTCACCGAATTTCTGACCGACGGCCAGCGAAATGTCTTGCCCGGCACGGCAACACTAAAGGGTGATGTGCGGGCAAGACAGGCAGCGGATCGTGAGCAGGTTTCGCAATTGATGCACCAGATCGCCCAAGGCATCGCGGCAGCACATGGGGTCTCGGTCAACGTCCAGTTTGACGCTGAGTTCATTGAAACGATCAACGCACCGGACCCCACAAGGGCCGTCATTGACGCGGCCAATTCCTTGGGTCTCGACACGCTTGGATCGCGCGAACCGATGAGCTTTTCTGAGGACTTCGCGCAATTTTCTGCCGCCGTTCCGGGGTGTTTTCTGCTGCTCGGAAACGGCGAGGCCGGACCGCACGGCCAACCACTTCACGCGTCAGATTATGATTTCAACGACGCCCTGATCCCGATCGGTCGGGATTTTTGGGTCCAACTGGTGCGCGACCGCCTGCCCACCTCAACCTGATGACGGAGAATAGCATGTTCGAAGAACGAATGACTGAATTTCGCGCGCGGCTATCAAAGGCAGGCATCGACGTCGCCCTGATAACTGATGACGACAATGTCTATTATTTGACCGGCTATTATGACTACCTCCATATGGAATTTGGCCGACCCACAATTCTCGTCGTGCACCGCGACGGTCCCAGCTTACTGATAACGCCCACAATCGACGTCATCGCCGCGCAGGCCAACGCCCGTGTCGATCGCATCGCACCGTGGAACGACGGGGCCGGAGAAGAATGGCGGGCCGAGCTTCCGGCGTCAGTGAAGGGGGCTGCAAAAATCGCCATCGAGCCCGATCACATGCCCCCCTTGGTACGCGTCTATGTCGATGACCTGACCGAGACCGCGCAGCTTGTTTCTGCCACACCCATTCTTGCAAACATGCGAATGATAAAGTCGGACCAAGAGCTTCAGCTTGCCCGACACGCCGGTCAAGTGGCCATGGCAATGATGTCCGCTGGTCGCGATGCCATTGGGGACGGTGTGCCCGAATACGAAGTGGCCATTGCAACGTCGCAAGCGGGAACCCGTAAAGCGGCCGCGCTTTTAGAGGCGCATTACGACGACGCCGACATGTCACCCAACACGCATTTTCTACAGATCATGGCGTCGGGGGATACAATCACAAAAACCCACCACCGCGCCTCGACCCGCATCATGCGTCGCGGCGAACCGGTGTTTCTGTGCTTTTGCGGCATGACCAACTTTCACCGCTTTAAACTCGGGTTTGACCGGACATTCTGGATCGGACAGGCCGACCCCTCGCAGGTTGCCGTCTACGAAGTCGCGCTTGCCAGCCAGCAAGCCGCCCTTGCCGCGTTGCGCCCAGGTGTCACGGCTGAAAGCGTTCACGCGGAATATGCCAAGGTCATTCAAGACGCAGGCTATGAGTACCCCTTCCGCTGCGGCCGCGCGACAGGGTTCAGTTTCCTTGAAACGCCGCAGTTGGTGACCGGCGACACGACGATCCTTCAACCCGGCATGGTTTTTGCCGTTGACGGGTCCGTCAACACCGACAATTTCCGCGCCCAAATCGGCGACAGTTTCATCATTACCGAAGACGGGTATGAACCGATCACCCACCACCCAAAAACCGTTGAGGACATCATTCTAGCGGCAAAGTGAGGGCACGCACCTATCGCATCACAAACGGATCCGGGATCGGCGCGTCGCTGGTGCGCAACCAGACGGCCTTGACCTTGGTGTAGTCAAGGGCCGCCGCCATGCCGCCCTCTCGCCCATGGCCCGATAATCCATGCCCCCCAAACGGGGCAATCGGGCTGACCGCGCGATAGGTGTTCACCCAGACGATCCCCGCGCGAATGGCGCGGATCATGCGGTGCGCGCGCGTCAAGTCACGGGTGAACAGCCCAGAGGCCAACCCGTATTTCGTGTCGTTGGCGATTTCGACAGCCTCGGCCTCGTCTTTAAAACTGACCACTGAAAGCACAGGTCCAAAAAACTCGTTGTGAAGACTTGCGGCCGCAGGCACCCCGTCGCAATCAAGGATGGTAGGCGGGAAATAAAAGTCTTCACGATCAACCGCTTGACCTCCGGTCACCAGCTTTGCCCCCTGCGCAATAGACTGGGCCACAAGCCGTTCGGCATTGTCCACTTGGCGACGTGTGCACAAAGGACCAACCTCGGTTTTCATGTCGTCCGGCGCGCCGATCACAATGGCCTCGGCCTTTTCCTTTAGACGCGCAAGAAACGCATCCTTGATCCCGGCCTGCACAACCAATCGAGAGCCTGAGACACAGCTTTGACCCGTCGCCGCAAACACGCCCGACACCTGCGCGTTCACAGCGCTTTCCAGATCGGCGTCGTCAAACACGATGAACGGCGATTTCCCCCCCAATTCGAGAGAGGTCGACGCCAGATTATCCGCCGAATTTCGCACGATATGACGCGCGGTTTCAGGACCACCGGTAAAAGGCACATGGGCAACTTTGGCATGGCTCGACAGGGCCGCGCCGACGTCTGGGCCACCGGTCAGCACATTGAGGACGCCCTTTGGAAACCCTGCCTGATCGAAGATGCGGGCAAATTCCAACATCGGTGCCGGACCTTCCTCAGAGGCTTTTAGGACCACGGTGCAACCCGCCGCCAAGGCGGGCCCAATTTTGACAGCCGACAAGAACAACTGCGAATTCCACGGAACGATTGCCGCCACGACGCCAATCGGCTCACGGCGCAACCACACCTCCATATCGGGTTTATCGATGGGCAAATGCGCGCCTTCGATCTTGTCGGCAAGACCGGCGTAATAGCGATAATATTCAGCGACATAAGCAATCTGGGCGCTGGTTTCGCGAATGATTTTGCCAGTGTCGCGGGTCTCTAACGCGGCTAATTTGGGCGCGTTTTCGGCGATCAGATCGGCAAGACGCGCCAGCAGTTTGCCCCGCGCTGTTGCCGTCATCAATGCCCAGTCAGCCGATTGAAAAGATCGCTCGGCCGCATCAACGGCGCGGTTCACATCCGCAACCGAGGCCGCCGGCATTTGCGCCCAAACCTTTCCATTTGCCGGATCCAAGCTGCCAAACTGGCTGCTGCCGTCTTCGAAAGACCCGCCGATATACTGCTGAAAGCTCTGCATCTCTTGCTCCCTGTCCTGGCCTAAGCAAAGGCTGGCATGACGTCGTTGATAAACCTCAAAAGCGAGGCCTTCTTGCGCTCAAACGGCATCGAGCTGTCGATCCAGAACGAATATTCATCGTAGCCCAAGGCCTCATAGGCTTTCAGGCGCTTGATGACTGTATCCGGCGTGCCGATCACCAAATCACGCTCCATCGCTTCGGGCGAATAGAAGGGATGCGCCGCAATTTCGTCGTCAGACAATGGTTCGATCAACCCTTGTGTAACATCCCGCTTGTTCATGAACCACGCGCCAAAATAACAATAGAACCGGTTGAGTTCGATTGCCCCCTGCTTGGTATCTTCTTCACTGTCTGAAACGTAGGTGTGGACCAAAAGCATGATCTTGGGGCGCGGCTTTTCAGGAAACTTGGTGCAGGCGGCGTTGAATTTCTCCATGAGATCGGCGATCTCTTTGTCCCCGTTCCAAAGCGGCGTCACCTGCACGTTGCATTCCTGCTGAACGGCGAACTCATGACTGTTCGGATCGCGTGCAGCAATCCAGATTGGCGGCCCGTCCTTTTGCACGGGCTGAGGCGATGACGTTGTTTTCGGGAATTGAAAAAAATCGCCCTCATGCGCGTAGTCGCCGCGCCAGAGTGCCTTCAGAGCTGGCACCAACTCACGCATACGCTGACCTGCCTCCCACGCGTCCATTCCCGGCATCAGGCGTTCGTATTCGTAGGTATAGGCCCCACGCGCAATGCCAAGATCAAGTCGGCCATCGGTGATGATATCCGTCATGGCCGCTTCACCCGCAAGACGGATCGGATGCCAGAACGGCGCAACGATTGTGCCTGTGCCCAAGCGCACGTTTTTGGTGTGGCGGGCAACATCCACCAGATTCAACATCGGATTCGGCGAAATGGTGAAATTCATCCCGTGATGCTCGCCCGTCCAAACGGCACTCATGCCGCCCTCGTCGGCGATTTTGCACAACTCGATGAACTCGTCATAAAGCTGTTTTTGGTCCTCATCCGAGGAAATGCGCTCCATATGTGCGAAAAGCGAGAACTTCATCCTCAACTCCCTAGTGTCACAGCGCGAACTTTGCCGCTGACCTGGTTGCCAAAATAAACGCCGAAATTCCCCATGCGGCTTTCCTCTGCGAACCGTTCAAGAATCGTGCAAACCACGGGGTCTGCGATGTCCATCAACGTCGATTGGGAAAGCTCAGTGAACATGCCACTGGCCGTGGCGTCACCACTGGCCTGACAGAGGAACGAGATATGCTGCGTTTCGCGCGCTTCATCTTCGTAGACCGAATAAATGAAGCCGGGTTCTGCGTCGGCCCCGCTTGCGGCGATCAAACGTTTCAATGCGGCGGTCGCCCCCTCTTTGCCGACTTTGACCTCGGGCAATGTCAACTGACCGCTTCCATTGTCCGCCAGCAAAACCCTGCCTTGGTGTTCGATTAACGCCGAAACCATCAGATAGGTCGTATTGCTCAGTGCCTCAGCCTCGGCAGCGGGGGTTACATAAGCGCCGCGCACATAGCCCAATCCCGGATGCGTGCTGTTTTCAAAAGCCTCGACCTTGCCGATCAAAATGAGGTGGTCGCCCGCATCCACTGTCTGAAACATCGAGCAATCAAACCACGCAGACACACCCTCAAACACCGGAGATCCAAACGGCCCCTTTTGCCAGTGCACGGACGCAAACCGATCCTCGACGGCCTTGGCAAACGTGTTAGAGACGTCTTTTTGCATTTCCGAAAGCACGTTGACGGCAAATCCCCGAGCGTTGGACAGCGCGTCGAAATTCCGCGAGCTATTGGCCAGGCACACCAGAACCAATGGCGGATCAAGCGACACGGATGTGAATGAGTTTGCGGTGAACCCAATCGGATTTCCGTCGTGGTCCCGCGAGGTGACGACGGTCACGCCCGTCATGAAGGCCCCAAACGCGTTGCGCAATTCGCGTGGATCAATCTGGGTCATATCGAAACTCCTTCGGGTTCCATTGCCAACCAAAATTTCAGCGCGTCATTCACCTGATCGGGCGCCGTCAGATTTACCATATGGCGATGTCCTTTGATGACCATAGCACGGCCAGATGGAACCGCATCGGCCATCGCTCGCGCCATGTCTGGCGTCGAATTTGGATCTCCGTCGCCGGTGATCGCCAAGAAGGGATGGCGGATGTCACCCAACCGGCCCGCATAAGTGGCATCCCCCCGTGCAAACGCCCCATAGGCCGTGGCATAGCCGTCCAGATCAACCGACCCGAGCCATCTGGCGACCTTGGCGCGTACAAGCTGATCCGAAGGGGACTCTCCAAACCAACGCGCCAAGGGCGTTGTGACATCCAGATCGCTTGTCCTTAATTGCTCGGCCCGCGCGATGACCGCCGCCCGTGCTTGGTCTGAGCGACGGTAAACGCCATTCAGCAAGGCGACGCGATCCAAAGCCTCAGGATAGGTCACAGCAAAGCCGGCGGCGATGAGCGCGCCCATCGAATGACCCGCAAGGCAAATGGTTTTTAGCCCCAGCGCCCCGACCACGGCATGCAGCCACTTAACGTAGTCGGGCAGTTGCGCATCTTCGGACAATCCCGATGACCCCCCATGCCCTGGCAAATCGACCGCGATCACGCGATGCGAGGCCGATAGTGCCTCGATCTGAGGCAGCCATGCGGCGGATTGCAAGCCGACGCCGTGGATCAATACGATGACATCGCCTGCGCCCGCGTCGCGGTAAGCGACCGTTCCGAAAGGCTTAGACAGCGGCAGGGTTGTCAACGTCATGGCCCAGCTCCTTAAGGTCTTGGTAGCGGTCGCCAATCCGATGATGCGGACGGCCTCCGACGGATGCCCCAAGCGCTATAACGATTTCATCGGGTCCGGGGGCGTCAGCGACCGACAATTGCACCGTCAGATAGTGACTTCGCCGCCCGCCATCATTCTTGTCCATCAAAGGGATTTGCAGTGGCGCATTTGCCGGCCCCCGTGTGTTTGTGAATGCCAGATAGGATTTTGCCCCGACCGCCTCGCGGTAGTGATTGCCAAACCGCAAGGTGTGGATCAGCGCCGAGGCATGCTCAACCTCGCCGTTCACACCGACGATTGCCGACTTGCCATAGCCTTCGACTTTGTCGCCACCGCCAGCTGCCTCAAGCACCATCGCCGTTAAAAGTTCACCGAGACCCGAGGCGCACTCATGAATTTCCGGCCGCAGGTCTTCGACAAACCCTTGTCCGGCCCATGGGTTTTTAATCACAGCGACGGCTGCAATCATTTTTAACGGCACCTCGGCGGGCTTACCGCCTTCGATCAGCGTGTTTTCGACGTGAAGCAGGGTTTTGCGGATTTCAGCGGGCATGGTGGCACCTATTTGGACTCATCACAAATCTTATGGTATACCAACATACCATAAGTCAATATTCTTGCCTCGACCAAGGGGGAATGGTATCAGCCACCTATGACCGAACAGACCCTTTCCAGAATTGAACAACCGCCAGCGACCCTGCGCGATATGGTGCAGGATCGGCTTCGCGACGCGATCATTGAGGGCTATTTCAAGCCAGGCGAGCGGCTTGTCGAGCGGCCCCTTTGTGACCAACTTGGCGTCAGCCGGACCGTGGTGCGCGAGACCATTCGTTATCTCGAAGCGGAAGGGCTTGTTGAAATCCTGCCTGGGCGCGGCCCAATCGTGGCACCGATGAACTGGACGGACGCGCAGCAAATCTACGACATCCGCCGCATGCTGGAAACCGCCGCCGCCCGCAAATGCGCCGATGAAATAACCGAAGACCGTGCGGCCAAACTAAGGGCCGCGCTGGATCGGCTGAAGCAAGCATTTACCGGCACCACGCCCGGCGGATTATTCGGCGCGACGTCGGATTTCTACGCCGAGATCTTTGACGGCGCCGGACACCATGTTGCGTGGGAAATCGTTCAGCGACTGAACGGGCGCATCAGTCGTTTGCGCATGATGACTCTGTCTTCGACGGATCGAAAGCGCCCTGGTCCTGCGCATATGCAATCGATATGCGACGCGATCGTGTCAGGAAACGCCAATGCCGCAGCCACGGCCATTCTCGACCATCTGGATGACACAACCGCGATTGCCGAACGCTTGTTGGCCGAGCAAGACGAAACAGACATTTGACGATCTTTGGCCCAAGCCATCTGCCCGCTGGATCAACCTTCTACCATGCAGCGAACCCGGCATTGAGGACAGACAAAATTGAAGACGCATCACCCTCACCCAGAACCAAGGGCGGCGAAAGGATAAGGTTCGACCCCGAAACGCGCACCATGGCACCGTTTTGATAGGCCGTTTCCTGAACTTTCGTTGCCGTGGCCGCATCGATGGGGGTCTTGGTCGCCCGATCGCTGACCATCTCGATTGCTGTCATCAGCCGGTTGTCGAAAAAACTAGGGGCGCACGCTGCTCACCTTTGACAATACGGGCATGCCGCTTGAATTTTGTCACAAGATGGATCGTCTCGATTCCATTCACCAGAAATACGCCTTGTTTCGCGGTGAAACCCGCTGCGGATCGATCCCTTGAGCTGCATTAGTGGAGTTTCTCGATCTGACGTCGATAACCGGCTGCGTCACCAACATTGAGCGGGGGACCGGGCGACATGGCATTGCAAATGCCTTTTTCTTCAATATCCTTGATCCCGACGGGCATCAGGTTGAAATCTATTGCTCGGACTACCAAACTTTGGACCCGGACCGAGAACCGATCAAATGGGATCTACAGGACCCCCAGCGCCAGACACATTGGGTGGCAGCGACACCCGAAAGATGGTTCAAGCATGGGACAAGGTTTTTCGAGGTGGACACCAAAGGGTCCGACCTCAAGGCCAGCCCGATCATCGCCCCATGATAGGCCGGAGCACGCATAATTCCATGGGCAGGAGCACGCAATGAATTGGGACGACTACGCGGGTTGGAGCAAACAGATCGCCGATTGGGGGGCTGATTATCACAAAACCCTGGCGGATCGCCCCGTGCGTGCGCAGACCAAACCGGGCGAAGTCGCCGCCCTCTTGCCAGCCTCACCCCCCGAGGTCGGCGAGGACATGGCCAATATCATGGCCGACTTCGATGCCATCGTGATGCCCGGAATGACCCACTGGCAGCATCCCCGCTTCTTCGCCTATTTCCCCGCCAATGCGACCCCGCCCTCTATGCTGGCCGAGCAATTGGTGAACACGGTCGCGGCGCAATGCATGCTGTGGCAAACCTCGCCCGCCGCGACCGAGGTTGAGGGCGTCATGGTCGACTGGTTGCGACAGGCGCTTGGCCTGCCAGACGGGTTTACAGGCGTCATTCAGGACAGCGCTTCGTCGGCCACGCTGTCGGCGGTTCTGACAATGCGCGAGCGGGCAACGCACTACACAGGCAACAAAGACGGGCTTTCAGGCAAGGGCCAATTGCGCATCTACTGCTCGCAAGAGGTTCATTCCTCAATCGACCGCGCCTGTTGGGTCGCTGGAATTGGACAGGCCAATCTGGTCAAAATTCCGACGTTTGGTGCGCGGTTTGAAATGGACACGAAAGCCTTAGAAGCCGCGATCCAAAGCGATCTGAACGCGGGCCACACACCGGCGGGCATCATCGCCATCACCGGCGGCACTGGCGTCGGGGCCAGCGATGATCTGAACGCGGTCATGAGCGTCGCCAAAACCTATGATCTTTACACGCACCTCGACGCCGCTTGGGCCGGATCGGCGATGATCTGCCCCGAGTTCCGCGAGTCCTTTTGGAACGGCGTCGAAGATTACGACAGCATTGTCTTCAACCCGCATAAATGGCTCGGTGCACAATTCGACTGCTCGGTGCAATTTTTACGAGACGCCACACCGCAGCTGAACACGCTCAAGATTGAGCCTGAGTACCTCAAAACCTCGGGCAGTGCGGTGACCAATTACTCTGAATGGACGATCCCGCTTGGCCGCCGTTTCCGCGCCCTCAAGCTGTGGTTTCTGCTGCGCTCTTATGGGCTTGAGGCGCTGCGCACCCGCATCCGCAACCACGTCGCATGGGCCGAAGAGCTTTGCGCGAGACTCCGCGCCCTCGATGGATTTGAGATCACCTCGGAACCGATTTTCAGCCTGTTCTCATTCCGCTGCCCCGGAGACGATGCTGCGCAGCAAAGACTGGTGGATGCGATCAACGATCAGGGCAAAATCTACCTGACCCAAGGTGCGCATAACGGGCGCAAGGTCATCAGGTTTCAGGTCGGCCAGTTCGACACAACATATGACGACGTAATGATGGCTGAGCAGGTCATCAAAGACGTCTGGGAGTCGCTCAAGTGAAATTCGCAACCTACACGAGTTCGGGAAAACAGTATTGGCGCACTGTGACGGACGCAGGGATGATTGCCCTCAACGACAGTTCCCCGCAATGGCCGACGCCTACGCCGTCCAAAATGCGATCCATTCGACGAAAACTGCCGCAGGCCGTGCGATCATCGGATGGAAAATCGTCCTGACGTCCAAGGCGATGCAATACGCGCTGAACATCGACATCCCCGACAGCGGCATTCTGTTCGACCACATGCCCTTTGCGCATGGCGCAACCGTTCCGGCGGGTCGCTTCATTCAGCCAAGGATCGAAGCCGAAATCGCCTTTGTGTTGAAAGCCCCTTTCGGAGGCAAGAACGCCTCGCGCAATAATATATCGCCGATTACGCACCGACATGCGCAACTGCCTCACGCGGCTCTAACCGCTGCTTTATTGCGGACCTGCGGATTTGACTCAGCAACCGGCTCGCCCGTTTTCCGACGCTGGAATTAGACATCCCCTGCTAACAAACTCGCATTTCCGCCGGCAGCCGTTGTGTCAACGCACAGATGGCGTTCGATCAGCACATGGGCCGCGTCCGGTAGACCGCTCAGCAAAGGGATGATTGCGCCATCGCGATCCGCCAAGGCGCGGGCGAAGGCGCGGGCCTGATCCGTGTCACCCCACCAGATTAAGCCGCCAAAGTCTGGAAGCGACGCAATTGCCGAAGCATCAAGGCTTTGCACAACACCAATGGCTTTACCGCCAAGCGCCTTGACCGCCGCGACCTGCCGATCGACAGCATGCTTTCCCGGCCCGAGACACAGAAGCGGCGGTCTTGGAAACGTCGACAGCCGGTTCAACTCTCCCGTTGGCCCGGGTAAAACCGAGAATTCCGGCGCGCGCGCCGTCAGTGACAGGTCGGCAATCTTTCCCGCTAAAACCCGCGCGTCCGTCTGACCTTCAGCCCGACCAAATTCACGCGGGGCATGCTCAGCTGCAAATCGTCTGAGGTAAAACGGCCCACCTGCCTTTGGCCCCGTGCCCGAAAGACCCTCGCCGCCGAAGGGCTGGCTGCCAACAATCGCACCGATCTGATTGCGGTTTGCATAGATGTTTCCCGCGCGAACCGCCTCAGAGATCCGTTGCACGCGCTCGTCGATCCGCGTGTGAAGACCGAATGTCAGGCCATAGCCTGTGGCATTAATATCCTCGATAACTTGATCCAAACCATCCGCGTCAAATGTCGCAATATGCAGGACGGGGCCGAAAACCTCGTGCCCAAGATCAGCAATGCCACCGACCGAGATCAAAGTCGGAGCAACAAAGGTGCCCGTTTTTGGGACCGGTATTTGATGCACCACCCGTCCAGCATCTGACGCCGCGCGAATATAGCGATCTATATCATCCGCTGCGGTGCGGGTTATCACCGGGCCAATGTCCGTCGCGATATTCCACGGGTCGCCCAATTCCAACTCGTTCATCGCGCCGATCAACATCTTGGTGAAATGCGGGGCGATGTCCTTTTGCACGTAAAGGCACCGTAGCGCCGAGCATCGCTGCCCCGCCGATTGAAACGCCGAAGCCACGATGTCGCGGATTGCTTGCTCTGGTAGCGCCGTTGAATCAACGATCATCGCGTTCAACCCGCCGGTTTCTGCAATCAACGGCGTGCCCGGCGCGCAGTTGTCGGCCATCGCCCGTTGGATATGGCGCGCCGTTGCGGTCGATCCGGTGAAGGCGACCCCGTTCACGCGGGCGTCTGACGTCAGCAACCGACCCACATCATGCCCGTAACCCGGCAGAAGTTGAAGTGCACTCGCCGGAACACCAGCCTTTAGCAGCTTGCCAACAGCCCAAGCGGCGATGGCTGGCGTGGTTTCAGCGGGCTTCGCCAGCACCGCATTCCCCGCCGCGAGGGCCGCGCCGATCTGCCCCAAGAATATCGCCAAGGGAAAGTTCCAAGGCGAAATGCAGGTAAACACCCCCCGCGCGGGATCGGTCAGTTTCGTGGACTCAGACGCGTAGTAGCGCAGGAAATCCACAGCCTCACGCAGTTCCGCAACCGCGTCCATCAGCGTCTTTCCGGCCTCAGCGGCCAGCAAAGCGAAAACAGTTCCGTAATCTTCTTCGTATAAATCAGCCGCACGGTTGAGGGCTTTTGCGCGCTCAGCGGCATCCGCATCCCAAGGCGTTGCCGCGGCCAAGGCCGTTTCGACGTCCTCGGTACTTGCCCAGGTCACACGCGCAATCACCTCACCCGTGGCTGGATTGCACGACGGCTCGCTTGCCCCGCCGACGACCGGCCCCGCCAACAGTGGCCCAACAGAAAGGGCGCTCGGCAAAATCCGCTGGTCGTCAATCTGTTGCAACTGCGTCACGTCAAACAGGTCAAACCCTTTTGCGTTCACCCGCTCGGGCGCATAGATGTCTGGCCCTTTTGCGATGCCCGAAGGCAACGCGGCAGCAAAGGCGTCAAACGGACAGGCCACCACCTCGGACGGAGGCACGCCCTCGTCCACGACCTTGTTGACGAACGATGAATTGGCACCGTTCTCGAGCAAACGCCGCACCAAATAGGCCAGCAAATCGCGATGTGCGCCGACGGGTGCGTAGATCCGGCACCGCGTGCCTTCGGATTTGTGCACAATGTTGTGCAACGCCTCGCCCATGCCATGTAAACGCTGAAACTCGAACTTTGTGCGATCCAACGGCCCCGCCAAATTCAGCACCGCCATCACCGTATGGGCGTTGTGCGTGGCAAACTGAGGGTAAATCCGATCGGTCATCTGCAACAATCGGCGAGCATTGGCGATATAACTGATGTCAGTCGCCGTTTTTTCTGTGAAAACAGGAAAGTCGCTCAGCCCTTCGACCTGCGCGTGTTTGATCTCGGTGTCCCAATAGGCGCCTTTGACAAGCCGCACCATGATCCGGCGATCATAGCGTTTGGCCATGGCGTAAAGCCCCTCAAGCACATCGCCCGCTCGTCGCCCGTAGGCCTGCACGACGACGCCAAAACCGTCCCAACCGGCAAGCTCTGGGTCCGACAAAACCTCTTCGATCCCGGCAAGCGACAAACCCAGCCTGTCCATTTCCTCGGCGTCGATGTTCAACCCCATGCCAGCCTTGGCCGCTTTGCGGGTCAATCGCTTCAGTACGGGCACAAGCTCGGTCATCACACGGTCGGTCTTTGCGACCTCATACCGGGGGTGCAAGGCTGACAGTTTGACCGAGATGCCGGGATTCGCGGCAATGTCTTCCTGCGTGCAGGCCGCGGCAATCGCATCAATCGCCTCGCTATAGGCATGTGCGTAATGCTGCGCGTCATCAGCCGTCATCGCCGCCTCGCCCAGCATGTCGTAGGAATAGGTAAACCCCTTGGCCTCGGTCTTTGACGCACGCTGCATGGCCTCGCGAATGTTTTGCCCAAGCACAAACTGACGCCCCATTTCGCGCATCGCACCGCCAACCGCCTTGCGGATAACCGGCTCACCCATCCGCTTAATCATTGCATGCAGCCGTCCGGCAATGCCCGGCTCAGACTCTTCAAGCACCTTGCCCGTCAGCAACAATCCCCACGTCGAAGCGTTCACCATCGGCGAAGACGACTTGCCGATGTGACCCGACCAATCCGACGGCGCAATCTTGTCTTCGATCAACGCATCGATCGTTTGCGCATCCGGCACCCGCAAAAGCGCCTCGGCCAGGCACATCAGCGCAACGCCCTCGTCCGTGGACAGACCATATTCCGCAAGGAAGACATCCATCATCCCGGGGCGGGCCTTGGTGCGGATCGCCGTGACCAAATCTGCGGCGCGCTCGACAATGCGATCACGCGACGCTGTGTCCAAGGCCGCCAGTTCGATCAACTCGGCCACGAGGGTCTCTTCGTTCTGGCGCTTGTTGGCGTCCCATTTCGGATCAAGGGCAATCATTGTCAGGTCTCCGGTCAGTTGCGCGAATTATAGCGCGATGCGGATGGACGATTTACCTGTTATTCCCTAATTTATAGCCAATCAGGCCAAATTTCTCTGCTATGAAAGGCAAATTGATGATAAACGGTGTCGAAATCGATAAAATCGACCAAGCCATCCTCAACGCGCTGACCCATGACGCGCGAATCTCGATGACGGATCTGGCCAAGCAGGTTGGTCTGTCAAAAACCCCGGTCATCGCCCGCGTGAAACGGCTTGAGTCCACCGGCGTCATCACCGGTTACCGCGCTGAATTATCCGCCAGCAAGCTCGGCCTTCAGCACGTCGCGTTTCTTGAGGTCCGCCTGTCCGACACACGCGAAAAAGCGCTTCAGGCCTTTAACAAAGCCATTCGCGCAATCCCCGAGGTCGAAGAGTGTCACATGATCGCTGGCGGCTTTGACTATCTCGTGAAGATCCGCACAAGCGACATCAGCGCTTACCGACGCGTGCTCAGCGAAAGCGTGTCACAATTGCCGTTTATGGCCTCAACTTCGACCTATGTGTCGATGGAAAGTGTCCGCGACCGGGGTGTGCAGCAATTCTAATTTCTACCGAAAGGGGCGAAAACCGGCCGGCCACTCCCAAAGGGTTCCCCCTGCTGGAGCCTTAAAAAATAGGGGTCCAAGCCAGAAAATTTGGGATTCGCGGTAGCAGTTTGACCCGTTTGCACCTACATTGCGCACAACACGGATAAACCACGGAGTAGTCCCATGAATTTCAATGTCCCAGAGATGAGCTGCGGCCATTGCACAGCAGCAATTGAAAAAGCGATCAAGGAAGCCGACGGGTCAGCCTCGGTTGAATGCAACCTCGAAGGCCGGAGCATCACCGTCTCGGGCAACCTGCAAGCCGACAAAGTAATTTCGGTCCTCAAGGACGCAGGCTACGAAGCCAAAGCCGCCTAAGGCCGAACCTTATCAACAAGAATGCGTTGGCATGTGCCAGGGCTTCAGGCCATGGCACGCGCCCGCGCGATCAGAGACGTTCTGCCACCAACGCGATCAGCTTTTTGTGGTCGGCGTCGAAGTTGCGTATGCCCTCGGCTAGCTTTTCTGTCGCCATCGGGTCTGCGTTCAACGCCCAGCGGAATGCGGCCTCGTCCATGGAAACAGCAGCAACTCCGCTTGTCGTTTCGGGGGACAGAACGCGCGCAAGCGATTCATCCTGATTGCCCAGTATCTCAAGCAACTTTGGTGCAATGGTCAGGTTATCGCAGCCAGCCAAGGCTTTGATCTGATCGACACTTCTAAACGAAGCACCCATGACAATCGTCTTGATACCGTTTGATTTGTAGTAATCATAGATTGCGCGCACCGACAAAACACCGGGGTCTTCGTTCGGCGCATAGGCCTCGCGGCCCTCGGCCTTCTTGTACCAATCCGTGATACGCCCAACGAAGGGCGAAATCAGATAGGCCCCCGCGTCGGCGCAAGCAATGGCCTGCGCTTTTGCGAAAATCAGGGTCAGGTTACAGTCGATCCCTTCATTCTGAAGAACCTCGGCCGCGCGGATGCCTTCCCACGTTGCGGCCAGTTTAATCAGGATGCGATCCTTGGAAATCCCGCGCTTGGCATATTCCGCGATGATGGCGCGGGCACGGGCAATCGACGCTTCGGTGTCGAACGACAGGCAGGCGTCAACTTCCGTTGACACACGGCCAGGAACCAACCCGGCAAGCTGAGCACCCACGGCGACGGTCAGCAGATCGGTGATCTGCTCGGCGTTCAATCCCGCCGCACGCCCCTGCTCAATTTCGTCGCCAATCAGCGCAGACGACGCCGGATCCTTGATCGCGGCAAGCACCAAAGACGGGTTCGTTGTGCAATCGACGGGCTTATAGGTTTTGACCGCCTCGACCTCGCCGGTATCCGCAACAACGACGGTCATTTCCCTCAGTTGGTCCAACACGCTATTCATAGTCTTTGATCCTTACGACGTTCCGGCGGTATCCCGCATGTTCATATATCGACAGGCCAGAAACCTGTGCACCTGCGACCGCTGTCTACATATTCGCCACCACGACGCAAGCCAACAGTGCCGCCCGAGCCGAGTATGAGGGCAAATTTGCGCCGTTTGACCAAAAAACCGCTGCATTCCCCGAAAGTTGTGGTAAACTGCCGCCATAAAAACACTAAATCGAGCAAAAGGCAGACCAATGAAAAAACTTCTCGCAGCAGCTTCCCTTGCGGCTCTTGTCGCGGCACCCGCCGCGCAGGCCGAAACCAGCTACATGATCGGCGCAACATGGGCCATCGGTGGCAATCAGCCACAAATGGGCGTTTCCGCCCGCATTCTTTCCAGCTCAGCATCAAGCGAATTCGGCTTTGGTGGCGGCATCACCTATTATGCATACTCTGGCCAGATCGGCTATGATGCCATTGGCGCATGGATGCAAAACGACATCGTTATTGGCGGCGGCTACGATTTCGCGAGCTTCTCGCCGGTCTTCACGCTGGGCTACTACCAGTAAAACCACCAAGATTTTCTGCCCGCTCTGAGGTTGCTCGGCGGGCAGATCACCGCATTTCAAGACATCGAGTCAAATTGCGCGCGCAATCGACGCGGAGAAACCGCAAATTGCCCGCGAAACGCGCGCGTCATCGCACTGGCGTTCTCATAGCCACAACGCCCCGCAATTTCGGCAATCGGCAGGTCACTTTCCTGCACCAGTTTTCGCGCAAGCGCCAAACGCAATCGACGATACACCGCCTGCGGAGTCGTCTTCATTTCGCGCCGCATCTTTTGCTCAAGCACCCTCTGCGTGCATCCGATCTTCCTGGCGACTTGTGCAAGCAACAACGGCTCTTCCAAATTTTCCTGCATCACGTCAATCGCGCGCTGCACCAACCGCCCCGACGGATTGCGGATTGTCCCGACGGTGCCAACGTCCCCAAGCGACATAAACAATTGGCGAACCTCCATCGCAAGCAGCGGACCATGTGCTGCGGTAATTTGATGCAACACCAGATCAAACGTCGCCATCGCACCCGAGCAAGTGGTGCGGTCGCGATCGATCACAAACCGCTCTCGTTGCACTTGGACTTCCGGAAAGGCCTCTTCGAATCCCACAAGCTCTTCCCAGTGGATTGTGGCTTGATGGCCGTCTAGCAATCCTGCATCCGCCAGCAACCAACTGCCCGTATCCAAACCCGCAACGTGTGTGTGGCGCCGCGCCGCTGCCTTCAGGCGACGCGCCGTTTCCCATGTCGCATGGGTTCTAAAATCATACGAGGGCATCACAACGACGACATCGCCGCGTGCATCCGCAATCGACCCGTGGGGCGTAATCAGCAGCCCGCTTGAACTTGCAACCGGTTCCCCGTCAAGCGTGAAAAACCGCCACTCATAAAGCATCCGACGCGACAGGGTGTTGGCCGCGCGCAATGGCTCAATCGCATTGGCCAAACAGTGATTTGAGAATGCATCAAACAGCACCACATTTACAACTTGAGGCTTTTGCATAAAATCGTCCAACTTGGCATGGTAAAAGACTAACTCTGCATGGCAAAAATGTGCAAGCCAGGTTTTCCTTTGTCGAAATCACCCAAGGACCCAACAAATGCATTTCGGCCTGTCAGAAGAACAAGAAATGATCGTCTCGACGGTTCGCAGCTTCGTAGAGAAAGAGATTTACCCCCACGAGGCTGCCGTTGAAAAATCGGGTCAGGTTCCATTTGAACTGGGCCAAGAGATCAAGCAAAAATGCATCGACCTCGGATTTTACGCCTGCAACTTCCCCGAAGAGGTCGGCGGCGCGGGCCTGAGCCACCTGGATTTCACGCTCGTCGAGCGCGAACTCGGCCGTGGCTCCATGGCGCTGACGCATTTCTTTGGTCGCCCCCAGAACATCCTGATGGCCTGTAACGCCGAGCAGCGCGAGCGCTATTTATTGCCCGCGGTGCGCGGAGACCGCATGGACGCGCTCGCGATGACCGAGCCTGACGCAGGCAGTGACGTGCGCGGCATGAAATGCCAGGCCACGCGCGATGGGGGCGACTGGGTCATCAACGGCTCAAAACATTTCATATCAGGCGCTGAACACGCCGACTTTTTTATCGTCTTTATCGCCACCGGCGTCGATGAGACACCGAAAGGCCCAAAGAAACGGATCACGACTTTTCTCGTTGATCGTGGCACCCCCGGTTTCGAAGTGCGCGATGGCTACAACTCGGTCAGTCACAAGGGCTACAAGAACTACATCCTGACATTTGACGATTGCCGCCTGCCCGACGCCCAGGTCCTCGGCGAGGTCGACGGCGGCTTTGCCGTGATGAACGAATGGCTTTACGCGACCCGCCTGACTGTGGCCGCGTTTTCGGTGGGCCGCGCACGTCGGTGCTTTGACTATGCGCTAAACTACGCGGCAGAGCGAAAACAGTTCGGTCAGCCAATCGGCAAATTCCAGGGCGTCAGTTTTCAGATTGCAGACATGATAACCGAGATCGATGCTGCGGATTTGTTGACACTCTCGGCTGCGTGGCGGCTGGATCAAAATCTGCCCGCCAATCGAGAAATCGCCAGTGCGAAACTGTTCGCTTCCGAAACGCTTGCTCGGGTGACCGACACAACCCTCCAGATCTTCGGCGGCATGGGGCTGATGGATGATTTTCCCATCGAACGGTTTTGGCGCGATGCGCGCGTGGAACGTATCTGGGACGGAACCAGCGAAATTCAGCGCCACATCATCAGCCGCGAACTGCTGCGGCCGCTAGGAGCATGAGTTTGTTTCGAATTGCCTTCGGCAATCCGACAGGGGCGAGAGGGCGCTGCCCTCTCGCGCTCTCCCGAGGTATTTTGGGCAAGATAAAGGGTAAATCACCCCCTGCCACAAAGGGCAGAGGGCTTTACCTTGCGCGGTCATCGGCTCCTCAGCCTGTACCGCGTCTGAATGAGTACATGGGTATGGTTAAGGAACCCTTGCTTTATCTTGCTCAAAATACCTCCGCCGGAGGCTCCCCCACTATCGGCACAATCGGACGTCAAAGATGAGTCGCTCGCTTTCCCGCCTGTTTCGCCCAGACCATATCGCCATCGTTGGCGGTGGGGCTTGGTGCGCCTCGGTCGTCGATCAGTGTCGCAAGATGGGCTACTTGGGCAATGTCTGGCGGGTGAACCCAAAGGGGGGAGACGGCGTTTTCAAATCGGTCGGCGACTTGCCCACCCCCCCTGACGCCGTTTTCATAGGAATAAACCGGTTCGCCACCATCGACGTTGTCGAAGAGCTAGCAGAAATGGGGGCCGGTGGCGCGGTGTGTTTTGCCTCTGGCTTTTCTGAAGCTGCCGCCGAGGATGTTGAGGGCACCCGCCTGCAAGAGCGCTTGCTTGCAGCGGCGGGAGAGATGCCAATACTTGGGCCCAATTGCTACGGCTTTATCAACGCATTGGATGGAGCACTGCTCTGGCCGGATCAACACGGCTGCACACCTGTTGCAAGTGGCGTTGCCATTCTGACCCAGAGTTCGAACATCGCGATCAATCTGACCATGCAGGCACGCGGATTACCGATCGCCTACACAATTGCTTGCGGGAATATGGCGCAAACCACCCAAGCCGACATCGCCTCTGACCTTTTGGACGACCCACGGGTGACGGCCATTGGGCTGCACGTCGAGGGATTTGGCGATCTCGAGGCATGGCAAGCCGTGGCGCGAAAAGCCCATGCATTGGGCAAGGCCATCATCGCCCTGAAGGTAGGCAAAAGCGAACAAGCGCAAGCGGCGACGATCTCGCATACAGCGTCTTTGGCCGGTGGCGATGCCGGGGCCGACGCCCTGCTAAAGCGGCTCGGGATTGCGCGCGTTCACAGCCTGTCCACGTTTTTGGAAACGCTGAAACTGCTGCACGTCACGGGGCCGCTTGCTTCGAACTGCATCGGGTCTATCTCTTGCTCAGGCGGCGAGGCCAGCCTGGCGGCGGATACGGCGCATGGGTTGGATTTGCAGTTTCCACCGCTCACGGCAGACCAGCGCGCGGCACTAGCGGCGGCCCTAGGCCCGATGGTCGCGCTCGCCAATCCGCTGGACTACCACACCTATATCTGGCGCGACGAGCAAGCAATGACCTCGGCTTGGTCAGGCATGGCCGACCCCTGCTTGGCGTTGCTGATGATAATTCTCGACTATCCGCGCTCGGACCGTTGTGATCCGTCGGATTGGGAATACGCGACCAAGGCCGCCCTGAATGTCCGGGCGCGCACTGGGATGAATGTTGCCGTTGTCGCAACCCTGCCGGAGTTATTGCCCGAATGTATCAGCAAGCGCTTGATGGAAGGCGGGGTGGTCCCGCTTCTGGGATTAACCGAAGCGATGGAGGCCACGTCAGCCGCCGCGCAGATCGGTGTGCCGTCGCCTATGGATATTTGCATTCCCCCTGTCACAGTTTCGCCAGAACACACGCTAACGGAGGCCCAGGCCAAAGCAGCCCTCGCCCTTCATGGTGTGGACCTGCCCAAGTCAGAGTCCGGTACTGACCCCATCGAAATCGCCCAGCGCATCGGATACCCTGTGGCGCTTAAAGGCGAAGGCGTCGCCCATAAAACCGAGGCCGGAGCGGTCGCGCTCAACATCCCATCTGACACTGACCTGAGCGAAGCCGCCGCCAGAATGCCAACCGATAGGTTCCTTGTTGAAGAAATGGTGATCGGCGGCGTCGCCGAGTTGATCGTTGGCGTCACGAAAGACCCGGCGCACGGGTTTGTGCTGACGCTTGGTGCAGGGGGCGTTCTGACCGAGATCCTCAAGGACACGGCATCGCTGCTTCTGCCCTCAAGCCGCGCCGAGCTGGATCACGCCCTGCACGGCCTAAGAATCGCGCCCCTTTTGGCCGGATACCGCGGTCAAGCCGCAGCGGATCGAGACGCCATTCTCGACGCGATCCTGGCCGTTCAGTCTTACGTGCTTGAAAACGCAGCGACCGTCAGCGAAGTTGAGATCAACCCACTTATCTGCACGCCCACACGGGCAATCGCAGCCGACGCCCTTATTCGAAAGGCCTGACCCATGTCCCCGATCAAAACCCGCCGCGACGGAGCCATTCTCGAAGTCACGCTCGACCGGCCCAAGGCCAACGCGATCGATCTGGCGACCAGCAAAATCATGGGCGAAGTGTTTCAGGACTTCCGCGATGATCCGGACCTGCGCGTCGCCATCCTGACCGGCGGCGGCGAGAAGTTCTTTTGCCCGGGCTGGGATCTGAAGGCCGCTGCCGACGGGGATGCCGTTGACGGCGACTATGGCGTCGGCGGGTTTGGCGGCTTGCAGGAAATGCGGGCGATGAACAAACCTGTGATTGCGGCGGTGAACGGCATCGCCTGTGGCGGAGGGCTCGAGCTTGCGCTGTCCGCTGACATCATCCTTGCCGCCGATCACGCCAGTTTTGCGCTGCCTGAAATCCGCTCTGGCACCGTAGCCGATGCGGCCAGCGTCAAACTGCCCAAACGCATCCCCTATCACATCGCCATGGAGCTGTTGTTGACTGGCCGCTGGTTCGACGCGACCGAAGCCCACCGCTGGGGCCTCGTGAACGAAATCCTTCCAGCCGACCAACTGATGGACCGCGCATGGGAGCTTGCGCGCCTGCTCGCCTCGGGGCCGCCACTTGTCTATGCCGCGATCAAGGAAATCGTGCGCGACGCCGAGGACAGCAAGTTTCAGGACGCCATGAACCGCATCACCAAAAGCCAGCTTGGGTCGGTCGAAAAACTCTACCGCTCGGAAGACCAACTCGAGGGCGCCCGCGCCTTTGCCGAAAAACGTGATCCGGTCTGGAAAGGACGCTAGCGCCCTACCGAGAGGTCTTGCGATGAAAATTCAAATTGGGATGGAACCGCTGGGGGAGGTGGACTCTCCCACCTCGTCCTGAGCAAGGACGGGTTCTTCCGCACAGCTATTGCAACACTGTTGGGGCCTTAGGCATCTGTACATATGCACTTGGGTAGACGTACAAATGCCCTATGCGGGTTTGGGTCTATTTGTCCGGAAAATGGTGCCGCAGGGGAGGATTGAACTCCCGACCTCACCCTTACCAAGGGTGCGCTCTGCCACTGAGCTACTGCGGCCAACACAGATTATGTGGCGGGTGATTAGCCCCAATCCGATGCCTGCGCAAGCGCAAACTGGACCCTTAAACCGGACTGGGTTACAGAGTTCTGCATGAAACAAAAAAACACTCGCGACAATTCCCAAAGCCCAGAAAAATCACGCGATGACCGGCTAAAGGCGGCGCTTAAGGCCAATATGGCAAAGCGCAAAGCCCAAGCCAAAGCACGTGGGGCCGGGAAAAGCGCTGAGGCTGAGGACAAGGGCTGACCGAATGGATTCGATTCTCGTACGTGGAAATGGGCCGCTCAGCGGTCAGGTGCCGATCGCCGGTGCCAAGAACGCATGTCTCACGCTGATGCCAGCCACGCTTTTAAGCGAAGAACCGCTGACCTTGACGAACGCGCCGCGCTTGTCTGACATCAAGACAATGACCGAGCTTTTACAGTCACTTGGGGCCGAAATTTCGACCCTTCAGGACGGTAAGGTTATCGCCATGTCCAGTCACAATCTTGATAACCACGTCGCGGACTATGACATCGTTCGCAAGATGCGGGCGTCAAACCTTGTGCTGGGTCCGATGCTGGCCCGCTTGGGTCAGGCTGTGGTGTCGCTTCCCGGCGGATGCGCCATTGGCGCGCGCCCAATGGATCTCCATATCGAAGGCATGGAGGCGTTGGGGGCTGTTGTTGAACTGCGCGACGGATACCTGCACGCCAAAGCCCCCGTTGGCGGCCTGCAAGGCGGCACCTACAACATGCGGTTCGCATCGGTCGGAGCGACCGAGAACTTTGTCATGGCGGCCTCATTGGCCAAGGGCACTTCGGTACTCAAGAACGCCGCCCGCGAACCCGAGATTGTCGACTTGGTCGCTTGCCTAAAAAGCATGGGGGCCCAGATCGAAGGCGAAGGCACATCCGAGATCACAATCCAAGGCGTTGACCGCCTCGGCAGCGCCACCCATGAAGTCGTCACCGACCGGATCGAGCTTGGCACCTATATGCTTGCCCCCGTCATCGCGGGGGGCGAGGTCGAATGCATTGGCGGGCGCTTGGCGCTTGTTCAGGCATTTTCGGAGAAGCTGGATGCCGCCGGAGTCGACGTCAGCGAAACTGAGCGCGGCTTGCTTGTGCGCAGGCGTGGAGACCGCGTGAAGGCTGTTGACGTTGTAACCGAGCCATTCCCGGGCTTTCCGACCGACCTTCAGGCGCAAATGATGGCTGCCCTGACCACGGCTGACGGCGTGTCTGTGTTAGAAGAAAAAATCTTTGAAAACCGCTTTATGCACGCGCCTGAACTGATGCGCATGGGCGCGCAAATAGAGGTGCACGGCGGCACCGCGACCGTGACCGGTGTAGACGCACTCAAAGGCGCGCCCGTTATGGCGACGGATCTGCGGGCCTCGGTCTCGTTGATCCTTGCGGCCATGGCGGCCGAGGGCGAAACCCTCGTCAAGCGGGTCTACCATCTGGACCGTGGGTATGAACGTGTCGAAGATAAGCTGAGCCAGATTGGCGCTCATATCGAAAGGGTGCAGGAATAGTGGTACAGGACGCATCCTTCGAAGACGGTCGCGAGAAACCGATCAACATTGCCGCCTTGGACGCCGATGACCTCAGGGTGATTTCGGCGCTTGCTCAGGATGCCGTATTTCCGATCACCGAAATGAAATGGCACGCGTCGTCGCGCCAGTTTGGCATTTTGCTCAATCGTTTCCGCTGGGAGCTTTCCGCGTCGAAAACCAGCAAGCCCGAGCGTGTGCAATCCGTCTTGGCGTTTGAAAACGTGACCAATATCGCCTCGCAGGGCATTGATCGTCAGGATCAGGACCTCGTCCTGTCGGTGCTGTCGCTGGAGTTTGAAGCAGCCGATGAAACCGCGGGCCATGTCACGATCAATCTTGCGGGCGACGGGGCAATCCGCGTTTCGCTCGAGGCTCTGGAATGCCGCCTGAAAGACGTCACCCGCCCCTATATTGCGCCATCCGGAAGCGCCCCTTCGCACGATTGACGCAATGGGCATTGGGTTTCTACCGCAATCGAAAGACGTCACATGAAACGCTCGCGTATTAACCAGATCATGACCGAAGCGGATGAAATGATCCGCAGCCACGGCTTTGCCTTGCCGCCTTGGGCCTATTGGTCACCCGATAAATTCAACGCAAATGCCTCTGTCGCTGAAAACGTCATCAGCGCACGCTGTGGCTGGGATATTACGGATTATGGTGCGGGCGATTTCGACAAGATGGGATTGTTCCTCTTTACCCTGCGCAACGGTCGGTTGGACGACCTGCAACGCGGAGGCGGCATGTGCTACGCAGAGAAACTTCTGATTTCGCGGCAAGATCAACTCTCGCCGATGCACACGCATGTCATCAAAGCCGAAGACATCATCAATCGCGGCGGCGCGACCATGGTGATCGAGCTTTTTGGCTCGGACGAATATGGCAATTTTGCTGAAGACCGAGGCGGCGTCGTCTTCTGCGATGGCATACGACGAGAGTTCGCCGCCGGAGAAAAGCTGAAGTTTGCACCGGGCGAAAGTGTCACCCTAATGCCTGGCGATTGGCACGCGTTTTGGGGCGAAGGCGGCGATGTCCTGATCGGCGAAGTGTCGACGGTTAACGATGATGAGACCGATAATGTTTTCCGCGACCCCATTGGCCGCTTTGCCCACATCGAGGAAGACGAAACGCCAATGCATTTGCTGGTGAGCGACTATAAGACTTGGCTGAGCTAACGAATGGTGAACGTCACTGCGCCAATAGCTGATCCTAAACAGTTTTTGACGGATCTGTTCACGCGCGCGATTGCCGAAGCCGATCCGATGAAAATGCTGGGGCCGTTTCTGCCAGCGCGGCCAAAGGGTCGGTTGATCGTCATCGGTGCGGGCAAGGCCAGCGCGCGCATGGCCGAAGCCGCGGAAGCGCATTATGGGCCCTGCGAGGGCTATGTCATCACCCGCTATGGATACGAGCGCCCTTGTAGCGGCATCGAAATCGTTCAAGCCGCGCACCCAGTGCCGGATCAGGCAGGTGTGAGGGCAACGCGCGCGCTGCTGAACCGTGTCTCAGATTTGGAGCCGGACGATCTGGTGGTTGCGCTGATCTCGGGTGGTGGCTCTGCTTTGCTGTGTGCGCCCGTGGATGGTGTGACATTGGCCGAAAAGCAGGCGCTTAACGATCAGCTTCTGGCCTCGGGAGCGCCCATCTCGGACATGAACGTGATCCGCAAACAGCTTTCCAAGGTCAAAGGCGGACGACTGGCGGCGGCGTGTCATCCGGCGCAGTTGGTTAGCCTGTTGATCTCGGATGTGCCCGGGGATGACCCGCAGTTGATCGCCTCGGGTCCGACTGTAGGCAATGATAGCACACCACAGCAGGCGCTTAATCTCTTGGATAAATGGGGCATTGACCTTGCGCCTCATGTCCGCGCGGCGATTGGCAAGCAAACTGGCGCGGTTACGCCAGACGATCCGCGGCTGGCAAGCGCCATCACCAAGATTATCGCCGCCCCGTCCAAGTCTCTGGCGGTCGCTGCCAAAGAAGCTAACGCGCAAGGGGTTGAGGCCCGTATTCTTGGGGATGCGCTTGAGGGTGAGGCCCGCGATCTGGGCGCGCAACACGCGCGTTTGGCGCTAAAGTTGCAAGCCGAGCTTGGGGACGGCGACCCCCCGATCCTGTTGCTATCTGGCGGCGAATGCACCGTCACGCGCACGGGCAACGGAATCGGCGGTCCCAACGCCGAATACACGCTTGCGGCCGCGATCGCGCTTGAGGGAAAAGCCGGCATCCACGTTTTGGCCTGCGACACAGACGGTGTTGACGGCGCAGCCGAGGTTGCTGGGGCATATGCTGGGCCAGACGTCATTGAACGCGCCGCGAAGGCAGGCGTTTCGGCACAAAAAGCGTTGACAAACAACGACGCGCATAGCTTTTTTGCAGCCGCCGACAGCCAGATCATCACCGGCCCGACCTTGACAAATGTGAATGACTTCAGGGCGATTTTTATCGTGGCGGACAGCGGCGAAAATTCTGCCTGACCCACAGGATACTGCCGCCGCTACCCGAGCGACCCCGAACAAGACCGGTCGGGTCGGTCTTTGGCAAACACACTGGCCTGTACCACCTTGTTCGACGCGACGCGGCGCGCCAAGGCGCTGACAAAAGGCCGCCAGAGGCGACCCAATTTAGCCAATCAATTTGTGGTAATGGCGGAGACGAAGGGATTCGAACCCTCGAGACGATTCCTCGCCTACTCCCTTAGCAGGGGAGCGCCTTCGACCACTCGGCCACGTCTCCGCCGACGGGTGTATCTTCAACTTGCAGGGAATGACAAGCGTCTTTTGACACTTGAATGGCAGGTTTTCCATTTGCTGTAGCGAAGCCCAATCTTGCATATTGCAGAGCGCATTTAAAATTGGTAAATAAACATAACCAATTTGCGAGAATAGCATGACTCCGATCACAAACATCGACGATCTCAAGCACCTCTACCGGCGACGCGTCCCGAAAATGTTCTACGATTACGCCGAATCCGGCAGCTACACCGAGAAGACATTTCGCGAAAACACGTCGGATTTTGACGAGATCAAATTTCGCCAGAAGATCGCGGTGGACATGAGCAATCGCTCGACGGCCTCGCATATGTTGACACAAGACGTGTCGATGCCGGTTGCCTTGGCCCCTGTCGGGCTGACCGGCATGCAGCATGCTGACGGCGAGATTAAAGCCGCACGTGCAGCGCGGGATTTCGGCGTGCCCTACACCCTGTCAACGATGTCGGTAAATTCAATCGAACAGGTGGCCGAGGCGACCAACGCCCCCTTCTGGTTTCAGGTCTACACGCTGAACGACGATGACTTCATGCGCCGCCTCATGGCGCGCGCGCGGGATGCAAACTGTTCGGCGATAGTGATTACATTGGACCTGCAAGTCTTGGGGCAGCGCCACAAGGACATCAAAAACGGCCTGTCCACACCGCCGAAGCCAACGCTCAAGACGATGCTGGACCTGTCGACAAAATGGCGTTGGGGGCTTGGCATGCTTGGTGCCAAAAGTCGGACGTTTGGAAACATCGTCGGACAGGTGGAAGGCGTTTCGGATCCGACCAATCTGGCGGTTTGGACGAATGAGAAATTCGACCAGGCCCTCGATTGGGATCGGGTCAAGGAATTGCGCAACATGTGGGACGGTCCGGTGATCCTCAAAGGGATCATGGATGCACAAGACGCGAAAAAGGCCGTCAACGCTGGCGCAGATGCAATTATCGTGTCCAATCATGGTGGACGCCAACTTGATGGTGCAATCAGTTCAATCCGCGCATTGGAACCGATTGTCGAGGCCGTCGGTGACAAGGTGGACGTCTATATGGACAGCGGCATTCGGTCTGGCCAAGATGTTCTCAAGGCTTTGTCGCTGGGGGCGAAGGGCACGTTTATCGGGCGCAGCTACATTTATGGTCTGGGCGCGATGGGGCAGCTTGGTGTGACAAAGGCCCTCGAAGTGATCCGGAAAGAGCTCGATATATCGATGGCGCTTTGCGGCAAAACTTCGGTCGCGGACATCTCGCGGGATATTCTGATGATGCCCGAGGATTTCTCGACCCGTTGGCGATAAGGATGCGAAAGGCGCCTATTTCATGCGCCGCGCAAGGAAAAGTCCAAGGACCGGAACCAGAAGCAGACTCGCGCCGATAAAAGCGAACGAGGCCGATAAGCCGAACCATTCAGACAGGAAGCCCATGGCGGGTGGCCCGATGAAAAACCCAGCATAGCCAAAGGCGGCTGTTCGGGCGATGGCCTGGGTGCGGGCGTCTTCTGACACCATCGCCCCGACGATTGCGAAACACATGGGCACGATCACAGACACGCCAAGCCCGAGAATGACAAATCCAACGTAAGCCATGGACACCGACGACGCGAGCGCTGCAATAAACGCACCGCTGGCGGACACCACAGCAGCGATCGCCGAAATGCCAAGGGGCGCATAGAACCGCGCGAGGATCTGCCCCGAAAACCGCCCCAGTGCCATGGTGCCACCGAGCAACGTCGGCCCGAGCGCACCGCCAACGGCCCCTGCCCCAAGCGTGCGTTCAAGATGCAGCGCCGACCAGCCTTCGGTCGATTGTTCGGCCATGAAAGCAATCAACATGATCGCCCCGCTGATGAAAACGCCAAAGCCCAGATGCGTATTGGATGGCGCCGAAGATGCGGACGCCGAGGCCGTTGGCGTCGGCTTAAGAACAAACACCGCAAACACCAATGCCACGACGCAAACGCCCAGAAAAATCTGGAACGGTGAAAGCCCTGCGGCCCGCGCCAATCCGGTCAAAAAGGCCGAAACAGCGTAGGCAAGCGAAAACATTCCGTGATGGTAGCTCATCAAGGACCGCTTCAACGCGGCCTCCATTGTTGAGACTCGGGCGTTCATCAAGACATCCAACGCCCCCGAAGCGACCGAGGCCAGAAACATGGCGAAGATGAAGAACCCCAGCCCTCCGGCAAGCCCGGGCAAAAGGAACGACACGCCCAAACCCGCCGCCAAAACCGCGACAACCGGCCGGCCCAACAGACGCTCAAAGATCGGTGCAGTCCACATCGCGGCCACAGCTCCAATCGTCGCCAAAAGAAGCGCCATCCCGAACTGAGAATCACTTGCCTTGATGGCGGATTTCAGCACAGGAATAAGGGCGGCAAAGCTGCCCCAACACATGCCTTGCACGACGAAGGCAAGCGTGGTCGGGACAGAAACCTTAAAATCGCGCATATTCATCTGGATTTGCCCTCATTCCTCTGAATTGACCCGAATTTTCGCGTCAAACCCACTTTTCAACCATTTCGAAGCCGTCTATACGCGCAGCTTCACGCGGGTATACAGCCTTGGAGGATGCCCGCCCTAACCTATGGAGAATTATTATGGCTGGATCAATTCCTGATCTACACGCCGAGGAACGCGCGGGGACAGGCAAGGGCGCCGCTCGTGCAGCACGTCGTGCCAACATGGTTCCTGGCGTCGTCTTTGGTGGTGACACTGACCCCCTTGCGATTCAGATCCCTTTCAACAAGCTGTTCAAGCTGCTGAAAGCCGGGCGTTTCAAGTCGACCCTCTTCAACCTCAAAGTTGAAGGCCAAGAAGACGTGCGCGTCATCTGCCGCGACGTACAGCGTGATGTTGTGAAAGACCTTCCAACACACTTCGATCTGATGCGCCTGCGTCGGACAACGAAGATCAACCTGTTCATTCCGGTTGAGTTCGAAAATGAAGACACCGCACCTGGTATCAAAAAAGGTGGCGTTCTGACGATCGTCCGTCCCGAGGTTGAGCTTGTTGTGACCGCAGGTGACATCCCTGAGAAACTGGTTGTTGACCTGGCTGAATCCGACATCGGTGACACCATCACGATCTCGTCGATCTCGCTTCCGGCGGGCACCAAGCCGACAATCGACCGCGACTTCGTTATCGCGAACCTTCAGGCGCCATCCGGTCTCAAGTCTGCGGACGACGATGAGGACGAGGGCGATACAGCCGAAGCAGAAGCACCGGCTGAGGGCGGCGAAGAGTAATCTTCCCCCACTTTGCGACACATTCAAACGCGGCTCCAATCGGGGCCGCGTTTTTTCTTTCCCGATCATCCGGCGAGAGACTAAGATCGATACAGCAACCTAGGTAGCGCCCCATGGCTTTTGATTTCATCCTGATGCTCACATCCAACGACCGCACAATTTCGGATGCGCGGGCGCGTGTTGAAGAAGCGCTGGAAGGGGGCGTTCGCCATATCGGCTTTAAGGATGTGGGCCTGCCATTTGCGGACCTGAAAGCCGTCGCCGATGAAATCCGTGCCGTCGGCGGGCGCTCTTATCTCGAGGTTGTCAGCCTTGATGAGGCCAGCGAGCTTGCCTCGGCCAAGGCCGCCGTTGCCTTGGATGTGGACTGCCTGCTTGGCGGAACGCGTGCCGCGCAGGTCACCGACGTCACACGGCATCACCCGATCCGCTATTACCCCTTTCCGGGCCAGATCGTCGATCACCCAAGCGTGCTGCAAGGACCGGCGGATAAGATCGTCGAGTCGGCGAAAAATCTGGCCGAGCTTGAATACGTGCATGGCTTGGACCTGCTGGCCTATCGCTTTGACGGGGACGTTCCGGCGCTTATGACCAAGGTATGCGCAGCCGTCGAAAAACCGGTCATCATGGCGGGCAGCATCGACTCGGCTCAGCGGGTTGAGGCCTGCGCCCTAGCGGGGGCCGCGGGCTTTACGGTGGGAACAGCGGCCTTTGCCGAGGTGTTTCCAGCCAAGGGCGAAGGCTTTGCCGAGCAAATACGTGCGATCCTTGAATTAACAACCGCGGCCAAACGCCAATCGACCGCACCGTTGCGCCTGGCGCTCGCCGCGCATGACACCCGCAAGGCCCATTTGCGGGCTTGGGTCCTGCGGTTTGGCGACCAGTTGGTCGGCCATCGGCTGATCTGCACAGGTGACACGGGGCGGATGATAAAAGAAGCCGCCCCCGCTTTGAACGTGCACCGTCTGCAACGCGGGGCGCGCGGGGGCGATCAGCAACTGGGCGCGCTTGTCGCGACAGGAGAGCTGGACGCGGTTATCTTTTTCGCCGACCCCACGCTTGCGCATAGTGGCGACGTGGATACACAAGCGCTCACACGGCTGGCGATGCTGCACGATACCCCGATCGCGCTCAGCCCCGCATCAGCCGATATGATCGCCAACGCGCTGTTGACGCCCGCGTGACCTAAAGCGGCAACGCCGTCGTGTCTTTGATCTCTTCCATCACAAAACTGGCCGAGACGTCGCCCAAGGGCACCCGCTTGATAAGCTGTTGATAAAAGCGGTCGTAATCTTTCATATCAGCGACCCAAACCCGCAACACATAGTCAAGATCGCCGCTGGTGCGATAGGCTCCGACGATTTCAGGCAAGGCCGCCACGGCGCGCTCAAATTTCGCCAACCAGTCCGGCGAATGCGCGCCAGCGCGGATTAAGACAAGCGCAGACAGGCCAAGTCCGACAGCCTCGGGATCGATCAGTACCACGCGGCCCTTGATGACGCCCTGATCCTCCATCGTGCGCATTCTGCGCCAACAGGCGTTGCGCGACAACGCAACTTTGCCCGATAGGTCGTCCATACTTTGAGACGCATCATTTTGCAGTTCTCGCAGTATCGCACGATCAATATTGTCCAATTCATGCACCATAATTGGGACGGTATCCCAAGATATCCACAAATACCACCATCTTTGGGACAAATTCTCATCCCTTAAAGCACATTCTAGCCGCACCAAAGAGTCGGAGAGACAAAATGACCGAGAACGTACAAGGCCAAAGCCACTCACAGCTTCTGAAAGCCTTCACAGATCACCCATCTTCGGTGGGCGAGACCTATTGGCAACATTTCTTCTTTGCGTCGCGGTTTTCTCTCCGGCTTTTTGGAGCCGCATTCGCGGCGCTGATCCATGCGTTCCTGCCGTTTCTTTTTGACAAAACCGCCAGCAACATCATCGCCAAACTGCATCACAAGCTGACAAATCGTTTCGAGGGCTAACAGCCTTTCACTGGATCGCCAGACCTCGGGCCGCTATACACGCGCCAACACAGTGGCAAGAAGGTGCGGCGCGGTATGAAACTCTTTGTTGGTTTGGGCAATCCGGGTCCGAAGTACGCTTTTAACCGCCACAACATCGGCTTTATGGCCCTTGATCGCATCGCCGAGGACCAGGGTTTCGGCCCGTGGAAGTCCAAGTTTCAGGCGCAGATCACCGAAGGGCGTCTTGGCACCGACAAAGTCATCCTGCTGAAACCGCAAACCTTCATGAACCTCTCGGGTCAATCTGTTGGCGAGGCGATGCGGTTTTACAAACTCACCCCATCGGATGTGATCGTGTTTCACGACGAGCTTGATCTGGCCCCCGGCAAGGCCCGCGCCAAAACCGGTGGAGGCCATGCGGGCCACAACGGGTTGCGCTCGATCCACCAGCATATCGGTGCCGACTATGACCGCATCCGGCTGGGGATCGGCCATCCCGGCGACAAGTCCCGCGTCTCGGGATATGTGCTCAGCGATTTCGCGAAAGCGGACCAAAACTGGCTCGATGATCTTTTGCGCGGAATTTGCGACGGGGCGGCCTTATTGGCGGATGGCGACGCGGGCAAGTTCATGAATGCCGTGGCCCTTCGGGTGAACCCACCCAAGCCGCCAAGCCCAAAACCAGCCCCAAAGGCCCAAACCAAAACCGCGCCAATTGAGACTGAACCCGACACTCGGTCGGCTTTGCAAAAGCTCGCGGACAGGTTTCGCTAATGCCGACATATGCCCTTTTGGTATCCCCCAAGGCAGAGGGAGCCTATTTCGCGCAAACGCTTGACGTCGCCCACGCTGAACTGGCCGCCTTTCTTCCGACAGCGAAAATTGAGGACCGCACTTACGGCGACATGCATTTCCTGACGCTCGAGGCCAAGCCCGCGTCCCTTGCGACGCTTTTGCGCCTCAGCTTTGTGCAGGGTATTTTTGAGGTCACGGGCGAAAGCCTGACGCCTGTCAACCAATCCTCAGGGTTCGGTCTGCACCCAGACTTCGTCTGGGGCGAAAAGTATCGCGGCAAAACCAACGAAACGCTGACCCAACTGCTTATCAATCTCTGTTTGGCCGAGCACCCCTTGGCCGAAACCTTGGTGGACCCCATGTGTGGCCGCGCGACGACGCTGCTTTGGGGCATGCGATACGGCTTGAAAACCGCTGGTATCGAACAAGACCCGCAAGCCATGATCGACCTTCAGCGCGGGTTGAAAAAGTGGACGAAACTGCACCGGATCAAACACAAGCTCGAACAGGGATGGGTTCACAAAAGCAACAAAAACGGCGTTGGGAAGTATCTGGACTTTGCGGCCGAGGGCGGCTCTTTGCGCATGGTCACAGGCGACACTGGCGATAGTCAATCGCTTCTGCAAAACCGCAAATTCGACATTCTGGCGACCGACATCCCCTATGGTATCCAACATCTCGGGGGTAAAAACACACGCAGCCCGCTTGAAACCCTGCGCGCCGCCGCCCCCGCCTGGGTCGCGTCCATAAAGGCCGGAGGCGTCGCGGCGATTGCCTTTAACAGCAACCTGCCAAAGCGCGACGCCCTCAGCGAAGTCTTCACCGATTGCGGGCTTGAGATCCTGACAACCAGCGTCGCGCACCGCATGAGTGAGTCCATCCTTCGCGATGTTTTGCTAATGCGGAAAAGCCTCTAAAACCGCCATTGCAAATCACCTGTAGTTGCGGCATCTAACTTTCACTTACGCGGCGCAAGTTGGCTGTTGAAAGCTGCGGGCGTGGTGGAATGGTAGACACAGGAGACTTAAAATCTCCAGGCCGTATAGGCCGTGCCGGTTCGAGTCCGGCCGCCCGTACCATCCTACTTGGCCGCGTAAGTCATAGCCTCGGCCTTTGCAGGCAGGCTGACGTCATCCATCAAATCGTCAATGAAAAGACTAAGAAGCTGAGGCCGTCCGGTCACACCAGCTTTGCGGTAGATCGCATTGGTTTGCGCCTTCACGGTCCCCTCGGACGTCTGCCGCAGATCCGAGATTTCATGCGTGGACATGCCTTTCAGCAGGAAAAGCGCCACGTCTTTTTCCGCAACAGTCAAGGCCCATTCACCGAATTTTTCGTCAACGACATCCATGAAAGCCGCCGACACCAACCGCAGCTTTTCTTCGCTTTTGCGGGATTTTCGCAACGTGTGGTTCAAGGCGATGCCGCCGACAACAACACCAAGGATCAACCCAATCGATGCGACAATTTCAAGGACTTCACGCAGTTGCCACGGGATCGGCGTGGCCCGAATATTCAGGGCGGTTAACAAAATATCTGAAACGAAAAACAATGCACAAAGAATTTGAACAATAACAATCACGACATAAAAAGTGGTTTCACGCATCAATCGGCCCTCGATCTAGCAGGGATAAACATCAGTCGTCGTCCTCGCTGTCGTCGTCATCATCTTCGTCATCATCTTCGTCGTCTTCTTCGTCCTCTTCATCATCATCGTCTTCGTGGTCTTCGTCATCACGCTCATCGCTGTCGTCCTGACCGTCATTTTCGTCACCGCCACGATCGTCCTGATCGTCTCGCTCGTTATCGCCCTGACCGTCGCTGGTACTGGCGCTCGACGAATTGCCCGACGACTCGTCGTCATCGACATCATCGTCCTGATTCCCGTCCTCACTGCTCGAATTTTTCTGAATTGGCATGACACCACGTGCATTCCCGATGCCCGCCGGTGCAGGGATCAATATGACATCGCTGCCGCCGTGTTCATCCTCGACTTCCCAGAAATCGCGCAGTATTTCGCCCGTCCGTCCGTTGATAATGATCTCACGTTCGACTCCGCGGGCGTAGGCCTCAATCTTGATCCGGCCCAGCCAGGTTCTTTCGATTTCAAAATTGGTGAACCCCTGCTGTTCGAGCCACAAAACAATGCGGTCCGAAACCTCTTCGGCCATGGCAGGCGAAGCGGATAGGCAAGCTACGAGTGCGAAAGTGGCTAAGGATTGACGTTTGCTCATGTCGTCTCACTAAAGGGAAAGCCGCTGCCCCGGAAATTCGGGGCAGCGCAATACTCACCTAGGTTACTCGATAAAATCGAATGAGGATACGAGGCAATTAGTCGTCGTCGTCATCATCGTCGTCATCGTCATCGTCGCGATCGTCGTCGTCATCATCATCGTCATCGTCGCGATCGTCATCGTCTCCGTCGTCGTCGTCATCATCGTCGTCGCGGTCGCTGTCATCATCGTCGCGCCCATCGTGATCGTCGTCATCACGGTCACCGTCCAGATCGTCATCATCGTCGCGATCCGAGTCACTGTCGTCGTCATCCAGATCGTCGTCAGTGTCACTATCGTCCAAATCGTCGTCATCATCGCGATCATCGTAGGTTTCGTCTTCGATCTCGATTTCGATGCCTTCGTCTTCAAGGTCGGCAATGTCGCGTGCACTCAGAGGCGACTCTTCGCGTGACACTTCCTGGAACGTGGTGTTGTCATAGACCAATTCGATCAGTTTGCCGTCGATCACAACCTCAACACGGGTGCGCAGCAGGCCGCGGCTGATTTCAATTTTTTGCGCGGTCGAGAACTCGGCCACGATTGCGGACGTCTCAAGGCTTTCCAGCGCGATTGCGGAACCACTGGTGAAAAGAACCAGGGCGGTTGTGGATAGGATCGTGTTTCTCATGGCATTTCTCATTGTGAGCCTCATGTATGGGTTAAGTGTTCGAAAATGTTCGATGCCCTGATTTGCCCTGTTCCAATCGCCGAAAGATATTGGGATTTGGTTTATTTCGGCCCGCATAAACCATTGGAAAACAGTCATAAACTTTGGTTTAGCGCTGAAAATTCTGTGATTTTCCCAGCGTTTCAAGGCCAATTGGCCCACCAAAGACAAAAAGACCCGCCAGAGGCCTCTGACGGGTCAATCCAAAAAATTTGTGTTAAATCCTATTCGGCAGCACGACCTTCGGTGTCGCTCATGTCGAATCCCAGATACCGCGCGACCGTTTGCACGTCTTTGTCGCCGCGTCCGCACATATTCATGACCAATACGTGGTCCTTTGGCAGGGTCGGCGCGAGCTTCATCACATGTGCCAAAGCATGACAGGGCTCAAGTGCGGGGATGATTCCCTCTTGTGCACATGAGAATTGGAACGCCTCAAGCGCCTCTTTATCCGTGATCGAAACATATTGCGCGCGGCCTGTGTCGTTCAGCCAACTGTGTTCGGGACCGATCCCCGGATAATCGAGACCTGCCGAGATCGAATAGCCTTCCAGAATTTGCCCGTCATCGTCCTGAAGCAAATAGGTGCGGTTGCCGTGCAAAACACCCGGGCGGCCGCCGGTCAACGACGCACAATGCTCCATCTTGTCGTTCACGCCCTTGCCGCCAGCTTCGACGCCGATGATGTTGACGGATTTGTCGTCAAGGAAAGGGTAGAACAATCCCATCGCGTTGGACCCACCACCGATTGCTGCGATCACGGTATCCGGCAAGGCACCCTCGCCTTCGAACTCGGGCAACTGTTGGCGGACTTCTTTACCGATGATGGATTGGAAATCACGCACCATAGCCGGATAGGGATGCGGACCAGCGACGGTGCCAATGCAATAAAACGTGTCGCGCACATTGGTCACCCAGTCGCGCAACGCGTCGTTCATCGCATCCTTCAACGTGCCACGCCCCGAGGTCACCGGAACTACCTCGGCCCCCAAAAGACGCATGCGGAACACGTTGGGCGCCTGACGCTGCACATCATGCGCACCCATGTAGACCACACATTTCAAACCGAACTTTGCACAGACCGTCGCCGTCGCAACACCGTGCTGGCCAGCACCGGTTTCCGCGATGATCCGTGTTTTGCCCATGCGACGGGCCAGAATGATCTGCCCGAGCACATTGTTGATCTTATGCGCGCCGGTGTGGTTCAACTCGTCCCGCTTGAGGTAGATTTTCGCCCCCCCCAGCGTTTCAGTCATCCGCTCGGCGAAATAGAGAGGTGACGGGCGTCCAACGTAATGCGTCCAGAGATCATTCATCTCGGCCCAGAAATCATCGTCGGTTTTGGCTTTTTCGTATTCAGCTTCCAGATCGAGGATCAAGGGCATCAGCGTTTCAGAGACAAACCGACCGCCAAATTTGCCAAATCGACCCTTTTCATCGGGGCCGTTCATGAAGCTGTTGAAAAGATCATCCGACATCGCGCCATCCACTCTCGCTGGTTTCACGACGTGATATGGCGACAGGCGTGGGTTTTCCAGCGAAAACTTGCGCCCAGCGTCTGCGCGTCAAAGCCGCCATGCCCGAAGAAAAGACCTCAGACGCCCTTGACCCAAGACACGATCTGGCTGCCCGGCATCGCGCCGGCTTGGCGTTTCACTTCTTTGCCCTTTTTAAAGCCGATCATCGTCGGGATTCCGCGTATGCCGTATTTCTGGCTGGCCGCGGGATAATCCTCGGTGTTCAGCTTGACCAAACGGACATCTCCGTTGACCGCCTGGGCCGCCTTTGAATATTCCGGTGCCATCTGACGGCACGGGCCACACCACGGTGCCCAGAAATCAACGACCAATGGCACCTCATCATTGCGCGCGGCCTTTTGAAGCGTGGCAAAATCCACGTCGATCGCCTTTGGCGACGCCAGCTTGCTGCCACACGATCCGCATTTGGCCCCTGCGATCCGATCCGCCGGTGCGCGATTGACCTGTCCACACTCAAAGCAGGTCACTTTCTTCAAGTCCGCCATCGCGGCCTCCTATTCATATATCATTGATGGAATATATAGGGGGAGATTTCGAATAAAAAACCCCTACCAGTGATCCATCCGATCGATCAGCCCCAAGACCGCGAAACCCAATTCGTCGACAATCATCTGCACACCCTCAGCACTTGGATGCAGGCCGTCGCCCTGCATGAAGTCCTGCACCTCGGCCATCGACCGATCCCGCGAAATCGCTCCGATGAAGTCGGGGTAAAAATCCACCCCGTATTCTTCGGCAAGCGATGGATAAAGCGCATCGAAGGCGTCTTTATAGCCCTGACCGAAGTTGTTGGTGGCCTTCATGCCCACCAACAAGACATCAACATCGCGCGCCATGGCGATCTCAATGATCCTGGCAAGGTTGCCGCGCACCAGTTCTGGCGGGAATCCCCGCAACATGTCGTTGCCCCCCATGGCCAGTATCACGCCGTGAACCTCGCCCGAGAGCGCCCATTCGGCGCGTTCCAGCCCGCCTGACGTCGTGTCGCCCGAGACACCCGCATTGATGATCCGCACGTCGACGTTCTGATCGCGCAGCCACCCTTCAAGCACAGGGACAAATCCCGCCCCCTGAGGCAGCCCGTAGCCTTGGGTCAGGCTGTCGCCAAGTGCAACAATAGTGATCTGCGCGGCCTGCACAGACGAAGCAGTTAAAATAACCGCCAGAGCGGCCTTGCCGCACCATTGCCTCAGACCATATGTCATGGAGTGAATAAATTTGGAAAAACGCATGACACCTCCTGCCTTTCGTCTCGATAATGCCTCGCTTTCGCTTGATGGCAATGCCGGGCGCATAGAAATACTTCACAATATTTCGATCACCGTCGAAACCGGCAGCAGTGTCGGCCTGATCGGGCCGTCAGGATCGGGGAAATCGTCGCTGTTGATGCTGCTCGGTGGTCTTGAACGCGCAAGCGGTGGCATCGTCGAGGCTATGGGTCAGAACCTGTCCGATATGTCCGAAGACGCCCTCGCGCGGTTTCGGCGCGAAAACATGGGCGTTGTGTTTCAGTCGTTTCACCTCATCCCGACCATGACCGCGCTTGAGAACGTCGCAACCCCGCTGGAATTGGCGGGTCGCAAAGACGCCTTTGACCGCGCCGCAGCCGAACTTGAGGCCGTGGGCCTTGGGCATCGGTTGGATCACTACCCAAACCAGATGTCGGGCGGAGAACAACAACGCGTCGCCCTCGCCCGCGCCGCCGCCCCGCAACCAAACATCGTGCTTGCCGACGAACCGACCGGCAATCTGGATGGCGTCAACGGCACCGCCATCATGGACCTGCTATTCGGCCTGCAAGAACGCCACGGCAGCACGTTGATCCTTGTGACTCACGCCGAAGAACTCGCCTCCCGCTGCGGCCGGTTGATCCGCCTTGAGGACGGTCATGTCGCCGAGGACACCGCCCAATGAGCCTGCGCACCGCCAGCAAGTTCGCCCGTCGCGAATTGCGCGGAGGCATCAAGGGCTTTCGCGTCTTCCTTGCCTGCCTGACCTTTGGCGTCGCCGCCATTGCCGCCATCGGCACCGTTCGCAGCGCGATTGAGACCGGTCTCCAACGCGAAGGCTCTGCCCTGCTGGGCGGGGATGCCGAGGTTGAATTCACCTACCGTTTCGCCACCGAACCAGAGCGTGCGTGGATGCAGTCGATTGCAACCGGCATTTCCGAGATTGCCGATTTTCGCTCGATGGTCGTGGTTGACCGCGACGGCGATCTCGAACGCAGCCTGACGCAAATCAAGGCCATCGACACGGCCTATCCGCTTGTCGGGTCGGTCGAACTGTCGCCGCAAATCCCGCTGGATCAAGCGCTGGCCACGACCGACGGCAAACCCGGTGCCGTGATGGAACGCGTTCTTGCCGACCGCTTGGGCCTGACCCCGGGCGACGACATTCGGCTGGGCGACAAGACCTACCGTTTCTCGGCCTTTCTGCTGCGTGAGCCCGACAACGGAGGCGGCAGCTTCGGCCTTGGCCCGCGCACGATTGTCTATAAAGACGCGCTTGAAGGTTCCGGCCTGCTGTTGCCCGGCACCCTGTTTTCGTCCAAGTACCGCCTGACTTTTCCCGAAGGCACCGATCTTGAGGCCGCGAAAACCGAGGCGCTGAGTGCCTTTGCCAAAAGCGGTTTGCGCTGGCAAGACGCCCGCGCAGGCGCGCCCGGCGTTTCAGACTTTGTGGAACACCTCGGGGCTTTCCTGATCCTCGTCGGCCTGTCCGGCCTCGCCGTAGGCGGCGTCGGGGTCTCGGCGGCGGTGCGCACCTATCTGGCGGGGAAGACCGATGTTGTTGCAACGCTGCGCACTCTTGGCGCGGATCAGAAAACAATCTTCCAAACCTATTTCCTGCAAATTGCCGCCCTCAGCCTGATTGGCATTGCCCTTGGCCTGCTGATCGGCACCGGTCTGCCCTTGGTGATCGCCCCTCTGCTTGAAACCGTCCTGCCGATCCCTGCAGCGTTTGGCCTCTACCCGTCGCCAATGGTCGAGGCTGCGATCTACGGCATTTTGACCGCGCTCATATTCACCCTTTGGCCCTTGGCCAGAACGGGTGAAATCCGCGCCGCAACCCTGTTTCGCGACGCTCTGGAAGGTGGCAAACTTCTGCCACCCTGGCGTTACTCAGTCACGATCCTGGCGCTAATCGTGGCGCTGATCGCCGTCGCGGCCTTTTACGCCGGAAACGTCTTCCTGACGCTCTGGACCGCCGTCGGGGTTCTTGCCGCGCTCGTCGTTCTGTCGCTGGCCGCGTGGTTGATCCGCCGGATCGCCAAACGCCTCACGCATCTCGCGCGGGGCCGCCTTGCCCTGCGCTCGGCCCTTAGCGCCACCCATCGCGGCGGCTCTGAAACCACGTCGGTGATGGTTTCTGTCGGGCTTGGACTGTCGGTTCTTGCCGCCATTGGTCAGGTCGACGGCAACATGCGCCGCGCCATTGCCGACCAATTGCCGGATGTTGCCCCCAGCTACTTCTTTGTCGACATCCAATCCTCGCAGATGCCCGAGTTCCTGGAGCGCGTGGAAAATGACACCGCCATCACCAAAATTGAATCCGCCCCGATGCTGCGCGGCATCGTCACGCAGATCAACGGCAGGCCCGCCAGCGAAACCGCAGGTGAGCATTGGGTGATCCAGGGCGACCGTGGCCTCACCTACTCGGCCTCCAAACCGGCAAACGCCACCTTGACCGAGGGTGAATGGTGGCCCGAGGATTACACCGGCCCGCCTCTGGTCAGCTTTGCGTCCGAAGAGGCCGCCGAAATGGGGCTTACCCTCGGCGACACACTCACCGTCAACGTGCTTGGCCGCGACATCACCGCAACCATAACCAGCTTTCGCAACGTTGATTTCCGCTCGGCAGGCATGGGATTCATCCTCAGCATGAACCCGACAGCGCTTCAGGGCGCACCGCATAGCTTTATCGCCACGGTCTACGCCGCCGAGGACCAAGAGGCCCGCATCCTGCGCGACCTTGCCAACGGCTTTCCCAATATCACCGCCATCAGGGTACGCGACGCAATCACCCTGGTCGGAGGCATCCTCAGGAACATTGCCACCGCGACCAGCTACGGCGCAGGGGTCACCCTGCTGACCGGTTTGCTCGTGCTGATTGGCGCTGTCGCAGCCGGCGAGCGCGCCCGCAGCTACGAAGCCGCCATCCTGAAAACCCTCGGCGCAAGCCGCCGCCAGATCCTGTCGAGCTTTGCCCAGAGATCTGCCATCACAGGCTTGTCCGCTGGCCTCGTTGCGCTTGGCTTTGGCATTGCTGCGGGCTGGGCGGTCAGCACTTTTGTGTTCGAGATCAATTTTTCGATCATCTGGCCATCAGCCCTTGCCATCGTCCTCGGCGGCGTCGGCTCAACCCTTGTCGCCGGTCTGCTCTTCGCCTCGCGCAGCCTGAACGTCAGCCCGTCCCGCACCCTCAGGAGCCGCCAGTGACCCCGTTCTTCTTTGGCTACGGCAGCCTCGTCAACCGCGCGACCCACACATATGCAAACGCGCACCGCGCATCCGCGACAGGCTGGCGGCGCGCATGGCGATACACCCGCCACCGTCAGGTCGCCTTCCTCACCGCCGTCCCCTGCCCCGACGGACGCATCGACGGGCTGATGGCCGAAGTCCCGAACGGCGACTGGATCGCGCTTGATGAACGCGAATACGCTTATGACCGGATCGCCGCCACCAGCCACGTCGATCACGCGCTTGACCTGCCCCATAACGTCTCGATCTATGCCATCGCAGCGGGCGACCACCACGCCCCGACGATGGATCACCCGATCCTGCTCAGCTACCTTGGCACCGTCGTTCAGGGCTACCTCAACGAATTCGGCGAAGACGGCGTCAAAGCCTTCTTTGACACAACAAGCGGCTGGGAAGCCCCGATCCTCGATGACCGGCACCAGCCGATCTACCCGCGCGCGCAAACGCTGCGCCACGCCGAATCCACCCTGCTGGAAAGCCATATGCAACGCTTTGGCTGCCACGTGATCGAGCCGCAAGCGCACGCACCGTCGACACCTTCTTAACCCTTGCACGCGAAAACACTCCCCGCATGCACAAACGTGGTTCCACCGACTGACAGGCTAGCGAAAGCGAGGATGCTGAAGGTCAACCAGACCACCGCAGAATTCGATAGGTGACCGGCGACATCCGGTATTCTGGCGCGAACCAACCCCCAGGCGGGCCCGCCAACCAACCACGAACGACAATGGCTCTCCCCCTGCCCGAGGATTCCTCGTGCGGGGTAAAGCCACATCTCTCATCTTTTGACTGAAAAATATCCCGGGGGTGAATTGGCCCGCAGGGACAAGAGGGGGCAGCGCCCCCTTGGATCGCCGACACCGTCGGCGAAACCCTTAACCCTTCGCGCGAATTCTCTGCAAAAGCGGCATCACATCCGACATGTCGGGTCCACGCTCTTGTCCGGTCAACGCCTTGCGCAATGGCATAAATAGCCCCTTGCCCTTGCGACCCGTCGCGTCCTTCACCTCAGACGTCCATGCCTTCCAGGTCTCACTCGTAAAAGGTCCGTCTGGCAACATCGTCAAAGCCTGCGCCACAAATTCCCGGTCTTCATCGTCGATCAACGGCTCCGCACCATCGCGATACAACGCCCACCATGCCGCCAAATCCTTCAGCGTGGTGATATTCTCGCGCGTGACGTTCCAAAACGTCTCGGCCAAATCAGCAGGCACGCCAAGATCGGCAATCGCGCTTTCCACCGCCGCCAGATCCAGCCCATGCAAATACCGCGCGGTCAGTGGATAAAGATCCTCGACGTCAAACTTCGTGGGCGCCGATCCGAAACGCGCCACGTCAAAGCCCTCAACCAACTCCGCCATGGAACTGCGCATCTCAAACGGATCGGATGACCCAAGCCGCGCCATATGGCTAAGCAGCGCCATCGGCTGAACACCTCCCTCACGCAAATCCCGCAGCGCCAGAGTCCCCAAACGCTTGGACAATGCCTCCCCCTGTGGGCCAGTCAACAATGAATGGTGCGCAAAAGCGGGCGGCTCATATCCCAACGCGCGGATCATCTGGATTTGCGTCGCCGTGTTGGTCACGTGGTCCGACCCGCGCACAACATTCGTCACACCCATGTCCGTGTCATCCACCACCGATGCCAGCGTATAAAGGAACTGCCCGTCGCCGCGGATCAACACCGGGTCTGATACCGACGCGGCATCAATCGAAATGTCGCCCAAAATCCCGTCGGTCCACTCGATCCGCTCGTGGTCCAGCTTGAAGCGCCAATGCCCATTGCCCCGCTCGGCCCTCAGCTTGGCCTTCTCGTCGTCAGACAGCGCAAGCATGCTGCGATCATAGACCGGAGGCTTGTGCATATTGAGCTGCTTCTTGCGCTTCAGATCCAACTCGGTTGGCGTCTCGAAACACTCGTAAAACCGTCCCATGTCGCGCAGCTTATCGGCCGCATCGATATAGCGATCGAGACGTTCGGACTGACGTTCAACTTTGTCCCATTCCAAGCCCAGCCACTCAAGATCCTGCTTGATGGCATCGACATATTCTTCCTTGCTCCGCTCGGGATCGGTGTCATCGATACGCAGGATAAAGGTTCCGCCTGCTTTGCGCGTGATTAAATAGTTAAACAGCGCGGTCCGCAGGTTTCCAACGTGGATATAGCCGGTCGGCGAAGGGGCAAAACGGGTGGTCGTCATCAGAGAGTCTCCTGTTGCCGCGAGCCTTCTCATAAGGGGGGTGAATTGTCTAGGGCTCCGAGGCGTCGTCGCCCTCAACCACCGCCTTTTTGACCGCCAAGCGCCGCAGCAAAAGCCGGTAATAAATCGAGAAATTGAGACCAACCAAAATCAGAAACAGGATCTTGCCATCAAAGACTAACCCCTCGGCCATGATCGACGTCACCGTCAACCCGACTGTCAGGCCAAGCAAAAGGCCTGCAAGCACCGTGAACTTTGCCAGTCCGATCAGCGAACCCATCCAATAGGTCTCTAGTTTCGGTATCAAATGTCTTCTCCAAATGGTCTCGGGCAGCATAGCAAACTTCAAACTTGGGCGGGATAGGTTTTTCAGACTATTGATTCAGGAATTTGCCTTTAGTATCGGTTTTACCACCCCGTCGGGACGACCCGACGCGCGAACGGGGAATTGGCCGGGACGACCCGCCTTGTCATAAAGGGGTCGCGGATGGCCTGGATTGTTCTCATTCTTGCCGGACTGATGGAAACGGCATGGGCCACCGGCCTGAAACTCATCACCGAAAAATCAAGCCCGTTGCTGATCGGCCTTACCGGTCTGACCATGCTCGGCAGCTTTCTGGGTCTTTACTGGGCCATGGCACGGCTGCCACTGGGGGTTGCCTATCCGGTCTGGACCAGCATCGGCGCTGTCGGCACCGTCATCGTCGGGGCGATCTATTTCGGCACGAACCTGAGCCTCGTCAATATCTTCGGCATCGGCTTTATTGTTCTGGGCATGTTTATGCTTGGCAACGCATCGCACTAAGGAAGGCCGGGATGCAACGAAATCTTATCGAAGGCCGTGCGGCCCTGATCGTCATCGACATCCAGAAAAGCACATTTATTGACCACAGCGACAACCGCGCAATCCCCAACATGCCGGGCTTCAAAGAGCGCATGCTTGAAACCCGCAAAGCCGTGGACGCCGCCCATGATGCAGGCGTGCCTGTGATCTTCATTCAGGAAATTCACCGCGCCGATGGGGTCGACTTTGGTCGCGAATTGGATGGATCTGAGGACGTGCACTGCCTTGACACCGATCCCGGCACCCCTGTCGCGAAAGAGGAAATGGGCTATCGCACAGGCGACTACATCATCCCGAAACGCCGTTACTCGGCCTTCTTTGGCACCGACTTTGACATCCTGCTGCGGGGCCTCAAGGCTGAAACCCTGCTGCTGACCGGTGCCCTGACGGACGTTTGCGTCCATTACACATTCGTTGACGCGCACCAGCACGACTACTTTTGCCGTGTGATCGAGGATTGCGTCGCCGGATCAACCCCTGAGGCGCATGAGGCGTCGCTGAACGCCATGGAGTACCTTCAAACCGGCGCACGGCGATCATTGGCCGAGGTCATCGCGGCCATGCAATCCTGAGCAAAGGATTGCGCAGCACCCATGAAAATCGCGAAGATAAATGTCTACCAAAAAGACCTGCCCTATTGCGGCGGCGGTCTTGCCGTCGGTGACCTGACCGAAAGCCGCACGCGAAGGTTTGACACCTTCAACACGACGGTGGTGGTGATTGAAACCGACGCGGGGATCATGGGTGCCGGTGAATCCTGCCCTTGGGGGCCAACCGATCCTGGCACTCTGCGCGCAATGCCGATCCTGGCACGGGCGCTACTTGGCAAAGACCCTCGCGATCAAAGCGCAATTGAACAGGCCATGGACGCGGCCCTTGAGGGTCATACCTATGCCAAAAGCGCGCTGGACATCGCTTGCTGGGACATCTTGGGCAAAAGTCGTGGCCTACCGCTCTACGAGCTACTGGGCGGCAAGCTGACCGACGGTGCGCCGCTGTATCGCTGCGTCATGGAGCAAGAGCACGACAAAATTCAGGCCGAGATGGCGCAGTATAGGGTGGCGGGCTACAAGTATTTCAAACTCCGTGTTGGTATCGAACCGCAAAAAGACATCGCGCTTATTCGCTTTGCCGCCAGCCTCGCCCAGCCGGACGAGGTCGTCTACGCCGACGCCAACTGCCGCTGGACCCTGCCCGAGGCAATGGATGTGGCGCGGGCCGTGGCAGACATAGACATGCTGATCGAACAACCCTGCGAGACCTACGAGGATTGTTTAAAGGTGCGCCAAAACACATCTCAGTCGATGAAACTGGACGAGTTGGTGACCGATCAATCGATGGCCGAGCGCATCATAGAAGACAACGCCGCCGACGTCGCCTGTGTGAAGATGGCGCGGGTTGGGGGTCTGACCAAGGCCCGGCGCATACGCGATCAATTCGTCGACAAGGGGATCAAGGTTGTCACTGAATGCATGATGGGCGGCGAGATCATCTCGGCCGCCGTGGCGCATTTCGCGGCCTCGACCCCGCCTGATCTATTGTTCAACACAACCGACCTTCACGCATACTTCACGAAGTCCACCGGCACCCTGCCACCGCCGACGTCAAACGGGCGGCTCTTTTGCAGCGACGCGCCCGGTTTGGGTGTTGAACCGGATTTCGCGGCCCTTGGGGTTCCGGTCGCGGTGTTTGACTAGACCCCCATGCGACAACCGAAGCGCTATATCGGCAAAAGGAACAAGGTGATCGCCGGAAAGGCCACAAGCAGGCCAACGCGCACAAGGTCAGAGCCGACGAACAGGATCACTGCCTTGTAGGTCTCGACCATCGGGGTCTTGCGATCCATCGCGTTGATGATGAACAGGTTCATGCCCACGGGCGGCGTGATAAGGCCGACTTCGACGACGATCAGCACGATGATACCAAACCAAATCGCCACCTGCTCGGTTTCGATCCGGTTGGCCATGCCGCGGGTCATGCGAATGTCCAATGCCCGCATTTGCTCGCGCGTCAACTCAACGCCATTTGCGATCGAGGCCTTGATGTTGGCCAGCATATCGCCGGTCACGGCCTCGGGTAAGATCCCCCCGTCGATCACCGCCATTGCCTTGATCGCCTGTAGTTCAGCCAGCGAGGTCAGGTTGAAATCAAGCGCTGTCACCACCGGAAAGAAAATCGGAATGGTCAAAAGGATCATCGACAATGAATCCATCAAGCATCCGAGCAACAGGTAGAACACCAGGATCAGGATCAGGACGATCCATGCGTTCAACCCCTGACCGACAACCCACTCGGCGATGGTCTGGGGCACCTGTGTCAGCGCAAGAAAGCCATTGTAAAACCCCGCGCCCAAGACGATGAAAAAGATCATAGCCGTTGATTTCGCCGTGACTTGAAAGCTCTCGCCCAGAGACTGAAAGGTCAGACCGCCGTTGAAATAGGCGATCAGACCAGTGCCCAACGCACCGACTGCCGCGCCCTCGGTCGGGGTGAAAATGCCGCCGTAGATGCCACCAACGACCGACACGAAAACCAGCAGGACCGGCCAAACCGCGACGATGTCCTTGAGGCGTTGCGCATAAGGGATACGCTCGCGCGTGCCTGCGGATTCAGGGTAGATGCGCACGTAGATCGAAATCACGATGACATAGCCAAGCGCCGCCAGAATGCCCGGCACAAACGCCGCCAGAAACAGTTTGGCGATGTTTTGCTCGGTGATGATGGCATAGATGACCAAGACAACCGAGGGCGGGATCAGGATGCCCAGCGTTCCGCCAGCCGCCAGGGTCGCGGTTGAAAAGCCCCCCGCATAGCCATAGCGTTTCATCTCGGGCAGGGCGACGCGGCTCATGGTGGCAGCGGTCGCCAGCGATGATCCGCAAATCGCCCCAAAACCGGCGCAGGCCCCGACCGAGGCCATGGCCACACCGCCCTTGCGGTGGCCCAGCCACCCCTCGGCGGCTTTGAACAACGCCTGACTCATCCCGCCCAGCGTTGCAAAATGGCCCATCAGCAGGAACATGGGAACGATGGACAGCGAGTAGCTTGAAAACGTCGTGAAACTTTCGCTTTTCAGGCGCGCCAAAGACACGTCAGGGCTGCCAAGCACCATCCACAAGCCGCCGAAGCCGGTGACAAACATGGCCAAACCGATGGGAATACGCATGAAGATCATGCCAAGAAGAACAGGGAACGACAGGACGCCGATTAATAGATCGCTCAATGCTCTGCCCCTTCGTCTTCGAGAATTTCGACACCGGTGAACAATTGGTAAACGCGCACCAGCGCGACGTAGATCCCGACAAAGGCGGCTGAAACCGCACCAATCAGGCTGAGCGCATAGGCCCACCAGATCGGAAATTCCAGCAGGAAGGTTGTCGTGCCGCTTTTCTGCTTGCTCAACATGCCTTCAAACAATTGCACCGCGATGATTATCAAAGCGACGGCAAACAAAACCTCGGCAAAAGCCGTCAAAAACCGTTGCGAGCGGATGGGCAACCAATTGGTGAACACGTCAACAACCGCATGGCCGGCTGTGATCTGCGTCAGCGGCAGGAACATGAAGATCGCAAAGGCAATGCCAGCCTCGACCAATTCGAAATCGCCTGAAATCGGGCCAACACCGGCCGCAAGCATCATGTCTGAAAAAGCAGGCAGCGCCGCTTGCATGAGGTCCGAATGGAAAACGCCGTTCAGGGTTCGACCAATGATCGACAAACAAATCAGCACGATCAAACTGGCGAGAACAATGCCTCCGATGATGGCCAGAAACCGGGACAGGTTCAAAAAGGTGCGATGCATTTCAGACCACGCTTGCTTGACACTAAGAAAGCCGCGGCACCAACGCGCCGCGGCCCTTGTTTCGTTATACGAGTTTTTTAGTTTCCGTAAGCCGCCATCGACGCGTTGACCGTGTCGATCAAGCCTTGGCCGTCGATGCCTTTTCCGTCCATTTCGGCAATCCAGCCATCAATGATCGGGTTGACCACATCACGCCACTTCACGGCGTTTTCCTCGGAAACCGTGATGATGTTGTTGCCAAGCTCTACAGCCAACGCACGGGCTGGGGCGTCAGCGTCCTGCATCGTGCCACCGGCAAAGATTGAGAACTCACGCCCCGAGGCCGCTTCGATTGCCGCCTGAGCTTCGGCGTCAAGGCTGTTCCAGCTGTCCATATTCATCGACAGAACAAATGACAGAACGTAAAGCGCTGGCCCGTCAAATTCGGTGTGGTTCTCGACAAGCTCTGGCACCTTCAGGGTCCTGGTCACTTCCCACGGAATGGTCGTTCCGTCGATCACGCCCTTGGACAACGCCTCGGGTACAGCCGGAACCGGCATGCCAACCGGCGTTGCGCCCGTCGCTTCCAGAAGCTGGTTGACCATGCGCGAACCGCCGCGGATCTTCATGCCTTCAAGATCGGCAGGTTCCTCAACCGGGTCGGCGGTGTGGAACATACCGGGGCCGTGAACCCATGTGCCCAGAACTTTGACGTCTTTGAACTCGGTGTCCATCAACTTGCTTTCGGTCAGATCCCAAAGCGCCGCCGAGGCCGCGCGCGCGTCGCTGACCATGAACGGAAGCTCCATAACTTCGGTCGATGGGAAGCGGCCGGGTGTGTAACCGATGACGGTCCACGACAGATCCGTGATGCCATCAAGCACCTGGTCGAAAAGCTCGGGTGGTGTGCCGCCCAGCGCCATGGCACCAAAGTGTTCGATGTTGATACGACCGTTTGAATTTGCTTCAACCTCATCGATCCACGGCTGGATGATCTGCGCCGGAATCGTTGCGGGCAGCGGCAAAAAGCCGTGCATCTTCAGGTTATATTCTTGCGCGACAGCAGCGCCGGATGCAGCAAGGGCAATCGCACTTGCGCCCAGCAAACCCAAAATTGTTCTACGTTTGGTCATAGTATTCCTCCCAGAGACCGAGACATCAGAAGAGTGACTGATGTGAATACGTCATCATGAAGCGTGAAATGTAACAATCAAGCGCAAATGTGGGCTCTTTTGCCACGATAGCGCTACCAAGTCGGGCAGCGATCATCCAGCAACCATCGCAGGATGATGCAGACCCACGCACGAAGGGTGATTTCAGCCGCCCTTAAGTTGTTGAATCAAAAACACTTCGCTGTCGGGTCGGACACGCTCGGTCAACCCGCTGGCGATCACCCTGCCATCAACTGCGACAGAAACGCCGGCGTCGATGATCTCTTTCAACTCAGGGTGAATCCGGCACAGACCGTCGAGAACTTCGCCGACGTTCCTGGCCTCAACCTCAACCTTGACCGCGCCGTCGGTAAAACGGCGCAGCCCGGGCCAGAGATTGACCTCAACCATCCTGCTGCGCTTTCAGCGCCTTGAGGATTTTCGGCGGAGACATCGGCAATGAGGTCATACGAATGCCCACCGCACCCGAGACCGCGTTGGCAATCGCCGCCAAGGGCGGGCAAATGCCGGTCTCACCAACACCGCGCACCCCAAAGGGGTGACCGGGGTTTGGCACTTCGACGATCACGGTGTCGATCATCGGCAGGTCCGAGGCGACCGGAATGCGGTAATCAAGGAACACGGCGTTCTGCAACCGACCGTCTTCGCCGTAAACATATTCCTCGTTCAGCGCCCAGCCGATACCTTGGGCCGCACCGCCTTGGAACTGGCCTTCCACATAGGTCGGATGCACTGCCTTACCGGCGTCCTGAATAACCGTGTATCGATCGACCGAGGTTTTACCGGTTTCGCGGTCCACATGCGCATCCACGATGTGCACGCCAAAGGACACGCCCGCGCCTTCGGGCGTCGCTTCAAAGTGACCCGAGATCGGCCCCCCTGTGCGGCCCATACGTTTGGTGATTTCCTTGAGCGGCATAGGGTCAAACTGACCTGCGTTCGGGCCTGCGGGCTTTGCACAGCCGTCTTCCCAAATGACTGCTTCAGGGTCGATGCCCCATTTCTGGGCAGCCCTGTCGCAGAGTTTGCCAACGGCGTCCTTGGCTGCGTTGATCGTCGCCAGCCCCGAGGCATATGTCACACGGCTGCCGTGGCTGACGTCGTTATACCCAAGCGTCGCGGTGTCGGCGACGGTGACGCGGATGTTCTCGTAATCGATGCCCAGTATCTCGGCCGCCATAAGCGCCATGGACGCCCGCGACCCGCCAATATCGGGCGTTCCGACTGAAATCTGGGCGGTGCCGTCTTCGGACAACGCCAGGGAAACCGATGTTTCGCCGCCATGGTTGAACCAAAAGCCCGCGGCAACACCACGGCCTTCGTTTTCGCGCAAAGGTGCGGTCATATGTGGATGCGCCTGCGCCGCCTCAAGGCATTCAACCAAACCTATGCGGTCCCAAGTTGGGCCGTAAGGGGCCTTGGTGCCTTCACGCGCGGCGTTCTTTAGCCGCGTTTCAATAGGATCGAGATCAAGCGCCTTGCACAGCTCATCCACCACCGATTCAACAGCAAAGGCCGCCATGGGCGATCCCGGGGCGCGATAGGCCGCCTGCTTGGGTCGGTTCGCCATCACCTCGTAGCCCTCAATCGAGACGACTTTCAGGTTGTAAGGCGCGAACGAACATTCGGCGGCCATGCCAGCCGGCGCATCGGGGAAAGCCCCACCTTGCAGGCGGAAGACGCCTTTGCCAGCGGTGATGCGGCCATCTTTGGTCATGCCGATTTTGATATCCATCGACGCCGACGAAGTCGGCCCCGTGGCACGCAAAATCTCGGACCGGCTCATCACCATTTTGACGGGGCGGTTTGCCTTGCGCGACAGCGCCAAAGCGACCGGCTCAAGGAAAACCGTCGTTTTGCCGCCAAAGCCGCCCCCAATTTCCGAGGCCGTCACCCGCAACTGGCTGGTGTCGATGCCAACCAAAGCCGCGCAGGTTTTTTGCACGATGAAGTGCCCTTGGGTACAACACCACAACTCGCCCTTGCCGTCCGCGCCGAGCGTCGCCAAGGCTGCGTGCGGCTCGATATAGCCTTGATGTGCGGCTTCGGTGGTGAAATGGCGCTCGATAATCAGGTCGGCCTCGGCAAATCCGGCCTCCATATCGCCATGTCCACCTTCGTAGTAGTTCACCACGTTGGGGTGCATGCCGTCGGGCACCAGTTTGGATTGCTGACCAGCGCGAATGACCGGTGCGTCAGGTTTCATCGCCTCATCAACGTCGGTCACATGCGGCAGGATCTCATATTCCACCTCGACCAGCTTCACCGCATCCCGCGCGATCAGTGCCGAGGTCGCGGCAATCGCACAAAGCGCGTGACCGTCATAGAGCGCCGTGTCACTGGCCATGACGTTTTCAAGCACGTTCCAATCGTCACCCGTCAACCCTTCGGCGAAATCGGCGCGTGTGACCACGGCCTTAACGCCGTCAAGCGCTTCAGCCTTTGAGGTGTCGATCTTGATGATCCGCGCATGTGCATGCGGAGAGCGCACGATTGCGCCATGCAACATGCCCGGGGCGGAAGCATCCGCGCCAAACTTGGCACGCCCCGTGACCTTGTCCAACCCGTCGGGGCGATCCACACGTGTACCGACATGGGTGTAGGATGTGCGGCCCTCATAGTCTTCACCTGGTTTGTCCAAAGCCATTATGACGCCTCCCGCATGTCTGCTGCCGTGTCCATTACGGCCCGAATGATCTTGTCATAGCCCGTACACCGGCAGAGGTTGCCCGCAAGCCAAAAGCGCACTTGTTCTTCGGTTGGATCAGGCTCGCGCTCTAGCAGGTTCTTGGCCGCCACAAGGATGCCAGGCGTACAGATGCCACATTGAAGGGCGGCGTATTCGATGAACTTCTTTTGCAGCGGATGCAGCACTTCGCCGTCGGCAATGCCTTCGACGGTGGCGATTTCTTTTCCCTCCGCCTCGGCCCCGAGCATCAGGCACGAACAGACCAAGCGCCCATCAACGGTGATCGAACAGGCCCCGCAATCGCCGGTGCCGCAGCCTTCTTTGGCACCCGTCAGGTTGAGATGATCGCGCAGAACGTCGAGAACAGTTTCGCGTGGCTCACAAAGAAATTCGACACTGTCGCCGTTCACTTTGGTGGTGACGTGGATCTTGCTCATACCGCTTCCCCTTTCGCACGGGCGTAGGCGATTTTCGCTGCGCGTTTTGCCAACACGCCAGCGACGTCGACGCGAAATTCAATCGTGCCGCGTTTATCGTTGATCGGGTTACAGGCCGCCTCGGCCGCCATTGCCAACGCTTCAAGCGCGGCGTCATCGAGTGTTGTGCCAAGGATCGCATCCGCAGCCTCTTGCACCAGCAGCACGGTCGGCGCGACAGCGCCCAGCGACACGCGCGCTTCGGTGATCGTGTCACCGTCAAGCCGCAGGTTCACGCCACAGCCGACGACGGCGATGTCCATTTCGGTGCGCGGGATAAACCGCAGATAGGCGTCTCCGGCGTTATCTCCACGCGCAGGCACATGCACCGCCGTGACCACATCGCCCTTTTCAAGCACGGTTCTGCCTGGACCGGTTGGAATATCCTCAACCGCAATCTGCCGCGCGCCCTTCGGCCCCGTCACGGTCACCGATACACCAGCCGCGATCTGCGCCGGCACGCTGTCGGCAGCGGGCGAGCCGTTGCAGAGGTTGCCGACCAAGGTGGCGCGGCCCTGCACCTGGGTTGATCCGATCAGGTCCATCGCCTCAACCAAACCCGGCCAATCTTTGCATAGCCCCGCATGTTCGGACATTTCCGCACCGGTCACCGCAACGCCAATCGTCCAGCTTCCATCGGCGTTTCGGGTGATGTCCCGCACACCGTCGATCTTCTTAATGTCGATCAAATCGTCCGGCGTCACCAAATCCGAGCGCAACTGGACCAATACATCGGTGCCACCGGCCAGAAAGCGCGTGACCCCTGAGGCACCAGCCGCAATCGCCGACGCGTCCGCAAAACTGGCAGGTTGATGAAATTTCATGAGTGTTCCCCGATCATTTTTGGCATTTCCGCCAAAGATTCCAATCGACCATATTCCCCCGCCAACAAATGTCTATCCCAATCGCGCCAAAAATTTGATCAAATCGTGCGTTTGACCGATGGTCGGCTGGATTGGGCACAAAATTGTCGGGATTGCGCTTGCATCCGGCAGAGACATTGCCAGAAATCATACCCATCCAACCCCGAGGGCCAAATGCTGAAATCAGACGACCTGTTGCAATCCGTTCGGGCCAAGTTCGCCCATGTTGACACCTGTCCAATAGCAGGCGAACGCATATTCTTTGAAAATGCGGGCGGGGCGCTGACCTTGAAATCCGCGGTGGAAACCACGACCAAGTTTGCCGCGATCCCCGACAACCAAGGGCGAGATAACCCGATGTCGCATGAATTGGTGCGGGTCATTGCCCAATGCCGCGAAGACGCACGGGTATTCTTGAGCGCCCCCACGGGAGAGATCCTCTTTGGCGAAAGTGGCACCGAGATGCTGTTTCGCCTGATCCGCAGTGCAACAACCGGGACGCCCGAAGGCGGCGTGATCCTCAGCAGCACGCTTGAGCATCCCGCGTCGCTGAGTGCCTGCGCCCATTGGGCAAAGCAGACAGGGCGCGAACATATCGTGGTGGCACATGATGCTGCGACCGGAACCGTATCGACCGAGGCATATCGAAAGGCGCTGCGGCCTGATTTGCGGGTGGCGACGATCATTCACACTTCGCCCGTGTCCGGTATGGGTGTCGATGTGGCCTCTATTGCCGCCGAAATCCGCAATGCCGCGCCTGCGTGCTTGATTATCGTCGATGGTATCCAGCATGCCGCCCACGGGCACATCGATATTGAAAGCTACGGCATCGATGGCTACGCGATCTCGCCCTACAAAATGTTCTCGCGTCATGGCTACGGTATGGCATGGGCCTCGGATCGCCTAACCGCCCTGCCGCATGAAAACCTGAATGGCGGACCGGAAAAAGCCTGGGAATTGGGCACCCGCGACACGGGCGCCTATGCCACGCTCTCGGATGTAGTGGCCTACTTTGAGTGGCTCGGCGGGCAGCTCACCGACAGCAAAGATCGCCGCCAAAGGATCGAGGCCGCTGCAAAGGCCATTCACATCCATGAAAAAGACCTGACGGACGTGATGATCCACGGCACCGGCAATCACACTGGCCTCAAGAACATCGAGGGCGTCCACATCATCGGTGGCATCGACAACCCGGCACGCGAAGGCTTGGTCTCTTGTTGGCTTGACGGGATGCACTCAACCGAATTGGTATCCGCACTGCGCGACCGAGGCATTCGCGTGCACGCCCGCAAAGACGATCACTACTCAGGGGGTGTCCTGATCCCACTGGGGCGTGACAATTGCATCCGCGTGTCGCTCTGCCACTATAACACCGAAGACGAGGTGACCCGCTTTCTTGATGCTATGGCCGAGATCGCGGCCTAATCAGTCTTTGAGATACTGAAACTTGGCGACCTTTTGGAGCGCGGCATCGCGCATCATGCCAAGGTCGATGTCGGGCACAAGATAGGTCGCCCCAGCCTCGGCGGCGATGTCGATGGACTCTTGATCGCGCGACAGGAACCCCGCCGGAACACCCGCCGCAACGATCCGGCGCACACCGTCGGCAATCGCCTCAAGCACCGCAGGCGCTTTCAATTGGCCCGGATACCCAAGGCTCATCGCCAGATCGGCGGGGCCGATAAAGATGCCGTCCACACCGTCCACGGCAGCGATTTCTTCGATATTGTCCAAGGCTTCCTGAGATTCGACCTGCACAATCAGGCAAATCTCATCGCGGGCGCGGGTGAAATAATTCGGGATCGCGCCGAACATCGTGGCCCGCGTGGCCCCCGCCACGCCGCGAAATCCGTTGGGCGCATAGGCGACGGCCTCGGCGGCGAGGCGTGCTTCGTCGGCGTTTTGAACGTAGGGGATCACAAAGCTCTGAACACCTGCATCCAACAGACGTTTCAAAAAGATCGGGTCGTTCGAGGGTGGACGCACGACCGGCGAAACGTCCGTGCCCTTCATGGCCTGAAGCGCCTGAACCACCGAGTGGATGTCATGGGTCGTGTGTTCGCAATCAATGGTAATCGCATCAAAACCCGTTTGCGCCAGCATCTCGGTGGCCACGGCATCGCGCGAGGTCACCCAAAGGCCAATCTGCCGCTTTCCGGCAAGCAGCGCTTCTTTGAACTTGTTCTTGGGCAGGTCGGGCATGGGGCTTGGTCCTAGTGGAGGGTATCGGGCTGCGGCGACGCTGCCTCAAACACTGGGGAATGTAAATATATTGACCCAAATGACGGCTGGCTTTGCTTGAAACCCCAATGCGCATCCTTTATCTCAGGACACCTAGGCAAATTGGGTGCGTGATGATCCAGTATTCTTTGAAATGCGAAAAAGACCACAGCTTTAACAGCTGGTTCCAATCCGCGTCGGCGTTTGAAAAATTGCAGACGGCGGGCATGGTCACCTGCGCGATTTGTGGATCTGCCAAGGTGAAAAAGTCCGTCATGGCGCCGCGCGTTTCAACCTCGCGCGCAAAGGCCGCATCTGTCGACGAGACCCCTGAATCCGCGCCCGTGCCCTCGCTAAGCGAACCGGCAAGCCCTGCCGAACAGGCCATCGCCGAAATGCGCAAACAGGTCGAGAAGAACTCGACCTATGTCGGCAATGATTTCGCCGCCGAAGCCCGTGCGATGCACGAGGGCGAAGCGCCGGAGCGGCAAATCCACGGCGAGGCCAAGCCCGCCGAGGCCAAGAAACTGGTCGAGGACGGCATCCCCGTGGTCCCTCTGCCGTTCATGACCAATCGTAAAACGAATTGAGGCGATCATGCGTGTCCTAATCACCGGAGCGAACCGAGGCATCGGCCACGCATTGGCAACGGCCTATCGCACCGCGGGCCATGACGTGCTTGCAACAGCGCGCAACACCGAGGGCTATCTGCCGCTGGATGTCGCCGATCCTGCATCTTGCGCCGCGCTTGCCGAACGTCTGGGCGACACGCCGATTGATCTGTTGATCTGCAACGCCGGGGTTTATCTGGACAAGCATTCAACGCTTGGCAATGGCTATGCAGCTGACGACTGGGCGCAGACCTTCGCGGTCAATGTCACGGGCGTTTTCCTGACGATTGAGGCCCTGCTGCCCAACATCCGCCAAGCCAGCGGAAAGATCGCAATCATTTCGTCGCAAATGGCCAGCCAAACCCATGCGCCCGGCGGCAACTACATCTACCGCGCCTCAAAGGCGGCCGCGTTGAACCTCGGGCGCAACCTGTCGACCGATCTCAGGCCCGAGGGCATCGCCGTCGGCATCTATCATCCCGGCTGGGTGACGACCGACATGGGCGGCGAAAACGCCGACATCGGTGTCGCTCAGGCGGTGGCGGGTCTTGTTGATCGCTTCGACGAACTCACGCTGGAAACAACGGGTTGCTTTCGCACCTATTCTGGTCAGGATCACCCCTACTGATCCCATCCCAGCCTGCGGGGCGCTTTCGTGACTGATCTGCTTATCCTTGTTGTCGCTGCCTTTGCGGGCGGCATCCTGAACACCATCGCGGGTGGCGGAACATTCCTGACCTTCCCCGCTCTGGTCTTTGTTGGCGTGCCGCCGGTCATGGCAAACGCCACCGCAACCTTTGTGGCCCTGCCCGGCTACCTTGCCGGTTCGGCCGGTTTTGCAAGCGAGCTTAAGGCCTGGGGCAAAGGCTCGATGATCCGGCTGACGGTCTTTGCCGCGCTCGGCGGTGGCACGGGTGCGATCCTGCTGAGCATTTCGTCAAACGAGGCCTTCTCGGTCTTTGTGCCGTTCCTGTTGCTGGCCGCGACGTTGATCTTCACCTACGGCGACCGCCTACGAGACTGGGCGGCATCCCATAGCCGCGACGTCAAACCCGAGGGCGCGTTTGGCATCTTCCTCGTCGCGCTCTATGGCGGGTACTTTAACGGAGGCCTCGGCATCGTGTTCCTCGCGCTGTTTACCATGTGGGGCATGTCAAACATCCACCTGATGAACGGCCTGAAACTCTGGGCCAGCGCGGTGATCGCCGTGGTGTCCTTTTTCGTTTTCGCCAAGAACGGCCTGCTCGATTGGGAGAAAGCGCTGATAATGATGGTTGCAGGCACAGCGGGTGGCTACCTCGGCGCACCGCTGGCACGCTCACTGCCGATCCAACGCGTCAAGCAATTCATCTCCCTGGTTGGTTTCGCCATGACTGCGATATTCTTCGTGCGGTTGGTCGTTTGAGAAAGCCCGCATCGTCTGATTTTTTGCAGGTTGGCACGCAAGTGTTTCGGACCCATGTCGTAGAATAACCGCACGCTGTTCTCTCCAAAGGTAGCCGACATGCAAAGGCGAGCATATCCCTTGCCCTTCGGTAGCGACCCGCGTAAACCCCACGCGACGAAATGCACGGGAAGAAACCATGCCTACGCTGGTGATGAAATTCGGCGGCACCTCTGTCGCCACATTGGATCGCATCCGTCGCGCCGCCAAGCGCGTTGGGGTTGAGGTGTCCAAGGGCTATGACGTCATTGTCATCGTCTCGGCCATGTCAGGGGAAACCAACAAGCTGGTCGGCTATGTCAGCGAAACCTCACCGCTCTATGACGCGCGGGAGTACGATGCGATCGTGTCCTCGGGCGAGAACGTGACCGCGGGACTGATGGCGCTGACCTTGCAGGAAATGGACGTGCCCGCGCGCAGCTGGCAGGGATGGCAAGTGCCTGTCAGAACCACCGACGCCCATGCCGCCGCGCGGATCGAGGAAATCCCGACCGACAACATCCGCGCCAAATTCGGCGAAGGCATGAAGGTCGCTGTCGTGGCCGGTTTCCAGGGCATCGGCCCGGACGGGCGCATCACTACGCTTGGGCGCGGTGGCTCGGACACAACGGCGGTGGCCTTTGCGGCGGCCTTTGATGCAGTGCGCTGCGACATCTACACCGATGTGGATGGGGTCTACACCACCGATCCCCGCATCACCGACAAGGCCCGCAAGCTGGACAAGATCAGCTTTGAGGAAATGCTCGAACTGGCCTCGCTTGGCGCTAAGGTGCTGCAAACGCGCTCGGTCGAACTGGCCATGCGCTATGGCGTGAAACTGCGTGTGCTCTCTAGTTTTGAAGAACAATCGGACGATGCCGGAACGCTCGTCTGTCCCGAGGAGGAAGTCATGGAAAACCGTCCCGTATCAGGTGTCGCCTATAGCCGCGACGAAGCGAAAATGACCTTGGTCTCGGTGGCCGACCGTCCGGGCATCGCAGCCGCCATCTTTGGACCGTTGGCCGAAGCCGGGGTCAACGTCGATATGATTATCCAAAACATCGCCGAAGAAGGTCGCACCGATATGACCTTCTCGTGCCCGACCGATCAGGTGAAACGCGCCGAGAAAGCCCTGAGCGACGCCAAAGAGGCCGGCGACATCAACTACCACGATCTTGTGGCGGATACGAATGTCGCCAAGATTTCAGCCGTCGGGATTGGCATGCGCTCGCAGTCCGGCGTTGCCGCCAAGATGTTCAAAACGCTGTCCGACGAAGGCGTCAACATTAAGGTGATCGCAACCTCAGAAATCAAGATCTCGGTGCTTGTGGATCGCAAATACATGGAGCTTGCCGTTCAAGCGCTCCACGATGCGTTTGAGCTTGAAAAAGCCTAAAAACAAGGCACTTCACCGAACTGCCCAATTTCGCGCCACGTTAGCGACAAGCCGTCCCCAGAACCGCTCTTGGGGCGGTCTTGCCTTTTTTTTGCCCTAATTGCGATCTAACGATAGGTTTGTGACGTTTCCCCAAAGAAATGCGGACAAGAAGAACGCACTTGAGGCAAGGCTATGAACACCAGTTTCTGGGCGCGAACAGACAGTAATAACGCCAACAACCCGGCGCTGAACCTGAATGGCGACGCCGCGGTTGAGATTACCTTTGTGTGGTCAAGCCCACTCAGCGAATCTGGCGATGTCATTTTGGAAAACAATGGCGGTGCACCGGATTCAACGTCGATGGTGTCAATCGGCGGCGTCGAATACAGCTTTACGTTCCAATACACAGGCACGCTGCCAACGCTCAACAGAAACGGCGCAAGGCAAGTTCCGGATCATTTAGAGGCCGAGCCTGTCTACCTTATCACCATTCATGGCTATCCAACGGCCTTAGACGACACACGTCTTGCATTCCTGCCCGACTCGAACGCCACAGAAGCCGACATGAACGATTTCGGCAAAGGGGCCATCGACGTTCAGGCGCTCGACACATCTCCGCCTGCGACGCCAGTTTGCTTTACACAAGGCACCTTGATCGCCACCCCGAACGGCGAAGTTCCTGTTGAGACACTTAAAGCGAACGATCTTGTTCTCACGGCCTCGGGTCAAACTGTGGCATTGGAATGGATCGCGCGCAGCCACTTTAGCTTTGCCGAAATCCTTATGAACCGCCGTGTTAGTCCGGTTTGCATTCCCAAAGGCAGTCTTGGAGCAAACAGCCCGCACAGCGACCTTTGGGTCTCGCCCCAGCATAGGATCGTGCTGAAGGGTTGGAACGTCGAACTTGCCCTAGGTGTGCCCGAGGTCCTCGTTGCGGCCAAGCATATTGTCGGTGACGGCGATGCCCCGTCTGCGCGCTGGAAAAGCGGTGTCGATTACTATCACCTGTTGTTGGATCATCATGACATCGTCATCTCAAACGGTCTTGAAAGCGAAAGCATGCTGATTGGCGACGAGGCTCTGAACAGCCTGAGCGTCGATGCACGCACAGACTTGGGTGTCTATCTGGAGACGCACCCGGAAACGAACGAGGCGGCACAGACCCCAGCCATGGGCATCGCCAAATCAACCGAAGCGATTTGCATCCTGCCGGAACCCGCGTTGCTTAAAAACGCAGCATAAGGGCCGTCTTTCCAGACCTTGTCCCCTTTCCTACTCCCCAACCTTGAATATCTGACGTATAGATTCCTTTAGGGAGAATAGACGCAATGGCAGATGGTTTCGAAACAGAAAGTCGCAAATTGCTTGGACGCCTTCGGGATACGATGGCGACCGAAGCGGCTGGACAGGAACGACTGGATCACATCACCCACATCATCGCCAGCTCGATGGGAACCGAGGTGTGTTCGATCTATCTGTTCCGTGATGGCGACACGCTTGAGCTTTGCGCAACCGAAGGTCTAAAAGCTGAGGCCGTCCACCAGACCCGCATGCGCCTTGGCGAGGGTCTTGTGGGCCGCGTGGCCCAGCGCGGTGACACGATCAACACGGCGGATGCCCCGTCCGAACCCGGCTTTCGCTACATGGCCGAAACCGGCGAGGAAATCTATTCGTCGTTCCTGGGGGTGCCCATTCAACGTCTCGGTGACGTGCTGGGCGTCTTGGTCGTCCAGTCGAAAACCGCCCGAGAGTTTTCCGCAGACGAAATCTACGGCCTTGAAGTCGTCGCCATGGTCATCGCTGAAATGACCGAGCTCGGCAAATTCGTCGGCGAGGGCGCGGCCCTCTCGGCGCGTCACCAGCAACAGGTCGAGTTTCAGTGCACCACCGGCCAAGAGGGCGCGGCGCAGGGGCATGTCTGGCTGCACGAACCACGCGTGGTGGTCACCAATCCGATCGCCGACGACCCGCACCGCGAGCGAGAACGCCTGCATGAAGCCGTCGACACGTTGCGGGTATCGGTCGATGAAATGCTGGATATTGCAGCCTCTACGGGCGACAACGAACACCTTCAGGTCCTCGAAGCCTATCGCATGTTTGCGAACTCCAAAGGCTGGATGCGTCGGATCGAAGAAGACATCGGCCGTGGCCTTTCTGCCGAAGCCGCCGTCGAAAAGGAACAATCGACCGCCCGCGCCCGTATGTCGAGCGTTACCGATCCCTATTTGCGCGAACGCCTGCATGACCTTGATGATCTGTCCAACCGCCTGTTGCGCATTCTGACAGGCCAAGGTCAGGAAACTGGCGCCGAGATGCCCCACGACCCCGTCTTGATCGCCCGCAACATTGGCCCTGCCGAGTTGCTGGACTACGGCAACCGGCTGCGCGGGATCGTTCTGGAAGAAGGCTCGGTCGGTAGTCACGCGGCCATCGTCGCGCGCGCGCTGGCGATCCCTCTGGTGATCCACGCCAAGAAGATCACGACAGAAGCGTTGAACGGCGACCTCATCCTTGTGGATGGCGACGAAAGCACCGTACACCTGCGCCCCGACGACACAGTCGTTTCGGCCTTTCGCGACAAGCTGGCGATGCAGGCGCAGGCGCAAGAGCGTTACACCTCGATCCGCGACAAACCGGCGACCTCGCTTGATGGCGAAACCGTCACGCTGATGATGAACGCTGGCCTGCTCGCGGATTTGCCCAGTCTGCAAGGATCTGGAGCCGAAGGTGTTGGTCTGTTCCGAACCGAGCTTCAGTTCCTCGTCCAAAACAAAATGCCCAGACGCGCCGAGCTGAGCGCGCAATACGCCCGCGTGCTCAAAGCGGCGGGTGATCTGCGGGTGGTGTTTCGCACATTGGACATCGGGTCGGACAAGGTTCTGCCCTATATGAAAACCGTCGACGAACCCAACCCTGCTTTGGGGTGGCGTGCGATCCGCGTCGGTCTGGACAAACCCGGCGTTCTCAGGATGCAATTGCAAGCCTTGATCCGCGCCACGAACGGTGGACCGCTATCGGTGATGTTTCCCTTTATCGCCCAGCTTTCCGAGTTCACTGCCGCCCGCGCCGAGGTCGATAAAGCCATGGATCGCGAACGCAAACTTGGCCACCCGCTGCCCTCGTCGCTTGAGGTCGGGGCCATGCTTGAAACGCCGTCTTTGGCCTTTGCCTCAAAGAAATTCTTCAACGACGTCCATTTTCTGTCTGTCGGCGGCAACGACTTAAAGCAGTTTTTCTTCGCCGCGGATCGCGAAAACGAAATGGTGCGCAAACGGTATGACACCCTAAACGTGTCCTTCCTCAGCTTTCTTGAAAGCATCGTCGAGCGGTGCGCCGATACAAACACCAGCCTCAGTTTCTGTGGCGAGGACGCGGGCCGCCCCATCGAAGCGCTTTGCATCGCAGCGATTGGGTTTCGCACCCTGTCGATGCGTCCCGCCAGCATTGGCCCCGTCAAAAGCCTGATCCGCAGAACCGATCTGACCGCCCTGCGGCATGTAATCTGGGAGGCCCGCGACCGGGGCGAACAAACCGTGCGCCCTGCCGTCATGGAGTTTCTGCGCAAGCAGGCCTAGATCATACGCGCCTCAAGTTTCTGGGTCAGCAAAGCGATCGGTTGATCGGTTTCAATCGCCAGTTTGCGCAGGCCAAAATGCACATGCGCCATTTCGCGATAGTAGGTAGCATAGATCGAATTGATCGAGGCCCCCGCAACCGCCCCCATCACCGGCAACGCCTGCGCGGCAACCTTTTTGCCAAACACCAGCGCCAGTTTTGGGGCAACCTGAGTGGCCAGGGCCTGCAAGGTGGGGCCACCGACGGCCATGCGGGCGGCCATAAAGGCCAAGTCGGACTCGTCACTGCCCAACGGTCCGTTCGAGGCAAATATCCGCACCGAGTCAAAGCGCACATTTTCCGCCTTTGGGTCAAACCCTTCCGCCCGCGCGGCCCCTTGGATCGAACGCAGGAAAAGCGTTGTCGTCAGGGGAAGCTCGGCCAAGGCCGTGCCGAAACCCCCAACGCCTCCTGCGGCCCCCATGGCTGCGGCCACCAAGCGCGTCAGGCGTGCGTCGTCCTTTGGCAACACCCGATGCGACAGGTCCGCCGCCTTGATGGCCGTGTGCAGCGCTTTTTCCGTTGCCACGTGAATGCCTTGCTGCGCGCCCTTGGGGATGTAGTCCGCCAAACCATCCGCCTGCTGGCCCAATTTCGCCATCAGCGCCATGCCGGGACCAGTCGCATTGCGATAGCGCACGGCCAATCGGTCGAGCGCCGCAGCCTCATCGTGGATTTTCGGTTCACTCGGTTGGATGATTTCGATCATGTGCACTCCCTTCCCCTCTAAATCGGGATTGCCTAGCCGATTTTCAACATTTGGCCGTGCGAATACGGGTCACCTCACCCTTGCAATCCGCCCAACTGCGCTCACAAAGCTCGTAACCAAGAACGCGATCAGGGTTGGTTGGCGGCGGCATAATCACCCCATCCAGCCGCTCAAACCCGAAACGATTGTAATAAGGGGCGTCGCCCACCAAAAGCACGCGTTCCCAACCTGCGGCCCGCGCAATCTCAAGACTCGACCGCATCAACTGCCCACCCAACCCTTCGGCCTGCCGCGTCGGGTGTACAGCGATCGGCCCCAGCAAAAGCGCGGCTTTCCCATCAACCGCGACCGGCCAGAACCGGATCGCCCCCGCCAGAATGCCGTCCACATCGCGCGCCACCATCGACAGATCGGCCACGGGATCAACGTCATCGCGTAGTCGGTACGACGACAGGGCCTCGCGACCGGGCGCAAAGCAAAGATCATAGAGCGCCTCGACCTCCCACCAGTCATCCGGCGTTTCCTGTGTCAGTTCATACATTTGGGCTCGATTTACCTTCGGGGTGGAAACGCCTTTAACATGCCGTTAGGTCTGTCACAAACCAAGAGGAAAAACGCTTTGTTTTATCGACCCGACGAAGGCCATGGCCTGCCCCACAATCCGTTCAACGCGCTGATCGTTCCACGGCCCATTGGCTGGATTTCGACACGCGACGCAAAGGGCCACGACAACCTTGCGCCCTATAGCTTTTTCAACGGTGTTGCCTACACACCGCCGCAGGTTATGTTTTCAACGACCGGCACCAAGCCTGACCGCGATGGCGCCAAAGACAGCGCCTCGATCATTCAGGACACCGGCGTGTTTTGCGTCAACGTGGTCAGCTATGCGTTGACCGATGCGATGAATTGCACGAGCGAAGGCTTTGCCGCGGGCATCGACGAATTCGAAAAAGCCGGCCTCAAAAAAGCCGAATGCGAAACAATCGACTGCCCGCGCGTCGCGGAAACGCCCGCGGCGATGGAGTGCAAACTGACCAAGGTGGTAAAACTGCCGGGCGCCGCAAATACGGTGGTCTTCGGCGAAGTCACCGGCATCTATATCGCCGACGATTGCCTAACCGACGGCAAACTCGACATCACGAAATACAAACCCCTGTCCAGATTGGGCTATCGGGACTACGCCGTGATCGATAAGGTTTTCACCCTTCGACGCCCCGACGAATAGGCCACTGGCCTGCCAAAAGCTGAACTCGACCGGTTGCGCGAACTGGCAAACGGATCCGCGTCGCGCCGATGACCCCCATCGAAACCAACGGCATCACAGGGAACACCTCGGGCTTTTAGGCACACACCGCCGCACCAACCCAATCCGCTGCTTTATCTTGCCGAAAATACCTCGGGGGGTCCAAGGGGGGCAGCGCCCCCCTTTCCTGTCCTTTAGTGACCGCCCAGAATGCCGGTGCGCACGTCATAATCCACGGCGATCTCATAATCCGGATCATCGTCGCTATCGATCATCAGGTGACCGGCTTTCGACAGCAGCTTGTGGCAATCCCGGCTCAGGTGGCGCAATCGCAGGGTCTTCCCTGCCGCCTCGTATTTCCCAGCAACAGCTTCAATCGCCTGAAGCGCGGACTGGTCGACGACACGGCTGGCCGCGAAGTCAGCGATGACAACCTCGGGGTCATCGCCGATGTGAAACAGCTCGATAAACCCATCCGTCGATCCAAAAAACAACGGCCCCTGGATTTCATAGACTTTGGCGCCCGCCTCCGTGTGCGACATCCGCTCAATCGCGTGGATGCGCCGCGCATTGTTCCACGCATAGGCCAGCGCCGAGACGATCACACCCACAACAACCGCGACCGCTAGGTCAGCGTAAACCGTCACGCCGGTCACCAGCAGAATGACGAAAGCATCGGTCAAAGGCACTTTGGTCAGGATACGGATCGAGTTCCACGCGAATGTACCGATCACAACCATGAACATCACACCAACCAGTGCCGCCAGCGGGATCTGCTCGATCAAGGGCGAGGCAAAGAGAATAAAGCTCAGCAAGAACAGCGCGGCGGCAATACCGGCGATGCGGGTGCGGCCTCCGGATTTCACGTTAATCATCGACTGACCGATCATCGCGCAGCCGCCCATGCCGCCGAAGAAGCCCGTCAGAACGTTGGATGCCCCCTGCGCGATACACTCCTGCGATGCGCCTCCGCGCTTGCCTGTCATTTCGCCAACAAGGTTCAGCGTCAAAAGGCTTTCGATCAACCCGATTGCGGCAAGGATCACCGCGTAGGGCAGGATGATCTCAAGCGTCTCCCAGTTCAGCGGCACCATAGGAATGTGGAACACAGGCAATCCGCCCTTGATCGCGGCCATGTCGCCAACGCGCGGCACATCAAGGCCAAAGCCGATCACCACAGCGGCAACGATACCAATTCCCGCCAAGGGGGCGGGAATGACCTTGGTGATTTTGGGCATCAGCCAGATAATCCCCATCGTCATCGCAACAAGGCCCAGCATCACCATCAAAGGTCCACCTGACAACCACTCGCCGCCTGAAAAACCGTGCCCCTTGGCCTCGGCCGAACCCGGCACTTTGAATTGCGTCATTTGCGCCAGGAAAATCACGATTGCCAGACCGTTCACAAACCCCAGCATCACAGGGTGCGGGACCAGTCGGATAAATTTACCCCATTTCATCACACCGGCGAAAACCTGCAAAATACCCATCAGAACAACGGTCGCGAAAAGATACTCGACCCCGTTTTCTGCAACCAGAGCCACCATCACAACCGCCAACGCGCCGGTCGCGCCGGAAATCATCCCGGGTCGTCCGCCAAAGATTGCGGTCACAAGACCAACCATAAAGGCCGCGTAAAGCCCGACCAACGGATGAACACCGGCAACAAAGGCAAAGGCCACGGCCTCGGGCACCAAGGCAAGCGCGACGGTCAAACCCGAAAGAAGCTCGATCCGAAAACGGCCAAGGGAAAACCCTTCGTCGGTCGTCAGTCCAAGATCAGCCGAGGCAATGCGGTGGGCAAATTTGCCCAAAGTCGTTTCTTTCACGGGGAACCGTCCTGTTTGCTAGATGCGCGTGCGCCGTTTAACCGCCCAGCACCGAAATAGCCAGAGACGTCGTCTACTTCGTCACGCCCCGCTCGCCTTTCCACCAACGCCAGGCATCGGGATAATCAAATCCGAGCGAAATCGCATCGACCACGAGCAGAACCCACAAATAAGACTGATAGGCGGCAGACCCCTCGGGGCGGGCGACGATCAACCAGATGACCAGCGGCGTCCAGAGTGGCAGATGCGACAGCGCCATTGTTTTCGAGAATCCCCGCTCAACGATCATGACCGGTACGTTTATCAGCATCGCCATAATCGCGAGAAAGGCGATCCATAGTCCACCCGGTTGTCCGATAAAAAATATGCTGGCCGCATTCACCGGCACCAAAACCCCGAACACCCAGATTTGCACCCACAGGGGCAGCGCGCGATAGTTTTGCCAAAGGTCAGAAACGAGATGCATTCAAAATCCTGTTTTCAGTCATCCTACATTTGGCCACGCGCCATGACGAGACCTTTTCAATTGGCGATACCTTGGCACCAAGATAAGGTGCTCGGATGAAAAAGAGTGACCCTGTCCAAACCGGCCTCAGACTCGGGTAAGGCTTGCTCAAGGTTTTGCAGGGCTTGGCCGTGCCTCTTGCCCATACCATCCTACTTTTACCGGATCGTACAGCAAACGCTGATTGAAGCCCCCCGCCGCATGTGGCTTATTGCATGTGACATATTTGGAAAGGGCATCACATGGGCGTTCGCGTGAAATGGGACGAAGGCAAGACCTTTGTCGGGACAGCCTCGACTGGGCACAAAATCGTCTTTGGAAACTCAGGCGCAGACGGCCAACGCCCCGGCCCGAGCGCGATGGAATTGCTTTTGATGGGCACGGGCGGGTGTTCGGCCTATGACGTGATTTCGATCCTTGAAAAGGGGCGTCAAAAGATTGATGACGTCGAGATCGAAATAGAAGCAGACCGCGCCGATGACCACCCCAAGGTCTTCACCCGCATTCACATGCATTTCATCGTCAAGGGCCGCGACCTGAGCCCCAAGCGGGTGGAACAGGCGCTCAGCCTGTCGATTGACAAATACTGCTCGGCCTCGGCGATGATGGCCATGTCGGCCAAGCTGACTCATGACTATGAAATTATCGAAACCTGCGGATAAAGGGCACCCAAATGAGCGAAACTATGATCGGCGTCATCGGCGGCTCGGGTGTCTATGACATTGACGGGTTAGAGGGGGCCGAATGGGTAAAGGTCGCAACCCCGTGGGGGGATCCGTCCGACAGCATCCTGACAGGTACATTGGACGGGGTGAAAATGGCCTTCCTGCCCCGTCATGGGCGCGGCCATGTGCATTCTCCCACCACGGTCCCCTACCGCGCCAATATCGATGCGCTGAAACGATTGGGCGTGACCGATGTTGTCAGCGTCTCGGCCTGTGGATCCTTCCGCGAAGACATGGCCCCGGGCGATTTTGTCATCATCGACCAGTTCATCGACCGCACCTTCGCCCGCGAGAAATCCTTCTTCGGCACCGGCTGCGTGGCCCACGTCAGCGTGGCGCATCCCACATGCGAGCGGCTGTCAAACGTCTGCCACACGGCCGCCAAAGAGGCCGGCATCAACGTGCACTTCGGCGGCACCTATCTTGCGATGGAGGGGCCGCAGTTCTCGACCATTGCAGAAAGCAAAATGTATCGCGACAGCTGGGGCGCGGACGTGATCGGAATGACCAACATGCCCGAAGCCAAACTCGCCCGCGAGGCCGAGCTGTGCTACGCCTCGGTTGCCATGATTACCGATTTCGACAGCTGGCACCCCGACCACGGCGCGGTCGACATCAATGCCATCATCGCGACGCTGACCGGCAACGCCGACAAGGGGCGCACCCTTATCGGGCGGCTGCCAAAACTGCTCGGCATGGGGCGTGCCCAGTGCGAGCACGGCTGTGATCGGGCTTTGGAATACGCCGTGCTGACCGCACCGGACAAACGCGATCCTGCCATTGTAGCCAAACTGGATGCCGTCGCAGGGAGGGTTCTTTCATGACCAAACACGCGCGTGTCAAAGACTATATCCGCACCATCGTTGACTTCCCGCATGAAGGCATCCTGTTTCGAGACGTCACAACCCTGTTCGCTGATCCGCGTGGCTTTCGCATGGCCATCGATCAAATGCTGCATCCATACGCTGGACAGCGGATCGACAAGGTCGTCGGGCTTGAGGCGCGTGGCTTTATTCTTGGCGGCGCGATTGCGCATCAACTCGGGACCGGATTTGTCCCGATCCGCAAAAAGGGCAAGCTGCCCGGCACCACGATCAGTCAGGATTACAAGCTGGAATACGGCGAGGCGATTGTCGAAATCCACGACGACGCCATTCAAGCGGGTGAGACAATCCTTTTGGTCGACGACCTTTTGGCAACCGGCGGCACCGCCGAGGCTGGAATTAGCCTGATCGAGCGGCTGGGTGGAAAAATCCTCGGCTGCGCCTTCATCGTTGACCTTCCCGAGTTGGGCGGGCGGGCGTTGCTTGAGGAAATGGGAATGGATGTGCATATCCTGTGCGAATTCGAAGGCCTCTAGCGGATCGCTTTGGATATTTAAGGTCAAAAGATTTGGCTTTTTCTTTGTCCAAATACTCATCTGCGCTCAGTCCACGGCCACCGCGACGCTTTGGATCCGTATTAACCCTGTGCCGCTTTGACGAAGGCCCGCATTTTGGCCGGGTCTTTGCGTCCGGGTGAAGATTCCACGGCAGAAGCCAGATCAACCTGTTTGGCACCGGTCAGGCGGATCGCCTCGGCGACGTTGTCCACGGTAAGCCCGCCCGCAAGCATCCAGGGCACGGTCCAGTATTTCTTGTCCGCCAGAAGTCTCCAGTCAAACGGGATGCCGTTGCCGCCAGGTAGGTCTGCATCCTTCGGGGCTTTGGCGTCGATCAACAACTGGTCTGCCACGCGGGCGTAAACGTCGATTTTGGCCACGTCTTTTGGACCGGCGATGCCAATGGCCTTGATGACCGGAAGACCGTAGCGGGCTTTGACCTCGGATACACGCTCAGGCGTTTCCTGACCGTGAAGCTGGATCATATCGATGGCCACCCGCGCTGTCAGGTCGTCAAGAAACGCATCCGTTGCATCCACCACGAGCGCCACCTTGGCGACGCCGACAGGCGTTTCGCTGGCCAGTTGGGCGGCTTTTTCAAGATCGACGTAGCGCGGGGACTTGGGGAAGAAGTTGAAGCCGACGTATCGGGTTCCGGCCTCGACCGCCGCGGCGAGATCTTCGCTGGTGGTCAATCCGCAGATTTTGACGGCAATATTCGCCATAGCTACTTCGCATCTTCCAGCAAAGCCAAAACCTCGTCTTTCGGCTCGGACGGTTCGGTCTTGAGTTTACGAACCTCGCGCTTCAACTCATGCGCTTCGGATTTGTGCTTGGCCGCTTGCGAGCGCAGCGTGCTCTCGCGGATCCACTCCCACAGGAAGCCGATTATCAGACCAGCGATAATGCTGAGGAACACGACGATGAACAGCGGCAATTCGACGATCCATGAAAGACCAATGACACTATCGAGTTCCGCTGGAACGAGGCGCAGGGTCACAAGCTCGCGGTTGCCGAATGCGACAGCGATAAGAGCCACCGCGAGGATGGCGAGAAATGCAAGGCGGATCGTGCGCATGTTATTTTCCGTTCAGACGGTCTCTGAGAAGTTTACCCGTCTTAAAGAACGGAACATGCTTTTCTTCAACCTCAACCGTTTCGCCGGTGCGCGGATTTCGGCCAATGCGCGCATCCCGCTTTTTCACCGAAAACGCCCCGAAGCCCCGCAGTTCAACGCGGTCGCCGCGCGACAGGGCTTCTGAGATTTCGTCAAAAATGGTGTTTACGATCCGTTCAACATCGCGTTGCGAAAGGCGACGTTCCGCAGGCAACTCCTGGTTTTCGTCGAAAATCTTCTGAACCAATTCCGAACGGATCATCCCCATCTCCCTAATAACTCTTATGAGTTTGCTTTTGGGGCATCATGCTGCGGATTGGATTCAAAATCCACCTATCCGTTGCATATCACAGGGAAATTTTCGGCGTTTTGTCATTTTCTTGAATAGAAACCCTGTGCGCGGAACATCGTTTCCATACTCGACAGTCTATTTCGTGGCCAACCGTCAATCGCATCTCCGACCGATTCGAAAGCAAAAAGCCCCGGACAATGCCGGGGCTTTCTAAAAATTTGGAACGGATCGTTTGGATCAATCGTCCTGCTTGAGCGCTGCTCCGAGGATGTCGCCCAGTGACGCGCCAGAGTCTGATGAGCCATATTGTTCGACGGCTTCTTTCTCTTCTGCAATCTCACGTGCTTTGATCGACAGACCCATGCGGCGTGTCTTGTTGTCGATATTGGTGACGCGAACGTCAACCTTGTCGCCAACGCCGAAACGCTCAGGGCGCTGCTCGGCACGGTCACGCGACAGATCCGAGCGACGGATGAAGGACTTGGCGCCTTCATAGTCAACTTCGATGCCGCCGTCTTCGATCGCTGTCACTTCAACAGTGATGATCGAACCGCGCTTCACGCCGCCAACGGCTTCTGCGAACTTGTCGCCACCCAGTGCCTTGATCGAGAGCGAGATACGCTCTTTCTCGACGTCGACTTCTGAGACAACGGCCTGAACCAGATCGCCCTTGGTGTAGCTGCCAATGACATCTTCGCCACGTTCGTCCCACGACAGGTCGGAAAGGTGAACCATGCCGTCGATGTCGCCGTCCAGTCCAATGAACAGACCGAATTCGGTGATGTTCTTGACTTCGCCTTCGACCTGCGTGCCCTCGGGGTGCGTTTCTGCAAACACTTCCCATGGGTTGCGCATGGTCTGCTTGAGGCCAAGCGAAACACGACGTTTGGATTCGTCGATTTCCAGAACCATGACTTCGACTTCTTGCGACGTAGACACGATTTTGCCCGGGTGAACGTTCTTCTTCGTCCAGGACATTTCCGAAACGTGCACGAGGCCTTCAACACCTGGCTCCAGCTCAACAAATGCACCGTAATCGGTGATGTTGGTGACGCGACCAGTGTGTGTCGAATCCAATGGGTACTGGTTTGTAACCGTGTTCCAAGGATCGTCCTGAAGCTGCTTCATGCCAAGGCTGATGCGGTGCGTTTCCTTGTTGATCTTGACGACCTGAACCTGAACGGTCTGGCCAATTGTCAGGATCTCAGAAGGATGGTTCACGCGGCGCCATGCCATGTCTGTGACGTGCAGCAGGCCGTCAACACCGCCCAGATCGACGAATGCGCCGTATTCTGTGATGTTCTTGACGACGCCTTCAACAGCCTGACCTTCTGCCAGGTTGCCGATAACTTCTGCACGCTGCTCGGCACGGGATTCTTCAAGGATTGCACGGCGTGATACAACGATGTTGCCACGACGACGGTCCATTTTCAGAATCTGGAACGGCTGCTTGAGACCCATCAGTGGGCCAGCGTCGCGTACTGGACGTACGTCAACCTGCGACCCTGGAAGGAACGCAACTGCGCCGCCCAGATCGACAGTGAAGCCGCCTTTGACACGACCGAAGATCGCGCCTTCGACGCGGGCGTCGCCAGCATATGCTTTTTCCAGACGGTCCCATGCTTCTTCGCGGCGCGCCATCTCGCGTGAGATTACAGCTTCGCCACGGGCGTTTTCAGCGGCGCGGAGGAAAACCTCAACTTCGTCGCCAACAGCAATTTCCGGGGCTTCGCCTGGGTTTGCGAATTCTTTAACGTCAACGCGGCCTTCCATTTTGTAGCCTACGTCGATAATGGCCTGACCCGCTTCGATAGCGATGATCTTGCCTTTGACAACCGAACCCTCTTGGGGGGTGTCCATTTCGAAACTTTCCTGAAGAAGGGCTTCGAAGTCTTCCATTGATACGTTTTGAGCCATGTGGTCTCAGTTTCCTTTACGAATGTTTTTGCGGGCCGTGCGGTTGTCTCCGCCGGTCTTGGGGTTAGCTATTGGACGGTGCCCCAAATACATGAAGGGCCGGAATTTCCGACCCTGCAACATGCCCTGCTCAGGCATCACGGTGCATCGACACGCGCGCATATATGCGGATTCTCTCGGACTGGCAAGGCTTTGAACCATGTACACAAGGCCCACAACACCGCTAAAGGCGATTAATTCTGGCCAGATTCGACCGCAAGTGCTAGTTTCGCGGAAAACGACCCGAGGCAAGGCAGTCATAACATGGGTTTCAATATTGAAGACGTCAGCGGCAACAGTGCCAGCGGCGGCCCGAACAATTGGGTCTACGAGATTGACCTATGGGATCATGTCGATGAAGTCAGCGCCGATTTTGACGAAACGTTCCTCGGCTTTCCGGTCGGTGAAGCGCCCAGCGGCTACACGTATTCAGGGCTAAGCACCTCGGCCTATGGCAATGTTGTCACCAATGGTACAACGGGCGAGTGGACCTTTTTCATGAACCGCGCGGCGGTTCTGGCCGATATGACCGATCAGACGATCACCTTTACGGTGACGGGCTGGGACGGTGGCACAAGTTCGACCGATTCCATCACCATCAACCTGCTGATTTGCATCTGCCGCGGCACCCTGGTTGAAACACCTGACGGGGCAATCCCCGTTGAGGATTTGGCCATCGGCGACACTGTTCGCACCGCCGAGGGTAAGGATGTCGCGCTGCGGTGGATTGGCAGCCGTAAGGTGCATCCGTTTGAGCTTGAATGCGACCCCGATTTGCGACCGGTCAGAATTTCCGCCGGTGCTCTGGGGGAAAACATCCCCAACCGTGATCTTCTCGTTTCGCCGAACCACAAGATCCTTGTGCGCGACTGGCGCGCAGAGTTGCTGTTTAGCGCGGACGAGGTTTTGGTGCCTGCCAAGGCTTTGATTGACGATCATCGTATCCTTCGGGATCTGACGATTGACGAGACCGAGTATTTCCACCTTCTCTTTGAAAACCACGAAATCATTCTGACCGAGGGCGCCCCGACCGAAAGTTTCTACCCCGGTCCGGTCACGATGCGGATGCTGGCACCGGACACCCTGCACAGTCTGCTTCAACAGTTGCCGCAACTGTCCAAGGGTGTCAGCTACGGCGCTACAGCCCGACCCTGCTTGTCGCCGTGGGAGGGCAAGGTTCTGCGGCGCAAACTTTCTGAAGCCCGCGAGTGCGCGGCATGACGGCGACAAAGGACAGTCTCGGACGCGAGCTTCCTGCCAGTGAACGACCGTCAGAGGAACGCCTACGCATTTACGGCGACGCCTTCTTTCTGGCCCTGCGTAGCCCACGCCATCTGGCAATGAGCGGCGCTGAATTGCGCACCTACCTTGAGCCTCCGATTTTGATGGGCAATTTTCGCATCTTCCGCGCCAACAAGGTGCCACGTGGATTGATTACCTGGGCGCATCTGGGGCCGGAGGCCGAACAAAAACTTTTGCGCGGCGAGCCTCTGCATCCCAGCGACTGGAGTTCAGGGCCAAACCGCTGGGTGATCGACATCCTCGCGCCTTATGGCGGCATGATGCAGGGCATCGGGCGTTGGTTGATGGTGCCGGGCAACTTTTCGGACCGCGAGTTCTATTTTCGCCGCGTCGGCGCGAACAACACAACGCGGCGCATTGTGCATGTGGACATGCAGGCAGAACGGAAATCGCGCATTTATACCGGCGACGAATATCTCGCCAAGATCTCAGCCTAGCGCAGCCTCAAAAACCGCTCTGAGACGGCTCTGCAAGGCATGCCGATCTGGATCATCATAGGCCTTTAGCCGCATCATCCGCACCAAGACATCGTAGCCGTAAAAGATCATGAGGGCGATGCTGGCCCTCTCACGCGCATCCGGTGCCCCGAGATGGCGAGCGATCGGCTGAATGATTTGCTTGTCCAAGGTTTCTTGCAGCAAAGGCCCCACGGTTTCACTGCTGGCGGATCTCAGCATGGCGATAATCGGATCAAATCCAATCTCGGCTGGCTTCGTCATCAACATATCCGTGAGCGCACCGGCGAGGCTGTCCGCGCCGTCAAGCTGGTCTTGCGTCACCGACAAGGCCGGGATCACGGTTTCCTTGAAAAGCCCCTCTTTCGAGCCGAAATAGCGACTGATAAGGGCGATATTCACCCCGGCCCGCTCCGCAATTTCGCGGGTACCGGCCTGATCGAAACCCTTGTCGGTGAAGACCAGTTTGGCGGCCTCGAGGATCGCCGCGCGGGTTGCCTCGGCGTTACGTTTGCGGGGTTTTCCAATTTCACCACTCATTTTGTAATCACCTGTTGACTTTCCTACACCTGCAACTATGTAAACATTCGATTACAAATTCACAAGCACGAACAGGAGGCCCCGATGCCGACGCCAATACATGATACATCCAAACCCGTCCTCGTCACCGGAGCCACCGGCTTTCTTGCGGGATGGATCGTCAAAGACCTGCTGGACCTGGGCTACACCGTGCACGCCGCCGTGCGCGACCCGAACAATGCAGTGAAAACCGGCCATTTGCAAAAGCTCGCGGATGCATCGTCCGGCACCCTCAAACTGTTCAAAGCCGATTTGCTGAACGACGGCTCTTACGACGAAGCCATGCAGGGTTGCGGGATCGTGTTCCATACGGCGTCGCCCTTCACGTCCGACTTCAAAGACGCCCAGACTCAGCTTGTCGATCCGGCTGTGAACGGCACACGCAACGTGCTGAACGCCGCCAACAAGACCGAAAGCGTCCGTCGCGTTGTGCTGACATCGTCCTGCGCCGCCATCTATGGCGATGCGATTGACACAACCAACGCGCCCAAAGGACATCTGACCGAGGATGTTTGGAACACCTCGTCGTCGCTGACGCACGTCCCCTATTCCTATTCGAAAACCCTCGCGGAAAAGGCAACTTGGGATATGGCCGAAGCGCAATCGCGTTGGAAACTGGTTGTCATCAACCCTGCGCTGATAACCGGTCCCAGCCTCGGGGCCGCACCAACATCCGAGGTTTTTGCGATCATCAAGCAGTTGACCGACGGCGCAGCGAAAAGCGGTGTTCCCCATCTTGAGCTTGGGGCGGTTGACGTGCGCGATGTATCAACTGCGCATCTGAACGCCGCATTTATTGAAGACGCCCATGGGCGCAACATCGTCTTTAACAAGCAAATGACGTTTCTCGAAATTGGCCAAGCGATCGCCGCAAAATGGCCGGACCTGCCGACGCCCAAGCGGGTCATGCCCAAGTGGTTGGTTTGGCTGGTCGGCCCGATGATAAACGCAGCTTTCTCGCGCAAATGGGTCAGCCGCAACGTCGGCCAAGCGTGGCGGGCGGATAATTCCAAGGCCGTCCGCGAGTTGGGCCTGACCTACATGCCGGTTGAGCAGTCTATTCAGGACATGGTCCAAAACATGATGGATCAGGGGCTCATCAAGACCTGATCGTAACTGGGGCGCGGTGAAATGCTGCGCCCGATTGCCTAGCAATAACGCTCGGGTCCGACCCATTGATCTTCGCTATAGCGGTCGCCATGTGCCCAACCGACCGGCAGGATGCTTTCAATTTGCGCAAGCTGGTCAGCGGATAAGTCCAGGGTCCACCCCTCGACCAGTTGCGCAAAATGCGCCGTCGAACGCGTGCCGGGGATCGCAATGATATGCTCGCCCTGCGCCAGCACCCAACCGATGGCAAGCGCCGCCGCCGAGACCCCAAGCTCCGCCGCATAAGCGCGAAACGGGTCCGTTGCGGCAATATTGGCACTATAGTTAGGCTCATTAAACCGAGGATTGCCAGCGACCCAACCGCCGATCTCGGCAACGGTTTCGGACCTCAGCGGGGTATCGGTCAAAAACGAGCGGCCCACGGGTGAAAACGCCACCAGCGCCGTCCCGAGTTCAGCGCAGGTCTGCACCAAGCCCAGCTCGGGCGAGCGCACGGACAACGAATATTCCGATTGAACCGCATCAACATGACACTCGCGCGCAGCCCGGCGCAACGAAGCCGGAGCGATCTCGGAAAACCCGATCGCCTTGGTTTTCCCCGCATCCATCAACCGTTTCAAATTGCCGGCAACCTCTTCGATTGGCAGATCTGCTTGACGGCGGTGGACATAGAACAGATCGACGCACTCTGTGCCCAACCGCGCAAGGCTTTTGTCCAACTCGGACTCGAGATGCGCAAACGTGTTGCGAAAACAACGGTTTCCGTCCTCATCCCGCGTGATGGAGGCCTTGGTCGCAATATGGAAGCGGTCGCGCGATCCGGCGTTGGCCTTTAGGTAGATCCCGATCTGATCTTCCGAGCGGCCCATGCCATAGACATTCGCCGTGTCGATGTGGCTAACCCCCGCCTCGGCGGCTGCGGCGAGGATTTTTTGCGAGTTTTCATCCGTTGTCGGACCGTAAAAGTTGGCGAAAGACATCGCGCCAACCCCCAGCGCCGAAATCTCAGGACCATTTTTACCGAGTTTTCTAAACTTCATACTGTGCCTCGAATTTCGTTGATGGCCGCGATTGCCGCCATGATCGCCTCGTCAATTGCCAAGTCAGAGGTATCGACGATGACCGCATCATGCGCAGGTTTAAGCGGCGCGGTTGCCCGTTCGCTGTCACGACGGTCGCGTTCCTTGACGTCTGCCAAGACGGTTTCATAGTCCGTCACCTGGCCCTTTTCGCAAAGCTCCTTGAACCGCCGCTCGGCCCGAATTTCTGCGCGGGCTGTCACGAACAGCTTCGCCTCGGCGTCAGGGCAAATCACCGTACCAATGTCGCGCCCATCCAACACGGCCCCACCCTCGCGCCGGGCAAAAGCACGCTGAAAGTCAACAAGCGCCGCGCGTACATCGGGCAACACCGCCACCTTTGATGCCGCCTGAGCCACGGCGGCGGTCCGCAAATCCGGGTTCGCCAAATCCTCGGCTGACAGCGACTGCGCAGCGCTTAATGGGTCTTCTCCGTGCAAATGTCGTGCACCAACCGCGCGATAAAGCAGGCCGGTATCAAGATGCGCAAAGCCCAGCGCTTCGGCGACCGCCTTGGAAATGGTGCCCTTACCGGCAGCGGCGGGGCCGTCAATTGCTACTGTGAACGCCATCAGAGAATTAGCCTTTCCTGCTAAGGTCACGATAGGCCAGAGCGGCCAACATAAGGGCGCAGATGGCAACGAAAACGAACTTCCAAACGGTCATCGTCGACGCCATTTGCACCTGGGCAGCGCTGGGCAAAATGCCTGCGATCATCTTTGCCACAAGAAAATTTTCCAAATAGTCCAACGCTAGATAGATCAGCGGCAACCCAATCGTCAGCCCGCGGACAACCTTGGACAGCCCTTCAGACAAGACCCAACCCCAACCCAGCATAGTGATGGTGAACAACAACGGAAAACTTGTGTCCAACCAACGCACCGGTCCCAGCAACATCTCGGTCGTCTCAATGTTGAGCGTTGCAAGATAGGCCAGCGCATCATCGTAAGAATAACCAAAGTACCGCAGATCAAAGGGCTTTAGCCCCTGCGTCGCCGGCATAATCTTAAACACGCCGATTCCGATCAGCGCCGCATAGTTAAGCGCGGTCACCGTCGTTATGAGTCGCAAGAAACGCATCAGGTATTCGTGCGAACCAACTGGGCTCCAAGGCCACCCATTAGGCCCTCGAAAATCGGGAAAGAGGTTGCAATCGGCCCGCCATCGTCAATGCTGACCGGTTTTTGCGTTGCCATGCCCATCACCATGAAACTCATCGCGATGCGGTGATCCAGAAAGCTCTCGCATGTGGCACCACCGGGCACATTGCCGTGCCCGAGGCCCTTGACCGTCCACCAATCATCGCCCTCGTCAACCGCAACACCATTGGCACGCAGCCCACGAGCCATCGCATCGATCCGGTCGCTTTCCTTGACGCGCAACTCTTTGACGCCAGCCATATAAGTGTCGCCTTGCGCGAATGACGCCACGACAGACAAGACAGGGTATTCATCGATCATGCTGGCCGCCCGCTCAGGCGGCACCACGATCCCCTTTAGGTCGGGCGAGAACTTCGCGCGCAAATCGGCCACAGGCTCGCCGCCTTCTTCGCGCATATTTTCAAAGGTCAGATCAGCGCCCATATCTTGCAGCGTGTAATAGAGACCCGCACGCGTCGGGTTAAGGCCAATATTCGGCACCAAGACGTCAGACCCTGGCACAATTAGCGCTGCACACACTGGGAACGCCGCTGACGATGGATCGCGCGGCACAATGATCGTTTGCGGCTTCAGCTCGGGCTGCCCCTGTAGGGTAATCACGCGGCCTTCGTCCGTCACGTCGGTCGAAATATCCGCCCCGAAACCGGCCAACATCCGCTCCGTGTGATCGCGCGTTGCTTCTTTCTCGATCACCACCGTCTCGCCAGGCGCATTCAGACCCGCCAACAGCACAGCCGATTTCACCTGCGCCGAAGGGACCGGCACCACGTAGCGCACAGACAGCGGGTCCGCCGCACCGACCAAAGTCATCGGCAATCGCCCGCCCGAGCGCCCAACGGCTTGCGTACCAAACAGCGCGAGGGGATCCGTCACCCGCGCCATCGGACGCGCGTTCAACGAGGCATCGCCAGTGAAGGTCACTGAAATATCCGTGGTCGCCATCGTGCCCATTATCAGGCGCACACCCGTGCCCGAGTTGCCGCAATCAATCACCTGATCCGGCTCGGCAAATCCACCGACACCGACACCATGAACCGACCATTCGCCGCCACCGTGATTGATAACCTCAGCCCCAAAGGCTTGCATCGCCTTGCCAGTATCGAGAACATCCTCGCCCTCAAGCAGGCCGGTTATATGGGTCTCGCCAACAGCCATTGCCCCCAAAATCAACGACCGGTGCGAAATCGACTTGTCACCCGGCACATTGGCCTCGCCCTTCAGCGGGCCACAGGGGCGGGAAGTCATTGGAGTTGGGGTGCCTTGGCCTGACATTGTCTGTCCCTCAAAAAAATCGTCTCCGTGTGATAGCGCAACCAAAAGAAAGGGTCCATCACCCGACTTTACCTTTGTTCAAATACTCAAATCTCTTACCCGTCGAGACGCCGGAACGTCAGATAATGTGGCACCCGACCTTCACGAAAGGCCTTTTGCTCATAGCGGGTTGAAATCCAATCGCCCCAGGGGTTGCGCCAATCGTTCGGCCCTTCTGCCAACCACTCGAATCCGGCTTTCGGAACTTGCTCAAGCGTCTGACGTACATAATCGGGGATGTCCGTGGCCACGCGAAAAATCGCACCGGGTTTAAGAACCCGCGCCAAAGGCTCCAAATGCTCCTGGGTCACGAACCGCCGACGGTGATGGCGTTTTTTCGGCCAAGGGTCAGGATAGAGCAAAAACACCCTTGAAATCGACGCCTCGGGCAGCACATCAAACATATGCCGCGCGTCGCCCGGGTGGACGCGTATATTTTCGACGCCAGCAGCACGTATCTTGCCAAGCAGCATCGCGACGCCGTTCATATAGGGCTCGCAGCCGATGATCCCGACGTCCGGATTGAGAACGGCCTGATGCACCATATGCTCGCCGCCGCCAAAGCCGATTTCCAGCCAGACATCCTTGCCGCCGAACATGCCGTTCAGATCCAGCGACTGCCGCTCGGGGTTTTCCTCCCACGAGACCTTGCCGGGCGAGAGACTGGCCAGATCACTCTCAAGAAATTCTTCCTGAGATTTCTTCAGGCCCTTGCCTTTGAAGCGACCATAAAAATTGCGCCACGGGGCGCCCGAGGGGTGCTTGGTATCTGTCATGAGGGCCTAGTAATTCCTCAGCCCAAAAGGTGCAATCCAAACAGCAAAGGCCCGGACAAAGTCCGGGCCTTTGGAAAACCGGTGATGCACGTCAGTGCATCCCATTCAGATCAAACCGCCGACCTGAGCGCCTCGGTCAAATCTGTGCGCTCCCAGCTAAAGCCGCCATCGGCCTCGGGCTCACGACCAAAGTGGCCGTAGGCCGCCGTGCGTGAATAGATCGGCTTGTTGAGACCAAGCTGTGTACGAATTCCGCGCGGGGTCAGGCTCATGATCTGCGGAATGGCCGCCTCGATGGCCGCTTCATCCACTTGCCCCGTGCCATGGGTATCGACAAAGATCGACTGCGGCTCGGCGATGCCGATTGCGTAGCTCAGTTGCAGGGTGCAGCGATCCGCCAAACCTGCCGCCACGATGTTCTTCGCCAAGTAGCGCGCAGCGTAAGCCGCCGAGCGGTCCACCTTGGTCGGGTCTTTTCCTGAAAACGCCCCGCCCCCATGAGGGGCCGCGCCGCCGTAGGTATCGACGATGATCTTACGACCCGTCAGGCCCGCGTCTCCGTCAGGACCGCCAATGACAAACTTGCCGGTTGGGTTGACGTGCCAAACAGTGTCGTTGGTCAGCCACCCTTCGGGCAGAACTTCTTCGATATAAGGCGCTACAACCGCGCGGACGTCTTCGCTCGTCATGCTCGCATCCAGATGCTGCGTTGACAGAACAACCGAGGTCACATCAACCGGCTTACCATCCACATAGCGCACGGACAACTGAGACTTCGCATCAGGTCCCAGCGTCGGTTCCGCACCGGATTTACGCACCTCGGCCAAGCGTCGCAGGATCGCGTGGGCATATTGGATCGGTGCCGGCATAAGCGCTTCGGTTTCGTTGGTCGCATAGCCGAACATGATCCCCTGATCGCCGGCACCTTCGTCCTTGTTGGCAGCGGCATCCACACCTTGCGCGATATGTGCAGATTGTTCGTGCAGCAGGTTGGTCACTTCAAGCGTGCGCCAGTGAAACTTGTCCTGCTCGTAGCCAATATCCTTGACGCAATCGCGCACGATGCTGCTGGCGTGGTCTTTCATTTCCGTCAGCAGGTTCTTGTCAGACAGCCCGACCTCACCGCCGATAACAACGCGATTTGTTGTGGCGTAGGTCTCGCAAGCCACGCGCGCTTCGGGTTGTTCTGCAAGGAACGCGTCCAGAACCGCGTCAGAAATCCGATCGCACACTTTGTCGGGATGGCCCTCGGATACGGATTCCGAGGTGAATACATAAGTCGGTCGTGTCATGAGAATTGCTCCATTAGGTTCTCGCCCCACGCCAGGAAGCCGTTGTGGGGGTTTACTTTCACTAAGTCTGACGGGCAGAGCCGTCAATGGTTTTCCGTCGGGCACGCAACGTCGCCACAAGGCCCAAGAAAAGAATTATCGCACCGAACGGCAGATCGCCGGTTTTGGCGTAAAGCGTTTGTGGCATTTCCTTGGGCAATCGGGTGTCAAGAAACCCCGCCTGCCCCAGCGGGATCGAGGCCTTGATCGCCCCCTTGGCGTCAATCACCGCAGACACGCCGGTGTTGGCAACACGGATCATTGGAATTCCGGTTTCAATCGCCCGCATACGCGCCTGAGCGAGATGCTGATAGGGGCCGGAAAATTCGCCGAACCAAGCGTCGTTGGTGATCTGCAACAACAGCCTTGGACGGGTGATCGTGCGCATGTTTTGTGGAAAAATGGCCTCGTAGCAGATCAACGGCAAAACCGGGCCGATCCCGTCAAGCGCAAGAAGCTGAGGCCCCGCGCCCCGGGCAAACCCAGCGCCGTCTTGCGCCGCCAGCCCCCGAATGCCGATGCGCGCCGCCCATTCACCCAGCGGGACGTATTCGCCGAATGGGACAAGGTGATACTTGTCATAGACTTGTGAAACACCGCCTGCGCGATCCAGCGTGACGAGAGAGTTGTAGGTTTTCCCCCCGTCGAGGCGCAGCACGCCAGTGACGATTTGCGCCTCGCCCGCCACCGAGGCCATTTCGAGAAACAACGCGTCGGCATAGGGGATCGGGACGGCGATCGCGGTTTCCGGCCACACAACGAAATCGGGGTTTCCGGCCTCGGCGGTAAACCCAAGCTGACGCTCGAAAAACCCTTCAATCTTATCGCGATCCCATTTTTCGTCCTGCGGCACATTGGGTTGCACAAGCCGCACAATCGGGCCGTCCTGCGGCATTTCAAGTCCGGGGGCCGGAACGAAACTGATCCCAAGCGGGGCGATCAAAACCCAAAGCCGCGCCCATGGGCGGTCGGCATCCAGCCAGATGACCAGAGCACCGGCGGCAAGAAACAACAGGAAATTAAGGCCATGCGGGCCGATCCAGGCCGCCGATTGCGCGATAATCGAATTCACCCAAGCATAAGAAGGCATGGCCCAGGGAAACCCAGCAAAGACATAAGCGCGCGCCAATTCGGCCAGCGCCATCATTGAGGCCCAAAGGATAACCCCTTTGCCGAAGCGATGCGTCACCCACGCGGCCAGCGCCCAAAACAAAGCCAATCCCGCCGCCATGAACAGCACGGCAAAGGGCGCCATCCAGCCGGTCGCCGCCACATCAACAAGAAAAGGTTCGACGATCCAATTGAGCGCCGTCGCAAAATACCCGACACCGACAAGCCATCCAACGCGGAGCGCCGCTTTGGAGTTTTGGGCAAGCCGTACAAGGGCATAGGCCCCCATCAAACCCAACAGGGTTGTGAACCCCCAGTTCAGAGGCGCCTGCCCCGTCGCCGCCAGGGCACCAAAGCCCAAAGGCACAAGGATGCGCCCAAAGCGCCCCTCATGTGCGAAGGTCGGCGTTGTCCAGCGCACGGTCGATCAGGATCCTGTCTGGGGAAGGATGACGCGCAGCCGCTTGATCCGGCGCGGGTCGGCGTCCAGAATTTCAAACTCGGCGCCGCAGGGATGTTTGACGACTTCTCCGCGGACCGGCACACGCCCGGACAGCATAAAGACCAACCCGCCGAGCGAGTCGATTTCTTCGGGGTCGATGTCCTCATGCTCGGTGAAATCCACGCCGACCTCGTTCTGGAATTCGTCCAGCGGTGCGCGGGCCACAGCAATATACTGACCGGGCTTTTCGCGCGCCCAGAACTTGCCTTCGTCCACGTCGTGTTCGTCTTCGATCTCGCCAATGACCTGTTCGATCAAATCCTCAATCGTCAAAAGCCCGTCGACACCGCCGTATTCATCGATAACCAACGCCATATGCCGACGTTCGGTTTGCATGCGGGCCAATAGCACACCGATGGACATCGAAGGCGGCACAAACAACAAAGGTCGGAGCAAAGCACCGAGATCAAATTCCTGCTTTGAATCCGTAAAGGCGTGACGCAGCGCGAAATCTTTCAAGTGCACCAAGCCAATGGGTTGATCCAGCGTCTCGCGATAGACTGGAAGCCGTGTCAGGCCGCTGTCGCGGAACACCTGCACCAGTTCGTCTTTTTCGATGTCTTCGGGCACCGACACGATCTCGATCTTGGGGATCGCCACGTCCTCGACGCTCAGGCGACGCAAATTTATCATACCCCGCGTCGAATGGTCCGTCGCAAGCGTGACGGTTGGTGCCGTTTCGGGTTGTGAAGAAATATCTCTGCCGAAAACCGACCCGATCAGCCCAAAGAAGCCGCCGCGTTTTGTTTCGCTATTTTGTCTCCATTGCGCGCTGTGCGCTGCGCTAGAAGACCCGTCGATCGTGTCGCCCATTAATCCTGTCCGTGAGAGGCATCCGGTGCCTCTGTTTCCTTATATGGGTCACCTATACCCATTTTGCCAAGTACATCGACCTCAATTCGTTCCATAAGCGTGGCATCCGCGTCACGAATATGGTCATAACCCAGTAGATGAAGCAGCCCGTGCACGACAAGATGAGTCACGTGATCTTGAAAGGACTTGGCGGCTTCTTGCGCTTCGCGCAGGCAGGTATCGTAGGAAATGGCGATATCGCCCAATTCTTCGTCATAGGGCAACTCGGGCGGACGTGGCGGCTGACCTGCGATATTCGCGCCGCGCTCGGCTGAGGGCCAACTGAGCACATTGGTCGCGGTCGGCTTTTCGCGAAAATCGGCATTCAACTCGGATATGCGGCGATCATCGCAGCCCAGCAGCGCGATCTCAAACGCCTCGGGGTCATATCCAAGATGGCGCAAAACCGCGACCGATGCGGCCTCGGCCAGAGCGTCCAAGCCTGCGTCCGTCCAACGGTCGTCTTCAACAAGCGTGTCGATAGCCATCAGGTCAGCACGCGGGGGTTTTCCACCCCCGCACCCCCGGAAGGTATTTCAGGCAAGATAAAGTCATGACGAAGTGTCGCCGTCATAGGCGTCGATTATTGCCGCGACCAAGGGGTGGCGCACCACGTCTTTGGACGTGAAGTAGTTGAAGCTGATTTTCGGGATTGAGGAAAGTAGGCGTTCGGCCTCATGCAGGCCAGACGTGACACCGCGAGGCAAATCCACTTGTGAGCGGTCACCTGTGATGACCATGCGCGACCCTTCGCCCAAGCGGGTCAGGAACATTTTCATCTGCATCGACGTCGCGTTTTGGGCCTCATCGAGAACCACAAAGGCGTTTGACAATGTGCGCCCGCGCATAAAGGCGAGCGGGGCGATTTCGATGCGTTTTTCCTCGATCAGTTTGGCAACCTGCTTGCTGGGCAGAAAATCATTGAGCGCGTCGTAAAGCGGCTGCATGAAGGGATCGACTTTATCCTTCATGTCGCCTGGCAAGTAGCCGAGTTTTTCGCCCGCTTCGACGGCGGGCCGCGAAAGGATTATTCTGTCAACCTCGCCGTTGATAAATTTGTTCACACCGACAGCGACCGCCAGATAGGTTTTGCCGGTGCCTGCCGGGCCGATGCCAAAAGCCATCTCGTTGGTGAACAGGGACTTTACATAGGCCTTTTGGGCATCCGTGCGCGGTTCGACAAGTTTCTTGCGGGTCTTGATTTCGACCAAGCCGCCGCTGAACATCTCGAGCTGGTCCGTTTCACGGCCCCCGACGTCATCGCCCCCCATGCGGATTTCGCGATCGATGTCGGCCATTTCGACATGCTTGCCTGCTTCTAGCCGCGTATAGAGGTTGGTCAGAACGTCCACGGTTTCAAGCCGCTGAGGCTCTTCTCCGAAGACGGCAAGTTGATTTCCGCGTCGAATGATTTGAACGGTGAACTGTCTTTCCAGCTCGGCCAGGTTCTTGTCGAATTCACCGCAAAGCTCGATCAATAAGCGATTGTCAGGAAATTCTAAAAGGGATTCGCCTGCCTGAGCAGAAAGGGTTTGCGGTTCCAATGTGGTGACGCTCAATCAAAGCTCCTAAAACTGAGTCTACACCCTCATGCTGCCAATATGTTGGCCCCGGTGCAAGCGCGCATACAACATTTTCGCCCTAAAGATAAAAATCGGGCCGCCCCGAATGCGGGACGGCCCTGAACAAATCGCTTCGAAACCGGATTACTGGCTGTCGCCGATAATCGCTGTCGCGCCACCTTTAAAGTCGCCGACGGTCTCGGTCGGTTGGGCAATGCCCGAACACACCGGACGCCCGTCAGGAGCGAGGCGCGCGGACAGATAGCCTTCGACGCCATCATCAATGATCCAATGATCGCAGCCGTTCGGGTCAACCCAAATACCGGCCCGCATGCTTGTCAGATCACTGCTATCCACGCCGAAATCGACGGTTTTATCGGAACGCGAGCGGAAAATATTTGCCACACCGACGTAAATTTCTTCGTTGTAGGCGTAATATTCTTCGGCGCGACGGCCCCCTGCAACGCCACAGGACACAAGGAACATCAGCGCAGTCGCGCCAAGGGCAAGTTTTGTATATCTCATCTTCGCCCCCATCAGTTCACACACAGGATTTCGACGCGACGGTTTTGCGCCATGCCCACGATTGTCGAGTTCGTGGCAATCGGCTGTCTTTCGCCCATCCCGCGCACTTCGACAATTCTTGCGCCAACGCTACGCCCTACCGCGGCGACGGCGTTTGCGCGGTTTTTGGACAACGTTATATTATAGGCATCACTGGCACGACTGTCGGTATGCCCGATGATAATGAACCCCTGATTAGGGTTCGCGCGGAAAAAATCGGCCAGTTTCGAGCGCCCGGCTGAGGAAATGTAATACTTGTCGGTGGCGAAATATTGGTCGCCCACACGGCCACACATCTGCGGTTCGGGTTGAACAAGGGGGCTACCGGTGCGATTGCAAACCGGCCGACCCTCTCGGTCAACATTCGGGGTCATGAAACCTTCGGCACCATCGTCAAGCACCCAGTGTTCACATCCGTCTGGATCGACCCAGATCGTCGGAACATAGTTTTCGCGCCGCGAATTATCTGCAACCTGAGCGGCCACACTTCCGACGCCCACTAAAAGAGCAGCCAAGGAAAGTGCCGCAATGCGGACAAATTTTGCAGCTTTTGAACTCGAAAAACTCACTGCCGTTACCCCGTACTTGAGATCACCAGATGGCGACACTCGACATCACCAAACATATGACAAGACTTGTATATTATTAGGGAAACATGGTTAAAATTGAAAGCGCTTTCCACTACATATTGTGTCGGTTGCAAGCACAATGGACGATGATGTAGTCAGACTATATTCAGTTCAGAGACAATGGCAAAAGTTTGTCTAAAAAATGTTGGCCCTGTGTAGCGTCAGACCAGCGTTCCAGCAAGCGAATTGCGGCGACTCTCGACAATGCGAATCTCTTTTATGTCCCCCGATTCGACGCCATCAGCGGTGACGTGAACCGCGTGCAGGTGCTCGGACTTGCCGACCATCTGGCCAGGCTCTCGGCCGGGCTTTTCGAACAGCACTTTGACTGTGCGTCCTACCATGGAATCTTGAAAGTCTTTTTGCTGGGTCGCGATCAGGGCTTGAAGACGGTACAAACGCTCGGTCGCTTCGGCGTCGTCAACGAGGGCGCGCTCGGCGGCAGGGGTGCCGGGGCGGGTCGAATACTTGAAGGAATAGGCCTGACCGTATTTGACCTCTTCGATCAACGCCATCGTATCGTTGAAATCCTGTTCGGTTTCCTCGGGGAAGCCGACGATGAAATCGCCGCTTATCAGAATGTCGGGACGCGCGTCGCGGAACCGCTCGATCAGACGGAGATAACTTTCAGCTGTGTGACTGCGGTTCATGCGTTTCAAAATCTTGTCGCTGCCAGATTGCACCGGCAGATGCAGGTACGGCATCAGCTTGTCGCATTCGCCGTGCGCGGCGATCAAGTCATCGGTCATGTCATTGGGGTGCGACGTGGTAAAGCGAATGCGCTCAAGCCCATCCACATCATTCAACGCCCAGATCAATTGCGCCAGCGACCAAGCGCCAGTGTCGCCCTCACCGTGATATGCGTTTACGTTCTGGCCAAGCAGCGTGATCTCGCGCACGCCACGCTCCACGAGATCGCGGGCCTCGGCCAGAACTTGCGCGACGGGGCGCGAGACTTCGGCACCACGCGTATAAGGCACCACGCAAAAGGCGCAGAACTTGTCACAGCCCTCTTGCACCGTCAGGAACGCAGCCGGACCACGCTTGGCCTTAGGGCGCGATTTCAGCTTTGCGAACTTGTCTTCCTCGGGGAAGTCCGTGTCGAGAGCGCGATGCCCTTTGCGGGTTTTCGCCTCCATCTCGGGCAGGCGATGATAGCTTTGCGGCCCGACCACCAGATCGACAAGCGGCTGGCGGCGAATAATCTCGCGACCTTCGGCCTGTGCGACACAGCCCGCGACACCGATTTTAAGGTCGGGATTCTCGGCCTTCAAATGCTTGAAGCGTCCGAGTTCGGAATAAACTTTCTCGGCGGCCTTCTCGCGAATGTGACAGGTGTTCAGCAGAATCATGTCCGCCTCGTCCGGCGTTTCGACCTGATCGTAGCCCTGACCGCCCAACGACTCGACCATACGTTCCGAGTCATAGACGTTCATCTGACATCCATAAGTCTTGATATAGAGCTTTTTCTTGTCGGCCATCACGGAAATCCTGTCACGCTGTCGATTGAGGCTTCTATCCGCACTCGCGCCCGCTTGCAATGACACCCGAAATGGCCAATTTTGGCAGAAACGCCAGCAAGGGCAAATCGAGCAAAGATGCGATTCAGCAATTTAGCAGATCTGAAGAAAAACGGAGCGGCGGCCTTGTCCAAAGGGCCTATCGCCCTAATCATTGTCGAGGACAAGGTTGAGGTCGATACAACGATCCGCCACCACATCAACGCAGGTTTCAAATCGGTCATCGCTTTTGTACCGGCGACCTTCAAGCTGCCGGACGACGTCGAAGCCGGCTGTCACCGCGTCGATTTTGACGCCAAGCTGACCAGCCTGCCCCTGGCCGAGATCGTGAACGAGCTTATTCCCCTGACCCACGGCCAGTGGATGTATTATTGCTACAACGCCGAGTTCCTGTTTCACCCCTTCAGCGAAACCCGCAACATCACCGAAATGCTGACCTTTCACGCCGAGGAACGCCGCGAGGCGATGCTGACCTATGTGATCGACGTCTACGCGGGCGACCTGCAAAAGGATCGCAACGGCGTGAATCTCGACGATGCCTATCTTGACCGCACCGGCTATTTCGCGCTTGCCCGCTCTGATCTGGAAAACCACAGCCACCCCAAGGAACGGCAGTTGGATTTCTACGGCGGTCTGCATTGGCGGTTCGAAGAACATATCCCCGTCGCGCGTCGCAAAATCGACCGCGTGTCACTGTTCCTCTCAAAACCCGGCCTTGAAATGCGTCCGGGCTATGAATTCAACGATGAGGAATACAACACCTACGCCTGCCCGTGGCACAACAACCTCAGTTCGGCCATCATATCGTTTCGCGCCGCCAAGGCCCTGAAACGCAATCCGGGGTCGAGTTTCGACATCCATACGTTCAAATGGCACAACTCGGTCAAATTCGATTGGCACTCACGTCAGTTGATGGACCTCGGCCTCATGGAACCGGGGCAGTGGTTTTAGAGAACCCCGTCGCTTTGTCCTTTACCGCTGCGAAGCTGCCCGCCTAGTCTGAACCAAAGAATTTCTTTGGGGGGACTCCACATGACATTGAGTGTAATTGCAGGGTACGCCGACATTATCGCGGCCTTTGGTGTGATTTTGTCGCTTGCATTTCTTGCTTATGAATTGCGCATGACGCGCAGACAATCCGATCTCGCCAATTGGCGAGATCTCCTCCAATCTTTAATCGACTACAAAGGGATCACGAATGATCTCGCATTTTCCGAGTTCATCGACCGCGCGAATCAAGACTATTCTGCGCTCACATCGGCGGAAAAGCGCAGCTACGGGCTTTATCTTGAACAGGGTGTCCACATCTTTGGCAACTTCATGAAGCACAATGACACCGTGCCGCAAAAACTGTTGGGGTTGGAAAAGGCCGTCGACAACCTGATGCTCGATTTGCTCAGCACCAAGGGCGCGCGAGAATGGTGGGTTGAAAGCAAACCCAAGGGGCGCTTCATGCCGCAAACCTATGTGTTCGTGGATCGTGTGTTGGCCAAGATTGATAAGGGGCCGGTGCGGACAGACTAATCCCCAACGCGCACCAGTACCGCACCCGACCTCGCGTTGGTCTCAACCGCTTCATGCGCTTTGGCGACGTCGGCCATGCTAAACGCAGGGTCGATCCGAGGCGCCAGCGCACCGCTGCCAAGCAGCGTCGTCAGGTTGCCAATGGCCGTTTGGCGTTGGGTGTCCGTCAGCAGGTAGATCAGCGCCATCTCAACCGTGATTGCTTTAAACATTAGCCCCATGAACGGGATCTCGGGGGTCGGTGCAAGCGCCGACCCATAAGCCGTGATCCGGCTGTTGGGGGCCATGACCTCGGCCAGCGTGGCGATGTTGACGCCAAACTCAAGCTCGACCGCGTGGTCGATAAGCCGACCGTCATTGGCGGCCACGATCTTCGCGGCCAGATGGGGATCGCGGTAATCGAGCACCGCGTCCGCACCGCAGTCTTGCACAACCGAGGCCTTGGTCGGTGACGCTGTCGCAATAACCCGCGCGCCCGAGGCCTTGGCGATTTGCACAGCGATATGCCCGACCATACCTGCGCCACCGCTGACAAGCACCGTCTTGCCCGCAACCGGCCCTGCGCCAAGGACAGTGTGCACAGCCGTCAGCGCCGGTATCCCAAGAACCGCGCCAACTTTGTCCGAGACATTGTCGGGCAAATCCACAGCCTGCTCTGCGGGCAGAGCAATGAATTCAGCGCAGGTCCCAAAGGCCCGTTGCCACTGGCCATTCCAAATCCACACCCTCTTGCCAATCCGCGACGGATCAACCCCGTCGCCCACGGCTTCGATCACTCCAGCCCCGTCCGAATGCGGGATAATCAGTGGAAACGCAGGCTCGGTCACCCCGGGGCGACTGCCCGAGCGGGCTTTGACGTCCGACGGGTTCACTCCGGAAAATGTGAGACGCACCAGAACCTCGCCCGCTGCGGGGTCGGGTGTGGGAATATCGTGCAGGCAAAGAACGTCCGAGGCAGGCCCGAACGCCGAGTAACCAATCGCTTTCATGGGTAAAGCCCTAAGTCTTGGATTTGCGCAAGCGCATCACAACGTTGACAGCCGTCAGTTCGGCACCCGCGGGCAGGTCCGGCAGCCGCGTAATCTCAAGCTGATCCTGCGGCGCATCTGTCAGCACCGCGCCATCTTCCCAATAGAAGTGGGGGTGATCGCTGGTGTTGGTGTCAAAGTAGCTGCGCGCGCCATCCACCGTGACCTCTTGCATCAGGCCCGCATCACAAAACGCCTTAAGCGTATTGTAAACCGTCGCAAGTGAGACCTGCTCGCCCTGCGATTTGACGGACGCAAACAGGCTTTCAGCCGTGACGTGCCGATCTTGGCCATCGCCCACAAGCAATGACGCCAGCGCAACCCGCTGCCGCGTTGGGCGCAGTCCACCGGCTGCTAGCCATTTCGTGCCAATTGCATGTGCCTGAGGAGTCATCTGGTCCAACACTGTTTATCAACGCCGAATATACGCCGTGTTGCGCACCATTATCAAATGAAATTCTAACAGGCCCCGTTTCCGACGCGTCAAGGGGTGCTCTTGCCAGTCAATCTGAGGGAATGCTACACGAAGACAACGCTAACCATCATATATAAAAGGAGCGCGCCTGCATGGCCGACTTTCCCACCAGCTTCGACAAGGAAGACCTTCTGAAATGCGCACGCGGCGAACTCTTTGGCCCCGGCAATGCGCAGCTTCCTGCGCCTCCGATGCTTATGATGGACCGGATCACCGATGTTTCCGGCGACGGAGGCGCGCATGGCAAGGGCCATATCACTGCCGAGTTCGACATCACGCCTGACCTTTGGTTCTTTGACTGCCACTTCCCCGGCAACCCGATCATGCCCGGCTGTCTGGGGCTGGATGGCCTCTGGCAATTGACCGGCTTCAACCTTGGCTGGCGCGGCTGGCAAGGGCGCGGCTATGCGCTCGGTGTGGGCGAAGTCAAACTAACCGGCATGGTGCGCCCCGACCGCAAGATGCTGACCTATAAGATCGACTTTACCAAGGCGATCCAAACCCGCCGCCTGACCATGGGCGTGGCCGACGGCATCGTCGAGGCGGATGGCGAGATGATCTATCAGGTGAAAGATATGAAGGTCGCGCTGAGCGAGAGTTGAGGCGGTCGGAAGGTCCGATGTGCGGGACAAGTTGAGCTTTCTCTGCAGCTCCGCCAATGGCCGCTTCTTACGGGTGGATCAGTGACACACGATGCGCCAGTTGTTATGGTCCTTGGACATTTTACGCGACTGGACCATGACGATGTCAATCTACCGAGACAATTTTCCTCCCAACAATGCCGACCTGTTTTTGGCCTACGTCGGGATGGAAACTGACCTAATATTCAATCAGGGCGTCGATTTGCCGGGCTTTGCTTCTTACCCGCTTTTGAAAACCACGGAGGGTCGAGAGCTTCTCAAGGGATACCTGAAAGACCTGATTTCCTTGGGCAAAAAAACGCATTCTGGTGTCATCCTTGAAAGCCCGACATGGGTGGCCAACCGCGACCGCGGAGCGGCAATTGGATACGACTTCCGCGAACTCAAGCGGCTTAATCAGGACGCTATCGCCATGATGGCGGCAGTTCGTTCAGCAAGCGACCATGCTCCGACAATCATCAGTGCGAATATCGGACCACGCGACGACGCATACGCGCCAAATGCGCAAATGAGCGCGGATGAGGCTGAACGCTATCATTTTGAGCAAGTATCTGTACTGGCAGACACAGATGTGGATGTGATCAGCGGATACACTCTGGCGTACCCATCTGAGGCGATTGGTATCGTCAGGGCGGCCCGCAAGTTTGAGCTTCCGGTTGTCATTTCTTTCACGGTGGAAACGGACGGGCGGTTGCCAACCGGCGCTTCGCTAGAGGATGCAATATCTGAGGTCGACGGTGCGACTGATATCTATCCAGCCTACTACATGATCAACTGCGCGCATCCTGAGCATTTCTCGGGAGTCCTCGAAGACGCGCCGTGGATGCAGCGCGTACGAGGTATCATTGCCAATGCGTCACGCTGCAGCCATGCCGAACTGGACGAAGCCGAAGAACTAGATGACGGCAATCCTACCGAGTTGGGTGAGCAGTTGTCCGATATCAGACTTTGCTTTCCTCAAATTCAGGTCTTGGGAGGGTGTTGTGGTACCGACATGCGACACATGCAGCAGATTGTGAGTGCTGCCCGGACACCCTAAGCCGACATTCGCCACATCGCAGACGCGGGGTAGCTAAGGGCTCATACCCGCCCTGCCAGACTATCCGCACACAAAGGCTGACAGATGCGCGGCTATGCGCTCGGTGTGGGCGAAGTCAAACTAACCGGCATGGTGCGCCCCGACCGCAAGATGCTGACCTATAAGATCGACTTTACCAAGGCGATCCAAACCCGCCGCCTGACCATGGGCGTGGCCGACGGCATCGTCGAGGCGGATGGAGAGGTGATCTATCAGGTGAAGGATATGAAGGTCGCGCTGAGCGAAAGCTAAGCGCGCACTCCTTTCAAAATGAAAGCCCCCCTTTTTGGGGGCGTTTTTTTATGCCTGACGCTTGCCGAACCACATGCGCTTGAGCAAGCCGTCTTTACGAATGAATTGATGAAACGCCCAGCCAAGAACATGCGCTGCGACGACAAGCATAATCAGACTTGCGACGTATCCATGAACGACCCTAGCGGTGAATGCTGACAAGTCCGCAGGCAAAGGATCCCCGCTTCCGCCGAAGGCAATCGCGAAAAGATCAGCCGAAAACGCAGCGATCAGGCCACTGCCAACCATGGCAAAGACCAATATATATAGTGCCCAATGGGCTGCCTTCGCGCCTAAATTAAGCATCGCGTTGCCGGCGTCAGCAGGCGCTGGTTTGGTCGACTTTGTTCGCACAATCAGGCGCACGATCATCAATACACCGATGACCATGCCCCAAACCATATGGCCTGCCAGTGGCACCAACTTTCCCGGGTCGGAATTATCGATGGCAACGAGTCCCGGCCCGCCCACGAAAAGGGCGATAAGTATCATGATGGCCAAAAGCCAGTGCAAGGCGACAAGAAGTGGGTGATAGCGGGTCATTGGGCTGCTCCTAGAAAACTAACTCCAATCCTATCTATCACGCGACGCTTGCACTCAGTACGGAACATAAAATAACATCGTGTTATGCATATATAACACAAAGAAGCCATGAATCATTTTGACTGGGAGCTTTTGCCTTTCTTCCTCGCTGTCGCCCGCGCCGGCAGTCTTCGTGCAGCCGCTGAGATTACAAATACCAGCTATGGGACGGTAAACCGCAACATCCAAGCGCTCGAGACTTCTTACGGTGTCAGGCTTTTTCACCGCTCAAAACGCGGCTTTGCGTTGACAGATTTTGGGGAAGCGCTAATGCCCGCCGCAGAGGCCGCTGAACAGGCGATTGCAGCGGCACGCAGAAAGGTTGAGGGCGTAGACCGCTCGGAAAGCGGACTTGTCCGTTTTTCAGTTACGCCAACTTTAGCCTACGACATTGTCGCTCCGATACTTGTGAAGTTCCAGAAACGATACCCGAAAATCGATGTGCAACTGCAAGTCACGTCGGAAATTGAATCGATCCCGAAAAGCGAAACAGACATCTCTCTTCGCGCTGCAATGGACGTGAAAGACGATGTGGTCGCACGCAAGCTGTTCCAGCTTCAGCTTGGCGTATATGCCAGCAAAACCTATCTGGACGCGCATCTACCGACAGCCGGAGATCACGGAGAAGGACTAGATTGGATCGGTCTTTCACAAGGCAATAGCCCCCCGGAACAATTTCAAAAGGCAACGCTTCGGCATCGAATTGACGACGGCTACATGCGTACGAAGCTCGTGACTCAGGGATGCGGGATATCGGTTATGCCGACGTTGCTGGCGAACACGCAACCGCAACTCGCTCTGGTTCCTGGCTCCAGCCTGACACGCGGGCCTTGGCTCTGGATCTTGCTTCACTCAGATCTGCGAAGAACGGTAAGGGTGCGGAGACTGATCGACTTCGTCGTCGAAGAAATGCGGAAGATTCGAGATTGATATACTCTCAGAGCAACAATTTCGCACAAAATCGGCTTTCTATGCGTAATTTAGTCAATATCATACGATAGTTCGGCAATTTCGCGGCCTCACAGCACCGCGCTTGCTGTAACTCTGAGGCACCAGACCTCCGGAGCCACCTTATGTCGAAACTATACGTCTACCAATCCATCGCCCGCGCCGTCGCAGATCACGGGGTCACTACCATGTTCGGGCTGATGGGTGACGCCAACCTTTTCATGGTGGACAGCTTTGTGCGGGACACCGGCGGTCGTTTCGTGCCTGCGGCACATGAGGGCAGCTCGGTCCTCATGGCTTTGGCCTATACACATGTGTCTGGCAAGGTCGGCGTGGCGACCGTCACCCACGGTCCGGCGCTGACCAATTGTACAACAGCCTTAACCGAGGGCGTGCGCAGTCACAGCCCAATTGTTGTCCTCGCCGGTGATACGCCGGTCGACAATCCGCGCCATCTGCAAAGCATCGACCAGCGCGAGTTGGTCAAGGCGACCGGCGCCGGGTTTGAACAGCTGCGCACAATCCAGACGATCACCAAAGACGTCGCCCGCGCCTTTTATCGCGCGCAGGTCGAACGCCGGCCGATCGTGCTGAATATGCCTGCCGACTTCATGTGGCAACAGGTGCCCCACGAAACCCACGTTCTCGACGTGTTCACCGCCCCCGGCGGCGTGGCAGAGGGCGGCATCCTGGATGAGGCCATCGGCATGATCGCCTCGGCCCGTCGCCCGCTGATCCTCGCAGGGGGCGGCGCCGTCGATGCCAAGGACAGCCTCGTCCGCTTGGCCGACCGTCTGGAAGCGCCACTTGCCACAACGCTAAAGGCAAAAGGTCTGTTCAACGATCACCCCTACAACATGGACATCTTCGGAACCCTGTCGACCCCTGCCGCCTATGACATCATCGCCAAGTCTGACTGCATCGTCTGTTTCGGGTCCGCGCTGCATAATTTCACCACCGACCAGGGCAAGCTGATGCGCGACAAACGTGTCATTCAAATTGACGTGGAACCCTCGGCCATCGGCGGCAGCCTCCACCCTGACGCGGCCTTGTTGGCGGATGCTGGCCTGACCGCCGACACGATCCTGTGGTGGCTGAACGAGGCCGAAATCGCCCCGAGCGGCTTTACCCGCGAATTAGACGGGGTGGCGCTGACCGAACATCCTGTCGGCTCAACCAGCACCGCAGAGGGCTGCATCAACTTCGTGCAGGCGCTCGAGCGTCTTGAAAAGGTCTTTCCCGGAAACCGCATCCTTGTCACCGACGGTGGGCGTTTCATGACCGAGGTCTGGTGCCGCATCTCGGTGCCCGATCCGCGCAGCAATGTGGTGACCGCCAATTTCGGCGCCATCGGCCAGGGCCTGCAAGAGGCCATCGGCGCCTGCCTTGCCGCGCCAGACCGGCCCGTGGCGCTGTTCACCGGAGATGGCGGCTTCATGATGGGCGGGATTAACGAGTTCAACACAGCCGTGCGGATGGGGTTGAACCTGACGGTGATCGTGGCGAATGACTCAGCTTACGGGGCCGAGCATATCCAGTTCCTCGACCGCAAAATGGACCCCGGCTTGTCGATGTTCGAATGGCCGTCCTTCGCGGCGACAGCCACCGCGCTGGGCGGGGTGGGCATTGAGGTGACCTCAATGGACGAGTTGGAAGCGGCACTTGAACGGCTGGACGGAGTAAAGGTGCCCGCGTTGATCGAGTTGAAGCTGGACCCGAATGATGTGCCGCGGATGCGGATATAACCTGCATTAACAAATCAGAAACCAACCCACGCGATCCTGTCATCAGAAAAGTTCCCAAAACGGGAATTTTCGTTGACAATTCCCAAAATGGGAACTAGAGGTGTCCATGCGGGTTCTTTCCAAACGCACTCTTCGCGAATTCTGGGCCAAGCACCCGCAGGCCGAAAAGCCACTGACCGTCTGGTACGATCACGTCACTGAAGCCTGTTGGGAAAATTTCTCAGATGTCCGGCGCAGCTTTAACGCGGCGGATCAGGTGGGCGACCGGATCGTATTCAACGTCAAAGGCAACGACTATCGCATAGTCGCCTATGTGGTCTACGGCCCCTACTACCGCGTGCTGATTAAGTTTGTCGGCACGCACAAAGATTATGACGCAATCGACCCGAGGGTGGTGTGATGGACATTCGACCGATCCGAACCGAAAACGACCTGACTTGGGCGCTGTCCGAAGTTGAGGCGTATTTTGTGTTGCCCCCTGCACCCGACACGCCCGAGGCCGACCGTTTCGACATCCTGACCGCGCTGATCGAGCACTACGAAGACCGCCACCACCCGATCAATCCACCCGATCCGGTGGATGCTTTGGTGGAGTATATGGAGGAACAGGGGAAAAAACCCTTCGAGTTGGGCGACGTGCTAGGATCACGCCCCCGCGCCTCCGAGGTGCTGTCACGCAAACGCAGCCTGTCGCTCGAGATGATCCGGCGGATACACGAGGCGTGGGGGATACCTGCGTGGGTGCTTATTCAGCGGGGGAAGGGGTGAGATTGACCTCAAAGGGCAGTCCCCGACCGCAGGTGAGGGTGAAGCCCCCGCCTATGGGGGAAAGAGGGACCGTCGCGCCAGTGGCGCGGTGAAGGCCCGATGAACGGGGGCTGCTCTGCGGTGCCGGGCGGGGTGTGGTGTGGAGGTGAAATGCGCTTGGCATGAGGATTGGTGGGTTGTTGATCCACCCTACGGGTTGCTACTCGATTTCCTCGAGATCTGTAACCGTATGAGTAGTGCTAATTGAGCCATCAGGCTTTCGCAGCGTTCCGACTTCGACACTTGCCCTATATCTGGAGCCCAAAGTAGGTCCCTCTCTGCTTTCGATTTTTTCCAGATAATCCTGACTCATTCTCTCACCGAACTTACCGGAAACGATTGCTGATTCACCATCTTTCCGGAATTCAAACGCTCGCTTGATTGGTGTTAGCCCAACAAGAGTGCCAATCCAAATTTCATCGTTAATATTCACGTTAGAATTTGAAATTCGCTTGTGCGCTCGACTTATAGCCGCACGATCAAAACTAAGCGACTTGTCCATTAAGCAAGTCTTTAGCGTTGCCTCATTAGCTTCCATATGTTTGAAAAATTTTCCTAATTCGTTGAAAATCCTTGGATTTATGTCATCAACTTCGATCAGAAACTCATCTTCATCTTCCTGAGTAAACTCGACAAATAGCTCCGCTGCCTGATCTATCGCTTCCCGTAGGGGTGTCTTAACCGCACTAGTTTGCGCAGCTTCATTTTCCTCAAGCACGAAGCCAAACGAACCGGTTGCAAGCCCTCGGATACTAAGTTGAGCAAGATCGGCTCCACCAATTTTTCCACGCTTGCTTAGTTGACCTTTCAAGCTGACCGAAAATAAACGTGTTATGATGCCCTGAAAATGAAGCAGTGCTTGAGCTGCAAACGACGCATCTATTGAGCTGGTGCCGTGAACAGGTTTTCCGTCAAAGAGAACAGCCACCTCCCCGACATTCGCATCCGTTTCCTCCATTTCCATGAGCATGTCGGCTAACGCCTGTTGCCTAGATGCAAAACTCATTTTCGCAACAATGTCGTCAGATTGCTCCGCTTCTGCAACTAGTGCGTCTAATTCTGTTATCTGACGACGAAGGTCAGCTACGTACTGCAAATCAGACATCGTACAAACCTCCTATGATGCTTTCTATTGCGCTGAATTCCATCACATCCAAAGGCAAAGGTATCTTAACCAGACCCTTCTTCTCCATCGACCCGCGAATATCGCTAAATAAACCGCTCCAGTAGCTAGTGCTTCTTACAAGCGCATCAACGTCGTGGTCTAGATCAACCGCATATGTATCACAGAAATACACTGGTTTCATCAATTTGGTGTGGAAGAACTTTTCATGCAATTCCTTCTCGAAATCAAGTTTCCACTTACTTGGATTTATTTGATATTTTAGTGGCCTGTGAAACAGTGTAACCACATCAATATCGTTCGGCGACCTAGATTGAGTTCGCTCCACATCTTCAACAAAGCTACCATCTATCCACTGGCAGCCCTGTAGAAATCCGCCTTCAAACAAATGCCGTCGATACGAATTTAATCCAAGAAGGAGTTTGGCTCTCTGCTTTGAAGTGCAAAACCTGGAAACCAATCCATTCATATCCGATTCAAACGGTGAACGTTTAGCAGGATCAGTAGGATTGCCATCAACATAGGGAGGCAAGGTACCATTTGGGGCAAAGTCTGGAATATTCATCTTGTTAACGCTAAGTTATTTGGCGTGTTCACTAAGATCAGATTCAACCAAAGGTGTAAATGCGATATTAATCTAACCCATCATCACCCCCCTCCCCCCTTGCCCTCCCCTCCCCCGTCACCTTACATAGACCCAACGTCAAAATAGGGAGACACACATGAACCGTGTCGTCGTCACCGGCTTGGGGATTGTCTCGGCCATCGGGAATAACGCGGACGAGGTTTTGGCCTCGCTCAAGGCCGGGAAATCGGGGATCACCGCCAATGCGGATATGGTCGAGCACGGCTTTCGCAGTCAAATTTCGGGCATGCCCAACATCGACATCAAAGAGCATGTCGACAAGCGGACGCTGCGCTTCATGGGTCCCGGTGCGGCCTATGCCCATATCGCGATGACGCAGGCGATTGCCGACGCCGGTCTGGCCGAAGACGACGTTGTGAACATCCGCACTGGTTTGATTGCTGGCTCTGGAGGGCCTTCGACCAGCGCCATGCTGGCGGCGCATCAGACGGTGCTGAAAACCGGCGCGACCAAGCGGATCGGGCCGTTTGCGGTGCCGAAGTGTATGTCCTCAACGATTTCGGCCAACCTTGCGACGGCGTTCCAGATCAAGGGGATCAACTATTCGATCACCTCGGCCTGTTCGACCTCGCTCCACTGCATCGGCAATGCTGCGGAACAGATCATGATGGGCAAGCAAGACGTCATGTTCGCCGGCGGGGCTGAGGAACTCGACTGGACGCTGTCCTGCCTGTTCGACGCGATGGGCGCGATGTCGTCGAAATACAACGACACGCCCGAGAAAGCCTCGCGCGCGTTTGACGCTGACCGCGACGGGTTCGTCATCGGCGGCGGCGGAGGCATCCTCGTTCTGGAAAGCCTTGAGCATGCGCAGGCGCGTGGTGCCAAGATTTACGCCGAGGTTACGGGCTACGGCGCGACGTCCGATGGGCACGACATGGTCGCCCCCTCTGGCGAAGGCGGTGAGCGGGCGATGCGGATCGCCCTCAGCACCCTGCCCGAGGATCGCAAAGTCGGCTATATCAACGCCCACGGCACCTCGACCCCTGTTGGCGATGTGGGCGAGGTTGAAGCCGTGCGCCGCGTGTTTGGCACAGGCACAACGCCACCCATCAGTTCGACCAAGTCGATGACCGGCCACAGCCAAGGGGCGACTGGCGCACAAGAGGCGATCTATTGCCTGCTGATGCTCGACAATGATTTCATCGCTCCTTCGATCAACGTGGAAAATCTGGACCCCGCGATCAACGAGGGCGAAATCGCCACAAGTCTTGTTGAAAACGCAGGCCTTGATAGTGTGATGACCAACAGCTTTGGCTTTGGCGGCACCAATGGCTCGATGATTATGAGCAAATTCAAGGGATAAGAAAATGCAGCAATCCATTCCCCTGACCCATATTCCTGAAAACACCCTGTTCGGGAAGGGCGACATCTTTGTGCTGTTCGGCGAGTTGTTCGGACGTGGCTATGCAACTGGCCTGATTGACGAAGCCAAATCCGCTGGCATGGAGGTGATCGGCATCACCGTCGGTCGCCGCAATGAAGACGGATCGTTGCGCCCCCTGACGGACGAGGAACATGCAGCAGCCGAGGAAAACCTTGGCGGCCGGATCGTCAACGTGCCCCTAATGGCAGGCTTTGACATGGACGCCCCCGAGGGCGGTCAGACCCCGACTGACATGCTGACCGCAATGACGCTGGACAATTGGCAAGAGTTCACGCTCGATTGGGAACAGGTCGATCGCTGCCGAGCAATAGGAACCGCCCGTTTCACCGAGGCGCTTTCGCAAGTCATGGCGCAACTTGACGGCATGATCCCCGCGGGCCGCAACGTGTTCTTCGCCCACACAATGGCGGGGGGTATCCCACGCGCCAAGGCGTTTCTGGCGATTGCCAACCGCATCTACAAAGGTCGCGGTGCGCGTCATATCTCCTCGGACGCTTTGCTCGAAAGCGATCTTGGCAAGCTGATCCTGCAAAACTTCGATGAGGTGACGGCGAACAGCTTTGGTCATCTCTTGGACCTTAGCAGTGGCTTGCGTGACCGGATCGAAGCCGGTGGTAATCAGGTGCGCTATTCCGCCTATGGGTATCACGGCACGCGCGTTCTGATTGATGGCGACTACCAGTGGCAGACCTACACCAGCTACACCCAAGGCTACGCCAAGATGAACCTTGAACGTTTTGCGCAGGCGGCGTGGGACAAGGGCGTGAAGGCCACTGTGTTCAACTGCCCCGAAATCCGCACCAATTCATCGGATGTGTTCGCTGGGATCGAGCTTTCACTTCTGCCGTTGCTCGAGGCGCTGCGCAAAGAGGGCGGCGGCGCGTTCGTCGACGATCTCTGGCAGCAATGTCAGGACTTGCTAAAGGACGACGTGTCGCTGGACAGCGTCCTGCAAACCGTCGGTGACTATCAACAGAGTTCCGTCATGCAGTCCTTCTACAACTTCGCCGCTTGGCCGATGGCGAACGGTGCCGAGCAGGTGGACATGACCGTCGGCATCTCGCAAGACATTGTCGCGCTCCACAAGGATCGCAAAGCGCTGGTCAGCGACGTACTTAGCTCGCATGTGGTAGATGCCACCGGCAAGCTGATCTTCGGCGCAGCCAGCAATCCCGACGGTCCGGTGCTGTGGCTGGATCATGATACCGTGGCGCAGGTGTTGATCGGGTAGCGAACGGTCGGCGCGAAGCGTCCCGCATATTCGGCAAAAAAATATCCCGCACGACTGATCGTCATGCGGGATTTGTCGTTTGAGACATCGCCATTATCTATGCGATCTCAACAAGCTCCAGCGCAAAGGTCAGATCCTTGCCGGCCAACGGGTGGTTCGCATCAAGCGTCACCGTCTCGTCGGTCACCGCAGCCACTGTGACCATCATCACCTGACCGTTCGGCGCTTCCATCTGCAACTGGGTGCCGATGTCTAGCGGCAGGTCGGCGGGGACCGTGTCGCGGGGAATGTCCTGACGCGCGTTTGGATCAAGCTCGCCATAAGCCTCTCCACATGGGATGTTGATTGTCTTTTTCTCACCGATGCTCATGCCCGTCACACCAACATCAAAGCCGGGAATGACCTGACCCGATCCAAGCGTGAACTCCAAAGGATCGCGCCCTGCCGAGCTGTCAAAGGTCGACCCGTCGTCAAGGGTTCCGGTGTAGTGAATGCGCACGGTGTCACCGCTTTTTGCTTGCGTCATAAGTCTCTCGTTTTGTTGGGGTCAGGCGTGCCCTCGCGCACGCGGTCAATTGATTGAGGCAACACACTATGCCAGCGGCCCAAGGAATGCAAAACCAACATCTTTTGACTTCAAATATCCACTCCGTGCTCTCGACCAGCGCCCCGATTTCGGCCCTTTCGCATTCCTTGACATCATGCCATTCTCTCCGGCGAAAGGATCCCACCATGCCCATCACGACCTGTGTTTTTGACGCCTACGGCACGCTTTTTGACGTCTCTGCCGCCGCCCGAGAGGCCGCCGCCGAACCTGGGCGCGAGGCTTTGGCCGAAAAGGCAAACGACCTCGCCGAGCACTGGCGGCTTAAACAGCTTCAATATTCATGGCTGCGGGCAATCACCGGCGACTACACCGAATTTTGGAATGTCACGATGGACGGCCTCGACTGGGCGCTTGAAAAAACCGGCCTCGACGGCGACCCCGAGCTTCGCGAACGTCTTCTCGCGCTTTACTGGGAGCTTTCGGCCTATATAGAGGTCCACTTCATGCTTGCCCGGCTCAAGGCGATGGGGATGAAGACAGCGATCCTGTCCAACGGATCACCGGATATGCTTGAAGGCGCGGTCGACAGTTCCGGCGTCGGGGCCAACCTTGATGCGGTTTTGTCGGTCGAGGACGTCGGCATCTTCAAGCCCGCCAAAACCGTCTATGACATGGTCGGTGCGCGCTTTGGCTGTACGCCTGACGAAGTTTTGTTTGTCAGCAGCAATGGCTGGGACGTCGCGGGCGCAGCAGGCTACGGGTTCAAAACGGTCTGGGTCAACCGCGCGGGCGATCCGGTTGATCGTCTGCCCGCACAGCCGCAAACGATCCTGACTGACCTCAGCACCATACCGGACCTGATTTCCTGATGCCGCGCTTCACAACGTCCGATGGGCTGTCCCTGCACTATAGCGACGAAGGCCAGGGCCTGCCTGTCCTCGCGCTCGCGGGGCTTACGCGTAATGGCTCGGATTTTGATTATGTCGCGCCGCATCTCAAAGGGGTCCGGCTGATCCGGCTGGATTATCGCGGGCGCGGGAAATCAGATTGGGCGGATGATTGGGCAACCTATTCCATCCCCATCGAGGCGCGGGATGCGGTTGAACTTCTGGACCATCTTGCGATCGACAGGGCCGCTATTCTCGGGACGTCGCGCGGCGGGCTGATCGCAATGGTCCTCGCCGCCACGGTCAAGGATCGGTTGCTTGGCATTGCGCTGAATGACATCGGCCCCGCGCTCGATACCGCAGGCCTTGATGTTATCAAGACCTACATCGGACAAAATCCGGTTTGGAAAACCCATGCCGAGGCCGCGGCTGAGCGCCCCGCCGCAATGGCCGGCTTTGCCAATGTGCCCGCTGAGCGCTGGCTGGCCGAAGTCCGGAAACTCTACGTCGAAACGCCGGACGGTTTGACCCTAACCTACGATCCGAAACTGCGCGACGCTGTGTTGGCAGCGGCGAGCGAATTGGCGCCAGATCTCTGGCCGCTGTTCGATTTGATGCAGGGCCTGCCCTTGGCGTGCATTCGCGGGGCCAACTCGGATTTGCTGTCGCGCGATACCCTATTGCAGATGCAGGCCCGCCGCCCCGACATGATCGCGACGACGGTCCCAGACCGCGGTCACATCCCGTTCCTCGACGAACCCGAGGCATTGGACGCCCTGACCAAATGGCTAAAGGAAATGGACGCATGAACATCGACATGATCCACGCCGCCGCCGAGCGCATTCAGGGCCACGGACGCAAGACACCGATGCTGTCCTCGCCCTTTCTGGATGAAATCGCAGGGCGCAAACTGCTCGTCAAAGCCGAATGCCTGCAACACACCGGCAGCTTCAAGTTTCGCGGTGCATGGTCCGCGATCTCGGCGCTTGGTGAAGCGGAACGCAAACGCGGGGTGATTGCCTTTTCCAGCGGCAACCACGGTCAGGGCATTCCCTTCGCCGCCGCCCATTTCGGCGCGCCGGCTGTCGTGGTGATGCCCGAGGACGCCCCATCGCTCAAGATCGAAAACACACGCGCCCTCGGGGCCGAAGTCATCCTCTATGACCGCGAAACCGAGGATCGCGACGAAATTGGTGCGCGGCTGGCCAATGAACGCGGCTTGACCCTGATTAAGCCCTTCGACAACGCCGAGGTGATCGCGGGCCAAGGGACGACCGGTCTTGAAATTGCCGAGCAGGCGCAGGAATTTGGCGTGACCTCGGGCGACGTATTGGTCTGCTGCGGCGGCGGCGGCCTGACCTCGGGCATCGCGCTGGCGCTTGAAGCCCACGCCCCCGACATGCGCGCCCGACCTGTTGAACCCGAAGGCTATGACGACGTATTTCGCAGCCTTGCCGCAGGCACGATCCAGCGCAACAGCCGGCAAAGTGGCGGTATCTGCGACGCGATCATCACGCCGCAGCCCGGTGAATTGACCTTCCCGATCATGCAGCGCCTTTGCGGGTCGGGCATTGTGGTCACCGAGGACGAGGCCCTGAAAGCCATGGCGCTGATCTTCCAACGCCTGAAGGTCGTCGCCGAACCAGGTGGGGCAGTCGCTGTGGCCGCTGCCCTATTTCACGCAGACGAAATCGAGGGCGACGCCGTGGTCGCCGTCATTTCCGGCGGCAATGTCGATGCCGCAATGTTCACACGCGCTTTGGAGACTTTATAATGCCGATAGCCCCCCTTTCAGACATCAACATTCACTACCGCGAAGACGGCGACCCCAGCGGCGCGCCCATTGTGTTCGCCAACTCTCTCGGCACGGATATGCGTATGTGGGACAAGATCGTCGCTGATCTGCCCGCGGGCCTGCGGATCATCCGTTATGACATGCGCGGCCACGGTCTGTCCGATTGCCCGAAGGGACCCTATACCATGGGGGCCTTGGTGCGCGACGCCGAAGGGCTTCTCGATCACCTCGGCGTCAAAAACAGCCTGTTTGTCGGTCTTTCGATCGGAGGGCTGGTCGCACAGGGCCTGTCCGTCAAACGGCTTGATCTCGTGCGCGCTGTGGTTCTGTCAAACACCGCCGCCAAAATTGGCACGCAGTCGATGTGGGCCGACCGGATCGAGGCTGCGACCAACGGCGGGATCGAGGCTTTGGCCGACGCGACCATGGACCGCTGGTTTCCCCCGGCGTTTTCAGGCCACACCTGACTGTCGCAGTGGCGCAACATGCTGACACGCACCCCGCTTGACGGGTTTATCGGCTGTATGCACGCCATCTCGGGCACGGATTTCTACACGCCGACCAGTGGCCTGCGCCTGCCCGCCATCGCCATTGCGGGCTCCGAGGACAAAGCGACCCCGCCCGATCTTCTGCGCGAAACCATCGACCTGATCCCAGGGTCGAATTTCCACCTGATCCGGCGGGCGGGCCATGTCCCGTGCATCGATCAGCCAAAAGCCTACCTGCAAATCCTCACCGACTTTATCGCCGAGACCGGTCATCTGAATGGCTGACATCCTGCTGGTCCACGGGGCGGCTCACGGCGCGTGGTGTTGGCGTGAGACAACCCCGGCGCTGCAAGCCCTCGGGCACGCGGTCAAGGCCATCGATCTGCCCAGCCACGGAGACGACCCGACCCCCGTGAACGAGGTGACACTGGACCGATATGCAGAGTGCATCATCAAAGCACTGGACACTCGCAGCGTCATTGTCGGTCACTCCATGGCGGGCTATCCAATCAGCCTTGTCGCGGAACGCAGACCCGACTTGGCGCAGCGGCTGATCTATCTGTGCGCTTACGTTCCAAAACCCGGCCACACGCTTAGCCAGATGCGCAAACTCTCGGACCATCAACCTTTGGCCCCGGCCTTTGTCTTGGCCGCAGACCGTAAAAGTTTCACCTTTGACGACGCCATGGTCAGGGACCGGTTTTATGCCGACTGCTCGGACGCCCAAATCGCCTTCGCCAAAGCCCGTCTGTCACCCCAGGCAATTGCCCCAAACGAAACCCTTGTGACCCTGGGCAATCACTATGCCCAAGTGCCGCGCAATTACATCCGTTGCACGCGTGACGGCGCCATTCCTTATGACCTGCAAGTTGCCATAACGGAAAGCTGGCCACCGTCTGATGTTGTCGATATCGAGACCTCTCATTCTCCGTTTTTCTCGGCCCCTGATACTCTGGCGGCCCAAATTGATCGGTTCATTTGTGCCTGACCTCACCAAAACGCCAAAACTGGCCATGGCGGCAATTTTGATGCTGTTCATGATCGACGCCATGGGGATCGGCCTGATGATGCCGGTCATGCCAAGCCTGATTCAAGAGGTCACCGGCGAGGACATCAGCCGCGCCGCCCTCTGGGGCGGCATGTTGACCACCAGCTTTGCAGTCATGCAATTCCTCTGCGCCCCGACAATCGGAGCCTTATCGGACGTCTTCGGTCGGCGCGTCGTGTTGATCGTGTCGTTGCTCGTCATGGCCGTCGATTACCTTGTGATGGCGGTCGCCGGATCAATCTGGCTGTTGCTGGTTTTGCGTCTGATCTCTGGCGTCACCTCGGCTAATTTCGCCGTCGGGTCGGCATTCATCGCCGATATTTCACCCCCCGAAAAACGCGCGGCCAACTTTGGCCTGATGGGGGCAGGCTTTGGCATCGGTTTTGTCATCGGCCCGATCATCGGCGGGTTGCTGTCGGTCTATGGCACCCGCGCCCCGTTTTACGCCGCCGCCGCGCTGACGACGATCAACATCCTGTTCATCTATTTCGTCCTGCCCGAAACCGTCAAAAAGCGCTCGTTCAAGCTGCCAAAATGGGCCAAGATTAATCCGCTGTCCACGTTCAGCGTTGTGATGAAACACAGACAACTTCGCTTGATCCTGACGATCATCCTGCTCAACGAAATCTCATTTATCGTCTATCCCGCTGTTTGGTCGTTTTTCACAATCGAGCGTTTTGACTGGACCCCGTCGCAGGTCGGCATGTCGCTGGCCCTGTTCGGGCTGTGCATGGCTTTCGTGCAAGCGGTCGTCATACGCATCTACCTCAAACACTTGGGCGAGGTCAAAACAGTGGTCGTGGGCTTGTCGATGAACATCGTGGTCTTCTCGGCCATGACCTTTCTTGAAACCGGTTGGATCGCACTGGCGCTGATCCCGATTTCGGCGATGGGCGCGGTGATCCTGCCCCCGCTGAAAGCCATCATGAGCAAACAAACCCCCGAGGACGCCCAAGGCGCTTTGCTGGGCGTCGTTGCTTCGACCTCCTCGGTCGGGGCCATCATCGGGCCGTTGATCGCGACCTACAGCTTCCGGCTGTTCACCGGAGAGGATGCGATTACCTACTTGCCCGGAATTCCCTTTGCGGTCTCTGCGCTGATGATGGTTATTAGCCTGTTCCTGATCGCCCGCATCAATCGGACCGACTAGGCCATTTCTGTAAATTTACGTCACGTTGGTCGCATTTGGCATTGATCGCACCCACGATCACTCGCAACCTGCAAGAAACGCAAAGACGAGGCGCACTTAATGCAGACCATCAAAGCAGCCGTTTGTCGCGAGTTCGGCAAACCCCTCCAGATCGAAGACATTCAGATCGCGGCCCCAAACCAAGGCGAGATCGAAGTCACGCTTGAGGCCTGCGCGATCTGCCATTCCGACATCTCCTATGCCGACGGCGCTTGGGGTGGCACCCTGCCTGCGGTCTACGGCCACGAGGCCGCCGGTCATATCACCGCCCTCGGCGAGGGCGTCAAAAACCTCAAGATCGGCGACACGGTTGTCGTCACGCTGATCCGCGCTTGCGGCCAGTGCCCCAACTGTTCCTCGGGCAAGCCTGTCATCTGCTCAACCAGCGGCGGAGACCAAGGCCCCCTGCGCGACGCCACCGGAGCGCCGCTTGAACAGGCCATGAATTCAGGCGCTTTCGCCGAAAAAGTCGTGGTTGACCAAAGTCAGGTTGTCGTCATCCCCGACGATATGTCGCTCGACGCGGCATCCCTGATCGCCTGCGGTGTCATCACCGGCGTCGGCGCTGTCGTCAACGCGGCCCAACTCCGCGCAGGTCAAGACGTCGTCGTGATCGGTGCCGGAGGCGTCGGCCTCAACGCCATCCAAGGGGCCCGCATCGCTGGCGCCCGCCGGATCATCGCGGTCGATATGAGCGCTGAAAAACTGGAAATCGCCAAGGAATTCGGCGCAACCGACGGCGTGCTGGGCTCGGACGACAAGCCGTGGAAAGCGGCGTTTGACAAAATGGGCAAAGGCGCGGACGCCGTCATCGTCACCGTCGGCGCGATCCCCGCCTATGACGCGGCCCCTCGCTATCTGGCCCCTGGCGGCAAAGTCATCATCGTCGGCATGCCCCCCTCGGACGCGCTGTCGCAATACGAACCCGGCATTCTGGCCGCCATCGGTCAGGGCATGGTCGGCTCGAAAATGGGCGACACGGTCATCAAACGGGATATTCCGTGGATGGTGGACCTCTACCAGCAAGGCCGCCTGAAGCTCGACGAATTGATCTCGGGCCATTGGCGTCTCGATCAAATCAACGAGGCGATTGCCGACACGAAAACCGGCACCGCCAAACGAAACGTCATCGTCTTCAATCGCTAGCTTTGGGGAAACACCATGATCGACACCGTCCGCATCACCGAAAACGGCGCAATTGTCGAGGTCGATCACAACGCCACGACCCACCGCTTTCATGCGCTCTGGCTGCGCGACAACGCGCCCACCGCGGACACCCGCGACCCTGATAATGGCCAGCGTCTCATCACGATGGCCGATCTGGCGTTGGACACCACCGTCGTCGCGGCCTCGGCGGCGGGCGGCAAGCTGGCCCTGAGCTTCGCGCCGGACCCGCACGATTGCATTTATGACGCCGAGTGGTTGATCGCGCACGCCTATGACGCAAAGCCCACCGCCCGATCCGGCCAGCTACCCGACGGGGCCGAGGCTTGGGACGCCGCGCTCAACGCCGCTGTGCCCAGCGGCACTTATCCCGATCTGGCAGGCGACCCGAACACTCTGCGCGACTGGCTGGCCCAAATCCGCACATACGGCTTTGCCAAGGTCACCGACCTGCCTGTCGAACCGCTCAACCTGTTCAAGATCGTCGACCTGTTTGGCTATGTGCGCGAAACCAACTACGGCCGCCATTTCGAAGTCCGAACCGAGGTGAACCCCGTCAACCTCGCGTTCACGGGACTCGGGCTGCAAGCCCACACCGACAACCCCTACCGCGATCCCGTGCCAACGCTGCAAGTCTTGTCCTGCCTGGAAAACTCGGCCAAGGGCGGCGAAAACATGGTCGTCGATGGCTTTGCCTGCGCGCGTCGCCTGCAACAGGAAGATCCGCGCGCGTTTGATCTGCTCAGCAAATACACCGCGCGTTTTGCCTACGAGGGGTCATCGGATGTCGCGCTCCATTCACGTCGCCCGATGATCGATCTTGCGCCGGACGGTTTCTTGCTAGCCATCCGCTTTAACTCGCGCTCGATCGCACCGCTGGTCGATATCCCCTTCGACGACATGGCCGACTATTACGCCGCCTACAAACGCCTCTCTGACATCATCGACGACCCCGCGATGGAGGTCACCTTCAAGCTCTCCCCAGGCGAGGCCTTCATCGTCGACAACACCCGCGTCCTTCACGCTCGCAAGGGCTATTCCGGCGAAGGCCACCGCTGGCTACAAGGCTGCTACGCCGACAAGGACGGTCTCTTGTCCACCCTCTGCGCACTCGAGAAAACCTTATGACACCCCCAGATTATGCGCGCCTGACCAAAGACAACATCGTCGCCTTCATCGGCGATATTTTCGAACGCCGTGGCGACGAAGAATACCTGGGCGAGGCCGTCACCATGGCCCAACACATGCTCCAGGGCGCGACGCTTGCCGAACAGGGCGGGCTTGCGGAAGACATCATCGTCGCGGCCCTGCTACACGACATCGGACATTTCACCTCCGAATTCGGCACCTATCACCCCGACGATACGCAAGACCGCCACCACGAAGACGCCGGCGCCGATGTGCTCGCCCCTTTCTTTCCGTCCGTGGTGACCGATTGCGTAAAATACCACGTGGCGGCAAAGCGCTATCTCTGCGCAACAAAGCCCGAGTATGTCGCCCGCTTGTCCACGGCCTCGGTCCACACCTTGCAGCTCCAGGGCGGCCCGATGAGCGCCGCGGAAGTGGCCGAATTTGAAACCAACCCCAACCTGAAGAAAATCATTCAGGTCCGCTACCTCGACGAGGCCGGAAAAATCGCCGACATGCAAACGCCCGACTACGCCCATTTCGCACCGATGGTGCAGCGCATCGTCGACGCCCATTGTGCCTAGTCACGCGCCGTCAAGCGCCCCGTCCCATCCAAAGTTAACACCCGGCACCTCGTCGGCCCCCAAGCTGCGGTAAAGCGCAAGTGCGGGGGCGTTGTCTTTCTCGGTCCCTAGCCAAACCCCCTTGCAGCCGCGCGCACGGGCAATCCCGATCATCGCGCCAATCAAACCCGTCGCCACCCCGCGCCGCGTCCAGCCATCCCGCGTGCCCACTTCATTGATGAACATCGACGGCGGCTTGTCGGGGTGCAGCAAGACATTGGCCGACACCATCCCGACCGCCAAATCACCCGCAAAAGCCAAAACCAATTCATGCAACGGATCGCGCAAAAACGCATCCGCCTGAACCGGATCGATCGGATTGTCGAACACCCCCTCGCGCACCGACAGCAAAAGCGCCAAGTCCTCCGGCCCAACCTCCTTGAAAACTATCTCCACAATCTCACCCTCCCTGCACTTTTTCTTTGTCCATCAACTCCGGGGGTGCCCGAGGGGGCAGCGCCCCTTCGGCCTGCCCGCCGCAGGCGTGCCTGCATTTCAATGCAGGTTCCGACGCATTCCCCCATCCAGGTCGTTTTCTGACTTGCCACACCCAATCACCAATCGCATCGTGGGTCCAAACTGGAAGGCACGCCATGAAACTGCAAGACCTCGACATCATCGTCACCTCTCCCCCTGCCCCCGGATGGGGCGGGCGCTACTGGATCCTCGTGAAACTGACCACCGACACCGGTATCACCGGTTGGGGCGAATGCTATGCCTCCTCGGTCGGTCCCGAGGCGATGAAGCTGGTGATCCGCGATGTGTTTGAACGCCATATGCTCGGCGAAAACCCCGAAAACATCGAACGCATGTTCCGCAAGGCCTATTCCTCAGGGTTCACCCAACGACCAGACCTCACGGTCATGGGGGCTTTTTCGGGCCTGGAAATCGCCTGTTGGGACATTTTGGGCAAAGACCGAGACCGCCCCGTCTGGGCCTTGCTTGGCGGGCTGATGAACGAGCGGATACGCTCATACACCTACCTCTATCCGATGCCGCACCACGCTATGGCAGATTTCTGGACCAGCGCCGATAGTGCCGCCGAAGCCGCCGTCGATCTTGTCAAACAAGGCTACACGGCTGTCAAATTTGACCCCGCAGGCCCCTACACCATGCGCGGTGGCCACCAGCCAGCCATGTCCGACATCACCCAATCCGTCGCCTTCTGCAAAACCATCCGCGAGGCCGTCGGCGACAAGGCCGATCTCTTGTTTGGCACACATGGGCAATTCTCAACCCCCGGTGCCATCCGTCTCGGGCAAGCGATCGAACCCTATTTACCACTTTGGTATGAAGAACCCATTCCACCAGACAACCTCGCGGAATTTGAGCGTGTCGCCAACGCAGTGCGCATTCCAATCGCCACCGGCGAGCGGATGACAACACGCGCCGAGTTTCACGCCGTGCTCAAAGCGGGCGTGCGTATCCTGCAACCGGCCCTCGGTCGTGCCGGCGGTCTCTGGGAGGCACGCAAGATCGCCAGCCTTGCAGAAAGCTACAACGCCGAAATGGCGCCGCATCTCTATGCCGGTCCGGTCGAATGGGCCGCCAATATCCACCTCGCGGCGGCCATCCCCAATCTTCTGATCGCCGAAACCATCGAAACGCCGTTCCACAATGACCTCATCAAGGGCAGCATCCGTGTCGAAAACGGCTTTATCCCCGCACCGACAGCGGCCGGACTTGGCATCGAGATCGACGAAGACCTTGCCCGCGCGCATCCCTACAGCGGCCGCCACCTGCACCTCGAAATGCGCGACGAACCCTGCGATTACGTCAACGGAAACGCCTTCCAAGGGGGCGCACCGGCAAAATAACGCTTTGCGAAACTCGCATATGTTATTTATTGTTGCTAAACAGCGTCGAGAAGGAGTGAATACACAATGAACACCCATGTCGCGCCACCGGCTGAAGAAATGGCAGAAAACGCTCAGAGCGCTGCTGCCTATCTAAAGACACTGGCCCACGAAGGCCGCCTTATGATCCTCTGCCACCTCGGGAGCGGAGAAAAGTCAGTGGGCGAGCTGGAAGACCTTTTGAGCATTCGTCAGGCAGCTGTCAGCCAAATGCTTGCGCGATTGCGCGACGAAGGTCTGGTCGCACCCCGTCGGGATGGCAAAACGATTTACTACAGTCTCGCGGATGACAACACGGTTCAGGTGATCGGCCTGCTCTATAACCTGTTCTGCAAGGACGACTGCGCCTAATCCATAATGGCCAGCCCGTCAGGCCCGTCAGGCACACTCACCTGAGTGCCCTCTCGGCGATCTTTTGGCGCAAACGAAAGGGGCCCCGAAAGGCCCCTTTAATTCTTTCTAAATCCAGCACGTTACGCCAGCGCTTCGTCGCACCGCTTGCAAGTGCCGTCATGGTCGTGTGTGCCGACGTCTGGCAGCACCTTCCAGCAGCGTTGACATTTCTCGCCTTCGGCTTTTTCGAAGACGACGCCTACACCGTCGATTTCCGGCAGGCGGAAGGCCTCCGCCGGGCTTGGATCGCCAGATAGGTTAAGATCCGACGTGATGCAGATATCGTCAAACGCCACTGACTTCAGCGCCGCCAACATGTCCGCATCGCGGACATGCACCACTGGCGCAGCCTCAAGAGATGCGCCGATGACCTTGTCCGTCCGCTGGATTTCCAACGCCGCCGTCACAGCCCGCCGCGCCTGACGCACCTGTGCCCATTTCGCCGCCAAAGGTTCGTCCAGCCAATCGGCAGGGGTGTCGGGGAAATCGACCATGTGAACCGAACTGTCTTCACCCGGGAAGCGCTCTAGCCAGACTTCCTCCATCGTGAACACCAGCACCGGTGCCAGCCATGAGGTCAAACGATGGAACAGGATGTCCAGAACCGTGCGCGCCGAGCGGCGGCGCAAAGTGTCCCCGTCGCAATAGAGCGCGTCTTTGCGGATATCGAAGTAAAAGGCCGACAGGTCCACGGTGGCGAAGTTGAACACCGCGCTGAATACGCCCTGGAAATCATACTCGGCATAGCCCTTGCGGACACGGTGATCCAATTCGGCCAGACGGTGCAGCACCCAGCGCTCAAGCTCTGGCATGTCGGCAGGATCAACGCGGTCGGCTTCCGAAAACTCGGACAGCGAGCCCAGCATAAACCGCATGGTGTTGCGCAAACGGCGATAGCTGTCGGCCACGCCTTTCAGGATCTCCGGCCCGATCCGCTGATCGGCGGTATAGTCGGTCTGGGCCACCCAAAGCCGCAGAATATCCGCGCCGTATTGCTTGACGACCGTTTCCGGCACGATGGTGTTGCCCAACGATTTGGACATCTTGTTGCCCTTCTCGTCGAGCGTGAACCCATGCGTCACCACATTGCGATAGGGTGCGCGTCCCAAGGTGCCGCAAGCCTGCAACAGCGAGGAATGGAACCAACCGCGGTGCTGGTCGGTGCCCTCCATATAGACATCGGCGATGCCGTCCTTGGTGCCGTCCTCACGGTCACGCAGAACAAAGGCGTGGGTCGAGCCTGAGTCAAACCACACATCCAGCACGTCAAACACCTGATCGTAGTCGTCAGGGTTCACCTCATCGCCAAGGAAACGCTCTTTCGCGCCCTCGGCGTACCAGCAGTCTGCGCCCTCGGCCTCGAACGCCTTGGCGATGCGCGCGTTCACTGCGTCGTTGCGCAGCAGAAAGTCAGGGTCCGTTGGCAGCAGGCCTTTGCGGGTGAAACAGGTCAGCGGCACACCCCAAGCGCGTTGACGGCTTAGCACCCAATCAGGCCGCGCCTCGATCATGCTATAGAGACGGTTGCGGCCGCTCTGAGGCCACCACTTCACCAAAGCGTCAATCGACGTCAGCGCGCGTTCGCGGATCGTCGTGCCGTGTGTGTCCTGCCCGTCGCCCAGATCGCGATCCACCGCCGCGAACCACTGCGGCGTGTTGCGGAACACGATAGGCGCCTTTGAGCGCCACGAGTGCGGGTAGCTGTGCGTGACACGGCCACGGGCAATGATGCCGCCAGCCTCAACCAGCTTGGCGATCACAGCGTTGTTGGCTTTGCCTTCTTTGCCTTTGCGGTCAAAGACCTGAAGGCCCGCGAAGAACGGCACATGCGGCAGGAACTCGGATTCCTCGCCGACGTTGTGGGTCATCCGGTCGATCCAGTTGCGCTTGACGAAGGCTTCATAGTCGTCGGCACCGTGGCTGGGGGCAGTGTGGACAAAGCCCGTGCCTGCGTCGTCGGTGACATGATCGCCGTCGATCATCGGAACGCCTTCAGGATAATCCCAATACGGATCCAAATCAGCAAATGGGTGCTTAAGGACCATGCCCTCAAACTCGCTGGTCGCCACATCGCGGACGCGGGTGAATTCGGTCACACGAGACTTACCCAGCGCGTCTTCGGCCAAGCTGTCAGCGAACAAATAGAGATCGCCGGGGTTGGTCCAGCTTTCTTCTTCGGTCGCGTCGACGCGGTAGAGGCCATAGGCGACCTTGTTGTTGTACGCGACAGCCTTGTTCGAAGGGATGGTCCAAGGGGTTGTGGTCCAGATAACGACGCGGGCTTTTTCGATCGCATGGATGTCTTGCATGACTTCGTCCGGTGTGCGCCCTTCAGCCCAGCCATACGGTTCCCCGTTATACTCCGCAATTTCGAACGGCACCCAGATCGTATGCGACTTATGATCGTGATACTCGATCTCGGCCTCGGCCAAAGCCGTTTTCTCAACCGGCGACCACATCACAGGCTTTGACCCCTGATAGAGCGAGCCGTTCATCAGGAACTTCATGAACTCCTCGGCGATCACGCGTTCGGCGTGGAAGTCCATCGTCAAATAGGGGTTTTCCCAGTTGCCGGTGATCCCGAGACGCTTGAATTCCTCGCGCTGGATATCCACCCAGCCCTCGGCGAACTTGCGGCATTCCTGACGGAAATCGACGACATCCACGTCGTCCTTGTTCTTGCCCTTCTTGCGGTACTGCTCTTCGATCTTCCATTCGATCGGCAGACCGTGGCAATCCCAGCCCGGCACATAGCGGCTGTCAAAGCCCATCATCTGGTGGCTGCGCACGATCATATCCTTGATCGTCTTGTTCAGCGCGTGGCCGATATGCAAATGGCCGTTGGCATAGGGCGGGCCGTCATGCAGCGTAAAGGGCTTGCGGCTGCCGTCTTTGGCCTTGTCGCGCAGGCGTCCGTAGACGTCCATTTGTTCCCAACGGGCCAGCCACTCGGGTTCGCGCTTGGGAAGGCCTGCGCGCATCGGGAAATCCGTCTGAGGCAGGTTCAGGGTCGGTTTATAGTCAGGGGTCTCGGCACACATATCCGTGTTGCTCCGTCATCATTTTTCAACTGGGGGATAACAAAAGGCGGCGCGGTGATCCATACGCCTTTGCCCGGCAAACTCTGATCCTTAGAGCGCCGGGTGACTAATTCGAATAATGATGCCGAAAGCGTTTCGCTTTGAACCTGCATCGCAGGTGTGATGTGAAGCGTCCGGATCCCATCGATGTTGAGACTGCATGGCGTTCACCTTGGTGCCCAAGCAGCTCTCAAAACAATTGAATTCATGTGTCATGAGGGACTTATAGGGCCGCTTCCCCACGAGGTCCAGAGGCTCCATTCGCCGCAATCATCCGCGTTGAAACACACCTGTCAACGCGCGTTTGACTACGTTGCGGGTCTTGGGTTTTTCCCGCACAACAAAGGGCATCGGTCGGCAAAGTGTGATCGCTGTGATCCCAACCCGCGCGGTCAATGCACCGTTGATGATGCCCTCGCCAAACCGGCGTGAAATCTTGCCCGCAAGCGCCCCACCCGCGACCGAGCTGATAAGATCGTCACCGATCGCGACAGCACCCGTGGCAACAAGATGGGTCAGCACGGCGCGCACCAGCTTCCAACTGCCGACGGTGCCAGAGCGACCGCCGTAGATTTGCGCCACAGCCCGCACCATCCGCATGTTCGTTGCCAGCGCTATCGCGATGTCGGCCAGCGCAATCGGCACCAGCGCCGTGGACATCGCCACCCGCCGCGCCGCGGATTCAACTTCGGCCAGCGCCGCCTTGTCGAGCGGATCCATGAGTTCGGCCTCAGCAAGCGTCAGGATACCTTCGGCGTCCATCTGGTCTGGCAGCAACTCGTTGACGCGATTGATCTTCCACGACATGTCGTCGCGCCCACGATACAACGCCATCACGTCCGAGGCCGCTTTGACGCCCTCTGCGCGGCTATTGCCCAGCCGAGCCTCTGCCGTCGCGGTTTGCAACCGCTCAAGCACGTCAAGACGTCGGTAGGCCAAGGCTTCTCGCAAAGCGACAAGGCCGAGCAGTGCCAAAACGATCCCCGTCAGCGCGGTGATCGTCATGCCGATAAGCGGGCGGCTTTCCAGCAAGCCCACCACGAAATCCCACATCGCGATGCCAACCAAAGCCGAGATCAACGCCGCCAGAGCCGCCAGAAACCAACGCCCCAAGCGGCTGACCCGCCCGCGCGACGCCGCGAGGTGTTGGGCAACAGCCGGCAAGGCCGCTTCCCCGATCTCGGGGACCGGTGGTGCATCGGCGGGGGACGGGTCGTCTGCCTCAAGATCAATCAGGATTGGACCGTCAGTCATGTCGCTATTCGCTTCCATTGTAAAAACACGTCTGGCAGGCCCTCATCATTCGCCTGGCCCTCTGTCGTGCGCACTTCGCGAAACCCTTCGCGCAGATAAAACCGGCGTGCGCCCGCGTTGGCTTGGAACGTCCAAAGCTCCAACGCCTCACGGCCCGCCTTGGCCCCATCCAACAGTGCCTTGCCAAAACCCGACCCTTGCGCGGCATTCGCCACGTAGAGCGCGTTCACCTTGGAACCGTTACGTGCCAAAAAGCCGACGACGTCACCGTCACGCTCTGCAATTGTCATCCAACCGCGATCAATCATCGAGGCGCAAAACCCGATGTCTTCGGCGCGGGTATGGATACGCGGCATCCAATCCGTCGTGTCGATGAATTCTGACATGATCGCGCCGGTCTTGCCGGCATCGGTCGAGCGTGCCTTGCGTAGCATCATTTGAACACATCCCCGATCAGGAAATCCGCTGCCCGGTCCAGGCGGATATGCGGTGGTCCCTGCCCCGGCAAAAGCGTCAAGGGCGCAGGCTGAAATGCAATGTCCCTAAGACCAAAACGACCCTCGGCTTCAAGCACCTCGGCAAGCGATGTGGGCACTGAACCGGGATGAAACGCAACCGCGCCCGCCTTGTGCGCAACGCGGCCCTGCACGCAGTCCAACACCCCGTTTTCACGCTTTAGCTGGGTTTCCGTCGTCACCCGAAGCGATGCCAAGGACATCGCCGCCGTCTGTGCACCGGCGAAATCCGCTCGATCCCGGGATTGCCGCACAAGGTTTTCCATAAAGGCGGTCAGATCGGGATGCTGCTTGTGGTGCAAATGATCGGCCTTGGTCGCAGCAAAGAGGATTTTCTCGACCCTGCGTCCACCCAGAAGGCGCGCCAAAAACCTGTTTCGCCCGGGGCGAAACGCTGCCATCAACCCCGTCATGGTGTCGCGCAACTCGCGCACCGCAGGGCGGCCTCGGTTCATGGCTCCCAAGACATCAACCAACACAACCTGCCGGTCGATCTTGGAAAAGTGATCGCGGAAAAACGGACGCACAACCTTGGATTTATAGGCCTCGTAGCGGCGCTCCATCTCTCGCCGCAGGGTTCCGCGCTTTGCGTCGCCATTGACGGGTGCGAAGGTCAGAACCGGCGACCCGTCAAGATCACCAGGCAACAAAAACCGCCCCGGTGTGCAGTCAGACCAGCCAGCATCCCGCGACGCATTCAAGTAGGCTGACAAGGATTTCGCCATACTTTGCGCAACACTCTCGTCATGCGGCTGACCGCCGTCCACCCCCGCATAAAGCGCCAAAAAGTCACTCGACTCGGCGCGGTTTTCCATCCGCGCCAGGGTCTCGGAGCTCCAGTCGTCAAAGGATTTATCCAGCAAAAGCAGGTCCAAAAGCCATTCGCCGGGATAATCGACAATATCCACATGCACCGTTCTTGGCCCCTGCAACCCGCCGAGAAACCCGACGGGATCGACGCGAAACGACAGCCGCAATTCGGAAATCGAACGGGTGCTTTCAGGCCAAACCGGCGCGGGGCCGGTCATCGCCTCAAGATGCGCCTCGTAGTCAAATCGCGGCACCGTGTCGTCAGGCTGCGGTTTCAGAAACGCCGCCCGTATCAACTCGGCCCCTCTCAGCCCAGGCATCCGTCCACGATCCAGCAGGTTTGCCACCAGCGAGGTGATAAACACAGTCTTCCCCGACCGCGCGAGGCCGGTCACACCCAACCGGACCACAGGCTCAAACAGGGCTTCATTCACACTGTCGCCAAGGGAACTCACCTGCCGTCCGGCGTCTTTGACGATATTTGATATGGCCAATGGGCACCCTTTTCTGTCGTTGCAGCCAACATAGGCAGCCCAAGCCGTTGTTTCCAGTCAGGGATTGCCCGTCTGGCCGTCAAAGGCTAACAGACCCCTATGCCGCGCTACGCCCTCAAAGTCGAATACCAAGGAGCCCCCTTCGCCGGTTGGCAACGACAGGCCGACCAGCCCTCGGTGCAGGGCGCGATTGAAGACGCCTTGGCCAAGCTCGAACCCCGCGCCCATACGATTGCCGCCGCAGGGCGCACCGACGCGGGCGTGCATGCGCTGGCACAGGTGGCCCATTGCGATATGGAGAAAGACTGGGACCCGTTCCGCCTGTCCGAGGCGCTGAACTACCACCTAAAGCCTCTGCCCGTCGCGATCTTGCAAGCAGCGCCGGTCGGCGAAGACTGGCACGCGCGGTTTTCAGCCCTTGAGCGTCGCTATTTCTTTCGCCTGCTGACCCGCCGCGCACCTGCAACGCACGACAAGGGACTGGTCTGGCAAGTTGGGCACGACCTTGATTTAGACGCGATGCGCCAAGGCGCGGCCCATCTGATCGGTCATCACGATTTCACGACGTTTCGCTCGTCAATCTGCCAGGCGGCCTCTCCGGTGAAAACTCTGGACGAGATCACTATAGATCAGGTCGAAGGGCTGTCGGGCCGCGAATATCACTTTCGCCTTCGGGCGCGATCCTTCCTGCACAATCAGGTCCGCAGCTTCGTCGGCACGCTCGAGCGTGTCGGTGCAGGCGCATGGGATCCGATCCGCGTCAAAGAAGCGCTTGACGCCCGCGACCGCGCCGCCTGCGGCCCCGTCTGCCCGCCGGAGGGGCTGTATCTGTCTGGTGTCGGGTATCCCGAGGATGTGTTCACCTAACCCCACCGTGCGCTACCCCAACGCCTTTTTAACCGCGGAACCGGCATCTTCCCCAAGACGTCACAAAAGTTCGACAGGTTCCACGGCTAGCGAAAGCGAAGATGTACGGGGACCAGCCAAACACCCAAAGATCGGAAGGTGCGGGGGAAACCCTGTGCGGCGATGAACTGCCTTTAGGTGGGCCCACCGATTTCAATCTGAACAAACCCTGATGCTTGATCCCCTGCCAGAGTTGCTCTGAGCGGGGCACCGCTGCATCCCTATGACCCGCCCTTCCCCATGCGACCCAAATGCGTCTCATGGTGATCCTCGCGGCTTTTCAACCCATAGCCCACCGCCCGATCAATCGCGATATGCGCGGCCCAGATCAAACCGATCCCAAGTGTCACATCCGCCCCGCTGGGGATAACCCCCACCACGATCAACAGCGCGGGCCAGGTATAGCTATGGGCGGTGTTATAACACCTCGCCCCGACGCGGGGATTCACCAGATAGCCCAGACCGGACAGATCCGGCAGCAGGATCAACAAGGCAAACATGCCCCAGCCTGCGCCGTATGCATGATAGGCCAGCAAAACGGCCACCGCGACAACGGCATTCTCAAATCGCAGCCAGCGGCTGAATTCAGCTCGATAGGTCATGACCCCTCCTCTTCCGACGCAGCCTATAGATCCAAATCCGTGAGAGACTTGGAATAACTTCGTATATGGATATTTGCAGTCAAAAGAAAACGCATGTGCGCCCCAGTCAAGGCAACTCTCAATTCTACATCTTTTGTCTCTAAATATCCTCGGGGGAGCGCGAGGGGGCAGACAGCCCCCTCGCCAACGCCCTATGCGAAGCCCGCCCCCTCTGCTAGCCTTTGGAACCAGCAACAGGAGCCTCGCATGACACAGACCCGTCGCGACGGATACGGCAACGCCCTGACCACGCAATCCGACGCGGCCTGTGAAGCCTATCGGCGCGGGACGCATCTCTATCTTGGCGGACATTTCGCCGCCATCGAGGCGTTTGAAACCGCCACCCGCGCCGACCCGCAGTTTGCCCTTGGTCACGTCGCCCTCGCCCGCGCGCTAACGATGTCGGGCCGGATGGCCGACGCCAAATCCTCAATCGCGCGGGCCGTGGCGCTTGCCGACACGGTCGATGATCGCGAGGCCAGCCACATCGCTGCCCATGCTTTGATGCTTGCAGGCAATGCAGCGGGCTGCCGCAAGGCGGTTCTCGCCCATGTCCGCGATTATCCACGCGATGCTTTGGTCGCGCAGCTTTGTACCAGCGTCTTCGGCCTGATCGGATTCTCGGGGGAGGTCGGGCGAGAAGCGGCGCTGCTGGCCTATACGGAAACCCTCGCCCCACATTACGAAGGCGACTGGTGGATGATGTCCATGCACGCCGTCGCTCTTTGCGAAACGGGGCAGGTCAACCGGTCTCTGAACCTGATGGAAAAGGCTCTCGCTCTGAACCCACGCAACGCCAACGCCGCCCATTTCAAGGCGCACGCGCAATATGAAAACGGCGAGGCTTTGGCAGGCCTGGAATTCCTGACTAGCTGGATGATGGATTACGACCCCAAGAGTGTTCTGCACGGGCACCTCAGTTGGCATCAGGCACTCTGGGCGATGCAAGACGGTGACACCGACGACATGTGGCTGGCCATCGACAATCGGATCGGCCCGGACGGGGCGCAGGGGCTGCCGATCAATGTGCTGACCGATACTGTCGCGCTGCTCTACCGCGCCGAGATCGCGGGCCACGCTGTCGCTCCGCACCGCTGGCGACAGATCAGCGACTATGCCGCGCAATATTTCCCAAATACCGGTCAGTGCTTTGCCGACCTGCACGCTTCGCTTGGTCACGCCATGGCCGGCGACGGAGACCGCCTCGCCCATATCATCGACACCGCGAAAGGTTACGCTGGCGATCTGGTCGCCCCCGTCGCCAAAGCCTGGAAAAACGTAGCGTATCAAAACTGGGGTACGGCCCTCGATGAGCTTTCAACAGTCATGGCCACCACCGAACGCTTTGGCGGCAGTCGCGCCCAGCGCGATCTGATCGAATTGGCCTATGTCCATATCCTGCTGAAACTCGGCCAAACCGACGAGGCCCAAAGGGCCTTGCTGACCCGCCGCCCCGTGCTGGCAAAATCCCCGCCCGTGGCTGGGTTTGAGTGATCGGGCCGATGCCGCCCGCTCAAAGGAGATCACGGAATTTGGATATTTAGGGTCAAAAGATGTTTATGGTTTCGTAATATATTTAGGCCAATTCTTGAGGCGCGGTACAGGCGGGGACGCCGATGACCGTGTCAGAAGATGGCCCTCTGCCCCTCGCGGCAGGGGGCTACACATGTCATCTTTTGACTATAAATATCCAAAATGACTCCGCTCAGGGCAAGCTCAACTTCGCCGTTCGGCCACCGTCGATTGTCCAGACTTGGCCCGTCACGAACGAAGCCTCATCGCTTGCCAGCCAGCAGATCAGGGCGGCCACCTCGTCCGGCGATCCGGTCCGGCCGACGGGGTGAATGCCGCCGATCTTGCTGCTGAACGCCACGGGATCATCCAGCGACTCGATGAAACCCACATTCAGCGGCGTATCGATCCAGCCAGGGGCCACCGCGTTGCAGCGCACCCCGTCTGGTCCGTGGTCCACCGCGACGGCGCGGGTCAGCCCATGCAGCCCCGCCTTGGCGGCACAATAAGCAGGGTGGCGCGGGTTTGACCCCAGACCTTCAATTGAGCCGGTGTTCACGATGGCCCCTTTGGCGGCACGCAAGTGGGCCATCGCCGATTTGGTCAGCAAGAACGGCACGGTCAGGTTCAGGTGCAGCGAAGCGTGCCAATCCGCGACCGAGCTTTCCTCAACCGTGCCTTCGCGCATCAATCCGGCGTTGTTGACCAGCACATCGAGCCGGCCTGCCTTTTCGATCACCTCAGGAACAACCTCGGCGCAGGCAGTCTCGTCCATCAGGTCCACCGCTATATGGTGCGCCCCGTCCAAAGGGCGACGTTGGGCGCTGAAAACTTCCGCCCCTTCTGAACGAAGCCGCCGTGCAACCGCCGCGCCGATGCCCGACGACGCACCCGTGACCAGTGCAACTTTTCCCTGAAACCTCATCCGACCGGCTTGCCTCCGTTCACTTCCACGAGCGCCCCACACATATACCGTGCATCGTCCGAGGCGAGAAACGCCACCACATCGGCAATATCCTCGGGCTCGGCGATGCGCCCAAGGGGGACCGAGTCGTTCAACGCATCTATCGCCTTGTCCGCGTCCAGCCCTCGAATTTCAAAGCCGCTGCGGATCATCGGCGTGTTGACCTCGTTCGGGCAGACCGCGTTGACGCGAATGCCCTGATGCGCATGGTCCCGCCCGAGGCATTGCGTCAGCGAAGCAATCGCGGCCTTGGACATGATATAGACCGGATGGTCCGGCCCCGGATGCACGCCCCAACAGCTAGAGGTGTTCACAATCGCCCCACCGCCTGCCCGAGCCATGATCGGGATCGCCGCGCGGCAGAGGCGGAAGGGCGCTTCGACGTTGATCCCCATTGTCCGCGCCAGATCACCGTCCGTGGCCTCGGTGATCTTGCCTCGGGTGATGATCCCTGCGTTGTTTATCAGGATGTCGAGGCCATCCATGCGCTCGGCGGCCAGTGCAGGCAGGCCGTCGCAAAACGCTGCATCCAGAAGATCGCCGTTGATGTCCGCGTCGTCGCGGTCGGTGGTCAGCACGGTTGCGCCCTCGGACCGCAAGCGGGCCACGATGGCTTGCCCGATGCCTCCGTTTGCGCCGGTGACGAGTGCTTTTTTGCCTTCGAACCGCATGATGCCCTCATTGCTTACAGGCCCAGATTGGCCCGCCTCAAGACTGAGGACTTGCCTGATTCACCTGTCGTAGTGTCGAAATGCGACCTTCGCTCAGCCAATGGCCAGCAGCGCCAGAACGGCCAATCCTCCATAGAGAATCATCAAGGTCCAATATAACAATGCCGCCCCGTCGCGGGGAATCGGCTCGAACAGCCATGTCGCCTTGTCGCGCAGACCTGTCCAAACCCAGACCGCCAGGAAGACCGACCAGATCCAAGCCCAACCGGTGCCGAGCGACAACAGGATCAGCCCAAGCCCCATCCACGCTTTCCAGCGAAACGGTGTCTTTCTCGCAACCGGCTGAGAAGCGCCGCCCAGCAGGAAGAATGCCCCACCGTCGGGATCGCGGGCCAGAAGTGCGGGGCCTTCCGGCAGGTCGATTTCAGCGACGATTTCGCCGCCCATCGCGGAAATCTTGGCGGCGCTCGCCCGTAAATCCGACACCTGAAAGTAGACACCCCAATATTGTTCCTTTCCGCGCATGGCGGGATCGGGGATTTCGTGCACATGGGCGATGCGGGTGCCATCCAGCAAGATTTCTGAAACACCGGCCTTGGCATTGGAAAATTCCCAGCCAAACAGAGCGTTATAAAACCCAGTCACTGCCGAGGCGTCGGAGACAAATAACCCATGCCCCGCCCGAGCGCCTTGCCCCGTCGCGCCGCCCTTAAACGCGGAACCGGAGTAGACAGTGAACCCCGCGCCAAGCGGGTCGCGGATCAGGGCGTAGGTGCCGCCACCTTCAAACGGTTCCGGCCCCAGTTCAACCTTGCCGCCCTTGGCTTTTGCAACCTCGGTGACCGCCGAGACATCATCCACAGCGATATAGCTCATCCAGAACGACGGCATGTTGATCGCCTGAAACTTTGCAGGCATCTCGTATAGCCCCGCCACAGGACCGGCAGCGACCGACGCGACATAATCGTCAAACCGCCACCCAATGACCTTGCGGTAAAAGTCTTTCGTCACCTCGGGGCGAAAGCTGGACAGGTCTGCCCAAATGAAAGTGCCGGTTTGCATCTGTGCTCCTCAATCGGGGCGCAATGCCCCCCTCAATATTCCTGATTCAAAGCATCCGCTGCCGGAATTTCAAACTCGCGCCGCGCGATATAGTCGAGAAGCGCCTCGTTCACGCCTTCGTCCAGCTTGGGTTCCTCGTATTCCCGCAGCATTTTTCTCGCCACGCCCAGCGCCCGTTCGGTGATCTCGACCGAGCCTTCGGCGATCCATTGTTCGATTGAGTTGTTGTCAAAGAGTTCGGGCATAAAGAACGCCCGTTGGAAATTTTCCTGCGTGTGCTCGTGGCCCAGATAATGCCCTCCGGGGCCGATATCTCGGACCGCTGCCAAGGCCTCGTCGAAGTCGTCCCAGCGCGGGCCCCCGGCCATGCGGTAAGCCATCGCGCATTGTTCTGCATCGACGATAAATTTGGCGACGGAACAATGCATCCCCGCCTCGTTCCATCCCGCCGAGTGCCAGATATAGTTGGCCCCCGCGTGCATCACCGACGACAGAGTCGTGGCGCTTTCATAGCCCGCTTGCGCGTCAAAGGTCTTGGCCCCGCCCAGCGTGTTCGAGGTCCGCCACGGCACGCCATAGAACCGCGCCATTTGGCCGATCATGAAGTTCATCAGGCTGATCTCGGGCGTGCCGGCCATCGGTGCGCCGGACTTCATCGACACGGTGGACAGGTAATGGCCATAGATCGCGGGGGCCCCCTTGCGGATGACTTGGGTATAGGCCAGCGCCGACAGCGCCTCGGCATTCAGTTGCGCGACCGAGGGCACCATCGAGGCGGGGGTATTTGCCCCGCCCAACACAAAGGGCGAACACAGCACCGGCTGGTTCTTGCGCGAAAACGCCCGCAAGGCACCCAACATGGTTTCGTCCCACACAAGCGGCGAGTTGCCGTTGATGTTGCCGGTGACAACGGCGTGATCCTCAAGGAAACCTGCGCCAAACAGGATGTCGCACATGTCCAGAACGTCTTCGGCATTCTTGGGGCTGGTGGTCATGCCCATGAAGGTCTTGTCGGAATACTTCATCGACGAATAAGTGATCCGCAGATGCCGCTGGCTGATCGGGTGATCGTAGGGTTCGACAATATGGTGCGCCGAGCTGTGCAGCGCGGGCGACATGTGGCTGAGTTTGTGGAACATCGCCAGATCGTCCAGCGTCGGGTTGCGCCGTACATCGTCGAGGTCTCGCAGGAATGGCGCGCCCGTCATCGGAATGAACATCGACTTGCGCCCGCCAAACGGCAGGTTGTTGGCCGGATTACGTGCGTGATAGGTGAAATCCGACGGGATGGTCGCGATCAGCTCGCGCACCATTTCGCGGTCAAGATAGACGGTTTCGCCCACCACCTTTGCCCCCGCATCGCGCCAGTCCTGAAGTGCAATGTCGTCGCGAAAGACAACGCCCACCTCTTCCAAAATCGACATCGAGGCATCGTCCAAACGGTGGACCTGTTCCTCGTCCATCACCTCGCAGCGTGGCAGCTTATTGACCAAACCCGGCAGCATTTTGTGGTTCGGCGCGGACCGTATCGCCTGACGGGCAGCACGGCCGCCGCCGCGGGCGCGACGGGGGGCGGTAAGGGTTGTCATAGGACACCTCGTTTCAACTTGAACTGCATACAGTTTGCATAAATCGGCAAGCCGCCCGCACCCTGCCTGCGAAATATTCTGACAGTTTCCGACCTGCGCGGTTACTCGGTCAGTCGGCCAGTTTTTGCAGGATGAAATCGCTCTTCAAGTGTTTCGAAACATCATATGGATCACAACGCCCGTTCGGGTCGAAATCAATAGGGCCTATGGCCTGCGCAACCTTTAGCGCCGCCTCATTCAGCGCCCTTGTGCGCTTGCCCATACCCATCAGGGCCGTGGCCATGCTCATCAAAACGTTTATCGACTGGGCCGAACGAGTCCTGTCGATCAGGGCAATGTGATCGAGGAAATACGCATCGTCGGGTGCGGATTTCTTTTTGCTCTTGGAAATTTCGTAGAGCAGACCATACCCGCAGCATTTCCGCACGGTGTCACCGCTTGCGATCCACCGATCCGCCAGTTCCACGACGAAAGGCGTTTTCGCCAGCGTCGCGTCACAGGACGAAAACACATGCGCCAGATAGCCGCCGTGAAGCTGCTCAACCTGAGACTCCGCCTGCCCGATCGACATGGATTTCGGGTCGTCGATCAATAGCGAGAGGATCTTCATCTCGTAGATATCCGACTCCCACAACTCGTTCGCCAGTGTCGCGTCGCGACCCACGGACTTGGCGAATTTGCGCAGCTTGGTCAAGCCGATCCCATAGCTATGCAAGCCACCGGATTTCTCGGCGTGCTTTTCCCAATGGGCGATGCCGCGAGGATCCTGATTGGCAATCAAGTGGTCGAGAATGTCGGATTTGGTCATGGTTCCCCCCTGCTCGGAAGGATGGCCGCAACCGTTCAGATAATCAAGGAGGCCCAATTGGGGCATTATTCCGTCCCTGCCCGCAATTCCGCGCGCCCGTCACCCTACCCGCAAAATATCCCGACATTTTGCGACCTATGCCGAAATCGCCTCGTATCAGTCGGTTTTCGGCTTGGCAGTTACACTTTCAAATGTCAGCTTCGGCCTATGAAAACACCTGTCATCGATAACCTGCAATACGCCAACTGGTCCGAAAAAATCTTTCGCGAATTGCGTCAGGGTGGGGTGGATGCGGTTCACGTCACAATCGCCTATCACGAGACATTTCGCGAAATGGTTCTCAATCTTGAACAATGGAACCGCTGGTTCGAAATGTACCCCGACCTGATAATGAAAGGGACAAGCCACACGGACGTTCGGATTGCACAGGAAACCGGCCGAACCGCGATCTTTTTCGGCTTTCAGAACCCCAGCCCGATTGAAGACGACATCGGCCTGATCGAAATCTGCCACCAGCTCGGCGTGCGCTTCATGCAGTTGACCTATAACAACCAATCGCTGCTGGCGACGGGCTGCTATGAAGATGACGACACCGGCCTGACCCGCTTTGGCAAGCAAGCTGTGGCCGAGATGAACCGCGTCGGGCTGGTCGTTGACATGAGCCATTCGGCCGACCGCTCAACCCTTGAAGCGATCCAGCATTCGACCCGCCCGATAGCCATCACCCACGCCAATCCCGGTTGGTGGTTCCCAGCCCTGCGCAACAAATCGCACGAGGTTCTAAGCGAACTGACGTCGGCGGGCGGGATGCTCGGGTTTTCAGTCTATCCGCACCACCTCAAGGGCAAATCCGCTTGCACGCTGACCGAGTTTTGCGAAATGGTGGCCGAGGCCGCCAGTCGCTACGGGGCAGACAAGCTGGGGATCGGCACGGACTTGTGCCAGGATCAACCGGACAGCATCGTCGAATGGATGCGCGTCGGTCGCTGGTCCAAACAGATCGACTATGGCGAAGGCAGTGCAGACAACCCCGGGTTTCCCGACATGCCCGACTGGTTTCGCGACAATCGCGATTTCCCCAACATCCGCAGCGGCCTGTTGGCGGTCGGCTTCTCCGCCCCCGAGGCAGACGGCCTTATGGGCGGCAATTGGATGCAGTTTTATCAGGACAACTTCGGAGCCGCCCAATGACCCTTGCGCTGCGCGATCCCAACGACGTGATGCGCTTGACGCGGCTTGGCAGTTCCTTTCCGACCCGCCTGTCGTTTCAGCGCGTCTTGCTGAGGCGTCTCGCCCAAGACGGCAGCCGTGTCACCCGACCGGTCTGGGAGATCGATGCCGATGGCTATGGCCGCGCGGTCTATTGCGTCGATCTCGGGGGGTACACCTATTCGCTGGTGGCGTTCTCCACACCGCTGAACGACGCCAACCGCACCGACCGCGTGATCGCCACCGCATGGGACACGACCTATGTGCTGTTCGACGGCGTGCCGACCACCGCCGACCTTGACCGGCTGGAACAAAACGCCCCCAAGCAAGAAGCCGGACGCTTTGAGCCGACCGAAATCGTGCTCTGCCGCGCCAACAAATCGGTGCGACTGTTCGCCCATGTGGTCGATGCCCTAAAGGCAGGCACCCAGCCTGACGCCGACCTTGTGACCAAGGCCGGCTATCTGATGCGCACAACAGCCGTTTACGGCAACGGCAAATTCGGCATCGCCGATCGTGCGCGCATTGCCGAGCGGCCCGGATTGGGCGGCCCCTTTATGGCCGAAATGCTCGCCGTTTGGCTGGTGCGCGGGTTCACCCATGACTTGGCCGAGCATATGGGTGGCGCGCGCCTTGGTCGCGATCTCAAACGCCGCTTGGGGATCGGCAATTCAACCGGTCTTGGCATGGCGCCGTTTCTCGTCAGTCATCCGGTGCTTTTGCATCACTGGTTTGAAACCCGCGAAAAAGCCCTCGCGCGGGTCGTGGACATTATGCAACTGCCCAAGGATGTCGCACAAACCTACTCCAACCTCTGTGATCGTGCACTCAGGCACTTGCGCCAATGGCATGTCCCCGACCCCACGCATCAGGCGCGCAATGAACAACTCGCGGCAGACTGGGCCGAGTTGATCCGCGATTGGGACGAAGACGTTTGGCGACTGCCGTTTTCGCCACTCCAGTTTCTCGAGGCAAGCCGCGATTACAGCGAAGACGTCCAGGAACTGGCGGTCGCCCTGTTGCTTGAGCCGATGGGCGATCTGATCGACGATCTGGCGGCGGATTTGGCCAGTGATTCCCCTTTGACCTTTGACGCATCGATGGAGGTTGTTGAATTGCGCGGCCTGATTGACGCTCACGCCGCATGGGCGCTGGACATCAATTTCAACGCCCTCGCCGAAACCGCGCAATTCTGGTACGTTTCCGAAGAAAAGCTGGAACCCCGCCTTGGCAATCGCACTGCCGAAGACGGGGCGGATCGCGAATCCCCGCTGGACATTGCCCGCCGGATCAAGGGTCTTTACGATGACGTGCACGGGGCAACCGGCACCGTCGCGGGTTTCCTGATGCGCCACCCCGAGCATCGTTTCGCCCTGCGCCGCGTGCAGACCCTGGCGGCGAACGCGTTTTCAGAGCTGCGCGACAACCTGATATCCGAGCGCTGCTTGCCCATCGATATGCTGCGCGCAAAACTTGCCTGTTTCGGGGCCTCGAAGTTTGACCCCAAGTCCGACCGCTGGACACGCATCAACCTGTGTCAGGGGGCCCCTTTGTTTGACGAATTGGACAATGCCGACGACTGGTGGCTGCCGGTGTTTAAGGAGACCGCCTGATGCTCTCGGTCAACGAACTTCAGGGCACATTGCTTAAAGCCGGACGCGGCGCGGGCCTGCCGCTCGGGCTGGCCGAGGATCTGGCCTTTTGCGCGCCCGACATCGCGCTTGGCGACACAAATACCATCCTCTCCGAGGTCTTGACCTGTCTGGCGCAACCCTTTGCCCCCGCGACCGCAGATCTGTCGGGCCAAGGCACGGTCATGGGAACGGGCAATCCGCTGATGACACTGCCGTCGGCCTTGGATCTGCTGTCGGCAGGCAATGGCCCTATCATGCTGAACGACGTCCCCAACGCGCTTGCAAACGCGCTGATCGCAGGGCGTCAACGCATTGAGCGCAAAGCCCTTTGGGCCGACTGGATTGAACCCGGCAAACTCATTCTGCACGGATGGAAGTCCGGCCACTTCAGCGCCCCAAGCCAACCCGAGCGGGTCTCGGTCGCTCCCGCGCTCTGGTCCGGTTTGCAGGATTTCGCCGCCAACACCTATGTCCCCGAAAGCGAGGCATCACGCCTCGCCGGTGCAGGCGCTGGCCTGACCGACAACGATTGACGCCCCACTGTTTCACCTTTTTACAAATACTTCGGGGGTGAATTGAGCCAACGGCTCAAGAGGGGGCAGAGCCCCCTTCCACATCGACCGCGCAGCGGGCGAAACCTTTATTCCGCCCCCGCCCGCCATTCTTTCCAGCGTAGATAGGCATTAGCCCCGAGGGTCGAAAACGGCCTTGGCGGCAGTTTGCTTGGCGCATCCTCGGCGGTGAAATGGCGGGTAATGTCGCTTTGCACCCCCATCGCCAGCTCGGCCGCCCCGATGCCGGTCAGCGTTCCCCGCGCCGTGCCCAACCCGTTTTGAACGCAGGCCGAGAAAACGCCGCGCTCAAGCTCTTGCAGAACCGAGACCCCGTTCCGCGCCAGACAAAGATGCCCCGCCCAATTGAACTCTGCCTTTAGGCCTGCAAGCTGAGGGAACCTCTGGTCGAACTTCTTTTGTTGCACCTTCGCCGCCCAGCGCAGCCCGCGATCCGAGACCTCCATCTGCGGGCGGAAATGGGCACAGGTGCGGGTGACAATGCGGTTGCCGCCCTGCCCCGCATCAATCCGGCGCATCGTGGTGCCCATCGGATCGGACGGCGTGATCCCCCAACGCGAGGCCCCGCCAAGCGCCTTTAGCTGCGCACCCGACAGCTCGGGCGTCATCGAGGCGTAGAGCATCACATGCATCAACCGCCCGCGCTTGTAGCCGAAGCTCTCAAGATGGCCATTGTTGGCGAGCAGGATTTTTCCGGTCGTCACCTTGGCTTTGGGCGTTTCGACAATCCAACCCGATCCGGCGCGTTCAAAGCCGGTGACGGGCGCGTTTTCGTGCAGACCAATCTGGGGTTTCAGACCTTCCCCCAAGCCACGAATATAGCCTGCGGGCTGCAAAACGACCGTACCCGGCGTGTATAATCCGCTCGTGTAGTGGGGCGATCCTGTCAGCCTCTGCATCGCCTCAGCATCGAGCAATTCGCACGGTTCACCCAACCCAGCCAGATGCCGTGCGTAGCTTGCATTGTGGCGGTCTCCGCCAGCGGTTGCCGCGCCGTTGACCTTGCCGCATGCGTCGAAATAATCCGGCTTGATGCCGTATTCCGCCACCGCTTCACGCCCAAAGGCAATCGCTTGCCGGTTCAATCCGATCAAGGCGCGATCATCGCCCGCACCTGCGTAATCCTCCGAGGTCAACTCATGCGGCAGATCGATCATGAAGCCCGAGTTGCGCCCGCAGGCGCTTTCCGCCAGACGCCCGGCCTCAAGCACCACCACCTCTAACGACGGATCGATTTGCATCAACCGCCGCGCCGCCGACAGGCCTGCGAAACCGGCGCCGACGATCACCACATCGGCGGTGCGGTCCGCCTCAAGCGGCACCGGATCGGGTTGCGGCCCGAGAATGGCGTTCCAGGCCGCCGGTCCACGATGCACCGGCAGGCGCACGGCGCTCGGCATTAGTCGATCTGATCTTCGTCGTCGTCCGACAAGTCCAGCCAGATCGTCTTTAACTGCGTATATTGGTCATGCGCATGGACCGAGTTGTCGCGTCCGCCAAAGCCAGACTGTTTGTAGCCTCCGAACGGCGTGGACATATCGCCTTCGCCGAAGCAATTGACCGTCACCGTACCCGCCTTGATCCTGCGTGCGGCGCGCAGCGCTTTCTTGCCATTGGCGGAAAAGACCGAGGCCGCCAGTCCGTAGGGCGTGTCATTGGCCAGCGCGATTGCGTCGTCCCAGGTCTTGACGGTGACGACCGCCAGCACGGGGCCGAAAATCTCGTCCCGCAGGGCTTTTGAACCGTCGGCCACATCCATCACCGTCGGCTGGACGTAGGCACCGCCCACTGCCTCGCCCCCCAGATGGACCTTTTCGCCTTCGCTCAGATAGGTGCAGACCTTGTCGAAATGCGCCTTGCTGACCAAAGCGCCCACACGGTTTTCAGGGTCCAGCGGATCGCCCAGCGGCCATTCGCGGGCGTGGGCCAGAATGCGGGTCAGCAAAGCGTCCTTGATGTCTTCATGCACGATCAGCCGCGAGGTGGCCGAGCAGTTTTCGCCCATGTTCCAGAACGCACCGTTGACCACATGCGCCGCCACGGTGTCGAGGTTTTCAGCGTCGTCCATGACAACGCAGGGGTTCTTGCCGCCCATCTCAAGCGTGATTTCCTTGAGGTTGCTGTCGGCGGCATAGCGCAGGAACCGCCGCCCTGTCTCGGTCGAGCCGGTAAAGCTGACCATATCGATGTCCATGTGCCGCCCGATGGGTTCACCGACCTCGGGGCCGGTGCCCGGCAGGATGTTCAAAACCCCCGCAGGCACGCCCGCCTCTTTCGCCAGTTCGGCCACGCGCAGGGCCGTCAGGCTGGTCTCCTCGGCAGGTTTGACGATCACCGAACAGCCCGCCGCCAAAGCCGGTGCAATCTTCCACGCCAACATCAGCAGCGGGAAGTTCCACGGCAGTACCAATCCGACAACGCCGACGGGTTCGCGCACCACCATCGCCATGTGATCGTCAGACGCCGGCGCGACCTGATCGTAGAGCTTGTCAATCGCCTCGGCGTGCCATTTGAGGCAGTGGATCGTTTCGGGCACGTCCACGGTTTCGCAGTCATAGATCGTCTTGCCACTGTCGAGGCTTTCCATCACCGCCAACTCGCGGGCATTGCGGGTCATCAATTTGCAGAGACGGATCAGAACATCCTTGCGCTCGGACGGATGCAGGCGCGACCAGCGGCCGTCTTCGAACGCTTCGCGGGCTTTCTCAACCGCGAAATCCACATCCTCGGCCCCGCAAGCGACGATCTTGGCCAGCCCTTCGCCCGTCGCGGGGTTGGTGGTTTCAAACGTCTTGCCCGAGATCGCCTGTCGATAGCCGCCGTTGATGAACGCCCCTGTCGGGAAATCCAGATCGGCCGCGATGGCCATGTATTCGTCTTTTGTCAGCAGTCCCATGGGTTCACCCTTCCGCCTGAATATCTGTGATTGTGCGTTTCAAAACCCGCACGACCTGTTCCAACTCGCGTTTGTCGTCCTTGTTCAGCGCCTTCAGCGGGCGGCGCACAACGGACGCATCAATGCCGTTCATCGTGACACCATGCTTGATGGTCTGAATGAATTTCCCACCCTGTTCGAGCACCCGCATCAGCGGCATCATCGCGCTCATGATGCGGCGGCCTTTGGCGAAGTCGCCTTCAACCACGCAAGCGTTGTAAAGCGCCACATGTTCATGCGGCAGGAAGTTTGACCCGCCACACACCCAGAAGGGCGCCCCCCAAGCGAAAAACTCGAGCGCCTGATCGTCCATGCCGCAGCCAAGCTGGATATGCGGATAATCCCGCGCCAGCAGGTGCACGCGGTTGATGTCGCCCGAGCTTTCCTTGATGCCGCAGAAATTGCGGCTGCGGCCCACACGGTCGAGGAATGCCTCGCCCATCATCGTACCGGTGCGGTGCGGGTAGTTATAGAGCATGATCGGCAGGTCCGCCGCCCGGTCAATCGCCAGCGCGTTCAAGGCGTTCTCGCGATCCGTCGGCACCGCGTAGGGGGGCGAGGCCAGCAGGATGCTGTCGGCCCCCATGTCTTTCGCCGCGACGGCCAAGGCGATTGAATCGTCCGTCAGCATGGTCCCGGTGCCGACGACAAGCGGCAAGCGGCCCTTGATCCGATCCTTGGTAAATTGCGCGATCTCGATGCGTTCCGCGACGGTCTGGGCGTAGTTCTCGCCGGTCGAGCCGCCGGTTATCAGCCCATGCACGCCCGCCGCGATCAGGTATTCGATCACGTCTGCCAGACCGTCCCAATGGACCGAGCCGTCGGCGTTATAGGGCGTCACCAACGGGGTGTAGATGCCATCAAAGTTGAAGATTGGTGTCATTGGGTCCTCATGCAGTGCGGGCGCCGGGGGCGGCCCCCAAGGGCGCGTCCAGCGCCGTTGGCATTACGAAAAGTTCAATCTGACCACGGGACAATTCCCAATGGTCCAAAGCAAGCTGTGCGGCCCGCGCGCCGTTGCCGTCTTCAATCGCGCGAATGATGCCGTCGTGCTGCTCGCTGGCAAGCGAGACGTTTTCAGCCATCGCGCTGTTGCGCGGTTGATAAAAGGTCATCGAGATTCGCGCATGGTCGATCAGCAGGCGGTTGAGGCTGGGTTGCAGGTAGACGTTGCCCGCCATCTCGCCGGTGATTGCGTGGAACCGGTTGTTCGCCAGCGTCCGGTCGGCGGCGTTGCCCGAATGCAGCGAGGCTTTGAACGCGGTTTGCGCGTCTTTCAACTGGTCCAGCTGTATGGGCGTCGCGTTCTCGGCGGCCAGTTGGGTGATCGAGCTATAGATCATCGGCGCGGCCAGAAAGAAATCGCGCAAGGTGCGGTGGCCCATTTCGGCCACCCGCGCACCGCGGTTCTGGTGCAGGGTCAGATAGCCCTCGCCGGTCAGTTCGCGGAAGGCATCGCGCAAGGGGGTGCGCGACAGGCCGTAGGTTTCGGCCAGGGTGGCCTCGTCCAGATCGCTGCCGGGTTCCAACACCATCGTCAGCACGTCCCGACGCAGGTCGGCAAGCAGAGTGGCTTTGCGGTCTTTGGCAGTCTCAGGCATCGTTTTCCCCAGTTTCGCGGCTAAACTGGCAAAAATACAAATTGAATACAATGTTTATTCGTGCGAATTGACGTATTGTCTTCGTACAGGATTGCGAAGCGCCATCTTTCGACGGAAACCGACATGACCGACCAATCGCCTGAACATTTTGTCTTTCTTTTGGTGCATGATTTCACCCATCTGGCGTTTTCCTGCGCGATCGAACCTTTGCGAATCGCCAACCTCATCAGCGGCAAGCAGCTTTACGATTGGAGCTTCATGTCCGCGAATGGCGAAACCGCCACCGCATCGAATAAGGTCATAACACAGGTGCATCGCGGCTATTCGGAACTGAACCGAGGCGAGAAGCTGTTCGTGCTGTCCGGCATTCGGGTCAAGGAAAACACCACGCCCGAGCTTTTGGCCGTGGTGCGCCGAGAACGGGCCAAGGGGCGATTGGCGGGGGCGTTGTGTTCGGCGGCCTATTGTCTGGCCAAGGCCGGCATTCTGGACGGGCGACGGGCCGCGATCCATTGGGATTACCATGACAGCTTCATGGAGGAATTCCCCGAGGTGACCTTGGTGCGCAATGTCTTCGTGGCCGACGGTAAATATATCACCGCTTCCGGTGGCACCGCGACGGCGGATTTGATGATCCATTTGATCGAGCAAACCCACGGACCCGATCTGGCCATCGAGGTGGCGGATATGATGCTGTATAACTCGGTGCGCGAACCGACCGCCGAACAGAAGCTGTCGTTGCAGTCACGCCACGGCATCCGAAATGCGCATCTGTCCAAGGCCATCAAAATGATGTCCGAAAACATCGAACACCCGATCCCGCCCGCTGAAATCGCCGACGACGTGGGCATTTCAACACGGCAGTTGGAACGGCTGTTCGGGCGGCATCTGAATTGCTCGCCCAAGAAATACTACGTGGACATGCGCCTGCAAAAGGCGCGGAACCTGTTATTGCAAACGGAAAAACCGGTGACCGAGATCGCGTTTCTATCCGGCTTTGCCTCGCCTGCGCATTTCGCGCGGGTCTACCGCAACCAGTTTGGTATCACGCCGGTCAATCAGCGTGGCAAGATTGGGTGAACAAGGCTTAGGGTCATTGCCAAAATCGGGGCATGTGCGCGGCCGTTGGGGTGCGAATGCACGCATCGCGAGGGACAATATCTAAAGCGGCCCTGTCTGGAACAGCTTCACCTTTAGCCCGCCGTGGGAATAGGTCTCACTCGCTGGCTTGAACGGCAATCCCGTGGCCTTGGCCAGTCCGCCATCGCTGGTGATGATCCCGACGCGCCAGCCCTTGAAACGATCCCGCAACACCTGACCGGTGGACCCGTAAAGCGCAAACAAAGGTTTCTTATTGCCGATCCGCGCCCCGTAAGGCGGGTTGAGGATCACGAGGCCCGGCTTGCCATCGGGCGGGGTCAGGTTGCTGATCGGGTGGTTGGCGAAGGTGACAATGTCCGCCACCCCTGCCCGCTGAGCGTTTTCGGCTGCGCCTTTGATCGCTCCTGCATCGCGGTCCGAGCCATAGAAGCGTAGATTGGTAACAGTCGGCGCGGTCTCCTTCAAAGCCGCAAACATCTCGGGCTTGAAGGTGGCGAGCTGCTCAAACGCAAAGCCCCGCGCCCGCCCGGGGTTGAGACCGAGGGCAATCTCCGCCGCCTCGATCACGAATGTGCCCGAGCCGCACATCGGATCGACAACGGTCTCGGTCCCGTCATAACCACAGGCCCGCAGAAACAGCGCCGCGAGGTTTTCGCGCATGGGGGCTTTGCCGACAGCCTCTTTGAAGCCGCGGCGATGTAGAGCCTCGCCGGAGGTATCGATGCTGAATTGACAATAGTCGTTCTCGATACGGGTTTTCAGGACGATCTCGGCATCGTCCGCAACGGTATATCCGCAAATACCCAACGCCCGTTCGATCCGCTCGGCCGCCGCGCCTTGGTGGTAGATCTTCGACTTTTTGCACGTGACCTCGACCCTGACAGGGACATCCGAGCGCAGGGTCTCATACCACGGAAACGCGATGGTCAGCGCCTCAAGCGCTTTCAGTTGAAACACCCGAAACCCGCCGATCCGCGCCAGAACACGTGACGCGCCGCGCAGTTCAAGGTTGGCGCGCCAGACGCCCTTCCAATGACCCTTGAACGTGACCCCGCCGTCGATTGCGGTGGCACCGGTAAAGCCCTTTTCCAGCATTTCCGCCTGCATCAGCGTTTCAAAGCCGGGGGGCACCGACACGAAGATTTCAAATGGTTTTGACATGAGGGCGGCTTACAGTGTGCTTGCCGCCCCTCGCAAGCGATTAACTCGGGGAGACGGGCCATTTCTTGTCGAGATCATCAAGGCCGGCGCGGATCAGCTCTTTCAGAACCTCGGTGTCGATGTCCGCCAGCTTGTTGATGTAAAGACAGGACTTGCCCATCTTGTGCTTGCCCAACCGGCTGAGGATTTCGCTGAAATTCGTATAGCCGGGCATGATGTAGACGGACAGATTCTGTTTGCGCGGAGAAAAGCCTGTCGCCAGAAAGTCGCCTTCGCGGCCACTGTCATAGACGTAGTGGTAGTTGCCATAGCCCACGATGGCAGGCCCCCACATTTTCGGGGCAAAGCCTGTGACCTCTTTAAAGATGTCGTTCAATGCATGCGCGTCAGCACGGCGGGTCGGGTGTTCGACGGCAAAAAGAAAGTCTTCGACGGGTTCGGCGGTTTCCTTGGTCTTGTTTTCGGCCATGACATCCTCCTGTTTCAGCGCATAGGTTAGCAGAGACCCTTGCGATTCCCACAGAAAGATCACCCTTTGCGCCCGATCGTGACGATAACCCTGAACCCCGCCTTAGATCTTGCAATCTCGGTTGAAAGGGTGGTGGCCGGACCGAAGCTGCGCAGTGACACCCCAAGGACCGATCCCGGGGGCGGCGGCATCAACGTGGCACGCGTGGTCGAAGAACTGACCGGCGAGGCAACGGCCTTTGTCGCGCTCGGCGGAGCGACTGGCAAGGCGTTGGAACAGGCGTTGCGGCCCAAGGTGACAAGGGTCGAGGTCTTGGCGCTTGAAGGCGACACCCGCCAGTCTGTCGCGGTGACGGATCGCGGATCAAAAGAGCAGTATCGCTTTGTCATGCCGGGGCCGCAGTGGACAGCGCCGACCATAGATCGCGCGTTGTCGGCCATTCGGGATCTGTGCTCTGAGGGCACATTGGTTGTGCTGTCAGGGTCGCTGCCCCCCGGAGTGCCCGCAGATTTTCCAACACGGCTCCAGCATGTTTTGCAGAACAGGGACGTGATCTTCGACATGTCCGGCGCGGCTTTGGCGCAGTTTGCGCAGACTAAGAACAACGCCTTTGTGCTGCGCATGGATCAGGCCGAGGGCGACGAGCTTAACGCGGCCCCGCTGCCAACGCCCGAAGACACCGCCGCATTCGCCGCTGGACTGGTGGCGCAAGGGGTCGCGCAAACTGTCATCGTCGCACGCGGTGCAGAGGGGTCGGTCATGGCAGACGCCGAGGGCCGCTGGATGGTGTCCGCCGCCAAGGTTGGTGTCGTCAGCACGACGGGCGCGGGTGACAGCTTCGTCGGCGGGCTGGCCTTTGCCCTCGCGCAGGGCCAGTCGATGCAGCAAGCCATCGCATTGGGGGCCGCTGCCGCCAGCGCGGCGGTAACGACCTCGGCAACCGAGTTGTGCCGCAAGGATAAGGTCGATGAGGTACTGCCCCAGTGCACGGTTCGCAGAATCGCGGATTAGAGCGGTTCAGGCAACCGGTCCTAGCCCTTGTCGCGCCATCTGTTCGCAATCGGGTAACGCCGGTCAAGCCAGAAGGCCCGAGGCGATAGCCGCGTGCCCGGGGCGGACTGAAAGCGTTTGTATTCGCTGATATAGAGCAAATGCTCGACCCGTTTGACATCTTCGCGCGCAAAGCCTTGGGCGATCAGATCGGCGATGCTGGCGTCCTTGTCCACCAGCCCCTCAAGAATGGCGTCGAGCACCTCATAGGGCGGCAGGCTGTCTTCGTCTTTTTGATCGGGCCGCAATTCGGCGCTTGGCGGTTTTGAGATCACACGGTCGGGAATGACTTCGCCTGCCGGACCATGCATCCAGTCGCGGTGGGTCTGATTGCGCCAGCGGCACATCGCGAACACCCGTGTTTTATAGAGATCCTTGATCGGGTTATAGCCACCCGCCATGTCGCCAAAGATCGTGGCATAGCCCACCGCCACCTCGGATTTGTTGCCGGTGGTCAGAAGCATTTCCCCAAACTTGTTGGACATGGCCATCAACAGCAAACCGCGCAATCGCGACTGGATGTTTTCCTCGGTGATGTCAGGCGCAAGCCCATGAAACAGAGGCGCAAGCGTGTTGGTGATCGCCTGCCGTCCCTCGGCGATGGGCACATAGTCATAGCGACACCCGAGGTTCTGCGCGACCTCTTTGGCGTCCTCAAGCGACTCGGCCGAGGTGTATTCAGATGGCAGCATGACACAACGCACGTTGTCTGCGCCAAGTGCATCCGTGGCGATGGCGGCAACAATGGCCGAATCGATTCCACCAGACAGCCCGAGAAGGACTTTGCCAAAACCGGTCTTGCCCAGATAATCCCGCAAAGACTCGACCATGGCGCGATAGTCGCTTTCAAAGTCATCGGGATAGACCGCCCTGTCGCCTTGCTCGGCGCGCCAACCGGTGTCGGTTCGCTGCAAGGTGACATGCGTAATCGCCTCGTCAAAGGCGGGCATTTGTAGCGCCAATTCTCCGCCCGGATTCAGGACGAAACTCGCACCGTCAAAGACCTGATCGTCTTGGCCGCCGACCATGTTCAAATAGATCAACGGCAAGCCGGATTCGACAACCCGCGCAACCATCAGGTTCAGACGTATGTCCTGTTTGTTGCGGAAATAGGGCGATCCGTTGGGGATCAAAATAAACTCGGCACCGGTTTCAGCCAGCGTTTCCACAACATCCGCCTGCCAAGCGTCTTCGCAAATCGGGCTGCCGATGCGCACACCGTTCACGACATAGGGGCCGGTGACATCCGCAGGTGTAAACACGCGTTTTTCATCGAACACGGCGTCATTGGGAAGGTGGTGCTTTTGGACCACCGAGGCGATCTGACCGCCGCTGAGAATGTAATAGGCGTTGTAGAGGTTTCCCCCCTCAAGCAGCGGGCCGCCAATCGCCAATGCAGGCCCATCGGCACATTCCTGCGCGAGATCGGCAATGGCTTGCTGACAGGCTGCAATGAACGTAGGCTTCCGGATCAGGTCTTGCGGATTGTATCCGGCGATGAACATCTCGGGCAGCGCGACAAGGTCGGATCCCGCTGCGCGGCCTTGCTGCCAAGCGCTTTTTGCGGCCTCGGTATTGCCAGGCACATCCCCGACCGAGGGGTTCAATTGCGCCAATGTAAGGCGGAACGTATCTGCCATGTCTCAGTCTTTCGTCTTTTGATGTGTGATCTTTATCAGACTGATCTGCAAGGGAAAGCACTGAGGGCTGGGAATCTGTTGCCGGAACCCGAAGCGTCCATTAGGTTTCCAGTGAATTGTATAAAACATGCATGCCGAATAACGGCAGGGGGAACAACATGAACGCGATACGCCGCGCATTACTGGTGAGCGCATCCATATTTGCTTTGGGGGCAGCCCCGGTTCTGGCGCAGACAAGCGATCAGGTTTTAACCAAGCAATATGACGATGGCGGAGTCTACAACGGCACCTTCCTCAACGGATTGCAGCATGGCACCGGGACCTATGTATTGCCCAACGGCTATGAATACTCCGGCGAATGGGTCGAGGGCGAGATCAAAGGCACCGGCGTCGCGCGCTTTCCAAATGGCTCCGTCTATGAGGGCGAGTTTTCCAAGGGGAAACCACATGGTGTCGGCAAGATCACCTTCGCCGACGGGGGCACCTATGAAGGCGATTGGTCCGAGGGCAAGATCACCGGACTCGGGGTCGCCAACTATTCCAACGGTGTCCGCTACGAGGGCAACTTTCGCGATGCCAAACACAATGGCCGCGGAAAAATGGTCAGCCCGTCTGGCTACATTTACGAAGGTGATTGGGTTGATGGCGTCAAAGAAGGCCGTGGCACGATCACCTATCCCGACGGCGCGATCTATGTCGGTGGCATTGTCGATGGTAAACGCGACGGCCAAGGCGCACTGACGATGACCGATGGTCTTGTCTACGAAGGCACTTGGCAGGCAGGCCAGATCAACGGCGCGGGCACGCTGTCACAACCCAACGGCGACATATACGAAGGCGAGCTTGCCGATGGCCGCCGCAACGGGATGGGCAAAGTCATCTACGCGAATGGCGACGTCTATGAGGGGGCCTTCAAGAACGATGACCGCCACGGTCAGGGCACCTACACCGGCACCGACGGCTATACATATTCCGGCAGCTGGGTCGCGGGCAAAATTGATGGCGAGGGCCGCGTGAGCTACCCCGACGGCTCGGTCTACGAAGGCATGTTCCGCGACGATCAACCCGATGGCAAAGGCAAAATTACCTATCCCGATGGCAACACCTACGACGGTGAATGGCGCAACGGTGTGATCGAGGGTCAAGGCATCGCCGCCTATTCAAACGGCATCACCTATGAGGGTGGATTTGTGAACGCCCAGAACCACGGCTTTGGCGTTATGGTCTATTCCGATGGCTACCGCTACGAAGGCAACTGGGCCGAAGGCCAGCGCAGCGGCGAGGGCAAGGCAACCTATGCCGACGGCACCATTTACGAAGGCACGTTTTTGAACGGCCAACGCCACGGAACCGGCAAGATCACCATGCCCGACGGCTTTGTTTACGAAGGCGATTGGTCCAATGGCGAAATCAGCGGCGAAGGCAAAGCGACCTACGCAAACGGAGACGTTTACCAAGGCACATTTGCCAATGGAAAACGTCAGGGCCAGGGCACGATTACATATGCCTCTGGTCAAGAAGCCTCGGGCGCGTGGGTTGATGGGGAACTAACAGACCAATAAGGATTTAAGACCAAGTGATTTCAAAATCTGTTTTGCGCGCCGTATTTGTTGGCGCGACGACTTTCCTAGCGGGCTGTCAGATGACGACCGTGGAACAAATGACGTCTGTCGAACAAACCGTCGTTGTCGTTCAGGGCGACCTGAACATGGGGGATCCAACAGCGACGGATGATCTCTATCTGCCTGCGACCTCGATCGGATTGATCGAAGTGCGCCGGTATCCGTCGGCAGAAGATGTTTGCATCGTCGTCGGAGAAAACGACCTGACGCGAGAGTATCTCGATGACAGCGCAACCCTCATCGGGTGCCCCGTTCACGAAGCTGGGGCGATACAGGATCGGGTCAAAGATGGCGGCCAAAGAGTCGGAGACGTCAGCGGCTGGGTTCTGATCTCGATGCGGAATTAACCGGTCTCAAATATCTTCGGGGCAGATACTCCGGTCGACCTGCATCAGTTCGACCGGCGCCCCGTTGATTTCCACGAACGCTACCACCAAGCCTTTTATCGGTGAGTTGGGCGGGATAATGACGGTCTGTCCGACCAGCGCGGCGGCCAGATCGTCCACCTCAAACGCCACATGCGGCACGGTTTTGACAAGCTCGGGATAGGGCGCATCCGCGTCATAGCGCTGCCACTGAATGCCGAAGGGGTTGTTTTTGTGGTCGCTGACAGTCATCGACAAATGCGGCAGAGGGATTTCGCCGTCGAACGCCTCGGTGGTGGGAATTCCGACGTGGTTGAATTTCATCGCTCGTCCTTTCGGTCGCATCTGCGACTTCGGTAACGCGAACGGCAGCAAGCTACAATCTGTCGCGCACAAGATTCGGTGCGATCCCTGTTCATAATGCTCAGCAAGATCAAAGCCCGCGACGCCGGTCAATCGGTTTGCGCTTTCGCTGGTTGCCCGCAAAGCGCCTGACAAACCGTGACCGTGATTTGGTTGTGTCCGCATTTTGCCACAGGCGGGCGACCCAATTCGGGCAAAAACTGCAAAACCCCCTTCCCCTTCGTTTTCAAACCCGTATAGTCCGGCCCCATGAGCACGACGTTGAACAATATGTTGACCCAAAGCCCGGCCACCGGATTGCTTTGCCGTGCCCTACTCCTAAGCCGCCTCTGAGCGTGCCGTCCCGGCGCGACCGCTCAGGGGAGAACTGCTACGCGCCAAGGCTTAGATAGATAATCAAGAGATCAAGAAAATGAACGTACCTACCGATAAAGATCGCGTGTTGATTTTTGACACGACCCTGCGTGACGGCGAACAAAGCCCGGGCGCGACCATGACCCATGACGAAAAGCTCGAGATTGCCGGACTGCTCGACGAAATGGGCGTGGACATCATCGAGGCGGGTTTTCCGATTGCCTCGGAAGGCGATTTCCGCGCGGTGAGCGAGATCGCGAAGAACGCCAAAACCTCGACCATCTGCGGATTGGCGCGGGCGAATTTCAAGGACATTGACCGCTGCTGGGACGCGGTGAAACACGCCGCCAGCCCGCGCATTCACACGTTTATCGGCACCTCACCGCTGCACCGCGCCATCCCCGATCTGACAATGGACGAAATGGCGGATCGCATTCACGAGACGGTGACCCACGCGCGAAACCTGTGCGACAACGTGCAGTGGTCGCCGATGGACGCGACGCGGACCGAGTGGGATTACCTCTGTCGCGTGATCGAGATTGCGATCAAGGCGGGGGCCACAACGATCAACATCCCCGACACGGTGGGATATACCGCCCCGCGTGAAAGCGCTGATCTGATCCGCCGTCTGATCGACACCGTACCCGGGGCGGATGAGGTGATCTTTGCCACCCATTGCCACAACGATCTGGGCATGGCGACGGCGAATTCGCTGGCGGCAGTTGAAGGCGGTGCACGTCAGATCGAATGCACCATCAACGGTCTTGGCGAACGCGCAGGGAACACCGCGTTGGAAGAGGTCGTCATGGCGATGAAAACCCGTAACGACATCATGCCCTTTACCACCAAGATCGACACGACCAAGATCATGCATATCTCGCGCCGCGTGGCGACGGTGTCGGGCTTTAACGTGCAGTTCAACAAAGCCATCGTTGGCAAGAACGCCTTTGCCCATGAAAGCGGCATCCACCAAGACGGTATGCTGAAAAACCGCGAAAACTTTGAGATCATGCTGCCCGAAGACATCGGCCTCTCGGGGACATCTTTGCCGCTGGGCAAGCACTCGGGCCGTGCGGCACTGCGCGATAAGCTGGAGCATCTGGGGTATGAGGTGGGCGACAACCAGCTGAAAGACGTGTTTGTCCGCTTCAAGGAACTGGCCGACCGCAAGAAAGAGGTCATGGACGACGATCTGATCGTGCTGATGCGCTCGAGCGAGGATGCCGAGAACGATTTCCTGAAGCTGGAAACCCTGCGCATTGTCTGCGGCACAGGCGGCCCTGCGGATGCAACACTGGTGATGAACGTCGGCGGCGAAAGCAAAACCGCGATCTGCCAGGGCGACGGCCCTGTTGATGCTGCGTTCAAGGCGATCCGACAATTGCACCCCAACACGGCGCATTTGTCGCTCTATCAGGTGCAGGCTGTGACCGAAGGCACGGATGCGCAAGCCACGGTTTCAGTGCGATTAGAGGAAGACGGAAACATCGCCACTGGTCAGTCAGCGGATACGGATACCGTGGTCGCCTCGGCCCGCGCGTATATCCACGCGCTCAACCGCCTGATCGTACGCCGCGAGAAATCCGGCGCGGGTGGGGATGTGCGGGAAATTTCCTATACGGATCCGAGTTAAGATTGAGGAAAGGTCCGTCACGGGGCCTTTTTTTGTTAGGCCAAAGCCAAACTGTTGAACGGAAAAGGATCTCGCTCAAGGCGTGGTCTTTCAGTTTCCCCTATTCAAATCATTTGCTATCGCAAGAAATTTGGTCGCCCGCTGCTTTAGGTACGCCACTTCCGTTTGGTTTAATCTTGTAGCGGTCGTAAGTGTCCCAGGTTGGATGTTTAGAATTCCTACTCCGGCGGATTCTGGTTTTGCCAAGCGTAACACGGTTAGCATCCCTTGCTCTTTTCTCTGGGGAAGCCGGTCTTTGCCAAAGTGTAGAAAGATAATTCTTCTTTGGTTACTTGCGTCCGTGCTCAAGTACCAAGCAGTTGCGATCCGAAGTCCGGCAATTTCAGCTTCAACAGGGCGACGTCCCTGCCACACCAGAGCGTTATCTTCTTTTAAATCCAGATAATTCTTACTCAAAACTTTGTAGCCAGCAGATTTATTTGCTGACACTCGCTTGTAAAGCTCAAGAAATTGTTTTGTCGACAGCTTTCCGTCTTCAAAAGACGTCATCGCTTCACGAAACTGCTTGTAGCGATCTTTGGCTGGATCATAAGGCAGCTCCATATCGTCAATAATACCTCTGACCGCCGCCTTGTCCTTACGCTTGTCTCCATAGGCAAAAGAAACAAATTGCTGAACTCTGATCTGCATATTGCTACCTTCAAAAATTTTTGTGTGACTCAATAATAGATTTCACACTTATCACGGGAAGATATAGCCCATTAATCTCTTTTATGGTGTGCGCCAAACATCGTCGCTTTGATCTCGGTCAAAATATATCCTGTTGTCGGTTTTAATCACCACTGCCCCCCCCAACAAACGGCGAAAACACGCTGAGAAGCGGCGATGGGGCCTTTCACTATTTCGGGACCGCCCCTATAAGAATGGCCGGTTCAAACCGCTAAAGACCCCACGGGGATTCGGAGTACACGCGCGAATGGCATTATTCGGTGATATCGGGGGATTTTTCTCTCAGGACATGGCTATTGACCTGGGGACCGCGAACACGCTCGTCTATGTCAAAGGGCGCGGCGTCATCCTGTCTGAGCCCTCGGTTGTGGCGTATCACGTCAAAGATGGTGTGAAAAAGGTGCTGGCAGTCGGTGAAGACGCCAAGCTGATGCTTGGCCGCACGCCCGGCAGCATCGAGGCTATTCGCCCGATGCGCGAAGGTGTGATCGCTGATTTCGATGTTGCGGAAGAGATGATTAAGCATTTCATCCGCAAGGTTCACAAGCGCACGACATTCTCAAAACCCAAGATAATCGTCTGTGTCCCGCACGGCGCGACTCCGGTCGAGAAACGCGCGATCCGGCAGTCTGTGCTGGGTGCGGGCGCCCGCAGGGCGGGGCTGATCGCCGAGCCGATCGCCGCGGCCATCGGGGCTGGCATGCCGATCACGGATCCAACCGGCAACATGGTTGTCGACATCGGTGGTGGGACGACCGAAGTTGCGGTTCTTTCGCTGGGCGACATCGTTTACGCCCGCTCGGTTCGGGTTGGTGGCGACCGTATGGACGAAAGTATCATTTCCTATCTGCGCCGCCAGCAGAACCTGCTGATCGGCGAGGCGACGGCCGAACGGATCAAGACCTCTATCGGCACGGCAAGGATGCCGGACGACGGTCGTGGTGCCTCGATGCTGATCCGTGGGCGCGACCTGTTGAACGGTGTGCCCAAAGAAATCGAAATCAGTCAGGCACAAGTCGCCGAGGCATTGAACGAACCGGTTCAGGCAATTGTCGAGGCGGTGATGACCGCGCTTGAGGCAACCCCCCCTGATCTTGCCGCCGACATCGTGGATCGCGGCGTGATGCTGACCGGCGGCGGCGCGCTGCTGGGTGATCTTGATCTCGCGCTACGCGAACAGACGGGCCTTGCCATTTCGGTTGCTGACGAGTCGTTGAATTGTGTTGCTTTGGGCACCGGTAAAGCGCTTGAATATGAGAAACAGCTTCGCCACGTCATCGATTACGATAGCTGATCCACCCGCCTTCTGATCGGAGGTTTTTTTGGCACAGGATCGCACCAATACCGAAGACTATTTCCTACCGATCCGGCGGTTGCTGATCGGCATACTGGTGTTTTGCTTCATCCTCTTGGCGATCGTCTGGCGCATCGACTCGCCCCGCGTCGAGAGATTTCGCATGGCGGTGATTGATCGCGTCGTGCCGAACATGGAGTGGGCCATGGCCCCCGTGACCGCGACCCTGAACATTGTCCGTGATTTTCAAAGCTACGCGCGCATTTATGAGCAAAACCAAGAACTGCGCCGCGAATTGCAACAGATGAAGGCCTGGAAAGAAGCCGCGCTTCAGTTGGAATTGAAGAACGCCCGTTTGCTGGACCTCAACAATGTGCGTCTGGACCCCGATCTGACCTATGTCACCGGAGTCGTGTTGACGGACAGCGGATCGCCGTTTCGCCGCTCGGTATTGCTCAATATAGGCGAGCGGGATGGCCTGCGCGACGGCTTGGCCGCGATGGATGGGATCGGTCTCGTGGGGCGGATTTCCGGCCTTGGGCAGGAAACGTCGCGGGTATTGCTGCTGACCGACACCAACAGCCGTTTGCCGATCACGATACAACCCTCGGGCCAGACCGCGATTTTGGCAGGGGACAACTCGCCAACGCCGTTGGTCGATTTTCTTGAAAAGCCCGAGCTTGTGCGCCCCGGAGATCGGGTTGTGACCTCGGGCGACGGAGGCGTATTTCCGGCCGATCTGCTTGTGGGTCAGTTGATCGAAAGCCGCGATGGCCGCTTTTTGGTGCGCCTTGCAGCCGATTTTGAGCGTTTGGCGTTTTTACGCGTTCTGCGCGGTGTGCCTAAAGAAGACCTGCGCGACTTTGACGACGTGATACTCTTTAACGAAAGCGCGGACCCGGATGGCTGAGCGGAGTGTGACACAGACATGGGCCATGCGTCTGCTCTATGTGGCGGTCTGCGGCGTCGTGATTATGTTTTACCTGCTGCCGCTTGGGCAAGACGGGTGGATCACGTTTTCGCCGGATCTGGTTTTGGGCATCACGCTCGCGTGGGTGATCCGTCGTCCTGACTATGCCCCCATCCTGCTTGTTGCCGCTGTCGCTTTGCTGGCGGATATTTTGTTGATGCGTGTCCCGGGGTTGTGGGCGGCGCTGGTGGTTTTGCTTGCCAATCGGTTCGCTCAGCAACGGCATCGCATGCGCTCAACCGGCTTTGGATTGGAATGGCTCAGGGTGTCGACGGGTATCGCGGCGATTTTTGTGGCCGAGCGCGTGGCGATGACCGTTTTGTTGCTCGACACACCGTCTCTGACGCTGAACGCTGCGCAATATTTGGCAACGGTGGCCGTCTACCCGCTGATCGTTGCGATCACAGCCGGGGTTTTCCGCATCCGCAAACCGGCGCTGATTGAGACAACCGCAAGCGGGCGACGCGCATGAGACGGCCGGAAAAAGAACTCTTGGCTTCGTCCAAAAAAATCTCGCGGCGCGGTTTGGTGTTGGGGGCCGGTCAGCTTGCGGTCGCGGGTGTTCTGGCGGGTCGGATGCGCTATCTTCAGGTCGAAGAGGCTGACAAATACCGGCTTCTTGCGGAAGAAAACCGGATCAATATTCGTTTGATCGCGCCCGAGCGCGGTCAGATTTTCGATCGCGACGGCACGCCGATCGCCCTGAACGAACCAAGCTACAGAATCGTCATTGTTCCTGAGGACGCAAACGACATTCACGCGACAATCGCGCGCCTTTCGAGCCTGATCGAGCTTGACGCCGAGGAACTGAACCAAGCGATGGCCGAGATCGAGCGCAGCCCGCCCTTCCTGCCGATCACCTTGGCGGATCGCGTTGAATGGGACGCCGTGGCCAAGGTCGCTGCAAATTCACTGGCATTGCCGGGCGTGACGCCGGATGTCGGTCTGTCGCGACGCTATCCGACCGGCCCGTCCTTTGCCCATGTTGTCGGATATGTCGGACCGGTCAGCAGCCGCGATCTTGAGCAGATCGAATACCCCGATCAAATTCTGCGCATCCCGCGGTTTCAAATCGGCAAGGTTGGGATTGAGCGCAACCTTGAGGATTCACTGCGCGGCAAAGCCGGAACCAAAAGCGTCGAAGTCAACGCCGTTGGCCGCGTGATGCGCGAATTGGAGCGCCGCGAGGGCGACAGCGGGGCCGATCTTCAGCTAACGCTGGATCATAAACTGCAAAGCTACATCCGCACCCGCCTCGGGGATGAAAGCGCCAGCGTCGTGGTCATGGATGTGGAAAACGGTGATATTCGCGCCATAGTCTCGACGCCCGACTTTGACCCGAACCTGTTCGTCAGAGGTATCTCGGTCGGGGATTATTCCAGCTTGCGCGATAACGTAAAACGCCCTCTGGCGTCCAAGGCCGTGCAGGATGCCTATCCCCCGGGATCAACTTTCAAAATGATCGCCGCGCTTGCCGGTCTCGAAAGTGGTATCATCGATCCCAACGAAACCACCTATTGCCCAGGCTTTCTTGAGATCAGCGGTCGAAAATTCAATTGCTGGAAAAAGGTCGGTCACGGGTCAATGAACCTCAATGACTCGCTTCGGGAAAGCTGTGACGTCTATTACTACGATCTTGCCCTCAGGGTTGGTATTGAAAATATCTCGGCCATGGCGCGGCGTCTCGGGCTGGGCGAGCATTACGAAATCCCCATGTCAGCGGTCACGAGTGGCCTGATCCCGTCGAAAGAATGGAAACGCATCTACCGCGATGCCGAATGGGTGATCGGCGATTCCGCCAATGCCTCGATCGGGCAGGGCTATGTTTTGGCAACGCCACTGCAACTGGCGGTGATGACTGCGCGCTTGGCGACAGGTCGGGCGGTTTACCCTCGGCTTATCAAGAAGATCGACGGCGTCGAGCAACCGAGCGGTGCGGGTGAGGATCTTGGCCTGTCGGAAGAAAACCTGCGCGTGACCCGCCGTGGCATGTTCGCGGTCTCTAACCATCGCAAGGGCACAGCCTACGCGTCGCGGATTGAAGACGAAGACTTTCGGATGGCGGGCAAGACCGGAACGGCGCAGGTCAGCAACGTTCTTGTCGACAATGAAGAGGTTCCATGGGACGAACGCGATCACGCGCTCTACGTCAATTATGCACCCTTCGACAATCCGAAATTCGCTGTGGCTGTGGTTGTCGAACATGGCGGAGGCGGCTCGTCCACAGCGGCGCCTATCGCGCGCGATGTGACATTACAGGCGCTGTTTGACGGCCCGCCCCCGCTCGAGGCCTACCCCGAGCGGGATCGCTTCATCATCAAAGAACGCCAGGACTCCATCGAGCGGCAACAGAACCGAGTACCGACAGGTGATCGGGGGCAAGCATGAGCTATCTTGAGTATCGCGTGCGCACCATCCCGACGGGATGGCGCAAGATCCTCTATCTGCATTGGCCGCTGATATTGGTGCTGATGGCGATTTCCGCTTTCGGCTTCCTGATGCTCTATTCGGTCGCGGGGGGCAGCATGCGCCCCTGGGCCGAGGCGCAAATGCAGCGGTTTGTGCTTGGTATGACATTGATGTTCATCATCGCCATGGTGCCGATCTGGTTCTGGCGAAACATGTCCGTCATGGCCTTTGTATTCTCGCTCGTCCTGCTGCTAGTTGTCGAGGTTTACGGCGTCATAAGCATGGGTGCCCAGCGCTGGATTGATCTCGGTTTCATGCGCTTGCAGCCGTCCGAGGTCGCCAAGATCGCCTTGGTCATGGTTTTGGCGGCTTACTATGATGCCGTGCCGGTGCGAAATATCTCACGTCCGTTTTGGGTGATCGTGCCTGTGGTTATCACGCTGATCCCGACCTATCTGGTTTTGCGCCAGCCTGATCTGGGCACCGCCCTTTTGTTGCTGATGACCGGCGGCGTCGTGATGTTTGCCGCCGGGGTGCATTGGGCCTATTTCGCCACGATTATTGCGACCGGTGCTGGGACGGTTTTCGCAGTTTTTCAGTCACGAGGTCAAAGTTGGCAGTTGCTGAAAGACTATCAATACCGGCGGATCGATACCTTTCTTGACCCCGCCAGTGACCCTTTGGATGCGGGCTATAACATCACGCAGTCCAAGATTGCCCTAGGCTCGGGCGGGTGGACAGGCCGAGGCTTCATGCAGGGCACGCAATCGCGGTTGAACTTTCTGCCCGAAAAGCAAACCGATTTTATCTTCACCACCCTTGCCGAGGAATTCGGGTTTCTCGGTGGCAGTGCGCTGTTGTTCCTCTATGTCCTCGTCATTCTGTTCTGCCTGTTTGCGGCGATGCGAATGAAGGACCGATATTCGTCGCTGTTGGTCATTGGTATCTCGATGACCTTCTTTTTGTTTTTTGCAGTCAACATGGCGATGGTCATGGGATTGGCCCCTGTTGTTGGCGTTCCCTTGCCACTGGTCAGCTATGGCGGCACGGCGATGCTTGTCATCCTTGCGGCTTTCGGCCTGGTCCAAAGCGCACATGTCCACAGACCTCGGGAGACCCCATGACGATCAATGTGCAATTCTCGGCCCTGACCGAACGCTGGGACCAATACGAGGGTCCGATGCGCAAAGCCTTTGCCGATTTGGGGCTAGAGGTCGACTTGCGGGTCGAATTTCCGCCCGAACAGGTGGATTATTTGGTGTATGCACCCAATTCCTCGGTCAGCGATTTTGGCCCCTACACAAGATGTAAAGCCGTGCTCAATCTCTGGGCTGGTGTCGATCAGGTTGTCGGCAATCCGACGCTTGATCTGCCGCTTACACGGATGGTCGATTACGGGTTGTCGCAAGGCATGGTCGAATGGGTGACCGGCCATGTTCTGCGGCACCATCTTGGGATGGATACCTATCTGAACGGTCAAGACGGTGAGTGGCGCTTGGGGGCTCCGCCCATGTCACGTGACCGCAGCGTTGTGATTTTTGGCTTCGGCGCTTTGGGGCGCGCTTGCGGCGAAGCGCTGTCAGCTTTGGATTTCAACGTCAGCGGTTGGAGCAATTCGCCGAAGCATCACGACGCAATTGCCACGTATCACGGCAAAGAGGGTTTCAGCGAGGCGACTTCGATTGCGGAGATCGCCGTGCTGTTGCTGCCATCAACGCCAGATACAAACGATCTGTTTGATGCAGCGGCATTTGCACAGATGCCCAAGGACGCGGTTCTTATCAATCCCGGTCGTGGTACGCTTATCAACGACGCGGATCTGATCGCCAGTTTGGACGCGGGGCACTTGGGCCATGCAACGCTTGACGTTTTCCGCATTGAACCCTTACCGGCCAGCGACCCCTTTTGGTCACATCCCAAAGTGACCGTGACCCCGCACATCGCCTCGGAAACACGGGCGACGACATCGGCGGAAGTGATCGCCGAGAACGTGCGACGCGGCGAAGCGGGCGAGCCGTTTCTGCATCTCGTGGATCGGCAAAAGGGCTACTAAGGCGGCCTATCGCAGTTTTGGTGGGTTTTCGGGATCCATACCCGGGGCTTTGGGCGCGTATTCCCGCGCCTGCTTAGGCTGGGGCAAATCGAACCGCAGGCCGACCTTGGCCAAGCTGGCAGCAATCTGGTCGTGCGGGGCAACAAAGGTCACGTCCAAGGCGGCAGCTTCAAGCCCCGAGAATGTCAGCGCCTCGTTCACCGCTTTGGCAATCGCACCCTGCGCATCGGCCAGAGCATTCACGACGCCCAACATATGCCCCTTGGCACCGGTGTCATATTGGACGGCGACCAAATAAGCCGTGTCGGCCAACCCCGTTGCCGTCGCCAGCTTTTCAGCCAAAGTCGTCACTAGGACTTCCGGCACATTCGGCGGCAGGACTTCCGTCACACGCGCCTGCAATTCCTCGGGGGCTGCGGATACAGTGTCGGCCAGCCAGGCAACGGCCTCGGGGTCAATGATGTTGGACGACGGCGCGACCTCGGGGTTGAGAGCGATGCCAACTCCCTGCCCTGCCAACATGCCCGCAATCACGCGGCCTGAAATCGCGGCGTAAGGGGCGGGCTTGCCAACGAACGCGGCCAAGCGATCTTCGCGATCAAAGGCAAGGACAAAGCTGGCGTCTGCCAATTCAAACAGTTCGGGGGACAGACGGTCGCCCTTGGCTTCTTCGGTCAGCAGTAGAAACAGTTCGCTGTCGGCCAGCCGTTCGTAATACTTGAGACGCTTATCCACGTTGTCCGGTGCGGTTTCCATCGCCACATGGGCCAGATCAAGGGGTGTTTGGTCGCTCATTGAGGATCTCCTGCACGCGGGCGCGCAAGGGTGGCAGTAAATCGTCTTCAAACCACGGATTGCGCTTTAACCATGCCGTATTCCGCCACGACGGATGAGGCAAGGGAAACAGGTCGGGCGCATGGTCGCGCCATGCTTTCACCTGGTCTGTCACCGCAAGGTTTGAGCGCAGATGAAACTTTTGCGCATAGCCGCCGACCACAAGCGTGAGTCTGGTTTTGGTCAATGACGCCATGACCCGTTGATGCCATGTTTTCGCACAGATCGCGGGCGGCGGTAGGTCGGCACCTTTGCGATACCCCGGAAAACAAAACGCCATCGGGACGATTGAGACCAGCCCTTGGTCGTAAAATTGCGCGGTGCTTAACCCCAGCCAGTCGCGCAAGCGATCGCCCGAGGGGTCATCGAAGGGTTTGCCCGACAGATGCACCTTCATGCCGGGGGCTTGGCCCGCGATCAGGATCGGCGAGCCGCTGTTGAACCACGCGACAGGCCTTGGGGCATGGGCGGTTTCGGTCGCGGCAAATCGCGGGGCGCAAAGGGTGCAGCTGCGGATTTCGTCTGAAAGGGTGGTGCGCATCCCCTTACTTTGTTGAGTTTTCCCGGTGTCTCAAGAAAATATTTCGATAAATGTGAAAATATGTTTGCAATGCGCAATTCATTTCGATAATTCTCGAAATATGAAAATAATGCATGATGATACATTGGGCATCGCCCAAACCGCCTCGGCCTTTGCGGCACTTGGGTCTGAACAACGGCTTTCTGTTCTCAAGGCGTTGGTCCGCGCAGGCGACGAAGGCCTGAGCATCGGAGAGTTGGGCGACAGGACCGGCATCACCGGATCAACCCTGACGCATCATGTCAAATTGCTGGCGCAGGCCGGTCTGGTGGATCAGGTCAAGACCGGCCGTGTGATCCGATGCGCAGTGTCCTACCCGAGGGTACGCGAGCTTTCGACCTATCTGCTGCAAGAATGCTGCGCCGACAGTGCACCCTCTGCCAAAGACGAGACCCGAGATGACTGATATTCCTTTCAACGATCCTGTCGCCATTTGGAAACGTATCGACAAGGCTTGGCTAGCGCTGGTTGCCATTCTGATTGGCATCGCGCTGTTTGATACCGAAGCGCTGTTCCCAACGGTCGAGTTCGCCAGCGGTGCCCTGCTTGGCACGGCACCCTTTATCGGGTTCGCGGTTCTCGCCATTGGGTCGTTAAAGGCGACCGGTGCCGAAAATCTTCTGGCCAAGGCCTTTATCGGTCGAGAGGTTCGGATGATCGGTTTTGCCGCCCTGCTTGGTGGACTCTCGCCGTTTTGCTCGTGCGAGGTCATTCCCTTCATCGCCGCGCTTCTGGCCCTTGGTGCACCCTTAAGTGCCGTCATGGCATTTTGGCTGGCGTCGCCCCTGATGGACCCAGCGATGTTCCTAATCACGTCAGGCACTTTGGGCTATGAATTCGCGTTGGGCAAAACCGTCGCCGCTGTCGCCATCGGGCTTTTGGGGGGATCGCTGACCATGCTATTCGCCAAAACGCCTGTCTTTCTCGACCCGCTGCGCGAAAAGCCACAAATCGGCGGGTGCTGCGGTGTGAAAAAGCCGTTTTCAGGCACACCGGTTTGGAAATTCTGGACCGAGGCCGAGCGGCGCCACACCTTTCGCGACTCGGTCGTTGAAAACGCGCTGTTCCTTTTGAAATGGCTTGCCCTTGCCTATGTCATCGAAGCGATGATGCTGCGCTATATCCCTGCCGAGTTGATCGCCAACGTGTTGGGCGGAGAAGGTGCGGGCACGATTCTCCTCGGGGCGCTGGTCGGTGCGCCGGCTTATATGAACGGTTATGCCGCCGTGCCTTTGGTCGATGCGCTGCTCAATCAGGGCATGGCGCAAGGCGCTGCCATGAGCTTTATGATCGCCGGTGGTGTTAGCAGTATTCCAGCCGCAATCGCTGTGTGGGCCCTTGTGAAGCCACGTGTTTTTTACGCCTATCTTGGCTTTGCAATACTTGGTGCAACTCTGTCAGGGTTGGCTTGGCAAGCAATCGCCTAATATTTCCCAAAAAGTTGAGAAAATCGACACCGGATGCACCTTTTCTCCATGCATCGTTGCCCTATATAAACGCATAGGGTAACTCGAACCCGAACGTGCGAACGAGGGGAACATAATGTATCGCGTCTGGAATTTTTTGACCAGCTATTCCTTGCTTTTGATCTTTGGTGCATTGATTGCGCTGATCTGGGCAAATATCGATCCGAAATCTTATCACCAATTGGTTGATTACCCTCTTTGGTTCAACGATTGGATCGGCGTGGATTATTCCTATTGGAAGAAAACCTATGGCGAAGGCTATGCCGCTTTCGGCAACGCTGACTCGCCCAAAGTAATGTCACTCCACTATCTGGTGAATGACGGGCTTATGGCGCTGTTCTTTGCGATTGCCGCGAAAGAGGTGTGGGAAGCGATCATCCTGAAAAACGGGTCGCTGCGCGGCAAAAAGGCCGCAACCCCGTTGTTCGCAACGGCCGGTGGTATGTTCGGGCCGATCAGCGTGTACCTTGGCCTTGCTTATTTCATGGGGTCTGACACCTATTCAGCCGTTGCCAATGGCTGGGCCATCCCAACGGCCACCGACATTGCGTTCTCGTATCTTGTTGGTCGCATGGTCTTTGGGGCCGGGCACCCGGCGGTTCGGTTCTTGTTGTTGCTCGCCATTGCCGACGACGCCATTGGCCTGATAATCTTGGCGGTCTTCTATCCATCGGCTGAGCTTGCACCGGAATGGTTGTTGGTGTCTGTCGCCGCAGCCGTTGGCGTCTATCTGCTGTTCAACTGGCTGCCGCGTTATCTGGACCGCGGCAATCAACTGCGTCCAAACTCAACCGCGGTGCGCAAGTGGCTCAGCTTCTGGCCATATGCGATTGCGGGTCTAATCAGCTGGTACGCTTTCATGAAATCGGGCCTGCACCCAGCGCTTGGCTTGTTACCCGTTGTTCTTGCCATTCCACACGCAGACCGGGCGTTCGGTATCTTCTCGGAAGCCGAAAGTTACCTGCACGATTTGCTCAACGTCATGGAGCATGCGCTCAAGCATCCGGTTGAGGTCGTGTTGTTCTTGTTTGGTCTGTTGAACGCCGGTGTTGAGTTTGGATCGATCGGAGACGCCACTTGGCTGGTGCTCGCCGGTTTGATTATCGGCAAGCCGGTCGGTGTTCTACTGTTTGGCTGGTTGGCGGCTGTGCCGCTTGGACTGGGCATGCCTCAGGGGATGCGGATCGTGGACCTTATCGTTGTCGGACTGGTTGCTGCCATCGGCTTTACAGTGTCGCTGTTTATCGCGTCGGTCGCCTTTGACGCCGGACCGGTTCAGGACGCGGCGAAGATGGGGGCCTTGTTCAGCTTTGCTGCCGCGGTTCTTGCCATCATTGCGGGCAAACTGACCAAGGTCGTCAAGCAAGACTTCTAAGGTCTTTACCTTTTGAATAGGGGCCGGTGCGGAAACGTATCGGCCCTATTCTATTGATTGATCGCAATTTGGCATCAATCGCTATAAATTAGTCATATTGTAGCCTGAATTCGCAATTACCTAAATTTAAGGTGATCCAGTTTATGAGGGTTTGCCGGAAGTTAACTCGGGTTTGTGATGCTAGAATTTAACAACGTCAGTAAGTCGTTTTGGACAGGAACACAGCGCAAGGTCATTCTTGACCAGGCCTCGTTCCGCGTCGAACTCGGCAACTCTGTCGGCATTTTGGCACCGAACGGCACAGGCAAAACCACGTTGATAAACATGATGGCAGGTCTCGAAAAACCAGACGAGGGCGAAATTCGGCGCGATTGCCGGATTTCCTTTCCGCTTGGTTTCATGGGTGGCGTTGTCGGCAAGTTATCGGCGATGGAAAATTCGCGCTATATCGCGCGGCTTTACGGCCTTGATCCCGATTATGTTGAGGCGTTTTGCCGATGGCTTTGCGGTTTGGAGGAATACTTCGATCAACCGCTTGGAACGTATAGCTCGGGCATGAAGGGACGGTTTACCTTTGCTCTGCTTCTGGCGCTGGATTTTGACATGTATCTGATCGACGAAGGTATGCCGTCGAGCACCGACGTCGAATTTAATAGAAAAGCAGGAGAAATCTTGCGCGAGCGGCTGAGAACGACCACAATCGTTATTGTGTCACATCAGCCGGAAACATTAGAAAAATATTGTCGCTCAGCTGGCGTCCTTATGAACGGTCAGTTGCATATGTTCGACACACTTGAAGAAGCGAGACAGCTCTATGACTACCAAACCAAAGGCTAAGAAGTTCCGCATCCGGCGATCGTCTCCTTTGGTTGAGGCGGCGCCTGACATGCACCCCGAACGCGCCCCAAGCGCCGAGGATTACCGCTCGGCACAAGAGGCGCACAATCGCCAGAAGGCGGTTCACGACAGTCCAAACGCGGTCGGCACCGAAATCGACGGCATTCGCAAAGAAGGACTGACTGGTCGACAACTGCGCCTTGCGCGACGTATGGCGCAAAAACACGGGCTGCCAGCGACGTCTGACTTTGACGCTGTACGTCTGTTGCGCGCCAACGGGCTGGATCCGTTTCAGCGCACCGATATGCTGGAACTTATGGTCGATAACCAAAAACAGGCGCAACCTTCGGGCGCAGCCCCGCTTCCCCAGACGATGGCCACCGGCACCAATCTGCCGTCAACGCATCTGGACACATCCGCAAACCGCATCACAGAAGTTGCCAAGATCCAGCGCGACATCGCGCGCCGCCGCCGCCGCAAACTGGCGCTGCTTTGGGCGAGGCTCTCGGCGTTTATCCTGATCCCGACCCTGATCGCAGGCTACTATTTCTTCAACATTGCCACGCCAATGTATGCCACCAATTCCGAGTTTGTTATTCAGCAATCCGAAGGCCAGTCCGCTGGCGGCTTTGGCAGCTTCCTACCGTCGCAATTCAACACCAACCAAGACGCGATCTCGGTGCAAAGCTACATGCAGTCGCTTGAAGCGATGATTCGACTAGATGCGGACGTCGGCTTTAAGGAACATTACCAACAAGAATGGATCGACCCCATTCAACGGCTCGAAGCCGATGCGACCAATCAGGATGCCTTTAAACTTTTCAAGAAGATGATCCAGATTGGCTATGACCCATCCGAGGGTCTGATGAAGATGGAAGTTATCGCCGCCGACCCCGAGATGTCACAACGGTTTGCCGAGGCTCTGATCGGCTACGCGGAAGAGCGCGTCGACAGCCTGACAACCCGCAAGCGCGAAGATCAACTGCGCGAAGCCCGTGAGAACCTGGCCGTGGCCGAAACAAACCGCCGCGATGCGCAGGTCGCCATGGTGACCCTGCAACAAGAAGCGACGGTCGTTGATCCTCAGGCCGTCTTGGCAGCCTTGCGCAGCCAGATCAGCCAGCGTGAAATCGAATTGCAGGAAAAACAGCTTCAACTGCAAGCCTTGCTGGACAATGCGCGCCCGAACGAATCCCGCGTTGCCGGTGTTCAGGCCGATATTGGCCGCCTTGAGACCGCGATTGTTGAATTGAACAACAAGATGATTGAGCAAACCGAGGGCGAAGACAGTCTGACCTCGCTTTCCGCCCGTGTCCGTTTGGCCGAAGCGGATCTTGCGACCCGCGATCTGATGCTTCAGTCGGCCTTGCAAAACATGGAATCCGCTATGCTCGAGGCGAGCCGACAGACGCGTTACCTGTCCCGCAGCGTTGACCCGATTGCGCCTGATGCAGCGACCTATCCGCGCAAATTCGAAAATACGATGCTGACATTCCTGATCTTCTCGGGCATCTATCTGATGATTTCACTGACCGCGTCGATTTTGCGGGAACAGGTCTCGTCCTAATATTGTTTTAACTTATTTTCATGAGGTTGCTTGCATGACACCTGCACCCAACGTTTCTGTCAATACGTGGGAATTCCTGCGTGACCCGATGATAGCACCCACAGGGTTTCGCGAGTATGACGCCCGCTGGCAGTATCCTGAACAGATCAACCTGCCCGGCATGACCGCCCTGGGAATGGGCATTGGCACACAGATGCACAAGCGGGGCATTGACCCTGTGATTGCGGTTGGCAATGACTACCGCGATTATTCCCTTTCGATCAAAAACGCACTGATCGTTGGCTTGATGCAAGCCGGCATTCAGGTCAAAGATATCGGCCCCGCCCTGTCTCCGATGGCCTATTTCAGCCAGTTTCACCTTGATGTGCCGGCCGTGGCGATGATTACAGCCAGCCACAATCCGAATGGTTGGACCGGCGTCAAAATGGGCTTTGACCGCCCGCTGACCCATGGCCCCGATGAAATGTCCGAACTGCGCGACATCGTTCTGAACGGCCAAAGCGTTGCCCGTGCGGGCGGCGGCTATGAATTTGTCGACGGTGTGTTCGACGCCTATATCGACGACCTTGTCGGTGACTTCAGGGTTTCGCGCCCGCTAAAGATCGTCTGTGCAACCGGCAACGGCACGGCCTCGGCCTTTGCCCCCGCCATATTCGAACGCATGGGGGTTGAGGTCGTCCCGCTGCACAACGAACTTGATTACACCTTCCCCAACTACAACCCGAATCCCGAGGCGATGGAAATGCTGCACGACATGTCGGCAGCCGTAACGGCATCGGGTGCGGACATGGCACTGGGGTTTGACGGCGACGGTGACCGCTGCGGAGTCGTTGACGATGAGGGAGAGGAGATATTTGCCGATAAGGTTGGTGTCATCATGGCCCGCGACCTCAGTAAGATTTACCCGAACGCGACCTTCGTCGCGGATGTAAAATCAACCGGCCTTTTTGCCTCGGACCCCGAGTTGAAGAAAAATGGCGTTACGGCGGATTATTGGAAAACCGGTCACAGCCACATGAAACGCCGCGTCAAAGACATTGGCGCGCTCGCGGGCTTTGAAAAATCCGGCCACTACTTCCTCGCTGAACCGATCGGGCGCGGCTATGATTGCGGCATGCGCGTTGCCGTCGAAATCTGCAAGCTGATGGATCGCAACCCACATAAATCCATGTCCGACCTGCGCAAAGCGCTGCCCAAGACCTATTCCAGCCCAACCATGTCTCCCTATTGCGCGGACCTTGAGAAATACGATGTGCTGGACCGCATCGTCGCCAAGCTGCAAAAACGCGCCGACGAGGGCGGCACACTTGCCGGTCGCACGATTTCGCAGATTGTCACAGTCAACGGTGCACGGGTCATTCTGGACAATGGCGGATGGGGCCTTGTGCGCGCATCCTCCAACACACCAAACTTGGTGGTCGTCGTCGAAAGCCCTGAAAGCGATGCGGAACTGCGGGCCATTTTCGCCGATCTCGATGCGATCATTCGCACCGAGCCTGAGGTAGGCGACTACGACCAGACGCTTTAGGCGATCAACCCTCGACCCTTCAACAGGGCGTCAGCTTCAGGCAGACGCCCTCGGAAGGCCGTATAAAGCGCTTCGCCATCCTTTGAGCCACCTGCAGAGAGGATATTTCGCTCAAGGCTTTTGGCCAACTCAGGGTCAAACGCGTCACCAACATCACTAAAGGCTTCAAACGCATCGGCGTCCATCACCTCGGACCACATGTAGCTGTAATATCCGCTGGCGTATCCATCCCCCGCGAACACATGCGCAAAATGGGGCGTCGCGTGGCGCATCCCGATGGCATGTGGCATGCCCATTGCGGCCAAAACTTCTTGCTGCCGATCCATCGCGTTTTCCGGGGCCGCGCCTTCGTGGAAGGCAAGATCAACCATCGCCGAGGCTACAAACTCGGCCGTCTGAAATCCGGTGTCAAAGTTTGCCGCGCCCAGCACCTTGTCCAACATGTCCTCGGGCATTGCCTCGCCTGTTTCCGCGTGGGTGGCGAAGGTGGCAAGCACCTCGGGAACTTCCAGCCAATGTTCATACAACTGGCTCGGCAGCTCCACGAAATCGCGCGCGACGTTCGTGCCCGCGATTGAGCCATAAGTCACATCCGACAGAATCTGGTGCAACGCATGACCGAATTCGTGAAACAATGTCCGCGCGTCGTCATAGGACAAAAGCGCGGGCTGGCCCTCGGCTGGCTTGGCAAAGTTGCACACGTTGAAAACGATAGGCGCCTTCGCTTTTGGCCGCTTCGACTGACTTTGCAGAGCACTGCACCAGGCACCCGAGCGTTTGGAAGGCCGCGCAAAATAATCCGCGATGAACACCGCCAAATGCTGCCCGTCACGGGTGACGTCCCAAGCCTGACAATCCTGATGATAAAGCGGCAGATCGAGCTTGCGGAAAGCCAATCCAAAGAGCTTGGTCGAACAATCAAACGCCGCTTCGACCATCCGTTCAAGTTGAAAATAGGGCTTCAAAGCGGCCTCATCCAAGTCATGTTCGGCCTGACGGCGCTTTTCGGAATAATAGTGCCAATCCCATGCTTCGAGCCGCCCGTTCACACCGTCGGCATGCATCATGTCCTCTAGGATCGCCCCATCCGCATTGGCGCGTAGCTTGGTCGGTGCCCAAACGGTTTCCAACAAATCGCGCACATTCGAAGCCGATTTCGCCATTTCGGTTTCCAGTTTGAGGGATGCAAAATCGGCATAGCCCAAAAGCTGCGCCCGTTCTTGGCGCAGTTTCAGGATCTCGGTCGCAATCGCGCGGTTGTCTGTCGTACCGCCATTGGCCCCGCGAGCGCCCCACGCTTTATAGGCCAGCTCACGCAGATCGCGGCGGGTCGAATATTGCAGGAACGGAACAATGATCGAGCGGGACAGCGTGACGATTGGGCCGTCCTTGCCCGCCGCCTGCCCAGCCGAACTTGCCGCGCTGATTAGCCAATCGGGCAAACCATCCTGCATATCGTCGGTCAAATCCATCGACCAATCGGATTCGTCGTGCAGCATGTTTTGCGTGAAATCCGTCGACAAGACCGCAAGCCGGCTTTTGATTTCGGCCATGCGATCGGCCTGTGATCCCGACAGCGCGGCCCCTGCGCGCACGAAGCCTCGGTGGGTCAGCATCAGAACACGCGCCTGTTGATCGTCGAGCGCCAGATGTTCGCGGTTTTCCCATAGCTTCACAATGCGCTGGAACAGTTTTGTATTCGCATAAATCGCCGAGCTATGCGCGGACAGCTTTGGCGACCATTCGATCTGTAGTTGCTGGCGCGCGGGGTTTGTGTCGGCCCCCATCAGGTTGAAGAGAACGGAAAGCGCCTTGTCCAGCGCTTCGCCCGCGCCTTCGAGCGCCTCAATCGTGTTCTCGAAACTCGGGGGTTCGGGATTGTCGGCGATTGCCGCGATTTCAACGTTGTGTTCCTGCATCGCCGCTTCAATCGCGGGTGAAAAATGTTCGTCCTTGATTTGGTCAAACGGAGCGAGACCGAATGGGCCGGTCCAATCCTGCATCAGCGGGTTTGTCATAAGAAGTCCTTTGGGTTTCGCGCAAGCGAGGGCGCTTTAAAGGGTGCTACAAACAGGGCAGTCGTCGCGTTTGCGCAGTGTTATTTTGCGGGTATCGGCATAAAGCGCATCGTAGAAAAACATCTCGCCCTTCAGGGACTGGCCTGCTCCGGTTATCAGTTTCATGGCCTCTTGCGCCATCATTGAGCCGATCACGCCGGGCAGTGCGGCCGAGACGCCTGCCTCGGCGCAGGACGGGGCAAGCCCTTCGGCGGGGGCCTCGGGGAACACGCATTGATAGCAGGGTGTGCCATGGGCTGGATCAAAGACGCTGAGTTGGCCTTCCCATTGGGACAAGGCGCCAGACACAAGCGGCTTTCCGGCTTTTGCCGCCGCCGCATTGACCAGATAGCGGGTCGCGAAATTGTCTGTCCCGTCAAGGATCACGTCGTAATCGGCGAACAGCGTTTCGGCATCAGCCGGTGTCAAACGTCGATGATAAGGGCGCACGTCGACATAGGGGTTCTGGGCCACAACGGCCTCTTGCGCGGAAAACACCTTGGGCATGCCGATACGCGCATCGGTGTGAATGACCTGACGTTGCAGGTTTGAGTTTTCGACGTCATCGTCGTCGATCACGCCAATCGTCCCAACGCCCATGGCCCCAAGGTACGACAGAGCCGGTGCCCCAAGCCCGCCCGCACCAATGACGAGGACTCTGGCCTCTTTCAGTGCCTTTTGCCCCGGCCCGCCAATCTCGCGTAGCATGATGTGACGCGCATAGCGGTCGAGTTCTGAATTGCTGAACAGGGGCGTTTTCATCGATCTTAGCTTATCTGCTTTTGTGTCTGCGGCGGATTTTACCCGCTTTAGAACAGATAGGTATCCCGCACCCAACAGCACAAGGCCCACCACCACCATCCACTCGGCAAGGGACCCGCCGGTGATAACGACAATTGGGTTGCCCGCAGGAAGGACGAGGTGGGACAGGACCACAAAACCAAGCAACAGCAATATCAAAACGAACCGCCGCGCGCGGGAATACCCGACTTTTCGGCCTATAAAATAGATCAGCAGACTGAGACTAACGACGACAATCATCAGCCCTGCCCCGTCGACCCGAAACCACCTTCGCCGCGACCGGTTTCATCCAACGAAGCGACAAGCGAAAACTGCGCTTGGACAACAGGAGCGACGATCACTTGCGCTATCCGATCTCCGTGAGCCACTGTAAACGGCGCTTGTCCGGCGTTCATCAGGATCACGCCCAAAGGACCACGATAATCGCTGTCAATCGTGCCGGGCGTGTTTGGCAAGGTGATCCCGTGTTTCAGCGCCAAACCCGAGCGCGGTCGTATCTGAACTTCATACCCCTTCGGGATCGCCAGCCGCAGACCCGTCGGGATCAATTGGCGCTCGCCGGGGTTCAGCGTGACGTCCTTGGGCTTCCCAAAATTGGCGCGAATGTCAGCACCGGCGGCACCAGCACTTTCGTAGGACGGCAAGCCAATTGTGCGATCCGCGCCCTCGTCCCAAGTCAGATTGATCTGGACCATCACGCGCCCTCGGTTAACGCATCGGCGATCCTCGCCGCCAGCCGTTCAGCGGTCTGGGCTTTTGTCAAACGCGGCCATTCATCGGCTCCGGTTGCCGTAATCAATGTCACCGCGTTTTCCGTACCGCCCATAATGCCGGTTTCCGGCGACACGTCGTTGGCAACGATCCAATCACAGCCCTTTCGGACCCGCTTGGCGGTGGCATTGCTAAGAACGTCATCCGTTTCGGCGGCGAAGCCAACAACAAGATCGGGCCGCCCAGTTTTCATTTGCGAGACCGTCGCAAGGATGTCGGGGTTCTCAGTAAACGCAAGCGTCGGCAGTTTGCCGTTGTCTTTCTTGATCTTGCTGCCCGAAGCCGAAGACACACGCCAATCCGCCACGGCGGCGGCAAACACAGCAGCGTCAGCGGGCAGTGCATTTTGCACGGCAGCAAGCATTTCTGACGCGGTTTCAACCCCGATTATCTCGGCCCCCTCAGGCATCGACGCCTCAGCCGGTCCGGTCACAAAACTTACCCTCGCTCCAAGCGCCGTGAGAGCGTTCGCAATCGCCGTTCCCTGCGCACCGGACGACCGGTTGGCGATGTACCTGACCGGATCAATCGGTTCGTGGGTTGGGCCAGAGGTCACAAGAATATGCTTGCCCTTGAGCGGGCCATCGCTCAGCTCGGCCATGATCGTTGCAAAGATCTCGGCCGGTTCGGACATGCGTCCCGGGCCGTATTCGCCGCAGGCCATGTCGCCCTCGTTTGGCCCTACGATCTTAACGCCATCGCCACGCAAAGTTGCCAAATTTCGCTGGGTTGCCGGATGCTCCCACATGCGGACATTCATCGCGGGCGCGATCAACACAGGGGTATCGGTCGCCAACAACAGCGTCGAGGCCAGATCGTCGGCGCGGCCCTGCGCCATTTTCGCCATCAAATCTGCCGTCGCTGGCGCGACAACCACAAGGTCAGCAACGCGCGAAAGCTGGATATGCCCCATCTCGGCCTCGTCCGTCAGATCGAAAAGGTCGGTGTAGGTTTTCTCGCCTGCCAGCGCCGAAACCGACAGCGGCGTCACGAATTCCTGCGCGGCTTTCGTCAAGACCGGCGTCACCGATGCGCCTTGCTTTTTCAGCAAGCGGATCAGTTCCAAGGATTTATAGGCAGCTATTCCGCCGGAAATTATCAGAAGAACGCGCTTAGAGGACAGCATGGTCGTGCCTTTCAATTGCTTCCCCCATACCTATTTCGCGAATGAGCCAAACTCAATGCCTACACCGATTAACCTTTCCGAAACGCTCGGACGTTTATCTGGAAGACAGGAGGGCATCGGGATGGTGACACGGTCCTACACGGTTGCGTTCGAAGGGATTGAGGCCAAGCTGGTCGAAGTTCAATGCGCTGTTGCGCCCGGCCTTCCGGCATTCTCAATCGTCGGCTTGCCAAACAAGGCCGTGAGTGAGGCGAAAGACAGGGTACGCTCATCGCTGTCGGCGATGTGCATTGCCTTGCCGTCAAAGCGGATCACGATCAATCTGTCTCCGGCTGATATGCCGAAAGAGGGCAGCCATTTCGATCTGCCCATCGCCATCGCGCTTCTGGCGGCGATCGACATCATCCCACGCGAAACGGCTGAAAGATGCGTGTCCTTGGGCGAGCTTTCTTTGGATGGCAAATTGATCGGCGTACTGGGCGCCCTGCCCGCCGCGCTTGCAGCGTCTGAGGATGAACGGTTTCTGCTCTGCCCGTCGGCCTCGGCGGCCGAGGCTGCCTGGGTTGGCACCACCCAAGTGATCGGGGCCAATACCCTGCAATCGGCCATTCAGCATTTCACGGGGGCAACACCGATCCGGCCCGCCGAACCGGGCGAGGTGTCAGCTGACCGCGGCGGTTTGGATTTCAGGGACGTCAAAGGCCAGGAACGGGCCAAACGCGCGATGGAGATTGCCGCCGCCGGTCGCCATCACCTTTTGCTTTCCGGCCCGCCGGGATCTGGAAAATCGATGCTGGCCGCGCGTTTGCCAGGCATTATGCCCGACCTTTCCCCGACCGAGGCGCTGGAAACCTCGATGATCCACTCGCTCGCGGGGTTGCTGGACGAAGGCGGCATTTCCCGCGCCCGACCGTTCCGCGAGCCGCATCACACGGCCTCAATGGCCGCGATCATCGGCGGCGGGCGGGGGGCAAAACCGGGCGAGGTCAGCTTGGCCCACAACGGCGTTTTGTTTCTTGACGAATTCCCCGAGTTTGCGCGCAACACGTTGGAAACGCTCCGACAACCGATTGAAACGGGGTCTGTCGTCGTCGCCCGCGCCAACGCACATGTGCGCTACCCGTGTCGTTTCATGCTGATCGCGGCGGCCAACCCCTGCAAATGCGGCCATCTGACCGACCCCGAAAGGGCCTGTTCTCGTGCGCCGGTTTGCGGCGAGGATTACATGGGCCGAATCTCGGGGCCGCTTCTGGATCGCTTCGATCTGCGGATTGAGGTTCCCCCCGTCGCTTTCACCGACCTCGACATTCCGTGCGACGGAAAAAGCTCATCGGAAATCCGTAAAAGCGTTTGCGCGGCACGGGATATTCAGGCGCACCGGTTTCGCAAAACCCCCGAGGCGCGTTCAAACGCCGATGCGCAGGGGGCTGTTCTAGAGCAGATTGCCGAAATTGACGCACAGGGACGCGCGCTTTTGGTCGGCGTGGCAGAACGGTTCAAACTTTCGGCGCGGGGCTATCACCGTGTGCTTCGGGTCGCACGCACCATCGCGGATCTGGAGGGCACGAGCACCATTAAACGCCACCACATTGGCGAGGCTGTGAGCTTTCGCTTGCTGTCCGCCAAGGAATTCGCCTGATCCTCAGCCGGTTTTGGCTTCAATGGCTTCCCAGATTTTCTCGGCAACATTGGTGCCATCAAACCGCTCAAGCTCTTGAATGCCGGTAGGCGAGGTCACGTTGATCTCGGTCAGGTAATCCCCGATCACGTCGATCCCAACGAATATCTGACCCTTTTCGCGCAACAATGGCCCAATTGCCGCGCAAATCTCAAGATCGCGTGCAGACAGGCCGATCTTCTCGGGACGCCCGCCGACATGCATATTCGAGCGCGTCTCGCCAGCCGCGGGCACACGATTGATCGCACCCACCGGTTCGCCGTCGATCAGGATGACCCGTTTGTCGCCATTGGATACATCCGGCAGGAATTTTTGCACAATCAAAGGCTCGCGCGAGAAACCAGTGAACAGCTCATGGAGCGACGTCAGGTTGCGATCATGTTCATCCAGCCGGAACACACCGGCCCCGCCATTGCCGTAAAGCGGCTTGAGGATGATGTCCTTGTGCTTTTCCTTAAAGGCTTTGATCGTGGCAATGTCGCGCGCAATTGTCGTGGGCGGGGTAAGATCCGGAAAATCCAAAACCAACAGCTTTTCGGGATAATTCCGCACCCAGAACGGGTCATTCACCACCAGCGTTTGACCTGCCAGCTTATCGAGAAGATGGGTCGTCGTGATGTAGCCCATGTCAAACGGCGGGTCTTGGCGCAGCCAGACAACATCCCAATCCGCAAGATCGATGGTTTCTTCCGCGCCAAGATCGACATGATTGCCAACCTCGCGGCGCAACGTCATGCGATGACCACGCGCGGTCACGCGGCCTTCGTCAAAGGCCAATTTGTCAGGGCTATAGTAGAACAATTCGTGCCCGCGAAGCTGGGCTTCAAATGCAATCCTAAAGCTGCTGTCGGCGTTGATATCAACGTCGGTGATCGGGTCCATTTGAAAAGCAACTTTCAGCGCCATGGTGGCCTCCTGCGAAATCGGTGCAAGATACATGGCGTATGAAGGTCATAAGGGCAATGGGGGCTCGTCGTGACCGATGGCATTTTCCAAAATTTTCAACCCGCCGTATTGATCGACGAGCGCGACATCAAAACGACATTCCGTAAGCTGGCCGTTTGGCAGGTTTGTCAGAAACTCGGCCGCAGTCGTCATGATCCGAAGCTGCTGCGCGCGTGACACGCGGGTTGCCGCGCGGCTGTGTGTCTTGCTTTTCTTGACCTCAACAAACACCACCGATGGCCCGTGACCCACGATCAGGTCAATCTCACCCCGCTTGCCACGATATCGCTGCTTCAGGATTTGAAAGCCAGCATTGCGGTAATACCGCTCGACACTGTCTTCGGCAGCGACACCGGCCAAATAGGCCGTGCGTCCGCCGGTTTTTCGGTTCAGATCAGGAATCGGCCTATCCTTTGCGTTCTTTATCCAACGCTAAGGCCAATTGATAAACTTTTCGTTTCGGTTGTCCGCTTGCCTTGGACACAACATCGCTTGCATCGCGCACAGACATCGATTCCAGTGCCTTGCGAAGCTCGGCTTCGGTGTCAAACGCATCGGTTTCCCCTTCGGCGCGGCGACTGATAAGAACCACGATCTCGCCCTTAACCGAGCGCTCGGCAAATTCGGCGGCCAAAGCGGCCAGCGTACCATTCACGCATTCCTCGAATTTCTTTGTCAGTTCTCGACACACCGCCGCTTCGCGCGTCTCGCCCAGCACTTCACCCGCATCCTGAAGCATCGCCGCGACCCGTTTGGGGGATTCGTAAAAAACCAGCGTCGCGGGAATGTCACCCAGTTCCGCCAAAGCCGTGCGGCGCGCGGTCTTTGCGTTTGGCAAAAACCCTGCGAACATAAAACGATCCGTGGGCAGTCCGGCGATTGTCATCGCATCCACCACCGCGGATGGCCCCGGAGCCGCAGTCACAAGAAAGCCCGCGTCCCGTGCGTGTTTCCCCAAGTCATAGCCCGGGTCGGCGATCAGAGGCGTGCCAGCCTCGGACGCATAGGCGACCGATTTACCGTCGGCCAGATAGGCCATCAGGCGAGGACGCACCTTGTCTCCGTTGTGATCGTGATAGGCAATCACCGGTCGTGCGCCCATGGGGATTCCGTGGATTTCCAACAGGCGTTTCATGCTGCGCGTGTCCTCGGCGGCGATAATATCGGCCGAGGCCAGAATATCTAAGGCTCGCAAAGTGATGTCGCGCGCGGTGCCGATTGGGGTGGCCACGAAATAAAGACCCGCTGCGAGGGGTTTAACTTCATGATTCACCACTGGACCCGCCTTTCCGCATCGTTATTATCCCCCTTAAATCCAAATGCCTGTCGCATCTCATTTTCCAAGGAAAGAGTTTGTCTATGTTTGCCCGTTTCCAGTCCGCCCGCAAGTTGATTGCACCCCTTGTTCTGCTTGGTGCAGGCCTGACCTTGGCCGCCTGCGAGGATACCGTATCGGACGGTCCGTCGATTGACACAAGGGCGCCGGTGCCGGTGGCAATGCTTTTGCCAAAAGGTTCGGCGGATGCCAATGATGTGCTGCTGTCCGAAAGCCTTGAAAACGCAGCCCGTCTGGCGATTGCCGACCTGCAAGGTGTTGCGATTGATCTGCGCATTTACGACACGGCCGCAAACGCCGACATTGCAGCGCAACAGGCGCAACTGGCTGTGGATAGCGGTGCCAAGATCATTTTGGGCCCTCTCTATTCTGCCTCGGCCGTTGCTGCGGGTGCTGCGGTTGCGGATGATGGCGTCAACGTCCTCTCCTTCTCAAACAACACAACGATTGCTGGCGGGAACGTGTTTGTTCTTGGCCATACGTTTGAAAACACGGCCGCCCGCCTGACGCGCTATGCCGCGCGCCAAGGCAAAAGCCAGATCGCCATGATGTATGCTGAAAACGAAGCGGGCAACGTCGCCCGCCGCGCGGTCTCGGTCGCCTCGTTGCAAGCGGGCAGCTTTCTGGTGTCCGAGGTGGGCTATCCCCTGACGCAAGAAGGCGTGATCGAAGCCGTGCCGCAAGTGCGCGACGCGATTGAGGAAACCAGTGCCGACGTCATTTTCCTGACATCCAACACGGCGGGTGCCTTGCCTTTCCTGAGTGCCTTGCTGCCAGAATCCGGTGTTGATCCTGAAACGGTTCAATACATCGGCCTGACCCGCTGGGACATTCCGGCGCAAACGCTTGAGTTGCCGGGCGTTCAGGGCGGCTGGTTTGCTCTGCCAGATCCCGACCGCACAGCAGCGTTCCAACTTCGTTACGAAGTTGCTTACGGAACCCAGCCCCACCGATTTGGCAGCCTCGCCTATGACGGCATTGCTGCGATTGGCGCGCTGGTCGCCTCGCAGGGTCGTGACGCCTTGACCATCGCGGCCCTCACCCAAGGCCAAGGGTTCGAAGGCGTTGATGGCGTCTTTAGACTGAACCGCGACGGCACCATTGAACGAGGTCTCGCCGTGGCTCAGGTTGTGGACGAAAAAGTTGTGGTCATCGATCCCGCGCCGCAGATTTTCAGCGTGGCGGGGCTTGAGTAGACTTGGCCAACGCACGACCACACGCGGCCCCTCTGACAAGCAACCTGATTTGTGCGCATGACGAGATTTTCAATGCGGATGCGATCAGAGCCCAAATTCGAACCGAAGCCGAAGACAAGGGTCTGCGCGGGGCGAAGCTGAGAAAAGCCGTTTCAGCGATATTGCTGACTGCGCACAAGGACGGCCACACGGCCATTGAGCGCAGCTTTGAGGAAAACCCATTTGCGTCTCGGCGAACCGTCAGAAGTTTTGCGTGGCTGACCGATTGCATCGTGCGCACCGTCTTCGAAGTCGCGACGACCTACCTGAATCCAAACCCAACCCCGACCGAGGGCGAGCGGATTTCGCTTTTGGCGGTCGGAGGATACGGTCGCGGCGAAATGGCCCCGAAATCGGACGTCGATCTTTTGTTCCTGACGCCCTACAAAATCACCCCCTGGGCCGAAAGCCTGATCGAAGACATGCTCTATATGCTCTGGGATCTGCGCCTCAAAGTCGGGCATGCCAGTCGCACGGTGAAAGACTGCCTCCGCCTTGGGGCCGAGGATTTTACGATCAGAACCGCTCTGCTTGAACAGCGGTTCATTGTTGGCGACGAGGCTTTGGCAGACGAATTGCGCGACCGGCTTTGGAGCGAATTGTTTCACGGCTCGGAAAGCGAATACATCGAGGCCAAGCTCGAAGAGCGAGACTCGCGTCATGAAAAACAGGGCGGCCAGCGCTATATGGTCGAACCGAATGTCAAAGAGGGCAAGGGCGGACTGCGGGATCTGCACGCCTTGTTCTGGATCGCGAAATACGTTTATCGCGTCCGCGATACCGATGATTTGGCCGATACCAAAGTATTCCTTCCCGACGAGTTTGAAACCTTTATCCGCGCGGAACGGTTCTTGTGGGCCGTGCGCTGCCATCTGCATTTCCTCACCAATCGCGGCACGGACCAGCTGACGTTTGACATGCAAGTTCAGGTCGCAGGCCGCATGGGCTACGAAGACCGCGCCGGCCGACGCGGCGTCGAGCATTTCATGCAGGATTTCTTTCGCCACGCGACGGCGGTTGGTGATTTGACCCGCATTTTCCTGACAAAACTCGAGGCCGATCAGCAAAAGAAAGAACCACTCTTGGTGGGCCTGTTCCGCAAAAAGCGGAAAGTGAAGGCAGGGTACAAAGTTGTTCACAACCGGCTGGCGATTGCCGACGATCAGGCATTTTTGTCCGACAAGCTGAACCTGCTCCGGCTGTTTGAAGAAGGCCTGCGCACCAGCCTGCTTATACACCCCGACGCCATGCGACTGGTCAGCGCGAACCTGCATTTGATCGACGACGCCATGCGCGCCGACAAAGAGGCCACGCGGATTTTTCTGGATTTACTGTTAAAGCACGGCAATCCCGAACGGGCCTTGCGCCGAATGAACGAATTGAACGTTCTGGCGGCGTTTATCCCCGAGTTTGAACCGATCGTGGCGATGATGCAGTTCAACATGTACCACAGTTACACGGTTGACGAGCACACAATCCAGGTCATCCAGAACCTCGCCGATATTGAACGCGGGGACCGCGTTGACGACCTGCCTCTCTCGACCGAGATCATCGAGAAGAAAGAGCTGAACCGGAAAGTGCTGTTTGTGGCCATGCTGCTGCACGACATCGGCAAGGGGCGCGATATTGACCACTCGATTCTGGGCGCTCGAATTGCGCGGGATGTGGCACCTCGGCTTGGTTTGTCGAAATCGGAAAGCGACACCGTCGAGTGGCTGGTGCGCTACCACCTTGTGATGTCTGACATGGCCCAAAAGCGCGACATCGCCGACCCCCGCACTGTGCGCGATTTTGCCAAAGTGGTGAAAACGGTTGAGCGGTTGGACCTTTTGACCGTCCTGACCGTCTGCGACATTCGCGGTGTCGGTCCAAACACGTGGAACAACTGGAAGGCCGTTTTGCTACGCGCCTTATATGGCCAGACACGCACCGCGTTGGAGGACGGCATGGAGGCGCTCAACCGCGAACAGCGCGGCGCGGACGCCAAAAAGAAGCTGCGCGACGAGCTTGCCGCGTGGGACAAAAAAGACCTGCGCAAGGAAACCGCGCGCCATTATCCACCCTATTGGCAGGGCCTTCACGTGACCGCGCATGTGGTCTTCGCCAGCCTGCTGAAAGACATCGCCGACGACGAGGTGCGCATAGATTTGCACCCCGACGACGACCGCGATGCCACGCGTGCTTGCTTTGCCATGGCCGATCACCCTGGCATTTTCAGCCGCATGTGCGGTGCGCTTTCGCTAGTGGGTGCAAATGTCGTTGACGCCCGAACCTTTACCTCAAAAGACGGCTATGCGACGGCTGCATTCTGGATTCAGGATTCCGAAGGCAAACCTTACGAGACCTCCAAACTCGGCCGTCTGCGCCAGATGATCCACAAGACGCTGAAAGGCGAAGTCGTCACAACCGAGGCGATCAAAAGCCGCGACAAGATCAAAAAGCGTGAACGCGCCTTCAAAGTGCCAACGACCGTCATTTTCGACAACGAAGGCTCAGAGATCTACACAATCATCGAGGTCGACACCCGCGACCGCCCGGGCTTGTTGTTCGATTTGACCCGCACCCTTGCCAACGCAAACGTATATATCGCCAGCGCCGTGATCGCGACCTACGGCGAACAGGTTGTCGACAGTTTCTACGTCAAAGACATGTTTGGCCTGAAATTCCATTCGGAAAGCAAGCAGAAAGCACTTGAGAAGAAGCTGCGCGAGGCGATTTCCAGGGGTGCCGAAAGGGCCGTGGCATGAAGCCAGTGCGTCTTGCCAGAAACGCCATGACGGTTGGCTTCTGGACCTTGATGAGCCGCATTCTGGGCTTTGCCCGCGAGATTTTGATCCTTGGACTTATCGGTCCCGGGCCGCTGCTTGACGCATTCGTCGCCGCATTTCGCCTTCCCAATATGTTCCGCCGGTTCTTTGCCGAGGGTGCGTTCAATGCGGCCTTCGTGCCGATGTTCTCAAAACGGGTCGAGGCAGGCGATGACCCCGACGGTTTCGGCTCCGAGGCGTTAAACGGGTTGGCCTTTGTGGTGCTGATCCTTGTGGCGATTGGCATGATTTTCATGCCAGCTTTCGTCTGGGCCACCGCATCCGGCTATGCGGGCAATGAACGATTTGACCTGACCGTCGGGTTTGGCCGGATCGTCTTTCCCTACATTTTGTTCATGTCGCTGGCAGCATTGTTTTCAGGCGTGCTGAATGCCAAGGGCCGCTTCACAGCGGCAGCGGCGGCCCCAGTGTTGCTGAACATCTTCACGGTCGCGTCGATGCTCATGGCCTATGTCGTCGGCGGGTCCGTGGTCAACTGGCTGATCTGGACCATTCCGGTGGCCGGCGTGGCGCAACTGGCGCTCGTATGGGTCGCTGCGGTCAAGGCGGGGGTAAACCTGCGCCCGGGCAGACCACGTTGGACGCCCCAGATGAAACACCTCGTCAAGGTCGCCGTGCCTGCGGCACTTGCGAGCGGGGTGATGCAAATCAACTTGCTCGTCGGACAACAGGCCGCGTCGCAGTTTGACAATGCCGTCGGCTGGTTGTTTGCGGCGGATCGCTTGTACCAATTGCCACTGGGCGTGGTTGGCATCGCAATCGGCATCGTCCTGTTGCCAGACTTGTCGCGCCGGTTGAAATCGGATGATCGGGACGGCGCGAAACATGCCTTGTCGAGGGCAGGCGAAATGGCCTTGGCCCTGACGATCCCGTCCGCCGTGGCGATGATGGTGATCCCTCTGCCCTTGGTCTCGGTTCTCTACGAGCGCGGCGCAACGACATCCGCCGACTCAATCGCCATGGCGCAGGCCGTTGCAATCTACGCCGTGGGCCTGCCTGCCTTCGTGCTGCAAAAAATCCTGCAACCGCTTTATTTTTCGCGTGAGGACACCAAAAGCCCGTTTCGCTTTGCGGTTTGGTCAATGGTGGTGAACGCCGTGATCGCTGTCGGGGGCATCCCGTTCTTTGGTTGGCTTGCCCCTGCCATCGCCACCAGCTTCGCGGGCTGGGTTATGGTGTTGCAACTGTCGCTCGGGCGCAAGGCGATGGGCGATGAGGCGCGATTTGACCGCCGCTTTGGCGCGCGGCTGCTGCGCATCACAGCCGCCGCCGTCGTCATGGGGGCCAGCCTGTTCGCGGCGTCGATGGTGCTTTCAGACATGCTGACAACGGATACGATCCGCTACCTTGCTCTGGTCATTCTGCTGCTGGTCGCCGCAGTGTCCTACTTTGGCGCGGGCATGCTGTTGGGTGCCTTTTCGAAGTCTGATCTGAGGTCTGCCTTCAAGCGCGGTTAGTCGTGACGCACCATCTGACGCAAGCGCGCCCAACCGCCGGGGCTGACGAAAAAGGACAGCAAAAACCCGGTCGCGAAGCCGCCGACATCCGCAACCCAGTCAGGGCGCGATCCAAACAAAGCGCCAAACAAAAGCTGGATAGCCATCAAGGTGCCAATCAGCGAAAACGCCCGCACCTGACTTTCGCCCATTTGTCCAAGCCGAAGCCACATCAAATAGGTGAACGCGCCAATCAGCCCGTAGACATGCGGAAAACCGCCGACCAAAGGCAGGCTCTCGTCAAGAACCAACCAATAAAGCGTCGCGCCCCCGATTCCCGAGCCGATGAAAACAATCAGCGTCGCAAACCCACCAAAAGATTCACCGACCGACTTTCCCAAGGCAAGCAGGAAGACGCAAACAAACACCGTTTGCAGGAACGTGTAGTGGATGAAGCCATAGGTGAAAAAGCGGATCACATGCTCAAGCGGAAAGGTCTTGTTGCGCACCATCCAGTCAACGATCTCACCGCTAAATGCGTAATCCTGCACGGTTGCCAAGCGCCAACCAATGGCGCCAGGCCCACCGATGATCCCTCGTGAACCAAGCCACATGGCGACCTCGATCCCCGCGATCATAAGGAATAGCGCCACGACGACGGGCGGCAACGGGTTGACCGGCAAGGGTTGTTCTGGACTGCTCATTGTGATGCCTTTGCTTGACGGGGCTTTTCCCCATGGGTAAGCGAGCCGTGTCCATAAATCCAGACGGAGTATCGAAAATGAGTGATGCGGTCCAAACGCAGTCCTCGGCCAACGGGTTCACCAAGCGCGTGTTCTCGGGCATCAAGCCTTCGGGCGGTCTGACGCTCGGCAATTATCTCGGCGCAATCAAGCGCTTCGTGGATATGCAGTCGCCGGACTTCACCTCGATCTACTGCGTGGTTGATCTGCACGCGATCACCGTCTGGCAAGACCCGGCCGAGCTGAAAACCGCCACCCGCGAAGTGGCGGCGGGCTATATGGCTGCGGGCATCGACCCAAGTCAGTCGATCCTGTTCAACCAGTCTCAGGTCAGCCAGCACGCCGAGCTTGGCTGGATTTTCAACTGCGTGGCGCGCGTCGGTTGGATGAACCGCATGACCCAGTTCAAGGACAAAGCTGGCGCGAATGCCGAAAAAGTCTCACTAGGTCTTTATGCCTATCCGTCGCTGATGGCAGCGGACATACTTCTCTATCACGCCACCCATGTACCCGTGGGCGACGATCAGAAGCAGCATGTTGAGCTGACCCGCGACATCGCGGCAAAGTTCAACCACGACTTCAAAACGGATTTCTTTCCGCTGGCGGAACCGGTTATCGAAGGCCCCGCCATGCGGATCATGAACCTTCGCGACGGGACCAAGAAAATGTCGAAGTCAGGTGAAAGCGATATGGAGCGTATCAACATGACAGATGACGCCGACAAGATCGCCAAGAAGTTCAAGAAGGCCAAGACCGATCCCGAACCGCTTCCCGAGTCGCTAGAGGGTCTGAAAACTCGTCCCGAGGCCCGCAACCTCGTCGACATCTATGCCGCCCTGTCAAACACAACGCCCGAGGCAGTCATCGCCGACTACAGCGGCGCAGGCTGGGGTAGGTTCAAACCAGCGCTTGCTGATCTGGCCGTCGAAAAACTGGCGCCGATCTCGACCGAAATGGCGCGGTTTATGGATGATCCGGCTGAAATTGACCGCATTCTGGGACAGGGTGCTGAACGTGCCCGTGCGATTGCTGCGCCGATCCTGCATGAGACCTACGACATTGTTGGCCTCTTGAAATCGTAATCCGCGACACATTCTGAAACGGCGTCCGATAGGTCGGGCGCCGTTATTATTGCCGGTAAATCCTACTGGACTGCGATGCGCGTAAATCTTACCGTTGCGCCAAGGAGAACCCCCATGGCCGTCGGCAACAACATTCGCACCTTTTTCAATGGCACCTGGCACGACCAGGACATGCCGATCATGAAGGCCGCCGATCACGGGTCGTGGCTTGGCACAACTGTCTTTGACGGTGCGCGGTATTTCGAAGGCATTGCCCCTGATCTTGAAGCCCATTGCGCACGCCTCAACCGCTCGGCCGAGGCGCTTATGGTGCGCCCGACGGTCTCAACGCCGGTGATGGTTGAAATCGTGAAAGAAGGCCTGAAAGCGTTCTCAGACACATCCGCCGTCTATATTCGACCGATGTATTGGGCGATTGACGGCGACCAAACTGCCATTGTGCCACGGCCCGACGAAACCGGCTTTGCCGTTTGTCTCGAAGAAATCGCCATGGCCCCGCCCCAAGCCACAACCACGCTGACGCGCACCCGCTTTCGACGGCCTGTATTGGAAGACGCTGTTGTGAATGCCAAAGCCGGATGCCTTTACCCCAACAACGCGCGGATGCTGACCGAGGCAAGGGCCAAAGGCTTTGCCAACGCCCTTGTGGCCGATGCGATGGGCAACGTCGCCGAAACAGCGACGTCGAACGCCTTCCTCGTCAAAGACGGCGTGGTGTTTACACCGGTTCCCAATGGCACTTTTCTGGCCGGTATTACTCGCGCGCGTCACATCGCGAATATGCGTGGCGCAGGGATAGAGGTGCACGAAACCGTTCTGACGTTTGACGACTTCCACGACGCGGACGAGGTCTTTGTGTCAGGCAACATGACGAAGCTCACACCCGTGACCACCTTTGACGAAACCACATACCAAGTTGGCCCCGTCACCAAACACATCCGCGAAATGTATTGGGATTGGGCACATTCACAGGTCTGACGCGACCGCGCAATCCTGTTGCGCCTGCCCCGACCTTGCGCCATGATCCCCGCGAATAGGAGTGCTGACTATGCGCAAGTTTCTCGTCGTATTGGACGACAGCCAAGAATGTCTCAACGCCATGCGCTTTGCGGCGATGCGGGCCGCAAATACGCAGGGCGGTGTGGAAATTCTTGCGGTCATTCCACCGGATGAATTCAACCACTGGATCGGTGTCGGAGCGGTTATGCGCGAAGAGGCGCGTGAACGGATCGTCGCCCATTTCGAAGTCTTCGCCAAATGGATGCGCGACAAGCAGAATATCGATCCCGAACTGGTCATACGCGAAGGCGAGGCCGTGAGCGAAATTCTGGCGCAGGTGCGCGAAGACCAAGAGGTCGGCGTTCTCGTGCTTGGTGCTGGAACCGGAAAAGGCGGCCCCGGCCCATTGATTAACCAACTGACACGCAATGCGGGCACCTTGCCAATTCCGATTACAATCGTTCCCGGCGATCTGACAAAAGAGCAGCTAGAGGCGATCACCTGACAGGTCGTCACACATCAAAGATAAGTGAGCGACGCAATCGCCGCTTGTGACGTCTGGATTAAACATTAGAATTGTTCTAAACTTGACTTGAGCCATTGCCGTCCGCATATGCGTATGGACGAAACGAGGTCTGACATGTTCATTCAAACAGAATCCACGCCGAATCCGGCGACACTGAAATTTCTACCCGGCCAAACGGTTCTGGAAGTCGGCACCGCTGATTTCCCAAGCGCCGACGGCGCAGGTGACTCGCCGCTTGCGTCGCGCATTTTTGACGTATCCGGCGTTGCAGGCGTGTTCTTTGGCCAAGACTTCGTAACGGTCACCAAGACCGAAAGCGTTGAATGGGACCACATCAAACCGGCGATCCTCGGCGCGATCATGGAGCATTTCCAATCTGGTCAACCGGTCATGTCTGGCGAAACAGCTGGCGCCTCGGGGCACGCTGAGCACACAGGCGAAGACGGCGAAATCGTCGGTCAAATCAAAGAGCTTCTCGACACCCGCGTGCGCCCCGCAGTCGCCCAAGACGGCGGAGACATTACCTTCCACGGTTTTGATCGCGGCATTGTTTATCTGCATATGCAAGGCGCTTGCGCCGGATGCCCGTCGTCAACTCTGACGTTGAAAATGGGCATCGAGAACCTGCTGCGCCACTATATCCCCGAAGTGACCGAGGTACGCCCGGTTGCCGTCTGACGACCTGATACTGGCATTTGACACATCGGCGGCGCATTGCGCCGCCGCATTGCTTTTGGGCGATCAAATTTTGGTTTCACGCGTTGATGAGATGGCCCGTGGCCAAGCCGAGCATTTGTTCGTTCTGTTAGAGAGCGTGCTGTCGGAAGCCGATAAATCTTGGGGTGATCTTACCCGTATCGGCGTCGGAATTGGCCCGGGAAACTTCACGGGCATTCGCATCTCGGTCGCCTCAGCGCGCGGGCTTGCGCTTTCCCTTGGCATTCCGGCGATTGGGGTCTCGTCACTTGAAGTTCAGTTTCAAGGCGCACCTGTTTTGGCAACCGTTCCCGCCCCGCGCGATCAATGCTATGCGCAGGAATTCGGAACGCAAACAGGCACGCCGAGCCTGATGTTGCAGGACGACGCCAAAGCGCTGGCGCAATCACAGAATCTGCGCCTCGGTCACCCGCTTCCCGCCGCCCAACTGGTCCAACAAATCGCCATGCACGCCGGTCGCGCAACAACAACCCCGCCGCCCGCGCCGCTTTACATTCGCGCCGCCGACGCAGCCCCGCCCCGGGATCCCGCCCCCGTCATATTGCCATGACACCCGAGCGTATGGCTGAGATACACGCGGCAGCCTTTCGCGCCCAACGGCCTTGGTCTCGCCAAGAATTCGAAGCGCTTCTCGCCCAGCCGACGACCTTGCTTGAATGCAGCGGCAATTCCGGCTTTGCCCTTGCGCGCACCGGCGCGGGTGAGGCCGAATTGTTGACCATTGCTGTCCATCCTGAAAACCAGGGCCAGGGCGTGGGGAAAACCTGTCTTGAGGCGCTCATCAAAAGCGCCCAGTCTCTCGGCATCGAGCGGTTGTTTTTGGAAGTCGAAGAAGAAAACACAGCCGCGCTTAGGCTCTATGAAGGCGCAGGATTGCAGCAAACAGGGCGTCGAAAAGGTTACTACAGACGGTCCGATGGCACCCGAAGCGACGCGATTCTTATGGTGAAAACCTTGCCTAAATCCACATCAAACCCCTGATTTCCCTCGCGTCGCGTCAAAAAAAGTAAAAGAATCAGTTGACCACGCGCCTTCAAAGCGCAGTATTTCGGTAGATCTTAACGATCGTGAAAACGACCCCAGCGCGCATAATGCGCGACCAAAGGGATTCGATAGGGAGAAAATAATGAAAACGATGAAAACAATTCTCGGGGCGACGGCAACGCTCGCTCTGACCGCTGGCATTGCTGCCGCGGAGCCTGCGATCATTTTTGACCTTGGCGGCAAGTTTGACAAATCTTTCAACGAAGCGGGCTTTAACGGCGCGGAAAGATGGGCGAACGAAACTGGCGGCAAGTATCTGGAAATCGAGCTTCAGTCTGAAGCCCAGCGCGAGCAGGCGCTGCGCCGCTTTGCTGAAACCGGTGCGAACCCGGTCATCACGATGGGCTTTGCAATGTCGACCCCGCTGTCGGAAGTGGCCCCTGATTACCCTGACACAACCTTTGTTACCATTGATGGCTATGCGCCACTGCCAAACGTTCTGAACGTGGGCTTTGCTGAGCACGAAGGCTCATATCTGGTCGGCATGCTGGCAGCTTTGGCAACCGAGTCTGACACAGTTGGTTTCGTTGGCGGTATGGACATCCCGCTGATCCGCAAATTCGCTTGCGGCTATTCTGAGGGCGTCAAAGCCGTTAACCCAGACGCGACCGTCATTTCGAACATGACCGGCACAACGCCCGCCGCTTGGAACGATCCGGTTAAAGGGTCCGAGTTGACCAAGGCGCAGATCTCGCAGGGCGCTGACATCGTTTATGCAGCCGCTGGCGGCACAGGCGTTGGCGTTCTTCAGACCGCTGCTGACGAAGGCATTCTGTCCATCGGCGTCGACAGCAACCAGAACTACCTGCACCCAGGAAAAGTGCTGACGTCGATGCTCAAGCGTGTTGATGTTGCAGTTTATGACGCGATGAAGGCCGGTGAAGCGCTCGAGCCTGGCTTCCGCGCCATGGACCTCGCTCATGAGGGTGTTGGTTACGCAATGGACGAGAACAACGCGTCGCTCGTGACGGCTGAAATGCAGGCGGTCGTAGATGCGGCGGCGGCGGCGATTATCGCTGGCGATCTGGTTGTTCACGATTACACCAGCGACGACAGCTGCCCATCATTGCAGTTCTAATCGCATGACCGCGATAGAAACATCGGAGCGGCCGGAAACGGCCGCTCCTGCTATTGAGCTTAAGGGCATCTCAAAAGCCTTTGGACCTGTGCAGGCGAACAAGGATATCTCTATCCGCGTCATGCCCGGCACGATCCATGGAATCATCGGCGAAAACGGGGCTGGCAAATCCACCCTGATGTCGATCCTCTATGGCTTTTACAAAGCCGACGCCGGTGAAATTTTCATCAACGGCAAGAAAACCGAAATTCCCGACAGTCAGGCCGCCATCGCGGCTGGCATTGGCATGGTCTTTCAGCACTTCAAACTCGTGCCGAACTTCTCGGTGCTGGAAAACGTCGTCCTTGGCGCCGAGGACGGCGCGATGCTGCGCCCGACGCTTGCGAAAGCCCGTGCCTCGCTGACCGACATTGCCCGCGAATATGAGCTTCACGTAGACCCCGACGCCATCGTCGAAGAGCTGTCCGTGGGCCATCAACAACGCATCGAAATTCTCAAAGCCCTTTATCGCCAAGCCGATATTCTGATCCTCGACGAGCCGACCGGCGTGTTGACACCCGCCGAAGCGGACCAGTTGTTTCGCATTCTGGCGCGTCTCAAGGAAGAGGGAAAAACCATCATCCTCATCACGCACAAACTGCGTGAAATCATGGAGATCACCGACACCGTCAGCGTGATGCGCCGCGGTGAAATGACCGCCACCGTCAAGACCGCGGAGTCCAGCCCTGAACAGCTTGCCGAATTGATGGTCGGTCGCAAGGTCCTTCTCCGTGTGGATAAGGCAGCGGCGACTCCGGGCGCGAAAGTTCTGGAGATCAACAACCTGCATCAGTTTGACGACCAGGGCGTTGAGCGGCTTAAAGGCATCAATCTCAGCTTAAAAGCGGGTGAAATCCTTGGGATCGCAGGGGTCGCAGGCAATGGCCAGTCCGAACTGCTAGAGGTTCTGGGCGGCTACGCGGATGCGACAGGCGAAATCCTGCTAAACGGCACCCCGCTTCCCTTGTCGGGCAAATCAGCCAATGGCCGCATGCGCCGCGAGGCGGGCATTGGCCACGTGCCCGAGGACCGCCAGCACGAGGGCCTGATTATGGACTTCACCGCGTGGGAGAACATGGCCTTTGGCTATCACCACGCCGAGGAATACCAAAAAGGCCTGTTGATGGACAACGCAGCGATCAATGCCGAGGCATTGGCCAAAATGCAGCGTTTCGATGTACGCCCGCCGAACCCGAAGCTGAACGCACGCAATTTCTCGGGCGGCAACCAGCAGAAGATCGTCGTTGCACGCGAGATCGAAAACAACCCCGACGTTTTGCTGATTGGCCAACCGACACGCGGCGTCGACATCGGTGCAATTGAATTTATCCACCAACAAATCATTCAAATGCGCGATGCGGGCAAGGCGATCCTGTTGGTCAGCGTCGAGCTGGACGAAATCTTCAGCCTTTCGGACCGCATCGCGGTCATGTTTGACGGTCAAATCATGGGGGAACGCCTGCCCAATGAGACCGACGAAAAAGAACTCGGCCTGCTCATGGCCGGCATTGACGGGAAAGCTGCCTGATGGAAAAGATGCCTCGTTGGGCCGATGTGGTCCTGATACCGCTTATCAGTCTGCTTCTTGCCGCCGCAATTTCGGCGCTGGTGATTGTCGCCATCGGTGAAGACCCGATTGCTGCCGTGAAACTGATGGTTAATGGCGCCTTGGGGTCGACCTATGGCTGGGGCTATACGCTTTACTACGCCACCAACTTCATCTTCACCGGTCTGGCGGTGGCCGTCGCCTTTCACGCGCGCATGTTTAATATCGGCGGAGAAGGCCAAGCCATGCTGGGCGGCCTGGGGGTCGCGATAGCGGCGCTCTATATTCCGTGGCCTCACTGGTCCATTGCGCTCGTCGCAGCGATTATCATGTCGGCATTGTTCGGCGCGGCTTGGGCCGCGATTCCGGCGTATTTGCAGGCCAAACGCGGCAGTCACATCGTTATTACCACGATCATGTTCAACTTCATCGCCGCCGGTTTGCTGAACTACGTTCTGGTCAACCTCATGCGCCCCGCGGGCAGCATGGACCCGGCGTCGGCCAAATTTCCCGACGCGACCTCGCTTCCGACCTTGTATGACATGTTGACCCCGCTCGGGATCAAGTTTTCCAAGGCGGCCCCGGCGAACGTCAGCTTGTTCGTGGCGCTGATTGCCTGTTTCCTTGTTTGGCTGCTGATCTGGCGCATGAAACTGGGCTTTGAAATTCGCGCCCAAGGGCACTCTGAATCCGCCGCGAAATATGCAGGCATCAACCCGACGCGGATCATTATCATCTCGATGTTGATCTCAGGTGGTCTGGCCGGTGCCATGGCCATCAACAACGTCATGGGCGAAGCCGAGCGTCTGGTCATGAACGCAACCGAGGGCGCGGGCTTTATCGGCATCGCCGTGGCGCTGATGGGCCGAAACCATCCCTTCGGGGTCGTCCTTGCGGCGATCTTGTTCGGCTTCCTCTACCAAGGTGGCGCAGAACTGGCGCTTTGGACAGACATCCCGCGCGAATTGATCGTCGTTATCCAAGCCCTCGTCATTCTGTTCACCGGTGCGCTGGACAACATGGTGCGTATGCCACTCGAGCGGGTCTTCCTGGCCCTGCGAAAGGAGCGTGGCTGATGGATTTTCTAACCCTTATCCAAGTGCTGGACTCGACGCTGCGTCTTGCGACCCCCCTGTTATTGGCCTGCCTTGCTGGTCTCTTTTCCGAACGTGCGGGGATATTCGACATCGGGCTTGAGGGCAAAATGCTCGCCGCTGCCATGTTCGCAGGGGCCATCGCGGCTGTATCCGGCAACGTCTGGCTCGGGCTTTTGGCCGGTATAGGTGCCTCTTTGATCTTTAGCGGCCTGCATGGCGTCGCCTCGATCACCTTCCGTGGCAACCAGTTGATCTCGGGCGTCGCGATCAACTTCCTTGCTTCGGGGATCACCGTGCTTGTCGCCCAAAGCTGGTTTGGCCAAGGTGGCCGCACCCCGTCGCTTATTGGCGGTGGCCGTTTTGAGGGCATCGAATTGCCCTTTGCTATTGGCCCTACCGAGGCCGCAGCCGCAGATGTTCCGTTGACTAAACTCATCGAACAGGCGGGGTTTGTTCAGCAGATTTACTCGGAACTCATATCTGGACATACAATTCTGGTCTATCTGGCTTTCGCCTGCGTTCCCCTGACATGGTGGCTGCTGTTCCGCACCCGCTTTGGTCTGCGCCTGCGTGCTGTCGGCGAAGCACCCGAGGCTGTCGACACCGCCGGTGTCTCGGTCATTCGGCTTCGCTTCACTGCCGTTGCGATCTGCGGCATCCTCTGTGGGATCGCAGGGGCCTATCTCGCCACCGGATTGCAGGCTGGTTTCGTCAAGGAAATGACCGCTGGTCGTGGATTTATTGCCCTTGCAGCCCTTATTTTTGCGAAATGGCGTCCCTGGTACGCGCTTTCCGCGACTTTGCTGTTTGGCCTGTTGCAGGCGATTGCTGTGCGCTTTCAGAATATTGAAGTCGCTGGAATCACCATTCCTGTCCAGCTGACCGAAAGCCTGCCCTACATTTTGACAGTGGTGATTCTGGCCGGTTTTGTCGGAAAAGCCATTCCTCCACGCGCTGGCGGCGAGCCCTACGTCAAAGAAAACTGATTAAATTCAGTTTTTTGCACATGTTCGCCGCCGTGCGGCAACTCCACACTTGCAAATGCAGCGTAAGGGCGCTTAGGAAACTGTATGTATATTTACCTTCCTATCGCTGAAGTGTCTGTGAACGCCTTTCTCCTTTTGGGGTTAGGTGGTCTTGTGGGCGTGCTGTCCGGCATGTTCGGAGTGGGCGGTGGTTTCTTGATGACGCCCTTGCTGTTCTTTATCGGCATCCCTCCGGCGGTTGCCGTTGCGACCGAGGCGAACCAAATCGTTGCATCGTCATTTTCGGGTGTGCTGGCGCACTTCAAACGCAAGACGGTCGATCTCAAGATGGGAACGATCCTGCTGATCGGCGGCCTGATCGGCGCGGCGCTTGGCGTTTGGCTTTTCAACTACCTGCGAAGCATGGGGCAGGTCGATCTGCTGGTGAAGCTCAGCTACGTCGTATTCCTTGGCATTATCGGTAGCTTGATGTTCGTCGAAAGCCTGAACGCAATCCGGCGCTCGAAAAAGGCAACGGCGGCGATCCCGAAGCGCCGTGACCGCACATGGGTCCACGCCCTGCCGTTCAAGATGCGGTTCCGCACATCCGGTCTCTATATCTCGGTCATCCCGCCTGCGCTGGTCGGCCTATTCGTCGGCGTTCTTGCGGCGATCATGGGTGTCGGTGGGGGGTTCGTCATGGTGCCTGCCATGATCTATATCCTTGGTATGCCCACGAAAGTCGTGATCGGAACGTCCTTGTTCCAGATTATCTTTGTGACGGGCTTCACCACGCTTCTTCACGCCACCACCAACTACACCGTGGATATGGCACTTGCTGTTCTTTTGCTGATCGGCGGAGTCATTGGTGCCCAGATCGGTGCCCGTATCGGCGTCCACCTCAAGGCCGAACAACTGCGTATCCTCCTCGCCATTCTGGTGCTCGGCGTGTGCATCAAGCTGGCGCTTGACCTCTTGCTTATGCCGGGCGAGCTTTACTCAATCGGCCCGGCGGGTGTGCACTGATGTTCCTGCGCGCGCTCCTTCTTTTCACCATCGCAGCTTTGCCTCTGAAAGCCGAAGAAGTCGTGCTTGGCATGAGCAGCGACACGATCTCGATCACGACCAGCTTTGACGGCTCTGAACTGCTGATCTTCGGTGCCGTGAAACGTGAAGAGCCGATAGCCACGGACGAGCCGCTTGAAGTCATCATCGCCGTGCAAGGCCCCAAGGAACCTTTGACCCTGCGCCGCAAGGAAAAGAAGTTTGGAATTTGGGTCAACGCTGATGCGGTTGAAATTGACCTTGCCCCAAGTTTCTACGCGATTTCAACGACCGGTCCGTTCAAAGACATCCTCAGCGACGTTGAAGACCTGCGCAACGACGTGTCGATCCCACGGGCCATCCGCTCGGTTGGTGCGCCAATGACCGTCACGGATTCACAGAGTTTCACCGATGCACTGATCCGCATTCGAACCAAGAAAAACCTCTATCAACTGAACGAAAACTCGGTCAATTTCGACCAACAGACGTTGTTTCGCACCTCGATCGATCTGCCGTCTGACCTGACCGAGGGCGACTACACCACCCGCATCTTCCTGACCCGCGCTGGCAAGGTTGTCTCGTCTTTTGAGACCGAGTTGGACGTGCGCAAAGTTGGGCTTGAGAAATTCCTGTTCGACCTGTCGCGCAATCAGCCGCTGATCTACGGGCTTTTGTCCCTGACGATTGCCATCATCGCCGGATGGGGTGCTTCAGCCGTGTTCCAATTGTTCCGACGCCAATAATCAGTCGATCTCGTCCGGCGCCTCAAGGGCAAACTTGGGCGCTGGCGCGTGTAGATCATCAACCCTGAGCGTCTCACTTGGCTTGGACAAACGGTTGCGCACTACCCAAATCAACCGCTCTTCTGCGCGTGTGATCGCAACATAGGCCAAGCGCTTCCACAACGGCACGCCGGCCTCGCTTCTGCCCGCGCGGGCTGCGGCATAGAGATCTGGCGCGAACACCTGCACCGTGTTCCACTGCGACCCCTGCGACTTGTGAATCGTCACAGCGGCCCCATGCAGAAACGTCGCGCCCATGCGGGCTGCAAAGGGAATGAAAGGTTCCTCTTCGCCGGGTTTTTCGATCTTCACAATCGAAGCAGCACTCACTTGAGGGTCTTCGGCTCCCATCACATGCAGCCGCGAAAACCCGGGCTTGCGCCCCGCCCCGAGATAAACAACCTGCGCGCCCTTAATCAGCCCCCGCGCTTCAAGGTCCAAGCGCTTTTTGCGGTGTTTCAGCGGCAACTCCAACCCGTCGCAAATCAGCGGCTCGCCCTCAAGCAGGGCGTCCTCGGGTGCGCCATAGACGGTCCGGAACGCGTTGATTAACCGGATACGGGTCGCATTGCGCCAAACCAACACGGGGCTGCGGGCCATCAGATCAACCTCGACCCTTTGGCCCCAGACCACGCGATCATCCTTTGAGGCGTGCGCCTGAACCATACGTTCAAAATCCTCAAACCCAAGCTGAGGGTCCGCCAGCGCATGCGCCAAATCCAAAATCGGATTGTCTTTTTCCTGCCGGTGAATCCGATGCAATTCAAGTTTCTGCCCCTCGGGCATATCATCAAAAACCATCGCGCCCGATTGGTTCACCGGTGCCAATTGGGCGGGATCCCCAAACAGCAAAAGCGTCGGGAAAATCTCTTGCAGATCTTCAAACTGCTTTTCATCCAACATCGAACTTTCGTCGACAAACCCAATGTCCAAAGGCTCGTCCCGTCGCTTCCAGCCGGTGATAAAATCCGACCCGCGCAAGCCAGCCGCAGCCAAGGCCCCGGGGATGGATTTGTTCTTGGCATAAAATGCCGCCGCGCGTTCAAGCGCGGTTTCCGTCAAGCCTTCGATTTCGGGTTTCTCACCCTGTCCGGCCAGCCACTCGGCGATCTTTTCGTACTCGGGATCATAGACAGGCGTATAGAGGATCCGGTGGATCGTCGTCGCTGGCACACCGCGATTGCGCAGAACGCTTGCCGCCTTGTTGGTCGGAGCGAGAATGGCCAAGGTCCGCCGGTCCTTGCGTTTTCTCCCTTCGTAATCGCCCGACACAATCTCAACGCCCGCCCCTTCGAGCGCCTTGTAAAGCTCGGCCAGAAGCAAGGTTTTCCCCGAGCCCGCTTTACCGACAACGGCCATCACACGCTCTTTACCATCCCGCGGCGGAGTCAGCAGGCTTTCATCAAGATCAACGCCAGCGCTTCTCAGGGCTTCTGCAATCGTATCAAAGGCTTCGGCCTGATCGTGCGAGAATTGAAGCGCAGGTAGGGTCATGCGGCGACCCTACTGAAAGGGCCGAAGATGTTAAACCAATATCATGCGATAGACGTTGAAAACGGGTTCTCTGCGACGGCCCCAAACCTGCATTTGAACCAATGCGCCATGACCATTTGCGACGACCCGGATCGCCGGGACACCCGCGCCCGCGCGGCATCGCTAAACCGCCACACGCCCACACTGATGCGATCTTTACCGCTGCCCTCGGCGCCCAGCAATTCCGGTCCCGAACCGATGCGATTGTAGATGCGCACCATGCGTTCATCAAAAACCCCGGCAAAGCCGCTCAGGCCAAAGCCGCGCAAGATTTCGCCCCCCGCTGCCATCAATTGCCCCGCCAATAGCGGCCCCGCCGTCCGCCCAAGACAAAACCGCGTGCATTCCCAAATCTTCGGGTCATTTACCTGTACCCCGTTCAACAAGTGGTGAAAGTGATCGTCGATCATTGTGCGCCCGATTGTGGGCAAAAAGCGCATCGATCCGGCGTGCAGCCCGTTCGCGCCCGTTGCAATGACATAAAGCGGGTTCAAGGCGTCGTAGTCATCCTGTTCCCACCCGTTTTCCGCCACGGTCACGTCCCATCCCAACCGCCGCCTGAATTGATCGGCGCGATCACGAAACATGCTGTCTTGCAGCCTTGGAAACGCCGCCAATTCATCTGCTCTTAGAAATTTTATCACACCCAGCCCCCGCATTTGCTGCGGATTGACATGAGGCCAGAGCGTTAACAAAGCGCTGAACCTGCGCTCGCTACACGACGATCATCCCACGCGACATGGCCCGTGCCACAGCCTGAAGGGTGTTCTGTGCGCCCAGTTTCAGGCGGGCGGATTCGATATAGGCGCGCAGCGTGTGCTCAGAGATCGACAGTGTGTCGGCGACCTGCGCGCGATTATAGCCCATCGCCAGCAACGTCATCGTGTCAATCTCGCGAGGGGACAAATGAGCCTGAGATTCATCGGCCTTGCCCGGCTCAAACTCGAGCGCCTTTTCGTTGAAAGCATGGGCCAGCAGGATCAGCGCGCGGCGATGCTCAAGCGTGAAGGCGTCCCAGTCCTTATCCTCTCGGTGGTCCGAAACCGAGAACAAGGCAAACTGGCCATGTGGGCCGTGAATGGGGATCGAATAGCCCTGATGCCCGACGCCAAATTGCTGCGCCTCGCGTTGAAACCCGCGAACGTGCTTTTGGCTCCAATCCAGATTCCGCCAGTCCACCGGATGAAATCGCTGGTAACAACCGCTGATAACGGGATCCAAACGCAAGTAATCTTGCTCAATATATCGCTGCACCCATTTAGGATCATATGTTCCGCAACCGTATTGATCGCCCGACGCGCTTACCCAGTGATATACCGTGTGCGAAACCTCAAAACGATCGCGCGCGTCCTCAATAACCTGTTGCAGATCCTCAAGAACCGACGCGTCGTCCAGGCTCTTGAAAATCGTGTTTAAACGTAGGTCTTGGCTCGCCATTTGAGGCCCCCGCGCTATGCGACGCCAATTCAACGGAGGCCAATATGGCCGTTTCCTCTAACTGCTTCGCCAGCTCCGGCAAACCATTGCTTTTGGCAAAGCTGTTGAGATCCGCCAAAACGTCGATAATCCAATCATTTTTCATAGCCAGCCTCAGGTAAGGGAGTTAACGAAGTGTTAATACAACCCTAGCATGAGACCGTATCTGCACGATATTCGCGGAATTTGACCCCCCATAAATGGTGGGTTGATCGCAACAAGACTTTGATTCCCCTGCGTCAGCCTCGGAAACACAAAAGCCGCGCGACCCAATAGCGAATCGCGCGGCATCAGAATCGTGAAAACAGGCTTACTGACCGGCTTCAACAACCTCGGCCAAGGTCGTCAGACCAAGTTTCGGGCTTTGAACCAACACTGACATATTGCCCGGCAAATGCTCATTCTTCAGCATTTTCGTGTGCGCCGCCGGAATCTCATCCCAAGGGAAGGTCTCGGACAGGAAGGGATGAATACGCTTCTCGATCATCATCTGGTTCGCCGCTGACGCCTGTTTCAGGTGCGCAAAGTGCGACCCCTGAAGGCGCTTTTGGTGCATCCAGGTGTAGCGCACATCAAATGTCAGGTTGTAGCCGGTCGTGCCCGCGCAGATCACAACCATACCACCCTTTTTGCAGACGAGGTTCGACACGGGGAATGTGCTTTCTCCGGGGTGTTCGAACACGATGTCCACGTTGTTGCCCTTGCCAGTAATGTCCCAGATCGCTTTGCCGAAACGACGCGCCTCTTTGAACCACGTGTTGTATTCCGGCGTGTTGACCGTCGGCAACTGCCCCCAGCAGGTGAAATCCTTGCGGTTGATGACGCCCTTCGCGCCCAGATCCATGACGAACTGACGTTTGCTTTCATCCGATATGACACCAATCGCGTTCGCACCGGCCGCCTTAATCAGTTGGATCGCATAGGTGCCCAATCCGCCCGATGCGCCCCAAACAAGCACATTCATACCCGGCTTCAACTCATGCGGAGGGTGTCCGAACAGCATCCGGTAAGCCGTCGCAAGCGTCAGCGTATAGCAAGCGCTTTCTTCCCAAGTCAGGTGCTGAGGCCGCGGCATCAACTGCTGCGCCTGAACATTGGTGAACTGGGCGAATGAGCCGTCAGGCGTCTCGTAGCCCCAAATGCGTTGGGTATCCGAATACATCGGATCGCCACCGTTACATTCAATATCGTCGCCATCGTCCTGGTTACAGTGGATGACAACCTCGTCGCCGACTTTCCACTTTTTAACCTTTGAACCCACGGCCCAAACAATCCCCGACGCATCCGAGCCCGCGATATGGAACGGCTGACCATGCACGTCAAACGGTGAAATTGGCGTGCCAAGACCAGCCCAAACCCCGTTATAATTCACACCAGCCGCCATAACGAGCACCAGAACTTCATGGGCGTCCAACGCGGGCACGTCGACAACTTCTTGCTGGAACGACTTATCAGGCTCACCGTGGCGTTCGCGGCGAATGGCCCAAGCGTACATTTGCTTTGGCACATGGCCCATCGGGGGCATTTCACCTACTTCATAAAGATCCTTGATCGGGGCGTCATACTGGATGGGTCCAGCAGTGGTGTCCAAAGCCATGGCGGCCTCCTGTGTCTGTTTCTGCTGCAACGCAGAATCGTTGCTTCTGGGCACCGGAATATCGGCCATCACGCAACAATGCAACACATCAATGCACAAATTTGTAATTTTATAACCCAGCAATTGCAGAAATTTTGGCTGCACATGCAAAAAACCCCGCTCGGTGGCGGGGCAAAGGACGAAAGTGATTTAAAAACCTAGTAGTAGGTAAACGTTGTCAGGTCGCAGACATTGATGTCTTCGCTCACGAGTTCCTCACCATCGTCAAAAATGACCCGAAAGCTGAACAGGCAATACCCCGAACCGTCGTCCAAATCGATCAACCGTTCGTCGTCGCCGCCAATTGGCGACCCCATCAGCTGATCTTCGCCCCAGTCGACCTCACCCTTGTGGAGGCTGAAAAACTCAACGATTTCAAAGCCAGTTTGGTTTACAATGCGCATTTCCCGGCCTTCCGCAAAAGCGGAGCCTGCCGATAGGGCTATTGCGGCAATCGCGCCGAACCCAAGTGCGGAAAGTCTCATCATCCGTATCCCCAGATAACACAGGGCGCGGCTTCTTCGTCCGGCCCATAGCCTTGATTTTATGCTTATTAACGGTTTCGCGCCCGAAGCACCACTCAAATCGTAGCACCACATTGACGCGGGGTCGCCGCAACGCAGCGAATTGACATTGGTATAAAATTCCACGTATCTACGACGTAACGCAAGATAATTACCGACACTGATTCACGAGGCCCCGATGTCCGAGACCCAAAAAGACCGTCCCTGGCTGTTCCGCACCTACTCTGGCCACTCGACGGCAACGGCGTCAAATGCGCTGTATCGCTCGAACCTTGCCAAGGGCCAAACCGGCCTGTCCGTAGCCTTCGATCTGCCAACTCAAACCGGTTACGACAGCGATCACACATTGGCCCGCGGCGAAGTCGGCAAAGTCGGCGTGCCTGTCTGCCATCTCGGTGACATGCGCGCCCTGTTCAAGGACATCCCGCTTGAGCAAATGAACACCTCGATGACAATCAACGCGACCGCCCCTTGGCTATTGTCGCTTTATATTGCCGTCGCCGAGGAACAAGGCGCCGACGTCAGCAAGCTGCAAGGCACCGTCCAGAACGACCTGATTAAAGAATACCTCTCGCGCGGCACCTATGTCTGCCCGCCCAAGCCCTCTCTCAAGATGATCGCGGACGTGGCCGAGTATTGCTATACCAACGTGCCCAAATGGAACCCGATGAACGTCTGTTCCTACCACCTGCAAGAGGCTGGCGCGACACCGGAACAGGAACTCGCTTTCGCCTTGGCCACCGCAACCGCCGTTCTTGATGAACTCCGCCCCCGCGTCCCGGTCGAAGATTTCCCCGCCCTTTGCGGCCGCATCTCATTTTTCGTCAACGCAGGCATCCGCTTCATAACCGAAATGTGCAAAATGCGCGCCTTCGTCGATCTCTGGGACGAAATCCTGCGCGACCGCTACGGCGTCGAAAACCCCAAATTCCGCCGCTTCCGCTATGGCGTGCAGGTCAACAGCCTCGGCCTGACCGAACAGCAGCCGGAAAACAACGTCTATCGCATCCTGATCGAAATGCTCGCCGTCACCCTGTCGAAAAAGGCCCGTGCCCGCGCCGTGCAATTGCCCGCGTGGAACGAGGCGCTCGGCCTGCCCCGCCCGTTTGACCAACAATGGTCGCTGCGCATGCAACAGATCATGGCCTATGAAACCGACCTTCTGGAATACGAAGACCTGTTCGACGGCAACCCAGCCGTAGACCGCAAGGTCGAAGCACTGAAAGAGGGTGCCCGCCACGAGCTTGCCAACCTCGACAGCATGGGCGGCGCCGTGTCGTCGATCGAATACATGAAATCGCGTCTGGTCGATTCCAATGCCGAACGCCTCAACAAAATCGAGCGCGAAGAAACCATCGTCGTCGGCGTCAACCGGTGGCAAAACGGCGAACCCTCGCCTCTGATGACCGAGGACGGCGGCATCATGACCGTCGATCCCGCCGTTGAGGCCGAACAGGTCGCGACACTGAACGACTGGCGCAACAGCCGCGATCAAGCCGCCGTTGACAAAGCCCTTTCCGATCTGCGTGCCGCAGCCAGTGCTGGCCGCAACATCATGAAGCCGTCAATCAAGGCCGCCAAGGCAGGCGTCACCACCGGCGAATGGGCCGCCCAGATGCGCAGTGTCTACGGCGAGTATCGCGGCCCGACCGGCGTATCCCGCGCGGTCAGCAACAAGACCGAAGGGCTGGATGATCTCCGCACCGCCGTGGATGCGGTCAGCGACAAACTCGGCCGCCGCCTGAATTTCCTCGTCGGAAAACCCGGCCTTGATGGCCATTCCAACGGCGCAGAACAAATCGCTTTCCGCGCCCGCGATTGTGGCATGGACATCAACTACGACGGCATCCGCATGACCCCCGAAGATCTGGTGCAATCCGCCAAGGAAACAGGCGCGCATGTGGTCGGCCTGTCGATCCTATCGGGGTCGCATTTGCCCTTGGTTGAAGAAACCTTGACGCGCATGCGCGACGCTGGCCTCTCGGAAACGCCGGTTATCGTCGGTGGCATTATCCCGGACGAAGACGCCGCAACACTTCGCGCAATGGGTGTTGCCCGCGTTTACACGCCTAAGGATTTCGAACTAAATGCGATTATGACGGATATTATCCAATTGGCCGACCCAAATGAAATCGCGGCGGAATAAACTCTAAAAGCCAGACAATATCTCGGCCTTTAGAGTTTCTATTTACATCCCATTAACCGAAGTATTAATAATACTGGACTGATTAATATTAATGGGGATTGAATTAATGAGCCTTGACCTAAACGCAATGTCAAAAGACGAACTTGTCGCCCTTCGCACAGAAGTCGACAAAGCCCTCAAGTCCATCGACAGCCGCCGCAAGGCCGAGGCGCTGAAAGCCGCGCAAGAGGCCGCGCGCGAACATGGCTTCACCCTCGCCGAACTCACCGATGGTGCAAAGCCCACCCGCAAAGTCGCGGCAAAATTCGCCAATCCGGCCGACGCCGCGCAAACCTGGTCCGGCCGTGGCCGCCAACCGATCTGGTTCCGCGACGCCCTCGCCAGTGGCGCGTCCGAGGATGATCTGGCCATTTAGGCCCGTTTCGATCTAGGCTGGCGCAAACACCCTGTTTCGTCAGCCGGAGATCCCAATGACCCCCCATATCAACGCCGCCAAAGGCGACATCGCCGAAACCGTCCTGATGCCCGGCGATCCCTATCGCGCCAAATGGGTCGCCGAGACCTTTCTGGACAATCCGCGCCTCGTCAACGAAGTGCGCGGCATGCTGGGCTTTACCGGCACCTACAATGGCAACCCCGTCACGATCCATGGCTCGGGCATGGGGATGCCCTCAATCTCGATCTATGCGAACGAGCTTATCAGCCAATACGGTGCCAAAACCCTGATCCGCATCGGCTCTTGCGGCGCAATGCAGCCCCACGTCAAGGTTCGCGATGTGGTCATCGCGATGACCGCGACCACGCTTTCCACCCCGTCGCGCGGCATCATGCGGGAACTCAACTTCGCCCCCTGCGCCGATTGGAGCCTGCTCAGCGCCGCCGTCAAAGTCGCCGAAACACTGGACAGCCCGACCCACGTCGGCGGCATCTATTCTTCGGATGTCTTTTACGACGAACGCCCCGATTTAAACGAGCTGATGCAACGCCACGGAATCCTTGGTGTCGAAATGGAGGCCGCCGAGCTGTACACCGTCGCCGCCCGCCACGGCGCCCGCGCGCTCGGGGTTATGACCGTCAGCGACCACCTGCTCACGCATGAGGCCCTTCCCCCCGAAGACCGCGAACGCAGCTTCGGCGACATGGTGAAAATCGCCCTCGAAGCGGCCTTCGCCTAAATCAAAAGGCACCCCGAAACCGGCGTGCCTTCTGCTTTTTCTTTGTCAAAATACTCTCGGGGGTGTGGGGGCAGACAGCCCCCACCCTTTGCGCGATTTAAACGACGCGCTCGACCATCATCTTCTTGATCTCGGCAATCGCCTTGGCGGGGTTCAACCCCTTGGGACAGGTCTTGGTACAGTTCATGATCGTATGACAACGATAGAGTTTGAATGGATCTTCCAACTCATCCAAACGCTCGCCCGTCGCCTCATCACGGCTATCAATGATCCAGCGATACGCATGCAACAACGCGGCCGGCCCAAGGTAGCGATCGCCGTTCCACCAATAGCTTGGACATGACGTCGAACACGACGCACACATCACGCATTCATAAAGACCATCCAGCTTCTTGCGGTCATCAATCGACTGCTTCCACTCTTTCGCGGGGCGGTTCGTCTTGGTCTCCAACCACGGCATAATGCTGGCATGCTGCGCATAGAAATGCGTCAGGTCCGGGATCAGGTCTTTCACCACCGGCATGTGCGGCAAGGGATAAATCTTCACGTCGCCCTTCACCTCATCCAAACCGTAGATGCAGGCCAATGTGTTGATCCCGTCGATGTTCATCGCACAAGACCCGCAAATCCCCTCGCGACAAGACCTGCGGAACGTCAGGGTCGGATCGACCTCGTTCTTGATCTTGATAAGCGCGTCCAAAATCATCGGGCCGCATTTATCCATATCAAGGAAATACGTGTCCACACGAGGGTTTTCCCCGTCGTCAGGATTCCAGCGATAAATCTTGAAAGCCCGAACATTTGTCGCGCCTGCCGGTTTTGGCCAGGTTTTGCCAGTGCGCACACGGCTGTTTTTCGGGAGCGTAAGTTCTACCATGATCTCTCTCCTTAGAACGTCCGCGCTTTTGGCGCGATTTTCTTGAGGCTAATGCCGCCGTCTTCTTCCGTCGTCAGCGGATCGACACCCACTGCACGATGGCTCAGCTCAACCTTGTTGCCATCCACGCGGCTGATCGTGTGAACACGCCAGTTTTCGTCATCGCGTGTGCTGAAATCCTCATGCGCGTGTGCCCCACGGCTTTCCTTGCGGGCTTCCGCGCCGACAATGGTGGCCAAGGCGTTGGGCATCAGGTTGTCCAACTCTAGCGTTTCCATCAGATCGCTGTTCCAAACCAGCGACCGGTCCGTCACCGACAGGTCGTTCATCTTGGCGGCAATGGCCGTCATCTTCTCGACACCCTGCGCCAGCGACTCAGACGCACGGAATACGGCTGCATCCGACTGCATCGTCTTTTGCATCTCAAGGCGCAGATCAGCGGTTGGAATGCCGCCCTTTGCATTGCGCAGATTGTCGAAACGATCAAACGCCGCATCGACCGAGGCTTGGTTCAACACGGGGTTCGGCGCATCCTTATCAACCACCTTCCCCGCACGGATCGAGGCCGCTCGTCCAAAGACCACCAAGTCGATCAACGAATTCGACCCGAGACGGTTGGCTCCGTGAACCGAGGCGCACCCTGCTTCTCCAGCCGCCATCAAACCGGGAACAATCGCGTTTGGATCATCAGCCGTCGGGTTGACGACTTCACCCCAATAGTTCGTCGGAATGCCGCCCATGTTGTAATGCACCGTCGGCAGAACCGGAATCGGTTCCTTGGTGACATCCACACCGGCGAAAATCTTCGCGCTTTCGGAAATCCCCGGCAGACGTTCGGCCAAGGCCTCAGGCGGCAGGTGTGACAGGTTCAGGTGGATGTGATCCCCGCCCTCACCAACACCGCGGCCTTCGCGAATTTCCATCGTCATCGAACGCGATACATAATCCCGTGGTGCCAGGTCCTTATAGTTCGGCGCATAGCGCTCCATAAACCGCTCGCCTTCCGAGTTGGTCAGATAGCCCCCCTCGCCCCGCGCGCCTTCGGTAATCAAACAGCCCGAGCCGTAGATGCCCGTCGGGTGGAACTGCACAAACTCCATATCCTGAAGCGCCAGACCCGCCCGCGCCACCATGCCGCCACCGTCTCCGGTGCAGGTATGTGCCGAGGTCGCGCTGAAATAGGCACGGCCATAACCGCCCGTCGCCAGCACAACCATCTTGGCGTTGAACACATGCATGGTGCCATCATCGAGCTTCCAGCACACAACACCCTGACACTGACCGTCTTCCGACATAATCAGATCGATGGCGAAATACTCGATGTAAAATTCAGCGTTGTTCTTCAGCGACTGCCCATAAAGCGTGTGCAGGATCGCGTGACCGGTCCGGTCCGCCGCCGCACAGGTGCGCTGAACGGGAGGGCCTTCGCCAAACTCGGTGGTGTGACCCCCGAACGGACGCTGATAAATCTTGCCCTCTTCGGTGCGCGAAAACGGCACGCCGTAATGCTCAAGCTCATAAACCGCCTTTGGGGCCTCGCGCGCCAGATACTCCATCGCATCCGTATCACCCAGCCAGTCCGAGCCCTTGACCGTGTCATACATATGCCACTGCCAGTTATCCGGTCCCATGTTGCTCAGCGAAGCAGCAATACCGCCCTGCGCTGCCACCGTGTGCGAACGGGTTGGGAAAACCTTGGTCACGCAAGCGGTGCGCAAACCCTGCTCGGCCATGCCCAGCGTTGCCCGCAGACCCGCGCCACCGGCGCCCACAACCACCACGTCATATTCGTGGGTTTCGTATTCATATGCAGCCATATCGAGTAAGTCCTTAAAGCGCCATTTTCAGAATGGCGAAAACGCCGGTTGCCCCAATCGCGTAGGACGCGACCGTTGCCAGGATGATGTAAAGCTCTCGCTGATAACCGTGGACATAATCCTCGATCATGGTCCGCGATCCGTTCTTGAAATGCATCATCGCCAACCAAAGGGTCAGCGCCGTGACAATCGCAGGGAACGGCCTTGCGAAATGCGCTGTCACCTCGGCATAACTGGCCCCGATCATCGGCGCAAAAGCGATAAGAAACAGCGGAACCAGAACCAGCAGCCCATAGGACGACACGGTCATATTCCAGTGGCGGGTCGTGCCTTCGCGGGCAGACCCGTTGCCAATGGCACGTTTACGATCAGTCAAATAACGCATGTCAGCCCCCTTATACCAAAACGACGGTGATTACGGTCAGCACAACCGACCCGATCAACATGACCCAGCTCATTTTCTCGGCAGGGACGTTTTCCAGCGCAATGATCTGATCCCAGATCAAATGGCGAAGACCGCCCAATGCGTGATACCAAAGGCCAAGCACCGAAAGCAGCATCACAATATCCCCGAGGAAACTTGTGATCACAGCGTTTGCCACCTCAAAGTAACTCTCGGATGTGGCCGCCGCCAACAGCCACCATACAACCAGCGCAGCTGAGATCAGCAAGGCATTGCCCGTGATCCGAACCAGGATCGAGGTGATCGCTGTAATTGGCAGGCGATAGATTGTCAGATGCGGTGAAAGTGGGCGATTGCCCCGGTTCACATCAGCCATAGTTCATCCTTTCGGTATCCCTTTGGGGTTACTCATATCTCTTTTTTTCCACCCTGTCACACCGTCACAAGGCCTTCTGTCTAGGAAAATCTGTGCAAATTGCCGCAATAGCATGAAATGTGATCACAGTTATCGCTATCGTGATCACATCAATTGTATACCATCGCATTCTTCGCATATGAGAGATTCTACCAAGGCGCATTTGCCGCGATGTCATCGGCAAATTCCGTACACATCGTGATTTCCCGCGCCTCGGGGTCGTACCAGGCGTTCGCTTCTCCGCAGGCTTCGACATTGACCACCAGCTTTGACGGCAGCTTGAATTCCTGGTTCAACGCCTCGACTTCCTCGACAATCAAATTCGCCGTGACCTGCGCGCCGTCGGTGTCCCGCTCAACCCGTCCCATCCGGATCGAACTGCCGCCGCTTTCAACTGTGATCTCATCAAGCGCCGCGCCCCAGCTTCCGGCCGCTTGGTCATACTCGACGTCACAATACTCGGCCCGCTCCTCTGGCAGCCCAAGCTCGTCGGCCACATCCTCACGCTCATCCGGGTTGGCGCCGTAAAACACGCAAATCAAGTTGTAATACCGTTGCAAGTCTGGCCCGTGCACACCCCAAAACACCGGCTCATAACTGTCCGCCTCGGCTTGAAAGCCAAAAGCCGAGTCATAAGCGATCTGGACCGCGCTTTCTTCCTCCCAAAACGCATCGATCAAAAACACCGATAAAACATCCGCCGCGTCCTCCTCTTGCCCGAAAATCGGCAAACCCTGGATGTCGATCAGCGCGTGACCAAGCTCGTGATAAAACACGGAAAGAAGATTGCTCTCCACATAGCCCTGCACATCCTCGTCCCCATATGAGAATTCGGCGCTGGCAGGCAAAGCAGTGGAAAGGGCGATCGCAGAGGCAAGGATAAACTGTTTCATGCCGCGATTATGCCCCCGACTCACCCCGTTTAGGCAAGAAAAACCTGCACTCTTTATCTTGCCCAAAATACCTTTGGGGGAGCGCGAGGGGGCAAACAGCCCCCTCGCCTGCCTTCAGAGCGGCATCAACGCCCAATAATCCAGATCCAGCATCACGTCCGGCAAATACTTTCCGTCCTCCCCCTTCAGTGCAAACGGCGCACCGCCTTTGGTCGCCACAAGACGCAATCGAATGGCCCCGACCCCGGGGGCAGAGGTCTCGGCCTTGTCCAAAACCTCGCTCCACGCGCGGATCGTCGTGCCCGAGAAACAGGGGTTCGCATGGGCACCGCCATTCAGCCCGACGATCATCTGCGCGTTCGCCAAGCCGTTGAACGACAACGCCCGCGCCATCGAGATCACATGCCCGCCGTAAATGAGCCGCCGCCCGTCGTCGCGGTTCGTGGCATCAAAATGCACCTTCGACGTGTTCTGCCAAAGACGGGTGGCCATCATGTGCTCAGCTTCTTCGACCGTCACACCGTCCACATGATCGATCCGCTCGCCGATCTCATAGTCGCCCCAGCGATAACTCTCGCCCGCCGCTGTGAAATCATAGTCCGAGAAATCCAACCCTTCTGGAACAACCAAATCCGCAGGCTCTACCACGCGTGGCAAATCGGGGATCACCGTCTCGGGCGCGGAGGCATCCAGATCGCGCTTTCGAACCATGACCCAACGCACATACTCCAGAACGATCTCGTCACGCTGGTTCAAACCGCGCGTGCGCACATAGACAACCCCGGATTTCCCGTTTGAGTTCTGCTTGACCCCGATCACCTCGGATGTCGAGCGCAGCGTATCCCCCGCATAGACCGGCTTCAGCCAGCGCCCCTGCGCATAGCCCAGATTGGCCACCGCATTCAGCGACACATCCGGCACGGTCTTGCCAAAGACCACATGAAACGCCGCCAAATCATCCAGCAGGCTTTCCGACAAACCACACGCACGGGCAAATTCATCCGAGGAATACAGCGCATGGCGCGCAGGGTAGAGCGCGTGATACAACGCCCGCTCGCCGCTTGTGACCGTCCGCGGCACCGCGTGGTCAATCACCTGACCGACCGCGTAATCCTCAAAAAATCGTCCAGCGTTGGTTTTGACCATCACCGCTCACCTCGCTCTATATCCAGCGCATACGCGCCCTCTTTTTCGTTCAAGGCCGACGTAACCTTTTCGCAAGTGTTTAGCCAAACACCGCCAGACCAAACATCAGGTGCACGCCGACAATCGCCGCATAGACGACAACCGCGGCCAAGACGCCGATAACTTCCTTTTTGGCCGCCTTAGGCTCGGGCTTGGTCCAGGTTTTCTCGGCCCGATTTATCAAATGCATCGACGCTTCCGCCCAAAGCAACATGCCACCAAACAGCACGATCGACTCAAGATCACCGTTCACCAACAGGTGCGCTACGGCCCAGATCACCACCGCCACAAGCATCGGATGGCGGATCGTGCGGGTGACCCTTAGCTTCATCCCCGCCGCCGCAAACAAATAAACCGAGATCAACATCAACAGGTTGTTGATACCCGCCAGCATCGGCGAACGGCTCCAGTAAACCGGACCATCGGCCATGCGATACCCGATGACCATCAGGATAAGCCCGGCAACACTGCCCAGCGCGACAAAGAGTTTGCTCTTGTCGCCCAATCGATCGCGGACATCGGGCAAAATGCGTTTGAAAAGATGGCTGTCGATCCAGAGGATCATACCGAGAATCATGGTAAACATGCGTAAATTCCTTAAGCGAGGGCTGCGATTGCCTCTGCTTTTGCCAGAATTTGCCGTGCTGTTACAACGTGTAGATTTTCCACGATCTTTCCATCGACCACCGCGACCCCGCCGCCAGCGGCTTCGGTTTCCTCGAATGCCGCGATTTGACGGCGCGCAAGGTCAATTTCTGCCTCGGATGGTGCAAAGGCATTGTTGGTGATGTCTACCTGTGCCGGATGGATCAACGTCTTGCCGTCAAAGCCCATATCACGACCCTGGTCGCACTCGGCCTGTAATCCTTCGCCGTCCTTGAACGCGTTAAACACGCCATCAACAATCACCAATCCCTCGGCCCGCGCCGCCAGCAGGCAGAGCGACAGCGACGCAATCATCGGCAACCGATCCGCTCGGAACCGGCTTTGCAGCTCTTTCGCGAGGTCATTGGTCCCCATCACGAACCCCGCCATACGCGGATGCGCCGCAATCTCGGCCGCATTGAGCATCCCGCGCGGCGTCTCCATCATCGCCCAGATCGGCAAGTCACCGGGGATCAACGCTGCCAGCGCGTCAACGTCTGCGGCGCTGTCTACCTTGGGCAACAAAACCGCGTCGGCGTCCATATCCGCCACAGCGCGTGCATCGTCCGCACCCCATGCGGTGTCGAGCGCATTGATCCGAACGATCTTGACGCGCGCGCCATAACCGCCTTGATCCAACGCCGCTTTCAAAGTGCCACGCGCGTTCTCTTTTTCGTCAATCGCAACCGCATCTTCGAGATCAAAGATAATCGCATCCACAGGCAAATTGCGGGCCTTCTCAAGCGCGCGATCCTTGGAACCGGGAATGTAGAGAACGGAACGGTAAGGGCGGGTATCCTGAGTCATGGAATCTCTCTCGCAATAAAGTTGCGCGACAAAGACCAAACTTTAATGAAAAATTCAACCGCTTTTTCCGCATTGCAGCAAATCAACGCTGCGATGCCGAATTTACATCAAGGAATCCCAAATCAACTTGCTGCCCGTCAGCGTCAGCAAAACATAAGTCAGCCTAAAGAACGCTTTTTCGGGGATCAGGTAATGCGCCTTGACCCCGATCCACACGCCAATCAACGCAAAGGGCGCAAGGTAGAGATCAGCCGTCAATGTCTGCTTTGAGAAAATGCCCAAGGCCGTGTAGGGCACGAATTTGACCACATTGATGAAGGTAAAGATCAGGACAGTAGACGCCTGATAGGTTGTCTTTGAGACCGATTGACTTAGGAAATAGACCGCCACCGGGGGGCCGCCGGCATGACTGATAAAACTGGTGAACCCGCCGGTCAAACCCGCCAACGCCCCTCCAATTGCCGGAAACGGACGCTCGCGCTTGGTCACCAGACCGAATTCATTGGCCAGTTGCCACGCCACAAAGGCCAGACTGATGAATCCAAGCATGAAACGGAAAACGTCTGGATTTGCGATCTTGTATAGCGCCGCACCCAGCGCGACACCGGGCACGGCGCCCAGCATGACCAATTTGGAAAGCTGCCAATTCCATTTGCCCCAATAGGCCCTCAGCCCCCCCGCATCCATCAACATCAGCAGAGGCAACATCACACCAATCGCAATCGCTGGCGGAAACACGAGCGCAAGAATCGATGACGACGCAAACGCCGCCCCCGATCCAAACCCACCCTTCGAAATGCCGGCAAAAATCACGGCAGGGATCGCCAAAGCGAAAAATGCAAAGTCGAATGTCACGCTGAAAACCGCCGTAAATCCCTGAGTCGAAGACCTATTTAGCGATAACAGTCGAAAGACAAAACCACATTCGCATAAATGCCGCGCCGCGGCGGACTTGCCTTGAGACAACAATATCGCTAGCCATGGCCCCGATTTTAACGCATCGGAGACCCTTTCCATGGCCAGACCTAAGATAGCGCTGATCGGCGCTGGCAATATTGGCGGTACACTCGCCCACCTCGCAGCCGTCAAAGAGCTTGGCGACGTTGTTCTTTTCGACATCGCAGATGGTCTGCCTCAGGGCAAAGCGCTCGACATCGCAGAATCCGGCCCGTCCGAGGGTTTTGACGCCGCAATGTCAGGCACATCCGACTATGCCGACATCGCAGGCGCTGACGTTTGCATCGTGACCGCCGGTGTTGCCCGCAAGCCAGGTATGAGCCGCGACGATCTGTTGGGCATCAACCTCAAAGTCATGAAATCTGTCGGCGAAGGCATCGCCGCCCACGCACCGAACGCCTTTGTGATCTGCATCACCAACCCGCTTGATGCGATGGTTTGGGCATTGCGCGAATTCTCTGGCCTGCCACATAACATGGTTTGCGGCATGGCTGGTGTTCTTGACTCGGCCCGTTTCCGTCACTTCCTCGCCGAGGAATTCAACGTATCCATGCGCGACGTCACCGCCTTCGTTCTCGGCGGCCACGGCGACACAATGGTTCCATCGGTCCGCTATTCAACTGTCGGCGGTGTCCCACTGCCTGACCTCATCGAAATGGGTTGGACAACGCAGGAAAAGATGGACGCAATGGTCCAGCGCACCCGCGACGGTGGCGCCGAGATCGTTGGCCTTCTGAAAACCGGCTCGGCTTTCTACGCGCCCGCAACCTCGGCCATCGAAATGGCAGAAGCCTTCCTGAAAGACCAAAAGCGCGTTCTGCCATGCGCTGCCTATTGTGACGGCGACCTTGGCGTGTCTGGCATGTATGTTGGCGTTCCAACCGTCATCGGAGCCGGTGGTGTTGAGCGTATCGTCAACATCAAGCTGAACAAAGACGAGCAGGAAATGTTCGACACGTCTGTTAAGGCGGTTCAGGGCCTCGTTGACGCGTGCAAAAGCATCGACAGCTCACTGGGCTAACGGCTCGGACCTTTCGAATTTCTAAAAAAGGCGCGGCAAACCCCGCGCCTTTTTCTATGGCGGCAATTGATCCAGCAGATCCGCATTTCGCGCCCGCAAAATCCGATCAAAGGTCTCGGCATCCAGCGACAGCCCCGCCGCCGTTACCGCCGCACGCGCCGCATCCCCAACGTCAAACGCCCAATGCTCCAGCAATCCCAGCGCCGTCATGCGGGCGTTCTGCTCGGCATCCACCGCTTTCAGCATATCGTGAAACTCGCGAATTTCGCTCAACCCCGCGCAGCTTTCCTCGATGAACGCCAGTTGCGCCATCCGGTGCGGCCCGATCAAACGCTGAGGATCGCCCGCCCCATAGCGCAGCAGCTTCACGATCCAATGCAACGGCGTAAGCCCGTCAAAATGCAGTAGAACGGTTGAGGTCGAATGCAGCGGAGCCAGCTTCTTCCCCGTCTTCGTGCGCGGCCCATGCACGTCCATCCGCAACTCTCGCCCAACCGGAACGCAGGACTTTCCCGCCGCGTGGCCAGCAACTCCATGCTTCAAAAAGGGAACCAACTCGCCATAAATCGGAACCATCATGGCGCTGCGCCCAGTAAACGGCACGCGAAAACCCCCGTCAAAAAGCCGTTTCTGAGCATCGGGCAAAAACGCCCTCTCACGCACCGGCAATCCCAGATACCCCGGCCCCCGAGGCGCATATCTCAGCTCATCGCCAAGCGGGCGCTTCTGGAACAGAAACTCATCCGCATCCAGATGCACCAGCCACTCCAAGCCACCCTTTTGATAAACGTGATTTGCGTTCAGCGACTGCCGCCGCGTCTGCCGTTCCGGACGTCGCCCACGGTTAACGACCTCCCAATGCGCCGCATCGCAGCGATAGACGACACATCCGGCAACATCCGCCAAATGAGCGCCAACCGCGTCATCAGGATCATCGAGAAAGACGTGAACCTCAGCCGCGCCCTGCCCCAAATGGTAATGCACATTCGCAATAACCAATTGCGCGGGCTCTCGGGCCGTCATGACAACGCCCCATATGGGATTGGACATCGTGCTGCTCTTCACTCTATTGTGCACCCAGCCTAGCACAGGTCGAATCTTTTCCAAACACAACTTCCACGGCAATATTCTTTTTTGTGATCACACTTTTTGAGGCTGTGATCACAAATGTCGCTTTTTTAGCGCTAACGGCCCCATTCTGGAAAAAATTGTTTATTGAACCCACGATTTCCCGTCTAAGACTGTGCAAACGCAGCAATATGGGAAAGTTTCATGAACATCCATGAATACCAAGCCAAAGCCCTTCTGCGGACATACGGTGCCCCCGTTTCGGATGGCCGCGTAGTCCTGAAGGCAGACGAAGCCAAAACAGCCGCTGGCGAGTTGGACGGACCACTCTGGGTCGTCAAAGCTCAGATCCACGCGGGTGGTCGCGGCAAAGGCTCTTTCAAAGAGGCCGATGCAGGCGAAAAAGGCGGTGTCCGCCTGACCAAATCGGTTGAAGAAGCCGCTGAGGAAGCCAAAAAGATGCTGGGCCGCACCCTTGTGACCCACCAGACCGGCCCCGTGGGCAAACAGGTCAACCGCATCTACATCGAAGCTGGTTCCGGCATCGAGCGCGAGCTTTACCTCGCCCTGCTTGTTGATCGTCAGACCTCGCGCATCTCGTTCGTTTGCTCGACCGAAGGCGGCATGGACATTGAAGAGGTTGCAGCCTCGACCCCTGAAAAGATCCTATCTTTCTCAGTTGATCCGGCCACGGGCTACCAAGCCTACCACGGCCGCCGCATCGCATTCTCGCTGGGCCTTCAGGGTCAGCAGGTCAAGCAATGCGTCAAACTGATGGGCCAGCTTTACCAAGCCTTCACAGACAAAGACATGGAGATGCTGGAAATCAACCCGCTGATCGTGTCGGACTCAGGTGATCTCAAAGTGCTCGACGCCAAGGTTGGCTTTGACGGCAACGCGATCTACCGTCACGCCGATATCGCCGAATTGCGCGACACCACCGAAGAAGACCCCAAAGAGCTTGAGGCGTCCAAGTACGACCTCAACTACATCGCTCTGGACGGTGAAATCGGCTGCATGGTCAACGGCGCGGGCCTTGCGATGGCCACGATGGACATCATCAAGCTCTACGGTGCTGAGCCTGCCAACTTCCTCGACGTTGGCGGCGGAGCCACCAAAGAGAAAGTCACCGAGGCCTTCAAGATCATCACCTCGGACCCGAACGTCAAAGGCATTCTGGTCAACATCTTCGGCGGCATCATGCGCTGTGATGTGATCGCCGAGGGCGTGGTCGCGGCTGTCAAAGAAGTCGGCCTACAAGTTCCGCTTGTCGTCCGGCTTGAGGGCACCAACGTGGAAGCCGGCAAAGACATCATCAACAACTCAGGTCTTGATGTGATCGCAGCCGACAACCTTTCCGACGGTGCCGAGAAGATCGTTAAGGCCGTCAAAGGTTAATGCGTAGGATGGGTGCTCTGCACCCATCTCCCACAGATTTTGATGCGTGCAGAGCACCCATCCTACAGAACACAGGAGAAAGCCAACATGGCCATCCTCGTAGACGAAAACACCAAGGTCATCTGTCAGGGCTTCACTGGCTCTCAGGGGACCTTCCACTCTGAACAAGCCATTGCCTATGGCACCAAAATGGTCGGCGGCGTGACCCCCGGCAAAGGCGGTCAGGACCACCTCGGTCTGCCGGTCTTTAACTCGGTGCACGAAGCAAAGCACGTGACCGAAGCCAACGCGAGCGTCATCTATGTGCCGCCCCCTTTCGCGGCGGACTCGATCCTCGAAGCGATTGACGCGGAAATGGAGCTGATCGTGTGCATCACCGAAGGCATTCCGGTGCTCGACATGATGCGCGTTCAGCGCGCGCTTCAGGACAGCACAAGCCGTCTCATCGGCCCCAACTGCCCCGGCGTGATTACCCCTGACGCCTGCAAAATCGGCATCATGCCGGGCCACATCCACAAGCGCGGTAGCGTTGGTGTTGTGTCGCGCTCAGGTACGCTGACGTATGAGGCAGTGAAGCAAACCGCCGACATTGGCCTCGGCCAGTCGACGGCTGTTGGCATCGGCGGCGACCCGATCAAAGGCACCGAGCATATCGACGTGTTGGACATGTTCCTTGACGACGACGAAACCCAGTCGATCATCATGATCGGTGAAATCGGCGGTTCCGCTGAAGAAGAAGCTGCCGAGTTCCTCGCCGAGCAGAAGAAGAAAGGCCGTTGGAAGCCAACTGCCGGTTTCATCGCAGGTCGCACGGCCCCTCCCGGCCGTCGTATGGGCCACGCTGGCGCGATCGTCGCTGGCGGCAAAGGCGGCGCAGAAGACAAGATCGAAGCCATGCGCAGCGCAGGGATCATCGTGGCAGACAGCCCGGCGACCCTTGGCGAAGCTGTGCTTGAGGCGATCGGCTAAGCATGGGACGATCTCGGCATTGAAATGACGATTGTTGACGCCACATCGACTTGCCTGCGCAAGTATTTCCAATTCTCGGGCCGCGCTTCGCGGGCCGAGTTCTGGAAATTTGTGTTGGTGGTCTTTCTGGCCTTCGTGCTGGCGACAATCGTGAATTCAATGCTCTTTGGTCCTGTTGAAACCACGGCGATCACCCTGACTCGCGAAGCGGACGGGTCGATCACCGAGGGCATCAGCACGCAAATCTCTTATGACGGCGGCATCTTTAGCACCGCCTTGTCGATCCTCGTCGCGGCACCGCTGTTTGCAGTTCTCTGGCGGCGGATGCACGACATTGGCCGCCCGGGCTGGCACGGCGCGGCGCTATGGGCCTGCTCGATGACCTTGACCGGAATTGCCACGCTGGGCTTTCAGGTCGAAACCGCGACCACGCTCGAAGTCCAAACCTCGCTCGGCGGCATGCCCGAGGTCGTCATGGATCGCAACCCGCCGATGATCCTGCGCATCCTCGAGGGCCTAAGCTGGGCTGTCACCCTGCCCCTCAGCCTTTACTGGCTCACGCAGCAATCCCAAGACACAAAGGCCTCGGCATGACCGCCCCTTGCGTGCAAATTTCAGTCGCCCAAAGCCAGCGTCCAGCGATCCGTCGGGATCGCCGGATCGGCCACACAGGCGTCAATCTCGTCGCGCAACGCGTCCCGCAGCATCTGCAACTCGACCGCGCTTGGCGAATAGCTGGTCTGGTTGATGCTGTTTATCGACTGGCGAACCCCGTCACGGAACCGCGCGGGCACAATCGCGCGCGCGATGTCCTTGATAACGGCGTTTTGAATGATGCGATGGACAAAGCCAAACCTGTAGACGTAGCTTTGGTTCTCCCCGTGCATTTCCTCGACTGGCGCACGCGGCAGGCCCATGGCATCGCTCACGCGATCCACAAGTTCTGTACCCTCTTTGATGCGGTGGAAATCGAGCACGATCAGATCGTCAAAATGGGCGCGATACCGCGCAATCTGCGTCGCGTAGTTGCTGCGGTAGACATGCCAGAACAACGGTTGAAATCCCGCCTCCATACGCGCGGTTTCCTGCTCGATCGCGTGTTTCAGACTGCGCGTTTCAAGCCCGTCGCGCACGGTGTGCTGATACTCGGAAATGCACCGCTGCACCGGATCCCGCAGCATCACGACAACCTTGACCTGCCCGACCTCCGGCGACTTGGCAAAGGCCGCCAAACGCGCGGGCGTCACCGGACAACTCAGATAATCGGTCGAGGCATCCACGCGCCAAATCGCGTCGGGATTATCGGAAAACTGCGCCTCGAACGCGGCCCAGGTGGGTTGGAGCATGTACGCAATGCCGTCAGCGCCGGGACCGCTCCACTCCCGCTCGGCGTAATCGGTGAAATAAAGCGTCTCTTTGACCTTCGCGCGCGCAACACTGGGATCCCTGCCCAACATCCGCGCAAGGCTGCTCGTGCCGCTTTTCGGAGCGCCCACAAGGAACAAGTAATTCGTTTTTCTGCTCATACGCCTGCCTTGGCTTTTCCCCAAATGGATAAGGGTGAGGGACGCGTAATGCAACTCACTGCGCCAAGACCCATGCCAATCGAACACGACACAGCGCCATTTGGCGATCCAGTCCAACACCAAAGTCCGGAATACGGTCCCAACCCCAACGAGGTGCCACAATGACCGAACACCCCTCCAACTCAACCTTCCACGCCTCCAGCTTCATGCAGGGGCACAACGCGGAATACCTCGAACAGATGTATGCGCGTTATGCCAACGACCCGAACGCGGTTGATGAGGCATGGCAGTCGTTCTTCAGCCAGCTTGGCGACGACGAGATCAGCGTCAAGAAAGAGGCCGCCGGCCCAAGCTGGGCGCGCTCTGACTGGCCGCCTCAGCCGAACGACGATCTGACGGCCGCGCTTGACGGCATGTGGGCCGCTCCGGTCGAGGCCAAGGACGCCGGCAAGAAGATCAAGGCCAAGGCCGCCGAGAAGGGTGTCGAAGTCAGCGAAGACGCGATCAAACGCGCCGTGCTCGATTCCATCCGCGCGCTGATGATTATCCGCGCCTACCGCATTCGCGGCCATCTGGTGGCCGATCTCGATCCGCTGGGGATGCGCGACAAGACCCCCCACCCCGAGCTTGATCCGAAATCCTACGGCTTCACCGACACGGACATGGATCGCCCGATCTTTATCGACAACGTTCTGGGCCTTCAAATCGCATCGATGCGCGAGATCATCGAGATCGTCCGTCGCACCTATTGCGGCACTTTTGCGCTGCAATACATGCACATCTCAGACCCCGAGCAATCGGCCTGGTTGAAAGAGCGCATCGAAGGCTTTGGCAAGGAAATCACCTTCACCCGCGAGGGCCGCAAAGCGATCCTCAACAAGCTGGTCGAGGCCGAGGGCTTCGAGAAATTCCTGCATGTGAAATACATGGGCACCAAGCGTTTCGGTCTGGACGGAGGCGAGGCACTGATCCCCGCCATGGAGCAGATCATCAAACGCGGCGGTGCGCTTGGCCTGAAAGAAGTCGTGATCGGCATGCCCCACCGTGGCCGCTTGTCGGTGCTGGCAAACGTGATGGCCAAACCCTACCGCGCGATCTTCAACGAATTCCAGGGCGGCAGCTTTAAGCCCGAAGACGTCGATGGCTCGGGCGATGTGAAATATCACCTCGGTGCCTCGTCTGACCGCGAGTTTGATGGCAACACCGTTCACCTGTCGCTGACGGCGAACCCCTCGCACCTTGAGGCCGTGAACCCTGTTGTGCTCGGCAAGGTTCGCGCCAAGCAGGATCAGCGCAATGACCACGAACGCACATCCGTTCTCCCCGTTCTCTTGCACGGCGATGCGGCCTTTGCGGGCCAGGGTGTCGTGGCCGAAGGCTTTGGTCTCTCTGGTCTGGTGGGTCACAAGACCGGTGGTACGATGCATATCGTTGTGAACAACCAAATCGGTTTCACAACAGCGCCGCACTTCTCGCGCAGCTCGCCCTATCCAACGGATATTGCCCTCATGGTGGAAGCGCCGATTTTCCACGTCAACGGTGACGACCCCGAGGCCGTGGTTCACGCCGCCAAAGTGGCCACCGAGTTCCGCCAGAAGTTCCACAAAGACGTGGTGCTCGACATCTTCTGCTACCGTCGCTTTGGTCACAACGAAGGCGACGAGCCGATGTTCACCAACCCGATCATGTACAAGCGGATCAAGAAACAAAAGACAACGCTCAGCCTTTATAACGAGCGTTTGGTCAAAGACGGCCTGATCCCCGAAGGCGAAATCGAGGATATGAAGGCGAGTTTTCAGGCCTACCTGAACGACGAATTCGAGACCGGTAAAAACTACAAACCGAACAAGGCCGATTGGCTCGACGGTCGCTGGTCGCATCTTGATCGCAACAAAGACGACTACCAACGCGGCGCAACCGCGATCAGCCCCGAAACGATGGAGCAAGTCGGATCGGCGCTGACACGCGCCCCTGATTTCCCGATGCACAAAACGGTCGGTCGTCTGCTTGAGACCAAAAAGAAGATGTTTGAAAGCGGCCAGGGCTTTGACTGGGCAACCGGCGAAGCCCTTGCTTTCGGCTCATTGATGACCGAGGGCTATCCCGTTCGCCTTGCCGGTCAGGACTCGACCCGTGGTACGTTCTCGCAGCGTCACTCGGGCATCATCAATCAGGAAACCGAAGAGCGTTACTATCCGCTCAACAACATCCGCGAAGGCCAAGCCCAATACGAAGTCATCGACTCGATGCTGTCGGAATACGCGGTGCTGGGGTTCGAATACGGCTACTCACTGGCAGAACCCAACGCACTGGTTCTCTGGGAGGCCCAGTTCGGCGATTTCGCCAACGGCGCACAGATCATGTTCGACCAGTTCATCAGCTCGGGCGAAAGCAAATGGCTGCGCATGTCGGGCCTTGTGATGCTTCTGCCCCACGGGTTCGAGGGCCAAGGCCCCGAGCACAGCTCGGCCCGGCTTGAGCGCTTCTTGCAGATGTGCGGTCAGGACAACTGGATCGTCGCCAACTGTACGACGCCGGCCAACTACTTCCACATCCTGCGCCGCCAGCTTCACCGCTCTTTCCGCAAACCGCTGGTGATGATGACGCCGAAATCGCTGCTGCGCCACAAACTGGCGATCTCTTCGACCGAGGATTTCACAACCGGCTCCAGCTTCCACCGCGTGCTCTGGGATGACGCCCAAAAGGGCAACTCGGACACCACGCTGGTTGCTGACGAAAAGATCAAACGCGTCGTCATGTGCTCGGGGAAAGTCTATTATGACCTGCTCGAAGAACGCGACGCCCGCGGGATCGACGACATCTACCTTCTGCGTCTTGAACAATTCTACCCCTTCCCGGCCATGTCGCTGGTCAAGGAACTGGAACGCTTCAAGGGTGCCGAAATGGTCTGGTGTCAGGAAGAACCCAAAAACCAAGGCGCTTGGACGTTTATCGAACCCAACATCGAATGGGTCCTCAAACGTATCAAAGCCCAATACGACCGCCCACGTTACGTCGGTCGCGCCACATCGGCCTCACCCGCGACGGGTCTGGCTTCAAGCCACAAAGCACAACAACAGGCGCTCGTTGACGAAGCGCTGACGATCGAAGGGAAATAAACCATGAGCACCGAAGTACGTGTCCCAACCCTTGGGGAATCCGTCACAGAAGCCACCGTCGCCACTTGGTTCAAAAAGCCAGGGGACAGCGTCGCCGTTGACGAAATGCTCTGCGAGCTTGAAACCGACAAAGTCACGGTCGAGGTCCCCTCGCCCGTCGCCGGAACCCTTGGCGAAATCGTTGCCGCCGAAGGCGAAACCGTTGGCGTTGACGCCCTGCTGGCCATGATTGGCGAAGCCGGTGCCGCGACCGCAGCCCCCGCCGCAAAAGCCGCACCTGCCGCACCTGCCGCATCTGAACCTGCTCCAAGCACAGGCGGCGACGCGGTCGACGTTATGGTCCCCGCCTTGGGTGAAAGCGTCTCAGAGGCCACGGTTTCAAGCTGGTTCAAAAAGGTCGGCGATACCGTCGCCCAGGACGAAATGCTCTGCGAGCTGGAAACCGACAAGGTCTCGGTCGAAGTCCCGGCCCCCGCCGCAGGTGTGCTGACAGCCATCGACGCAGCCGACGGAGAAACCGTCGCTGCGGGCGCGAAACTCGGCGTCATCTCTGCCTCGGGTGCCGCCGCAGCCCCCGCTGCCGCCCCTGCCGCGGTCCCAGCACCAACAGCAAGCACCGACGTCGAAGACGCCCCCAGCGCCAAAAAAGCAATGGCCGAAGCGGGCATTTCACGCGACGCCGTCACCGGCACGGGACGCGATGGTCGCGTGATGAAAGAAGACGTCGCCAAAGCCGTCGCAGCCGCCGCCTCGGCACCTGCCCCTGCGGCCGCCCCAGCCGCACCACGCGCGCCAGTTTCTGCCGATGATGCATCGCGCGAAGAACGGGTCAAAATGACCCGCCTGCGCCAAACCATCGCCAAACGCCTGAAAGACAGCCAGAACACCGCCGCCATGCTCACCACCTACAACGAGGTGGACATGACCGAAACGATGGCCCTGCGCAAAGAATACAAAGAGCTGTTTGAGAAAAAACATGGCGCCCGCCTCGGCTTCATGTCTTTCTTCACCAAGGCTTGTGTGCACGCGCTGAAAGAAGTGCCTGAGGTCAACGCTGAAATCGACGGCACCGACATCGTCTACAAAAACTTCGTCCACATGGGCATCGCCGCCGGTACACCCACCGGTCTGGTTGTTCCCGTGATCCGCGACGCCGACAGCATGAGCTTTGCCGAGATCGAAAAAGCCATCGCCGAAAAAGGCAAACGCGCCCGTGACGGCAAACTGAGCATGGCCGAAATGCAAGGCGGTACCTTCACCATCTCGAACGGAGGCGTCTACGGCTCGCTCATGTCATCGCCAATCCTGAACCCACCACAGTCGGGCATCCTCGGCATGCACAAAATCCAGGACCGCCCAATGGCGATCAACGGCCAAGTCGTGATCCGCCCAATGATGTATCTGGCCCTCAGCTACGACCACCGCATCGTCGACGGCAAAGGCGCCGTAACCTTCCTCGTCCGTGTCAAAGAAGCGCTCGAGGATCCACGTCGTCTGTTGATGGATCTCTAGCAACATAGGGCAGCGCCCGACCCTGGGTGGGTGCAAAGCGCCCTCCCGTGGGGAGGGTCGGGCGCTGCCCGGCGATGCCGGGCGTGGAGTTGCTCTCAAGGCTTGAGCTTTCTCTCATTAGATTTTGGTAACGGGAAATACTTAGTGGAGACAGAAAACGAAGAAATCGCCCGAATTTCTGGAGCGCATGAACTGGGCTTGGCTTTTGTGCGAAGCAGCATTCTTCTTAATGGAGGGGCATTCGTCGTATTGCTTGGATACATGGCAACAGCAACCGAAGAGGCACAAGTCGTTATCAGCCTGGGAGGCCTAAAGTTTGCGCTCGGATTCTTCCTGTTCGGAATTGTAAGTGTGATGACTGCCTTAGGCGTTTCATATGTTTATACGGCCTTAAACAATTTAAGTCCGATCAAGCACTCGCTCGATACCAAGATAATCCCTTTGAATGCTATTTTGTGCGCCTTGTCTTTGGGCTTCTTCATTGCTGGGGTTTTAATCTTAATTTTTACCACGTCCGCCCCAGTATGACCCAAACCAATTTCAGCTTTCCAAAAACACTCTCGGGGGTGAATTTGCCAAAGGCAAAGAGGGGGCAGACAGCCCCCACCCCCGCCCGCCTCAACTCAAAAACGTCGCATCCCTTCGCGACCACCGCTAAAGTCATCTAAAAATCAGGAGACACCCATGTCCCAATATGACGTCATCATCATCGGAGCCGGCCCCGGCGGTTATGTCTCGGCCATCCGCTGCGCCCAGCTGGGCCTGAAAACAGCCGTTGTCGAAGGCCGCGAGACCCTCGGCGGTACGTGCCTCAATGTCGGCTGTATCCCGTCCAAGGCGCTGCTGCACGCGACACACAGCCTTCACGAAGCCCAGCACAATTTCGCGGGCATGGGCCTCAAGGGCAAAGCCCCGTCGGTCGACTGGAACCAGATGAAATCTTACAAGTCCGAGGTTGTCGGCCAGAACACAGGCGGCATCGAGTTCCTGTTCAAAAAGAACAAGATCGACTGGATCAAAGGCTGGGCCACCATTCCGGCGGCGGGCAAGGTTCAGGTCGGCGACACCACCTATGAGACCAAGAACATCGTCATCGCCTCAGGCTCGGAAGCCGCAAGCCTGCCCGGTGTTGAAATCGACGAAAAAATCGTTGTCACCTCGACCGGCGCGCTTGAACTGCCAAAGGTTCCCAAGAAAATGGTCGTGATCGGCGCAGGCGTCATCGGGCTTGAGCTTGGCTCGGTCTATGCCCGTCTGGGAAGCGACGTCACCGTCGTCGAATACATGGACGCCATCACCCCCGGCATGGACAAAGACGTCCAGCGCACCTTCAAGCGTATCCTTGAAAAACAAGGCCTCACCTTCGTCATGGGCGCGGCGGTTTCGGGCGTTGAGACCACCAAGACCAAGGCCAAAGTCAACTACGCCCTCAAGAAAACCCCCGATACGACCGAGACGATCGACGCCGATGTCGTTCTCGTTGCGACAGGCCGCAAGCCGTTCACCGACGGGCTTGGCCTTGACGCGCTGGGCGTCAAAATGACCGAACGCGGCCAGATCGCCACCGATGCGCACTGGGCCACCAACGTCGCGGGGGTCTACGCCATTGGCGACGTGATCGAAGGCCCGATGCTGGCCCACAAGGCCGAGGACGAAGGCATGGCCGTCGCCGAGGTTCTCGCGGGCAAGCATGGCCATGTGAACTACGGCGTCATCCCCGGCGTGGTCTACACCACGCCCGAGGTTGCCACCGTGGGCCAGACCGAAGACGCGCTCAAGGCCGCAGGCACCAAGGTCAAGGTCGGCAAATTCAGCTTCATGGGCAATGCCCGTGCGAAAGCCATCGGTCAGGGAGAGGGTTTCGTGAAAATCATCACCGACGCCGAAACCGACCGCGTGCTGGGGGCAGCGATCATCGGCCCTGCAGCCGGTGACATGATCCACGAGATTTGTGTCGCGATGGAATTCGGCGCCTCAGCCGAAGACATCGCCCTGACCTGCCACGCCCACCCGACCTATTCGGAAGCCGTGCGCGAGGCGGCACTGGCTTGTGGTGACGGCCCAATCCACGCTTAAAAACCAAGGTGTTTGGGGGCTTTGCCCCCGACGCCCTGCGGGCGTTTTGGGCTCTGCCCGTTCGGCGCTGAAATGGTCCGCCGGACCATTTCCAAGACGCGCCTCTCCCCCGGGATATTTCAGGTCAAAAGATACCAATTACCACATCGTCTTGAGCGCACGTGGCAACCAGTCGTCGTCATAGGGCTTACCACCCTGCGCACCCGAGGTGGCCTCGGCCAGCAGGTCCCCCGCTGAGGGCAGGTCAGAGGGCGGCGCGTCGCCAGACCAAAGCGCGGCCCGCATCGGCGCACGGGCGCATTGCGTGTAGATTTCCCTGATCGTGATGATGATGACCGATCGCGGTTGCTTCCCGTTGATCTCAAACTGACTGGTCAGTGCCGGATCAATCGACAACCTGGCCATGCCATTCAGCCGTACCACGGTGTTAGAACCCGCAACCATGAACATCAACGATAGACGCCCGTCCTCGACAATGTTGCGCAGGCTGTCCATCCGGTTGTTGCCGCGCCAATCGGGCATGGCCAGTGTGTGTTTGTCCAGCGGGCGCACGACCGGTCCGTCGTCGCCGCGCGGGCTGCCATCGGTGCCCTCGGCCCCGACCGTTGACATCACACAGAACCGCGATGCCATGATCCATTTCAGGTAGAGCGGCGTCAGCTCATGCACCACCTTGCCAATCGACGCCGGCGCCGGTTCGCCGTAAAGACCCTCAAGCTCAGCGAGGCTACTGACCGTGGTGTAAGACGTCAAACCCTGCTCCCTTCATCAATGCGTTGGAGTGGCCCTCAACGATTGTCTCAAGTTTTTCCATAAAGTCGGCCTTTTCCAGACCGCTTGCCATCGGCTCCAAAAACTCGACAACCGCCAGCCCCGGCTTGCGGTAAATCCCGTGGCGCGGCCAAAAGACGCCGACATTGGTGGCCGCAGGGATCACGGTCTGGCCGGTTTCCTGTTGCAGCACGAAGACCCCGATTTTGTAGGGCTTGCTGGCTGCCGGAGCAACGCGCGTCCCTTGCGGATAGATGATGAGCTGCCCTTTAGGCGCGCCCTCGCGCTTTACGCCTTCGACCATCTGCTGCATGGCCTCGGCCTTGCGGCCCCGATCAACCGGCACACATCCGATGCGTTTCGCGAATTGACCCAGAACTGGCGCGTAAACCAGCGACGCTTTCATGATAAACTTCGGCTGCGGAATGGCCGAGGCAATCATGATAATGTCAAAGAAGCTCTGGTGCTTGGGGGCCAGCAAAACCTCTCCGCTTGGCACTGGCCCGCGGATTTCGGACTTTAGCCCAACCATCCACGACGCCGACCACATCACATATTTGCAGTAGGTGTGGATCGCCGCATAGGCCGCCTTGACCGAAAGCAACGCGAAGGGGGCAAAGACCAGCCCCACCACAGCCATCGCGACATACATCTGTCCGATAAACAGCAACGAGCGTAGCCATTGAACCGCGTATTTCATCAGGACAGCTTTCGAAGCGCACGATTGGACGCAGCGCGGGTGGCAAGAAAGGCGACAACGCCCGCAAGAAACGGCAGCACGAGCGGCGTCAGCCACTGCCCCGCCTGAAACCCGAGGCCGGTTAGAAAGATCTTGTCGTCGGTTGACTGCGGCAACAGCAAGATCGCCAACATGCCGACAAGGGTTCCGCCGAAGGCGCCGCCAATGGTACGAATGGTAAAGCGGCGGACAAAGGCGCGGGCGATATAAGCATCCGTTGCCCCGATCAGACGCAGCACGCGGATCACCTGAAGATTGGCCGCCAGCGCCGCATTTGCCGCCAGCGTAATCATCGCCGCTGTCGCCCCTGCGATCAGCAGGATCGAGGTCATCCCCAGGAACCGCAAGCGCCCCGCGGCAATCGTCAATGGCTCGCGCCAGCGGGTGTGATCGTCCAACACCGCGCCGGGGGCCTCAACCGACAGGCGCAGCCGCAGGCCCGCAGCGTCAAAACCGTCGTCGGTTTCGATCACCTCAATCAGACGGGGAATCGGCAAATCGGCAACCGGCACGTCAGGGCCGAACCACGGGGCCAGCAACGCCTGTTGCTCGGCCTCGGTCAACACGCGGGCCGAGGCGACCCCCGTGGTGGTTTCCAGCACCGTCATCGTCGCCGCTGTCTGGGCGGCGATCTGATCGCTCGGCGCGGAAATTCTGACCGTTACGCTTTTGGCAAGGTCTTCCCCCCAGCGATCCGCCAAACGGTCCGCCGCCAATGACAACGCCAGCGCGAACACGGTCAAAAACGCCATCGCTGCCGAGGTAAACATCGTCAACGTCGCCGTATGGCCGGTTTTGGGCACGACCCGATCCGACTGCGTGTCGCGCGCGAACATGGCGAAAATATCAGCGAAGATCGACATCAGAGGTCTGCCCCCGCCGATTGGATCTGCCCATCCGCGATCCTGAGAACACGGGCCTGCACATGGGTCTTTGCAGCCCGAATGAGCGCAAGATCATGGGTCGCGATCAGGATCGTCTTGCCCATGCGGTTCAACTCGACCAGCAAGCGCAGCAGCTTTTGCGACATCTCCCAATCGACGTTCCCCGTCGGCTCGTCCGCAAGAATGACATCGGGCGACATGATAACCGCGCGGGCCAGGGCAGCCCTCTGACGTTCTCCGCCCGACAATTGCGGCGGCAAGGCATGGGCACGTTCGCTCAGACCCACCCAGGCAATCAGCTCTTTCAGATTGGCCCGCCCCTCGCCCACGTCCCTGCGCGAGACGGCAATGGGAAGACCGATGTTCTCCTCAATCGGTAAATGGTCGAGAAACTGGCAATCCTGATGCACCACCCCGATACTTTGCCGCGCGAGGGCCAATTCGTCGCGATTAAGCGCGCTCAGGTCTTGCCCGAACAGCGTCGTATGTCCCTGCGTGGGATGCAGTTCGCCATAGCAGAGCTTGAGAAACGTCGATTTCCCGACCCCCGAAGGCCCCGTCAGGAAGTGGAACGACCCGGGCGCCAGCTCAAGATCAACTTGGCTGAAAAGGGCCTGACCGCCATAAGAATAACCGGCGCCTTTAAACTCAATCACGAAATCCGCCCTATCAGTTGACGCAGACCAAAGACACTTTACAACGTTAAGTGAAGGAATTCCGGTAAGGTCGCGTTATTTCTTTGTACGTGAATCTTTACTGCATATAGTGGTAATGCAACAATAATAACCATAGCTACGACAGCAACAGGCACAGAATAGAAACCAAGATGCGGCTGATTTGTCCGAATTGCGATGCGCAATATGAAGTTCCGGATAACGTAATCCCGGAAGCCGGTCGGGATGTCCAATGCTCGGACTGCGGTAACACGTGGTTTCAGGGGCCGGCAAGCGCCATGCCAGCCGCAGATGAAACGCCGTTTGAACGTCAGCCAATTCCACCGGAAGTGTCGGAAATCCTGCACGAGGAAGCCGAGATTGAACGCCAGGCCCGCGCCAATGAGTTTGCCGAGCTTGTCCCCGAGGACGGCAACGAAGCCGACATCGCGCCGCCGCCCTTTGACGACATTGAAGACGACGAGGACGTTGAAGACGCTAGGGACGACGACCCCGATCTGACATCCAATCCCTTTGCCGTCGATCCTGACCCAGAAGAACCTGAAGAAACTGACGCCGAACGGCGCGCACGTGAAACTCGGGCCCGTATGGCACGGATGCGCGGGATCGAGGAAAACAACCCCTTCACCGCCGCAAGGGACAGCCGCAAAGGCGCGCTGCCCGATGTCGATGCGATCAACTCCAGCCTGTCGCCTGACCCGAAAGCAGCGTCAAAACCCGCCATCGATCTCGAAGACCTGAACCGCAAGAAACGCCGCGGCTCGGGCTTTCGCACCGGCTTCACTGTGATGGTGTTTCTCGGGCTGTTGCTCATGGCGATTTACATGTCGCACGAAAACCTCGGGCGCGTCTTGCCCTTTGCCGACCCCGCATTGGATATGTTCGCCGACTACGCCGACCAATGGCGCTTCTGGGTCGAGGATGAGGCCGCAAAACTTATGATCCGTCTGAGCAACTTTGTTGACGAAACCCTGAACGGCTAAAACCCCGTTCCAGCCTTCCGGCAACCTGTTTCCGTCTGGCAGCCGTTACACTGTTGATTTGTCGTGCAAAATTACTAGGCTAGACGAAACATTATTGCGCGCTGGACAAATCCGAGTTGGAACCCGTCACTTTTACCTATGAGAACGCAGTCGTTCTGGGCCTTCTGGGCCTAACAATCGTTCTCTTTGTCTCGGAAATCGTCCGCATCGATCACGCCGCCATTCTGGTCATGGTCCTGTTGGGGCTGGTCAGCTATCTGCCCGGCCTTGAAAACATCGCGGATGTGAACCAGCTCTTCACCGGCTTTTCCTCAAACGCCGTTATCTCGATCATCGCCGTGATGATTATCGGCGCGGGGCTGGACCGCACCGGAGTCATGAATTCCGTCGCCGCCTATATCCTGAAAATCGGCGGCAAGTCCGAAGCAAGGATCATTCCGGTGATCTCGGGCACCGTCGGCGTGATCTCCAGCTTCATGCAGAACGTCGGCGCAGCGGCCCTGTTCCTGCCCGTCGTCAGCCGCATTTCAAGCCGCTCGGGCCTGTCAATGTCCCGCCTGCTCATGCCGATGGGCTTTTGCGCGATCCTCGGTGGCACCCTGACCATGGTCGGCTCCTCGCCAATGATCCTGCTGAATGATCTCATGATGATCGACGGCGAACACCTAGAGCCCTTCACCCTCTTTGCCCCCCTGCCGATCGGCCTGGCCCTGATCGTCTCGGGCGTGCTCTACTTCGTGCTACTTGGCCGCTGGGTGCTGCCCAGCGACGCCGCCAGCGAACACACCGGCGCGGTGCAAGCCATCGGCGACTATCTGAAACAGACCTACAAGCTGAAATCCGACCTCATCGAAGTCCGCGTCCCCGAAGGCAACATCCTCGTTGGCAACCGGCTTGAGGACATCATGTATGCCCACTCGCTCTATATCATCGGCACCTCTTACGCCGGCAACAAGGTCATCGCCCCGCGCGTAACGACCGAAATCCTGACGCCCTGCCGCCTCGCCATCCTTGGTCGCAGAAAAGTGATCGAGGACGTCTGCGAGATCTACGGCCTTGAGATGCTGCCCGAACTGGACGACTTCGCCGAGGATTTCGCCCCCACCAAGGCCGGCATCGCCGAACTGGTGATCCCCCCGGGGTCGGGCGCGGTCGGCAAAACCCCGCAAGAGCTGCGGTTCCGCAACACCTACGGCATGAGCCTGCTCGCCGTGCACCGTGGGGCGGACACCATGAGCCATGTCGAAACCGAGGATCACCCCGCCACCCAGATCGGCCTCGTCCCCTTTCAGGCAGGCGATACGCTGGTGGTGCACACCCCTTGGGCGCTGCTCTCCAAAATGCGCCCCGACCGCGACTATGTGATCGTCACCAATGACTTCCCCGAGGAAGACCTCCGCCCGCAAAAACTCGGCTGGGCGGCGTTCTTCTTTTTCATCGCCATCGGGCTGGTGCTGTTCTCGGACCTGCGCCTGTCGCTCTGCCTGCTGGTCGGCGCGATCGGTATGATTTCAACCCGCGTCCTGTCGCTGGACGAAGCCTATGAGGCCGTCAGCTGGACCACCGTGTTCCTTTTGGCTTCGCTCATCCCGCTGGGGATGGCGGTTCAGGACACAGGCACCGCCGCCTGGATCGCGCAGAACATCATCGCGCTGCTTGATGGCTGGCCCACATGGTCGCTGCAAGTCGGGCTCGCACTGCTGGCAACGGGCTTTACGCTGGTGATGTCGAACGTCGGTGCCACGGTCTTGCTGGTGCCACTGGCCATCTCAATCGCTCAGGCCGCAGACGCCGACCCGCGCGTCTTTGCGCTGACCGTGGCGATCTCGACCTCCAATTCGTTCCTGATCCCAACCCATCAAGTCAACGCGCTGATTATGGGGCCAGCGGGCTATTCGGTTAAGGATTTCCTTCGGTCAGGGTCGATCATGACGATCCTGTTCCTCGTGGTTTCGATGACCATGCTGAACGTGGTCTATTGATCGTCGCTCAGCCAGTCCGGCACATCATCCCGCGCGATCATCTCTTGCACGCTCGGGCGTCTGCGGATCACCGCAAAGGCATCGCCCTTGACCATCACCTCGGGGATCATCGGACGCGAGTTGTATTCACTCGACATCACAGCGCCATACGCCCCGGCCGAGCGAAAGGCGATCAGGTCACCCGCCGCAACCGGCGGCATCACCCGCGCCTTGGCAAAGGTGTCACCGCTTTCGCACACAGGCCCAACGATGTCATAGGCCACCTGCTCGACACCGGGTTGCGCCTGCACGATCGGTTCAATGTCGTGATGCGCCTCATACATGGCAGGCCGGATCAAATCGTTCATCGCCGCATCGACGATCATAAACTGCCGGTCTTCGCCCTCTTTGACGTAAATAACCTTGCTGACCATGATCCCGGCGTTCCCGGCAATCAACCGCCCCGGCTCGATCTCGATCTCGCAGCCCAAATGCCCGAGCGTATCTTTAATCATTTGCCCATATTCAACCGGCAAGGGCGGCGCCTCGTTTGAGCGGGTGTAGGGAATCCCCAGACCCCCGCCCAGATCGAGACGGGTAATCTCATGCCCGTCCGCCCGCAATTGTCCGGTCAGTTCGGCGACTTTTTCATAGGCCAGCCGGAAGGGTTCCAACTGCGTCAACTGGCTGCCGATATGCACGTCGATGCCGACAACCTTTAGCCCCTCAAGGCGGGCGGCATGGGCGTAAACCTCGCGCGCGCGGCTGATCGGGATGCCGAATTTGTTTTCGGATTTGCCGGTGGCAATTTTCGCATGGGTCTTGGCATCCACATCAGGGTTCACACGAATGGTGATCGGCGCAACTTTCCCCAGCCCCAGCGCCGCCGCGTTGATCGCCTCCATCTCGGGTTCGGACTCGACGTTGAACTGACGAATGCCCCCGCGCAAAGCGGTCTCGATCTCCTCAACGGTTTTGCCAACGCCGGAAAACACGATCCGCTCGCCCGGAACGCCGGCAGCAATCGCGCGGGCATATTCGCCCTGCGACACAACATCCATGCCAGCACCCAAAGCGGCCAGCGTCTTCAAAATCGCCTGATTCGACGCCGCTTTCATCGCGTAGCACACAAGGTGATCCACCCCGTCCAGCGCCTCGTCGAACAGCCGGAAATGGCGCTCAAACGTTGCCGTCGAATAGAGATAAAACGGCGTGCCCACCTGCGCTGCAATCTCGGCCACCGGGACATCCTCGGCAAACAAATCACCGTCGCGATAAAGGAAATGATCCATCAGGACTCCTCAACAAACATCGAGGCCTCATAACAAAGCCTAAGGGTTGCGCAAACCCCCTGCATCTTTTGACTTAAAATATCCCCGCCGGAGGCCCCCCGGCGACCGGCAAACACAAGCCTACGAGGACGAATCGCCAGCGCCGAAAAACAGCGTAAACGAACTGCGGGTAAACATGCCGCTCTCTGAATTTACCCCGATGGTCTGGGTGCCACTGACCTCTGGTGCCACAGGCTCGCCGTCCGCACCGCAAGACGCAAGTAAGGCCAAAACCAGAACCGCTGCTATTCGTTTCATCGCAAAATTCCTCTCCAACGGGCAATCTGACTGCGCACCTGATCGGGCGCAGTGCCGCCATAACTCACACGCGAGGCCACGGAATTATGAACCCCCAACACGTCAAAAACGTCATGCGTGATGCTACTATGCACAGATTGCATGTCATCCAATGACAAATCCGGCAAGTCACATCCGCGACTTTCCGCCATCGCCACAAGCGCGCCGGTGACGTGATGCGCATCGCGGAACGGCATGTTCAGCGCCCGCACCAGCCAGTCGGCCAGATCGGTCGCGGTCGAAAACCCAGCACCCGCCGCCGCCTCAAGACTGTCGCGGTTAGCGGACATGTCCTTGACCATGCCCTCCATTGCCGCCAGCGCCAGCATCCAGTTGTCAGCGGCATCAAAGACCTGTTCCTTGTCTTCCTGCATGTCCTTGGAATAGGCCAAAGGCAGGCCCTTCATCACCGTCATTAATGCAACGTTCGCGCCGAAAATTCGGCCGATCTTGGCGCGAATCAACTCGGCGGCATCGGGGTTTTTCTTCTGCGGCATGATCGACGATCCGGTGCTGAACCGGTCCGACAAGGTGACAAAACGGAACTGCGCCGAGGACCAGATCACCAGCTCTTCGGCAAAGCGGCTGAGGTGCATCGCACAGATCGAGGCGACCGAAAGAAACTCCAGCGCAAAGTCGCGGTCGCTGACGGCATCGAGCGAGTTTGCCGCCGGACGATCAAAGCCCAAAGCCTCGGCCGTTGCATGACGATCAATCGGGAAGGACGTTCCCGCCAAAGCCGCAGCCCCCAAAGGCGATTCGTTCATCCGCACCCGCGCATCCCGCACGCGGCTCAGGTCGCGCCCGAACATCTCGACATAGGCCATCATGTGATGCCCCCAGGTCACCGGCTGCGCCGTTTGCAAATGGGTAAAGCCGGGCATGACCCAATCCGCGCCCGCCTCGGCTTGCGCCAGCAAGGCGGCGATCAACGCCTCAAGTGCCCCCTCGGCGGCATCCAGTTGATCGCGCACCCAGAGTTTGAAGTCCGTCGCCACCTGATCGTTACGCGACCGACCGGTGTGCAAACGGCCGGCAGGTTCGCCAATCACCTCTTTCAGGCGGGCCTCGACGTTCATGTGGATGTCTTCCAGCGCCGTCGAAAATTGAAACCTTCCGGTCTCGATCTCTGACAAGACCGTGAGAAGCCCTTCCCGAATGGCGCTGGCATCACTATCCGTAATGATACCCTGCGCCGCCAACATCGCGGCATGGGCACGCGACCCGGCAATGTCCTGGCTGGCCAAACGCTTGTCGAATCCGATCGATGCGTTAATAGCTTCCATGATCGCGTCGGGTCCGGCGGCAAAGCGTCCGCCCCACATCGCGTTTGAAGATTTGTCAGTCATCTGGCTGCCCTCAGGAGGAATTATGAAGTTCAGTTTCAAGACGCTCCTTTATACCGCCCTCGCGGCAGGTGCAATTTTCGTCGGCCTGACTTTCTTCGACAATGAGCCGCAGGCGAATTTTTCGACCATCGAGGAATTGCGCGAAGGCGATATGAAGAAGCTGAATTTCACCGCCCCGCAACCCATCGTCGTGACGGCCTTTCTCGACGAGGACGGCCAGCCGATGACCTTTGAGGCGTTCAAGGGCCAGTATACGGTTGTGAATTTCTGGGCCACATGGTGCGCACCGTGCCGCAAGGAAATGCCAACTCTCGAGGCGCTGGACAAAGCCTTTGAGGGCAAAGGTCTCGACGTGGTGACCATCGCAACAGGGCGCAACCCCGCACCTGCGATCGACAAATTCTTTACCGACATCGGCGTCGAAAACCTGACCAAATACCTTGACCCCAAACAGGCCCTCGCACGTGATATGGCGGTGCTGGGATTGCCCGCAACGGTGATCCTGAACCGCGACGCCCAAGAAATCGCCCGCCTGACCGGCGACGCCGAATGGGACGCCCCCGAGGCCATCGCGATCCTGACCGCGCTGGTTGAGCAATAACTGTCATCCCCGCGAATGCGGTGACCGCTAGCAACCGAGTGCCCTGCCCTTCGAGGTCCCGGGTCAGGCCCGGGACGGGGTGTGACCGACCGCGCAATAGCCGTGCGGCGAAAGGGGTTCTCCCCCGAGGCCATCGCGATCCTGACGGCGTTGGTTGAGCAATAACTGTCATCCCCGCGCAAGCGGGGACCGCTAGAAATCGAGTGCCCTGCCCCGCGAGGTCCCGGGTCAGGCCCGGGACGGGGAGTGACCCACGATGCACCAGCGACGCCCCGCTCAGAGCTTCTCTGGCAGGGTGTCACTGTATCAGGGTTTGTAAGGACTTGAGGTGGCAGCGAAATAGCGGGCCCGCCAATCGGGTCTAACCAGTTTCAGGGTTAACCCCTTCACCTAAAGCGTTTCGCCATATTGTTGAGTTACAATAATGTGGCGAAACGCACGGTACCTATTGAAGCTGTGGGCGTTTCGAAATCAACTTGATGCTCAAGTTTATCCCGAAACGCTTTAGCCTGCATTTACGGTGGTCTGGTGGTCTAGTTGCGGAGGTCTGCCCCGCTTTCGACCTATAGCCCATATGTGACGTCGAGAGAGAACCTGCGCCCGAAAGATTGAGAGATGGTGAGCGCTACGCGCGCACCAACCCTGTCGCCGGATCAACGCCCATCATCAGGTTGAGGTTCTGAACCGCCGCCCCCGAGGCCCCCTTGCCGAGGTTATCCAGCACCGCCACCAGAACCGCCTGTCCTTTGTCGGCATTGCCGCACACCTGCAATTGCAGGGTGTTCGTGCCATTCGTCGCCTCGGCCTCGATCCGGCCTTGTTCGGCGTCCAGAGGCAACACGTTAACAAACCCGTTGCTGGCGTAGTGATGGGCCAAAGCCTCGTGCACATTCGCAAGCGTCGGAGCGCCCGCGATGCTGTTCAGATGCAATGGGATTTGCACCACCATCCCTTGGGCGAAATCGCCAACCGAGGGCACGAAAATCGGGGTGCTGTCGAGCATCGCGTATTTTGCCATTTCCGGCAGGTGTTTATGCGCCTGAGACGTGCCGTAGACAAATCCGCCGGTCGCCGCGCCGGTTTCATATTCGGCGATCATGGCCTTGCCACCGCCGGTGTAGCCGCTGACCGCATTGACGCTGACCGGCGTGTTCGCAGGCAACATCTGCGCCTCACGCAGCGGCCGCAACAGACCGATTGCACCCGTCGGATAGCACCCCGGGTTTGAGACATATTTGGCCGCCGCAATCGCGTCTGCTTGGCCGGCGGTCATCTCGGCAAACCCGTAGACCCAGTCATCATTGATGCGAAACGCGGTCGAGGCATCCAGCAGCCGCGTCGCCTCGCCCTGCGCCATCTCGTAGGCCTCAATCGAGGCCGCGTCCGGCAGGCAGAGGATCGCAATATCGGCCTCAAGCAGCGCCTCTTTGCGCGCCTTGGGGTCTTTGCGCTGGCTGTCATCCAAACGGATCAACGAGATGTCTTCGCGCTTGTCGAGTCTCTCTGCGATCTGAAGTCCGGTGGTTCCGGCCTCGCCGTCGATGAATACCTTGCTGGTCATGGTGCTTTCCTTGTGTCTCGGCGCGTCGATAGCCAATGCGGTCAGCTTTGGCCAGCCCCCGAGGGCGGCACGGCCAGACAGGCCTCCCGCGCGTGGCACCCGATTAGATGGTCGTTAATCATGCCCGTTGCCTGCATGAAGGCATAGACAATCGTCGGACCGCAGAACTTGAAACCTTCTTTCTTGAGGTCTTTTGATACCTGTTTACTAAGCTCGGTTTCAGCCGGAATTTGATCCATCGAGGTCCAGTGGTTCACCAAGGGTTTCCCATCAAGATATTTCCACAGAAAATTGTCGAACCCCTCGCGGGCCTCGATGATTTGCCAGGCCTTGGCGTTGCCGATGGTCGCCTCGATCTTGCCGCGATGCCGGATGATCCCCTTGTCTTGCACCAGCCGCTCGACCTCAGGCGCGCCCCATGTGGCGATCAGATTCGGGTCAAACCCCTCAAAGGCTTTCCTAAAATTGTCGCGTTTTTTAAGGATGGTGATCCAGCTTAGCCCCGCCTGAAACCCGTCGAGAATCAGCTTCTCCCACAGGGCGCGACTATCGTATTCAGGCATGCCCCATTCAGTATCATGGTAGTCGATGTAGATCTGATCCGACCCCGGCCAACCGCAACTTTCACCCATGTCGCACCCTCTCGTTTTTCCGGTCCTGTTTACCGAGTGTTATGGCTTGTGGCCATAGAGTTGCGTCGAATGCAGAAAGGTTTGGCAATGGCGCAGAAAAGCAAACTTGTGCTTGAACGGGGCATGAAAAGCCCGCTTGGTCACGTGGAAGAGGCGATATACAACACCTCGCTCGAAACGGTTGAGGCTGCCGTGCGCAACGGGCGTTCGGCGCTGGCGTTTCAGCCGATCGTCTTGGCCAGGAAGCCCGAACAACCCGCGTTTTATGAGGGTCTGATCCGGCTGTTTGATCCTGCCCAGCGCGTCATTCCGGCACGGGATTTTATCTCGCGGGTGGAGAACACTGAAACGGGGCGGTTGATTGACTGCGAAACCCTTAAGAAAACCGTGCGTTCGCTGAAACAAGTGCCCGGGCTGCATCTGTCGATGAACGTCTCGGCACGCTCGATCGGCTATGCGCCGTGGACGGACAAACTGCACATGAGCATCCGCAAAAATCCCGATCTGGCAAAACGCATGACGATTGAGATTTCCGAAGTGTCGGTCATGCAACTGCCCGAGATCGTCGCGCGGTTCGTCAATGACCTCGGCGCGCTGGGCATCCGGTTCCTGCTCGATGATTTCGGTGCGGGCATGTCGTCGTTCCAGCATCTGCGCGATATCGATTTCAGCATGCTGAAAATCGACGGTCGGTTCTGCGCCAATGTGGCCACGGATGAAAAGAATCAGTCGGTTGTTCGCACCATGGTCGCGATGGGCCGGTTCATGAAAAAACGTGTGATCGCGACCCGCGTTGAGCGGGAAGCCGATATGCAGTGGTTGCAAAAGGCCGGTGTAGACGCGTTTCAGGGCTATTTATTTGGGATTCCGACGCTGAATCCCAATTGGGCCAGCGGCGACCATTCCGCGCAACCGCGGCAATGAGCGGCCAAAAACGTTGCCGCAGCGCAGAATTTACCTTAGGAAAGCCTGCAAGCGGGGACTTGGGGCCTCAGTATTCGGTGCCCGGGGGCTCTCGCCATGTTGACTGGTAGAGGACGAATAGATGACCAATGTCGTAATCGCATCAGCCGCACGAACTGCAGTGGGCAGTTTCGGTGGCTCTTTTGCAAACACCAAAGCCCATGATCTCGGCGCTTCCGTTCTAGAGGCTCTGGTTGAGCGCGCTGGCATTGACAAAGCGGACGTGTCGGAAACGATCCTGGGTCAGGTCTTGACCGCAGCGCAGGGCCAGAACCCCGCGCGTCAGGCACACATCAACGCTGGCCTTCCTCAGGAAAGCGCCGCATGGGGCATCAATCAGGTCTGTGGCTCGGGTCTGCGTGCTGTCGCACTTGGCGCACAACACATCCAGCTTGGGGACGCCGACGTCGTCGCCGCTGGCGGACAAGAAAACATGACCCTCAGCCCCCATGCCGCCCACCTGCGGGCCGGTCACAAAATGGGCGACCTGAAATACATCGACACGATGATCCGCGACGGTCTTTGGGATGCCTTTAACGGCTACCACATGGGCCAGACCGCCGAGAATGTTGCCGAGCAGTGGCAGATCAGCCGTGAGATGCAGGACGAGTTCGCCGTCGCCTCGCAAAACAAGGCGGAAGCGGCCCAGAAAGCGGGCAAATTCGTTGATGAAATCGTTCCCTTCATTGTCAAAAACCGCAAGGGCGACATCACGGTCGATGCTGACGAATACATCCGTCACGGCGCCACGATGGAAGCCATGCAGAAACTGCGTCCTGCCTTTGTGCGCGACGGCGGGTCGGTGACTGCGGCCAACGCATCCGGCCTGAACGACGGCGCTGCTGGCGCGTTGCTGATGTCGGCTGACAACGCCGAAAAACGCGGGATTGAGCCTTTGGCGCGCATTGCCTCATACGCGACGGCTGGTCTTGACCCATCGATCATGGGTGTCGGCCCGATCTACGCATCCCGCAAGGCGCTCGAAAAAGCTGGCTGGAAGGCCGAGGATCTGGACCTTGTCGAAGCGAATGAGGCTTTCGCGGCGCAGGCCTGTGCTGTGAACAAGGACATGGGCTGGGATCCGGCCATCGTCAACGTCAACGGCGGCGCGATTGCCATCGGTCACCCGATTGGCGCATCCGGCGCTCGTATCCTGAACACGCTGTTGTTCGAAATGAAGCGCCGCGACGCTAAGAAGGGTCTCGCGACCCTTTGCATCGGTGGCGGCATGGGCGTGGCCATGTGCCTTGAGCGTCCCTAACGATTCGAAGATCGGGGCGCTTCGGCGCCCCTTTTTGCTTGCGAAAGGCAAAAAACCTTCTGCATTGCGGCAAAATGGTCGCGCAATAATATTGCGAAATCGATAATCTAAAGGTAACAGAGTTACCAAGAAACCCAAACTCACTGGAGAGACCCATGGCAAGAGTTGCACTCGTCACCGGTGGTTCGCGCGGCATTGGCGCGGCCATTTCAAAAGAACTGAAATCCAAAGGCTATGACGTCGCCGCCACATACGCTGGCAACGACGAGGCCGCCGCGGCCTTCACGGCCGAGACCGGAATCAAGACCTACAAATGGAACGTCGCAAGCTACGAAGAAAGCGCCGAGGGCATCGCGAAAGTCGAAGCCGAGGTTGGCCCGATTGACGTGGTTGTCGCAAACGCTGGCATCACCCGCGACGCGCCTTTCCACAAGATGACGCCCGATCAGTGGAACCAGGTCATCGACACCAACCTGACCGGCGTGTTCAACACGGTTCACCCTGTTTGGCCTGGCATGCGCGAGCGTAAGTTTGGCCGCGTGATCGTCATCAGCTCGATCAACGGCCAGAAAGGTCAGTTCGCACAGGTCAACTATGCCGCGACGAAGGCCGGCGATCTTGGCATCGTCAAGTCGCTTGCCCAAGAAGGTGCACGCGCTGGCATTACAGCGAACGCCGTCTGCCCGGGCTACATCGCGACTGAAATGGTCATGGCCGTTCCTGAGAAGGTCCGCGAATCGATCATCGGTCAAATCCCGGCAGGTCGCCTGGGTGAGCCTGAGGAAATCGCGCGCTGCGTCGGCTTCCTTGCGTCAGACGATGCGGGCTTCATCAATGGCTCGACGATCTCGGCGAACGGCGCTCAGTTCTTCGTCTAAAGGCGACGTTAAGTTTTGGAACTGGCCGGTCCCCGTGATCGGCCTTTTTCTTTGGCGCAAGGGTTGGCAATACCTTGGTGGGCCTGCCGAAGTTAACGCTTGAAATCGGCGCAAAAACTTCGTCATGTGGCGTTCGGATTTTAGCTACGACGGGATAGCACCATGCCAGCCAGCAACCACCGCGCGACGGCCATTGGCTTTTCCGCCATCCTTCTTTGGTCGCTGCTGGCGCTGTTCACCGTTGGCTCGACTCCGACGCCGCCGTTTTTGCTGAACGCGATCACCTTTTCAATCGCGGGGGCCTTGGGTCTGGTTTGGACATTGCGCAACGGGTCTCTGCGGGTGCTGCGAACCATCGACCCGCGCGTTTACGTTTTTGGCACCATCGGCCTGACCGGCTATCACGCGCTATACTTCAGCGCGCTTCGCCTGGCCCCCGCAGCCGAGGCCGGGCTGATCGCCTATCTCTGGCCGCTGCTGATCGTGTTGTTTTCCGGCCTGTTGCCAGGTGAAAAACTGCGGCTGGGGCATTTTGTGGGCGGTCTGCTGGGATTCTCGGGGGCAGCGTTGATTATCACCGGCGGGGCCGAGGGGTTTCAGGCGCAGTATCTGCCCGGCTATGCGCTGGCGCTGGCGGGATCGTTCACATGGGCGGGGTACTCGGTTCTCAGCCGCAAACTTGGCGACACCCCGACCGAGGCCGTGACCGTGTTCTGCATCGCGACGGCGGTCTTGTCGGGCCTCGCGCATGTAGCGTTTGAGGACACCGTTCTGCCCACAACAGGCATCGGCTGGCTGTCGATTGCGGCGCTTGGGTTGGGGCCGGTTGGGCTGGCGTTTTATGTCTGGGATCACGGGGTGAAGAACGGAGACATCCAGTTGTTGGGTGTCTTGTCTTACGCAGCGCCATTGCTGTCGACGCTGGTGTTGGTGCTGTTCGGGATCGCGGGATTTACATGGGCGCTCGGATCAGCCGCGCTGCTTATCGCCGGCGGCGCAGCCCTTGCCACGCGCGCCAGCTTAAAGGATCTAGGTCGCCGATAGGCGTTCGATTTCTTCTTTAAGTCGGAGTTTCTGTTTCTTGAGATCGGATATTTCGGCGTCGCTGGTGCCGGGTAATCGCTGGACGGTTTCAACTTTGTCCGAGAGAGTGTCGTGTCTTCTTTTCAGCTCATCCAAGTGCGAACTCAAGCTCATATGCCATCTCCTCTTTTCGTCGTAGCCTGACGAGTGCACCACAGAATTTCCATTCTGTCACGCATCAGTTGCAAAAAATCCGAGCGATCGGCGTAAGTCTGCGCGATCATTCGGGAAACGGCAGCGGGCCGCCGTTCCTGAGAACATCTGTCAGGGTGGCCGAATAGTCTTTTTCGTCGTGCGTGTGGCGATCCTGATCGTGCATGACGACAGAATCATGCAGGCGAAGCGGGGCGCGACCGCCTTTCTTGGCGCGGATGAGGATCAGCCGTGCATCCCGCCCCGCGCGCGGCACAAGCGGCAGAACCTGCACCGATCCCAAGCGGGGGGCCAGCGCGCGCAGCATGTCGTCCAGACGTTCGGCGCGGTGGATGAAACTTGCCGTGCCTTTCGGGGCCAAGCGCATGGCGGCGGCCTTTACCCATGCATCAAGCGGGGTGTCCTCGCCCATGGCGATCTCGCGGCCTTGGTCCGTCGCGCTGACGCTGGCGGTCCTGAGGAAATAGGGCGGGTTGGCGATCACGTGATCGAAACTTTTCTGGCGCAGATCAGGTGGCATATCGGCCAAGTCGCCAGTGACCACGGCCATGTCCGCCCCGTTGGCGAGGGCGTTGCTTTGGGCAAGGGCGGCGTAGTCGGCCTGAAGCTCAAGACCTGTCAGGCTTAGCCCCGTGACCCGCGCGGACAGGCAGAGACTGGCGACCCCGACCCCGCACCCAAGCTCAAGCACGCTCTGCCCCGACTTGGCGGGCACCGAGGCGGCAAGCAGCACCGGATCAACCCCCGCACGATAACCGGTTTTGGGCTGGGTAATTCTGACCTTGCCGCCGAGGTAATCGTCCTGTGTCACATCCTTGCGGAGCGTCACAGCGGCTCGATCTCATTGTCGGACAAGACGATGCGGGCTTCGTCCATATCTGCGTCCAGAACCATCAGGCGTCGCGGCAATATGCCGATTGACCCTTCAAGGACGCTCATATTTACGTCCATTTCAAAGCAGTCTATACCCTCGCCTCGTAGCAATGCTGTGGCGTGGGACAGAGTGACCGGGTCAGTTGTGCGTAAGATTTCCTGCATTGCTTAGAAATAGGGCCTGTACCCGCAACAGTCGAGGGGTGGATAACGGAGACATGAATAAAGTGCGTGATTTTGTTATCAAGCCACATGAGGCCCTGGCCCAGCATCTGTCTGACGACATGGAGGCTGTGAACGCCCTGATCGCCGAGCGTATGGCCTCAAAACACGCGCCGCGCATTCCCGAAGTGACGCGGCATCTGGTTGAGGCCGGCGGCAAGCGGTTGCGCCCGATGCTGACCTTGGCGGCTGCGCGGCTTTGCGGCTACGACGGTCCTTATCACCACCATCTGGCGGCGACGGTTGAGTTCATCCACACCGCGACCCTGCTGCATGACGATGTTGTGGACGAAAGCGGCCAGCGCCGTGGCCGCCCGACCGCAAATTTACTTTGGGACAATAAATCCAGCGTACTTGTCGGTGACTATCTGTTTTCACGCAGCTTTCAGTTGATGGTAGAGACCGGCAATTTGCGGGTTCTGGACATTCTGGCAAATGCCTCGGCGACCATTGCCGAAGGCGAGGTTTTGCAACTGACCGCAGCGCAGGATTTGAAGACTGATGAGGCGATCTATTTACAGGTCGTGCGCGGCAAAACGGCCGCTTTGTTTTCGGCGGCGACCGAGGTTGGCGGCGTGATTGCCGGTGCCGATGAGGCCGTTGTGAAAGCGCTGTTTGACTATGGCGACAAGCTGGGCATCGCCTTTCAGATCGTTGACGATTTGCTGGATTATGAAGGCGACCCGCAAGCGACCGGCAAGAACATCGGCGATGATTTCCGCGAGCGCAAACTGACGTTGCCGGTCATCAAGGCCGTTGCCAAGGCAGACGAGGCCGAACGCGCCTTTTGGACGCGGACCATTGAAAAGGGCAAGCAGGACGAGGGCGATCTTGACCACGCGCTTGCGCTCTTGGCGCAACACGATGCGTTGATCGACACGCGCAAGGATGCGTTGGCCTATATCGATCAGGCCAAGACCGCGATGGCGCGCGCGCCCGCGCACCCCTTGCGGGATATGCTGATCGATCTGGCCGATTACGTCGTCGCGCGGATCAACTAAACGCCATTATTTCGGATGAAACGACCCACCAGTTCGGGTTGGCTTGTTGAACGCGGGCTGCAGCCTGCGCGGCGGTTTGGGCATCCCCGAACATCCCCCAACAAGTCGCGCCGGACCCGGACATGCGGGCCAGCAAGCATCCATCGGTGGCCCTGAGGGCTGAAAGCGCCGTACCAATCACCGGCTCCAGCGAAATCGCGGCGTCCTGAAGATCGTTGCGCATGCTGCCAAGCCAGTTGGAAAACGCGGTGGCCGCGGCGAACGCGGGCAGCGTCTTGGGCATCGGGGCGCTGGTCTTTTGGACGAGCTTTTTGAACACCGCAGGCGTCGGTACGCTTACCCGTGGATTGACAAGCACCAGCCATGCGGGGGGCAGACCAGGCGCATCTGAAAGCTGCTCGCCAATCCCTTGCATGCGCGTTGCACGTCCGCGCAGACAGACCGGCACATCCGCCCCGAGCCATTCGGGATTGCCCGGCAGAGGTTTTGCCCACATCTGCCCAAGCGCTTTGAGGGTGGCAGCGGCATTGGACGATCCGCCGCCAATCCCTGCGGCTGTGGGCAGGGTTTTCACGAGGGTGATCTTTGCGCCAAGATTGGCGTCCACCATGCGGGCGGCCCGAAGGACGAGGTTGCTGTCGTCCACCGGAACGCCCTGCGCGTTGGGTCCGGTGACGGTCAGGGTCAGATCGGCATCGGTCTCAAAGGTCAGACGGTCGCCAATATCAGCGAAAACGACAAGCGAATCCAAAAGGTGATAGCCGTCGTTCCGCTGGCCGGTGACGTGGAGTGTCAGGTTGATTTTGGCCGGGGCGAAGGCCTCATTCATTGGCCTGTTCTTCCTCAAGAACCACGTCCAACCCGACTTCGAGTTTACGCTTGATGCGAATGACTTCTTCGGGTTCAGGGTCAAAGGACAAGGCCCGTTGCCATTGAAAGCGGGCCTCGTATTCGCGGCCGACTTTCCAGTAAACATCGCCGAGATGGTCGTTCACGATGGGATCGGTGGCCAACAATTCGGCGGCCTCTTCCATTGGGGCAACCGCGTCTTCAAACCGCCCGAGCCGGTAGTAGACCCACCCCAGGCTGTCGACAATGTAGCCGCTGTCGGGGCGCAGGCTGACGGCCTCTTCGATCAGCGCAAGGGCTTGGTCGAGGTTTTCGCGGCGCTCGACCAGCGAGTAACCCAAATAGTTCATGATCTGCGGATGAGACGGCTGAAGCTCAAGCGCGCGGCGGAAATCGGCGTCGGCTTTGTCCCATTGCCCGAGACGTTCGTAGGAAATGCCGCGCACATAATAGACGTACCAATCCTGATAACCGTCGCGGATGTCGCTGCTGAGACGCTGCGAATAGGCGGCAGCGGCTTCGTCGTAGCGGTGCAATTGCCGATTGAGATCGCCCAATGTCACCAGCACATAGGGGCCAGGCCCGACATCGGCGATGACGCCTTCAAGATGGGCGACTGCCTCTTCGGTTTGACCTTCGGTTTGGAGTGTCTCGGCAACACCCTTAGCGGCTGTGTAAAACGCCGGGTCGTCGACGGAAATATCAAGATAAGCCTCGCGGGCGAGTTCGGTGCGGTCCAATTGTTCCAGCATATCGGCGACCAAAAGAATGGCCTCGCTGTCATCGACGCGTATGCCGGCGGCCATTTGGGCGTAGTAAAGGTTAAGCAAGCTCGGCATTTCGCCATTCAGGGCATCGGCGAAGGTGTAGAACATTTCGGCCATGCCGTCGGAGGCCGAGGTCACGAGATCAAAGTCAATCTGTGCCCCGGATTCGATCCGGCGCAACAAACCTGCGACCTGCGGGCTGATGCCAAAGGCTTCGCGCAGTTTGCGCGATGCCTCGGCGCGACGGTCGATGCTGGCGAGAATCTGGGCCTCGGCCAGAACCGTGCGGGCGGTTTGGAAATTACCGACAGCGATTGCCGCAAAGGCGTCCAGCGCGCCTTGGGTATCACCGACAAAGGCCTTGGCCAGCCCAAGGTGGTTCAGCCCGATGGCCTTGTAGCGGTCATCACCAATGACCCGATCAAAAGCGGCATAGCCCGCGTCCAGATTGCCAAGCCCAACCTGCGCCCAGCCCAAAATCAGATTGTCCATCAGCGTGTTGATGAGAACGCCGTCTTGCTCAAGCAGCGTCACGATGCGTTGATAGTCGGACTCGATCGCGGCGTCGCCGATCAGCGCGATATTGCTTGTCGAATTTGCGCGCTCGGGGCGTGGCAAGGTTTCGGCGACCTCGGCGGCTTTCTCAAAATCGCCAAAGGCCATCAGCGCGTCGATCGCGCCCTGGGCAAGTAAGGTGTTGTCGGGATCAAAAAACAGCGCCTCGAGGTAATATTCAGCGGCAGTTTCGAAATCATTTTGGCGGTCAGCATGACGCGCCACGAGATAGGCGGACACCGACGGGTCGGCATATGCGGCCCCTGACCACAATTGTCCAAGACCAAGGGTGAATGCGCAGATGCGGAGCAAAGATTTGGGCAAAGCGTTTCCAGTTTTATGCGTTTAAGGAAACTATGCCGCTGCGCCTTTCAACGCAATGAGGGGTGGCAAAAATATGCCACCCCTCCTTGGGGATAGAGACCAATAACTACCACTCACGAAATTGACCCTCTGGAAATATCAGAAGGATAAGCGATCTCTGCCGCTCCGCTTAACTATAGTTGGCCGATTTCGCAGTTTTGTATGCGTAAACACGTTGGAAATTTCGCGAATTTGTCGTATTAGCAACTCGCGATGCGTGAAAAGACACTTTCAGAGAGCTTAAAGGCCGGTACATTGCCGATGATCGGGTCAATTGTCGTTCTGACGCTGACCGGTCCTTTTGGCACTTATGAGGATTTTGCCTTCGGCCCGCGTCTGGTTTTCTGGACGCTTGGCATTCTGAGCGGCAGCCTGTTCATTCACGTGGCGGTTTATTATTTGATCGGACTGACAAAAGGGACGGCGCGGGACAAGATTGCCTCGGCGGTTGCTGGTGCCATCGTCGGCTCGGTTCCGGCCAGCGTGGCGATCATCTACATTTACGCCAGCATGGTCGGCCTTGCGGTTTCGCGCGACTTTTTTCTGCCGATTTGGGGGAATGTCGCTGTCATCGGCGTTCTTGTTGCACTCGCCCATGTCATCCCCGAGGTCATTCGCGACCATATCCGGCAAGCCAAGGCCGAAGCTGAGAGGGTGCCGGAACCGGTTGAGGCGGTGGCCGAGCAGTTGGAACATGTCCCGCTGATCGAGATGTTGCCCAATGGGACGCGGCCCTGTCAGATCATGTCATTTTCAATGCAGGATCACTACGTCGAGATCGCCACGATGGACGGGACCAGCCTGCATTTGATGACGTTCGGGGCGGCGATGGACAAGCTCGGAGACCTTCAGGGCGCGCGGGTGCACCGGTCGCATTGGGTTTCAAAACGTCATTTGACCGACATCCGCAAGGACGGGCGCAGGCACATCGCGGTGCTGACCGACAATCGCGCGATCCCGATCAGCGGCCCGTATCTCGACAGCGCCCGTGCCTTGCTGGCCGAAAAAAACGCGACCGGTTAGGCCGCGTTTTCTGGATTACATGTTGGGATAGTTTGGACCGTCGCCACCCTGCGGCGTGACCCATGTGATGTTCTGGCTGGGGTCTTTGATGTCGCAGGTTTTGCAGTGAACACAGTTTTGGAAGTTCACCACAAAGACGTCGTCAACAACCTCGTACACGCCCGCCGGACAATACCGTTGCGCCGGTTCGGCGAATTTCGGCATGTTGACGGACATCGGAATGCTTGCGTCACCAAGCTGAAGGTGCGCCGGTTGGCTTTCTTCGTGATTGGTCATCGAGAAGCTGACGTTTGTCAGGCGGTCAAAGCTGAGTTTGCCATCCGGCTTGGGATAGTCGATCGGCTTGTGCTTCGCGGCTTCCTCGGTGCATTCAGCGTCGTTCTTGCCATGCTTGAGGGTGCCAAACAGCGAGAACCCGAGCGTGTTGGTCCACATATCAAGACCCCCGAACGCCAACGAGGCGGTGAGGCCCCATTTGGACCACATCGGTTTGACGTTGCGCACTTTCTTGAGGTCTTTGCCAATCGCGCCGCTGCGTACTTCGGCTTCGTAGTCGGTCAGCTCGTCGCCCGAACGGTCGGCCTTGATCGCGGCGAAAGCGGCCTCGGCGGCGGCTTTGCCGGACAGCATCGCGTTGTGGTTGCCCTTGATGCGCGGCACGTTGACCATGCCGACCGAACAGCCCAGCATCGCAACGCCCGGAGCCACCATTTTCGGCATCGACTGGTAACCGCCTTCGGAAATCGCCCGCGCGCCATAGGCGACGCGCTTGCCGCCCTCAAGAAGATTGGCGACCATCGGGTGATGCTTGAAGCGCTGGAATTCCATGTAGGGGAACAGATGCGGGTTCTTGTAGTTCAGGTGAACCACAAAGCCGACATAGACCTGATTATTCTCAAGATGGTAAATAAACGATCCGCCACCCGCGTTTGAGTTCAGCGGCCAGCCCATTGTGTGGGTGACCGTGCCTTCGCGGTGCTTGTCGGGATCGATCTCCCAAATTTCCTTCATGCCGATGCCGAATTTCTGAGGCTCTTTGCCCGCAGACAGGTCGTATTTGGCGATGACTTCTTTCGCGAGCGAGCCGCGGACGCCTTCGGAGAGGAAGACATATTTGCCCAAAAGCTCCATACCCGGTTCGTAGGATGGACCGGGGGTGCCGTCGGCGTTTTTGCCGAATTCACCGGCGATGACACCTTTGACTTCGCCGTTGTCGCCGTAGATCAGTTCGGAACAAGCCATGCCGGGGAAGATTTCGACGCCAAGCTCTTCGGCCTGTTCGGCCATCCAGCGGCAGACATTCCCCATCGAGACGATGTAGTTGCCGTGGTTGTTCATCAGCGGCGGCATCGGGAAATTTGGAATGCGAATCTGACCGGCTTGGCCGAGCATATAAAAGTTGTCGTGTTTCACGGGCGTGTTCAGCGGGGCGCCTTTGGCCTGCCAATCCGGGATCAGGGCGTCCAGACCGCAGGGGTCAAGCACCGCACCAGACAGGATATGCGCGCCGACTTCCGAGCCTTTTTCGAGCACGACCACATCAAGGTCAGCGTCCAATTGTTTCAGACGGATCGCAGCCGACAGGCCAGCGGGGCCTGCGCCGACAACGACGACGTCGTATTCCATTGCTTCGCGTTCAATTTCCGACATGTCTTGTGTCTCCCTTAACACCGCCCATGGGGTCGATGAGTCTTGCTCTCACGGGGAGGGGATAAAGACCTATGCTGCGTCGCGTCAATTGGCACATGACGTCAAATCGTCCCAGAACGACATTAAACCGGAAAAATCGCGCAATTCTTGCGGGGTGAAGTGTTTTCCTTGCATTCACCCCGCCGATTTTGTCTGCTATCGAGACTGCAAATGACGCAGAACGGCAACTCGAATTAGACGGGCACATTATGGAAAAGATCCCAATGACACGCGCTGGCCACAGCTCGCATGAGGCTGAGTTAAAGGTGTTGAAAACGGAAGAACGCCCGACGATCATTCAGGCCATCGCCGAGGCGCGAGAGCTTGGCGATCTTAAAGAGAACGCCGAGTATCATTCCGCGCGCGAAAAGCAGGGGTTCATCGAGGGCCGCATCAAAGAGCTTGAGGGCATTCTGAGCCTTGCCGAGATCATTGATCCGGCGGGTCTAAGTGGCGCGATCAAGTTTGGCGCGACGGTGACGCTTGTCGATGAGGACACGGACGAGGAAAAAACCTGGCAGATTGTCGGTGAGCATGAAGCCAACATCGACAAAGGCTTGCTGAACCTCAAGTCGCCGATTGCCCGCGCGCTGATCGGCAAAGAGGAAGGCGACAGCGTCGAGGTGCGCACCCCCGGAGGCGAGCGGTCTTACGAAGTTCTCAAGATCGAATACATTTGATCCCGTTGGACTTGAGTGATTAAGGTTGGGGCACCCCCCTGGAAAGACTCAGGCATGAGCACGGATAACGCGCACGAAAACCCATCCGAAGGCTGGTCACAGTCCGAGGTGATCCTGATGATCGTCGGCTGCGTTTGGGCGATCGCCTTTGTGGTCTATGCCTTTGTCGGTGCCGCTGACACGCACGAAGGGTTAAACGTCGATCTGTTGTTTGTCGTGATCGCGCTTGTTCCCATCGCCTTGTTTTGGATCATCGTGCGGGGGGCGCATCAGACGCGGCAATTAGAGAGCGAGATTGACGATCTGACGGACCGGCTGGTGTCGCTGCGCAAGCATGTCGATTCGATTGAGGACGCCCTGACGCCTCAGACCGAGAACGGTCAGTTGATCGCCAAGATCAACGAAATCGCCCAAGCGCAGGAAAAGACCGACACGACCCTGGCGGTGTTCATGTCGTCGCGAAGCCCACAGGCGCTTGCGGCAGAGGCCGGCACGGCCACCGCCGCAGCAAAGGGCGCAGGTGCCGGACAAGCGGCGTTGTTGCCGCTGCATATGGTGAACCCGCAAGCGCCATTGTCGCACGAAGACTTTATCCGCGCGGCCAATTTCCCCCGCAATGCCGAGGATCGCGTCGGTTTTGCGGTGCTGCGACTGGCGCTACAGAACGACAAGACCAGCCCGTTCATTCAGGCATCACAGGATATTCTGACCCTGCTTTCGCAAGAGGGCATCTATATGGATGACCTGACGCCCGAAAAGACCCGCGCCGAGACGTGGCGGCATTTCGGGCAGGGGAAACGGGGCAAGGATATTGCCCCGCTTGGCGGCATTCGGGATCGCAGCCTGCTGGAAACGGTGGCCTCAAAAATGCGCGAAGATACGGTGTTCAGGGACGCGGTGCATCATTTTCTACGCAAGTTTGACCTCGTGTTTACCGAGTTTTGCGAAGACGCGAGTGACGACGATCTGGCGCAGTTTAGCGAAACCCGATCCGGGCGGGCGTTTATGCTTTTGGGTCGGATTGCCGGAACATTCGACTGACATCGATTTTGCGGATTGCAGGTCCGTAAACGGGCGTCTACGACTTGCCAATGACTCGTGAAATTTCCCCCTTCCGTCTTGGTCTTGGAAAAGGGCTGCCGTTCATTCTGGTGGTGATGCCTTTCGCCGTATTGTTCGGCGTGGTGGGCACCGAAGCGGGGTTGAACCTGTTTGAAGTCATGTCCTTTAGCGTCGTTGTGATTGCCGGTGCGGCCCAGTTTACCGCCGTGCAATTGCTGAGTGAAAACGTGCCGACGGTGATCGTGTTGCTGTCGTCATTGGCTGTGAATTTGCGCTTTGCGATGTATTCCGCGTCGATGGCGCCCTACTTTGGCGATTTGCCGCTGTGGAAGAAGGCCTCGGTCGCGTATTTGCTTGTCGATCAGGCCTTTGCGATTTCGGCGACCGAGTTCGAAAACCAAAAGACATGGACCACGGCGGACCGGCTGTCGTTCTACTTTGGCTCGGTGCTGGTGTTCATTCCGTTTTGGTATTTTGGCACGCTTTTGGGCGCGCTCGTCGGATCGGCAATTCCGCCGGAATTCGCCTTGGATTTCGCGCTGCCGATTTGTTTTCTCGCCATGATCGGGCCTGCATTGCGCACATTGGCCCATGTCGGCACGGCCGCGACGGCATCGTTTCTATCGATCCTTCTGGCTTGGCTGCCCCATAGCCTCGGGATTCTGGCCGCGGGGGTGATCGCCATGATGGTTGGCGCTGAAATTGAGCGGCGTATGAACAGGGGGCTGACATGATTGACACGACAACTTTGTGGATCGTCATCGTCGGGCTTGGGATCGGCAGCTTTAGCCTGCGCTTTGTCTTTCTCGGGTTGATCGGTGACCGACCGATCCCTGACTGGATTTTGCGCCACCTGCGCTACACGGCTGTTGCGATCATTCCGGCGCTGGTTGCACCGATGGTCATGATGCCCGCCGCAACGGGTGGAAACTTTGACATCCCGCGTTTCTCGGCGGCAGCGGCGGCGCTGACTGTCGGCTATCTGACGAAAAACGTTTTGTGGTCGATGTTCGCTGGGGCGGTTGTGCTTTACGCCCTGCTGTATCTGCTTGGTTAGCGCCTAGATCGGCGAGCGGCCGATTGCAGCGTTGAATTCTTCGAGAACGGTCGATTTGTCATCGTCGTCCCAGTCGTAAATGCTGCGCTCGGTGACGCCATCCATTTCGGCAATGGCTTCGCGCAGCCGTGCGGGGAACCATGTGGGCTCGATGCTTTCAAAACCCGGAAGTTCGGCCAATACGTCTGTCACAGCGGTGGTGCAGCGCAGTTTGGGGACGGCGCCATATGCCTCGACCAATTGGATCGCGCGTTCGGCAACTTCGGGTGAGACTTCGATTTCCTGTGCAATGGTGTGATAGCTTTCGCGGGCGTGGAACAGCTCGTAAAAGATGCGCATTTTCTCGGTCATGCCGTAGTGGACATCATTGCGTTCGGGCACGCGGTTGACGCTGAAGGTGCCGGCCGGATCAAACAGCACGCGTTGGCTGCCGTTTATCATCAGGCCGCTGTGCGCGCCGTTGCCTGTGGCGTTGTTCACAATCGTGTAAATCGTGATCGACGTCGGCCCGTCGTGTTTGTAGGCCGCCTGTTTGACGGCCTCATCCGGTGCCCAGACCGGCTCGGCTGCACATCCTGCCAAAGCGAGGGTCGTCAGAAGGATCAGCGCAAGCCGTTTCACGAAGGGATGCTTAGCTATTGAAGATGGCCAGGAAGACCAAAACGCCGATGCTAATCACAGACACGCGGATCGACCACTTGATGAATCCATCAAACGTGCGTTCCTGATCTGCGGTGTCCATTGTGCCATGCTTGTGTTCAGCCATGATCTTATCCTTTTCGCGAATTCGTCGTTTGAGGCCCAGTTAACTGATTCCGAGCCCCCTGTCATTAGGTCACTATCGCGCAGGGACGTTTTCGTCCAAGTCTTCGGCAAGCCGGAAACCGATGCGCGTCGGTTCTTCGTCGACCACCGCCAAGGGCACGGCCCGCAAGATGACGTTCAACTGGGTGACATGCTGCACAAGTTGGGTTTTGTTGCCCTCGGCGTCGGTGCCATAGAATGTCACGATGTCGGGGTCGAAGTAGCCCATGCCTTCGATCCTGAGCACGCCAGCGTCCGAGCCTGCGAAGCCCATCGCAACCTCGTGTTCATTGTCGAGTTGTTCTTCGAAGTTCTTGATATAGAGGATCAGGCGTTCATAGGCCCAACGCGAGGCGCTTTTCACCTCGACCGGTTGATCCGCGACGGTTTTTGCAAGCTCCTGGTCCGAGGCTTTTTGCTTGTCGGGGTCGGTGTGGCATTCGTGAATTTCGGGCTTTGCAGCGCCGTTCAGCCGTGGGGGTTTCGCATCATCTGTCATCGCCGGGCAGTCTGCCACACCCACGCCCCGTCGTCACGTCTCGTTCGTGTGATGTCGCCAAGGTGAAAGAGGTGGTTCAGATGCGCGAGGGATTCAACCAGCGCCAACCCGTAGGTGCCGTCGTCGATTTTGCGCTTGAACAAGGGCTGGAAACACTCGGCGGCGGTCTTTGGGGTATCAAGATGCGCAACCAGACGTTCCAACGCGCCGTGATGGTTATCGATCAACTGGCGCATGCGCACCGGCAGGCCTGTGAAGGGCAATTTATGGCCCCCCAGAACAAGGTGATCTTCGCGCGCGTGGTGCTTCAGACGCTCGCAGGATTCAAGCCAGTCGCCGACGGGATCGGCCTCGGGTTCGGTGGCGTAGACCCCGATGTTTGAGCTGATGCTTGGCAGCATTTGATCGCCCGCCAGAACGAGGCTGCAATCCTTGCTCCAAAACGTCGCGTGTTCAGGGGCGTGGCCGTTGCCGATGTGGATGTCCCAATCGCGCCCGCCGATGGTGATCTGATCGCCTTCTTTGATGCGCCTGAAGCCAAGCGGCATCGGGTAAACGATGTCGGCAAAGTTAAACGGGCGTTCCGCAGCGCGTTTGGCGTAGATGGGTTGGTCCATGCCCGCGGCTTTCCAATGTGCCAGCGTTTCGTCGGTGGGAAGCGCCTGATCGTCGAGCGTCAGCATGCGGGCAAACAGCCACGAGGTGCGCGTGGCGATCAGGTCTGCGCCATGTTCTTTTTGAAACCAACCGGCCAGTCCGACGTGATCGGGGTGGTGGTGCGTGATGATGACACGGCCAACCGGCTTGCCGCCCAAAGGCCCGCTCAGCAGCTTTTCCCAGATTGCGCGGCCGCGCCGCGAGTTAAAGCCGGTGTCAACGATCGTCCAACTGTCGCCGTCGTCCAGCGCATAGCAATTCACATGATCCAGAGCCATGGGCAAAGGCATTCGGATCCACAGCACGCCCTCGGCGACTTCAAGCGCGTCGCCCTCGGCGGGGGGCGTTTCCATTGGGTAGCGGATGGGTTCGTAGCCTGCGGTCATCAGCCTGCCAAATCGTCTGGGGAAAACGCATAAAGGTCATCGGCCCCTTGCGTGGCATGGGCAAAAAGGCCCGCGTGTTCAGGCAACATACGGTGGATATAAAACCGCGCCAGCTTGTGGCGGGGGCCGTTCTGGCCTTCGGCCTCGGCGGCCAGCAGGTGATAGTAGCCCCCCAGAACACGGGCAAAACCTGACAGATAGGGCACTGCACCGGCAAAGCGGTCGTTCATCGCGCCGCTTGCGACAAGCGCTTGCGTGGCCGTGCGAAGCGCCTCGGCGGCGTACGCAACGGGTTCGGCGAGGGCCTGATCCTTGGCCGCCCCCGCCTGCGCCTTGATCTCGTCGATCAGGGTAAAAGCCGCCGCGCCGCCGTCCATCATCTTGCGGCCCACAAGATCCATGGCTTGAATGCCGTTGGTGCCCTCGTAAATCGCGGTGACGCGGACATCGCGGGAATACTGCGCGGCGCCGGTTTCCTCGATAAAGCCCATGCCGCCGTGGACCTGCACACCCAGTTCCGAGACGCGAATGCCCGTGTCCGTTCCAAACGCCTTGTTGATCGGGGTCAGTAGCGCAGCGCGGGATTTCCAATGCGCGTCGCCGGTTGCATTGCCAAGATCGATGGCCATGGCGCAGCTCAGCGCAATGGCGCGCGCGGCGAAAACCTCGGCCTTCATGGTCAGCAGCATGCGGCGGACGTCGGCGTGATCGACAATGGTGCCGGTGCCCCCGTCAACGGGGCTGCGGCCCTGCTTGCGTTCAAGCGCGAAGTTCAAGGCGTGTTGGTAGGCAGCTTCCGCGCTCGACAAGCCTTGGACGCCGACGCCGAGACGCGCGTTGTTCATCATTGTGAACATGGCGGCCATGCCCTTGTGCGGCTCGCCCACCAGCCAGCCGGTGGCGTTGTCATAGTCCATAACCGCAGTCGGGCTGCCGTGCAGACCCATCTTATGTTCAAGCGACACCACCCGCAGCGAATTGGCCACGCCCGGCTCTCCGTTGTCGTCGGGGATGAGCTTGGGAACCATGAACAGGCTGATCCCCTTGGTGCCTGCTGCCCCATCGGGCAGGCGGGCCAGAACAAGATGGCAGACGTTCTCGGTGAAGTCATTGTCGCCCCAGCTGATAAAGATCTTTTGGCCGGACACCGCGTAGCTGCCGTCCCCGTTTGGGACGGCTTTGGTCGACAATGCCCCCACATCCGATCCTGCTTGGGCTTCGGTCAGGTTCATGGTGCCGCTCCATTCGCCACTTATCAGCTTGGGCAGATAGACCGCTTTGATCTGATCGCTGGCGTGATGTTCGAGCGCCTCGATCTGGCCCTGAGACATCAGCGGGTTCAACTCGAGCGACAGACAGGCGCTGCCCATCATCTCGTTCACCGCTGTCGTCACGGTCATCGGCAGACCCATGCCGCCGTTTTCGGGCGAGGCTGCCATGCCGATCCAGCCGCCCTCGGCGATCTGCCTGTAGCCCTCGGCAAACCCGGGCGAGGTGCGCACGACGCCGTTCTCAAGAACCGCTGGCTGCAAATCCCCCGGGCGCTGCAACGGTGCGAGCACCTGTTCACTTAGCTTTGCGGCTTCGCTTAGGATCGCGTCGGTGAGATCCGCAGATGTTTCGGCAAATTTGTCCGTCTGTGCCAAGCGGTCGAGACCGACGACGTGGTCAAACAAAAACTTGAAGTCGTTGACGGGGGCGCGGTAGGTCATGAAGGCTCCTGCGTAGATCGCTTGGCAATAGAGATGTTGGACGGTATCACCGTTTCAATCGCCGCGAACCTAGCCAGCCCACAATTTGCTTCAACGAAAACCCTACGTCATCAGCCTAATGTCACATATTCAAACCAAAATCCTAGCCGCTGACGATGCGGGGATTGCCCAGGCCGTCGCCATATTGCGGTCCGGCGGGTTGGTATCCTTTGCGACGGAAACGGTTTACGGGCTGGGCGCGGATGCGACCAACGACACGGCGGTTGCAGGGATTTTCGCGGCCAAGGGACGACCGCAGTTCAATCCCCTGATCGCCCATGTCGCCGACATCGAGATGGCGAAGCGTTTCGTCGAATGGCCGGACGACGCCGAAAAACTGGCCGAGGCTTTTTGGCCGGGTCCATTGTCGCTGGTTTTGCCGCTGAAGACCGGTTCGGGGATTTCTCCGCTTGTGACCGCGGGCCTGAGCAGCCTTGCCATTCGACTGCCCGCACACCCGATGGCCCGCCAGCTTCTGGCGGTGTTCGGCAAGCCGGTTGCTGCGCCTTCAGCAAACCTGTCGGGGAAGATCAGCCCAACAACCGCCACGCATGTGATGGCGGGCCTTGGGGGCAAGATCGATGCTGTGATTGACGGGGGAAGTTGCGATGTGGGGTTGGAATCCACCATCGTTGGTCTGCTTGGCAAGCCCGCCTTGTTCCGTCCGGGCGGCGTTCCGCTTGAGGCGATTGAGGATGTTCTGGATTGCCCCCTTGCGGTGGATACATCGCCCGAAACGCTGCAAGCGCCGGGTCAGATGTCATCGCACTACGCGCCCGGGGCCTCGGTCCGCCTGAATGCGCGTCATTGGAACGACGGCGAGTTGCGGCTGGGGTTCGGAGGGGTCGATTGCGATCTCAACCTCTCGGCTTCGGGCGATCTGATCGAGGCGGCGGCGAATTTGTTTCACCACCTGCATGCGCTTGATGCGCGGGGGGCGGCCAATATCGCTGTGTCACCGATTCCGCGAACCGGTTTGGGGGCGGCGATCAATGATCGGCTTGAACGCGCCGCCGCGCCGAGGGGCTAGGCGCGACCGCCGGACCCCGAGAGATGCATGGCGCTGATGCCCATATTCTTAAGCGCTCCGGTCCATTTGCCGCTGTTATCGGGTGAAAACACCAGATCGCTGTCTGCCTCGGACGCAAGCCATCCGTTGTGCTGCAATTCGCCCTCAAGCTGCCCCGGCCCCCAGCCCGCATATCCGAGCGCCATCAGGGATTGGGCGGGGCCGTCGCCTTGTGCCAAGGCCTCAAGTATCCCGAGCGTCGCGGTGACACGATAGCCGCCGGGGATTTCCATGCTCGAGTCGTCGCCCGCAAAATCATCGGAGTGCAGAACAAAACCGCGACCGGTTTCAACCGGCCCACCAAAATGCACAGGGGTGTTTCGAATTTCACCCGTTGTGCGGACCTTGAGTTGATCGAGGACCTCGGCGAATTTCACCTCGTCCGCGCATTTGTTAACGATCAGGCCCATCGCGCCCTCGGGCGAGTGCGAGCACACGAGAATGACAGACTTTTCGAACCGTGGATCGCCCATATCCGGCATGGCGATCAAAAGTTTTCCGGTCAGGTCGGTGATTTCATTCAATATCGGCATGGCTCAAAGGTAACCGCCTGCAAGGTAACTTCAAGATCACATTCCGATGAACTGTAGAAAATCGCCCTCGCTCTTTGTCGCAGGAGTTGCCATCTACAGGTCGAGGAGATCAAAACTTGTTCATGCGCACATTGAAATCGGGCCTGGCCGCCCTTGCTTTGACCCTGCCAACCATCGCTGCGGCGATGGAGTCGCCCGTTACCCTGACAGTGTTAGAGGGTTGGAGACAGGCCGACGGCACCCATGTCGCAGCGCTGAGGTTTGATCTTGAGAAAGATTGGAAGACCTATTGGCGCAAACCCGGAGACGCCGGAATTCCACCGCTGTTCGATCTTGTCGATTCGGTGAATTTCTCGGATTTTGCGGTGAAATGGCCGGCCCCGGTGGTTTTCGATCAGGCTGGATATACGTCGGTCGGGTACAAGGATCAGTTGATCCTGCCGATCGTGATTACACCGCGTCGCAAAAATCAGGACGTGCACTTGCGCGGCGCGGTCCAGATTGGGGTTTGTCAGGACGTTTGCCTGCCCGTCACGCTTGAGATCAGCGCACGGCTTGATGCAGGCACCAAGGACGAGGCCCCGATCATCGCCGCCGCTTTGGCAAGCGTTCCCATGACCGCCGCAGAGGCCGGTGTCAAAAGCGCCGTTTGCAAACTGGGGATGAACGGCAGCACTCTTACCCTGTCGACGATCTTAGGCATGCCACCCACCGGAGGCGATGAGGTCGTTATCCTCGAAAGCGCCAATCGCGATCTTTGGATTTCGGACACCCAATCAACGCGGAAAGGCGATGAATTGACGGCGCGCGGCGAGGTGGCCTCGATGTCGGGCACGACCATTGCGCTGAACCGCTCTGAGGTGCGCATCACGGTTCTCGGGCAGGATCGCGCGGTTGATATTCAAGGCTGCACGGGGCGCTAATCAGGCCCGCGCTTTCTTTCTTGGCCGAAACAGGATTTCACCGACCAGCCAGGCGATAAGCGCAAGCACCAGCGCTCCGGCGGCGAAGACGCCAAAAGCGATGGGAACCGAGGTGACCCGCCCGAGCATTGGCAGTAGTGCAACCATCGTGTCGGGCATCGCGCCGCTGAAGATCACGCTGCCAAGGGTGACAAGCCCCCACGCCAGCATGGCCAGTGTTGTAACCTGGACCAGCATTTTCGGCATCCGTGCCTTTGAGCCGGTCGCCATCATCCGTCTAAAGGCCACGAATTCAGTCAAAACGTCGCGTTGGATGGCGATCAACGACGGCACGACGATCAACACAAGGATCATCCCGAAACCAAGACCAAAGACCAGCGTGATGACGGTTGGTTTTAGGAACTCGGCCTGCGCGGACGGCTCAAACAGCAAGGGGGCAAGCCCGAGGATCGTTGTCAGGGTCGTCAGCAAAACGGGCCGCAAACGGTCGGATGCGCCATCGATGATCGACGGGATCAACCCGCGATCCTCGGCGTATTCGTCGATGGTGGTGACCAGCACAATCGAGTCGTTGATGATGATCCCTGTCATGCCCAGCAGACCGACCACGGAAAACAGCGACAGCGGCACGCCCATCACGCCGTGGCCGTAGATCGCGCCGATCAACCCAAAGGGAATAACCGACATCACCACCAGCGGCCGTGTCCAGCTTGAAAAGACCCAAGCCAGCACAAGGTAGATGCCAAGCAAGCACAGGATCAGACCCGTCAGCGCATCGCTGAGAAAGCTGCGCTCTTGCTCGGCCAGACCGGACATGCGCCAGTCGACCTGATACTTTTCGGCGATTTCGGGTAGGATCGTGTTTTCAAGCGCCTCGGTGATTTCATTGGCCATTTCGGCGTTTTCTTCATCGATGTCGCCGGTCACCGAAATCAACCGAACCCCGTTTTCGCGCAGCACGGTGGAAAAGCCCGAGCGTGTCTCGACCGTTACAATATCAGCGAGCGGCACATAGCCCCCCTGAGGCTTGCGCATTTGGGTGCGATCAAGGAAATCCGCGGTCAGCTCATCGGCGGGAAGCTCAACCACAATCGAGGCGCTGCGGCCTTCAACCGGGTAGGTCGCGGCCTCGACACCGCCGAGACGGTCCCTGAGTGAACGGCCCAGCGCGTCGATTGTAAAGCCCAGCGCTTGCCCCTTTGGCGTCAGTTCGAGCACAAGCTCGTCTTTATCATAGGCCAGATTGTCTTCGACGGCTGTGACCTCGGGATATTGCAGCAACGCCTCTTGCAGGGCGTTTGAGGCCGCCTTCAGGATGCTTGCATTCACACCCATCAACTGCACATCCAACGCATCCCCCCCCGGACCGGCGCGGCCGCCACGGAAGGTCACGGTTTCGGTACGGGGCACTTGCTGCACCTCGGCCTGCAATTGGGACACAAAGGTGAAGCTGGTGTAGGGCCGTAGGTCGGGGTCGATCAATTCGACGGTGATCGCGCCCAGCAAATCGGCGTCTTTATCACCAGCCCCCGCCAAGCCACGGCCTGCGTTGCCGCCAATCTGGGCAACGACGTAGCTGATCGGATTGACGCCATGTTCGGCCTCGAGCCGCTCGCCCACGGTCTCAATCGCGCGCTGCATTTCCAGCATCATCGCGTAGGTGTCGTCACGGCTGGCGCCATTGGCCATCGCGAAGTTGCCGGTCACCGAGCCGCGTTCGGGGGCGCTAAAGAAACGCCACTGGACCTTGCCGGTGAAAATCCCGCTGACTTGCAGCATCAGCAGAAAGATTGCAGCCGCCATCACCGGATAGCGCAGGAAGATGATCGCGGCCATGACGCGGCGAAAGATCACCTCGCGGAACCAGCGGAAGCCACGGTTCACAACGCGGGACGGTAGATCATACCAATGCTCTTTGGCTGTATGCTTCAGGGCGTGGGCCATGTGATTTGGCAGGATCAAAAAGCATTCGATCAGCGACGCCGCCAGAACGGCGATCACCGTGAACGGGATGTCCGAGATCAGATCGCCAAACCGCCCGCCGACCGAGGTCAGCGCAAAGAAAGCAATGATCGTTGTCAGCGTGGCCGAAAACACCGGCAGCGCCATGCGTTTGGCGGCACGTTCAGCGGCCTGAACGGGATGCTCACCCAGACGTCGCGCCCTGAAGTCGGCGTGTTCGCCAACCACGATGGCATCGTCCACCACGATCCCCAGCGTGATAATCAGCGCGAAGATCGAAATGACGTTAAAGGTCAGCCCGGCGAAATACATGATCGAGACCGTGGCAAACATCGCCACCGGAATGCCTGCCGCGACCCAAAGCGCCGTTCTGGCGTTGAGGAACAGGAACAAAAGCAACAGGACCAGCCCAAGACCCATCAGGCCGTTTTGTATCAGAATATCCAAACGCGCCGATATTGTTTCGGCGCGGGTGTTTATCAACTCGATTTTGCCGCCGGCGGGCAATAGGCCTTCCATTTCGGCGGCCAATGTCTCGACGGTTTCCTGAATCGCGATGGCGTCCCCTGCCGAGGATCGCTGGACATTGAGGAAGACCGCCGCATCTTCGCCAACGTAGTAGCTGACATTGCGATCGATGCCCTCGGTGCGGACCGTGGCGACATCGCCGACGGTCAGCTTGGTGCCGTCAGCGGCGAGACGAAGCACGACCTCTTCGATCTGATCGGCGGTGCGTTTTTCAACGCCGGTGCGCACACGGGCATTCGCGCCCGTCACATCGCCCGCGGGGTCGGCGTCGACCTCTTCGCCGATGGCGCTGGCGATCTGGCTGAGGGTAATGTCGTTGCGGATCAAACTGGCCGAGGTGACTTCGACAACGGTTCTTGGCGCGACAACGCCGCGGACCGTGGTGCGCGTGACCCCTTGGGCGAACAGTTTGATGACCATCTCGTCGGCAAAGCGGGCCAATTGTTCGACCGCTACGGGGCCGGTGATGACAACATCGGTGACCGGATCACGCCAGTTGCCGCGCGACACCCGAGGGTCTTCGACCTCGGTCGGCAGGTTGCCGATTGCGTCAACCGCCCCCTGCACATCATCCGAGGCGCGCGACATATTCCAGCCGGGCTCAAACTCGAGCCGGATCGAGGCCCGCCCCTCGCTTGAGGTTGCGGTGCTCGAGGCCACGCCCTCGACAGCCAGCAACGCCGGTTCGACAATCTGCACAATCGCCGAGTCCACGTCCTCGGCCCCTGCGCCAGACCATGTGTAGGTGACCGCAACCGTATCGACGACCACATCGGGAAAGAATTGCGACCGCATTTTGGGCAAGGTCGTCAGGCCGGCTGCGATCAGCACAACCAACAGCAGGTTGGCGATGGTGCCGTGGCGCGTGAAATAGGCCAGAAGCCCCTTGGAGTCATTGAAGGTACGCGCCATTGCCTAGTTCCTCATCCGGCTTTCAAGCCGTTCAACCATCGCCTTGGGCACCTCGGGTTGTTGCAACATGCCAAGGAACCGTTCTTTCGCGTTGGCGGGCATTCCGGGGTTGGCGTTGATCGCGTCGATCAGCTTTTGACGGCGCTCGTCGCTGAGGGCGATCATTTCGCCGTCGCCCTGCCCCTGGCCACCGCCCTGACCGCCACCGGGGCGACCCGATCCGCCACCGCCCTGCCCCGCTTGCGGTCGATCCGCAACGGGTTGCTGACGCTCGCCACTGGCGGCAATGGCTTCGGCCTCGGCTTGTTCAAGCACGCGAACACCAATGCCAGCCCCCAACAACGGGGTGCGCTCGGCCACGATTTGTTTGCCGTCAATCCCGTCGGATTTAATCAAAACGTCGTCGCCCTGCCGCCGCACCAATTCCACGTCGATGGATTGCAAGCGCCCGTCTTCATCGACCGAGAGGATCGCGCCGTCGCTGCCATAGGCCGACGCGGGCAAGCGCGTGACGTTGTCAACTGCGGGCTCCTGCACGCTCACGGCCACGAAATCCCCCGGCTTCAAACCAATGGCCGTATCGATAAAGGCGTAAACCAAACGGCCGGTTTGGCCTTCGCCCACGGCTGCGCTGTCGCGATCGATGCGGCCCTTGCTGACCAGTTCGACGCCGCCAACATCCAGCTTGACGTCAACCGGTGCCTTGCGAATAGCACCGTCCGGCCCAAGCAACCGCGCATATTGCGCCGTTGATATACGAAATGAAACTTCCAGACTGTCGGGGTCAATTAGTTCGCCCAGCTTCTCATTTGTCGAGACCAGCCGGCCCTCGACCACATTCACACCGCTGAGGCTACCGGAAAATCCGGCGGTGATTTGGGTTGCCGCCAAGGCGCGTTCCGCCTCGGCCAAGGCGATGTTCTGGCGGGCCATGCGTGTTTGCGCCTGATCGACGCGGGCTTCGGCATTGGCAAGCGATTGGCGCTTTCCAAGCACAGCGGCCCGCGCGCTCGAGGCTGTCAGTTCTGAGGTCTCGACCGCCGCTTCGGTCACGACGCCGCGTTCACGCAAGTCGATCTGACGTTCCAACGCGCGGTCGCGCAGTTCGGACTGCTCTTGCGAGGCTGCAAGCTCGTCTGTGGCAAGTTCCAACGCCCGTTTGGCGTCGCGCACCTCGGCCTCGGCGTCCAGCATGTCGGCTTTGACGCGCGCCAGATGCGCCTCGGCGTCAAGCGGATCCACCGTGGCCAAAAGCTGCCCGCTGGTGACCGAGCCGCCGTCCTGAAACACGGGCGACAGATAGACCAAACGGCCGCCACTTTCGGCGCGGATTTCCAGCGTGCGTGTGCTGCTGACCTCGCCAAAGGCGGTCAGGATGGGGCCAATGGTTTCGGCCTTGGCGGTGACCACGTTGACAGCAAACACCCGTTCGCGTGTAGGGGGCCGGAACCCGTCGCGCGACTGGGCAGTTTGCGCGGCGTCAAAGATCGTTTTTGCCGCAACAGCAAGCAACCCGACGGTCAGTGCCAACAAGAAAAGACCCGTCAGGCTTTGGCGCAAAAACTTCATTTATCAACCTTTCAAGCGGCCCGTTTTGGACCGTCACACCAAAGCGACGGTCACCTCACTTACGCATGATACGCAACACGAGATCATTTCCGTCGCAGTTTTTCCTCTAATCGCGGAAAAATCTCGACAAAGTTACAAGGCAAGTGACGATAATCGAGCTGATGCACCAGAATCTCGTCCCAAGCGTCCTTGCATGCCCCCGGGCTGCCGGGCAGTGCAAACAGATAGGTGCCTTGGGCGACACCGCCCGTCGCGCGGCTTTGAACGGTGCTGGTGCCGATCTTTTTCATCGAAACGATTGTGAACACGGTCGAGAAAGCCTCGATCTCTTTCTCGTAGACGTCACGATGGGCTTCCACGCTGACATCGCGCCCCGTCAGACCCGTGCCACCGGTTGTCAGGACGACATCGACCTCTTTATCCACGCACCACTGGCGCAGTTTGGCGGCGATGTCGTGACGCTCGTCCGGGATGATGTCGCGATGCGCAACCACATGGCCGGCAGCCTCAATCCGGTCGACAAGCACCTGACCCGAACGGTCTTCGGCGAGGGACCGGCTGTCCGAGACCGTCAGAACGGCAATGCGGACGGGGACAAAGGGTTTGGAGTCGTCAAATTTCGGCATTGGACCCTCAGGACATCTCTCTCAAACGGGCTTGAAGCGACAGCAGGTGGCCCCAGGCATCGCGTTTGGAATGGGGATTGCGGAGCAAATATTCGGGATCATTCATCGGCAATGCAGGAATGCCGTTTACGTCTTTCCACTGGCCGCGCAGCCGCGTCATACCGCGCTGGCCCAACAGCGCCTGACACGCCACGCCGCCCATCAGAACGATGAGATCGGGTTTGGCCAAGGCGATGTGGCGCTCAAGAAACGGGCGCATCATGGCAATTTCTTCGGACTTGGGGTCGCGGTTGCGCGGCGGTCTCCATGGCAGGGCCGTCGTCAGATAGACACCCGCAGCCCCGTCTGCCGACCGCGCCATGGCGATTGCGGCAAACATCTTGTCCAGCAACGCCCCTGCGCGTCCGGCGAAGGGCAGACCCTGCAAATCATCCTCGCGGCTTGGGAATTCGCCGATAACCATAACCCTTGCCGAGGGCGATCCATCCGCAAACACGAGGTTATGCGCCCCACGTTGCAGCTCGCAATGGGGGAAGCCCGCGACCGCGGATTTCAAAGCCTCAAGGCTTGTTGCATTGGCCGCCGAAGTCTTGGCAATCGCGACCGGATCGATGTCTGGGGCAACAACTGATGCAACCGGCGCTGGTTGCGTGGGTTTTTGCGTGGGTGGTTTAACGTCAAGCGCGAACCGATCAACCGGCGTTTCAGAAATCGCCTCGGTCACGCCCAGTTCGACCTGCCACTCGAGCAGGGTACGCGCTGTCCAATAATCGATCTGCGAATCCATACGCAAAGGCTACCGCGCATCTCAGGTGGGTAAAAGCAAAAGCGGAAGATGACACAGGGGATTGCAATGGCTTTTAGGCCCAATCCAGCAGCAAGGCCATTTTTCAGCGAAATTCAGACCCGATCAAACCAAGCCCGCTTGCCCCGACGCGGCAGGCTTCCTATAAGCGACCGAAATCCGAGGAGACGCCATGACATTCCGGCAAAAGCACCTCTTGGGCATTGAACCCCTCCATCCGACAGAAATTACAACGATTCTGGATTTGGCAGACACATATGCCGATCTCAATCGCCAGGGCCGTGGACATACGGATGCGCTTGCCGGTCTGACCCAGATTAACATGTTCTTTGAGAATTCGACCCGCACGCAGGCAAGTTTCGAATTGGCGGGCAAGCGGCTTGGTGCAGACGTCATGAACATGGCGATGCAGGCCAGCTCGATCAAAAAGGGCGAAACGCTGATCGATACCGCCGTCACGCTGAACGCGATGCATCCTGATCTTCTGGTTGTCAGGCACCCGCATAGCGGCGCGGTCGATCTGTTGTCGCAAAAAGTGAATTGCGCGGTTTTGAACGCGGGCGACGGAGGCCACGAGCATCCCACCCAAGCGCTGCTCGATGCGCTGACCATTCGCCGACGCAAGGGGCGCTTGCATCGTCTCAACATCGCGATTTGCGGCGACATTGCCCATTCGCGCGTGGCCCGCAGCAACATCATGCTGCTGGGCAAGATGGAGAACCGCATCCGCCTGATTGGCCCGCCCACGTTATTGCCGTCGCAATTCGCCGAATTTGGCTGTGAGATCTACGACGACATGCGCGAGGGCCTTGCGGACGTGGACGTCGTGATGATGCTGCGCCTTCAGCGCGAGCGCATGGACGGCGGGTTCATTCCGTCTGAGCGCGAGTATTTCTATCGCTACGGTCTGGATGCAGAAAAGCTGGCTTGCGCCAAGGACGACGCCATCGTCATGCACCCCGGCCCGATGAACCGAGGCGTCGAAATCGACGGCGACATCGCAGACGACGTCAAGCGGTCGGTGATTCAAGAGCAGGTCGAAATGGGCGTGGCTGTACGCATGGCCGCCATGGAATTGCTGGCGCAGAACCTGCGCGAAACGCGCGGCGAAAGGAACTGACATGGATGAAAGCTACCAGCTTACCTCTACAACCGACCTAAACGCGGGCGAGGACATCGTGCAGAGCTTCTCGGCAGATCGCGCGACCTATTGGCGTGACCACGCATGGATGGCGGCGGTGGCAATGGCGGCGGGGATGGTGATCCTTTGGGCCATTGGCAATCCACATGTCTGGACCGGCGCCATTGGCGGCCTGGCGGCTATTGCGATCCGTGGGTTTTACATCGCTTCGGACGAATTGAACGTGCGTTGGGATATGACGAACCAGCGGCTATTGGGGCCACAAACCCGTATTGTGCGGCTGGAGAGCATCAAGGACGTGCGCACCATTGCGAATTCCGTGCAGGTCATTACGACCACCGGCGACAAATATCTGCTCAAGTACCAGGCAGATCGCCAGGCGACCAAGGCGGCGATTTTGGCAGCGGCCGGAAAAGCGTAGGAAAGGGCTGGAATGACGACGCTATTTGAGAACGCGCGCCTGATTGATCCCGAGGCGCAGACCGATGGCAACGGTGCGGTTTTGGTCGCGCAGGGCAAGATTTCCGCCGTGTTTGGCAAGGACGCCGATCTGAGTGCGGCGCGTGCCTCGGCAGGCAGTGTCGTTGATTGCAACGGCAAGACCCTCGCCCCCGGGCTTGTCGATATTGGCGTCAAGATTTGCGAACCGGGTGAGCGGCATAAAGAGAGCTTCCGCTCGGCTGGTCTTGCTGCTGCCGCCGGTGGCGTCACGACGATCGTGACCCGACCCGACACCATTCCGGCAATCGACACGCCTGAGACACTCGAATTTGTCACGCGCCGCGCGCAAGAGGCGGCCCCTGTCAACGTGCGGACCATGGCGGCATTGACCAAGGGACGCGCGGGCCAGGAAATGACTGAACTTGGTTTTCTCAAGGACGCGGGGGCCGTGGCGTTTACCGACGGCGACCGCGTGATCGAGCGCACCAAGGTTATCAGCCGCGCCATGACCTATGCGAAAAGTCTGGACGCTTTGATCGTGTCCCACCCCCAAGACCCTGGGTTGTCGGACGGGGCCGCGACCACGTCGGGGAAGTTTGCCGCCCTCAAAGGCCTGCCATCGGTCAACCCCATGGCCGAGCGTATGGGGTTGGACCGAGACATTGCCCTCGTTGAAATGACCGGCGTCAAATACCACGCCGACCAGATCACCACCCTGCGCGCACTTCCGGCGCTTGAGCGGGCCAAGGCCAACGGGTTTGATATCACCGCAGGCGTTTCGATCCATCATCTGACGCTGAACGAACTTGACGTGGCCGACTATCGGACCTTCTTCAAGGTCAAGCCCCCGCTGCGGTCCGAAGACGACCGGCTGGCCTGCATTCAAGCGGTGGCCGATGGGTTGATCGACATCGTTTGCTCGATGCACACACCGCAGGACGAGGAAAGCAAACGCCTGCCGTTTCAAGAGGCCGCAAGCGGGGCCGTTGGTCTTGAAACCTTGCTGCCGGCCGCGCTGCGACTTTATCACAACGATCAATTGACCCTGCCCCAGTTGTTCCGCGCCATGTCTCTCAACCCAGCCAAACGCTTTGGGCTTGAGGGCGGACGATTGGCCGTCGGGGCCGCCGCGGATTTTGTTTTGTTTGACCCTGACACGCCTTTTGTGCTGGACCGGACCAAGCTCAACTCAAAGTCCAAGAACACGCCGTTTGACGGGGCTCGCTTGCAGGGTAAAGTGCTTGGAACCTGGGTGAACGGCAAACGCGTTTTCGGAGGCTAGACGATGGATTGGCTTGTCACGGCGGTCGCCGCATATATCCTCGGGTCGGTCCCGTTTGGCGTCGTGATCGCGGCAATGTTTGGTCTGGGTGATATTCGCCAGATCGGGTCCGGCAATATCGGCGCGACCAATGTTTTGCGCACCGGCAACAAATTCGCCGCCTTTCTGACGCTTGTCTTGGACGCTGGCAAAGGGGCCATCGCAGTGCTTGTTGCGCGGGCCGTTTTCGGAGAAGGCGCGGCTGGGTTTGCAGGGCTATTCGCCGTGCTCGGGCACCTGTTCCCGATTTTCCTAAAGTTCAAAGGTGGCAAAGGTGTCGCGACGTTCCTCGGCACGCTTTTGGCGCTGAGTTTTCCTGCCGGATTGGCCGCCTGCGCGGCTTGGTTGGTGACCGCCGCGCTGTTCCGGATTTCATCGCTGTCGGCCATCGTTGCGGTCGCTTTGGCCCCGGTGTTCACCTATTATTTCTACCACCTTCACGGAGCGCTTCTGGTCGCAGTCCTGTCAGTGGCGGTGATCGCAAAACACCACGCCAATATCCGGCGGCTGTTGAAGGGCGAAGAGCCTAAGATTGGCAGGAAGTAGGGGTCCCTTGCTCGCATGAAAAGCGCCAGTCGGCTGGATCGGGCAGGCGCAGGCGCGGCGGGCGTCGCCCTTGTTCCGTGCATTTCTGGCGATTGGCGGGTTGAAAACCCACCCTACTTTACCGGTTCAATTGAAATTCAAAAGGAGCACCCGCCCCGGGCTTGATCCGGGGCCTCATGGTCACATCGCGAGGTCCCGGCTCGGGGGCCGGGACGGGTTGGATTCGATATTATCTAGTAACTGAACGCCCCGTAGATCTTACTGAGATCACCGCCCCATTCGCCGTTGTAGCACTCCATCAACTCGTCCGCAGGGGTTTTGCCTGACTCAAGGCTTTCCTTGAGTGCGTTCAGGAAATGCGTTTCGTCCGGCACCAGACCGCCAGCACCAGGCATGGCGCGGGCTTTGAGGCCTTGTTCAGCGATAGCGACCGTTTCTCGGGCGATGTCCATCATTTTGATGCCGTTTACCTCGGCCTGAAGACCGTCCTTGGCAGCAGCAGCCCGAAGGGCCTCGCGGGTTTCGGCGTCCCATCTTTTGTAAAGGTCGCTCGCGGCATCAAGCGCACCTTGGTCGTAGCAGAGACCCACCCAAAAGGCGGGCAATGCGCAGAGGCGACGCCATGGTCCTCCGTCAGCGCCGCGCATTTCGAGGAATTGCTTGATCCGCGCTTCGGGGAAAATCGTCGTCAGGTGGTCGGCCCAGTCCGAAAGGGTTGGCATTTCGCCCGGCAGGGCAGGCAGTTGCCCTTTCAGGAAATCGCGGAAGGATTGGCCCAGCGCATTGTGATAAACCCCGTCGCGGTAGACGAAATACATCGGCACATCGAGCGCGTATTCGACCCAGGATTCAAAGCCGAAACCGTCTTCAAACACAAATGGCAACATGCCGGTCCGGTCGGCGTCAAGGTCGCGCCAAACGCGGCTGCGCCAGCTTTTGTGACCGTTGGGCTTGCCCTCAAGGAACGGTGAATTGGCAAAAAGCGCGGTGGCCACGGGTTGCAGCGCCAGCGCGGTGCGGAATTTCTGAACCATGTCGGCCTCGGAGCCGAAGTCGAGGTTCACCTGCACGGTGCAGGTGCGATACATCATGGTTTTGCCCATGGTGCCGACGCGGTCCATATAGTCGGTCATCAGCTTGTAGCGCCCTTTTGGCATCACAGGCATGTCTTCGTGTTTCCAGATCGGCGCAGCTCCGAGACCGATAAACCCGACCCCGATTTCATCTGCAATGTGCTTCACGTCGCGCAAATGGACGTTCACCTCGTCACAGGTCTGGTGAATCGTTTCCAGTGGAGCGCCCGACAATTCAAGCTGGCCGCCGGGCTCAAGCGAGACATTTGCCCCGTCCTTGGTCAGGCCGATCAGTTTGCCCGCTTCGGTCAGAGGCGCCCAACCGTGGCGGTCGCGAAGACCCTCAAGCATGGCGAGGATCGACTTTTCGCCCTCGTATGGCAGGGGTTTATGGGTGTCTTTACAGTAGCCGAACTTTTCATGTTCGGTGCCGATGCGCCAGTCTTCCTTAGGTTTGCAGCCCGACGAGAGGTACTCGGCAAGCTGGTCGTGGCTTTCGATCGGTCCGCCACCGCTCTGAGGAATGGACATTGGCTGCTCCTGCGTCGTGTTGTCTGGGTTAACTCGTGGGGTGAATTGAAACTGGTGTCAATGCAGCCGCGTCAGGTTTTCCGGCGCTTTCAGACGCTGCCAGATCACGATCAGGTGTCCGTTGTTCCGCTCGAGCGCGGCAAGCATTTCGCCGGTTTGCAATCCCGGCAGGGCTGCGAAGACGTCAAACAGCTTGTCGGTGCCCTCGGCGTTGAGGGGTATCTGTACGTCTGCCTGACCCAATTGGGACAAAACCCATCGAGGCGGGTCTTGCGCGTAATCGAGGCTGAGGCTGTCCAGATCCGACATCGCCACGACGCCGCCGTCAAAGGGGGCAAGATAGGTGATCTGGCCTTCCTTGGTCGACACCACACCAACCCCGCCTTGTTCGGTCTTGAAACGAAGACGCTGAACGCCCGACCAGGCAAAGCCGGCGGCAACGATCACCAAAAGCCAGCCGATCCAAACCATCAGGCCAAAGGTGCTTAAGGCCAAGTAGAGCCCGACGGCCCCGACGAACCCTGCGACGATGAGATCGCGATAGCGGGTCAGAAACTGGCGGGCCTCGGGTCTTAGAAAATCACTCATAGATGCGTTGCTTTCCGTCAAACAGACATAGCGTCCACTGACCGATATAGGTGAACCCGATCGCCTGATAAGCCCTTGACGCGTTTTGATTGGCTGAAAACAGCGTTGCGCGCTGGATGCCTTGGGCCTTGGCGTGTTGTAAATGCAGGGCCACGGCGCGGCGGGCATGGCCCTTGCCCCTGAGGTCTGGCGGTGTGTAGACGCCGCCGATTTGCACGATATCCGGCAAGCGGGCGTTAAAGCCCGTCGTGCAAAGCGCAGTTCCGCTGTCCATCAGAACGACATGGCTTTGGGTGTCGCAATAGCCCGCGTATTCTTGCGGCGCGGTCTTGTTGGCGGTTTCGACCGGCACGTTCAGCACCTCGACATCGTAGTCGCGCCGCCAAAGGATCATCTCGTCCTTGTCGGCGGCTGTAAGGGGCATGATCTCTCCGATGCCCTCGGGCACGATCAGTTGCGCGAGGTCCAACGCATACTGAGGCTCGTCGTGATCCAGCATCGTAGGCGCGTCCTTCAACCCGAGCGCCGCTTGCAGCGACCGCGCTTGTCCCGCGGGGCCGATGATCCCGATCAGGTCTCGGTCTGCCAGCAGGTCGGCAACACCCCTCCAATCGAGGTCGGGACATTGCGGCATCAGCATGCCTTCGCGGGTGATGCTGAGGACGCCGGTTATGTCTTTCCCATGCCTAAGCACAATGAAATTTGGCGCGCGGGGGTGGTCACCGTTCAGGCCGTGAGCGTTCAGGTTTGACAGAGGGAACATGGACTGAACGACGTGGCGGCGCAGAAAGGCCGTGACCTCGGGCAAGTCCGCTTGGGTGGCCCACATTCTACCAATCCCCGAACGCTTGCTGCCGGAGGGTCATGTTAATTCCTCGAACGAAAACTCAATTGAATATTTAGCAAGTTTGAGGTTTGGGATTGCCCTTGTTGCAGAGATTGTTCGCTTGTCAAACTCGTGCGCGACTATGATCCCACGCAATCTTTCGGAGTCGCCCTCAGAAAGTAGATCACCCATATATCCAAGTATTTGCCCGATCACTCGCGCGTCTGTCTTGCCGGCCTTAAGCTCCAACACGACAAGCGTTTCTTCGTCATCCTCACACAGAATATCAATAAAACCAGAGTCTACTGATCGTTCAATACCATCATCAACAATAGATAAGCCATCCTCTAGTGCAGAGATGTTTTCGCGTAATGATCTCTGCATGTCACGCTCAAGAGCAAAGCGCTGTTTCTCTTGCGCGTCATCTATTGGCGCGGCAACCAACGCTGAACGATCTGCCACACCATATGAATGCTCTGTGTCTCCTGACAGGAATTGCGCATAGCGTTTGATTGCTCCCTTTAGGGATTGAAGGCGCGTATAATTTCGCCCGCTGAACTCAACCTTAGTCGGATTCTCACGTCCGGCTCGTTCATCTTCTTTTGTGTATGTAAATTCTTCAATGAGATCGGATAGCTCACCATTTTCAATACGCTGATCCAAGTCGCCGTAGTATTTTTCGATTTGGCGAATATGGCCTTTCTGCGTGTTGCAGGTGTTCTCGTGGTAACCCTGCGCTTCAAGCCAGTCTGAATAGTCATTTCTCATTCGATACTCCCTTAACTACCAATCCCCGAACGCTTGCTGCCAGAGGGTCATCGCCGCAACGGCGGCGGTGTCTGCACGCAGGATGCGAGGGCCGAGGCTGACGGCGTGGGTGAAGGGCAGCGATCTGAGGCGGGTGCGTTCGGCCTCGGAAAACCCGCCCTCGGGGCCGATGAGGATGGCCCAACTGCCTTTGGGCGAGGCCGCGCCCCGGCGATAGGTGGGGCAGCGGTCATAATGCACAATTTCGCCGTCCCGGACATGATCCGGGACCTCTGGCTGAGGGTTCTTTCTTTGGCCGTCGGGGTCCCGGGTCAAGCCCGGGACGGGAAGCGCCAGACGCGCGCCCGCTTCGGCTTCGTCGCAGAACATCAGTTTGCGATCCGCGGGCCAAGCCTCGAGCAGTTTGGACAGCTTTTGCAAGTCCGTCACCTCGGGGACATAGGTTCCGCCGCATTGTTCTGCGGCCTCGACGGCGTGGGCTTGGAGGCGGTCCTGACGCACGCGCTCGGAATTGGTGAAATCGGTGCCGACCGGTATGATCCGCGCCGCGCCCATTTCAGCGGCCTTTTCGACGATGAAATCGGTGCGCGCCTTTTTGATCGGTGCGAAGATCAACCAGAGGTCAGGGGGCATCTGCAGCGGCTTGGTTTGCACCAGACACGTCAGCACGCCCGCCCGTTTTCCCGCTTGGGTGATGCTGGCTGTCCACTCGCCATCGCGCCCGTTGAACAGCGCCACATCGCCACCCGCTTTCTGGCGCATCACACCAAACAAGTAGTGCGCCTGATCGCGGTCCAAAGGAACCGTTTGCCCCTGACCCAGCGGGTGATCTACATAGAGCCTGATTTTTGCTGCTTCCATGAGGCCACCATATGACCGACGCCGGAAACACGCCAGAGCCAGCGGGCCAGGTTTCAGACGCTGTGCGTGGAAATTGGGTCGACCATGCGGCCCCCGAATGGACGCGCCCCTATCTGCGGCTCAGCCGTGCAGATCGCCCGATAGGAACTTGGCTGCTGTTGCTGCCCTGTTGGTGGGGATTGTTCCTGTCTGCATTGTCGCAAAACCGCTTCGGTTGGGACGGCGCTTGGATCCTGATCGCCTGTGCCGCAGGAAGCTGGCTGATGCGGGGGGCTGGATGCACATGGAACGACATCACCGACCGCAAGTTTGATTCGCAAGTCGAGCGCACGCGGTCTCGCCCGATCCCGTCGGGGCAGGTTTCCACGAAACAGGCTGCCGTTTGGATGGTTGCCCAAGCGTTGATCGCGTTCCTCATTTTGTTGACGCTCAATATCAACGCGATCCTGCTGGGCTTCCTGTCTTTGGTGCCGGTGGCGATTTATCCTTTTGCCAAGCGCTACACCTATTGGCCGCAAGCCTTTCTTGGCATCGCTTTCAACTGGGGCGCGCTGCTGGCGTGGACCGCACATAGCGGGTCTCTTGGATGGCCGGCTGTTGTACTTTATCTTTCCGGTCTGGCCTGGACGTTGTTTTATGACACGATCTACGCCCATCAGGACAAAGAGGACGACGTCATGATTGGCGTCAAATCGACGGCCTTGTTGTTTGGCGCTGAGACCCCGAAATGGATGAAGCGGTTCTTGGTCGCCACCCTGTTGCTGATGCTTGCCGCAATTTTATTGGCAACATCCGAGCGCAACCTGTTGTCGCTGGTCGTGGCCGTTGGCGGGGCCTGGGCCTTTGGCTGGCATTTGGTCTGGCAGCTTCAAAAACTCGACATCGACGATTCCGACGGGCTTTTGGCGTTATTTCGCGCAAACAGGAATGCGGGTCTGATCCCGGTGTTGTTTTTTCTGGTCGCATTGTTCATTTGATTGATCCGCTTGGGCGGACGACCTAATAAAGACCCACACCTTCGGAGACTGTCCCCTTTATGAGGCTACCTGCCGCCATTCTCGTATTGCTTTTCATGCTGGCTGGTGCCGGTCTGAGCTATGTTGGCGCGATGGTTTCGGTGAATGTGGTTGAGGACAGTTCGGAAATTGGCGTGCGCAGGGCGCTTGACGCAAACGCGCTCGATTGGGCCGAAGTTCAGGCCGACGGATTGCAGGTGTTGTTGACAGGCACCGCCCCGACCGAGGCGTTGCGCTTTAAGGCGCTTTCGACCGCTGGGGGCGTTGTCGACGCGGCCCGCGTTGTTGACGGGCTGGATGTGCAAGCAGGCAAGGCGCTTGAGGCCCCCAAGTTTTCGATTGAGATTTTGCGCAATGACAGCGGTGTGTCGCTGATCGGTTTGGTCCCGAGCGCCACCGACAAGGCCGCATTGATCGCGGCGTTCGAGGCAGCGACCGATGGGGCAAGTGTCGTGGACCTGCTGGAGAGTGCCGATTACCCCGCCCCTGCCGGATGGGACAAGGCCCTTAAGTTTGCAATCACCTCGGCGGGCATTCTCAAACGCTCAAAAATTTCGATGTCGGCGGATTTGATCGATGTGTCCGCCGTGACCGACAGCGCCGAGGAAAAAGCCGAGGTTGAAGCGGCGTTGTTTGAGCATTTGCCAACCGGTCTGGGCGTCGATCTTGATATATCGGCCCCTCGGCCCGTTATCACGCCCTTCACGCTGCGCTTCGTGGTCGATGAAACCGGGGCGCGGTTTGATGCCTGTTCGGCGGATGACGCCGCCGCCGTCTCGATGATCGAAACCGCGGCAAAAACTGCGGGGTTGCTGGGCGAGGTAGACTGCACAATCGGTCTCGGGGTTCCGTCGCCAAGCTGGGGTGAAGCGGCGTCTCAGGCGATTATGGGACTTGGCGAGATTGGCGCCGGTTCGGTGACCCTGTCCGATGTTGACGTTCACCTGATCGCTTTTGACACGGTCCCGCAGGACGTTTTTGACACAGTTGTCGGAGAGCTTGAGAACAGCCTGCCCGACCTGTTCTCGCTACACCCCGAGCTTTTGAAAAAGGAAGACGTTCAGGATCTCGGACCGCCCGAATTTACGGCGACGCTTAGCCCCGAGGGTCAGGTGCAGCTTCGCGGCAGGTTGCCCGACAATCGCAGTCGCGATGCCGTTGAAAGCTACGCTAAGGCGCAATTCGCAAGCAGCCAAACCTACATGGCCGCGCGGCTTGACCCGACCCTGCCGGCGGGGTGGTCTATTCGCACGATGATCGCTCTTGAGGCTTTGGCGATGTTGAACAGCGGGTCGGTTGTGGTTGAACCCGATGCGATCACGTTGAGCGGACGCACCGGTGACAAAGGGGCGAAGTTCAACATCTCGCGCTTGTTGTCCGAGCAGCTCGGACAGGGCGAAAGTTTGGATCTGGATGTAACCTATCTTGAGACGCTAGATCCCAGCACCCTGATCCCCACACCCGAGGAATGCCTGAACGACATTCGCGCCGCGGCGGCGGAAAACAAGATCAGGTTTGAACCCAGCTCGGCGACGATCAAGCCCGAAGCGCAACCGACGATGGACCGCATCGCGGAAATCCTTTTGACCTGCGGGCCAATCCGACTTGAAATTCAAGGCTACACAGACAGTCAGGGGCGCGAGTCGATGAACCTGACGCTGTCGCAATCACGGGCGGAAGCCGTGATCGAAGAACTGATGAACCGGCGTATTCTCGTATCGAATGTGATTGCAACGGGCTATGGTGAAGTGCGGCCGATCGCAGACAACGGAACCGAGGAAGGCCGCGAGGCCAACAGACGGATCGAATTCCACCTGTATGATCCCGCGAATATCGCGACGCCTGAAGACACTGAGGGAGAAAGCAATGAGTAGATCGGAATTCATCATTGCCACGGCCATCGTTCTGTTTGTGGCCTTTTTGGTCGGTTGGTTCGCGCATTGGCTGGTGCACCGGTTCACCCGAGTCAATCAGGCCGATTTTGGCGAATTGGACAAGATGGCAAAGGAACTGCACGAGGCCGAGGAGCTGCGCGACCAAACCATCGCGAGCTATGGCGAAAAAGAAGCGGAACTCGCCAATCAACTCAGCCAGACCCAAGCCGAACTGGCCGCGGCGATGGAGGGGCTGCGCGTGGCGCGGGGTGAGACCGAGGAATTACGCGAGTATATCGAACGCGTCAACGCGATGGACTAACGCCAGTCTTTAACGCCAACGCGTCAGGCTGTCTTCGTCGTCCTGCTTCGCAGCAACCCATTCAGCGCCGTTCGTCAGGAATTCTTTCTTCCAGAAGGGCGCGCGGGATTTCAGGTAATCCATAAGAAACTCTGCCGCCTCAAACGCGTCTTTGCGATGACGGGCTGCGGTGGCGACCATCATTATCATCTCGCCGGGTGCAAGGTCTCCGAAGCGGTGAATGACCAGGACATCGCCCAATGACCAACGCGCGGTGGCCTCTGTCGCGATCTTGGTCAAGGCCTTTTCCGTCATGCCGGGATAATGCTCAATCGTCATTTTTTGCAGCGTGCCGTCAGGCGTATCCCGCACGATGCCGGTGAAGGTTACGATGGCCCCCTGATCCTTGCGGCCTTGCGCAAACGCAGCTGCTTCACCACCAAGATCAAACGGCGCGGATTGAACGGCGATCTTCATGGCTAACCACCCGTCATGGGTGGGAAAAACGCAACTTCGCGGGCGCCTTCGATGCTTGCGTCAAAATCTGTGAGGTCTTGGTCAACTGCAACCCGCAGCGCCGAGACGTCGGCAAAGGCGGCTGCGTAACGGTCCTCACGTGCTGAAAGCTCGGCCACAAGCTCAGCGACGGTTGCGGCCGTTGTCTCAACCGTTTCTTTAGGAAGACCGATGCGTTCGCGCACCCATGCAAAATAGAGGACGTTCACCATGGTCAATCCTTGAGATGCGGCCGTGCTTTTCGAAAGTAATCCCAGCCGGTGATCGCGGTCAGGATCATCGCCAACCACAAAAGCGTAATGCCGATGTTCTTGGACCAGATGAAACCTGCAAATTTCCACCGCAGGCCCAGCACGTCTTCGATCTCGCCCGAAATGATCGCCTGAAACGTCAGACCGTCCATTCCGAAAGAGGACATCCCAACCATGTGTTCAAATATGCCGTAGGCGAACAAGACCGAGATCGCCAGCATTTGGACCGTGGTTTTCCACTTTGCCAGTTTGGTCACCTTCAATGTGCCTGCCGTATCGCCGAGGTATTCACGCAGGCCCGACACGAAGGTTTCACGGAACAGGATGACGACGGTCGGCACGAGAATCCAGAACGAAAGGCCCATCAAGGCAACGAGGGCAAGTAACGCTGTCACGACCATTGCCTTATCGGCAATCGGGTCCAGCATGGCCCCGAGTTTGGTTGTCTGCTTCCATGAGCGGGCCAGATAGCCGTCGAACCAATCGGTGATCGACGCGCTGGTAAACAGCACGAGGGCGATCCAGTCCGCATAGGGTCGGATCACGAACAAAAACACCAACCCCACAACCGGGGCGGCGAGCAGACGAAAGATCGTCAGGATGTTTGGCAAATTCAGCGTCATGCTGTTTTCCTATCTATTGCCACGCCGTCAGGGAAGACCAGAAAAGCCGCGACCAATGAAATGTCGCAAAATTACTAGGTTCAATCACGCAACGGTGTCTAAGCTAGCTCCATGCGCATTAAAACCTCGTTACCCCGCCCCATCACCGTAATTGAGGATCAACGTATCCTCATGCCTGACGGATGTGAACTGTCCGCTCGTATATGGATGCCAAAGGATGCGGATACAAATCCGGTGCCCATGATCCTCGAGCATCTGCCCTATCGCAAACGCGACGGGACAATCGCGCGGGACGAGGTTTCGCATCCGTGGATGGCGGGTCACGGATACGCTTGCATTCGCGTCGATATGCGCGGCAGTGGCGACAGCGCTGGACTGCACGAGGACGAATACACCCAGCAAGAATGGGACGACGCCATCAGCGTGATGGACTGGGCACGGGAGCAGCCTTGGTGCAACGGCAACTTCGGCATGCAGGGGATCAGTTGGGGCGGGTTCAATTGCCTGCAAGTCGCGGCGTTGCGCCCAAAGGGGTTAAAAGCAGTCATCACCATTTGTTCGACGGCGGATCGTTATAACGAGGACATTCACTACAAAGGTGGTGCGTTGTTGAATGAGAACCTCGGGTGGGCCACGCAGATGCTGGCCTACTCGTCGCGTGCGCCGGATCCAGCACTGGCCCCAAATTCGTGGCGCGACATTTGGATGGAGCGGCTCGAGGCGCAGCCGTTCAGTCTTGAGACATGGCTGGATCACCAAACCCGCGATGACTATTGGAAGCACGGCTCGGTCTGCGAGGATTACGCGGCGATTGAAGCTGCTGTGCTGTCTATCGGCGGCTGGCATGATGGGTATCGCAACACGATTGGCCATCTGGTCAGTCACTTGAACGCCCCTGCAAAAGGCATCATTGGGCCGTGGATTCACAAATATCCCCATATCGCCGGACCTCAGCCTGCCATCGGATTCTTGCAAGAAGCCAAACGCTGGTGGGACCACTGGTTAAAGGGCGTGGACACCGGTGTTCAAGACGACCCCGACATGCGGATCTATGTGATGGACGCGCTCAAACCCAAGGCGTGGCTGCCCGAACGCCCCGGCCGTTGGATCGCCGAGCCATCCTGGCCGTCGCCCTCGATCATTCGGGACACGCTTCATTTAACCGACGGCGGTTTAAGTCGTGCCAAAGCACCCTGCACGGCCACGGTATGCTCATTGGCAGATTGCGGGGCGACGGGTGGCGAGTATTTTCCCTATGCCTACGGCCCTGAATTCCCGACAGATCAGCGCAGCGATGATGCCCAATCGGCCTGTTTCGACGGTCCAGTCCTTGAGCACGCGGTTGACCTTGTTGGCGCACCAACAATCGCGCTGCGGCTGAGCGCCGACAGGCCCGCGGCCCAGATCGCGGTACGTTTGTGTGATGTCTTCCCGGACGGCACATCGGCGCTGATCTCGCACGGAATACTCAACCTGCAACACCGCCGCTCGCAGGAAACACCCGAAGCGATCGTCCCGAGTGAGGTTTTCGACGTTGCGATCACACTCGACGATTGCGGGTATCGCGTGCCTGCGGGGCATAGGCTCAGGGTCTCGGTGCAAACCAACTACTGGCCGTTTTTGTGGCCCGCCCCCGAACTTGCGACCGTCACCATACATCAAGGCGCAATTGAAGTGCCCCAGCGTCCTCTGGCGTCTGGCGATGAATGGCAGTTTGAACCCGCCGAGGGCAGTCAGCCGTGGGATATTGAAACGCACCGCGCAGGCAAGTGCAGCCGGACCCGCGAGATTGATCTCGAGACGGGGGACTCGGTCATGCGGATCACGAATGACGGTGGGCATGTGACCGATTTGAACCACGGTCTGTCGACCTCTTCGGTCACGCATGAGGAATGGCGGATCAACGCAGATAATCCTTTAAGCGCCAAAGCCGACATTCACTGGTTCACGACCATGGGGCGCGACGATTGGCAAACCAGCACCGAGGCAAAATCCTCGATGACAGCCGATGCGCAGGCGTTTCACATCAAAGCCGAATTGCGCACATGGGAGGGGGATGATCTGGTGTTCGAAAGAACCTTTCAACGCAGCATCCCCCGCAACGGCATGTAGCCAAAACAAAAACGGCGCCACTTGGGCGCCGTTTCTTTTTCTAGGGTGTCGCTGATTAAGCGTTGAACCACCAGCGCTCGGCCGAGTGAGAACCGTCAAGCTCCCAGTTGGCGGCAACATTCTCTGAGTGTCCGACCTTGGTCGACAGACCCATGATGTAGTTCGCGAACATCGGCACAATCGCACCGCCATCATCACTGATGAGCATCTGCGCTTCTGCATACATTGCAGCCCGCTTGGTTGTGTCCAGCTCGGAACGTGCGGCAACGACGATGTCGTTAAACTTCGCCGACGCCTCGGTGCCCTTCCAGGCGGTGTCGTTCCACTCGGTGTCATTGGTGTAGGCCGCTGTATACATCCAGTCTTGGGTTGGACGACCACCCCAATAGGCTGCTGACCAGCCTTTCTTGTTCCAGACGTTCGACCAGTAGCCGTCCGATGGTTCACGCACCACTTCAACTTCGATGCCAGCAGCACCAGCCGACGCTTGGATAAGCTGAGCCGCATCAACCGCGCCCGCAAACGCTGCATCAGAGGCCGACAGTTGGATTGCGCCGCTGTGGCCCGACTTTTTGTAGTGGAACGCAGCTTGCTCGGGATCATACTCGCGTTGAGGCAGATCGCCGGCGTGATATGGAACCGCTGGCGAAATTGGGTGGTCGTTGCCAAGCGCACCGTGGCCAAGCAGAATCTTGTCGACCATTTCCTGACGGTTGACCGCCAGTTTCAAGGCCGTACGCAGATGCGCGTTGTCAAACGGTGCAACATCCAGACGCATTGGGAAGGTGTAGTGCAGATACCCTGTGGTCTCGAGAATATTGACCGCAGGCGACCGTGCGAGCAGGCCAACCGTTTTTGGATCAAGGCGGTCGATGACGTCAACCTGACCCGACAGAAGGGCGTTCTGACGCGCGGTGATGTCGATGATCGACAGCAGCGTGAATTCGTCAAAATGAACTTCTTTGAAGTAATTCGGGTTGCGGGTCATTTCCGCGCGCACGCCCGGCTCAAAGTTCTGAAGCGAGAAGCCGCCGGTTCCGATGCCTGCAATTGGATCGACCATGCCGTCCATCGATGGCATGATAGCCAGGTGATAATCACCAATCACGAACGGGAAGTCAGCGTTCGGACCGTCAAGATCGATCACAACGCGGTTCGCGCCATCTGTACGGATATCGGTGACCGAGCTGAGCAAGCCTTTGGCAGCGGATTTGGATTCGTCGCCGCGGTGGTAGTTGATCGAGGCGACAACATCGTCCGCGTGCAGCGATTTTCCGTTGTGGAATTCAACGCCTGTGCGCAGGTTGAAAATCCACGTCGCGCCGCCGTTGTCGGCATCCCAGCTTTCGGCCAGATCACCGCGCAGCGACCCATCGGGGCCAATCTCGGTCAGGTGGTTGAAGACTGTGTTCACCATGTTGTTGGTGAACCCGTTTTCATATGTCGCCGGATCGAGGCTATCCGTCGTCGAGCCGTGGCCAACGCCGACGCGATAGTGACCGCCCTTGCTTGGCACAGAGGCCATGACCTGCGTGGCCATTCCAAGCGCGGATGGAACAGCCACACCCGCAGCAACCATCGAGCGCACAAAGGTGCGTCGGTTAATATGTCCGGCAGCGAATTTTGTTTTCTGCTCTGTCATAAACAGAGATTTGCGATCTTTCATTTGGCTTTTGCCTTCCTGTTGTGAACGTCGTTTTTAGGCCTTTTTGAATCTGATCTCCCAAATCACTCAAAAAGACATACCCATTTTGGTACAGACGGATCGTAACAATAGATTGTGGGCTAAAGCAAATTTCTTTCACAAACCCCGTTTACTTTTTTGCGGTGTTGCGCCTACCCTTTTGCAACAGGGAGATTGGGTAGGACCAAAAACGACGTGCTATTAAGGCGCAACCTAGCCCAACCAAGTAGACAAAAAGGGGGATGATGACCGTGCATCCGGTTATCAGGACGGTTTTACAGCGCCTTGCTTTAGGCGTGATGACCTTATTCTTCGTATCACTGGTTATCTTCAGCGGCGTCGAAATGCTGCCAGGTGACTTTACTCAGGCCGTTCTCGGACAGGCCGCAACCGAGGAAACCGTCGCCGCCTTCCGGCGCGAACTGGGCCTCGATCAGCCTGCATATATACGCTATTTCGACTGGATTGGCGGAGTCATGACCGGCGATTTCGGGACGTCTTTTTCTGGTCGGGCCTCATCCGGTATCGACAGATCGCGCGACGTGGTTGACCTGATCGGCCCACGCCTTTGGAACACTATGTTTTTGGCGTCGATGACGGCACTTGTCGCGGTTCCGCTTGCCTTGTTCCTCGGGATTACTGCCGCGCTATATCGCAATTCGATCTATGACCGCGTGGTCAATGCCTCGACGCTGGCGACGATTTCGACACCTGAATTCTTCGTTGCATACATCCTGATTCTTTTCCTGGCGGCGCTGAATCCGATATTCCCGTCGCTTGCAAATGTGTCGCCTGACACCGAGTTGAGCGAGCGAATCTATCGAAGTGCCCTGCCCTCGATGACCCTCGCGCTGGTGATTATCGCCCATATGATGCGCATGACGCGTGCCGCGATCATCAACCTGCTGGCCAGCCCCTATATCGAAATGGCGCGCCTTAAGGGGCTGTCATCGACGCGGGTCATTCTGTTCCACGCGCTTCCAAATGCTTGGGCGCCAATCGTCAACGTCATCGCGTTCAACCTTGCCTATCTGGTGGTCGGCGTGGTCGTTGTTGAGGTGGTCTTTGTTTATCCGGGCATCGGTCAATTGATGGTCGACGCCGTTACAACCCGTGACATTCCGGTGGTTCAGGCCTGTGCCCTGATCTTCGCCGCGACGTATATCGTGCTGAATCTCCTGGCCGATATCATCTCGATTGTCACCAACCCGAGGCTTCTGCATCCAAGATGAGTACATCCGAAGGTTATACCGCAAAGGACGAAGTTGGCCAGGTCCGCGCACGCCGCACCTGGAGCCAGCGCACATGGATCGAGCTTAAAAAGGCACCCGCGACGGCTTGGCTGGGGATGATCGTTATCAGCCTTTACCTGATCGTTGCCCTGTTCGCCCCATTGATCGCGCCTTATGGCGAGGCCGAGATTACGCCGGTTCCCTATGCCCCCTGGGGCGGAGACCATCTGTTTGGCACGGATCAAATTGGTCGGGATATTCTGTCGAGACTGATATTCGGAGCGCGCAACACAATCGGCATCGCCCTTGCAACCACGTTCCTTGCCTTCCTGATCGGGGGAGGTCTGGCCTTGGTTGCGGCGATCTCGCGCGGGTGGGTCGATCAGATTTTGTCGCGTTTCGTCGATGTTCTGATGGCCATTCCCAGCCTGATTTTCGCGCTGATGCTGCTGTCGATCTTCGGGTCGAACATCACCTCGCTCATTATCATTATCGCGGTTCTGGACAGCACCCGCGTGTTCCGTCTGACCCGTGCCGTCGCGATGAACGTTGTGGTTATGGAATACGTTGAGGCCGCGAAACTGCGCGGAGAAGGACTCGGCTGGATTATGCGCCGCGAAATTCTGCCAAACATCATGCCGCCTTTGGTCGCCGAATTCGGCCTTCGGTTCTGCTTTGTCTTCCTGACGATTGCGGCACTGTCTTTCCTGGGTGTCGGCATCCAGCCGCCAACGGCTGACTGGGGCTCAATGGTGCGCGAGAACGCCTCGCTGATCCAGTTTGCGCAATTTGACCTGAAAGCCGGCATTACGCCGCTGCTGCCTGCGGCGGCAATTGCCATCCTCACCATCGCGGTCAACTTCGTGGTGGATTGGTTCCTGATGAAAACGAGCGGTCTGCGCGATGAGCACTGATAACAAAGAAGTTCTTCTGAACATCAAAAACATGGTGATCGACGGTTTCTCTGACGAGAAATGGCACGAAATCATCAAAGGCGTGAATTTGACCCTGCACAAGGGCGAGGTGCTCGGGTTGATCGGTGAATCCGGCGCAGGCAAATCGACGCTCGGTCTTGCGGCGATGGGGTTTGCACGTCCCGGGTGCCGCCTGACAAGCGGCGAGATCTGGTTTGACGGCGTGGACCTGATGAAACAGTCCGAGGCCGAAAAGCAAAAGCTGCGCGGCGCGCGGATCGCCTATGTTGCCCAGTCGGCGGCAGCGGCGTTTAACCCGGCCCATACTTTGATGGAACAGACGATCGAAGCTGGTGTGCGTCATGGGCTTGTAAATGCAGAGGAAGCGCGGGAAGACGCCAAAAAACTCTTCGCGGCGATGGACCTTCCCGACCCCGACAACATTGGGGATCGTTACCCTCACCAGGTGTCGGGCGGACAATTGCAGCGGGCGATGACCGCGATGGCGATGGCTTCGCGGCCTGATCTGATTATCTTTGACGAACCCACGACCGCGCTGGACGTGACGACGCAAGTCAACGTGCTGGGAGCGATGCGCAACGCGGTGGAACAATTCCACACGGCGGCGATCTATATCACCCATGACCTTGCTGTTGTGGCGCAGATGGCGGACCGGATCAAAGTTCTCCGTTACGGCGTCGAAGTCGAGGAGGCCGACACCCAGACCATGCTGAACGACCCGAAGGAAGACTACACCAAGTCGCTTTGGTCGGTTCGTTCAATCGAGAAAGAGGGCGAAAGCGCCGACGACAAGATCCTGGAGATCAAGGGGATCACCGCGGCTTATGGCAAAGTGCCGGTTCTCAAGGATGTAAGCATCGCCGTTTCACGCGGTAAAACAGTCTCTATCGTAGGCGAATCCGGTTCTGGCAAGTCGACGACGGCGCGTGTTGTCACCGGCCTGTTGCCCCAGCTTGAGGGCGAGGTTCTATTCAACGGCACCCCCCTGCCCGCCAAACTGAAGGACCGTTCGCGCGATCAGTTGCAGCGCATTCAGATGATCTATCAATCGGCCGACACTGCAATGAATCCGCGCCAGACCGTTGGGGAAATCATCGGACGCCCCGTCGAATTTTACACGGGCAAGCGCGGCAAGGCAGCCCGTGAGCGGGTGTCAGAACTGCTTGAAATGATCGAGCTGGACGAGAGCTTTGTGGATCGATTGCCCGGTGAATTGTCCGGCGGCCAGAAGCAGCGTATTTGTATTGCCCGTGCCCTTGCGGCTGAACCAGAGCTTATCATCTGCGATGAGGTGACTTCGGCGCTCGATCAGATTGTTCAGGAGGGCATTCTGAAACTTCTGATGAACCTTCAGAAAACTCTGGACGTGTCTTACGTCTTTATCACGCATGACATTGCCACCGTGCGTGCGATCAGTGACGAAGTCGTTGTGATGTACCAGGGCGAAGTGGTCGAACAGGGCGGCAAGGAAGCAATCTTCCAACCTCCGCATCCCGCATATACCGAGTTGCTTTTGGCCTCGGTTCCCGAAATGGAAGTCGGTTGGTTGGAAAAAACAATTGATACGCTCGGTGAAAAACGCGCGGCGATGGGCTGATCTGAAGCGTCGCAGGCTTCGGGAAATGGAGGAGCCTGAAATGAATTGGTCTATTTTGAAGCTGGCCGCCATTGCCTTGCCAATATTCGTGGGTCAGGCCCATGCCAACAGTGATTTCGTACCGATTGGGGATGCCATTCAGCAAGTCCCGATCTTTGATGCGCATATGCATTACAAAGAGCCTGCATGGTCGTCATATACCGTGGGCGGTATTGTCGATTTGATGGATCGCAGCGGTGTGGCGATGGGATTGGTTTCGTCCACACCGGATGACGGCACGATCATGCTTCGGGACTATGCCCCGAACCGGATTGTTCCGGAATTGCGACCCTATTACGGGCGCGCCAATTCTTCGAATTGGACAAAGTCTGACGGGATGGAAACCTATCTGGAAGATCGCCTGAATGCCTATCAACATGAAGGTATCGGTGAATTTCATATTCACAGGCTGGACACCTCGGACGAGCCCCTGTTTCGCAATCTCATCAAGATGGCACAAGAGAGGGATATTTATCTTCAGGTTCATGCCGCCGCAGAACCAATCCGCTGGCTTTTTAGTCTAGATCCCGAGGTCAAGATCATTTGGGCCCACGCCGGGCTGGGTGAGTCTGCGTCGGATGTGTATCAGCTGATGGAGGACTATCCGACGCTGCTTGCCGATACCGCCCTTCGGGAATGGGAATTTGTCGATGCTGAGAACGGTCTCAGTCAGGATTGGAAGCGCATCATTTTCGATTTTCAGGACCGGTTGATGGTGGGAAGCGATACATGGGTGACAGGTCGTTGGGATGAGTATGAAAGTATCATCGCGTCAAACCGCGACTGGCTGTCCTATCTGCCGCGCAACATTGCCGAAAAAATCGCCTACAGAAACGCAGAGACGTATTTTCAGCGCTCCATTTCGATGGACCAGATCGGCACGCGCTAGAGCAAGCCAAATTGGGCGCTTGCCCGATGGAGTCATTCGTGCTTGTTGATCTGCGAATAGGCCGCGCCCAGCGCCGCGCCGATTGCGATCCCGACGCCGACTCCCACGGCGATGTTATCAATCGCCACACCGATAGCAGACCCGAGCCCAGCCCCCAAAGCGACGCCGACACCGACGCCCAGGCTGGTTTTCTCGTCGTCCTTGTTGCTCATATCCGTCCCCTTATGAGCCTTCGTGGAAGAAGGCATAGATCGTTTCCGCCAGATTGTCCGAGACCCCGTCCACCGCTTTCAGGTCGGCGAGGTTCGCGCGGCTGACCGCCTTGGCCGACCCGAAGTGCTGGAGAAGTGCGCGTTTGCGCGTTGCACCGACACCGGGCACATCGTCCAAAGGGGTGGCCCCGATCGCCTTGGCGCGTTTGGCGCGGTGGGTGCCGATGGCAAAACGGTGGGCCTCATCGCGCATGCGTTGGATGAAGTAAAGCACAGGATCATTGTGCTTTAGGGCAAAGGGCCGCGATCCGGGGCGGTAAAACTCTTCCTTGCCTGCGTCGCGATCCACACCCTTGGCCACGCCGACCATCGGGATGTCACTCACGCCCATTTCGCTCATAATCTCGGCGACAACACTGACCTGCCCGGCGCCACCGTCGATCAACAGCAAGTCCGGCCAAATCCCATTTTCGCGATCTGGGTCTTCTTTCAGCAAGCGGGAAAAGCGGCGGGTCAGAACCTCTTTCATCATGCCGAAATCATCACCGGGGGTAAGACTGTCGCCCTTGATGTTGAATTTCCGGTATTGGTTCTTGAGAAACCCCTCGGGGCCGGCGCAGATCATCGCACCGACGGCATTCGTGCCCTGAATATGACTGTTATCGTAAACCTCAATCCGCTGGGGGGGCGCTTCAAGCCCGAAGGCTGTTGCCAAATCCCGAAGCAACCTCGCCTGCGTCGCGCTTTCCGCCATTTTCCGCGCGAGGCTTTCGCGGGCGTTGCGCAACGCGCCATCCACCAACTCGGCCTTTTCGCCGCGCTTTGGCACCAGAAGCTCAACCTTGCGACCTGCCTTCTCGGACAGGGCCTGCGCCAACAGGTCGGGTTCGTCCACAGGATGCGAGAGGATGATCTGTTTCGGCGGTTCCTTGGTCTGGTAGAACTGCCCCAGAAACGCCTGAAGGATTTCCGGTTCCTCAACATCTGCGGATAGACGCGGATAGTAGTCGTGGTTGCCCCAGTTTTGGTTCGCGCGGATAAAGAACACCTGCACACACGCCTGACCCTTTTCGACGTGCAGGGCCACGATGTCGGCTTCTTGCACGGTTCTAGGGTTGATGCCCTGCGACGTCTGAACCTGCGTCAGGGCCTTGATACGGTCACGCAGGGCAGCGGCACGTTCAAACTCCATCGCGGCCGAGGCTGCCTGCATCTCGCTTGCAAGGCGTTCTTGTATCTCGGTCGAACGACCTGCAAGAAAGCGCTCCGCGTCTTTGACCGAGGTCGCATAGTCTTGTTCGGATATACGGCCCACGCAAGGCCCCGAGCATCGTTTGATCTGATACAAAAGGCAGGGGCGCGTGCGGCTGTCAAAAGTTGCGTCCGAGCAGTTGCGCAAAAGAAAGACGCGCTGCAATTGATTCAGGGTACGGTTCACCGATCCCGCGCTTGCAAACGGGCCGTAGTAAGCCCCTTTTTGCTTTCGCGCCCCGCGGTGTTTCTTGATCTGTGGAAAGGCGTGGTCTGTGGTGACATGGATGTTGGGGAAACTCTTGTCGTCGCGCAACAAAACATTGTAGCGCGGCTTGAGTTGCTTGATGAGGTTTTGCTCAAGCAGCAGTGCTTCGGTCTCGGTCTTGGTCGTCAGAAACATCATCGAGGACGTTTCCGAGATCATCCGTGAAATTCGCCCCGAATGCCCTGTGGGCCGCGCATAACTCGACACCCTAGCCTTTAGGTTGCGCGCCTTGCCGACGTAGAGAACGCGCGCCTGAGCGTCCAGCATGCGGTACACCCCGGGCGACCCGTCCAAGGAGCGGACATAGTCCCTTATGACTTCAAATCCTGTCGGAAGAGGCGTTGTTGTTTCGGTCAAAACGATAACTCACTGATTCCCTGTTTGCTGCACAGTTTGATCCTCAAATACAAGACTAAACCTTTCCACCGTTTCTGTGGATAACTTTGGGGGCAAGTTTGCCCAGCCCTTGATTTTCCACTGTTTTTTACCGACCTCTCCGGCGTGCCTAATTTTTAGGCACAATTGTAACCTCTTGTTATTACGATATAAATTTATTTGCGCGTGGCCAAATTGTTGAAAACATTGCACTTTTGAAATGCTTCGTTAAGAAATAAGGCAGTGGTGCACAACTTAGACCAACCACGCGAGAAACAACCGAATCGAGCTGTGTCAGAGTTCAAGCTGGTCAAGCCAAAACTGCGCAAAATTGGTGGCGCATTAGCGTCAAATTGTTAACGTTCTCTTAATGCTTTGATCTTGCAGGGATTCATCCGGTGTCCGCGTATTTCGTGCCGTTTTGGCGCAGTTTACGTTAACTGACGACAACGAACATGTAGGCTGCGTAGAGGACGCAGAACAACACTCCGACCGACCGACCCATATTCAAGCGGAAGTAGACAAATGGCACCAACGCCAGAGACGCAGCGAGCATGATCCAGATGTCGAAGGTCAGAATAGACTGCGACACCGGTATCGGGCCAACCAGAGCGGCAACGCCGACAATGGCCAAAAGGTTAAACATGTTTGATCCGATCACGTTCCCCAAGGCGACTTCGGCCTGTCGGCGCAACGTCGCCATCACAGTCGTTGCCAATTCGGGAAGCGACGTGCCAATCGCAACAAGGGTCAACCCGATGACCGTGTCGCTGACGTTAAACATATGCGCAATCTCGGTCGCGCTATCGACGAGCAAGTCAGCGCCCAATGGAAGGCCAATTATCCCGAGCATAATGTAAAACCCGATCATCGGCCAGGACATATCCGGGTCGGCTTCCTCGAGTTCTTCAACGGCGGCGGCCCCAGCGGTTTCTTTTCGGTGCTTCCTGGCCGTTCTGGCTGAGTCCAACAAGACAAAAGCGAGGGCGCCAAGCAGGAAGATGCTGCTGACCCAGGTGATCGGCTCAAAGAACGCGACGACGATGAACAACAGCGATCCGACGATCATATAAAGATAGTTTTTCCGCGTTTCGCATTGCGAGGTTGCCAGCGGCACCAAAAGCGCCGGCACCCCAAGCACCAGCAAAATATTCGCGGTGTTCGACCCAACGACGTTCCCGATTGCGATGCCCGGCGCGTCTTCCAAAACCGCGCTGATCGCGATCAACAATTCGGGTGCCGAGGTGCCAAAGGCGACAATCGTCAGGCTGACGATCATCGCGGGCACACCCAAGCGTAGACTAAGGTTAACCGCGCCCTTCACAAGCGCATCGCCTGCAAGCAACAGAATGACCAGCCCAAGTGCGGCAAGCAGCCAAAACATCACGAACCTTTCTTAGCGCCGCATTTGCAGGGCGCGTTGCCCAGCAAAAATCGGCCGCATCTTAGACATCTGGCCGCGCGTAAACGGTCGCGTCCCGGGTACTTCAGCTTGCCAAACATCCCGAGGATCACGATGCCGATCAGAAAGAAGGTGACGATCTTGATTATCACCCTAAAGCCCGTAGCGTGCGAAAATTGCCCGCTCCTCGATGTCGCCCAACACATCGCGGGCGACATTTGCCCCGATGCGCTGAAGCCACGACTTGCGTTCGCCATAAGGGTTGAATTTAACCTTATCGCCAAAAACGTCCTTCATCTTTGGAACCAAGTGGCCAATTCCGTCCGCGAGGCCCAGCTTCACCGACCGATCCCCAAGCCAGTATTCGCCCGTGAAAATGTCGCTGTCCGGATCCAAACGATCGCCCCGGCGTAATTTCACATGGTCGATAAAATTGGTATGGATGTCTTCGAGAAGCACCTTGAGCCTTGTCACATCCTCGGGGTTTTCCGCCTTGAAGGGGTCAAGCTGGCTTTTGCTTTTGCCAGCCGTATAGACCCGACGCTCAACGCCGTGTTTGGCCAGTAGGTCAGCCGCACCGAAACTTGCCGAAATCACGCCGATTGATCCCAGGATCGACGACCGATCTGCCCAAATCTCATCCGCGGACGCAGCGAGCCAATACCCGCCCGACGCCGCGACGTCTTCGACAAAGGCATAGACGGGAATGTTCTTTTCGTCAGCAAGCCTGCGTATGCGCGCGGCGATAAGTGACGACTGAACCGGTGACCCACCGGGCGAGTTTATCAGCAGGGCCACGGCCACGGGTTTTCCCCGTTTAAACGCACGCTCGATTAGGGGTGCGAGCGATTGATCGGTAAGCGACCCGCGCCCTCCGGTGCCAATCGCACCCGAAAGCCGCAAGACCGACACAACGGGGTCGGTTTTTAAAAAAGGGATCCAACGTTTCATACACTGCGAAATAGATATGCCGCGTCAGAGTCACAAGGGCGATCCACCGAAAAAGGTTGCTGCGGATCGCCCTCGTTTTTTTAGCTTCTGATCCGCCAGCCGGTTTTGAAAATCCAGCCGATTACGACAAGGCAGATAATCAGGAAGCCGAAGACCGCCACGAGGCTAATCAGGATCGGCACATCCGCCGTGCCAAAGAACGACCAGCGAAAACCGGAGATCAGGTAAACGACGGGATTGAACATCGAAATTGTTTGCCAAACGGGTGGCAGCATACTGATCGAATAGAACGACCCCCCGAGGAAAATCAGCGGGGTGACGATCAGCAAAGGCACCAGTTGAAGTTGCTCAAAGTTCTTTGCCCAAATGCCAATGATAAAGCCCAATAAGCTAAAGGTCAGGCTGGTCAACACAAGGAACATGACCATCGCGAAGGGATGCGCGATTGTGATGTCCACAAAGAAGAACGAGGTGGCCAGGATCACAACGCCGATAAACAAAGATTTCGTCGCTGCCGCCCCGACGTAACCCAAGACGATTTCAAAGAAATTGATCGGCGCGGACAAAAGCTCGTAAATCGTGCCGACAAACTTGGGGAAATAGATCCCGAATGAACCGTTTGAGATCGACTGTGTAATCACCGACAGCATAATCAGGCCCGGTACGATGAACGACCCGTACGATGTGCCTTCAACCTCCTGAATGCGCGAGCCGATGGCCGCGCCGAATACAACGAAATAGAGCGACGTCGAGATGACCGGTGAGACGAAACTTTGGGTAAGCGTGCGGAAGAACCGTGCCATTTCGAAACGGTAGATGGCTAAAATTGCTGGAAAGTTCATGCTGCATCCTCATGTACCAGACCGACGAAGATGTCCTCGAGCGAGCTTTCGACTGTCTGTAGATCTTTCAGAACCAAGCCTTCGGCGGCGACATCGGCCAGAAGTTTGGTAATTCCGGTGCGTTCACCACGGGTGTCATAGGTGTAGACCAATTGCGATCCCGAATTCTCAAGCTCCAAAGCATAGCCCGACAGGCTTGCAGGAATGGCTTCGATCGCGGTTTGCAATTCTATCTTCAAAGACTTCTGACCCATGCGTGCCATCAGCGCTGACTTTTCTTCGACCAGCAGGATTTCACCCTTGCTGATGACGGCAACCCGATCCGCGATTTCTTCTGCTTCTTCGATGTAGTGCGTCGTCAGGATGATTGTCACTCCGTCTTTCTTTAGCTCGGCGATGACATCCCACATGTCCTTACGCAATTCGACGTCCACGCCAGCCGTGGGTTCGTCTAAGAACAGCAAACGAGGTTCATGGCTCAGTGCCTTGGCGATCAGAACGCGACGGCGCATCCCACCCGAAAGCTCCATCGTGCGATTGTCCTTTTTGTCCCAGAGCGACAATTTTTTCAGGATTTTCTCGATATAGGCATCGTCGCGTTTCTTACCGAACAAGCCGCGTGTGAACCTGACGGTGTTGATGACGGTTTCAAATGGTTCCAGCGTGATTTCCTGCGGCACGAGGCCGACGAGATTTCGGGCCTTGCGATACTCGCTTGAAATATCAAACCCACCAATCGAAATTTTGCCCGAAGTCGGGCTGGCAATTCCGCAAACTGTTGAAATCAGTGTCGTTTTACCGGCACCATTTGGACCAAGCAGAGCGATGATCTCTCCTTGGTCGATCTCAAGTGAAACGCCTTTGAGCGCCTCAAACCCGGTTGGATAGGCCTTTCGGACATCCTCAACTTTCAAGATGCTTGTCATGATTTCCCCGTTTGTTTGACTGAACTAACGTAGTGCAATGAGAAGACATATTAAAGATGTCCATTTCGCTGCATTCAGATGAAAAAAGCGGCCGCTTGGGCCGCTTTGTCTTGTCGCTTTTGGAGGTGTTTTAAACGAAATACATCTCTGGAAACACCTGATGCACAATGTCTTCCCGCTTTAGGCCGCGCTTTTCCAAGGCGGCATCGGACAGCTGGTTATAATGGGCCAGCTTTTCCGCGCGCGAATTCGCGAATGTCGTGGCCGCAAGGTAATCAGTGACGGCGCTCAGAAGCCGGCTTGGAAGATCGAGAAGTTTCGATGTGCTTTGTGTGCGCTCAACAACGGCCATGGTGTTCTCCTTAATGGGATTGTCCTTTGGATCATACCTAAGGGTCCGTTCGGAAGGGTTGTAGAGCGCTTCACGTCAAAGCGGCCTTGCTGTCAGCGCATGGCAAAAAGGGCCTACTCGATGATTTCACCCGGGCTGGTTCCCCAAACCTCGGATTGCAGGATCCAGCCGCGATACCCCCCGGCCTGAAACCGGCACCAAGAGCCATCGCATGACAGGAAGCGGCCAATGACGTTACGCTCAAGCTGCGCGCGAATGGCCGCCGATGGGTCGGGCCGAATGCGCAGGGCGGCCATATCGACATCGACGATACCCGTGCGCACGCCCGAAATCAGCGCATGGTGCACCCAGCCACCGACACCGTCACGATCACGTATACGCCGCCAGAGACCGTATTCGGCCGTGATTTCGACGGGCAGTCCCTCGGCCTGAAAGATCCAGTCGACGCGATTCGTCATGCTGGGGCCGCGTCTGACATTTGCCTCGTCCACCTCAATTGAAACAAAGCGAGGGATCGGCAAATTGGTCACCGAACCGCGTTCCTGTGCCGACGCAAAGCCCGGCAGGACGATCAGAACCGATAGAAACGCGATCTGAATTCTACGTCTCAATATGTCGTGCCCCATTGCTGCATAGAATTGTTGCCCATAGTCCTTGTACCTCGGCCATGTATCCGTCACTTTGAACGCAAGAAGCACAAAAAGGGAAGCTAGGGGAGTCATTTATGCCTTCGCAACGTCTAAGTGTTGTTGTTACACGACGCCTTCCTGAGCCCGTGGAAACACGGATGAAAGAGCTGTTTGATATTAAACTTCGCGACGACGACACGCAAATGGATCGTGATGCGTTAATCGGCGCGATGCAAACTTGCGACGTGCTGGTTACCACAATTACTGATTCCATCGACTCCGACATGCTGGATGCAGCGGGAGACCGCCTAAAACTTATTGCGAACTTCGGGGCCGGCGTGGATCACATCGACGTTTTAAGTGCGCGTCAGCGGGGCATTCTGGTGTCCAACACGCCCGATGTGGCGACGGAAGACACGGCGGATATGACACTGGCGCTCATCTTAGGCGTGGTGCGGCGCATCCCCGAAGGCTTGGCTGTGATGCAGTCTGACCGTTGGAGCGGCTGGGCACCGACAGCGATGTTAGGCGGGCGTTTGGCCGGACGACGTCTGGGCATCCTCGGCATGGGGCGCATTGGCCAAGCCGTTGCGCGCCGTGCACACGCCTTTGGGATGCAGGTCCATTACCACAATCGCAAACGCCTGCGTGTCGAGACCGAGGAAGAGCTTGAGGCCACCTATTGGGAAAGCCTCGATCAAATGGTTGCGCGGATGGACATCATTTCGATCAACTGCCCGCACACGCCGTCAACATTTCATCTGATGAACGCCCGACGCCTAAAGCTGATGAAACCGGACGCTGTCATCGTAAACACGTCACGCGGTGAGGTGATCGATGAGAACGCGCTGACTCGAATGCTTCGCAACCGCGAGATTTCAGGGGCCGGTTTGGATGTGTTTGAACATGGTAACCAGATCAACCCGCGCCTGCGAGAATTGGATAACGTTGTCCTGCTACCGCATATGGGATCGGCCACAGTGGAAGGGCGTATTGAAATGGGCGAGAAAGTCCTGTTGAACGTCAAAACCTTTGCGGACGGGCATCGCCCGCCGGATCAAGTCGTTCCCTCAATGCTGTGACGCCTAGGATATAATCTCAAACTTTTTGACATCCACCATGCCACGGTCCGTGATCTTGAGCGCTGGAATGACGGGAAGCGCTAAAAACGCCAATTGAAGAAACGGCTCTTTCAAACGGACGCCGATGGATCGCGCCGCCGACCTGAGATCCACCAAACGGTCGTGGACAACCTCAAAAGGCTCAAGACTCATCAATCCGGCAACTGGCAAGGCCAGTTCCGCGAGGATTTCACCCTCGGCGACCACGACAAACCCGCCTTCGATTTCGGCCAACCGGTTCGCGGCAATCGCCATGTCGTCGTAGGTCATACCGACAACGGCAATGTTGTGGTGATCGTGACAAACGGTTGATCCAATCGCCCCTGCTTTGATCTCGAAACCCCGCACCGCGCCATTGGCGATATTGCCGTTTTTGCCATGACGCTCAATGACGGTGATCCGCGCCAAATCACGTTCCACGCTTGGGGCCTTGTCACCCGCGACGATCTCAATCGTCTCGGACAGGTGCTCGGTGATGATTTTGCCTTCGAGGATGCCGATCACATCCGTTTTGGGGTTGTTCGATGACGACCTGAAATCATTCGGCGTAATGACCCGCGTTTTCACACTCTTTCGGCCCAAGGGGGCAACTGTCCCGCGCGAGGCGAAATTTTCATCGCAAACCTCAGTGCCACGGCAATACACCTGTTGAACGTCACAAGCGGCAAGGCTGTCGAGCACGACGATATCCGCCAGTTTGCCCGGCGCAATCTGGCCCTTGTCCTTTAGGCCAAACGCCTCGGCCGCCGAAAGACTGGCGGCGCGATAGGCCGCAAGGGGCGAGCAGCCCATAGCAATAAGCGTTCGGATCATATGATCGAGGTGGCCTTCCTCGGCGATGTCCAAGGGGTTTCGGTCATCGGTGCAGAGACACATGTAGGCCGAGGTCAGATCCGTCAGCAACGGTTGTAGCGCTTCGAGATCTTTGGACACCGATCCCTCGCGGATCAAGATGCGCATTCCCTTCTGTAGCTTTTCAAGCGCTTCCCCGGCGGTTGTTGCCTCATGCTCGGTGCGAATACCCGCAGAAATATAAGCATTCAGATCATTGCCCGAAAGCTGCGGCGCATGACCGTCGATGTGGCGCCCCTTAAACAGGTCAAGTTTGGCCATGACGGCGGGGTCGCGAAAAATGACCCCGGGAAAGTTCATAAACTCGGCCAGTCCAATGACTTTGGGGTGATCCATAAAGGGTGCGAGGTCATCAGCTTCGATCGCCGCGCCTGAGGTCTCCATATTGGTGGACGGCACACAACTCGAGAGCTGGACACGTATGTCCATCAGCGTATGTTCAGCGGCCTGCAAGAAGTATTCTATCCCCGGAACGCCAAGCACATTGGCGATCTCATGCGGGTCGCAGATTGCTGTCGTCACGCCCTTTGGGGCGACGCATCTGTCAAACTCAAACGGAGTGACAAGCGAGCTTTCGATATGCAGATGCGTATCGATGAATCCTGGCACGAGTATCTTGCCGGTCACATCGACGACACGGGTGCCAACATATCCGGTTCCGACACCGGCAATGCGATCACCACAGATCGCCACATCGGCTGTCAGCAACGCGCCCGTCACGACGCAGAACACCTGACCACCCTGTAAAAGCAAGTCGCAGGGTGTCTCAGCGCGCGCCTGCGCGATCCTTTGTTCCAAAGTTCTGTTGCCCATATGCGCGACCTCCGATAACGACCAGCAAACACCACCCAGAAAGTGCCGTCCAGCCCATAGCGCCGGATCGCATCCCCCCGAGACCGGATTCGCAACATGACGCCTCTCACACCCCTTACGCGCGATCTGGTTTTGATCGGAGGCGGTCACGCGCACGCGCTGGTCCTGCGCATGTGGGGTATGAACCCGATGGCAGGCGTGCGTCTGACAGTCATCAATCCGGCACCAACCGCCCCCTACACAGGGATGTTGCCGGGATTTATCGCCGGTCACTACAGTCGGGATCAGCTGAACATCGACCTTGTCAAACTGTGCCGCTTCGCAGGGGCGCGCTTGGTTATCGGGCACGCCGACGGGATCGACGTTTTGCGCAAAACGGTCAGCATCGAGGGGCGGCCCGATATTGGCTATGACGTGGCTTCGGTTGATATTGGCATCCATTCGGCCATGCCCGAAATCAATGGTTTCACCGACCATGGGATTGCCGCCAAGCCCTTGGATGTTTTTGCAGATCGCTGGGCCGAGCTTTGCGATGGCGTCGGCGCCCGATCCGCAGCAGCGGCGGTCATTGGCGGAGGCATCGCGGGCGTCGAGCTTGCGCTGGCGATGAAGCATAGGCTTGGCGACAGCGCACAGGTGTCCTTGATCGAACGCGCCGCGTCTTTGACCGGTGTCACCGGCACAACCAAACGGCGGCTTGAACAGGCTCTAACGCAGGCCAAGATCAAGTGCCATTTCGGGGCCGAGGTCACCAAGGTCAGGCAAGACCACATCCTCGTCGGCGATCAAGAGATCGCTTCAGATTTCACCACTGGGGCGGCCGGAGCCAAGCCGCATGCTTGGGTGGCGGCAACCGATTTGGCGCTGCAAAACGGCTACATCTCGGTCGATGAGACTTTGGCGTCCATCACCGACCCCGATATTTTTGCGGCGGGGGATTGCGCGCATTTGACGACTTCGCCCCGCCCCAAGGCGGGCGTGTTTGCGGTGCGGGCAGCGCCCGTGTTGCTGCATAACCTCAAAGCGCGATTGTCCGGTGGAGCGGCCAAGCCCTTCAAGCCGCAATCGACTTACCTCAAGCTCATCTCATTGGGCCGCAAATCTGCGATTGCAGAAAAAGGGGTGTTCTCGTTTTCGGCGGATTGGATGTGGGGCTGGAAAGATCGAATTGACCAGAAGTTCATGGGACAATTCCGTTCCCTTCCCCAAATGCCCGCGCCTGCGCTGCCATCTGAGCGTTCGATTGGTGTCGCCGAGGCGCTGGCCGGCAAGCCGCTCTGCGGAGGCTGCGGAGCCAAGGTCGGCCCGGGGGTGCTGCACGACGCGCTGTGTGGATTGGCTGACGTTCAACGCACGGACGTGGTGTCGGAACTGGGCGACGATGCTGCCGTCATCAAGATCGGCGGGCGAAAGCAAGTTATCTCGGTCGATCATCTGCGGGCTTTCGATCTCGATCCGTGGCGCATGGCCCGCATCGCGACCGTTCATGCGCTTGGCGACATTTGGGCGATGGGGGCCGAACCGCAGTCTGTGCTTGTCAGCCTGATCCTGCCCCGCATGAGCAATGATCTGCAAAAGCGAACTCTGACCGAGATCATGGCAGGCGTGCAATCGATAACGCAGGCTGCTGGCGCAGACATTGTCGGCGGTCACACCAGCCAAGGCGCCGAGTTGACCATCGGCCTGACCGCAACGGGATTGCTGCCCAAAAACACCGAGGCCAAAACCATAACCGGCGCTTGTGTGGACGATGCTTTGATCCTGACCCGCCCGATTGGGTCGGGGACGATACTAGCGGCGGAAATGGCCGGACAGGCGCGCGGCGAAGACGTGACCAGACTGTTGACCCATTTGCAGCAGCCACAGGCCAAAGCCGCAGCGATCCTTTCGGACGCGCACGCGATGACCGACGTCACCGGATTCGGGCTTGGTGGTCATTTGCTGGCCATGTGCAAGGCCTCGGGTGTTGGTGCCGAGCTTGCGATGCAGGACGTGCCGGTTTTTGACGGAGCGCTTGATCTCAGCAAAGCTGGCCATCATTCGAGCATCTTCTTGGACAATGCCGCCATTGGCGATCATTTCTCGGGGTTAGACTGCGAAAAGGGCGACCTGCTGTTTGATCCGCAAACCTCTGGTGGATTGCTGGCCGCTGTGGATCGCAAAGATGCGTCTGACGCGCTGAGCCAACTGGCTGAGGCCGGTTACACTGCCGCGATTATCGGACGCGTGACCGGTCAACGTGAAAGGATCATCTGTCGCTAGACGCTTTTGTCTATCAAGCTGCAGATCTGAGGCACGGCAATCGTTTGCAAAGTGTTCGCATCCAACGCGTCGAGCGCGACCGTCCCAAGTTCAACGTGATCGCGTTTCTTATAGGTTTTGGCATAGCGCGGATCATAGTGGCGCTGCATCAAGCCTGCGGCCAAGTCCTGAAACTGACCCGCGTCAACGCATTGCAGCCATTGGGTGATCTGGTCTTTCGAGTGGAAAAACCCGAGTTTGGCGATGCGCTCCCGCAGCAGCACTTCGTTTTGCAACAGGTCGGCATAGCTGCGCAGCAAATAGTCAGAGCGGGCTTGTAGCGGTGCCTTGATCGTGATCCGGGGCGCCGCGATCATCGCTTTCCAAAAACTTGTGGGTATGAGGATATTGCCGATCTTGTTGCTCTCGGCCTCAACCAACACGGGCCGGGATGAGTCCATTTTGGACAATTGCATCGCCAGGTGTCCCTCAAACAGTTTTTGCGTTGGCTGAGGTGCAGACACCGCGCCGAACAATGAGCCGCGATGCGCGGCCATGCCCTCTAGATCCAGTACCTGAACCCCAGACTTTTCGAGAAGTTTCAGAATATCGGTCTTAGCGGTGCCTGTGTTGCCATCCAGAAGGATAAGGCGGTGCTGGACGGGTTGCTTATAGAGCGCATTCGACACCAACCGCCGGTATGCCTTGTAGCCACCGTCAAGCAGCTCCACCCGCCAACCGATTTGCGCCAAGATCGAGGCGAACGACCCCGATCGCTGCCCACCGCGCCAACAATGGACCAAGGGACGCCACGCGCCGCCTTTTGCGCCAAGCGCGGTCTCGATATGATCTGCGGCATTCCGGGCAACCAGTGCGGCCCCAACTTTGCGGGCCTTAAAGCGGTCATCCTGAACGTAGATCTTACCGACGATTGCGCGCTCTGCATCAGAAAGGACCGGAAGGTTGATCGCGCCGGGGATATGATCCTCGGCAAACTCGGACTGGGACCGGACATCGATGATGTCGTCATAATCCCATTGAGGTAAATCCGACAAGCGGTTCAAAGTCGTCATAGCCTGCCTACTTTTTCCAGGGTAGGCAGGTTCTAGTTGGCTTTTGGGGGGATGTCACATCCCCTGTTCGTCAAACTGCCAAGGGATCTTGCGCCAAGATGACCTCAAGCGGATCATGCTCGGCCACCAAATGCCCCGGGGAAACCTCGTCCAGTTTTGGCACATAGCTTAGATCATCCGATTTCAGCTTTGAGGGCAGGAAACGCAGGGCTGCCCTTGGATTGAGGGGGGACGGTAATTCACCGGGAATTTTGATCCGCGTGCGGGACTTCTCGATTTTCGGGTCGGGGATCGGAACAGCCGAAATCAGCGACTGGGTATATGGGTGGCGCGGATCGAGATAGATCGAATCCTTGTCGGCCAGTTCAACCACGCGCCCCAAATAAAGCACCATGATCCTGTCAGACACATCGCGCACCACCGACAAATCGTGACTGATAAAGATCATCGACATGCCAAATTCGTCTTGAAGCTCTTTCAGCAACGCAACGATCTGCGCCTGAATTGACACGTCCAATGCCGAAACGGCTTCGTCGCAGACAATCAGTTTGGGCTTGTTAATCATCGCCCGTGCAATACCGACCCGCTGGTTCTGACCGCCCGAAAGCTCGTGCGGATAGCGGTTAATCATCGACTGAGGCAGGCCGACACGCTCCATCATCTCTTCCACCAGTTTTTTGCGCTCGCGGGTGGTTAGATCAGGGCGGAAGGTCACCAAAGGCTCGGCGATCGAGGCGGAAATCGTCATGCGAGGATCGAGACTGGCCAACGGGTCTTGAAAGACGATCTGCAAATCTTTGCGATAGTTCTTAAGCTGGCTTTTCTGCATCGACACCAGATCATGCCCCAGCCACGTTACACCGCCGTCCGTGGGCGGGATCAGTTGCAGAACGGCGCGGGCCAAGGTTGACTTGCCGCATCCACTTTCACCCACAACACCGAGCGTTTCGCCTGCGTTGATGTCAAAGCTGACACCGTCAACGGCCTTCAGGGGCACTTTCTTGGGGAACAGGCCCTTGGACAGTGAAAACGGGAAATGCACTTTGACGTCTGTAACAGACAAAAGGCGCTCTCCGGTCGCGCGTTTTTCGGTGGCGACGTGGTCTCCGTCAAGGCGCGGCATCGCGTTGAGCAGTTTTTGAGTGTAGGCGTGCTTCGGGTTATAGAAGATTTCCTCGGATGTGCCGCTTTCGACATACCCGCCGTGGCGCATCACTTCGATCCGGTCGCACATGCGGGCGACAACGCCCATGTCGTGGGTAATCAACGCAACGGCCGTGCCTTCCTGCTTTTGCAAATCGGCAATCAGATCAAGAATCTCAGCCTGAACCGTCACATCAAGCGCGGTCGTCGGCTCGTCCGCGATCAAGAGCTTTGGATTGTTCAGCATCGCCATAGCGATCATCACACGCTGGCGCATTCCGCCGGAAAGCTCGTGCGGGTATTGGTTCAAGCGTCGCTCGGATTCTGGCATCCGCACTTTGTCCAACCATTCGAGACACACTCTGTGCGCCTCGGACCCCTTTAAGCCCTGGTGGATACCGAGGCTTTCCTGCATCTGATCCCCAACGCGGAGATGCGGGGTCAGCGCGGTAAGCGGGTCTTGGAAGATCATCGCCATCGAGCTTCCGCGGATACTGTTTAGTCTGTTGCGCGGCAGGTTCAGAATTTCCTGCCCGTTGAGCGTCACCGACCCCGAGGCAATGCCGTTTTTCGGCAAAAGTCCCATCGCGGCCATAAAGGTTTGGCTTTTGCCAGAGCCGCTTTCACCGACGATGCCGAGGCATTCGCCCTCGGCGATCTGAAAATTGACGCCTTTGACGGCTTCGATCATGCCATCGGCGGTTTCAAAGTTTACCGAAAGATTATTTGCGACCAGTAACGTCATATCAACGATCCTTCGGGTCTAGCGCATCACGCAAGCCATCTCCGATGAAGAACATGGTGATGATAATGGCGATGAAAATTGTCAGCGGGAATATCAGTTGCCAAAGCGTTCCATAGCCCATGGTGCCTGCGCCCTCGGCAATCAGACTGCCAAGTGATGTGTACGGCTCGGAAATACCCAGTCCAAGGAAGGAAATGAAACTTTCCGCAAGGATCATGTCGGGAACCAAAAGCGAGGCATAGACAATCACGACGCCCATTAAGTTGGGCAGGATATGGCGGAACATAATCACCGTTTCAGACACCCCGGCGGCCCGCGCGGCTTCGATGAACTCTCGGTTTTTAAGCGCAAGGGTCTGGCCCCGCACGATACGCGCCATGGTCAGCCAACTGACCAAGCCAAGCGCGACAAACAACATGACGAAGGAGCGGCCAGCGACAACGAGCAGCAGGATGATGACCAACGTGCTTGGAATGGCCAACAGGATATCGACGATACGCATCATGATCGAATCTGTGCGTCCGCCGACGAAACCGGCAATCGTGCCGTAAAGCGTGCCAACGATCAGCGCCATCGCGGCACCGATCACGCCAACCAAAAGCGATATTGTCGTTGCCTGAATGACCCGTGAGTAAAGATCGCGGCCAAGGTAGTCCAAGCCGAAGTAGTGACCGTTTTCGACCGAGGGACGGCCCTGATTAACGAGGTCGCCCATGCGTGCCCAGTCAATTTCCTCATTAGAGTATTGCGCAAAGAAGGGGCCAAAAATCGTGAACAAAGCGATGAGGGCCAACAGAATGACACTGCCCATGGCGGCTTTGTTTTTGACAAACCGGTCGCGGGCATCGCGCAGCAAAGAGCGACCACGCACCATGGCCTCTTCGTTTACGTCGGTGGCCAATTCGGCGTTTTTTGAATCATTTCCAAACATAGCCAGTCCCTTAGTACCGAATTTTCGGATCGAACCAGGCGTATGCCAAGTCAGTCAACAGGTTCACGGTGATCGTTAGAACCCCGTAGAGGATCGTAACACCGAGAAGCACCGAGTAATCCCTCTGTAGGGCTGAACCCACATAGGCCTGACCCAAGCCACCGGTCGAGAAATACATGTCGACGAAAACCGACCCTGTCAGAACCGCCACGAACACAGGGCCAAGGTAGCTGAGAACAGGCAGCATCGCCGGCTTCATGGCGTGACGCCAGATGATCGTTCGCGTCGGCAATCCCTTGGCCTGCGCGGTGCGGATAAAGTTCGAGTTCAGGGTCTCGAGCATCGACGATCGGGTAATCCGTGAAATGGACCCCATGAAGGATGTCGACAGGGCAATCACCGGCATGATGAGGTATTGCCATTGCCCTCCGTACCAGCCTCCGCCCGGAAGCAGGTCCAGTTGCAGGGTGAAAACAAAAATCAGGATCGGGGCCATCACAAAATTTGGCAGAGCTTGCGCTGCGATGCCAAGGCTGACGGCGAAATAGTCGAGCCATGAGTTGTGATTGATCGCAGCGGCGATGCCAAGACTGACGCCGACACCAACGGCCACGATAAAGGACAGCGCGCCATAGGTGATCGAGATCGGAAAGCCCTGGGCAATGATGTCATTGACGTCGCGGTCCTTATATTTGAACGAGGGACCGAAATCGAAATGCACGACAATATTGTAGAAGTAGTCCCAAAGCTGCTTCCATTCCGGTTGGTCCATGCCATAGCGCGCCTCAAGATTTGCCAGAATTTGCGGCGGAATCGGGCGTTCGCTTGTGAATGGCCCGCCAGGGGCAAGTTTCATCAGTGCCCATGATGCGACAATCAAAATGAAAATCGTCGGAATCGCGATAAAAATTCGTTTGATAATGTAGGATAACATGCGTGTTCCCCAGAAACGCAAAAGCCTGCGCCGCCAGAACAGGCGGCGCAGTTTTTCAATACAGAAAGATTACTCGGCGATCTTATAAAGGTCGCGTGAGTACCAGTTCTGCTCAACGTTGTTGACAGGCCAGCCGCCAAGATCCGTGTCCATCATGTAGTTGATGGTGTAGTGGTAGATTGGAATGATCGGCACATCGCGTGCGATGATTGCCTCAACCTCAGTATAGTTTGCGGTTGCGTCATCCAGTGTCTTGGCCTCTGCAAGAAGCGCATCAACTTCTGGGTTGTTGTACTTCGAGTCGTTGTAGCCGCTACCGGATTGAACGAGGTCGAGGAACGTCGATGCTTCGTTGTAGTCACCACACCAGCCAGCGCGTGCAACTTCATACTGTTGGTTGCCACGGGTCTCGAGGAAGACTTTCCATTCCTGGTTTGACAGCTCGACGTTGACGCCCAGCTTCTGCTTCCACATCTGGCTAACCGCAATCGCGATCTTCTTGTGGCCTTCTGAGGTGTTGTAGACCAGAGACAGATCAAGTGGATTGTCTGCACCGTATCCAGCTTCAGCCATAAGCTCCATCGCCATCGCGTCACGCTCAGCCTGAGTCATGTTGGCGGCTGGTGTGTCAGGAACTTCAAAGCCCGCCGTTGCACCCGGGGTAAACGTGTAAGCTGGGAATTGACCGCCCGCTGTTACGTTCTTGGTGATGATGTCACGATCCATCGCCATTGAAAGCGCCTGACGTACACGAACATCCTGCAACGCTGGGTTGCCTGAGTCTGTCAGGTTGACGTTGTAGTAATACGAGCACAAACGCGGCGCGACGAGGACCTTGTCAGGCATCTCTTGCGACAGACGTGGGTACTGACCTGACGGGATTTCTGTCCGATCAAGTTCACCGGCCAAGAAGCGTGTCATGGCGACGTTTTCGTCATTGATGACAAGCGCGACGACTTTATCAACGATGGTTGCGTCGTTGTTCCAGTACATTTCATTGCGCTCGCGAACAGAACGTTCATTTGGCTCATGCACGGTCAGGACATAGGCACCGTTTGATACGATGTTCTCGGGCTTGGTCCAGTCTTTGCCATACTTCTCGATCGTGGCCTTTGGTGCCGGAAAGGTCGTCGCATGCGTTGTCATCTGCGCAAAGTAGGGCAGCGCAGCGCTGAGGCGGACTTCGAAGGTGTAATCGTCAAGCGCTGCTACGCCAAGATCTGTGATCGGCTTGTCGCCCGCCAGAATGTCGCTGACGTTCTCAATCGACATGATGTCCATGAACCATGAGTAAGGCGACGCAAGTTCCGGATCGACAGCCCGTTGCCAAGCGTAGACGAAATCGTTCGCTGTGACCGGATCACCGTTCGACCATTTCGCGTTCTTGCGAAGGGTAAAGGTGTAAACCGTTTTTTCGGCGTTCGTGGTAAAACCGGTCGCGACACCCGGGATCAGGTTACCATCACGGTCCTGGTTCATCAGACCTTCGAAGAGGTCGCGCACGATCTCGGAACCCGACACATCTTCGACGACCTGCGGATCGACCGAGCTGTGCTCGTCCAGAACGCGGTAGGTAAAGGTCTGGTCAGCGGCCAGTTCCTCTCCTGTTACGGGATGCGTTTCCGACGCGTAGAGCGGGGACGCGATGAGTGTGGTGGCGAGCAGCGCACCAATAAGTGTTTTTGAAGTCATTTTGTAATCTTCCTCCTGTTGCGAAGAATAAAACCGGGCATTGATTTTCCATTTGATAATGGAGCCTCGGTTTGGGTACTGAGCAGTTCAGTATAATTTATTCAGTTTTTCCAGAGCCCGTTGCGCATGTCGTGGCGTCACGCTCTTATCCAATAGTGTCACCGCCAAATTCTTTTCATCAAGGAAAAAATGGCGGGGTTCGGCGCAAATTAATTACGCCGAGAACGCTATTTTTGCGCGCGTACAGATTAAAATTGACCATTTGGTCAGGCTGTCGATGTGAATCCGCCAATGTAGCAACGGGTTTGCGCGAGTCTTCGGCACGGCGGATGGCCGTCGTCACTTTAAAAATGGGGCGCAATCGAGAAAAATCACGCCGATACATTTTTTTACAAATTTGTACTTTTTCGACGGGCGCACCCAAAATCTCTGCAAAATCAGGGGGCGAATCGCAGTCGCGACTCAGCCAATACGCGCAGCACTAGGCGATCCTCAGGCGATTTCTCGGGGGCTTTCGGCCAGGACTTTCGCCGCTGCTGCGATAACGATCTCGGTGCCCGCACCTTTTTGGTGGGCATTTTCGGAAAGGTATCTGCGCCAGGCACGCGCGCCGGGCAGGCCTGCAAACAGCCCAAGCATGTGCTTTGTAATCTGGTTTAGTCGGCCACCGTTTTGAAGGTGACGCTCGATATAGGGGATCATTTTGTCGATCACCTCGGCCCGCGACACAGCACAGGTTGTCCCGAAAATCTCACGATCCGCCTGTAGCAATATATCGGCAGGCGAATGATAGGCCGACCGCCCGATCATCACGCCGTCCAAGCCCTGCGCAAGAAGCTCGTTGGCTTGCACCAGCGAGGAAATCCCGCCGTTGATCGAGATATGCATCATTGGAAATTGCTGTTTCATTGCAAACACCAAGTCATAATCCAACGGAGGAATATCGCGGTTTTCCTTTGGGCTGAGGCCTTGCAGCCACGCCTTCCGCGCATGGATTGTCACCCGCTTGACCCCAGCATCCGAAATCTTTTGCAAAAAATCCGGCAGCACCTCGGCGGCGTTTTGATCGTCAACTCCGATCCTGCATTTGACGGTCACCTCAACCTGGCTTGCCTCGATCATCGCCGCGACGCAATCGGCCACCAAATCTGGTGACTTCATGAGCACCGCGCCAAATGTGCCAGACTGAACCCGATCCGACGGGCACCCGACGTTGAGATTAACCTCATCATAGCCTGCATCGTTGACCAGCCTTGTGGCCGAGGCCAGCTCAGCCGGATCACTGCCCCCAAGTTGCAAGGCGACGGGGTGCTCCTCGGGATTGTAGTCGAGCAGATGCAACGCGTTGCCGCGCACCAAGGCAGGTGCCGTGACCATCTCGGTATAAAGCAACGCTTCGCGCGACATCAGCCGGTGGAAATACCGGCAATGGCGATCCGTCCAATCCATCATCGGGGCGACGGATAGTCGGGCAGCGTATGAGAGGTCTTTGGTCAAGGCGGGCACCCAAACAGCGAATGGGCGCTGTTTACACAGACCCGCCAAATAGTAAACCCGAGCCATTTTTCGAAGGCTCGGGATTTTAAGGCATTCATCGGATCCCTTAGAAGATAAAATCGTCATCCGTGATCGTAAAGATCGACTGAAGATAAACCACATCCGTTGCGCTGAACTGGATATAGGTTTGAGACCCGCTGGTGCCGATTGTCATGTCCGCAGCCGAGGTGAACCCGTAGCCCGAGACGTCCAGCCTATCCACGCCATCCTGGAAATCGTGGATATTATCCGAACCAGAGTTGGGGTTGAAGACGAAGACGTCGGCGCCGCCGTTTGTGGTATAACTTCCAGTGCTGTAATTGCTAACAAAATCGCCATACAACTGGTCGTTCCCCTCGCCACCTTCAATCGTGTCGGCGCCGCCGTAAAACCCAGTCCATGTATTGGTGTTAGAGCGAGTGTAGTAAAAGTCGCCAGAGATTGTATCGTTCCCTGCACCACCGCTCATTATGTCGTTGCCGCCCTGATAGAATGCGTTTCCGGAGGAGTATCCATAATAATAGGTGCTGTCTTCGCGGGCATGGTAAAAATCACCAATCATAATGTCAGCACCGTCACCACCATCCATCGAATCTTCACCACCATAGAATCGAGTGTATCCGCCGTATCTATATATTGTGCGGGCGTAGTCGAGATCACCATACATGGTGTCATTTCCACCTTCACCGTACATCTGATCGTCGCCGCCATTCACAGTGACCGTTCGGTTGTAGTAGGTATAATACGCCTCAAACCTGTTGAAGTCTCCGACCATGCGGTCATTTTCGCTTTGCCCGTACAAAACGTCAGCGCCGCCTGTGAATGTTTGGCTGCCACTGTAATTATAGTATGACCGCATGTATTCGCCGTCACCGTAAACAATATCCCCGCCGGCACCTGCATAAATGACATCACTACCAAAGGTATCATTGTAGTAATAATAGTTGCGATACCAACCATTAAAATCTCCGTAGACCGTGTCGTTACCAGCCAAGGCATCGACCTGTTGGTTTCCTCCTTGACCCGTCCATGTATCGTTGCCATTCGTCAATGTGACGTAATTAGCAATTGGCGGACCGTCGTTAACGCCGGTTACGGTTACTGTCGCCGATCCGACAGATGATCCTCCGTTTCCATCAGAAACAGTATAATCAATCGTCACAGTTGCGTTTTGACCGGCATTTAACGATTGATAGGCCGTTCCTGGGTCGTAGCTCAGCACTCCGCCGACAATTGAAACCGAACCCGAGCCGCTGGAGACCGACGCTGTTGTAACGCTCAGCGCATCACCGTCAACATCCGTATCGTTGGTTAGTACGTCGATCAAAACCGCCGTATCCTCATCCGTCGTTGCGCTGTCCGCAACTGCCACAGGTGCATCATTCACAGGGTTCACCGTTATCGAGACCGTTTGCACGGCTGAGGTCAGAACTCCGTCATTCGAGCGGAAGGTGAAGCTGTCCGTGCCGTTGAAGTTGGCATTCGGCGCGTAGCTGTAGGTGCCATCACTGTTCAGCGTCACCGTGCCGTTGGCAGCGCCCGTGACCAGATCGAAGGTCAGCGCGTCTCCGTCAACGTCGGCCCCGACGACAGTGCCGGTGATCGTGGTGTCTTCATCGCCTGCGACCGCCGCGTCCGATGCCGTCGGCGCATCGTTCACAGCCGAAACCGAGATCGACACGATCTGATCCGCGCTGTTCGCCGTGCCGTCATTGGCGCGGAAGGTAAAGCTGTCCGCTCCGTTGTAGTTCGCACCTGGTGTATAGGAGAACGTCCCGTCCGCATTCATCGAAACCGATCCGTTGGTTGGGCCTGACACGACTGAATAGATCAGCGCGTCCCCGTCGATGTCAGAACCTGTGACCGCGCCGCTAATCGCCGAGTCCTCATTGCCCGAGACGGACAGGGCGTTAGCCTCTGGCGCGTCATTGACCGGATTAACGGTGATCGCCACGACCTGTTCAAAGCTGTTCTCGGTGCCGTCATTAGCCACGAAAGTGAAGCTATCACCGCCGTTGTAATTCGCATCTGGCGTATAAGAGAACGTCCCGTCCGCATTCATCGAAACCGACCCGTTCGCGGGGCCGGAAACAACGGCAAAGGTCACGCTGTCTCCGTCAACGTCTGAGCCCGTGACCGCGCTGTTGAGTGTGGTGTCTTCGTTTCCTGAAACGACCAACGTGTCTGCGACAGGCGCATCGTTTACTGGGTTCACTGTGATGCTGACCGTCTGTACCGCCGAAGTCGCCGTGCCGTCATTGGCCACGAAGGTGAAGCTGTCGGAACCGTTGAAGTTAGCGTTCGGCACATAGGAATAGGTGCCATCGCTGTTCAGCGTGACAGTCCCGTTCGCCGCTCCTGCGACCAGATCAAAAGTCAGCGCGTCGCCGTCAATGTCCGCACCTGTCACCGTGCCGGTGATCGTGGTGTCTTCGTCACCTGCAACCGTTTCGTCTGAGGATGTCGGCGCATCGTTGACCGCCTCTATCGTCAAATCAGCCGAGGTTGTTGTCGTGGCGGTGTCTCCGTTCGACCCTTCGGTTGCTGTTGCCGTGACCGAAAGCGTGAACGTGCCATTCCAATTCGCCGGAGGCGTCATGGTCAGGGTCGACAAATCGACGGACTCCGCCGCTGGGATCACCCAATTCGCACCCGAAGCCGCACCGAGGTTGAACGTCGCACCAGTTGGGAAGCCTGAGAGTTCCAGAGACAACGTCTCGGACCCATCGCTATCGACAAGCGCGGCGCTTAGGTCGATGGCGAGGTCGGTGTCCTCGGTGCCCGGTGCAGAACCACCTGCACCAAGATCAAGCAAACGCAGGAAGATTTCGTTGCCGGTCAAGTCGCCTTCCCAAACCGTAACGACTGTTCCGTCGGTCAGTTGAACGACATTCTCGCCACCGTACTTCGCGTATGAGAACTGAGCGCCTGCGGTCGTTGAATTCAACTGGAACTCAACCCCAACGGCATTGCCGTTGGCATCAAAGCGTTGGGCGTACATGTCGAGTTCAGAAGGGCTGGAGTTTATGTTATCAACGTTCGAAGCAGCAGGCTCGGACGTCCAAACGATCATATACCCGCCATCCGACAGGGCAACAATCGAGGCGTCTCGTTGATCGCCAATCGTCGAGGTATTGACCACGGTTTCACCGCCCAGTGCGTTTCCGTTTGAATCGAAGCGCTGCATCATGACGCCAAAGCCTGAGCCGTCGCCATTTGTGCTGTGCCAGCTGACAACGAAATCGCCGTTTGCGAGCGTTTGAACGGATGGATACCGTTGGTTTCCTGTGGTCGTCGAATTGAGGACGAACTCACCGCCAACTTTGGATCCGCTGTTGTTGTATAGCTGCGCGGCAATTCCGTATCCCGAACCGTCTACATTCGCCGCTTCCCATACAGTCACGTAACCACCACTTAAAGCAGACACGCTTGGTGACCCTTGGCTTCCAGAGGTCGTTGTGTTGACGAGAACCTCTCCTCCAATTGGTGACAGATTGGCATTATAGAGCCGCTGGTAGACGCCCAAACCACTGCCATCCTGTAAGTTTGATGTCCACGTCGCGATGATGTTGCCATCGTCCAACACCGTCACTTCTGGAATTTGCTGGTTTTGGTAGGTTGTCTGGTTCATACGAATTTCGTTGGTCACGGCGGTGCCGCTTGCATCGAATTTACGCATATACGCACCATAGCTGGCTGGCGAAGAACCATCCTGCGTGTACGACATCCAACCCACGATAAAGCCACCGTCTGGAGTTGCTTCTACCGAGGGCGTGTTTTGCGAGTTGTTAGTGTAAGTATTTACGTGAATCTCACCGCCAATCTTTGAGCCATCAGACGCAAATATTTGCATGAAATTGCCAGAACTCGAGTCACCAGCCTGATTACTGGACGTCCACGCAACAACGAAGTTGCCGTTCGTCAACGCATCAACTGACGCAAAACGCTGATTGCTGGCTGTTGTCGTGTTGACCTGAATTTCACCGCTCAGGAAGGTCGGTGTGTCACCGCCACTGCCAGAACCCACCAACTCAACCACCGGCGCATCCGCCACGGCCTCAACCGCGACGTCAACCGTCACGACATTACTATCCAACGATCCGTCGTTTGCTTTGGCCGTGAAGCTGTCCGCCCCTGAATAATTCGCATCTGCCGTATAGCTGAACGTGCCATCAGCGTTCATCGTCACGCTGCCGTTAGCAGGGCCGTCAACGATAGAATAGCTCAAGGCGTCTCCGTCGATGTCCGATCCCGTCACCGCTCCGGTGATCTCGGTGTCTTCGAGACCGGCAACCGAGGTACCAGCTGCGACAGGGGCATCGTTCACCGCGTTCACGGTCAGTGAAACCGTCTGCGGTGCGCTGTCCGTTGAGCCGTCATTGGCAATGAACGTAAAGCTGTCCGCTCCGTTATAATCACCGCTTGGGGTGTAGACGAAGGTGCCGTCCGCATTCATCACGACGGACCCATTTGCCGGGCCGGTGACTACACTGTAAGTCAGCGCATCACCGTCGGCATCCGTTGCAGCAACGGCGCCGGCGATATTGGTGTCTTCATCGCCTGAGAAAGCGGCCGCGATGGCCACGGGCGCATCGTTTACGCCTCCGACGACGACCGACATGGTATTCGTCGCGGTTGCACCGTGGCTGTCGGTTGCCATGACTTCTATCGTCACAGTGCGCGTTTCGCCATCGTCCAGATCCTGGAAATCGCTGCCCGGATCGAAAGACAGACTCGTCCCGGTGATGCTGGCCGAGCCTTCGCTTGGGCCGGTCACGATTGAGTATGTCAGGGTCGTGCCATCGTCATCACTGTCCACATCGTCACCCAACGCGGAGAGGTCGATTGCAATCGCAGCACCGTCTTCTTCGGTCGCATCGCCATAGGCAAAATCGTCCATGGCCCACCAACCGCCGCCGTTGAATGGTCCCTGAGGCGTGATCTCAAGCCGATCAATCGCGCCAAGGCTCGATGTCCAGTCGAAGAATTCGGCAAAGGCACCTAGGTTTACAACCTCGGTCCCGACGACGCTTCCGTTGAGGTATCCGGTCAAAGTGACGCTTGTCAATTCGCCGCCGTAAGTCGCGGTTGTGACACTCGCGAATGAGGCGCTGTTGAAGACAAAGGTGCTTCCGTCGGTCTTCTCAATAATGCTGAGCGGTGATGCATGACCGTTCCAAGCCGCATTGGGCCCAGACGGTGCGTTGCCATTGGCAGACGCCAGAATATCGCCCTGCTGGGCAGACGACTGACCTCCAATGCCTCCGGTCGTGCTCCAATTGAAGCCACCATAACCGTCAACCACGCGCGCAAGACTGTCGGTTGCAGAAGCCTCATCAAAGCCAAGCACACCCGCATTTGACTGCAATGTCGGCGCGTCGTTGGTACCGGTGACGGTAATCGTTGCGGTCTCTGTGCTTGTGCCGCTGTTGCCGTCGTCTACCGTATAGGTGAAGGTATCGGTCGCGGTCTCGCCGACAGCCAGATAATCGAACTGACCATTCGCATCATAGGTGAATGTGCCGTCGTTATTGTTGGTCACTTGACCGACAGTGCCTGAGACATCCACGCTGAACGTATGGGTGTCACTTGTATCAACATCCGCATAATCGGCAGAAATCGTAACAACATCCGAAGGCGTGGTCACAATAGCTTCGAATGCAACGCCGCCAATGGCAATATCGTCGGTCGTATTAACTTCATAATCCAGACCGTTGATATTTATGTCCAGATCAACCACCCGGCCATCTGAAAGGGTCATACCCGTTAGCGACAAGGCAATCTGGTCAACGTTCTTGTTTGCATCATCAACAGAGAGAACTTCGGGATAGGTGCCATGCTGATAGGCGGCTGGTCCACCATCGGTATCTGTCACCGAATATTGGCTTGCATCGACGGGCGTTCCAACGCCACCAACATAAACCTCGGAGGCGACGCCCCACCCCGAATTGTTCGGGTTAACCTGAGCGACAATCCCGTTGCCCGAACCAAGATACTGCGCTGCGATCTGGTCGTAGGTGTTGTTGCTGCCGGTATCCCGCGCAATTGTAGTGGACGCGCCAGTATCGAAATCGAACACATAGAAGCGACCGAGGTTCGGCGCAGACGTCGCGCCGATGTTTCCGGAAAGCTGGATCTGCCCCGCATCCTCGTCAACCGCGCCTGAAATCGCTTGCGCAACAGGTGCATCATTCCGGCCTTCGACCAGAACCGTTGCCGTGTTGGCCGCAATGCCTCCATTGCTATCGATCACGTCGTAGGACACGGTAACCGTCGCGTTTTCGCCGACAGCCAGATCGTTATACTGGCTTGGATCAAGGCTGAACGCACCGGTTTCCGTATCGACCGAGAAGGACAGTGCCCGCCCGTCGCTGGATGTCACAACCACATTTGTAACATCGAGATCGTCCGCTGCGTCAACATCAGCCGCAGTGGCCAACAGATCGAAAGAGACCGAACCCGCGTCTTCGTTGGTTGTCGGTGCTGTAATCGCCGAGGCTGTGGGCACATCATTGGTGCCGGTCACGATAATACTGACGGTCTCGGTCGCTGTTGCACCTTGATCGTCTGTAACTGTTACCGCGAAAGTCTCGGTCTCGCTTTGTCCCTCTGCCAAGGCATCCGTCAGAGCGTTTCCATTGTCGAGCGTATAGGTCCAATCGCCTGAATTAGCATCAATGGCGAAGCTGCCGTAAGTACCCGCCGCGTCACCAGACCAAACCGCCGTGGCGCCATTGTCCACATCAGAGGACACCATTGTTCCCGTCGCCACATCTGTGCCAGCGACCACAGTGCCATCGTCCAGATTTCCAGATTCGATAACCGCTCCTGCGGTGTCCGAGGCTTCGATCACCGGCGCGTCATTCGTCCCCGTAATCGTCACAGTGACAGTTTCGGTGTCTGTACCACCCTGACCGTCATCGACGGTGATGTCGTAGCTTTGCGTCAGGGTCTGGCCCGCTGCGAGATCATCAATTGCGCTGTCGTCTATTGAGAACGACCAGTCGATGCTTCCCGCGCCGTCTCCGGCTGAGGCGTCTGCGACCGTAGCCGTCATGGTGCCGCGATAGCCCGCGCCGTTTGCAGTTGCGCTGACCGTGTGGGTGTCGCTTAGATCGACGTCGCCAAAGGCAATAGACCCGTCCGTGACGTGGGTTGTGGCATTTTCACCAACCGCGCCGTCTGCGATCTCGGTAACCGATCCTGAAAGCTCGGCCGCGGCCCCGCCAGCGTCCTCGGTGATTACCAGATTGTCGAGACCCCAGCTTTCGTCCGTTGGGCCTTGATTTAGGGTGCTGGCGAACTGAAGTGTCAGATCGCTCGCACTGGTGTTCAGCGTGATCGTGTAATGCCAGACCTCGGTGTTGTAGTTGGCCGTTCCCGGCAATGCCGGCTTTGTGTTCGTAACCGAGATTGCATATGGTTTTGACGACCCGTCGTTCGGCGGATAGCCATCGGTGCGGAAGAAATCGTCCACGATCATTGCGCCGTCGGCAAAGACACGGAAGCGTTCTGCATCCCATGTGCTGAACTCGTACACATCAAATTCAAGGGTGACGGTGGACTGGTTGCCGCTTAGGGCAAATGTCTTTTGGGCCGAGTCTCCGCCACCAAAATTACCCAAAAACTCTGAGAAGTTGGCCGTGTCGGATGTATTTGTCGTGTTGTTCGTCCATCCGGTTGCACCGCCTTCAAAGTCCTCAACAATGGGGGCTGCCGGTCCGGTGTTGAATACCGGCGCATCATTGCGGCCTTCGACGACGAAGGATGCGGTGTTGGCCGCGACACCACCGTTGCCGTCAACGACGTCGTAGGTGACCGTGACCGTTTCGCTTTCACCGACGGCAAGGTCGTTGTACTGGCTTGGGTCGAGGCTGAACGCGCCTGTCTCGGCGTCGACCGAGAAGGCAAGCGCGCGCCCATCGCTGGACGCGACCGAGACATTGGCCACATCAAGATCGTCAGACAGATCATCATCCGCTGCCGTCAGCAGCAGATCGATGTTAATCGGCGCGGCATCCTCATGTGTCGCGCCAGCATTGATTGCGGTGGCCGTCGGGCCATCATTCCGGCCTTCAATCAACACGGTCGCGGTGTTCGGAGTCACACCACCGTTGCCATCAACTACGTTGTAAGTGATTGTAACTGTTTCACTTTCACCAACTGCAAGATCGTTGTACTGGCTCGGATCGATACTGAACGCACCGGTTTCGGAATCCACGGCATAGGCCAATGCCCGACCGTCGCTTGAGGCGACCGCCACGCTGGCCACATCAAGATCATCCGTCAGATCGACATCGCTAGAGGTTGACAACAGGTCGATGGAAACAAGGGCCGCATCTTCGTTCGACGCCGGTGCTGTAATCGCCGCAACCACAGGCGCGTCATTCGTGCCGGTGATGGTCACAGTGACTGTTTCGGTATCCGTTCCGCCCTGTCCGTCATCCACTGTGATGTCGTAGCTTTGCGTCAGAACCTGCCCCGCTGCCAGATCATCAATCGCGCTATCGTCGATTGCAAAGGTCCAATCAATCCTGCCTGCATTGTCGCCCGTCGAGGCATCGGCCACAATGGCCGTCATGCTGCCACGATAGCCTGCGCCGTTTGACGCGACGCTGACCGAGTGGGTGTCAATTGTGTCAACATCCGAGAAGTTGATGCTGCCGTCTACTGTGTGGGATGTGGCGTTCTCGCCGGCGGCAAGATCGGCGATTTCAGTGACCGAGGCGGTCGTATCCGCTGTGCCAATCACAGGCGCTTCGTTTGTGCCGGTCAACGTGATCGTAACCTGCTGGCTGTCGCTGGCTCCGGTATTATCCGTGATGGTAACCGTGTAGGTCTGCGTTACCGTCTCGCCCTCGGCGAGGTATTCAAGGTCGGCGTTGGAGACCATAAACTCCCAATCTACCGAGCCTTCGCCGTCGCCCGTGCTGACGTCCGCAACCGCTGTCGTCAGGTCACCGAGATACCCAGCTCCATTGGGCGTAACCGAGACCGTGTGCGCGTCGGTCAGATCAACGTCGCTGAACGCAATCGAACCGCTGTCGGTCAACGCAACGTCACCGCCAACACCACCGAGGCCGGCGGCGCCTTGGCCCATAAGCTGGAAATTGCCCGAGCTGTCCGCGACGGATAGCTCTAACACCGCTGCCCCGCCATGCTCAAAGAAGAACAGCTCGAGGCTGTGCTGGCCCTCGGACAAATTGACGGTTCCGGTGAACGTCTGTGAACCGTGATAATTCGGATCGTTGATAACCAAGTTGCCGTCAACAAAGAGATAGAGACCATCATCATTATAGGTTCGGAACGTGTAGTTTCCGGCGCTCGTGACGTCAAAATCGGTGGTGATCCGCGCAAAGAAAAAGTCGTTTACACCAGTATAGTGGGTTTGACCGGTCGCGGCAGCCGCTGGCCACGGCTGGTTGGTCGCAGAATATCCCGTCACAGGGTAATCAACAAAGTCGATAAAGTCCGCATCGGCTTCGTAGAGCGTTACACCATAGGCCGAAGGATTGGCCATGATGCTTTGCATCGTGTTCAGATTGTTGGTGCTGTATCCCTGATACTGTTCAACGTGGAACTTCAAGTCGCCCGTGCCAACAGTCACAGTGGGGTCAATCACTTCGGCCTGAACCGAACCGCTGTCGTCCGCTGTACCGACAACCGGCGCATCATTCGTGCCTGTGATGGTCACGGTGACGACCTCGCTGTCGCTTGCGCCGTTGTTGTCGGTGACGGTGACGGTGTAGCTTTGTGTCAGAACCTGACCTTGGGCGAGAGAGTCGATCGCGCTGTCAT